>JAEEGL014565401.1_pt1 | contig 201451 bp, 222 predicted proteins | sample 9134231 | NCBI WGS metagenome assembly JAEEGL01 (sample SAMN16246548, study PRJNA631951) | gut metagenome | biome: gut microbiome; feature: rumen; material: fiber-attached | host: Bos | place: Iran: Karaj | collected 2018-10 | reverse complement strand
TGTGGTCGAGATCAACGAGAAGTACATCGTGCCGGATGAAATGTACCACCTGATCAACTACCCGGTGATTAAGACCGGCACGGAGATCACCAGCCCGTACCTGTGGGTAGGCGTCGGAGTCGCAGCCCTCGCGCTGATCGCCGCAGCGGTACTGATCTTCATGAAGAAAAAGAAGACTGTAAAGTAATCTGATACCTATTCACATCTCCCCTACCCCATCAAGGTGAACCTTGATGGGGTTTTAATTTACAATTCTATCTACAATATAAATAGCAAATATAAATATAGAATATAAATATAAAGAAGAGATAACGCATGCCAAGCAAGTTCTTTGCCTGCGTTGTATGATAAAAGTAAAATGTGAACAGAACGAATGAATATCTTTATAAAGTATAAATAACAAATATATAGAATACGTAGCATAAGCAGATAAAGAGGCATTATAGATATAAAAGGACTTTACTAAATATAAATATATTTAATGAAGATGTTGACAAATTACAAATAGTGAATATAATGTAATAGAATTGTAACTTAAGGAGGGTAGTTGAATTGGCAAAAGTGTATGCGGTTGTTAACCAAAAAGGCGGCGTGGCAAAGACCACTACCGCACAGTCTCTTGCGGCAGGACTTAAAAATCGCAGGAAAAAGGTACTCGTAGTGGATCTTGATCCTTCCTGCAATCTTTCCTCCACCGCAGACATCGCAAACGAGGAACCAAATATTTACGATGTACTTAATGGAAATGCTAAAATAACTGAATGTGCGCGGCCTACTTCACTCGGTGATATGGTTCCCGGATCAAGAGATTTGTCCGGAGCAGACAGATTCCTTAAAGATTACGGCAGTGATCAGAAACTCAAAGAGGCGTTAGGCGAAGTCTCCGACCGTTATGATTATATTATAATCGATACGCCCCCCATGCTCGGTATTCTCTCTGTTAACGCGATTGTGGCGTGCGACGGGGTGATTATCCCGGCAAACGCGGATAAGTTCAGTCTGGATGGCATTGATGATCTGTCTGGAACGATAGAAGCTGTTAAGAAGTATGGAAATCCCAACTTGAAAATTGAAGGAATTCTGATTACACAGGACTTCCCGAACACGGTAATGAGCCGCGATTGCAAAAAAGTGGCCGACGTAATTGCCGAAGAACTTGGCACTAAAGTATTTAAAACGTCTATCCGGCATAATACTTCTATGAAAAAAGCACAGGCCAGCGGGAAAACAATATTTGAATACGCGCCAAATGATAATGCGGCAGTAGATTATAAGAAGTGGATTGATGAACTTCTTAGGAGTAAAAAATAAAAAGGAGATGGAATTATGAGTAAAAGCAAAGATGGTATCGCTGAATCTTTACTCAGAAAGAGAGGAAATCCAGCGGAAGCATTCCTTTCCAGGCCGGAAGCCCCGAAAGAACAGCAGGTAGTCCCTGTAAAAGAGGTCCGCATGCCGGAGCCTGCACCAGCTGCTGAAATCGTGCAGCGCAGCGCGGGAGCAGAAGACAGCGCTCAGGATTTAAGAGTTACACGTGTAAAGGAAAACTTCCCAACCAAGGCAGGTAAAGGCTATTATAACGTCAGTGGCGTGGTCGGAAACCATGTTGAGACAAAATCAAAACCAGTGAACTATATCCTCCGCCCAAGCACGCTGGAACTTCTGCGTGCCAGGGCCAAAATGCAAGGAATTTCCTGCAACGAACTTCTTCATTTTCTTATAGAAACGTACTGTGTAGACTGAAAAGACTGAAACACAACGCCGCGAGAGCGGCGTTTTTTAATAGATAAAGAAAGAAGATAAAGATTAAATATCTTTATATATAATGTATATAAGGATAAGTTATGTAGGACAAGTATAAATAGTGAATGGAGGATGGCATAGTCTGTATAAATTATAAATATAAAGATTAAATATAAAATCACGACACCGGATCAGAAAACATGAATTCCAAAAAAATTTTACAAACATAGAACAAAAACAGAAAAAAAAGTGAATAATTATATATGGGAGAAATTATGGCTATCCCTATAGAGATGGTAAGAGGTAGAGAGTATGAGAAAGAAAGTCTCAGGATTGTTGTTGCTCGTTATATTATTGCTGACGTTAACATCATGCGGGCTTGTTCATCCGGCGGAAGATGTAAAGCCGGCGGCAACCGCGGCGGTGATCATAAAGCCAAGAGAGGTCAAAGCTGCTGCAACACCGACGCCAGAGCCCGTGATTGTAATACGTGAGCCGGTGAAAACGCATTCTGCCATGCGTATACAGCAGGACGTACCGTTTTATGTATCAATACCTGTGTTTTATCAGGCTATAGATCTGGACGGGGTTACTCATTGTGTATACGCATTTACAACCGCAGACGGAAAGACAGAATTCCGAGTATATGCGGAAGTAGATGAGCTGGAAGATGAAAATGTTATGAATACCCTGGAAGGATTTTTCAAAGCTGAGATATATAAAACAGCAACAGGGTATTTCATTCAAACGAATAAGGATGACAACCCTATCAACGTGTCTTCCGAGCTTCCTTGCAAGTATTACCCGTGCAATCCACCGACAAAGAATAATATTAAGGCTTATATAAAGAACAAGAACGCAGAGGAAAAGAAACACAACCAGGCAGTAGCAAACGCTGAGAAAAAAGGGGAACCCGTTCCGACACCAATTCCGTGGGACGGTCTGCCTGTATACACAGATGAAACGCCAGCAATGCAGATCCCCAATAATGTAAAGACATACAAAAAAGACACGACGTTATATTACTATGTGGACGCCTATGGGGATGAGGTGTTCAGAAGATATGCTACTCCGAACGGAGAAATAGCCGGTTTCTGTATTTCAGATGAAAATGGGAAAATCACCCCCGGTTCTCTTATGATCAACTCCGAAATGGAGTTTGTGAAAGAAAATTTCAAAGGTCGCACGCTGCTCGAAAAGCCGGAAGATAATATTTATCGTCTTCCGGTATACGTAACGCTGACGTCTGGAGAAATGGAAACTGTTCAAATGGTGTATCAGAAAAAGGAGATGGGAAAATGAAAAAGCTGTCAACATGGATTACGGTACTCTTAATCGTTGCCGCTTTAGCGCTGGCGTTCGTAGCGGTAAAACTGTTTGTCCTCCCGAATGTAGGAACAGAAGATGTTAAAGAGCATGTGGAGGCAACTCCTGAAGTCACAGAAACAATAATCGCAAGCGAGCCAGAAGCCGAAGCCCCGATAGAAGTTCGGGAAGGGACAACGATTATCGAAACGGCTGCGCCGGAAGCAGAAATCATCGATCTTACGGATCCAACATCAAATGAAATCCGAATAGAAACAATCGGGCCTCTCGAATACAAGGCTGCGGCCGAATATGGCAACTATATCAAGGTCGCTGCACTTGGCCTGGGAGAAGATGTATGGGCTTATCAGGATAAAGAAGGGAATATTAACCTGCGCGCATACGGAACAAGATGGAAAAAGGTTAATAACGTGAATCAAGATGAAATGACCGGTTTCTACAAAGTGGAAATTGGAAAGAATGAAAGTGGAAGCATAAGCATTGTGAACGAAGGCGCAAAGCCGGTGCGTCCAGAAGAAGAGGCCATTGGTGCACCTGAGAGAGTCGCTGAAAATATGCAGGAGAGTCTTGATAACGAAAAATACCATCCACTCGGAGAGAACCTCTTCGTATGCATAACAAAAACAGGCGCTCTGGCTTACAGAACTTTCGCAAAATTAAACGGGAACGTATATCTTTATGATTGCGACGCGGAAGGCAACATCAGCAAAGGGAGCCTTCCTGTATTAAGCGAGGAAGAGTCCTTTAATCTGATGCCTTATACTGAAAACTTTGAAGCAACATCGACAAAATATTCATACCCCGTAAAGTACAATCAGACAAATATAATTCTTACCGTGGACATGGATCGATCCGAAAAGTAATATTCACTTGGATTTGAAAATGGGGGATTGTTTTACATGGCTATTAAAAAATCCATTTTGATTCTGCTTTCAGTCCTTCTGCTTGCAACGCTTGTTACAACAGCTGGCGCAGAAGGAACGGAACTCAAAAGAGTCGTCCGGTATACGCCGGCATATCTTGAGCCTGCGCTTAGTGAATTTTACCAGGCAGGTTATTTTCTGACTGAAAGTAATGTCATAATCAGACAAACGCTTGATGGAGGATGGGTAGAGGCGGAATATTATTATGACGCATCGCTCATGGATCTGGAAGACGGCGATCAGCAGTCCGGTAACCGTATCATTTACTTGCGTGAAGAAGACCTGCTTGGAACGTTAAACGCAGAAGCTGGAGTATCCAATATGATTGTGCCGGAGGAAGTGCTGCAGTCACTGTCCGCAGGAAGTAAGTTTCTGCCGGAACTTCTGATGGACATGAAGTTTAACGCAGGTACGCTGAGTTCGGAAAAAAGCGGAATAGTGTTTACTGCAAGAAACAAGGCAGTTGGATCAGGCGCAGATTCAAGGGATGTAATGGTATGCCAAACGAAACAACCTTACATAAACAACAATCGGTTTATCTTTATACCGCAAATAGAGATAGATGGAGAACTTCAATATCCAATTAACGGACTTTCCTATAATCTGCTTAATACAGGTATTCCCAATTATCATGCAAATGGCGAAATTATAAGCGATCAAAAAGTTCTTGCCGGGCTTCGCTTTATTCTGGAGAACAGCCCTCCTTATAAGGTTTATACCGGATACACAAGAGATTATTATAATTCAAGCAGATATGCAGCGGCGCTGGCTATTCATGATTATCTTGCCGAAACTACGGGTGCTGACAAAAAATACGACCTGTATAACGGTATAGAAGCATACAACCAGGAAGAATTCAGTGCAGACTACTTTGGTTATGCCTACTGGCTGTACGAAGGCGCGTTGGAAAAATACACAAACTACAAAGAAGAAGAGGTTTCGTACATCTCGTGTGATGTGCAGGCTATGCCTGCTATGCAAAATGGTGTATTTGCTGTTCCTGTCAGAATAACGACAAATAATAAAAACGGATGGAAGATTCCAAAAGGATCACTTCCGGATGACGTGATCCGCATTGAGAACGCAAAGGAAAACAAAAATGAATACTATGGAGCGCAAGGATCTGTCGTAATTAATATAATTACAACAAAAAACACTATTGGTGAAGTAATAAATATTCCGGTTTTATACAACACAGAAGAGCCAATCATTCAGTTTAACGAGCCTGAAGATCCGAACATGCTTCCGGTGGTTGTTGCACTGTCGAAGCAAAATGCTGGAAGGCCACCAAAGCAAATAACCATTTCGTATCCGGGTGCTAACACCGTAACCGTTAGTATTTTTAAAGAGAACGGCGACCCGATAGACAACGTAGGAGTACGGTTAAAGAGCGACGGAGGAAGCAGTTATATAGCCGAGACAAAAGGAGGAAAAGCGGAATTTAACTGTCTCCCAGGGCTATACACATACGATGTGTATAATTTGCCAAAGACATATGAACCAATTCCTTCCGGAGAACTTAACACAAATGAAAATGTAAATATAAGCTTATATACCAAAGAAAAATTATACGCTGTGACCCTCCGCGTAATTAATTCATATACTGAAGAAACTGTAACCATGCCATGCGAAATTGAAGTATACGCGTCCGAAAATAAAGAAGAGCCGATCTTCAAAGGAAATTTGACGAGTGGTGAAACCGTCCTTGAAAACATGCTGGCGGGGAAATACGTTATAAAGCAACGTACAGAATTCAAGGGGTATGAGCCCGCAGAAGACGTTTCCTTTGAAATTAAGGATGATAATCAGATTGTAAATATACCAAACGATCCTATATCTGGTTATATTGCAGGGAATGTAGTTGAATCTGGTTCTGATAAACCTGTAAGCAATGTTACCGTAGAAATAATTCGTGACGGAAAAACAATAAGAACCTATACAACTGATGAAAAAGGATACTTTATAAGCAACAAGGTTCCAACAGGAAGCTATGAAGTTAAGATCGTTTCCCTTCCAAACGGATACCAGTTCAAATCAGAGCAATCAGCAACAACAAAATGCAAAGTATCGTATCAAAAAACAGCAAATGTAAAATGGAGCGTAAGAAAGCTTGAGTTCCATATTAACGTTTTCCCAAGAGAAGCCGATTCTGTTGAAAATTACAAGGGGAAAAAGATAAAAGAGACAAAAGAATGTGATGCTACAAAGTGCACCTATCAGTTGATTGCAGGAGACGGTAATGAACTGTATGAAGCCGGGACGGTAGTGGAAGAATTCCCGGCGTTAGACGCAAAAGAACGTAAAACATCACTGGCTTTTAACCATACCGGAAATTATGTTATCAAAGAAATCCGTAATGGAGATGGATACACTTCCGCGGAAGATATTCCGTTGGTGATAACGGACGGACAAAAGGAATATGACGTTGTCGTGCTTAAAACGCCTGTTTCGAGAAGTGTTCAAGTATTAAAAACAGATATAGATTCAAATCCGGAATCCGGCGTGGAGTTTGTCATGTATCGTGCAGCACACGACAGTTATGACAGCGCACCGGAAAGAGACCGCCTTAGCCTGGTAACAGATGAGAGTGGTATTGCGAATTTTGAAGCTGTTCCATATGGAGAATGGAAACTTGAGAATCGTACATTAGCTCAGCAAAGCACAGAGATATCAATATCCGAAACGAACGAGAAACCCATCGAGGTACTGTTCTCAGGAGATGCACCAACTTGTTTTGCGGAGATCCTCCTTATAGACGATAACCAACAGCCTATATGGGAAGAAGCGGAATTCGCGATTCTTAGGGACGGAGCAGAAATAGGGCGATATGTAGTGTGCGGTATTAAAAAGCTCGACAAGTCTCTCTCCCCTGGGGTTTATGTTCTTCGACAGACAAAAACGGGAAATGAATACAATCCGACACAGGACATCGAGTTTGAAATAGCGGAAAACGAAATGTCTGTCAAACAAATAGCAGTAACAAACAGGCGCCGTGATAAAAATATGTCAGTCGGGGTAATAGCGCCTTCCGCAGACGGTGCACAGTATATAAACGGTGTCAACCTTGTTATCAAAGAAGATCTTTTAGCGCCTCCTGTGCTGAATTTAGTATCAAGCGATAAAGGCGCAGTTGTAACTACGCCTATGCCTCTTAAAAGGTATATGATTCTCACAGCAAATATTCCTAAAGGATATGTATTAAAAGAGAATCCTGTTTACGTTGACCTTAAATCAGGAGCCGATACGCTTGCGGAGGTAAATGTAAATCTTCTGCCCGAAGCAAGCATGATCGTGTTCCAGACGTTTGAGCGTGAAACAGGAGAAAAGGACGGCATGGCATACGGCCTTTACGCAAGTACAAACAATGTTGAAGATACAAATATACAATCTGATAGCGCAAAAGCTGTAATGACGAAAGAATCCTATAATGGAAAAGTGATCTTTGTAGGAAGGTTCGCGTATGGAAATTATTATATTGCTCCGGTAAAAGATTCGAGTGGCAGTCCGGATATAAATATGATGACCCCTGTTTACCTGAGCCCGGAACACAATATTAGCAGTGTTAAAGAAACTGCGGAACTTTCTTATTCCGTCAAAGTACAAGCATATGATGCAGAAACAGAAAACGTTCTGGATGAAGCATATGTCAGAATAAAAAATACAAGCGAAATGTACTATGAAGGATATCTGCCAAAGTCTGGCATTGAGCTGAACCTGCGGCCCGGAGAATATTACATAGAATGTGTCCTCGCGCCGGAAAGGTATGCTGTACCGGATAATGTAACACGATTTGTTCTGAATGATGACGGGACAACCCAGGGCGATTTGAATTTACCATTGGAAAAGAATAAAGTGTCTGTTTGTTTGGAGGATACAAATGGCGATCCTGTACCCGGAACAGAATTTATACTTGTAAACAAGAGCACGAACGAAAGCGAGTTCGCTATTACAGATGACGATGGCAACATCACATTTGTTGGAATTCCTTTCGGAAATTATGAGATTACAGAGTGTTTCCCTTCTCCTGGCTATATCGTCAACAGGAGCGTCGTCCGAGTACGCCTGGACGGCATGTACAGAAATAAAACGGAAAAGACTGTTCTGAAAACAGAGATTAACAAGCTATGGTTCCGTGTCGTAAATACATACGGAGAGCCTCTGCAAAACGCAGAACTGATACTCCTCAACAGTCAGGGAAGCATCCTTCAAAATGTATTAACTTCAGACGACGGAACAGCATGTTTTACCTCTTTGCCCTTTGGAATATATAAGGTAAAAATGAACAGTGTACCCGGATTATATTTAAAATCAAACACAGAAAAAGACCTTGTTATCGGAAATAACAGTGACAGTGTGTTTGCACAAATGACCACTTTCGTATGCGTGCCAAGGTACACTTCTTATGTGTTGCTGGACAGGGAAGGAAAAGGCGTCCAGGGCGCTAAGTTTGATTTGATAAGTAAGGATACCGCAGAAACGGTAGAAACAGCGACAACGGATTCTATGGGAATGTTCTCATTTTCAGCGTTTAATTATGGGGAATATCTTGTAAGACAGGTATATGCACCAGACGGAACTGCGGCAATAGATGAGTTTGAAATCGTTGTGAATCAGAGATGGCGTCCGGAAAATATGATATTAAGAACCTCCGCAGATTACTATGAGTTCATTGTAATGGACAACAAAGGGAATCGCCTGAGTGGGGTTGAGTTCCGTATTACAAATAATGCTACAGGCAGAACTCAAACCACAGAATCTGATATGAATGGAATCGTGCATTTTGATGGATTAAGCGTCGGTGAATACAAGATACGTCTTGGAAACGTAAATGGAGAATACGAGAAGTCCGACGAGATAATCAATGTAAAAATAGACAATGATTATGTTCCGTCTGATACGCTGTATATGTACACGATCAAAAAAAAGCCGGAGTGATGTTTGAATGGGAAAGATTGTAATTGTGGCGGAAAAGCCTTCAGTCGGACGCAGTATCGCGAAGGTGCTTGGATGCAAAGAGCAGGGAGAAGGTTGTTTAAGCAATAGCCGGTACATTGTCACATGGGCAGTCGGTCATCTTGTAACACTTCAGGAACCGGATGAAATGGATCCGGATAAATACAAGAAATGGAGTATGGAATCACTCCCAATACTGCCCGAAACTATTCCTCTGAAGGTAATAAAGGAAACTTATTCCCAGTATAAAAACGTATCCAAAATTATAAATGATAAAGATACTGATAGCCTGGTATGTGCAACAGACGCAGGCCGGGAAGGTGAACTGATTTTCCGCTACATTTACATTCAGGCAAAATGCAAGAAACCATTCAAGCGTCTATGGATCAGTTCGTTAACAGACGAAGCTATACGGGACGGAATGAACCATCTTGAACCGGGCGAAAGATACGATGCTCTTTACAGATCCGCAAGGGCGCGTTCGGAGGCGGATTGGCTTGTAGGCATGAACGCCAGCCGGGCGTTTACGCTTCGATATAATACGCTGCTCTCTGTTGGCAGGGTTCAAACGCCTACGCTTGCTTTTCTGGTAAAGAGGCTGGATGAAATCACAGGGTTTGTTCCTCAGAAATACGCTACCGTAACCGCTGACTTCGGTGATTATAAGGGGATTATGTTTTCTGACCAGCTTAAACCGGACACTCATATTGAAAAGCTTGAACAGGCAGAAAAGCTGGTAAATATCATAAAAGGTAAGCCCGGCACGGTTTCATCGGTTGAGGTGAATAAGAAAAAAAGCCTCCCGCCACAGCTGTATGACCTTACGACGTTGCAGCGCGATGCTAACAAGCATTTTGGATTTACCGCAGAAAAAACTCTTCAGCTGGCACAGTCTTTATACGAGAACCACAAAGCACTTACTTATCCGCGAACAGACAGCCGATATCTCCCACCAGATATGGTTCCGGTTGTGGCAGACACAATAAAGGCTTTACCTGATATATATATAAAGTATAAAGATAAAGCTATGCCGACAAAGGATACCGTAAATAATAAGAGAATCGTTGATGCGTCAAAGGTCAGTGACCACCATGCAATTCTTCCGACACCAAAAGAAGTTAATCTGGATGATATGCGGGAGGACGAGAAGAAACTATACGATCTTGTTGCAAGACGAATGCTCGCTGCTTTTTATCCTGTTTGCGAGTATGAATCAACAAAAGTGATTACTACTGTAGGCCGGTTTAATTTCAGAACCACAGGTATTACCATTCTTATCCCTGGATGGCGGGAAGTGCCTCCGGCAATAGGAAAAGAAAACGACAAGGAAAAGAAAGAAAACGAGGAGGAAGAAGACCAGACGCTGCCAGTCCTCAAAAAAGGGGATATACGGATTGTGAAAGATGCGAAGGCGGAAGAGAAGTTTACAAAGCCTCCGGCACATTACACAGATGCGTCCCTCCTTCTGGCAATGGAAACAGCGGGGAAGGATTCAGAAGACGAAGAAATCGTTCAGCAAATGAAAGGGCATGGTATCGGAACCCCGGCAACAAGAGCTGCCATAATCGAACGAATAATCAAGCTTAAGTATGCAAAACGGGATGGAAAGCAGATAATTGCGACAGATAAAGGCTGCGCTCTGATTAAAATAGCGCCTGATGAGATAACTTCTGCGGAAACTACAGGAAGATGGGAAAAAGCGCTTGATAAGATTGCAGAAAATACCCAGGATCCAAAAAAATTCCGAGAAAGCATCTGTAAGTTCTCCAGCTGGCTCGTAGAGTATGCGAAGACTAACGATAAGCCGTTTAACGAAGCAGCATTCAAAGATACATCGAGAAAAGAATACAATATTCAGAAAGTAGAAGATCTTGTTTGTCCTATATGCAAGAAAGGGCATGTGACTGAAAGTGATCTTGGGTTCAGCTGCACAGAGTGGAAAACATGCGGATTTACCATCTGGAAGGAAACGTTCAAGAAAAAGTATGATTTCAACATTACTCTTCAGATGGTAAAAGATCTGCTTTCCGAAAGAAAATCTACTGAATGCCCGGTTGGAACAATGTATTGCGACACAAACTACGGATACCTGAGCCTGTATGTAATTAAAGAGGGAGAAAAACGTGTAGATGCTATAACGAGCATCCGCTCCTGGGAGTCTTATTGTCCGCACTGCAAAAAGACAAGCGTGAAAGAATATTTATGGGGATATTCGTGCGGAGCGAAATGCGGATTTACGCTTTTCAAGAATGCGTTTGAAAAGGGCGGAGGCCCGCCTCTGATATCCCGCGGAATGTTTGAAGACCTGATCACAGAAGGCGAAACCGAAGGGATTTGGCTTGGAACGTCAGAAAAGCACGGGATAATAACGCTTGATGAAGGAACCGCGTGCTGGTACAAGACTTCAGACACGGAGAACACGGAACCGGAAATAGAGGAAAAAACCGTAAAAGACTGGAAGAAAAAGCCAGTAAAGAAGCGCCGCAAGAGTTACAAGAAGTAAAAACTATTTTTTAACAATAAAATTTCAAGATTTCGAAAAAAAAGGCGAATTATTGTGTATAATAAATATGCACAGTGCCGATGTGCAATAAATAAAAGGAGAGACGTACACTATGAATCAACTTATGACGATCATCGGCAACCTGACCAAAGACCCGGAGCTTCGTGTGACCCCGACGGGAAAAACGGTTTGCAACTTCACTGTCGCGGTTAACTACTTCGCCCGCAAGCGGCAGGCGGATGGAAGCTACGAAAACGTAAAGAACGCTGCTTACTACAGAGTTTCCACTTGGGGCAGCGACGCGGAAAGGTGCGGAAAGTACCTGGTAAAAGGTCGCAAGGTGTGCGTTCACGGCGAACTGACCAACGTCAGCATTGCGCTGGACGCGAACGGCGAACCTATTTACAGGAAAGACGCGAACGGAAAGCCTACCAAGGAGCAGCTGATTAATCTGGAAATTTCCGCGGAAGGAAGCACAAGTTTCCTGAGCAACACTTCCCCGGACGAAACCGCTGGCAATACTCCCCAGGCACAGGAAAGTGCGCCGGCAGCAGCCCCGGTGGCAACCGATCCGAGCGGAGCAACCCCGGTGAGCGTTCCGGACGACGAACTCCCGTTCTGATGTTTATCCCTCCGGCGGGCTTAGTCGGCAAAAGCCTGCCGGATCTTACGCTGGTGTAGCTCAATTGGCAGAGCAGCTGATTTGTAATCAGCAGGTTGCGGGTTCGAGTCCCATCACCAGCTCTTGGCTTTCAGCAACATCGCAACGAATTTAGTGGCCATCTATAATTCGTGACATGATCGCTCCTTCTGTTAAGCGAAGCGCTGAAAGTCCCTTATCATGGGCCTTTAGCTCAGTTGGTCAGAGCGGCCGGCTCATAACCAGTTGGTCCGGGGTTCGAGTCCCTGAAGGCCCACTTCCGGCGCACAATAACGCTCCTGCAATGTTCAACAGTTTCTTCCATTGCGGGATAAGAGGCGCTGGTTCATGGCTACTCCTTCCAAAGGATGTCGAGGAATCGGCTGATGTGAGCGTTGCGGATCCTCACAGAGAACGAAAACGGCTGAAAACAGCTTGACTGGTTCAGCAAACGCGAAGCGCGGCATCGTTTTTAGGCATGGGCGATGCCGCGTTTGAAGAGAATCCGAAGAAACGTTTGGGCGGATATGGCGGAACAGGCAGACGCAACAGACTTAAAATCTGGTACCGAAAGGTGTGAGGGTTCAATTCCCTCTATCCGCACCAGTAGTAGAAACAAAACGGGAGGGGAAAATGTTGACAATGATCCGAGTTTACACGACCTACTTCCATATACGCTGGAAATGGTTTAAGACAGGTAATGCATGGAGAACGATTATTAGTATACCAATAATATTAAGCAATATCTTAATGTAAGAGGTCAAGAATAATCGCCTAACAGTGCAAAAAGATAATGCCGCGGGATATATCAGTGGCAGATGGCCTGGCTCATACCCAGGAGGTCGCAGGTTCGAATCCTGCTCCCGCACCCATTTTAAAGGAGCTTGGTGTAACGGAAGCATGGCGGTCTCCAAAACCGCTGATTGGGGTTCAAATCCCTGAGTTCCTGCAAACCGCGATTCACCTTTAGCGCGGTATATAAATGCGGGCAATAATTTCCTGCGGGGGATTGGCGCAATGGTAGCGCACCTGCTTTGCAAGCAGGATGTTGCGTGTTCGAATCACGTATCCTCCACGCAGTGCCGTGTTTGGTTATGAATGCGGCCTGTTGGTTTGCCTTCTAAAACGGGGCTAAAAGCCTCTGGTGTGGCTAATGACTACACCGCCCTCCTCGTGATTGGCAACAACGCGCTAAGGAGGGCTACATAAGTTCTGGAGTGATGGCCGAGAGGTTTAAGGCGCTGGTCTTGAAAACCAGTGATACCGCAAGGTACCGGGGGTTCAAATCCCTCTCGCTCCGCAACGGAATTCCGCCGTTATCGGAACATGAGACGCGAAACTCGCAGGAGAATATGTGACAGCATATTCTTCGCAAAAAGCCGTAAATGGGTCGCTGCAATACGTTAAATACAGCGTCAAGCCAGTCCGATACTGTCATATCGCCTGGTCAGCCGTTTAGTGTAATGGACAGCACAGCGGTCCGCTAAGGCCGCAGAGGAGGTTCGAGTCCTTCAACGGCGCTTTGAATGCCGATATAGCTCAGTTGGCAGAGCAGCTGATCCGTAATCAGCAGGTCCTGAGTTCAAGTCTCAGTGTCGGCTCCAGTTGCCGGGTAGCTCCCGGCTGATGTGAGCGGAGCGTGTACCCTCACAAAGAATAATAACGCAGCAAGTAAGTCTTACGGGAACCGGCCAATCGCGAATGGACGGCCTGTGCCAAGTAGCTTACACCAACGGCGACGTATGAAACTGCCTGCTGAAGCGCAAAAAGATGGTAAAGGGACTGAATCCATCCAGGAGTCAACGGCGAGGAGTCCTGACCCAATCGTCATTGTTTTAAGCGCAGGAGTTCACCCACACGAACTTGTTCGGCTCCCATGTCCCATTCCCGAACAGCGCAAAATCAATGGAATCGCTTACGCCGAACCCGTTGCGACCAGTGTTTAAGTATACTGAGGGGTAGGCGTATGGCAGTAAACGGGCTGTGCTGTCTATGGAACTTGGCGAATGTTCCTATAAAATGCCTTGGGCGAACCGCAGCGCCAGACAATCCGGAATGCTGGCTTGCCGACCATTGCCCGATCCTTCACGGATGCGGAAAACCCGAGGAATCGCCGTATTGCCCTCTAGCTCAATCGGCAGAGCACCCGGCTGTTAACCGGGATGTTGTGGGTTCAAGTCCCACGGGGGCAGCCAATATCCTGCGGTTGTGGACATGCCGCGGATATACCTCCTCAACATTTTATTATGTTGAACGGACAGCCGCCTGTGAGGGACAGGCGTAAGCGGATTACCTCTCCGCATCCCTCTTTTATAGAGATTGTTCTTCACGGTCCGCGAACGCCGTGATTTACGATCACTGCATGAGGAGCAGCGTTTGTGGCCTGGGAACCACATCCTCAAACACGCGGTGCCGGGTTCTCTGCAAAGTCATTACGCGACAAAATGCGTAACCGCACTACAGGGCTTAAATCAATCGTTCGATTCGGTTGAGCCGCGCAATCTCAGGTTTTGCGAATATTCGGATCCCGTTTATTCGCGCTTTTTAATGTTTTTATGTGTATGTATATTGACTCATGCTCTGAAGTGTAGTAATATAGGTATGCACCAAGTGGAAATCAGACGGAAGGAGAAGAAAACGTATGAAGAAAAAAGGTATTTTCACTGAAAATGGAGACCTGAGTGTCCGGGGAATCGTGTTTGTCGTTATTCTCTCAGTTGTTCTCGCGCTCTGCATCGACACGGGGGTGAGGCTGTACAGAAGCCATGTGTACGAAGAACCCGCTCCTGTTCTGCAGGAAGTTGATACTGCGGAGCTTGTTGATACCAGCCGTGCGTAAGCGCGGTTTTGGACGGTTAGCTCAGTAGGGAGAGCACTTGCCTTACAAGCAAGGGGTCATCGGTTCGAGCCCGGTACTGTCCACTTCAGCGTAAGAGGTTACGGTGTAAGCCCGCAGTAATTCCCGCCTACCAAAATCCCGAATGGCGGTACCCTCGAAAAAACCCTTTTGCTGATCTTAGGGATATGGTCAGTGATTGCCGGCTTGGGTTTGCTGTTTTAGCGGCTGGTTCCCGTATGATATACGGGTGGTGGAGATGACGGAGAAAATCTGTTATATTCACAGGACTGCTCGATGGAATAGTGGAGCATTACAACGCTTCATGTCCTGTGAATGAACCGCGTATGCGGATGATTAAGGATCGACGCGGGGACTGCGACAGTGCCAATTATATGCTGGAATAGCTCAGTTGGATAGAGCAACGGCCTTCTAAGCCGTAGGCCGAGGGTTCAAGTCCCTCTTCCAGTGCGTTGAATTGCCCAACATGGGGGTGCTTTGGTTTCGACGGGAATCGAATGGTGGAGAATAAGCGAGCTGTGGACCCTGGACCACAATAAAACGGGGAAAAGAAATAACTGGCAATCATCGTACTGTTCTCGCCGCTGCTTAATGCGGCGCGTCGGACTCAGGAACCTGCATCCTGAATAACCGGCGTCAGTAATGCAGGGAACGGGAACTAAGAACGCTCCGCATTAGTTTCTGTATTAGGAGATACTTCCGCTGTCAGTCCGGCTGGAGACGGATAGGGAGGGAATGCTAAATACCAGCCTGCGCTCGGAGAAAGTTTTCTGGCATGGTTTTCGGACAGGGGTTCGATCCCCCTCACCTCCACTCGCAACCGTGGCATGGCAACGGCACAATCCCGGAAAGTGCCTGACGCTGGGAAAGACCAGGGATACAGATAGGAGGCTATAAGCCTCCGGCGCAGGATAAAAGATCTTCCTACGCTGCCTTCCTCGCGGAACAATAAAGTACGTGCTAAGGAAGGCTATTCCAAAAAAATATAAATTTCACATTACCGATAGCCCGCAAGGAGAATAAAAATGAAATTGAGCACTTTACCGCTGACAGAAAAAGAGAGAAATTCCGGCGATGCACAAATTCTCGGAATGGTGACGGGGTCATATCCGGCAATTTCGGACGGCTTTAAAAAAGCAGAAGATAAAATGGTCCAGTCGGCGGAAAAGATGAATGCGGATATCGTTTGTGACGTTCATTATGTTTCTTCTCCCAGTGAAGTCTGCATATACGGGACTGCTTTTAAGCTAAACACGGAAACGTAAAATGTTTATCAAAGACGCCATATAAAGCCATTTATTCCGAGTGGCCTTATTCTCGGGGTGTAGCGCAGTTTGGTAGCGCGCCTGATTCGGGTTCAGGAGGTCGTGGGTTCAAATCCCGCTGCTCCGACATGGGTATGGCAAAACGCATAGCCAAGACCCTTTTGCCGTAAAAACTTAGCGGATTTCATGAAAATATCCGCACTGCGGGGAAGTAAGGTTATAACCGCAAAACGCGCGATTGGTGTAATGGTAACACACCAGCCCTCCAAGCTGGGATTGACGGTTCGAGTCCGTTATCGCGCTCCATATTTAATTGATTTGGCGGGCATTAGTAAGAAAAAGCGGGTGAAAAAAATAGCATAATGAAGGTTGTCCATGAATAAAACAAGAATAAAAACGCGAAAAAACAATATATAATAATAACTGGGTATAGCGCAGCTTGGCAGCGCGCCTGATTTGGGATCAGGAGGTCGCGGGTTCAAATCCCGCTACCCAGACTCTTTCATAAATTTTGTTAGGAGATTTCGAGGATGCTTCACGAGCGGCTAAAAAAAATGATGGACGACATCATAGATGTCGCCTTTGCTGAAAGTGACGTTCCCGAAGAAAAAAAGAAGAAGTTTAAGTGGTATAAACTGTACATTCTCCCGAAGGAATCGGAAACGTCCGGCGGAAGATATAATGTAAATGAACATACTATTGAGGTATATAATCCGCGTCTTGGCGGAGAGTTTATGGCCAAATGCTGCCTGCATGAACTCTCACACCATATTGACTGGTGTCTGAACGGAACCACCGGACATAAAGACCCGTTCTATGCGGTTTACGCAATGCTGATATACGCGGCGCTTGACATGGGGATTCTCTTTAAGGAGACGTTTGACGACCCCTGGTCAAGAGATCAGGAAAGAGTAAAGGAAATTATTGAGAATTATTGCCCCCATGAAGTTGATTATAAGATAAGCAATATAGCTGTTGTTAAGGTTCACAATTCTTATTCCATTAAAAACCAGCTGAAAGAAAATGGCTACAAGTGGAACAGCATAGAGTCTGTATGGGAAAAAGAGACAGAGGATGAACAAGAGGAAGAAGCCTTCCTTGAAAGCCTTGGAGCGATAATGAGCGTACCTGGCAACACTATTATAAGAAGCCCTTGGTATACTATTGATGAAAGCAACATGATTATGGATCCGACTGTTTATATCGAGGCTAGGGACTGGGGAAGACGTACATATGACGCACGCGCAGCATTAAAAAAACAGGGATTCTATTTTTCAGGGGACACGAAAAAATGGTTGTGTAAAGTAAAGTCAGAAGATTATAAAAAGAAAATGAAAGAGATAGAGAATGATCCTGAACTTACGGGTATCGAGTTTAAGTGTCAGAATCGGAAAATGAAAAAACCAGCCACAACAAAAAAACCGGCAAAAGCATAAAGAAAGATCCGCAAAAGCGGATTTTTTTATTTGTAAGCACAATTTTTCTATCAAAAAACAAGTAGAATTATTTAGAAGAATTTTAAGCATTTGGGAGCATGAAATGACGAAGGAACAAATATATCAGGAAGTTAATGATATGGTTATACCTGAAATGTTTGGTAGGAGACAGGAAGAATTGTTTGCGAAATATAATGAAATTCTTCCGAATATACAGCAAAACACGGAGGAAGCAGAATTCCTCCTGGATGCGTTAAACGAACGTTATGAAAACACACTCAGGGATATATCAGAGAAAGCAACAAGGGATTTTCAAAGCGGGGTAATAACAGATCCGCAGGACATACCGCTGCTGCTGGTTGAAGAAGCAGGCGAGTCGCGTGTAGAAAACATACCGTACATTGTGGCAGATTTAATCATATTAATTGCTTATGTGATGAAAAAATATAATGTGTAAAATGCCTTGGAGGAATCAGAAATGACAAGAGAAGCAATGAGACAGGTGATGGATAACATTTATCTGCCAGATACTGTATTTCTTTCTCCCGAGGATATAGAGGAAAGATACGAGCATTTGATTGAACTCCTTGGGATCAACACGTCGGACGAGTGTTACGCTTTATACGATGTTATACAGGATATAATACAGCACGAAAAGAAAGGCTTCGAAGAAGAAGATAAAAGAATATGTGCTTCCATACTTGCAATGAGTCATAATGACGTAGAAACAGCTTATGAAAAGAATGAAAAGAACAAAGAAGATCTCAATATAAGGCTGATCCCGTTTGCAAGTTATATCTGCAATAAAGCAGAAGATCTTGCGCTAAAGGAAATAGAGAACGGGAGCGATACAGAGCGAGGGTTTAAAATTATACAGCGTATGCTGAATAAGTACCATGAAATAGGATTATGCAGTTCTATAATGGTAATTCGCAGCGACACTCTTGGCAGGGAATGTATAAGCGGACATCCTAAGGATGTTATGCTTATGCTTGCTGCGGCAATAAACGGGCGTTTGGATGGATTAAAAAGTACGGAATATGAAATGAATATGGATGAGTACCTGTTAGATCTCGCAGAAAGAATGCGGGATACGAAAGCGGTAGATTCGTTAGCATTTGCAAACAGACATGAGCCATCTATAAAAAAGGCTGTATTTACGAAAAAACTTACTGTAGACGGAGTAGAAACCAATTTTGAAAAAATTGGCAGATATCTGAACAGAATACAAAGTGCAGACATGGCGTATATTGTATGCGTAAAAATGCAGAACAATGTAAAATGCCTGCTGGGCGGAAACGAAGAAAAAATGAAAGATATTTTTGTAGCTGTTATTAATGCGCTTATTTGTTCAGGATACGAACCATACGGGCGTTTTAATAAGATTGCAGCCGCAATAAAGAACGCGGTATGCACTGTCAAAACAAGCGCGACAACCAATGAGTATGTTCGTGTGTAAAAAGGAGGAGTAAAATGAGCATTATTATCAACGGTTACAGAACAAAGGAAAATGTGGGAAACACGACTTTCGAAACGATCATGAAGAAAGTCAAGCACGCAATTGAGGAAAAGCAGAGATCCAGTTATATTGGCATACTTAGCGAAGAAGTGTGCCTGGTTGCAGATTATTACGTTCTGAATTACATTACCATAAACGAGGGGCGCAGTATTATGGATGTAGCGCAGGAACGTGTTGCACAGAGAATAGATGAAGCCTCCAGAACAGGATCTGAGAACCGTTACAATTTCCATATTGCGCTGGAAATCATGTCTTTCAAAAAGCGTTGGTATTTGCTTGTCGTGTCAAACAACGACAGCCTTGCGGAAGGCATACTTGATTCAGTAAGTGACCTTGAAAAGTTTGTTACAACGGATGACGAAGACAACATAACTGAAGAACAGCAAAAAGTATGGAATGAGATCCGGGAAAAATACACAAAAACGTTGCAGCCAATGCGTCAGCACTACATGGTCCCGCTGCCAATGGATATAAATCCGGAAGACATTAAGTTCCAGACAGTGCAAGACCGGGCTTTTTACCAGGCAGAAAACAAGGAATACAGCCTGATATTCCAGTCTCTTACCAAGGGGCGCGCGATTCCGCCTATGGAAATCATGCGGTATATGGACGAGATTGCACTGGAACGTGGGAATGCAGTTCATGCGGTCAATACGCAGAAGAATATGAGCCAGCTCCTGGTTATGCTGCCGAATTTGACCACTGAACTGATTACCAAACCCTGCGGAATGATTTTCCAGAAGCCGGACCAGGAGGTTGCGGAAGACATGGAGAACGAGGAAGATCCGCAGGAGGATACGGAAAACAAGTAAATTGGAGGAAATGCTTTATGAAAAAGTTCGCTGTAGTGCTTATTGCTTTAATGTGTGCTGTCATGATGTGCGCGGTAGGCGTTGCTGAAACAGCTGCCGACGAAGTCGCTGCGGAAGTGGAAACGGCTGTAGATACAGCAGTTACCGAGGTTGCAGCTGAAACAGAAGCTGCTGTAGATACCGCCGCTAAAGAAGTTACCGCTGATGCGCCGGCCGCAAAAGAAGCTAAAGCCGAACCTGAAAAGACTGGCCCAAGCACGCTGACGACAATCCTGCTTGTCGCCGGGGGCGCGGTTGTGCTTGCTGCCGCAATCTTCCTCGTATACTACATGAAGAAAAAGGGAGCGCCTGTTGCAGAACCCGTTGCGGAAGAAGCAGCGCCAGAAGCAAGCGCAGAAGCGAAACCGGAATCGGAAGATGCTCCAGCTGAAGCAACTGAGGAAAGCCCGGAAAAAGACGACGAAAAACCGGCTGAAGAAAAATAATACTGATTCGCGGCGGGCAGACAAGACTGTGACGCAAAAGCGTCTTAGGAGCTGGCTCATCTGCTCGCCGCAGCTCTTTTTTTATTATGAATTATGTACAGTTTGGAAAATATCCGCAAAAGCGAGACGGAAGCGTACTTCCAATCGAATGGATTATATTAGAAGACCTGCAAGACCGACAGCTTCTTCTGAGCAGATTTATCCTGGACGTAAGAGCTTATAACCGGGGTTTGTTTGCTGACGTCACATGGGAGACATGTGATCTCAGAAAATGGTTAAACAGCGGATTTTACAGTATGGCTTTCAGTGAAAGCGAACGCGAAAAAATTATCTTGACGAAGATTGACAATCAAATTGTAAGCAGTACCGCAACGTGGGAAACGTCGAGCGGAAAAGACACAGAGGATAAAGTCTTCCTGCTGAGTTTGTATGAGACAGAAGAAATATATGGGCCTGAAATAAGTAAAAACGCCGCCTATCTTACTGGATATGCGGCGTCTAAGAAGAATGCTGATACGAAGTGGTGCTGGACAAGAACTAAAGGCAAGAGGCCGGATACGGTCGTTTCGTATGGAAGCAATGGCCTGCATGGACATTATTTCGTTAATAACACAGAAGGTTGCGTAAGACCTTCTTTATGGATTATGAAAAATTAATTCCCGCATTCAAGAACAATCAGCCGGAAGAAAGTGTCAAGGGAAACGCGGAACTCAAGACCGTTGATAGTTACCTTATTGTTCTTGCTCTCCGGATCGTTAAATACGTTCGTAAAGACGCGCAGTAGCGCGTTTTTATCTGCCTCGTCAACCTCCCGGCTGGTAATAATCTTAATAAAGTTCAGATAGAGATCGATATGCTCATTCATAGACGTTGAATTGAATTTGCTTTTTTCAACTTCGTATTCGATGCTTGCTTTTGTAAGATAATACGAATCGTTCATGTAAAGATAAATCAGCGCGCCATCATCCCTGAACGATTTCTCGCACTTCTGGTTCAGCTGCCCATTATCATCCGTTACATAAAGGAAAGGCGGAAACCCGGAGGCATAGAAATCGTTCTCGACGGACGGTATGTCTCTTGCACTGTATTCAATTTTCTCCGGAGCCGTCCATCCGCTTTTGATCTCCAGCGGGTCAGTTTCAATAGGATCCGGAAGATCGGTTTCTTTTGCTATTATAACTTCTGTTTTAATGCCGAGCTTTTCCAGTATTTCCGGATTGTTTTCTTCAAGATATTGTTTAAGGAAAGGATAACCGACAAAATAGCCTATAGCGCCAACAGCAAGTACGATCAGGATACACCAGATAAATTTACGCATGTTTTTTCCCTCCAGGCAATTAATAATTCAGAATTACAACAGAAGTTGAATTCGTAAGTAATGATATAAATGTAATACCGGGATCCAATTTAATCAAGTTACCTTCACTGTCGTAGAATTTTGTATGGTCGTCAGATGATTCGCGAACCCAGTATCCATCAATATAGTAACCACGAATGAATATGTCAGCGTTCCCTCTGCCGATTGTGTTTGGAGCCATATTCTTGTTTGAGGTAGTATACTCAACGCGCTGTATAATCAAGTTGGATACATGCAGTTGCTCGTCCGCCTGTACATCACCATACTGGTTGTTCTCACCGATCCACCTATAGTATTGGTGGTCATCATCATTATATATAAATCCGGATGAAAAAGTTCTTGACGATGTGCGAATGTCTATTTCCCTCACGAATACCTCGCCTTCAAACTGGTCCGGCTTATCAAGAAAATCAAACCAGGCAGGGGATGGAACGACTTCGTTTTTGTCAAGCAGACTTTTTATTCCGCTTGTGTCAACATTTTCGCTTTCATCGGTAATCATTTCTTTATCAAGCTTGAAATATTTCTTCCATTCTTTTGTTTTAGAAACATTTGCGGGATAAACGAGATGTTTCCTTACGAGATCATACCTTTCGATCCACGCCTGCATGGAATAACCAAGCTCGGAAATGCTTCCGTCTGCTTCTGTTGGAATCCCATGATATACATATCCGCATTTCCAGTCGTCTTCGATAAGCAAACCGCCTATGGATGCATTTCCAACAGGCCCGACTGTTTTGGGGAGCTCGTCCTGAAAAAGTGCGCACATCCCCATAGTCCCGTTTGTTGAAGTCTGATATTCGTAAATAACAGATGCTTTGGTTATTCCTTTCGGCGCAGTAGCGTATACGCCGCCGTTTTCATTGTTGATCTCTACAAGAACAGGCTGGTAAGACTCAGAATTTTTTTCTCCTGTTACTTGACTGATTCCTTTTTTAACCAGGGACTTTTTCGGCGGGTGTACCTCTATGTTGCGATCCGGTTGATCAATCAGAGTCAGCGCGTTAACGTTCTCTCCATAAGAAGAAATAAGGAACGCCAGAGTCAAAAGGAAGATCAGCAGCCAGCAAATACCCTTTTTCATAAAATCCCCTCCATGAATAAATACTTCCTATATTAATAATACATAAATTTTTTCATTTTGAAAAAAAATAAAAAATCACATTTTTACGAAGCGAAAACAAATATATTTATTTCGAGACGTTTTGGGAGGTTGATAACATGGCAATAAATGATGTCAGATTATTCGGGCAGCTTGTGCAGGATCCAAAGTATTATAAAAAGCGCAGCGCAGATATGCCCTATCGAATGAGCCTGAGTGTAAAAACCATGAGCCGTTATCTGAACAGCACAGATCGGAGCAAGCTCATGTATGACGAGATTGTTGTTATGAGTAAGTCTCCGGACATGATTGTGTACGCCGCGAAAGAACTTCGTAGTAACGATATCGTATACATAAAAGGCATGCTCTGCACAGCCGACGTTGTACGAAAAGTAATTTGCGGAAACTGTGAAGAGACGTTTGAAGAAAAGGGATATACGTGTTATGTGCATCCCATTAAGATTGTAAAAATCAATTCCGGCCTTACAAATGAGGAAGGCAACATTGCCATACAGGATAACGCGGAAGTTTCTAACGAGGTAATACTTGATGGGACGGTATGTTCTGACGTCCATTATCTGGAGGAGAGAAATTACGCGTATTACAAACTCGCAGTCAGAAGATCTTTCCATATTCTTGAAGATGACGCAGAAAAGCGCACGGATTATCCTGCAATCAATTCTTATCACGACCAGGCGAAAAATGATTCCATATGTGCGCATAAAGGTACTCGCATGAATGTGCGTGGCGCGATCCGTGTGCGTTCCGTCGAACGGAAGGTCGCCTGCCCGTACTGCGGTCACGAGGAAGAGCTGGAATATCACGTACTGGAAGTTGTTGCGTCAAATATCAATTACACCGCCAACTGGGATAAACCTCCGGAGCCGGAAAACGGGGATGACGAAGAAGCGTACATCACGGAAGACGAGTAAGGAGAAGAAAAAATGGGAAAGACAATCATGCAGCAGCGCCTGAAACAGCAGGAGGCACTGGATAAGGCTCGCCCGGCAGAAGATCAACCTGTGGAACAGAACAATGTAACCGGACCGCTTCGGCATTACCCTTCTGAAAGAACATCCAGCATTAAGCCGGAAACAGAACAACATATAGCGCCCCAGTACGACCCGGTACAGGATGAACTCCGCATGATTGAGGAGGAATCCAAGTACCAGCTAAAGGTTGCCAAGAAGGAAAAATTTAAACATTATTTTGTAAAAGTATTTAATGTTATTCTTATTGTCAGCTGCGTTTACCTTGTTTTCCTGATTTACGGCGTTATGAATACATCGTATGTATACGACAATAAAAGCGGAGATGTGGTCCCGCTTATAGTTCCTGTTGAAACCATCCAGAAAAAAGCGGATTATGAGCTTGTAAGCACGCAATACCTGCAGGCAAGAACTCTTTATGAAGAAGTATTGAAGCTTGACTACAGGCTTAGTATGGCTGAACGGACAGGCGAAGATCCGCTGTTGATAGCGCCTGAATACGAAAAAATACTGGAGAAAATATCATCTCTTTCAATTCAAATGTCCGCGCAGACAGTGCCAGCACAATACACACAGCCTTATAACATGTTGTTGAGCTGGGTTCAAAACGACATTGCGCTTTATTGCCAGCACATTTCCAAAGCAATATCACAGAACAGTGTTATGGATATGAATAAGTCTCAGGAATACAGAGCAAGTATGTACAATAACTTCATGCGGATCACAGAACTCGTCGCAACACTTGGAACACAAGTGGACAACGTGGATGTCTCTATAATTTACAACTGGTCGCCAGAGTCCTTTATCGAACAGTACAGTGGGGGGCTTTAATATGGGAAAATACGAAACATATAAAGAAACAGAACAAGAAATAAAGATACAGGCGCAGAAGCAGCAAATTGAAAAAATGTCCCTGCGTATAGGTCAGCTGGAAGAACAATACAAGAGCAAGGAAAAACACATGATGGGAGAAATACAGAGACTCCTTCATGTAGAAGAAATGGCAAGGGGACTATGCCAGAAAATTCTTGATAAAGACCGCCGTGAAATAGTTCTTGGAACAAGTCATTCCTGGAGTTCAATGCCTTCGGAGCAGATGATAGAAACAGCCTTGAAAAGCTATCGCACGTACTGCGAAAAGCGAACGAAGGATATGCAAAAAATAGGCGAATATGCGAGCGGATTGAGCGAAAAGTATGAGGAGCTTGTTGAAAAAAACGCAGAACTGAAGAAAACTATAGAAGAATACGAACGTGAAGGCCCTGTAAGCGCAAAGAAGGAAAAAGAAATCAGGAGCATGGTCAACGGGAAAACTGTTGTTGGCGATGTGGAAGTAAATGCAACTATAGAGCCGGATGATGAAGAAGACCTTGAGGGCGTCAAGACAGTCAAGCCGGCAGTCAAAAAAGAAACGAAGGGAAAACCTCCGGAGAAGAAGAAAGAAAGTCCCCATGCGCTGTCCGCGGACGAGCAGGAACTGGAAAGCGGTGTGCGCCTCGTCGTTTCCCAGATGGCGGATGGCGAGAAGCATGTGCTTAAACTTATCGGAGACGGAATGTCCGTTATGTATGAAATACGGAAAGCCGCAGCTCCTCAGGTGGCGGACAGCACCGCTTACCGTTATATCACATCTTTTATTAAAGAAGAGATTGTTGAAGCGATTGAAAACATCAACTTCCCCGGGACAAAGAAATGTACGCTGGTTAAGCTTACGAAAAAAGGCCGTATAGCGTACAGGCTGATAACAGGGGAGGATCCGGAAGAACCGGAAATGGAACGTATACGGAAGGTCCACGCAGGCTACGAGCACGGATACGGAATTCGCGCGTGCCAGAGGCTTCTTGAACGGTCTGAAAGATATGAATCCGTTAACATGTTTGCCGAAAAGATTAAGCTTCCGGATGGAACTCAGGGGTATATCCCGGATCTGAAGTGTATGCGTATTGATGAAAGCGGGAACAAGATAACTGAATACTTCGAGTTTGAGCGTTGTAAGCAAAAGGACGTAGAATATTATGCGAAGTTTGGGAAAATGTCCATGATTACGGACGAGATAAACGTAATCGTCGCGAACCCGTCAGAGCATGAAAAAATGCAGCGCCTGCTTGCTGCCTGGGCAAATCCTAAAAAGACTATACCCGGCTATCCGAGAAAGATTATCCGTCTTTCAAACTATAACAGGATTCGCGACTGTATAACAAAAGGAAAGCCGTTTGCTGAATGGTGGTATATTACAGACTATCTCAAAGATTTTAAACCTCCGATGGGTTATGTCGGACCACTGAATAACGAGGAATAATGAAGGAGCAGCGCCATGGAAAAGGACACGCTTATGGAAGAAAAAGACCGGCTGATAAAAACGCTTCGTGAAAGAAATTCTTACCTTGAAGCTCAGCATGAAAACGACCGGATGATTGCATTTAATGTTGTGCGCTCCATCATGAATATTGAGTCAGAACTGAGCGCCATCCGAAGGAATATTATGTTGAGTTCCTTATTCAGGAATAGAACAGGGAAAGTCTCTTCACAGATTGAACGTGATGTAGATGATGACATAATTGAGACGAAAGCCGTACTGCTGACAGAACAGGAAAGACAGATAGTAAAAATATTCGGAGAAGGAGCTTCTGTTCTGACGAACATCCGAAAGTCAGCATCGGCAACTATGCCGGAAGCAGCTGCTTATCGTGCCATCATGCATGTCAGGGAATATGGTTTAGTGGAAACGGTTGAAAATGTCCATTCAATGGGAAAGCGAAATATTATTACTATCGGGAAACTTACAAAGACAGGAGAGGCGATATACAAGTACATAGTGGGTAAAGATCCAGTTGAGCCGGAAATGGAAAGGCTCAAAAGAATTCATGGAACTTACGGGCATGGTTTCGCTGTTTGGGAATGCTTAAAGAAACTTAATGAGTCCGGAAAATATGAATCCGTAAAGACGTTTGATGAAGAAAAAACGATAGAACCAAATAAACACTTTCCGGATATTCTTTGCATACGGGAAGACGGCACGATAGAAGGGTATGCGATATTTGAGAATATGGGAATACCGGCGACATCGTTCTACGCAAGGATAAGCCTCCTCGCAAAGACCGCACAGGATATAAACATTGTGGTAGGGAACCCTAATGAACATGATAAAGCGCAGAGACTGATCTGCGCCTGGTGTAAGCCGGAGAAGGATAAGAAAGAATATAAAAACAGAATCATTAGGCTTACAAATTATAATCGCCTTGCGGAGTCCGTTAAAAATAAATCGAGCTTTGATAGTTGGTGGTATGTAACGGATAAGGTTAAAGATTTCAAGCCTCCGCTCGGATATGAAGGGCCTCTCGGAAATTAAATACAACTCATAAAATAACAAAAAGGAGAATTGCAAATGGAACAGGAACGCGAAAACACTCTGGAACGTTTGGAGGCAGAGAATAACGATCTGCGCGGGAAAATCGAATCTGTTAAAAGGGAGTATGAGGAAAAGCGGGCCAAAATGCATGGCATGCTTGAACGGATGAGTTCAGCCATAAGAGAATATATTGAATTCCAGCAGAGCGAGAACGCAACAAAATACGAAAGCATGACAAACGAAGAAACAAAGCATGATACGGAAGACCAAGAGGCTGTCAGCAAAACAGAAATAGAGGTTATTAAAATCGTAGGAAATGGAATATCTGTGAGCAGAAAAATTTGCCAGGAGAATAAGGATCTTTCCAGCCCTATTGTTTTCCGGTGTTTGCTCAACCTACTTAATAAAGGATATTTATACAGTATAAATAGAATGAAAATAATAGACGGAACGTATTTGACCCTTTATGGCCTGACAAACAAAGGGAAAGAAATATACAAGCGTGAAGTAGGGAATGATCCAAATGAGCCGGAAATGGAAAAACTGAAGACACTTTATGGCACATATCAGCATGGCTATTCCGTATTTGAGTGCCAGAAGGTGCTTGAAAAAATACCCGTTTATTCGCAAGTTGCAGTTCGAGCGGATAAAGTGAAAGATGGCGCGATAGAAGATGTAATTTGTTTCAGGGAAGATAAACAAGGCCCTGAAGCTGTAGAAATCTGCGTGACTTTTGAAAATTTCCATAAGCAAGGCAAATCCGACTGCTTCCATCTCCTTGATAAATGCGTAGATGCAGCAATGTCATGGAACGGGAACCATACTGTGAATGTTATTGTTCCGGATTATGATGATGCATACTCAAGAACGCAGGGCATCTTAACAGAATGGGCAAGAAAGAGAGTGGAAATTTGTCCGGAGGACGCGAACGCAATTTTCCGTCTTGTCAGCTTTAGCCAGATGAAAGAATGCACGGAAGATAAAGCAGTGGCAGAAAATATTTTTAATACGAATATCGCAATAAAAGATTGGTAAGATAAAAAACAGTATGGATATCAGCCGGAGATTGTCCTCCGGCTAATTCTTATGTTGAAAAAAGATTTCCAGAATTAAAATAAGTATAATAAAAGCGGAGGTGTTTCAAATGAGTGTTTTTCAGCAAATGGGAACGTCTTTTAAGGCGTTTAACGAGAACGCTGTTTACTCACTGATATATATCATGCAGAGAAATGCATGGTTTATCGTGATCGCCGTTGCGGCTCTGGCATCAATGATTATGATGCTGAAAGAAGCACTGGACTATAGCGTAAACGAAGAACAGAATATTATTTAACAAAACTACTCATCGGAGGATAAGGCGATGTCAAACGAAACAGAAAGGCTTACGTACAAGCGAGCGCAATCCAATGCGGACATATTCCGCTTTTTAAAGGCGATTGCACTGCCGGTCATTGACTTTCTGCTCGCTATGTTTACGATAGACCGGTTCAATCTATTCGGCTACGATCTCATTGCGCCACTTACAGGTGTTATGTGGGGCTGCGGTGTGCTTGTTGCTTTCTTTCTGCCTTCCCATAGGAGAAGTGTTCTGAAAGAAACACACGTTACGGTCGGTGTTTACCTGATTTCGCTGATCGTAATCAAGGAGCTGATCTCGACGATTTCCGGAGTGTCTTCGGAAATGCTGATGGCAACCTATAATCAGGTTCTTCCCGTTACGAGCGGCGCGGCGTTTTCAGGATATATGCAGTCGTTGCTCTGGATTACCACGATTATGACTCCGGTTGGATTTATTTTCATGCAGGTTAAGAAAATGTTCACGATGCACCGGAATAATGAGGCCAAAAAGTTCCACGACCGTCTTCTTGGCACAAGAAGAAACGGAAGGCACTTTGATTAATATAAGAAAGGAGGCATATGTATGGCAATTTCCCTCTTAGACGTAAGGCGGATTCTGCACCCGCAGAAGAAGCAGGCATCCGGCGGAACACTGAAAATCCTTGACACATGGACAGAATACGAAGAAGGAAAAAGCACCAACGACCGGAAGCTCCAGTTCCTTTGCTATGAAATGGAAAGCATTGACCCGCACACCGGAGAGCGCCACCATTACTACAAGGCAATCAAGCTGGCACGCATTATTCGTATCCCGAAAGGCATGAAACAGTCTACTGCACTGATGGATATGCAGACGCAGGTTATGACTGCTGTGTACGAACAGGAGTATAATTTCATTTGCGTAATTGCGAATATCCGTGAGCCCGTTGCTCTCGGCCTGCTCTTCCTTTACGGCGTGCAGGGTGTTTCAACCACACTGGATGGTGCAAAGGAAAAATGCCAGCGTGCCTTTGTCGGACTTTCCGCATGTTTGCAGGGTACTTACCGTGTTCTGGAAATGCGCGTTATAAACGCACAGGAAACGGAATGGCTCCGTGAGAAGCTCTACAGCATGGAATATACTTCCGTTGTTCGCGGAATTCCGAAGGCAAGCAGGACAGGTGAAGATATCGGTAACAAGGGTATGGGCGGATCGAACCTGAACCCGGACAGCCAGGGAACGCTGGAAGAACTGATCACAGGTATGGCGGACTATGAATACGTCATTGAAATCCTGACCACACCGGTACACCAGTCCGCGCTTCGCGACTGGGCCGCAGTAACCCGGCGACAGATGACCGACTGGCAGGAGCAGATGCAGGGAACAAAGGGCTTTAACATGAGCCTTTCTATTCCTATGATGTACGGTGCGAACCAGGGAACATCAACAGGAACCAATAAAGGTTATACGGTTGCTGAAAGCTATAATGTGTCCCAGGGCACAAATGTCAGCCAGAGCTACGGAGAAAATGTTGGACAGGCGCTTTCTCAGTCTTATGGGCAATCATTCGGGAAAGCCTACGGACAGTCATTCTCCGAATCTATCTCCCAGACGCATACCGTATCCCAGGGTGTGACGATGGGTCGTACAATCGGAATGAGCTTTGGCGTATCACAGGGACAGAGTGTTGGACAAAACATATCCCAGAGCCAGTCCATAAATCAAGGGCAGAGCCAGAACGCGTCATTCGGGCGTTCATTCGGTGAGTCTGTCGGGCAGAATCAGGGAATTTCACAGTCCCAGAATATCGGACAGTCCTTCGGAACAAGCCGCGGAATAAGCAGCGGATTCAGTCAGGGGCAAAGCGCCGGATTCAGTCAGGGCCAGAGTGCCGGATTCAGCCAGGGGCAGACCGCCGGTATCAGCCGTGGACAGAACATCGGACAGAGCTTCGGAACTTCTCAGGGACAGTCTGCAAGCATCGGAAGAAGTGCGTCTTCCGGGCAGAGCTACGGAATATCTTCCAGTGAAGGCCGTAGCCTGGGTTATTCAACGTCTCAGGGAACATCTGTTGGGCAGAGCTTCGGAACTTCCCAGAACATGGGACAGTCTATGGGGTCCAGCAAAAACTTCAGCCATGGAACCGGATTTAGCCAGAACATGTCCGAGGGCGTAAGCCAAGGTACAAGCCAGAACATGGGCAGCAGTTATGGCGTAAACCAGGGAACATCCATGAACGCAAGTCATTCAGTCGGCGCAAGTTCAAATGAAGGTGTAAGCTCTGGACAATCAGCCGGCGTAAATACCAGCGCAAGCCATTCCAGCGGAAGTTCGTTCGGAATGGGGCAAAGCGTAGGACACTCTGAAAATGAGTCCGTTTCTCAGAACCAAAGCGTAAGCAGCGGGCATAGCTTCTCAGAAAGTGATGGCGTTTCTCAGGGGGATTCCTGGGGAAACAATCTCGGATACAACGGATCTCAGAGTACAAACGCCTCCACATCAAGAACGTCTACAGACGGTTATTCCATTGGAGTAAGCAAAATCGTTAACGTTTCCGGAAACCATTCGGACAGTGTTGGAAACACGGTGGGAACCGGACGTTCAACAGGATACAGTGGAGGATCTTCTACCGGCGGAAGCTCTGGAACGAGCCATAGCGCAGGTGAAGGAAGCAGCATAGGTGAGTCACAGAGCGCCGGATATAGTTATGGCCAAGGAACCAGTACATCGCAATCAATTAACCAAAGCCAGAGTTCTTCTTTCAGCGAATCTGCTGGAAGCAGTTATTCTGAAAACATTGGTCATTCGCAAAGCATAGGACAGTCTGAAGGCTACTCAGCCGGATACGGAAGATCTTCCGGCGAATCCTATGGCGTGAACCAGTCCGTTGGTACTTCACAATCCGTTTCAAACAGTCGCAGCGAAGGACTTTCAACGTCGTATTCAGAGAGCGAAGGAATTTCCAACAGCTACAGTATGAGCCAGGGAACTTCCTATGGGCAGAACATCGGAGAGTCCCGTTCAAGCGGAATGAATACAGGAATGTCGCAGAGCATGGGGCAGAACTGGGGACAATCAACAAGCATGTCTGAAAACCAGTCCTACAGTGAAAACATGGGACGTTCTTACAGCGAGAGCATGGGGCAGTCTGCCAGTGAAAGCTTCTCTCAGAACGTAGGACAGTCTTACAGCCAGAACGTAGGGCAGTCTTACAGCCAGAACGTAGGTCAGTCTTACAGTCAGAATGTCGGACAGAGTGAAGGAAGCAGTTATGGTATGTCCCAGGGCCAAACAATGGGCAGTAGTTATGGGCAGAACGCCGGTATGTCAGAGTCACATGGCTATGGGACAAGCATTGGACAGTCCCTTGGCGTAAGCAAAGGATACAGTGTAAGCACCAATGTTGGAACAAGCCAGACGAAATCCGAATCTCAGAGTTATTCCGTTTCGCAGAGTGAGTCGTGGTCTACTTCCCATGGCTATACAAAGGGCGAAAGCTATACAGAGTCCACAAGCGAATCCGTATCAAACGGGCAGACTCAATCTTACGGACAGTCCAAGGGCATCAGCCAGGGACAGAGCACATCCACAGGGCGCGGAACAAGCCAGAGCCAGAACATCGGATACTCACAGGGTCTGACGCAGGGTGCTTCCGCTTCCATGGGTATCGCGCCTTCTCTCGGTTACAGCAAGTCCTACCAGTGGCTGGATCAGCAGGTTAAGGACATTGTTGAAATGCTGGAGTACAAGAACGAGCGCATTAAAAACGCCCTCCGCGGAAACGGTGCTTTCTACAGTTACGTTTATATTGCATGTCCCAGCATGGATGCGCTTTCGGCGGCGAAAATGCTCGCGAAGAGCTCCTGGCAGAACGAGGAAGCAATGATTAATCCTCTTCAGGTTCTGGATCTGGATGAGAGCGAACAGCAGAATATCCTGACGCATTGTATGGGATTCTCCGCTGACGTGACCATGGAGGATCCGGATTACTTTGACGATTACAAGTACTGCACTATACTTCTTCCGAAGGAAATGGTTTCGTACACACATCTGCCGCGTGTTTCTGAAGGTGGTCTGTTTGTTGAGGTCGGTGATGTTCCGAAGTTCAGCGTGCCTTCTATGCTGAAGGGCGAGATCTACATGGGAACTATCCTGTCCGCTGAACGCTATACAATGCAGCATGGTTATGAGACTCCGTTCCAGTACAGGATAGACGAACGCGAGCTTATGCATATGTATTTTACAGGATCCAGCCGTTCAGGAAAGACCGTAACCGCAATGCGGTTCATCGCGGAGCTGACTCGTGTGCGCAGAAAATCCACCGGAAAGCGCCTGCGTATTGTATGCATGGATCCTAAACAGGACTGGAGAGCGCTCGCGCGGTATGTTGAGCCGGAACGCTTCCATTTCTATAACATGGGTAACACGCTCTTCCGCCCGCTGCACCTGAATCCGCTGAAGATCCCTCATGGTGTTATTCCGCAGATGTGGATCGATGGCGTAATAGACATTTATTGCCGCGCATACGGACTTTTGGAGCGCGGCAAGCAGATGCTCGGTGAAACCATTTACCAGCTTTACCATGAGGCCGGCGTGTTCGGATACACGACAAAGCAGCGGCAGGATCTGGCAGTTAAGTACAGGGATGAATATTTCAAGCAGACCGCGTCTTCCGCAAATGATCCTGATGCGCTGAAAATGGCGAACCGTTTCGTTGAAGACCGCATTGAAAGGGAAAACACAGAGATCAAGCAGAACAAGAACCCGGAACTGATCAGCCAGATGTCCTCCACCGTAACATTCGTCAAGGTATACGAAAGGATGAATCTGATCAAGCTTTCCATGGAAGGCGACAAGGACGCGGAGGAAGAGGTTGCACGGATTACCGGGCAGAAGAGCAAGGGCAAGAGCGGTAACGATACAAAGGATGCCTATGCAAGACTGCTCGACCGTCTGCAAGCATTTAACCGGGAATTCTCTGTTGAACGCCAGCTCTTTGGTCGCGAGGACGGTATGTCTGTAGACGAGCTGATCGGTGCGGATGACGTAACTGTAATTGAATCAAAAGGACTTGAAAACACATTCAGGAACTTCATCTTCGGCGTTATTACAAGCGGATTCTATAAGTTCGCTCTTGCTCATGAAGGTGGTTTCCTGGCAGACGACCAGTACGAAACACTGCTGGTTATCGAAGAAGCAAACGAAGTCCTTACAGGATCAGATGTCGCCGGAACGGGTGGTGGCGCTTCCTTCGGTATGACTGGCGAGTCTGAATTTGAGCAGATCCTTGACCAGTCCGCTGGTTACGGATTGTTCATCTGCGCTATCACGCAGAAAATCTCGGACATGCCGAAGTCAATTATCGCGAACGCAGGTCTGATTTTTGCCGGAAGACTTAAAATCCCGGATGATATTACGACAGTAATTCGTTCGGTGGCCCGTGAAGAGCGCTATGAGGACAGAGACCTTGTTAAGTGGTTCCCGCGTTCTCCTACAGGATGGTTTATCTGCATGAGTTCAAGGACCTTCGACTTCAAAGACAGCGAGCCAATCCTTGTAAAAATCGCGCCTTTGAATACAAAAGCGCCTTCTAATGCGGAGATTGATGAGATGCTGACAATGAAGTCCCTCGCTGATGTAATCAAATAAAGCTACGAAGTGTAGCAGAAAAACAGACTTCGTACCGGGCGTTCTTTAGAGCGTCCGGTATTTTAACGAAAATTTTTTCTCCGCCAATAAAAAGAAGTGACAAAATAACGTGAAAACAAATAATATATAAAAGGGAAATTGTTTTACGAAAGGAGTACTTCGTGAAAGATAAAATAGATCCTGGAAGCATGGCGTATAAATACGCACAGGAACCGAACATTGTCGGATATATGGTTGTATCCCCCATGGAAAATGGAAATGGAACAAAAGTTTTTGTTCGCTTCGATAATGGACAGCCTGTAATTAACACCAATGTTTTCCATGGCATGCGGTTTGAGCATAGGGCAATGGCAGAAGGGCTCGCAAGAGAACTGGGTCAGGAGTGGAAAGTAGCTGATCTTCGGGAAGAGCCCGGGAAACTGATCAAGAATTTATTATAAAGGAGCGAGAAACATGAAAAAAAATTACAAGATCATGGTTATCCTGATTGTCGCGGTTATTATGGCGGTGCTGGCAAGTCTTGGCATCGTATCCTATCTTTCACCGAAAAGAGCGACCATTTATATTTTTAAGAACGCGTATTCTATCGGTACGCAGATTACGTCCGATATGCTGATCCCGGTTCAGGTGGACTCTTCCATTATATCTGCCGGGAAAAAGCTGGATGCCTCCGATCAGATGATTACATCAAACGAGATTAAAGCACTTCTTGAAAGTGGTGACTCCCTGAAAGTCAGCGTTGGCGCTGGCACGCCGCTCATGAAGTCCTTGCTCTCAGTTGCGGGCGGAAACAAGATCGTCATGTCTATGTCTCCATCAAAGGTAGCAGTTACAGTTAATGTAGACAACACTACAGGCGTTACCCAGGAACTGTACAGCGGAGCTTCTGTGAATGTATATGTTACAGCATATTCCGGAAACACATTCCTTCTGTTTGAAGACATGCGCGTTCTGGATATCACACGTAATAAAAACAATGGCGGACTCGCGAATGTTACCCTTGAAGTGGATAACGAGCAGGCAGTTAAATTGATTAACTCGACCAAGAATGGATCTATCCATATGGGCCTGATCAACGAAAGCGGTTATCAGTTTGAAAGCGGTACAAGTGATATTCTGGTAAATCCCGATCAAAAAGAACCGGAAACAACGGAAAAGCCGACTGAAGAGGAAGATCCTCTGAAGCCGGAAGTCGATGAAAACGAACTGGATAATAAGGTAGACGACGTAATCGAGCCATAAGGAAGCGGTAAATATCAAATGGTATGGCGGTAAGGAGGAAAGTTTATGCAGAAAGTTCTCGTGGTTGATAAACGGCGTATGATTGGCGAAGGTCTGAAAATGCAGATCATGATTGAAGACGTTGAAGACCTTTACGATGTGGCAACTTGTGCTCCGGAAGATACTGAAGATCTGAAGAGATATACTCAGGGGAAATATTATGATTTTGTCCTCGTCGAGCACGACATGCTCGGTGATATCTGCACGCCGAAAAATTTCAGCGGTGTAAAAGTGTTTGGGTATGCTTCAGAAAAGAAGGATCTGGAAAAATTCGACCGTTTCAAAATTCCGTATCTTGGAATCGCACATAAGTCCGAAGATCTTCTTCAGATTATTGAGCGCGTAAGTCAAGGTAAAGCGACCCCTGTTGAAAACAAAGAAGCGGAAAATAAGGAAGAAAAAAAGGCTGGAAATGTAAAGCAGGTCATGAATGATACGGACGATGACGAAGAGGAAGAAGTGACTATGAATCCTTCTGAAGCGTTCCGCAGTACACAGCCGGCGAAAGAGCCTCCTAAATCCGCCAACCCTGCTCCTGCTCGTCCGGCAGTCGCATCTCCGGCTCCCGTAGCAGATGTAAAGCGCCAACAGGCAGAAGACCGGAAAAATGATCCCACTCCACAAAAAGAGCCCGCTCCTGAAAAGCGGAACGCTCCACAGACGCGTTCGAATGAACGGGTAAAGGAATTCCAGCTCAATTCGTATAACGAATATGTGGATCGCCCCCATGAAATGCACGAACCGGAAACTAAAACACGTGTTGTTTCCGTATATTCTGCGAAGGGCGGAGTAGGGAAGAGCACCCTCAGTGCCAACCTTGCTCTTTATCTTTCCATGATGGATCACGGGCGTGGAAAATACAAGGTTTGCCTGGTAGACTATAATATTGAAAGCGGTGACGTGCGGACAATCCTTGGTTTCAAAGGAGAAAAGCTTGTTGATATGGGCATTTGGGCGGAGGATATTCATGAGCAGCTCCTGCGCCATGCGCGTCCTGAAGATATCACGTTTACCCGCGATCAAATCTACCGCTATCTGGAACCGTACCACGACAAGACCGGACTGTATGTACTCCTGGCGCCTCAGCTTCATGAGAACGCGCAGTTCATTGAGGCGAACGAGATTCGCGTTATGCTGGACAATATTATCAAATACGGTGATTTTGACTTTGTTATCTGTGATACCGCGGACAATACATCCGATAGCTCTTACTGCGCACTGGAAGCGTCTGATACCGTTTTCCTCGTATGTACACAGGATGTTACCACTGCCACACGCAACGATTCGGTCCTGCGTTCACTGAAACATACAGGAATGGATATGACCAAGTTCCGGATTATCATCAATAACGTTACCAGCAAGCATAAAGCCGGCGTGTCTGTTGGCGAAATTGAAAGCTATTTTGACGGATACGAGTGTGTTGGACGTATTCATGAGAATAGTGCAGTGCTGCACGCAAACAATTATGCGTCCCCGCTGGTGCTGAAACCAAAGAACAGTTTCACAGAAGACCTGCGGAACGTGGTACTTTACCTGCTTAAAAATAAAGGGACGGATAAAAAACCTGCCAAAAGGGGATTCTTGAGCCGCAAGTGACATAAGAGACAAGCATAAATGGAGATGATTGCCCATGCCGCAGATTAGAGACTTATTTCGCAAAGAAAAAGAAGAAAAGCGCGAGATAGAAAACAAAGTCGAAAGCGAGGACATGCGAACTACTGAAGTAGAAGCATCGCATGTACAAGCCATTCTGAAAAAAATATCAGAAAAATATCGTGACGAAATTGCAAAAGCCAGCCTTGAAATACCAGAAGAGCTGAATGTTGAAATGCGCAAATCCGTCGTGGATCTTTGCTCAAAACTTGAAGACGTCAGTTATGAGTCAAAAAAGCGCATTGAACGGCTGGTTATGGCAAACATTGTCGGCCTTGGCGTTATCACTCCTTATATGCAGCAGGAAGATGTCACGGAAATCGTTGTGCAGCGCTGGAACAATATCGTTATAGAAAGGAACGGCTTAATCGAAAAGGTCAACGCCGCTTTCATGAACGAGGATCACCTGCGGAATATTATTAACCGGATTGTTCAGCCTGTAGGCCGCGCAATCAATATTCAGTCTCCTATGGTGGACGCCCGTCTTCCAAACGGATCCCGTGTGAACGCGACAATTCCTCCTGTGTCTCCAGATGGAGCTACGCTTACAATCCGTAAGTTTTCGGAAAGCGCCATGACTGGCAAGGATTACCTCCGACTTGGGTCATTAAGCCAGAAAATGCTTTACTTCCTGGCAAAGGCAGTGGAAGGAAGGCTGTCGATGATTGTGCTAGGTGGCACCGGAAGCGGCAAAACGACTTTGCTTAATATGTTGAGTAGTTATATACCAGACAACGAGCTGATTATTACTGTTGAGGACTCCTGTGAATTGAATCTTCATCAGCCGAATGTGCGCCGTATGGAAGCCAGAATAAGTTCCGCGACCGGACACGGAGAACGGTTGAACGATGTTACAATTCAGGACTTGGTTAGGAACGCGTTGCGTATGAGGCCGGACCGTCTGATAGTTGGTGAAATCCGCGACCATACCGTTGTAGACATGATGAGCGCCATGAGTACAGGTCATGAGGGCTCTATGAGTACAGTACACGCAAACAGCCCTCGAAACCTGGTTGTATCACGTTTGCCGATCCTGTACGGCATGAGCCGGCAGATGACGTTCTCAGAAAACGCGCAGGCTATACAAATAACCGAAGCACTGCAGCTTCTTGTACAGATTCAACGGCTTCGTAACGGCAAGAGAGTTATAACACATATTACAGAAGTGACTGGCCTTGATAAGGACTATAATGTAATCCTGAACGATATTTTTGAATATGATGAAGAGAAGAACGTACACCGTGCAACAGGATATGTTCCGAAAAAACTACTGGACAAACTGAAAGTCAAAGGGATTGATATCTGGGACGATTTCTTCACGGCTGGAACAGGGGAGGAGGGAGCACAGTGAGCGAATTTACGTTCATATATATCTTCTTTATTATAATCGCGCTTTGTATTGCCAGCATCCCGTGCATTAATATTTATAACAAACGCTCTGTTCTGGAAGAAGAAGAGGATGACATTTTTACAAAGTTCATAAAAAGCAGAGAACGAATGTTGTCGGTAAATATGCCGAAGATAACGATAAAAACGTATATCATTATTTCGTTGTTGTCTCCGCTTATATTTGGAATACTGTTCTGGATCATGTTTGACAACAAAATCTTTGCCCTGGTTATGGCCGCATTTACTATATTGTTACCGGATTTCATCATTCGTTTAATTATTGATATGCGGAAGAAAAGATACGAAGAAAAATATGTTCGAGCGCTTAAGTCGTTCTCGGCCGGAATGAAAGCCGGATTGAGCATACAGCAGGCAATAAAGGAGGTCATGAATAACCAGTTCGTTGCTCCGGAGATTCGTGAGGGCTTCCGGCAGATAGACGCAGACATACGTGTTGGCATAAGTATTGAAGATGCTTTTGATAGCTTTGCGGAAAAAGCAGATAATGACGATGCGCGGGATGTGGCGTCCGCAATTTCTTTGCAAACGGCTGTTGGAGGAAGCGAAGCGAAAGTTGTTGAGTCTATTGCACAGAATATTGAGGATCGCTTGGTAACAAAGAAAAAAATTAGATCTATATTCTCATCAACAGATTTTATGGTAAATGCGTTTGATATTATGCCGTTCTTAGCAATCGCTTTTATGTATATTGGGCTTCCGGATTTAATAGAGCCTGTATTAAAAGAGCCTGTTTCATTTATCATTCTTATTGCGTGTCTTCTTTTATCTCTTGTTGGATCAGTTGTAATACGAAAAAAAATAAAGAACGCAAAAGGAGAGTAAGTATGATCAGCAATATATTTATTACTACTCCACAGATTATCGCGGTTTTTTCAGGCGTGTTTATTTTTCTATTGGTTGTTCTCCTGGCTGTGATAAAAGATGAGATAGATAACAAAAACGCCAGAATACCCCGCCCTGAAAATGAATGGCTGTTTACGAGATGGGATGAAAAATTATATGATGCATTTTCGAAAAAGCCGCCGGATCGATTGCTGCATAGCCTTGGCGTAGATGTTGAAGCATACGCAAAAAACTGCGTTGTGGCAAAAATAAAAAATCCAAACCTAAAGAAGCTCGCAGCTGATAAAGCAATAGGAATATTCGTGATTTTCATTGCCTTAATACTTTTTATAGTTGCAGGGACAAAGGGAATTGTTTTTTCAGTAGCAATGTTGGTAATAGGATATCTTCTGTACATGGGGAATGTAGAGAAGGTAAAAAAACAGGCCATGGAAAAGAGAAAACAGTTGCAAAGAGAGCTTCCTCGATTCCTTGATTTGCTTCAGACGGCCCTGTATATCGACATACCAGTAAGTGATGCGATTCTTATTACAGCAAAGCAACTGAAAGGCACTCTTGTGTCTGAAGAACTTATTGTTTCTATTGCAGAGTCACAAATGGGATCGCAAAGCTGGCAGAAGGCTCTTCAGGAATTAGCTCTTATGTATGACGTAGACACGCTTTCTGATTTTGTCCAATACTTAATAAACGGATACGAAAAGGGCTTAAATATTTACGATGTTGTTGCTCGCCAGGCTGTTGAAACGCGGAAGGTCACATTGATCAACGCGGAAGAAAACGCAAATAAGTTAAATACTTCAATATTAATTCCGATTGGAATATTTAAGTTGTTCCCACTTATCGCTATTATTGCTTTCCCTGTGATTAAGCAAATGCTTGGTTCAGGCGGATTGTTTGGATAATGAAACAAAAAAACAATACAAAAAGAAATATAATATAAGTGGGTGTATACACCCGGCAAAAGGAAGCAAAATCATAAGGAGGAGAAAGCTATGAAAACACTGAAAGCAAAATTCAGAAGGTTTGTAAAAAATGAGGATGGTATGGAATTCATGCAGGTAGCTGTAATCGTGCTTGGCGCAATACTTCTGATTGCAGCAATATGGTTAATCTACGAACAGATAGAAGGTCAACTTTCGGTAATCCCTCAGCAGATTGACCTGGCTAATGGCCACTAAGGATAAAGAAAATTTCGGCAATCGGCAAACCATGGAATGCAGCCATGAAAACAGACTATAATGTTAGGGAAGATAAAAAATGGGTATTGTTTATTTTGTTGTTTGCATATTGGTGCTTTCCGTTGCAACGTACACCGATTTAAAGAATGGCAAAATCCCGAATGAACTTTTTTATCCGGTTCTCGGATTAAGCATTACTGTTCCTTTTGCCGTAAACTTTTGGGATTTTCTGTTCCGGATCGGATTAGTAGTGTTCCTTTTCTTCACATACGAAGGCGTTTTCGGCGGAGGAGATGCAAAACTTATCATGACTCTGCTTATGCTGGCAGGGCCCATGAAGGCAATGATCGCCGTTTTTGTCGGCACAATAGGCGCGATTATCTACTCCTACATAAATGACCCGTCTAGAACACGGACAAGTCTCATGAATGGATTAGTCGCAATGCAGACATTTAAGCCGAGCATGGTCAAAGGGAAGGGGCTTCATGTAGTATTTGCGCCTTTCCTTGCCGCAGGATTTCTGGTCGCAACACTGATTTGTGGAATTTAAATTGCGGGTGAGGTAAAATGAATACTACTGATCGTATTAAGTGGAAGAATGGAAATGGCGAAATGATCGGTTTCGCCGTTTCCATCTTTCTGCTTTTTATCGTTATGGTAGCCCTGGTAACAATAACAACATACTCATTAAGACAACAGCAGTTGACTGTGTCTACCTATTGTGCTGGACGGGCCGCTGCGGTATCGCAGACCAAAGCGCTTGGGGAAAACAGAGCAAACGCTGTTTTAAAAATGATCTATAATCAAGGGAATGATAAGGATCCGCTCACCGCATCAGATGATGCCGGATCAGTTTGGATGGAAATAAAAACTGTCCAGGATTCATGGGTGATGGGAAACTTTATGACTATAACGGTTAAACAATCCTTCCCGAAGATATTCCCGTTTGAAGCGCAAACACAAACGTGCAAAATGACAATGCTTATCGAAGGCGGTCTGGGAAAAAAGTAAAAGGTGGTGGAATTATTGGAAACAAAGAATGAAAAAAAGCTGCGCTTCAGAAGCGGGTCTGGTGAGTTTATCGGCGCGGCGGTAGTAACGCCGCTTATTTTTCTGATAATTCTTTTTATCGTGAATGTGCTTCAGATCGCAATGTGCGAACAAAAGCTGATTTATGCCGCATACTCATGCGGACGCGAAGCAGTTTTGTCGTTTGACGCATCTGAAGCGCAGGATCATGCGGAAGAAAAGCTTGGAGCAATCTTTACAGACGGGGAAGATGTGAGCGTAAAAATTCAGCTGCAAGGTTCTGAATGGGTAAAAGGGAATATGGCTATTATCCAGGTAGAGCAAAACTTTACTCCTGTGCTTGGAATTCAAAAAGGAGTCCATGCACGAAGAATCATCATGATGATCGAGCATTCCAGATGGCATAACGACGAAAACACCACCTACTAAAGAAAAGAGGGGAACCTCATGAACAGAAATGGCAAAAGAATTAACTGGAGATCAGGCGTAGGCAGTGAAATGCTGTCTGTTGTTATTGCCGCGTTGGGATGCCTTTTTATTGTATATATATGCGTCTTTTGCGGTCAGCTTAATGCGGAAGTACAAGCTCAGGTGGTAGCCGATATTATAATTGACGGATCCTGCGCTTACGCAAAAAATTCAATGAACCTCGCGTATGAGCCAATGACTGTTATGGCGCAAAGGCTGTATAATGCAAACAAAGATATGAACAACGGCGTTGAACTAACAAGCTATACTATAGACAAGCCTGAATCCGTATCGAACTATACTGGGACCGCGTTAAGCGCAAAAGACCTGGCTGGCTTCAAAAATAGGGCAAGGATTATGTCCGGTACTATTTCAACAAGAATATTTAATAATTATCAATCAAATACATTCAAAAATCTTGCAGACACTTATGGAGGTAAAACCGAAGCCCAGTTTGAGGGTATCGCAGACTTATTCGATTCATCGAACGAAACAAAAGAGACTCCTTATTCCGGCCCACAATACATGGATCAAATCGTGACAGCAAGTGTTACGGCGAACTATAAACTGCCGTTTTTTAAAGAAATAACCGGTCGGACAAAATCCGCTACGACGCTTTCCATTGCTACAATTCCATATAATAGCCGGATTGGAGCAAGTGCAGAATTGCAAGGAGTTGCTAATCAGATAGAGACAAAAGCATATGAAGAAGCATACCTGACCGACGAGCAAAGGCTTACAGAAGATGACAATCGTGTCAAATATGGTTCGATTGTCTTTTATGAACTGCTTGAGGCTCGCCGTGCTTTAGGTGACGGCTATCACAAAGTTGGGATCAACGACAGCCAGTGGCTTGGCAGTCTTCCAGGTCTCGGTGTTGATGGTGGCAGCGTCTACGGAAGCCCATACAATGTAAACAAGCTAAAAGACTGCTATCACTTTGTAAGTTCCTGCTTTTGCTTTAATGGATGTAACGGTCTGACAGATGCTCTTGGAAGATTTCCACATACCGCACGGTATAGGCATATAGAATATGAAAGGACTATTTCTTCTGAAGAATTATGGAAAGAGATGCATCCGGAAGAAGTAGTAATCAGGGTGACGCGATCTCAGGCAGATATAGACAAAGCAAAAAAGAAGTACCCAAAAATAAAAAATTTAATAAACCTGACTTACCCTTATTATCATTACGACGGTGGCAATCTGTGGTATGTAAGGTCCGGTGGGGCATGGACTTGCAAGGGGAATTATCCGACCCTTATTTATAAAGGTGGTCGTGGAACTTCTAAAATAACTTTTGCAACAGGAGTTGCAAAAACATTAGCTGAAGAAATCCAAGAATTTGGAGATATTGCTGATGTCGCAGGGGACTCAAGTGGAAGAAAAATCTGGAAAGTAACAAAAGCGGACAAATGGAGCGTGGACGACCTTCGGGTAGGGGATGTCCTTGTGTGGTATAATCCTAATCGTTATACACATACAATACTTGAATTAACCGCACTGGCTGTAGCCGAAGAAGGCGATGTGCCTGGTTTGGCAGAAAAATTCAATGATCCGTTCCATTCAGATGGTTCTTATATCTGCCACTACAGCATTTACTTTGGGAAAGTAGGAGACACGCCAATGCAGCTGCATTGTGGCAGCGCGAGCGGAGGCATCGCAATTACACCAATAGAAGAAAAAAATATAAACCCGACACCTGGATTCACCGGGGCAATTCTTGGACATTACTATCGGTTTTATGATGACGGAACGATGGAAAGTAATCCGGAACTTTTTGAAAGTGTCACTGTAGAGTGGCTGGATGAAGAGTAAACGCCAAAAACTATTTTTTAAAAAATAAAAACGGACATAAAAAGGCAAAAAAATGTAAAAAATAACTCAAAAGTAATAAAAAAAGTATTGACAAAATAAAGCTTTTGTATCCATAATAAAGTGACACTAGATAATGTGTCGAATTTGAATGAACGCACCATATGTAGATTGTAACGTAGAGAGCCTGAAAGCGAGTGATTTAGATGATGAAAGATATGTTCCCAGCGTTCACGAAAGACCTTATGGAAGGCAAAGACAAGGCCAGATATTTCTGGATTTATTACCGCTACGACGATATGGATAAATGTGTGCCGCTGGTAGTGAATGAAGCGAACGGTACTAACATGGATCCGACCAAACGTATTGAAAGACTTCATGGCGAGCCCGTAAGGCTGCGGTTCGGAGAGCTCCGGCGCTGGTATCACCGGCTTGATGAATTTATTGCGAACGACGACACACTGAAGATCATGATCGTTGATGTAGAGGAACTTTACAACGAGAAAGTCGTTATGGCGGTAGGGAAGAAAGGCCGCTGGACAGTGCGCGCACAGTACATGCATGCTCTGAACAGTATTATTGTAGGTGGCCTGCCCAGGCACATTTCTTTCGCGTATGCCGGATAACCAGCAAAACTTATATAAAATAAAGCAGTTGGATGATTTTTATCGGAGAAGCGCCTTTTAGCAAAGGCGCTTTTCTTTTTGCGCAGAAAATAAAGAAGTAAATTATAAGCAGATATTCCCTTAGACGACTCTAAAGTCAAAACTACATAAGGAGGAATGTGTATGGAAAGGGAACACCATTCTCTTTTCATGTCCAATATTTTCCGCTTTACCACGGAAATAAGGGACATGATCAGTATCGGTACCATTCGGGAAGAGGTCGCGAAAGCAGCTCTTGAAATCCTGAATGGGAAAGCTGCGGTAAACAAGGAACACCGCACCCCTGTCCCATGGTCTGATGACGCAAAGTCTCAGGCCAAGCTTTATACCTGGGAGCATCAATACAAAGATGATCCGAGGTACAAGAAAAATGCAACACCCTTTGAGGAGTTGCTTGAAAACTGTGATTTAAAGTGATTAAAGGAGGAAATTTTTATGAATTATCTCGAACTCGTAGACAGTGCCACTCTTGAAGGAACGACAATTGATGAGCTGAAAGAAGCTCTGCAGAACACGGACAAAGACCGCAAATTTGCGGTTATCAGTCCAGAGGATTTAAAGTTTTTCTGTCTTGACAAGTACACCCCCGTTAACATGACCGGTGTCATTGTTCCGCCTGCCGCTGACGACGGGTACACCACGCGGTATAACCGCATGTTTGTACCTGGCTACATCAAGCAGCTTCCGGAAGAACTGCGCCGCGAATCCATCAATGTTGGTGTGTTCTATGTCGATAAGGAAAATAATGAGTTGGTCCCGGTAAGCGTAAGTGCGCTGGATGATCTCCAGACACACATCGGGATCTCCGGAAGGGCAACGGATTATAAGAGCCCGTTGCTGATGCAGTTGCTTTGCGAAATGGCGAAAAACCAGTTCGACAAAGTATACATGAATCCGGATGGCACTTTTGCTGCTGTCTCGAACGGCAACAGCCAGAAGGAAAATTACGTCCGGAAAAAGGCAACCTCTCCTGCTGACAAGCACTTCGGATTTACCGTGGTTCTCCTGAAAGATCACATGAACCAGGATATCCGAAAGGTGTTTTCTTTCCGCAGCGAGCGGTATGTCCCTATTCCGCAGGAGTCCATCATTGAATGCATCCACAACATGCAGATGATGGGCAAGCCGGAACTGCATCACTGGAAAATGTCCCACTTTATGACGGAAGCGGATGTTACGTTTCCTGAAGTGGGAGATGAGTTTTCCAACAGGTTCAACCTGAAAGATAAGGTCATCCCGACGTTCCGGATCAATACATCTGATACCGGAAGATCTTCTCTCCGGATTTCCAAATACCTGATCCTTGAACGGACAGGGAAGGAAATTCCGCTGAGGCTCCCTGAATGCGAGCAGGAGCGCAAGTATGAACTGACGCGCCACTTTGGCCGTACAGACATTGCCGCCCTGATCTGCAAAATCAACTCTAACCTCTTTGCTACGTTCAAGAGGGTCCCTGAGTTGATGACCCAGCTCATGTTTATGGGTGCTGCTCCTGTGAAGGAGGTTCTCGCAGCCGGTTTCCGCGCGATGAACCTGCAGAGGCACGCAGGCGTTGTCATTGCACAAGAACTCGAAGAGAAGATTGTTGAAGAAATTGCTTCACAGCTTCCTCTGGTTCAGGATGTAATGGACACGGTTTATGCTGCTCTCTTTGCGGCAGATAATGACCAGCTGACGATCTCTGATCATCAGAGGGAAGAACTTCGGAACAATGCGCTTCTGTCGGTGTTCCCGGTGGACGTATACAAGGCGATTGCGGACGCGTATGCCGCGAAAACCGCCCAGGCGTTTATGGCAGTTTAATATGTTTTATGAAGGAGGTGCCCCGGTATGGGCTTTTCTATTACTCCGGTAAAGCCGGACTGGAAAACATCCAGCCCGGTTGAGTTTGAAAGTCTGAACCCTCTTGTACAAAATAAGGTTGTTCTGGACGTGTATATGGTCCGCGTTGTCGATTCCATGAAGAATGGAGAAGTGAGCGCGGAACATATAGAGCTTTGTGTGACGCACAGTTCTCTGCTCCGCTGGTATCAGGTAAATCTGATGCCAAATGGTGCGACCCTGCGCTACGTAATGTGTGCCGGGCCAAAGGCTGGCGTTGTTGTAAAGTGCATCCTGGAAAAGGAAGTAAGCCCAGAGGAGGAGAAAATGCTCACTCTGAAAGGCTTCAATATCCCTAACCGCAGGATTCACATTGAATCTTTCGGTGAAGCGTCTGGTGATAATTGCTTCAATGACGTTGCAAAAACACATCAGGCTGCAACCGCCGAAAACCGCGCGTTTGACCGCACGCTTATCAGATACCTGAGCCTGGATCTGACCGAGTTCGGTGTAGACACTGTCTATTCGAATTCTGAGAATATCGGGACGCCTGTATCTGTAGAAGAAGCCTCTGCAGAGGCTGCGACCAAGCCCGCTGCTGAACCCGCACCTAAAGCAGTTCCCAGCTGGCTTGGCGGTACAAATAACGCAACCACAACGGAACCTGCCACTCACTATGTACAAACAGCATCTCCTTCTCCTGCCCGGACAATGGAAAAGGCGCCTGCGACAACAGTCAAGGAAAATCCTTCTCCTGCACCAGCAAAAAAGTCTGAAGAGGATGCTATTGAAAAGTACAAGGAAGAACGAGAGATTGCGACCAGAACGGAATTCAAGGACACTGAATACGAAGCTATGCTTGACACCCCTTTTGCCGGGCCGGTTTCCTCTGAACTGAACGGAAAGCCGTTCCGGGAAATCATCCGGCTTCTGCGGGATGGTTATGATAACGCGGGAAAAGCGTTATCTACCTACGTTAAGTACCGACCGATGCAGGCTGCGAATATTCCGGTATGGAAGTGCCTGATCAGCTATCTTGCAAAAGAAAAGCTGATCCGGTTCTATTCGTCTGGCAAGTTCTTCATTGGGAAAAAAGATTAGAGAAAAATATTAGGAGGAAAAAGAAATGGGAAACGTCAGTGCGCCCGAATGGAAATACAGTTCAGTTGCCGAGATTGGGAAAGAGCTCCGTAATGTGGAGCTCTTTCATCATCCTGGTGCAACGCTGTTGTGCTTTGACACCGAAACAACCGGTGTCGATAAGGAAAAGGATCCCCATACCGGAAATTGGGTTGCAAAACGCGACCCCATGACCGGAAGAAGGATTTTCGATGAGCCGACCGAAGTATCCGCTCAGAAGTTCAAGGTCGCGGAAAACGGAGAACTCATTCTGGTTGATAGTCTGGAAGAGTACGTAAAGCCTTCCATTCCTGTCCCCCAGAACGTGGAAGAAATCACTGGTATTACCAATGAATTTCTTTCTACCAAGCCCTCGTGGCATGAAGTCCATCCGAAAATCCGGGATTTCTTCGGTAATAACGTTGTAATCGCGCATAACGCGCCGTTTGACGTTAAATTTATGTCCCGAATGTATGAACGCGAACCCAACGACACTTTCCGCCCCATCGCCGTAATTGATACACTGGCGCTGTCCAGGTATATGTATCCGGAAGCGAAAAGCCGGAAGCTGGGGGATATGATTGATATGCTCCAGTTGCAGCACAAGGTTGACTATCTCTGTGAAGGGGAAATGGGATACCATAACTCGACATACGATGTAGTCGCACTCCGTGTGTTGTACGAAGCGCTCCTCAAAGAGCTCGACAACCGGCTCGCAAAACGTCGGATTGTGCCGTACATCCAGTACGTGTACTACTTCCACGGCTACAATCGTTATCAGCCGTCAGTCGTATTCAAAACGCCGGCAGGCAAGATTGAGTTCAATTTCTATTTTTCCAAATGGGTGAGCAATGAAGTGGACCTTAATGTCGTGGATATGGTGAAGTTTGAAAATAATGCGCTTGAGTTTGCCCATTGCGCAGACATCGATGCCCTGAAGAAGTTCAGGGAGATAAAGGAGGCTTGATTTTATGATTAACCAGCTTACGATTCAGGGATTCGAAGGACAGCGCGGATGCGAAACCTACCCCTTTGACAAATATACGTTTGTGATGGGCCCGAACGCTGCCGGAAAAAGCACAATGATCAACGGTATAAAAACCGCTATGTTCGGTGTCGTGCCGGATTGTGTTATCAATGCGGGCAGCAAAGATGCTGTTGCCATCGTCAAGATGGACAACGGTGTTGAGATCAAAACCGTTGCAAGCGAAGATGCTCCTACCGCTCACTATGTGAACGGGAAAAAGGGAACCAAAAAGGATATCGCAAGTCTGCGCGGATCTCTTTTGAAGCTGTCTCCCGAACTGGCTGAGATCTTCTTCAGGAATAATTCCTATGTGTGGGATATGAAACCAGAGGAATTATCAAAGCTGATCGGATCTATTCTTCCGGCGCTTTCTGCGGATGATCTGCTGAAAGCGTTGAAAGTAACGCCGGATGAAGAAGCACTCTTCAAGAGTGTATACGCTGATACGAATGTAGACTTTGACGGCATCGCCAAGGTTTACAAGGATCTAAGCGAAAAGCTTCGGGTTCTGAACAGGGATATCGCATCTGCAGAACAAACCGCGAAAATCCTCTGTGTTGGAAACTCGGGGCGCCCTCTCGAATTGCTGAAGAAACGGCGTGATGAGTTGGTAAACGCGCTGAAAGTTTTCCGCGATCGCGAAGATGCACAGAAAGAGTACGAGGCAAAGAAAGCTTCGTATGAGCGGTACATGCAGGAGGCCCGGTCCTTGCAGGACCAGCTGGCAAACAAGCCTGCTGCCGTGCAGCCCGGCTTGATCGATGACAACATCGAACGTCTGAACCGGATTGCGGAAAAGCTCAAAAGCGAATCTGAGCTGATCGCAGTTCTTCAGATGAATATCGAAACCAGCGAGAAGATCATCCGCGAGCTCTCTTCCAGCGTATGCCCGATCAGCAAAAAGCTGGTCTGCACTACAGACAAGAGCTCAGTAAGGGCAGAACTGGAACACTCCGTTGAAGAGACCAGTAAAATGCTGGAAATTCATAAGCAGCAGATCGTGTCTCTTGAGTCCATCAAGCAGACTACCGAAACAACGATTCGTGATTTGCGTGAAAAGGAACGCAAGCAGCAGGAGTATCTCCGTCTGGAAGAACGCCTTGCGGCACTTCGGGCGAATATGCCTCCTCTTCCTGTCGCCCCGACCGCGGCCAGTGGCGATTCTTCTGCTATTACGGCAGAACTCGACACGGTCAATACGGAAATCGCGAACGCCGGAAATGCGGAACAGTCCAAAAAGCTGATGGCTTCTCTGAAGAGCGAAAAGGCGAAGCAGGCTGTTGTGGAACACCTGCGCAGCATGCTCGCGCCCAAAGGTGAAGCGTACAATATCATCCTGGACAAGGTTTGCGGAAGCCTGAACAAGGAAATGAACGCAACTGCTGCTGAACTGGGTGTCCAGAGGGAGTATGAATTCCGCGTTGATAACGGAATGACGCTCTTCGGGAAAAAGACCGGTAATGCAGAGATGATACCTGTACGGAACCAGAGCACTGGCGAACGGTTTATCGCTCACCTGATCCTGATCACACTGGTTAACAAAGTTGTCGGAACCAGTTTCGTGATTCTGGACAACATCGACTGCCTTGATGAAGCAAACCTTCAGAAGGTGCTGCGGCTTATCATGAGCCCTGCTTACGAAAAAAGGTTTGAAAACATCATTCTGGCCGGTGTTAACCACACGGACACTGTATCCGCCATTAACACTGTTGCCGCTGGGAGAAGTGACGTGAAAGTCATCAACCTTGTGGCGTAAAATATCAATCCGAGCATACGTGCTCGGATTTTTTTTATAAAAAATTCAAAAATTAACACAAAAAGCAAATAGTATTAATTATGAAGCGTGCCCAAAAAACATTTTTACAAGGAGGAATTGCTTATGGAAAACATCGAAAACACAGATGTCATGGAAGAAAGCAGGCCGGAAGAAAACGCAGCCGGCGTAGCGGAAAACGCTCCCGCCAGAAAAGACAAGAACCAGATCTTTTTCCGTGGAGTAGTGCGCGCAATCAGTCAGGAACTGGACGCGGAAAATCGGGTGCAGAACGCAACAGTCATTACTACGCCCGCAACAGAAACTCAGAATTACAAGTCTTCCGGAATGGTGACTATCTATTGGGGAGACAACGAGCGCGCAAAGAAAAAGCTTGCCGACATCGAAGTCGGGGATCATTTAATTGTACAGGCACAGCTTCGCACTTACCAGACAGACATGAGCCGCGGAAGTTTCTTCTACGGAGTCATGGCTGAAAAAGAAACACCTGGCGGACTTTCCGGATTCGGTGAGTATGAAACAGAACGCAACGAAGGAATCTTTATCGGCTCCCTGAAGAGTGTGTACAAGGTTAATGATTATTTCACTCTTCTGAACATGGTCACACACACTCGACTGGAAGGAAAGGATGTAAACGCCCATCCTACATTCAATATCGGCGGGCCTCTCCTCGTAGCATACAACCGCAATGCTGAAAAGTTTGAGGTTGGAAAACGTATTGGCGCGGTATGCCAGATCCGTCAGCGTCAGGACAAGAAGACCGGCAAAGAAGTTAACGAATGGAAATGCTTCGGTCTTATGTATGAAGACGAAGACGGCGAGATGAAACCCCTGAACGTGCCAATGCCGGTGCGCCGCAATAACCCGAACCGCCGTCGGCGTGTACGCGCGATGGCAAGGTCCACTGCGGAAGAGGATCTCGGACGCATTGCGAAAGACCAGAGCACGTCCGAAGAGAATATTGTGGCAGAAGAAAGCAAGCCTTCTTCAGAAAATCTTGAAGAAGTACTTGAATCTGTTGATTGATCCTTTGCGGTAAGCAGCTGCCGCTTTGGATGATACACCCCCCTTCCATATCCCTTCTACGCTCCTCTGTGGGTCAACAGAGGAGTATTTTTATTTGAAATTTCATAGCAGACTACGAACAGTAGTAAAATAAACCGCATGAAGTGAATTAAATTGTGCGCATCACGGAAAATAAAAGAAAGAGAATATAAACACAGATGTTCACAGACGAATAAGGAAAAAAGGAGGAAAATGCATATGGGCGTCGTGAGTGAACGCGTGTTGGCAGTTGCTGATGCGGAACTAGTTTGTCAAAGCCTTGGCATACGTCTTGGTAAAAGGACAAACGACCACGTACAGATGCTCTGCCCGTTTCCGGAACATCAGGATAAGAACTTCGGGAACTGTCAGCTTACGCTGTCAAAGAAGCTCTTCTTCTGTTTCGCTTGCGGGAAAGGAGGATCTATCATTGATGTAGTCATGCTGCATCACGGATGGGACACAGATGATAAGAAGAAATCGTATGACGCAATGAAAGAAATCTGCTCTATCTGTGGTGCGGATGAAAGCATTGTGTCTGATAAGCCGTTTGTTCCAAACGCGCTTGTCCCTCCATCTGTTACTGAGGACGAACTACGATTTCTCGGGTTGTCCAACGATTCCATCATTGACAGGGAGACCGGCGAAACAATAGCTTACGCACCTCTGAACAAGCTACGGCTTGAGGATTCGGAAGCATATTGCATGCTGATCTTGAACAAAGCGAAAGAAGCCATCGCCAAATATCGGGGGCAGTTAAATGAAGAGCTGTCTTTTGTGATTATGGGTAATTCTCAACCTGACACAAAATATTGGCTTTCCGGGCTGTATTCCAATATTGGCAAAGCAAGAGGTATCGAAGAAAAGTTCCTTCAATACCTGGTGAGGAGGACTAAAAAAATTGGAAAACGAAAGAAAAATTAGGGGTTTGCTTCTCAGGACAACATTCCGCGACGAGAACTCCGGATACACGTTCCAAATGGTCAGAACAAAAACAGAGCTTCTGACTATTGCCGGAATTATGTCTAGCTACCCTCAGGGAATGCCCTTTGAAGCAGAAATAATTCCAGACAAGAGGGATCTGTACTCCCTGGTCAAATTCAACGAGACAACGAAATGGTTTGACATTAAGGAAATCGAAAGATTTCTGGTAGAGCTAAACAAAGAAGATGTAAGATTGTCTACAGCTACCATCCAGAAAATGCTGCAAAGAGTGGCTGGCGGCGATGATCTGTTTGAAGTGCTTGAACAAATAGATCCAAAAAATTCAGCCGAAAGGCGCCTGATAAATGAAACGTTGCGTATTCCCCGCATGCAGCGAATATTCAGGGAACAACTGGAAAAATTGTCAGGTGGAAAGATCGACTATGTGCTGGCAAACAAGTTTGTGCGCAACAAGCTCGATCTGACCATGAATCTGCTTCGTTCTAAGCCTTGCCAGATATGTGTGCATGAGCTCGGAATGAATTTCCAGAATGCGGACGCTGTAGCAAAAAACATTGGTACAGGCGATGAAGAAGACCGCCTCGCAGCACTCGGTATTACACTGCTGGAAAAACTGGAAAGGAACGGATCTACCTGTATGGATCTGGATACCTTGAAAGATAAAATTCAGGAAGAGCTTTATCGAATTGACGGCAAGGCTCGCAGTGCGTACTATATAGAGCGATCTCTCGCACACAATAATTACATTGTGAGCAAAGACGGTTTTGCAGCGTTTGGTACCACGCTGCATAGCGAGGAAATGATCAACGCAAGGCTTCGATCCTTGATCGCAAACCGCAGGGAACTTTTTAGCGTGGATGAACTAACCTCTGCCATCAATGCGGTCGAGAGGGAAGAAAACATCCAGTACGCTGACGCGCAAAAAGCTGCATTCAAGCTGCTTCGTTGCACAGGACTTGGCGTGCTTACAGGAGGCCCCGGAACAGGGAAAACAACTGTTTTGAAAGGGCTCCTAAAGGCATACCTGTCGAAGTATCCGCTGGCAGAGGTGGTTATGGCGAGTCCTACAGGACGTGCCGCGCAAAGAATGACAGAATCGACCGGGCATGAGGCTATGACAATCCATCGCCTTGTCGGTATTGGACGGACTCAGCGCGGAAAAGTCAAAGTTCCAGGAGACATAGTCATTATCGACGAAAGTTCAATGCTTGACTCGGAAATGTGTGCCTGGCTCTTGATGGCCATTTCCGAAAAAAGTCTCGTTCTCTTTGTCGGGGATGTAGACCAACTGCCCTCTGTAGGGCCGGGTAATGTCCTAAAGGATCTGATCAGCTCGAAGGTAGTTCCTGTTTGCAGGCTTGCTACCGTATTCAGGCAGTCTGGTGAAAGTCTGATTGTCACGAATGCAAACAAGATCAACACAGGAGACTCCGCGTTAAAGACGGACGACACCTTCGTTGTAAAAACCGTAAAGAGCGATTCAGAGATCCTAGAAGAAATGCGCACAACCGTCATGGAGGCCGTAAAGGATGTAAAAGATCCAGTATACGGAGTTCAGGTTCTCGCGACTTCATACAAAGGAGACGCGAATATTTCCGCAGCAAACACCATGCTTCAGGAGCTCATAAATCCGAAAAGAAGTGACCGGAAGTCGCTAAAGTTCGGGGCAAGAGAATTCCGGGAAGGTGATAAAGTGATCACAACCACAAATAATTATGAAGATAATTATTTCAACGGTGATATCGGAGTGATCACAAAAATCGACGATGATGCTGTAGAGGTAAAACTGAACGACCGTGTAGTGAAGGTCAAAAGAAGAAATCTGCGCGAAATGTCTTTGGGATATTGCATTAGCATCCATAAGTCCCAAGGCAGTGAGTTTGAACACGCAATTGTTCTTCTGCCTAAAGAGCCACCGGCAATGCTTCGTCGAAACTTGCTTTATACAGCAGTAACGCGCGCAAAGCGGAAGTGTACGATCATAGACAGTGGAACCATAGATAGATGTGCTAGGAATATAGATAACACAAAGCGTGTTACTTATCTTAGCTGTCTGCTTGGCGCATAACCTGGCACCCGCAACTGAAAAAATAAGAGCCTCCTTCGGGAGACTCTTTTTTTTCGTATTTTAGTATAAAAACCCCGAAAATAGCATATTATTGTAATGAGAGGTTTTTTTACAGGAGGTATCTCATGAGGGCACTTGAAAAAAACACAAGGAATCGCATTCCAACATACGGGAAAAATGGCTCTTCAAAATCATTCGGGAAATACATACTTATCACAATAGGTACTCTTATTGTGCTTATTGGTATGCTTCTACTCGCAATACATATACCGGCACTTACTTATAAAGAGCAACCAAAGGTAGATACCGAGACGGGGAGCTATGCCATCAAACCGGATGAAACTGCTATTAGAAGTATAAAGGATTACGTAAAAGACCATCAGACAGATGACTTTGATAACGATGGGCTTCCTAACAACGAAGAACTGAAATATGGCACAGACTCAAGAGACCCTGACACAGACAGAGATGGCGTGTGTGATTATGCTGAAATTCATATAACAAAGTACGAAGGACGCCCCACGCAAAAAGAAAACAAGTTGGAAGAAGTAGTAGGGGAGATCCTGAAGAAAAGCAACGTAAGCGTAACTACGCCTTATAAAGTTAACGATGTAATTATGTGGGCTGACGATCTGAGGTCCAGAAGCGCTGGAACCGTAATTGCTACAATCCGCGGTTACAGATTTAAAAATTTTAACGGATGGGTGCAGTTCCCGGGAACTGTATATGCTTATCGTTTGAGCAGTGATCAAAGACACACCGCTTTAAAGTATAAAGAAAAAGAAAATGCGTGGAGAATCGACTCGGAAGAAGAGGACGAGGAAGTTGTGCTTTACGCAGTGCCGCTTGAAACCGCGCACCTTCTTGAGTTGTTTGGAAAGAACTATTACGTAGAAAACAGCTGGCTTTCCGATCTGCTTGATGCGATTCTGCCGGAAGAACATTCATTCGTATGCTTTAAAGATTTAATCATGCAGGATGTTTATGATTACGAACTTGCAGCGACCGTAACTGAACCGATTATGCCAAAGATAGACAAAAGTGATATGTCAAGGTTTGGAAAAGCGACATATGAATTTGAAGAACTTACGAAAGTATACACCAGTATAAAGAGCGGCAGAACGGTAGCTGTATCCCTGCAGTCTCCGCAAAACGGAGAAGTAATCGGTATGATCTATGGGTTTACCGATTACGGAGATTTGCTGTTTGCTGATGAAAATGGAAACAAAACAGATGCGAGCGGGAAAGAATATTTACTGGACATAAAAGAACAGGCTGCGATTACGATAGACCATAACGGAGATCTTTGCCAAAGAGAGTTCTTTGATTATAGTGGCCTTGGCTTTAACTCAGAAACAGGCGATAAGATTTGTTTCCTGTTCCCGGAAAAATAATTAAAGTAAGATAATTGCATAGAACTTGAAAGACGATTTAAAGGTATAAACCGATAAATCGCCTTTCTTTTTGCATAAGGAAAGGAGCGAATTGTTATGAACTGGAAGAAATCACCTTTTGAAACGCTTGCGCAGAGGCAGGCGTCTATCCCCGGCGCGTTGTATGAGATCGAAGGATACTCTGGTAAACGTGCTGAAGAACTCCCGTTGATCACAAACCTGACAGAAATGGCGATGGCTATTGCAGAACGGCTTGTGAATAGGAAGTTTGTAATCGTAGGAGACTACGATTGTGACGGCATCATGTCTACAGTGATTGTCTATCTGGCGCTTTCGTACCTGGCATCAGTGGCTGAAAAACTTAGTGGCAAGAAGGCATCGACTGTGGAAATTGTTGTACCGGACAGGGTGCTGGACGGATACGGATTCTCTGTGTCCCACGCGGAAAAAATCCGCGATTCGGTAGTGTTGCTGCTCGACAACGGAATTGTCCAGTATGCGGCTATCGAAAAAGCAAAAGAGAACGGAAACGACGTCTTCGTCGTTGACCATCACATGCCAGGAGAGACACTCCCCGCTGCGGATATTATTGTCAACCCGCACGCTATTGCTGGCGGAGATTTCGACAATTATTGCGCCGCCGGTCTCTGCTACAGGCTTGTAAAAAGTCTCTACGCACAGAACTGGCTTGTGAAGAATGTCCCCGGAGATGCGCTTGCACAGCAGTTGAAAGAATATCTCTTTCTGGCAGCTGTCGCAACCGTTGCGGATGTTGTGCCTGTGCTTTGGGAGAACAGGGTTATCGTTAAGGAAGGGATGAAGTATATCCCTCCGAGATGGGATAACATCTGTTATACGCTCCTGGATTCAAAAAAGAATTCTCTGAACGAGGGTGACATTGCGTTCAAGATTGCTCCGGCAATCAATGCGATGGGACGTCTCGGAGAACTTGATGCTGATTTCGTAAAGGCTCTTGCAACCGATATGGATACAGAACCGCTGGCTTCAAGAATGCAGTACATGAATGCCCTGCGCAAGCAGAAGACAAAAGACATCATGAAAGCAATCCAGTACGACAGAAGCAAAAAGGTAATTGTCGTACCGAGCAGCCAGAATGTGCCTTCCGGAATCGCAGGTATTATTGCCGGCAATATCAGTGAGCGTTACGGCAAGCCTGCTTTCGTGTTTGGTGAATCTGAAAACGGATTGGTTACTGGTTCAGCCAGAGCGGTAAAGGGAACGCTTCATTTGAAAAACCTGCTTGATACTGTTGAGAAAGAACTCCCTGGCATTACTGTTCGTTACGGCGGGCATGAGAGCGCCGCTGGAGTCACGATCAAAGAAAGCGATCAGGTAGAATTTGCCAACGCGCTCAATGATCTTGCGGAATACAGTCCTGTCAAGGAAAGAGAATATGACTTTGATCTGGATGCAGACGGATATGACTGGTTCAGCGTTTATGACGCGATTCAGGAGTATGCTCCGTATGGCGAAGGAAATCCTTCTCCCATGCTGCATATGCACATTTACCCCAAAAAGGAAAATGTAGTCATTATGGCTAAAGATCACCTGAAGATCAAAAACGGCATGTATGAGGCAGTGGGTTTCAATATGGCAAACCGCGTTAATCTGGATGTGCTTGAATTTGATCTTTACGGATCGCTTCAGTTGAATGAGTACCGCGGTGGAACGAATGTGCAGATGAACATTGAAGATTTCTGCCAGCCTGACAAACCCAAAGCTGAAGAGAAGCCTTTGACCGATTTTGCGAAAGACTTGTTCAAAAAAATGAGTCAGTAAGGAGGATATATGAAAACTTTTGTCGTCAAGAACGACTTCATAGGCGATACCACATGTTTTCTTCAGTATTACGAAGAGGAAAAAATCATCCAGCTGTATAATGCAGACGATGGTGAAGATTTTTGTTGCCCCACAACAACTCCGAGCTCAGTTATAATTCCCGATGGCTGCGTATGCATTAAAAATTATTCTGAAGGCGAGGGCATGGTAGACCTGCTCGAAAACCTTGGGGTAATCGAACGCAAATACGACGTTCCTTACGGGAATGTATTACTGACAATCTGCAAAGTCCAACCAAAAATCTACGAATATACAGAATAAGAATCCACTGCTCACCTCCCGTGAGCAGTTTTTTTGATTTAATTCAAAAAAGGCTCTTTAAAACAAACATAATATATATGAAGTGATATGGAAAAGGCGGTGAATGATATGAAAAAGCTTCTTATTCTTTTTACAGCATTAGCTGTAACATTTGCCGGAATCTGGATGTTTAAAATGAAGAATCCGGGAAGGCGACCCGACTCGTTCGAAAACGGCGTGAACGCAAATTACTGGTGGAACAGTATGAGCGAAGCGCAGGCAGAAGTGGATACATCATGGCGGTTGTCTGAAGGTGTCCCGAAAAACTATATCCCCGTGCCAGGAAAAACGGGGTTGTATATGGTCGTAGACGAGGACGGGTACATTGTCGGATATAAACGCCTGATAAAAGGCGATTCCGGAGAAATTACATGGGAAGACGTCAATCCAGATATTCCGGAAAATTATGAGGCTGTACCAAATCTGAAAGATGTTTATAAGGTTACCTACGATGATGGATCTGTTAAATACTTTAAGTACATCAGAAACAAGGATGACACTTACGCATTTGTCGAAGTGGACGCGAAAGGGAATATGTTCGGCGTCTCAAATCCGGAAGGCAGCGAAATACCGGAAAACTATGAGCGGGTAAATAAAAACCAGTTCGCAGTAAAAAATTCGGATGGTGTTACAATCGCGTTCAAGGAACGTGTTGTTGATCCAACTTCACCAAGCGGATTTAAATGGGAAGATATTGACGAGGATAGCGTTATCAATAAGACCGCGACTTCCATTGCCAATACAGGGTTTAATCTTGACACGGATATTACCGGTCTTGGTGATGCGACCGGAGGAAATCGCCCATACTTTGAAGACTTTGGCAATGGCGGAGACACGGAAATAACATACTCTGTGCCAACACTGATGCCGCAGCAGGACGTCACCGCGTCAACGCAGACCGGAACGTTTGTTTTCATGCAGCCAACCCAAGAAACTATTATAACAGATCAGGTGTATGTAACAGCGCCTCCGCTGAATATTCCAGATGGAGCGCAAGTGCAAATAGTAGTGCCTGACGGAACAGGCGGTCAGTCACTTATTACAGGAAACAACGGAGGCACAACGCAGGTGATTGTGCAGCAAACCGGTGGCAACGGGAATGCACAAGGTGGAAATAACGAGTTCATTAATAATATGAAAGAAAATATCCAGAACGGGGACGGAACCGGAAACGGAAATACCGGCGGAGGAACTTTTGCTATGCCGACAATGGCCCCGTCACAGGGCGATATAACCGGATATACACAGACTGGGAATGACGGATCTTTCGGAATAGACCACACAACTACAGGAACGATAGTTTCAAGGGAAACAATTAACACAAAGGTCCAGGAAGGCAACGATATGGTCACATATCAGGAAGTTGTTGAAGTAACATACGACGCAAACGGGAATGAGATCCAGAAACGCAGCCTTGGAAAAACCGAAGTTGGAAGGACGTCGCTCACAGGATCCGGCGGGACACAAAACGCAGCAAGCAACCTTAATGACGAATACGGAAGAATTTACAACCTTCTTGAATCTAACGGCGGCAAGTTTGACACTGGTATTCCTGCCAAGTTGCGCGAACTTGTCAATAACGCAAGAATTGAAAATGGTAAACAACCGCTTACTGCTCCCGGAAGCAATGATGGCATATACAAGATCGCGTTGTCACGGGCGGCTATGATGGCGTTAACAGGTTCGAGCAGCAAAGATCTTCCTACATACGGAAGCTTGAAAGGTATGTGTTCGAAGTATGGTGTGTCTGTTAACCTGGCGTCAGAAAATATGCTGATTACAAGTGACGCAAGTGCAGAAAGCATAAACGCCATGCTGTCAGGCTCCATAAATGATATAGCGTCAAGTGACGGATACACTCATGTGGCGATTGCGGTTGTTAAAATGAATGGAAGAGTGTTTGTTTGCGAAATATTTTATTAAAATTTGAAAAAATACAAACAAAAAGCTCGAAAAACATGAATAATATATAATGTCATAGTTTTTGACTATAAGGAGGTTCGCCTATGAAAACTCATCGGAATTTGCTGTCTGTCCTGATGGCGCTGGTAATGATATTTACCAGTGTTGTTCCATTTGCCGCGTTTGCGTCAGATACGGACGACTTGATTGATTTCGGTTCCTCTGGAGTGGACGAAATCGAAGAAGTTGTTATCGGGGGAGACAATGGTGTTCAGGAGAACGCGAATGATGCGGGTTCAACTGTCGTAGAATTTATTACGGAAACACCAGAAAACGAAAAAACAACGGAAAACAATACTACGGAGCAGAGCGCGCCTGCAGAAGAAGCAGAAAGCCCGGCTGTGGCTGATGAAAACAATCAGCAAGAAGAGGGTGGAGAAGTTACCGCTCCACAGGAACAACAGTTGCCAAGCACAGATGCTCCTTCTGAAGCAGCATCAGCTCCTGACGCCGGAACAAGTAACGACGAAACCAAGACTGATGAGCCAGAAACTCCAGTAGAGCCGCTTGAACCCGTCGTAGAACCGGAAAAAGAACCTGAAAAGGAACCGGAAAAAGAACCGGAAAAGGAACCAGAAAAAGATCTCACGCCCAATACTGTAGTTATTGACTGGGATAAGGCATTTGCAGAAAAGTCTGCAAAAACTACAGATAAGTGGACAGAAAAAGGTGACAAGGCTACCGTTCGTGTAAAGTTTGAAACCGGAATGGCACTTGATAAAATGGAAATCGTGATTCCGGTAGTCGATTCCTATGAAGTTAAGGCATTGGATATTAAGGCGTTCGGAAATGCCGGCGAAGCCACGTATACCGTGACAAAGGTGTTCGATGTCACCTATACGCCAGAAGGCGAAACCAAAGAAGTGAACGACAAGAATGTTCATATGGCATATGAACCTGCTGTCGCCGCAACAGAAAGCAAAAAAGTAACAGGCATTGATAAAGAATATGACAAGTTCGAAGGTGCGAAAGAAAATGCCGTTGCGACAATTAAGTACATCAGTATTGATATCGAGAATATCCCTGCAGGTATGACTGCTGATTTTGAAATCATAGCGGAAATCAAATCAGAAGAAGCAAAGGATATCAGTATCGGCGCGGAAAGCAATCTTTGGGCGAATGGTGAATATCAGTATGCAAGAATCGCATCCGCCAAGGTTGCGTATGAGGAACCGCAGGTAGTAGAAGAACCAAAGGAAGAAAATCCTGAGAACACAGAAACGCCGGAAGTAACAGAAAACACTGAAAAAGGTGAAGAATCTGGAGAACCGACTCGTGCCGGTGCAAAGAAGGGCGGCGCAAAAGCCCCTGAAACACGCGGCGCGGACGATGAAGTAGAACGCGTAATTACTGTATTTATAGTAGATAAGACCAATAGCACAGAAGGTAACGTGATCGGAGTTACCGGCGCAACTGGTAAGGTTGTATGCGGCGAAACCGAAAAAACTTACGAAACAGACAGTGAAGGTCAAGCGACCATAACAGGTATTACACCTGGCACATGGGTTATCTATCTTCTGACTGTTCCGGATAACTATAAGAATCCGGATCCTTCAAGCCCTAAAGACTCGATGACTCTGGACGAAGAAGATACTGAAGGAAAGTTCACCATCAATATTTACGAAAAGCCAACCAGCGGGAGTGTTACGATCCTTGCACATGAGCTGAACAATGAAGAAGTTGTTCTGGCTGGCGTAACAGGCAAGATCGTCAATGGAGACACTGTTGTTCCGTTTGCCACCGGTGAGGACGGAAAGGCGACCTTAGACAATCTCGCATTTGGTGAATGGACACTTTACCTGAGCGAAACTCCGAATGGTTATGTGGACCCAGATGAGAGCCAGGCCAAGGGCAGTTTCACATTAAGCGAAAGCACTCCAAGTCTTTCTCCTATGAAGATTGCCATCAAAAAGGCTTCTACAAGCGGGAAAGTAACTATTGAGGCGAAAGACGCTGAAGGCAATCCTATCGCAGGAAACGAATATGCCCTCAGTGACGGTAGCAGCATTATTGGAACCGCCACAACCGATGAAAACGGCGAAGCTGTATTCAATGACGTCCCGTTTGGCACAAACTATACCGTGCATGAAGAAAGCCTTGCTGACCAGAGCTATGTCCCAATCGGAGATAAAGAAACCGGAGAGCTTACCGCCTCTTTGCGCTTAAAGTATGTTTACACCAAGAGTGAAACTCCTCCGACATGGGAAGGCTGCACTGTTATTATCGGTGCAAAAGACGATGACACTGAAGATCCAGTAAGCGGCGTCGTGTTTGAACTGGTAAAGGGTGAAGAGAAAACAGAAGCAACCACAAATGAAGAAGGCGTAGCAACATGGACTGGCGTTGGCACTGGAACATATAAAATTCAGTTAAAGTCCGTTCCTTCCGAATATGAAGAAGGCGAATATGTAACAGGCGAATTTGAAGTCGAGGAAAATGACCAGAAAGTTGATGGCGGAGTCCTTCCTTTAACAAAGAAGACCGAAGTGTCAGAAACAGGAACAATAACCGTTTCCGTCAATTATACTAAGGACGATGTCGTTACGCCTGTAAAAGGCGCTACGATTAAAGTCTCCAAAGGCAGTGATGAAGGAACATCACTTGTAACGGATGACAACGGTCAAGCTGTTTTTGAAGGACTGGAGCCTGGAACTACTTACACGGTAAGTGTGGCTGGTATGCCGGAAGGGTATGTCGATACATATCCGGAACTGAATAATGTTACGGTTGTCGCAGGACAGATCACGCCCATTACAATCGGAGCAGAAAAAAAGCCGGAACAGTCTGAAAACGGAAGTATCCGCGTTAAAGTAACATACACTGAAGCTCACGAAACAACTTCGTCTATAGTTGTTGTAAAAGGTGCGGTTGTTAGCATCGGAAAAACCGAAAACGACACAATTGCAACTGGAACATCAAACGAGGCTGGAGAAATATTGTTTGAAGATCTTGAACCGGACACGTATGTAGTGAAAGTCGATGACATGCCGGAAGGATATTCAAAGCAGTATGACACATGCTCTGTGAATGTCTTTGCGGGTGGAGAATCAAGCGTAGAAATCCATGCTCTGCTGGATCAGCCGGTCGAACAGACGCAGACCCTGACGCTGACTGTTAAAGACAAGGAAACGGAAGACGGTATAGCTGGCGTTAAGTTCACCGCATACTCCGGAGATGAAGCTGTTGCAGAAGCTGAAACCAATGAAAGCGGCGTGGCGACCTTCACATTACCGATTGGTGATTATGTTGTCGAAGTAGATGCGACTACTATCCCGGACGAATATGAGCCTGCAGATTTTGAAAAAGAGTATACACTAACTGCGGAAGAAGCAGTAAGCGATAGTGTGGAACTTGAAGCAAAAGAAGAAGACGAAGACACTCAAACACTGACGCTGACTGTTAAAGACAAGGAAACAGAAGACGGTATAGCTGGCGTTAAGTTCACCGCATACTCCGGAGATGAAGCTGTTGCAGAAGCTGAAACCAATGAAAGCGGCGTGGCAACCTTCACATTGCCGATTGGTGATTATGTTGTCGAAGTAGATGCGACTACTATCCCGGACGAATATGAGCCTGCAGATTTTGAAAAAGAGTATACACTGACTGCGGAAGAAGCAGTAAGCGATAGTGTGGAACTTGAAGCAAAAGAAGAAGACGAAGACACTCAAACCCTGACGCTGACTGTTAAAGACAGTGAAACAGGTGAAGGAGTAAACGGCGTTAAAGTCATTGCGTACTCTGGTGACGAAGCTGTTGCTGAGGCTGTAACAAACGAAAACGGTGAAGCAACGTTTACGCTGCCGTTGGGTGAATACACAGTCCAGTTGGATATGGAAACTATTCCTGAAGGATATGAAGTGCCTGACTTTGAAGGCGAGTACACGCTGACTGCGGACGGACCTGTAAGCGACAACGTAGAACTTGAAGGCGACTTTGGAACGCTTGAAATTACAGTGGCAAACAAGGTAAACCAGGCGCCTATTTCCGGTGTTGAAATTTCCGTTGGCAAAACAGAAGAAGAGACCGCAGAAATCTATACAACAGGTAATGATGGTAAAATCAGCGTTCGTCTCCCTGCTGGAGCATACACAGCATCTCTTCAGACGATCCCTGACACATATGAAGAAATCGAATTCGTAAAAGACTACGAACTCGAAGAAGGCAAAAAGACAGAAGACAAGATTGAACTTTACGCAAAAGATACACCGGCAGACGGTAAGGTCACAATCCTCGTTATTGACGATGAAACAGAAGAGCCTGTTGAAGGTGTCGCGTTTATTGTCAAGACAGAGGATCCGGAAGACGAAGGAACAGAATATGTAACACTTGAAGACGGCAAAGTTTCCTTTGTAAAAGCCCCCGGTAAATACAATGTAGAATTAAGTGATTTGCCGGCAGATTACGAACTGGATGGCGGTTACAAGACGGCATTCGAAGTAGAACGGGGCATGCTTATTGAAGACACTGTCCGGCTCACTCCGAACAACGAGATTGATCCGGGTACGCTCGCTATAAAAGAATTCACGGGACTGGCATTTGATCCTGAAGAGCAGACTGTTGTGCCTACAACAGACTACACAGTCAATCTTGATGGCTATACATTAAAACTGAACCAGGCCGACGTTACAGCAGATCGTGTTCGGTTTGAAATCAAGCCTATTACAAGTGACATGCATGTGGTTGCTGCATTCACCGGAACAGCAACAGGATACAGGGTAGTTGCAATCCAGCCCGCAGGAGATAGCAGCGTTTCTGAGTCAGTGCTTTCAGAAACAGCAGCTGATGGTGAAACCATCACGGTGGCATTCGACAGCAACGATATACCCTATAGAGATCCAGAAACGGGTGAGATCGATCCGGATAAGGAAGGCGGATTCCCTGAGAATACACAATCCATTTGGATCTACATCAATAATCCGTCTGCTGATTTTGCCGTAGAAAGCTTCACCATCACCGGAACAACAGATGCTGCATTCACCGAGATTGACTTCACTGCTGACACGGTGGTATCTGTGCCAACGCTTCCCAATGCTAGCGACAGCCACAGCGGGAAAGTCTTGAAAGGCGAACCCCAGGGAACGCTGACTATTACCGGGACAGCCTCCAGACTGAACACCGGTGATGCAATGGGATACAACGTAGCATTCGAGAACGTAAGCGATACAAAGTATGCTACAGTAACGCTTGATCTGTGCGTAGATAACAAGTTTGCACCGGAAAGCCTTGATCCCGGCACGTGGAGTGGATACGAAGGAAATATCGAAGTGCAGACAGTTAAGACTGATGGACAGGCCACTACCATTTGCACAATCGATGCAAGCCGCACAAATTCCATCATGCTTACCGCGGAACCCATCAGCGCTGTGCGATTCATTACTAAAGCCGAGACAGCGGGCAATATCAATGTAGAAGGTATTACATTGAATGGTTCGTTTACATCCGCTGGCACAGCAAAGGCACACGCAGAACTTACCGGAACTGTCGCGGAAGGTGTGTCCGGCACATGGCATTCAGATGAGATTTCTACAGAGATCATTGAGGTTCCAGAGCCTGTAACTACCGGAACGATTACTATCACAGTTAAGGATGCCAGCAATAATGCGGTCCCGGGCGTTAAGTTTACGGTTGACCCTGGCGCAAAAGAAGCAGTAACTGGGGACGATGGTACGTTCACAGTTGAAGTGGATGCCGGAGAATATAATGTTCAGATGGTATCTGTTCCTGAAAAGTATGAATCACTGGTATACAGTAAAGCTTTTGAGGTAACTGGTGGAGCGGCGCTTACAGACGCGGTTGTTTTGACCGAAAAGCCTGTCGTTACACCTCCTCCGAAGGGGACGTTGGAAGTTCTTGCAGTAGAAGAGATCGAAGGCGCTGAAAACGCACCTGTTGCCGGAGTCGAAATCTCCCTTTACAGGAAATCCGATGGCGCTGAAAGTGTACGTGTCGGAACGGGCAGTACAAACGAAGAAGGTATCATAACAGATACCATCGAAGAAGGCACTTACATTATTAAAGTAACAGCTGTTCCTGAAGCGTATGAAGAAACTGCATACGAAAAGGAAGTTACAGTGTCCGCGGAAAACCCTGTGAAAGAAACCGTCGTACTGAAGAAAAAGCCCACAGTGACACCGACCCCCACTCCGACGCCTACGCCGGACAGTGGCAGTGACCCAGTGCCTCCTGGACCGGATGGTGGCGGCAGTTCAAATCCGACACCGACCCCAACACCCGAACCCGAACCTCTGGCGATTGATTCACCAAAGATCACTGCGAATGCCAGTTCCGTAGCATATGGAGAAGACGCTCTCTTCTATATCCGCGGACTGAATGCCGGCGGTATGGATGTGACGGATTATTACGTGCTGCACTTAATGATCCCGTCTGGAGTTCAGGTAAAGACGCTGACATTCCCTGGGTTTGGCACAGACACACGCGTAACGCTGACATATGACAGCGGAACAACGGAGCTTGGTACATATAATGGAGGAGAAACAGTAAACCTGACTGAGCGGCAGGGAACAAACCTCCGTTATATCGCATTCCAGATCCATGGCGTTGAAAAAGTAACAGCAGATGGCGATGTGCAGCTGCTCATCAAGAATATCTCCGCCAGAGACAGGATCGTTACTTTGCAGGCCATCCTTTCAGTGCGTGACAACAAGACTGCTGTAAAGACGCTCCCTGACGGAAAGAAAGCGCAGAATTCCGACCGGTATAACATCTCTATTGCTGGCCCGAAGAGTGATGAAAACAATAATACGACCGGCGGCAATAATGGCACAAACGACGAACAGGGCAATAAAGATTCAAACAAAGAACCTGAAAAGCCCATAACAATCGCTGAAAGAGCAGTCAAGGTGTACCCGCAGATTTACTTCGTAGATAAGAATGCTGCAAAAGAAATAGTCGTGGTGAATGTCGAAAAGGATCCAAAACTTGTTAAGCCTCTCCTTGTGGATCCTGCCGGGGAAAAGGCTGAGGTGCTTACAATCGCAACTACGCAAATTGTAGACCAGCCTGTTTCAGACGAGCTGATACTTGGCAGGATGAAGCAGAAGACACTTGCAATGATGAGGATCTTTAAGGCAAAGAACAAATTAAACGTAGAAAGCATAATAAAGTAAACGCAAAAAGCCTCATTATCGTCCTGGTAATGAGGCTTATTTCCCTTTGGGAATTAAAGCATAAGGGGATAAAATGAAAGTGAGCTACGCAGAATATCAAAAGTATCAAAAAAAATTGTCCGGATTAAGAAACCGGATACCAAGTTATGTCCCGACGCCAGAAGACGTAGAGCGTATGATTGAGTATACAAAAAAACCAAGGAAGTATTTACAGAACGTGCCTGTATCATCCGGAAGGAAATACGAGTATGAGAGCAAAATCAAGTTCGTAAAAGGCGGAAGGATAGGGGAGTCTTGTATAACAGAAGAAGATATGTGTATGTACCTTCTGTTTTTACTGAAGACTGCAAAGCCAAAAGATCAGAAAGGTATAGAGAACCTGGAATACATTGATAAGAGGCTGAAAGAAATGCTTATCATAAAGTCACCGGACGAAGTGGAGGGAAAAGAGCAATGAAAAAGGCAGTCGCAATAGTCATCCTGTTAGTGTTTGTTTGCACTATGGCATTCGCGGAAGAAAGCGCACAGCGAGATGTCACATATCGCACGCTTTATAACAGTATGATCCAGGGAGTCAGGGAAGACGATGGAACGGATACGCAACTTAAGATAGAAAACGCGACCGTCTGGAAATTGAGTGATGAGATCGCCGGATTCACTTTCCAGGGTGAAGGCTGGCAAATCATCGGAGAAGCAGACATGGAGACCGGCATAATAACCCGCCTGTTTTGCAGGCTGCCATATACAGAAGCAGGACTGCTTATGACGTATGTTACAGCGTTTGTGTTAAGCGAAGAGACTTCTACAGAAACTTTTATTAGCAAGTATGTAGGAGAAAAATCTCTTCTAAACGGCAATCCTTTCCCTCATTACGTAAACACGCTTGATGCTGGCAATGAAGAAAACATTGTTTACGAATTTACAAGGGTTGGAAGCATGGCCCTTGAAAATGAAGAAAATCGCTGCGAGATGAAAACGTTGATTGAGCAGATCCAGCGTTTTGAATAAAAGGTGATGTGTAATGAGCAACAAAACGTTTCGTATTCTGATCGCCCTACTTATTCTGATCGGTGTGATCGGTGTGGGTATAATCGTAGTACCTCCTCTGCTGCAGGACTCGCAACTGACACAGGACGCAGAAGAATATGATGATCTTCTTGCAAGCGTAAAAGTTAAAAATACTGAACATAGCACGGAGCTCCCGACGACTCCAGCACCAACAGAAACAGAGTATGTAACAGAAGCTCCTACTCCCGAAGTCACGGAAGAAGCAGAGGAAACTGCAACTCCAGAAATTCCAGAAGAAAATGATGACGGGTCTGAAGAAGAGAAACCAATAAACGATGATCCAGAAGGCGAAAGCACGGAATCGTCTGAACAGAAAGATGGACAAGCGCCGGATAACTGGAACCCATTTGCTGACAGCGAAAAGAAAAAAGGAGGTTTTCTCGCTGACGGAACAGGAAATGAAGATGCGACAGAAAGCGAGAAAAATGATGGCAACGGATTGCGTTATGGAAGATATTCAAACAATACAGATAATATTTCTCCAGTAGATAATCCGGACAAATACAATGCGTGGCTTGTGGAAGCGTTGAAAACGCCAACGCCTACACCTGCACCAACGCCTACACCTCCTCCTACACCAACCCCACCACCGACGCCAACACCGACGCCGGCTCCGCGGATAGGGGGATATACGGGCGTAAATCTGGATGAGTGCAAAGGCATCAATTCAGATTTTATCGGATGGATAAAAATACCGGGTACAAACATAGATTATCCGGTAGTTCACACAAACGATACAGAATACTATCTGACACATACGTTTAATGGCAAAAAGAGCAGCCTTGGTACGCTATTCTCCCTTGGTAAATGCAACTGGTCAAAGCCATCAAAAAACATCGTTATATATGGGCATGACGTGGAAGGCTCAGGAAATAAGATGTTTAAGGCTTTGCTGAAGTATAAGAAGGAAAGTTATTACTCGGATCATGATACTATATATCTCGATTCCATGCACAGAGACGGTAAGTATAAAATATTTGCAGTGTTTGATATTAAGGAAGGAGATATAGATCCGTCTGTAACTGGTTTTGCTAGCAACGAAGAATTCCTTGATTTTGTATATGCCGCAAAAGACTTGTCTTTATATGATACAGGCGTAGTAATCAACGAAAATGATACGATCCTCACGCTTGTAACATGCGACAGGTATTTCCAAAAAGGCGTTGGAAGACTTGTTGTTATGGCAGTGAAAGTGTCGTAAGAAAACCAAATATAATATATATGAAGGGATGATCGCGAAAGGAGAGATTATCATGAAAAAAATGTTAGCCCTCATAGCGGCAGCAATATTCGCCGTTATGCTTTGTCCAGTCTCTTTAGCTGAAGGCTTTGGGTCTTTCGGCTCTTTTGGTTCTTTTGATTCGTTCGGAAGTATCGAGATGCCTGAAATGCCTGAAATGCCAACATTTGACACCAGTTCGTGGGGAGACTTTGCACCTCCGGAAGGTTGGGGGGACATGGATCTCGGGAGCTTTTCCAGCCCGATAAACGGTGAAGGATGGGGAGACCTTGGCGGGACGAATGCTGACTGGGGATCTTCTTTTGAGGAAATGAAAAAGAACATGGAAAGCGGTTTCAATTCCAATAAAGAGCAAAATGGAGCATCTTCAGACTGGCCACCTTCCAGCTTTAAAGATCTGGAAAACGCGTTCAACGAGCAAAGGAGTGGGATTGGTAACACAGGCACAGGAGACCAGACCGACGTTAAAGATTTGTTCTCAAGTAAGTTTGGTGACATTGGAAGCGATTTCGGTACAAACGAGATGCCGTCACTGGATTTCGCACAGAACGCGCTTACAGAAAACCAACAGGAATTGCAGACGCCGACTGGAAAGTATTTATCTGTAGATTCGTCCAATATAGCGAATATAAATACGATTCAGAGCTTTATAAGCAATACATCTGGAAAGATTAATGAGAATGTTTCATTTGACAGTCTCGATGCAATGCCCTCATTGGGCGTAGAAATTGGGAATGTTGATATGCGATCCAGCTATAGCGATCTTGCCAGTGCTTTATCGCCCAAGTTTAACTATACAAAAAAGTATAACGGCAGCTTATTTGAAAAAGCGAAGTAAAGAAACAAGACGAGAGGTGAGAATATGCCGAATGTTTTGTATTTGCCAATAATAGCGGTCGCGGCGTTTGGAATAGGATTCCTGATAATCTCGATACCAGGAATTCGTAATAAACTCAAGAAAAATAATAAAAAGTTTTCAGACGCAGAAATGCAGAAGTTAACCGATTACCGAAATTCCACATTTGCATCAAACAACGAAGAGTACAGCCACACGCCGGAAAACCTTGTTTAAAAATATCCGCACGGTGAACCCCGTGCGGATTTATTTTATTTACCTGTAATAGCAGATTTACGTGGACGTCCTCTTTTCTTTTTGCCCGGCATTTCGGATGATAGAGTTTCAGAACCAGCGATTGCATTATAATCGTTTTTTGACGCGGATTGAGGTTCGTCCGAAGGATACAGAAGCGGTTTTTTACGCGGACGGCCTCTTTTTCTTTTAGTAACTCCTGAAGCCTGTATATCAGACGCAGACGAGGTTTTGAGATCATCGGAGCCCGTAACGTCATACCCGACTGGAAGGTCATTAGGAAGATTCTCACTGTCTTCTGTTATCAAAGCTTCCGGATACTCTTCGCTAATGATAGGCCCGTCCAATTGTGCAGGTTCACTATCTGAAATAGGTGTTGGGTTCTCTTTTTTAATGGTTCTCGGACGCCCTCTTTTTTTCTTTGACTGCGGTTCTCCCTTTTCAGGAATAGTATTCTCGTCATTTTTTGCTTCGATGATTTCTTCGCTTTTTTCAGCAAAACTACTAAACGTAGTTTGGACCGTGCCGCTATCGCTTGTACTTATAGGCTCTGTATTTTCTGGAAAATGCACGATGGGTTCATTCCTTGTATTATGACTTATTATTGCACTTAGCAAACCTATAATCTGATCACGCACTTTATCCGGAGCGTCTCGGAGCATTTTAATGATTTTTAATTCTTCAGCCGTCATCTCACGGGATTTAACATCAAAAAATAATTCCTCAAGAGGAATGTTAAGGAGTTCGCATATTTTCAGCATTGAATGGAGACGAGGTTCCGCTTTACCGTGCTCCCATGCGGAGAGTTGTGAATTGGAAATATCAACCTTTTCGCATACATCGATCCTTGAATACGAAGAGTCTTTCCTGTACTTGTGAATTAAATTTCCATAGTGCAAAAGGATTTCTTTGTTTTCAACGGACATTTTTTTTAGATTTGGCCCCTTCTTACCTGCCACTGGCAAACCACCTCCTTACGTTTTAAAAAATTTTAGCATAAAGAAATACCAAAAGCAAGAAAAAAGGAAGAAAATGGAAAAAAATAGAATCGCTAAAAATGGAAGTGCCGTACTTTTATTAAACAATATCCCGAAAAATAAAAAACGAATAATATAAATAGAATGTTTAGCAGACGATATGACAGGCAAAATCGAATGCTGACAAATTTTTTATTTGTGGGAGGAATTCATATGAAACTCATTACCGAACTCTTTGATTCAAAAATCAGAGAAACCTCATCTCCTGCTCTTGGAACGCTCCGTATCTTAGCGCCAAGCGCAAAATGTCTTTCGGCAAGGAAACCGGCTGATATGAGTGGAACTGCCAAGATCAATACCCTTGCGTTCTTTTTCACCGGTATTGAAAAGGAACAGATCTCTGTTGGCGTGGATTCACTTTCTGGTGATACCTTCCTTGTAAAGAAGAAAGGATCCACCGAAGCAACCAGCTTCCGCGCTATGGTCAATGTTCAGAACAGGAATGTCTACATTACAACCGACCAGAGTTCGGATACAATGGAAGGAGCTGTTAAAGGCATTGCTGTTGGCGTGGTAGCCATGACGAAGTATCTGCCTGATCTTTCTGTTTTCAAAAAAACAGTTGGGGAAGAACTTCTGAACAATAAAGTAAGTGCGACTTTTGACGCGTTCTACTATGAGATGAAGAACCACCCGACGCTTGGAAAAGCGGAAATCAGCTATACCGTTGACAAAAATAGTGTTGATATCGCTTTTGCAAAAGCGGATAATTTCGAACCTGTTCTTGTGCCGCAGGAGTTGAAGCCGTTGGTAAAGGACGAATATTTCCCGTTTGTGGGGAAAGCTAAAACAAAAGCCTCTCCAGCTAAGGCAAAGGCTATTAGCGAAGAAGAGAAGGAAGCTGAAGAGTTTCTGCAGGATTGCCTGAACAGGAAATACCGGCTTTTCGATCTGTTCTTCAAGGATGCTAATCGCATCCCTCCGTTGAGCAGGTTGGAAACCTACGCACCGAGTCTGGCGTTTAAGGAGAACTGCATCATGGTATATAAGGTCATGTGCGAAGCATTTGGCCTTAATCCGAATGGGATCAGCAATGGAGCTCCTAAGCAATACGCTGAGGAGATGAAGCTTGTCCTGAATATGATGCTCTATGGACCTCCCGGAACGGGCAAGAGTATTATGTGTACAGCGATTGGTGCAGCTCTTGGCGTGCCTGTTTATCAGTTCACCGTTACTGGTGGAGTTGAAGAAGGCAGCTTTGATAAGATGCCTGACTACAGCAATAACGGGAATATCGAGATGTTTAAGCAGTTGTTCCGCGAAGGTATTGAGAACGGTGGGATCATCTGTACTGACGAAATCACGTTCGCAAAGCCTGAGATTCTGGCGTCTTTGTACGGCGTGCTGGAAAAGCCGTATATGCTTGGCCGTCGCTCTGACGATCAGGTGAAACGGCATGCCGCTGCTGTGGTTGTTGGAACATGCAATCCTGGATTTGAAGGGACACGCCTTCAGAACACGGCGTTCTACAACCGCTTTGATCAATTCACAGAGTTTAAGGCGACTACCCGCGAACAGCTCATCAAAATGATCCAGGCAAACCGAAAAGACCTGGACATTGCCGGCGATAAGAAGGTTTCTGACCCTGTCAACAAAATTCTGGATGCCTACGATGCTCTCGTAATTGGGCTCCAGAAAAAAATGAGTGATGAAAGCGCAAAGAAATTCGTCACGGTTTTGTCCCTTCGTAGCGTGTTAGGCGCTATCAGGAGCTATTTTGATTATGGGAAGACGCTCAAATCTGCTATTTATAGCAGCTTGATCAATCCTATTATCTGCCTCCTGCAGGAATCTGAGAAGGATGATGACTCCGTATTGGACGAGTTTAAAACGAAGGTGCTTTTGCCTATGAAGCTGGGTGATGGCTACTTGAAGAAGTATGAAGGAGCGGGGGTGTGATCTCTCGCTCCTCCTATTAAGGAGGTTCTTATGAAAGGTAACACAAAAATGTGGCTGCTTAACAAGTATTGTGCGGCAGTCAAATTAATAATGGGTCTCGAAGACGTAGTTTTTAATATTATAGAAGATCATAGCTGTGGGGTCGCCTGCACAAATCTGGAGCCCGGGAAACGTGTAAACATTTATATTAACCCGAAGCACGAAATGTTCAACACAAAAAACGAGCAGATAAATACAAAAAATCTGCTTGGAGTTCTCGTGCATGAAATGTTGCACAAGCTCTACACGGATCCTTCTTATGAAAAAACTGCAATGGGACGAAATTCAATAGTTTTCCCCAACCTTTTTCACACAGTCAACAACATTTTGGAAGACTTCATCATAGAGTCAAGGTGTATCTTGACGCTGGAACTTCAAAATGAAGAAATTGACCTGATAAAGAGTGTGAAAGATGTTGATCTGGAAGCAATGAATCCGGTTTTGTGCCTGGATTCAGCGATCCTTACTTCATGGAAAACGTCCCCTCCAATTAAGGAAACCGACGAGGATGTTGTCCAGATCATCGACGCGATGATTATGTTTACTGACATGGGTCCTTTGGTCCCTGAAAGCAAACTGAAAGAATCGCTGAAGGAAGATCTTGGAAAGATATATGAGCAGCTTGTTGCTGCTGTGTTTGAGAGCCCCGACAAACGCATCGAACGTTCTATTGAAATCTACAATATTGTAAAAAAATATTGCAAAGATAGCAATGGGACGGGAAAAGATGTTGCTGCGCCAGGAGGCACCTGCACAGGAAAGAACAATGATGCTCAGGGAACTCTGTCTCAGGATGAAATCAACAAACTGTCTTCCAACCCGCGACTCAATGGTCAGAAGGAAATCTTGAAGAAAGTCCTGAAAAAGCTGAAAAAGGCACAGGCATCTCAGGGTGATCAATCTGACAGCAATGAGAAATCTGGCGGAAACGATAGTGAAGAGAAAGATTCCGGAGAGCAGAGTGAAAATAACCAGGATTCCTCCAGCTCTTCGATGAGCGCTGGTTCTTCTACAGGAACGGAAGATAACGATTCGCAGGCTAATAGTAATGCCCAGTCTGGATCTGAATCAAGCGACAACGACCAGGATTCTACGAATTCTTCAAATGGTGCTGGAACTTCTTCAGAAACAGAAAAAAGCAGCGATTCGCAAGCTAATGGCAATGCCAAAACAGGTGATCAGGCAGAGTCTGAAGCAAATGACAAAGCTCAGGATAGTTCATCGGAAAATAGTGCTGCTGGAACAGGAAACTCTGAAAGCGATTCAGATGATGAATCTAAAGAGGATAGCGAAAGTAGCAAAAATAATTCTAGCAGCGATGCGGAAAAGAAAAGTTCTGATGCTGATGCCGATCAAAACGGATCAGATAGTGACAGCTCTTCTGGCAGATCTGCTGGAGCATCCGATAACGAACCTGAAGATGCTTCTGAAAATGACATGGACGAATATACTGAAGACGATACGGATCCGTTTATGGGGGACCCTGATAAGACGGCATCTTCAATTAAAGATATGGAAGAGAATATCTCGAAAGAGACAATCAATGTATCTGAAATTGAAGAAGAAGCCGCCGGAGACTTCAGCGTATCCCAAACTCCTGATAGTGAGTCTGTAGAAGTAGTTCGTGATAACATGAATGCCTATTCAGGAAGTGTCGAATGCCGAAATTACAAGGTAACTGGCGTTTCTGACAGCACGCAGAAGGCTTACGACAAAGTAATAGATGAAAATCGACCTTTCGTGTCGAATTTCGCTAGAAAGTTGAGCAAGCTGGCCCGTGAAGAGGAAATAAAAGAGGAAGCCAAATCCGGCAATCTCAATCTTGGCCGATATGCGTTGAAGGGACAAACAACCCTGCGTGTGTTTGACAAAAGAAGGACGCTGGATCGTACCGAAAGCAGAATCGTTATTTGCCTGGACTGCTCAGGATCCATGTCGGGAAACAAAATTCAGAAAGCCAAGGCAGCGCTCGCGTGCGTTGTTGAAGGTCTGACGAAGGCTGGAATTCCCGTAAAGGTTATGACATTCTGCGAAATGGGGAACCATGTAGAGCATCATCATTATGTGAACTATCGTACCAATAAAGGCGCGAGAAGTTCCATTATGATGATTCGTGCGAACGGCTGTAATTTCGACGGGTATTCCATAAGATATGCCCTGAGAGAGTTACAGAAAGAGCGGACTAGATACACGCTGATGATCGTAATCAGTGATGGACAGCCAAGTAGTAGCCTGGTGTATAATGGCACTGAGGATGCAAGACAGGCTGTTGCTGAAGCAAAAAGGTTTACAAAGGTGATCGGGATTGGCGTGGACGCGAACATGAACGTTCTCAGAAGCTTCTACCAGGACACCTTCGTAGAACTTAACAGCATCGAAACGCTGATGCCAGAATTAGCCCGTTTGATTCTAAAGGAGGTAAGAAAATGGGCCTGATTTTTAACCACAAACTGGAGGACAACGGAAAATACTCCGTGTCCATCCAGGGCCTGAATATTTCGCAGGCTATGGAAATTATGGGGAAAATAGAAAAATGGGAAGAGGAACGGATGGACAGCCCGTTTGGAAGCATCAATCTGGTTCCAGCTGGCGCGTACAAGGGTAACACGATTGAAGACATCTCGAATGAACAGGGGCTTGCTCCATTGGTTCAGATGGCTCAATCGTACCCTCGCTTCGGTGAGTCGGAGGTGCTGAAAGGGGCTTCTCCTTACGATGCTATTTCCTTTTACCAAGAGTTGATACCGTGGCTGCTCATTAATATCAGTGAGTATGACACACTTATTATTGTAGAAGCATTTCGCGATATCATCCCTGACGCGGATGGTATCCGCAAAAGAATCGAAACCACCGAAGGAAGAGAAGAAGGCTGGTCAATAGAGCTGGAGCGGTCAAAACTGATTGATTGCATCTATAATAAGCTTACGGATTTGGTTTCTCTCGTGTCCGAGGACTTCCGCGTGCTGAATATGGAATATGCGGATGGTGAAAGCGCTGTCTCGCTAAAAGACATATTCTTCAAGAACGGATACAGTGGTATCGTCCAACAAATGCTTCGGGAGAAAAAGGGAACCGTAGGGTTTGATAAGTGCAGGGCGCACCTTGCATGCATCGTCATGTTCGCAAAGAACCTGATTCCCTATGATGAGTTCCTGAAATGTTTCGGAGTGTTCTTTAAGATCAATGCGGAAACGTATGAGCATCTTATGAGCGCTTCGGAAGAGGAAAAAAAGAAAGACTACGACGAAAAGTCCAGATCCTTAATCAGCAGGATCATAAACGCGTCGTAAGAAAATCTTTACCGCCACAAACTTATGTGGCGGTTTTTTATTTTAATTAAGAAAAAAAAGATATAATAAGATTTAGAAGAATAAATCCAGGGGAGGTATTGAAATGGCTGTTGTTGATGTGGACATGTTTATGGAAGAAAATGATTATCATGTGGTGTTTCACAATATAGAAACGCCAGAACAAAAGAAACGGATCAAAGACTGGGTCAATACGCTTCGCGGAGTAAGCACTACGTTTTCAGAGTATTTATTCGTTAATGATATGGATGACGATAGCGAAAAAGATGAAGATAACGAAATGAATATTGCCGGAACACTTTCAATAATTCCGGAAGGAAAGTACCGCGGACTAACAATCGAAGACGCATATAATATGAACGGGCATTACAGTCTCGCAGATATACTTATAAATATTAAAAAAATGAAAAGCATATCACCTGAAGAAGCAGATGCAATTTATCGAGAGGCAGTCGAATATACCATTCCTCTTCTTAAAGAGAAGGACATAGAATTCGAAGATTTCCTTGCGGCGTATAAACCATTTTTAAAGCAGTACGTGCCAGGGAAGGGGAAAAAACTGGAAGAGTGGCTTCTTCTTTCTCCAGCAGAACAAAATATAGCATATGACGAAATGGTAAATAAAATTATTGAAAGAATGTATAAAAGCATCGAAAAGACAGCCGCATAAAAAAATTATAAGCAACGGAATAAAATGGAAATTCAGCCTCATCTTGAAAAACAGATGGGGCTTTTTATAAAATCCATTGCCTGCTTTTTTTGCTTTGCTTGATAAAAACAAAATATAATAATAACAGAAAAAGCATTGGACGAATTTAAAGTCAAGCAAATAAAAATTTTATAAATGGGGGATGCTTTATGACCAAAGAAATCGCCAAATTGATTGTCATTGCTCAAGCGTCCTCCGACGTTGGCAAGGGCATTAATGACCTCTATCGCCTCCTTGATGAAAAGCTCAAGAGAAAGGCGAAATGTGGATATCCGGTAAAGGATCTGGCAATCTATGAATTGCTTTGCATCATTTCCGGTCATCCGCAGAAAGACGTTCATTTTTATGTCTGTAGAGATGCAGATAAGATCGCTTTGTATGTCGTCTATTTTGATTTCATGCTTGGATGCGATAAAGTGCAAGTCTCATTTCACTCCTTTGATAAGAGAATCGAAAGATTCATTGCCAGAGGCGTAAAGTCTTGCACAAAATGGCGTTCAGACATTGAATCCAGATCGATGGCATATGCGCTTGCGGTCAGAAATGGATTCCTTTCGAGGCCATAGGGTGAATGCTGCCCTGTGAACTAAATAGCATAGTCCTGTGCAAGCGCAGGCGTTTTTTGAAAACACTCCTACCTGATCGTGTCATCTAACGTCAGGGATCGGGGGGATATGTGTCGTACAAAATGCGATACATATCCGGTTTCTCTGCCACCCTTCAATACACGCGTATGGCTGGAATGCCAAATACAAAACGCTACCGAAAGGGCGAACAGAGACGCGGTCAGGCGGAGCGAAGTAAAGACAGCACCCTCATACGCTTGCGTTGACGGTGTTGAGTTCCAGCTCAGTTAAATCCGCATTTTTGGACCGATGAAAATCGGCGGTTTACGGAAGCCCCTGTTCCAATGCTTCCGAGAAAGGGAAAGGTGAATTATATGATTTTCATAGCATGGGTTTCAATCTGAATCCCATGCTTTTTATTTTTTATGGTGTCAAGAATTTGCAAAATGTTCGCGAACAACGCAGAACAAATAACATAAAAATGGCCTCATCCAGTTTAACGAATGAGGTCGTTGTTTGATACATGGGTTTATGCTGGCCCAAGAATTAATTGTGTTCGTAGTGGAAAATTAATACATAAATTTATACAGCAACAGTCCTGGTTACAAGGAATACAATCAGGCACATCATGCACCAGAACGGAATTGAATTATCTTCAAAGCATGCAGGATCGTACTCTTTTCTGAAGCACACAGATGACGCTAAAAAGGCCATAATCGGGCAAATAAACGCATCCAGACCATCAATGGAAAGCAGACTAGTTACGGCAGATAAAACGAGCAGCAGGGCCAAAACAAGGCCGGAAATGAGCGTTAAAGAGAATCCCTTACTGTCATGGTCTTCAACCGGTTGATTCATCCCGATTTTTTCAATCCTTAGCAATGCTCTTGATTTGCTGTATAAGAACATTAGCAATCCTAAAATGATCCCGGAAAGGAAAGTGGAAGCGATTTGCCCGTTTGAAATAGACAACTTTAAACGATCAGAATATTTACCTACTACGCTATTTGCGGAGAGTTTTAGTGTATTTATTGGATCAGTAAACAAGCCGGCGAGTCCTTTGTTGAACGCATCGGAAATAGATGAAAACTGATCCTTGTTTGTGATGAGATAAATGATGTTCAATCCAAGAGCGATACAAAATACAGCAGAACAGACGCATACAAATGGAACTTTTTTACTCTTGTTAAATGAAGCCGCGTTAATATAGAATATAGACATTAAGGCAAGACCACCGAGCAAAATATTCTGCGCGCTGAGTAAGAACAACATAAAAATCATAACCAGCGATTTAGCAACACCCATAGAATTGTTTGATACAGGATCATCGCGCTGGCACAAAGAAAAGATCATTGCAAGCAATAAATTGAATACGGAGAAAACAATTCCGGCTGAAGAAATGCCTGTGCAGAATGAAAACGCAAACGGGAGCAAAGAGACTGAAAAAATGATTGCTTTGTTGTTTTTTGCATGATGAATGGCAAATGCATTAAGCACCAGGCAGAGCACAAAGTTGTAGATTCGTAAGGATAAAATAGTACCAATATCGCTAAAAGACATAACGTTTGCGACATAAATCATTGGATAATATATCCAGTCTATAAACGCAGAAAACGGGGAAACAAACAGCGCATATTTGCTGAAATCATTGTTGAAAATGGAAGAGCTCTCGCTCATAAACGATAACGGGTTCACCAGTCCGGAAGGCATCCACACTTCATTAGTAAAGCGCAACAGACTCGGATTATAATAATGGTTGAACGAATTTAATACTGTAAACTTTTCACCGGACCATGGATAGAAAAGGTATATAATAAACAGACATCCGAACGAAATGGCCAGTAATAAATAAGTTCTAACGCTTATTCCTTTAGCAAGGAAGCAGCATGCTGCCCCGAAAACAAATACTAGGCCCCAAAGCAAATAATACAGCAAAGGAGAGCTTGATAAAGAGCCTACAATAACCAAAGATTTATTTTGAGGAGAGGTGTTAAACAAGAAGTGGGAAGAAGTATCCGTACAAAAAGAAGCGTTAAATTGAATGACGGAATTATCCGACTCATTTGCTATTTTAATGTATAATGTGTCTGATGCAGAAGATAATCCTGAAGGCAAAACAATTCTCAATGCGGAGTTGTTAACAATAAAATAATTGTCGTTATATTTAAGGGAAATGAAAATATTATTATCGGTAGAAACAGAAACGTTAAGCGGAAAATGATTGCTATCGAATAAATCGGAAGAAAATACTTTCATGCTTATATCAACATGATTAATTGATTTAATGTCAGAAAATTTTACAGACTGAATAACTTGATCACCAGGTCCTATGGCCACAAGATCATCAGAAATAGAATCGCTCAAATTGATATAAGAAGTAGAATAAGATGAGATTTTATCCGCGTTAAAAGGAGAGTAAGTGAGAATAATTAATGCATAAAGAGCAAGAAACAAAACAAAAAATTTGGCACGAGAACGAATGGTAGTGTTCATAATAACCCCCCTTAATAACACCTTATCAGAATAACACCATAGTCATCATTATACTTAAGACTTTCGGCAGCGTCGCACAAAGTTTCACTTGCGTTATCGAGATTATCGTTGCTTAAAATTAGTGAAGCAATCGCATCCGGACGAATAGCATAATGAATACCATCAGTGGAAAGCATAAAGATACAATCCTTTTTAATCTTGCCTGAAAAGGTATCAATTTGAGGAGAAGAAAAGTGACCAAGAGGACATAAGATCTGATTTCTTTCGGGAATATAATAATATTGTTCTTCGGAAATTTTATTATCTTCAAGAAGTTTTTGCGCAACAGTTTGATCTTTAGTAAGCTGTCTGATAGCAGCATTTCCATCAGCATTGCCACGAATTAAATACATGCGAGTGTTGCCAATGTGCGCATAGGACATTCTGTCAACACCGTTTGAATCGGAACCAAATAATGCGCAAGTAAGTGAACAAGAAAATCCACTGTAAATTTCTTCGTTAGCTGTTTTAAAAGCACCAACAACGTGATTTGCAGCAAGAACAGCTTCCCTTAAAAACAGCGCAGCATTATCAATAAGCATTTTTTCATTGTTGCCGTTATCGAAAATATTTTCAATGAAAGATCCTATTTGCCTGGCAGCAATTTGAGCTGGCTGAAGACTGCTTGGTTCAGATCCGTTACCATCTGCGATGATAGTAAGAAGCGTGTTGGTTCCAAGTTCTTTAACGAAAACAAAGTCTTCATTAATTTCTCTTTTGTAACCAACTTTGGAAAACCCACCGTAGATAAATTGCATTTTTAATCATCCTCCTCTGTAATAATTGGGTCGTCGTCACTCAGTTCAATAACACTTGGCTGCGGTATTAATTCCTTAATAGAATTATACTGAAGCATGAACTCAAAAAACGAAAACATTGCGAAATCTTTTTGGGACGGGCTTAACGCTTTAAAGAAAAATTCAAGCGGGTTGAGATTAAGCATAACGCATAATTTTATCAACTTAGCCTTGCCAAGAAACGGAACACAACCGGGCGAAACGAAATACTCATAGATATAAAAAGGATCATCAGAAGAAAAAGGCTGATAGTAATTTAAACGGTCAATAAGACAATTATAAGCGCGTTGCGGTCCGTATTCATCCTGAAAATAATGCTGCGGAAGTTTTTTAATAGTACCATCAAGATAACGCCGATAAGTCTGTAATTCCACCTCCTGAATTGATTTATTTTGAGTTTTAGGATAAATACACCATGCAATATAAAACAAACTATTTTCCGGAATTAAACCGTTCGGAAATTTGATATAGCGAAACACCGGCATGAGTTTTAAATCGTTAATAATCTCAAGAGTAAGATAGTCACGAATCTCTGTTGGTGACCAATGAAGACGCGTGTCAAACGCGTAATGAAATAATTCAAGAGCAATATTATGACACACAGCAGAAGAAATATTGGAGAAGAAAGTTATAGGCAAACGATCCGTAATACCTATAAACATTTCATCATAAGCCATGATTAAGTCTCTCGGAATATTGTAGCCCATAAACACACCCCCATGTATATAATACGGTAAAATGACGAAGTTTGACGCACGACTTCCGGAAAAGGTGAAAAATATCCAAAAACGTCATTTTTCACATGGCATTTAGAAAAGGCCCGAAAATGGCGTCTTGTGGTTTTTGGTGCCAAAAACAGGCCATAAACCACAATATATAGTTTCTCACGACTAAAGAAACGGTGAAAAATAAATCCCCCTTAGGGGAATGAGTACGATTTAGTAGTCATTCAACTAGGGAATAGGGGGTCAAACAGATACTAAACAGCATGAAATCAGAAACAAAACGTAAAAAACGGGGAAATGAAACTTAATTTCGGAGCGAGATGAAAAAACGGGCAAAAAGGGGTGAAAATGGGAATGAAAAAGCCGGGAATGAGAACCGGAAAAGCGACAGCTAAACCGGGTAGGGAAGCTAATAATGGGCACGGAAAAAATCAAAACAGAAGGAGTACAGAGGAAAATAACGCGACGGGGAAATCGCGGTCTCAAGTCAATTGTATACAGTATACAATATTAAAACAGAAGAAGGGGACTTGTAACTTTAAGTCAATTGTATACAAAATACAATGCGAAAACAAAAGAGAATGTGGATCCGGTGGAAGGGGTTGAAAAGGAAAGATAAAAAGAATATAATAGGGAAGGAATAAATGGAAGGAGAAGCACGAAGGGAAAGATTTATTTACTGGAACACCGGAAGGAAAGCCGGGATAGTAAGACAGTAAGTAAGGATTTACGAAACTGGGTTACTGGTTCCAATAAATAATTTAATATAAGATTCTGTGGGGTAGTGAAGCAACAGAGTCAGCGTTTGAAAAGCAGAGCGCAATGAGAGCGAGAATAAAAAACTCGCTCTTTTTGTGTGTTAAAAAATTAAAGCAGAAAAAACGACTTTTAAATATAGTAAAAAGTGTGTATAATAAAAACGAGAAAGGGTGCATAATGATGAACTTTATTGTAGAAGAAGCCTTACGTAACGCAAGCTGTTTATCGGTCCTGATATATATAAAGCAGAGGGATAATATTAAGCTGCACGCAATGTCTGGCTACTTGAATAGTGAGTCAATAGATCGTTTCTTAAAAAATGGAAATGTTGCCGAGTTGACAGAGAAAGAAATAAACTGGATAAGAATATTTATAGATAAAAAACTGGGCGTTGTATTTACTGACGAAGAGATAAGTAAGATAGTTGCAAAAAACGCGGCTGTGTTTAGTGTGGAAGAAATAGAAAGGAAAAGAAAGAAAAACCAGCTGACGATCCAGGAATTATGCCGGGTATTAAATATTAATGAAAACACATATTATCACCAGTATAAAAACACATTCCCTGTCGGACTGGGTGAATTAATTATGTGCGTAATAAAGGCTGTTGGCGAGAAAAAAGAAAAGAACCAAATCGGAATAAATTTGATGCGAGCCAGGTATAACGAAGGTTATTCACTGGAGGCTGCCGCGAAAAAACTCGGAGTAACGGAAAAAGAATTATGGCATTATGAGTGGCAAAATAACCTGCCCATAGATCTGATAGAGTCGTTCAGTAAACTGTATAAAATAGAGCAGCAAAAAATACCGGTAAACTGGATAACCCATGAAAATAAATACGGAAGTATTCTTACGCTCGTGAGAAAGTACAATAGCATTACATTAAAAGAAATGTCACAGCGTACAGGGTGTAGTGAGGGAAGATGCTGCACTTATGAAAAAGATGGAGCGGTCGTTCCTCCGTATAGCTATGTAGAAGAAATGCTGAAAGGCACAGAAATGACCGTCGAAAGTGTCCTTCTTAACTCGATGAAAATGCACATAAAATATGTCCGTATTCCATTGGATACAATCGAGTTTTATCGTAGGGTTTATTATTATAATACAGAAGAGGATCGTAAATCGGGAATAAAAAAACCAAGAAGCCGAAAAGCATTCCAGAAGGAAATAGGTATTTCTGATAAGGAATATGAAAGCGAAAGCTGGACAGTAAAGCAGGCAAAAAAAGCTGCGGAGCTTCTTCGGATAAATGGGAAATACACTATTTTAATGAAGAAATTAAATGATAAGCAGAAGAAAATAAGCAATATGGAAATAGATGAAAAAAAGTTAAAGGAGGCTCGAATAAAGCGTGGATTAAATCTCGAAATGACGGCCCTGATTTCAGGTATTGGATGCAGCACTATCTCCGCTATTGAAGGAGGAAAATACAGGTGTTCACCAGATTGTCTGAAGAGACTGGCGGATAGTTATAACAGTGAAATTTATGACTTTGTTCTTTAAAAAGAAAACAGATGAAATGGAGTAAATGAATATGAAAAGAATGTTTGAAATTGTCAGTAATGATTTAAGAAGAACTAACGCGGATGAAATAATTCTTCCTAAAAGAGCGACATCCCGATCAGCCGGATATGATATTTATGTGCCGGAAGACGTTATAATCGAACCAGGAAAACCAGTGATCGTTTGGACGGATGTAAAGGTATCTATGCTGGAAGATGAAGTCTTCCTGATTTTTATCAGAAGTTCAATAGGAAAGAAAATGGTCGTCCTTGCAAATGGAACCGGGGTAATTGACGCAGATTATTACGGGAATAAAGACAACGATGGTAATATTGGGATTATGCTGCTGAATCTTGGAAAAGAGCCTTTTTATATCAAGAAAGGTGATCGCGTCGCGCAGGGCGTTTTTGTAAAATACATGACAGTAGAAAATGAAGAAGAACATGGGCAAACGCGTAAAGGCGGATTTGGATCCACTAAAAAATAGAAGTGAAAAAAAGAGGAAAATGAGATGGCCTCCACCAGTGAATGTCCTTATTGCGGCGCAACGGTTCAGTCAAATGAAAGAAAATGCCCGGCCTGCGGGGCAGTAAATGAAGGATATATAGTAGAAGGAAAGAAGACAATATTTTTGCCAAAAACAATTAAAGAGCTGAAAGAATATTGCGCACAGCATGGCATGCCATTGCAAAAGATGCGCTTTTTTATAGGAGAAAATTACCTCCAGCCGAGAGCGTTTGGCATATATAAAGATGGGGACTTTTATGTTGTATATAAAAACAAATCAAACGGCGAACGAGCAATCCGTTATCTTGGAGAGGATGAAGAATACGCTGTAAATGAGCTGTTTGTAAAACTTATGGACGAGTGCCATAAACGCGGAATATATCCCGACGGAAAACTGCCAGAAAGAGAAAATAACGATCAGGGAAAAAGCAATAAACTACAAAAATATAAAATACCAATTGCAATAATTCTGGTCACAATAACACTGACACTGTCGGCATTAATATACGGAATAATTGCTCATCGCCAGGACGGTTATTATCGTTTTAATGACGACGCTACTTATTATCGATACGGAACAAAATGGTATGTTAGTGAATATAATTACGACTGGCATCAAACAGAAACAATTCCAGTTAATGATCCTGAAGACTACTATAAAGGAACTGAATTTGATTCAGATTGGGGTGAAACCGGATTTAAAGATTCTTCAGTCTGGAGGAAAATTCAGGAGAGCCATTCATCCGGATCATCGGACTACGACAGTTGGGACAGTGGAGATACTGACTGGGACTCTGACTGGTAGTTATACAGGTAAAAAGAGAGAAAAAAGAACCGAACAACCCCTTCACCGCGGGGGAACAAAGTCATCACCTTTATCCGAACAAACCCTTCACCGCGGGGGAACAAAGTCATCACCTTTATCCGAACAAACCCTTCACCGTAGGGGAACAACCCCTTCACCGCAAGGGTACAAAGTCATCACCGGAACAGTGTTAAAAGCTAAGTAAATCAACGGATTTCGGTTCTTCAACAATTATATACAATATAGGTAAAGCAATTATTAATACAAATTGAAAAAGAGCAATTATAAATTCAACATTATGTCATCATCAATTAGAACTGGTGGCGGAATGAGAAAAAATTAATTCTGTTTTTATAAATTGGTCGAGATTAGGGTATAATAATTAGTGTTGAAAACAACTGGCAGCAGAAACAGAAGAACTGATAAAAAAATGTTTGCCAGAAGCCCGTAAATATGGTATGATGTGGCGTGATGTCGTACTATATGTAGGGAGAGGAGGGGGCGACAGGGGATGGAAAACCAGGACGAAAAGAAGAAGCAGGTCAAGCAGTATGCGACAATCGCAAACGAAATAGCCAGAAACGCGAGAATCTCGCTTACGTGCAGCCAGTATAACATCCTGCTTTTCATGATCTCCAGAATTAAGCGTGACGACGCTCAGGACAAGTGGTACCGAGTATCTGTTCAGGAGCTTTGTGATGCGCTCAGTATAGACCTTGATAGCGGCGGCGCTTATTACAGTCGGATAAAAAAAGACATAAAGCGCCTCCGTGAAGGAAAATGGTGTAAAGCAGGAAATGGGGAATTATTGGACTCATGGCTTTCACATGCAGACATTACAGATCTGGTCAAGGTGGATGATAACGGAAAAATGACCGTGACCGGCAAGTTTGAAATAGGCATCGAATCGGATGAAAACGAAGTGAAGAAAGATCGTTGGAGCGGCATGATCCACTACCAGTTCAACCAGTATATCGCTCCGTTTCTTTTCCAGTTAACCGGAAATTATACAATGATCGAGCTGCGTCAGTTCGCGACGTTTGAACGCCCGCGCAGTATCCGTTTATATATGCTGCTAAAGTCGTTTGTATATAGGGAAAAGATTGAAAACAATGAGCCTATTTTTATCAATAAAGAAATAGAAAAACTGGAAAAACTGATGCTTTATGGCGAAAATCAAAAAGAAGGAACTTCTTATAAATTCTTTGTTCGTGACGTAATAAAGCCAGGCGTCGAAGAAATCAATAAAAAGACGACTGAGTTTCATGTGGACTATACATTCGAGACTAACGGGTACGAAAAGCGGTATAAAAATATAAAGTTTATTATCACGAAGGCGGGACAGGCACAGGTGGAAACCGCCAATCATTACCAAGCTTTAATGAGAAAAAGCAAAAAGAAAGCGCACTCTTGACTTGTATTTTTATTAAGGAGGGAGTGCGTTTAAATGAAGAAATACTACAATATATACCACATGTCGGACATATATGACGGACGTTCTTCAGTGCCGGTACAGCAGCATAAATATATCGGTCTTGTTTACGCAACCGAAGAAGAAATTAAAGAGTTTCTGGAAAAGTGGAATAAGCCGAGAGTTTATTACCACATGTACGATGTCCTGTATGAGCATCTGGTTACAGCAGTCCCGGTCGAAGTCAAGGAACTGAATAAGCTGGAGCCGTACAATCCAAAGACAAGGGACTGGCCAGACTTGCCATCCGGCATGGATTTTGATTATGAATGGGACGAAAATGAGAAAAAATGGATCAATCCATTAAAAAAATAACGTAAAGAGCGTACAAAAACCAGAAAAACGTATATAATAATATGTGAAAGGCCATAAAAGGCAAAGAAATGGAGGAAACGAACATGAAAAAAGTTTTGGCTCTCGTGGTTACAGCCGTAATGCTGATGGTGTGCGCTGCCGCGGTGGCGGAGGATGCAGCGACTACTGCTGATGCGAACCTGGTAGGCGTCTGGTACCTGAACCAGGTAATTGACCAGGGTGTAGCATATGACGTCAGCGAGATACCGGATCAGCGCGTTATCGAGTTTGCTGCGGACAACACCGGAAGCATTTATGCAAAGTCCAATCCGGAAGAAAAGAACCGGATCGCATGGACAGTGGACGACGCCGGAATTATCTGGTTCCAGGAAGAATCCACACAGACCCCTATGCAGGTGGCGGTTAATGAAGACCCGAATAACGCCGGCAGCTACTATCTGATGATAGGTGATGAAAATAACGCGTACATCTTCTCCAGCAATCCTACTGATCCGGTAGAATTTGCGAAGATCGTGAAGGCTGAAAAGGCAGAAGACTTCGACGGAAGCTACGCGCTGACATATCTTGCCGGCGAAGGCTACACGCTGAAAGCGGAGAATGCACTGGAAGACCTGGCTGCGCTGGGAGTAAAGACAACTGGCGTAACAATTGATACCGGAATGGTTGAACTGTTCGGCAACGAGCCTCGCGCATATGTGTTCAATGAAGAAGACGGCACGCTGAACATGATCATTGAAGAGAACCTGGAATTCATGAACGTCCATGTGTTCAAGACCGAGACCGGCCTGGCGATCAACTGGATGGATCTGACTTTCTATGCTGAACCCGTAACAGCAGAGTAAAGAAAGGAAAAAGAAAAGATGAACCCGATTCCGAAGAGTGTATATATTATCGGATTTATCGTCGGTCTGATTATTGTCTGCACATGTAGTCTTGGCAACGCAGAAGGCGGAGCAGGATTATACACAATACAGAATGAAAACCTGGTCGTCGAAGATTCTTACGGAATGAAGAGCGCCTTTGTGTATGCGGAAATCGTAAACACAGGAGACGCCAATATCGAGCTGGACGACTCCGTGATCGAGCTGCTTGGGGAAGACGGAAGCACAGTTACCAACATAACGAGCATTCGGATGTATCCCGACGTACTTGAAAGCGGAAAGACAGGGTATCTGTACGCATATAAGGATCTTGAAAGCGACGAGGATCCGACGGGCTTGAAGTTTAATATACGGGCTATGAACTCGAAACACTATAAAGTGGAAGCCCGTAAGACAGAAAATCCGAGGATCGTAAAAGATACTGCCGGATACGGAATGGAATCTGTTTACATGGAGGCTACGCTCTCAAACGATCAGGACTACACCCTGTATAATTTCTCTGTATGCTTCATTCTTAAAGATAAAGAAACAGGGAAGATCGTAGAGATTGATGAGCGCAGCTACATGGATTCCATCGGAATCCTGCCAGGAAGCAGTGTGTCGGTCAGACAGGAAAAATACCTGAACAAAGATATTGACATCGAAAAGTATGACCTCGAGGTAATCGCATTTACGGTATCGTTCGCAGGATTTGACGACTGATCCATCGAATGCTAAATCAAAGAGCTGGTTGCAAAACCAGTTCTTTTTTTCTTGACAAAATATAGGGGCCCCTATAAAATATAAACGGAATATATCAGGTGTATTAATGGAGGAATGAACGTCGTGGAATCACAGCACGCGAAAGTAAAAATAGTGCTTATGAACAGAATCACGACCAATGTCCATGTAGAAAAAATAGGCACGCAGTTCCTGCTGTGGTTTGAAATGGTTTATGGCCGGGATGAATATGACGAGTTCGGAATGGGAAAGGACTGGGACGAAGTAAAAGCGATATGCGAAGAGACTCAGAAAAGCCCGTGGACTTATAAAAACCTGAAGACCATTAATAACCGGATAGAAGAGTTAAACAAGTACCATGACGGAACCGGATTTAAGATGGAACTTGGAAGGCTTGTCCCCGCCAAGGCAGGAGCATGATTCCATGAGAAAATATGCGGAGTACCAGAACAAGTACCGACGAGAGAATGTTCGGGAGTTTAAACTGAAATTTAATAAATTAACAGAAAAAGAACTGCTGGACTGGATAAACCAGAAAAAGAACGTACAGGGTTATTTGAAAGAGTTGATTTTGAAAGATATGCGGGAGAAGCGGAATGAACTATAATATTGGGCTTGATATAAAGACAAACGGTGTGGGATGGTGTGTTACGGATCTTAGTGGCAGGGTGTTAGAAAAAGGAGGCCATCATTTGTATGGCACTTCTGTTTTTGATGAAGCGGAAACGGCAGCAGAGAGAAAAAGATATCGCCTCCAGCGCAGACAGCGCGACAGGGAAAAGGTCAGGATTAACCTACTCCAGCAGTTAATGGAAGAAGATGTCTTAAAAGAAGATCCTGTGTTTTATCATCGGTTGGCGGAGGCTGCCCTGGATAAAAGCGACAGGACGATAGAAAACCTATATAAATCATTGCCTCAATACGTATTTGAAGATAAAACAGAAAAAATCAAAGATGATAGCGGGCAGGGCTTCAGGATTTATAACCTGCGTGATTTGCTTGCAAAAACAAAAAAGAAAGCAGATATCCGGTATGTATACATGGCGATAGCCCATATAATTAAGCATCGTGGCTATATTTCGACGTCATCGGAGACTGAGGAAACCGGCGCGTCGGAGGCGTTGCTTCATCTCGACGCGTTTTTGCGGTATGTAGACGACCAGTACTTTCAAAACCTGAACATGACCGCAGAAAACGTCCGCGGGCTGCTAAAAATAGCTGCATCGGGAGAGCCCGCGGGGAAATTTATCCGAGAAAAACTGTATGCGGCCGGAAAAGGCGAAGTGGCAATTCTTTCCGCACTGGATCTTCTGCGCGGAGGCTCAGTAGATATTTCGCAAATTCTTTTCAATAAAAAGAGAAAAGGTATTATTTCTTTTGCTACATTACAGAGCAGCCAGGTCTACGATAAACTGAGCGAGGAGACCGCGGAGGCTTTTGCCCACCTGCAGAGCGTATATGACTGGATCATGGATAAAAATCATGAAAATGATCAGAAAGACCAAAGCGTATCCGAGGAAATGAACCAGCGCTTCTGGACGCACAAACGCGATCTACAAGAATTAAAAGCATGGTTTAAAAAGTATGCTGATAAAGCAACTTACAGGATATTCTTCCATTCTGACACGGAAAAGAATAATTATAATGCATATGCCGGCAGTCGCACCGGGGAAACAAACACTACAGACAGGTGGAACCACTGCTCGCAGGAGAGTTTTTATAAGAACCTCCGCCGGATTTTACAGGAAAACCCGGAAGGCAGCGAAGACACGAAAAAAATAATAGACCGGATGTTTTCACCGGAAACAGGCGAAGTTATTCCAAATGGATTTCTTCCACTGCAGAAAATCAGTCTGAACAGCGAAATCACAAACGAACGCCAGATGGAAGAACTGAAGAACATTCTGAATAATCAGTCAGAGTATTACCAGACGCTGCAAAAGAACAAGGATAAAATACTTTTGCTTGGGACTTTCCGGCTTCCGTACTATACCGGCCCGCTGCGGCAGGACTCAAATAGCCCGTTCGATCCATGGATCCAGTATAAAGACGAGAAAAAAGAGCATATAACGCCGTGGACTTTCGAAGAAAAGATCGACCTCACGGCAACCGCGGAAAATTTTATCGAACGCGCAACGAATCACTGCACATATCTTAAAAATGAAAAAGTACTGCCAAAGCATTCCCTGGTTTACGAAGAATACATGCTGCTGAATGAGTTAAACGCGATATGCGTCATGTACGACGAGCCGGAACGTCCGGCAATGAGCCAGAAGAGTGTTGCCGGTGTGCCGCAGAAAGAAAAGCGCGAAAGCAGAAGAAATTATAAGAGATCTATTCCTGAAAAAGTAAAAACCAGGCTGATTAACGAAGTCTTTGCAAAACAGAAAAAGGTCTCCGTCCGTTATGTATGCCGCTGGCTGGAACAGAATGCATACAGGGGCAAGAATAACCTCCGCCTGGTCAATCGCGAGGGGCGGGAGGTAGAAAGAATAACATCCAGCCTCTCCGCCAGAGTGGATATGGAAAGTATTCTTGGCAGGCCAGTCGTGCCGGAAGAAGAGGAAGATCTTGAAAAGATAATCCGCTGGAGCACGCTGTACGCGGACAGAAGCATTTATGTCGAACGTCTGCATAAAGAGATGCACGGAAAGTTTACAGAAGAACAAATCAGGAGGTTTGAAGGATTACGGTACACCGGCTGGGGAAACTACAGTCGGGCATTGCTGTGCGATCCGCTCTGTGATTACCGTGGAGAAAAGGCTTCTGTATTAAAAATAATGCGAGAACGCCATGATACGTTTATGCGTATCTACCACGTAAGCCAGTACGGCCTGAAAGAAGCAATAGGTATAAAGAACCAGGCGGAGGCAAGGAAAACATTTGAATATGAAGAGCTCGCGGACATGTCGCCTGTTATGAAGCGCGCTGTTTGGACAGCTTTGAAGATCATAGAAGAAATCTCGGGATATATGAAAGAAAAGCCGGCGCATATATTCTTGAGAAACATGCGTGACTCGAACGCAAGAAAGAAAGACCTGGCTGACAAGAATATAACCCGGTATGAGCATCTTCGCGAGTATTATAAAAACTATGAAAAGGAAACCGGAGAAAAAATAGATCCCGAATTGAAGGCAATGCTTCAGGGGAAAAAGGCCGGGAAAATAAATGATACGGAATACCTGTATCTGCTGCAACTGGGCCGCTGCGTATATTCAGGAGAAAAAATAAACCTGAAAAATTATGCCGCGTATATTATGGACTACGCGGTTCCAATGCACCTGACATCAGATGAAACATTGATTAATAACCGCGTGCTTGTACTGAAGAACAAAAGAACGCCAGGATTCCCGCTCACAAAACAGAGCATTCAAATAATGAGGCCATTTTGGGAAAAGCTGCGGAGCGCCGGCATGATGACCGGCACGAAATTCAACGGACTGATTATAGATCAGTACGACGAGAATACGTATCGCTTTTATATGAAAAATCAACTGATGGAGAACAGCCTCCTCGTTGAACGCATGACCTGGATCCTCCGCACAAAATATACGGAAAGCATTGTGTACGGTCTGAATGCCAGACTGACGAACGGGATCATGAAAGCGAACAACCTGTATAAAATTAAAGACCTGAATGATATGCAGCAAGCGTATGACGCGTTCTTGACGGCGCATATTGGCGCGTTTGTATCAAGATATCTGAGAGATTACCTGTTAAACGGCAGCAAAGAGCAGATCAATATCAGAAAGCAAGAGCGTTCCGGCAAAGGTGATAAGAACGGTGTGTTTATCGCGTGTTATGATAAAGATCAGCCCGACGAAATGGAAAACAAAGGCGCCTGGAAGGGAGCAAAGGCACGCAAAGATTACCTGAAGACGGTTTACTCATGGCACGATGGGTACGTAAGCAGAAAACCCATAGAATATACAGGGAAGTTTTATAATGAAACGATTTACCGCCCGACAGAAGGCGGAGTAGGCGATAAGCACGGATCACGCAAGCAGATTAATATCGCTTATATGGATGTGATCAGCTATAAGGATAAAGACGGGGAGGCGTGGAATGAGGTTGTAAGCATTCCGGCTTATCTGAGAAAAGATAAGATCCTTGATTATATTGAGCGTGAACTTGGATTCAGTGTAGAAAACGGAATATCGGAGGTTAAAATCGTCCGCAGCAGGGTGCTTCTGAACCAGGAGGCAAAGATAAACGGTCATCCGTATTACCTGCGGTCCGCAAGCGAATGGATCAACGCGAAGCAATTATTTATTAAAAAAGAATATGCCAAAGAAATCTACATGGCTATGTCTGTTGTAAACCCGTGGAAGGAATATTCCTGTGATAACCCGGAAGAAGAACTGAAGTTCCGGAATGCAGCAAACTACCTGGCAGATAAGTTTAAAAAATTATATCCGATCTATGGAAAACTCGGCCGAAGCGTAGCAGAGACCGCAGGGAAAATAAATATATTGCCAGTTCAGGACATAATGCTACTGATCAGAGTACTGGTAAACAGTATGGGAACCGGCGGAGAAAGAATCGCGCGTTATGCCGCAGAAATGAAAGACGCAAAGATAGAAGGGGATAACAGACTGTCCAATAAGCGCCTGAAGGCAAAGAGGATTGTACTATATAACAGATCTGTAACGGGAATTTATAGCACCAGGGAAATCATCGGAGAGGAAAGCGGGTCTGATAAACAGACACGAAAGAACCAGTGCGCTTTGCAAAGAAGCCCGACGGATTAAAAGGTGAAATGCTTATGTTCTCAGTACTGAACGTATTCACCGGGATCGTTGATAAAATAGAAAAAGATAAGGAGATAAAAGAATAATGAAAGAAGCGGCATTATTCCTAACAATATTCGGGATAGCGCTTGTTGCAGCAGGGATATCACTGTGCGTAAAGAAGGATCCGCGTAAAAGCGTGCTACTGTATAAGATGAACAAAAGCACACCGCTTGAAAAAGCAAAAAAGACAGCAGTGGAGGTTGGCAGCGCGGTAATTGGAGTCGGGGCGGCAATAATAATTTATTTTGCGATAATGTATTTCAGTAAATAAAAAGCACCGCGTAAACGGTGCATAAACAGGCTATAATTTTGAATATGGCCGAGTTCAACCATCCGCAAGCGCAACACCGTCATTATCAACATACGTATACGGAACCAACGCGTTAACATTTTCCGCCACATAGTTTACAAAATGCCATAAATACGGAAAAATGTAGCAAAAAGCAGAAAAAAGTATTGACATAATAGCACATTATCGCTAAAATATAGGTGAAAACCTACTTAAATAAATATTAAAGGAGGCTCCTGTTATGGAAAAGGTCCCGGTTTGTATTGAAAGGTATCGTATGGAAGAGTTCCCTGGCTACTTTGTTGACGTGGAAGAAGGCACTTCACCAAACGGTGAACCGATGGAGAATTACATTCTCGGCCATGACGATTATGGGCTGCGGGTTGAGATGTTCGGGTTGCTTACCGATCAGAGAAAAGAAAACGGTTTCTCCAGGGAAGAAATGATCCTGAAAAACATTGAGGATCACGTTGAAGACTACGAAGAGAACTATATGGTCGAGAGCCAGGAAGTCCTGCCTGCGTCTCATTGAAGTGCAGCAGAAATTAAAGGATTAACACATCGCCTCCGCAGGCGTTTGTTGAGTCAATCGGTTTCTATAGCGTTTTCCGGTTGTACGGGAAGCGCTTTTTTTATGCGGAGAAATAGCCCTCCTTAGTATCTGTAACCCTACATGAACCAAAGGTCACAAACGAGGAGGGAAAGGCAATAATAAAAAAATAATAAGGAAAATACGAGAGGAAAGGCGGATTTATTATGCAAAGAATGGAAAAAATTATGCAGAAATATGCCCGTGGCAAAATCGAATAAAATATAAAAACATGGCTCAAAGCGTTACGCAGCAACGGTTCCAGCCAGATTTGACAAAACCGGCTCTTTTAGAACTTTGCCAAAAGTGTAGGATTTCCGGAAAATAAACCTATAAAATCAGATTGAATTCTACACTTTTCCGGAGAATTGTACATGTTTGCATGAACACAGCTTAAAAATTAACGCAATATGCCTCAAAATTGCGGCATAAATATACAAAATAGCCTACAAATATACAAGAAAAAACGAACATGAAAAAGGCTGAAAAGCGTTGAAAAATAAGGAAAGAGAGAATAAAAACAGTTGACATAATAATTGAAAAAAATGTAGTATTAATGTGAGATGGATGCATAAACGTAACAAAGCAAAAACTGCGATTCCGGAGGTAAATATGCTTCACGAAAGGCTGAAAAAAATACTGGATGATATTATTGACGTAGCCTACGCGGATCTACCTCCAGAAAAAAGAGAACGCCTAAAGTGGTATAAGCTGTATGTCCTGCCAAGAGAAAAGAAAAGTACAGGCGGTATGTATTATTTCGGGGAGAATAGACTGGAGGTATATAATCCGCGCCTTGGATCAGATTTTATGGCAACAACTCTCATTCATGAGCTTTCTCATAGAATGAGCTACGAATTAAATGGTGAAGATGGGCACGGCAAGGAGTTTTATGCAGAATACGCCCGGTTGATATACGCTGCCTTGGATATGGGAATATTGAGCGAGGATACGTTTAATAATGACTGTTGGGGAAGAGATCAAAACAAGGTCCGCAAAATAGTCAGCGAATACGAACCGAGCCCGGTCGAATACACGATGAATTTTCCTCCTGTCGTCAAGGTGTATAACGCATACTCTATAAAAGAAGACTTAAGAGCCCGCGGATACTCATGGAATATTATAGAGTTGCTGTGGGAAAAGGAAACGAACAGCATAGACGAGGAAGAATTATTTCTTAAAAATAAAGGAGCTGTAAAGAAAACAAATGAGACTGGCGGAGGTAAACAGATCTTATATATGATAGATGAAAACAGCTTGCTTATGAAACCGGTTCTGTACATTGAAGCAAAAGGCGAAACGTATAATGCCAGGGAAAAGCTTAAAGAAATGGGTTTTACATTTACAAGTAAAGGCAAAAAATGGGTCTGCAAAGTAAACGCAACGGAATATAACGAGAAATTGAACGAGGCAAGGAGCGCTGGACTTAGGAACTGTCGTTTAACTACTTGCATTTCTTAAATCCACGGATGATGTATGCGTAATCACCGTAAGGGCCGACTCTTTCCAGATCGATCGTTTCGATCTGGTCATCGGATATCTTGATTGCTTTCTCGTACTGATTATAGTCGACTTCGCAATTGACAACCAGGCCGCCTTTGGTTTTCGTGTTGGCGATGTAGTTTACTACGGTCTGGATATCAAGGAGCGGTTTGCCTGCCCAGTTTTTGCTGATATAACAGAACAATTTGTGTTCGATCTTGTTCCATTTCGAAGTTCCAGGAGGCATGTGACATATATGCAATTCCAATCCAGTTTCTTCAGCAAGCAGTGCAAGCTGGTACTTCCATAAACGCTGTCGCCAACCATTACTGCCACCGCTGTCACAAACGATGAGAATCTTGTTCATGTCAGGAAAATTGGTTGTCCCAATATGCCAGATCCATCGGCGGATGCTCTCTACTGCGAACTCTCCGGTATCATGATCTGTACCGAGATTGATGAAACCGGTATTATCATTGAGAACGTATACGCCATAAGGAGCGACCTTCCCTAATTCAGGAATCGCGAAATCATGATCCAGAACTTTGCGCGGATCATTCTCTTTCCGATATTCCTGCCCATTGTTCTTGAAGTTTCCGATCAGCTCCTTTTTCTTGGTATCAGTAGAAATCACTGGTTCTCCATCTCTGATGAACTCTTCTGCTTTCTCATTGATGAAGCGGAACATTTCATCCCGGCCCGGATGCGCTTTTCCAACCTGTATGTGTTTCTGGTTCGTCTGTTTGCTGTATCCCAGTTCTTCCAGTGAACGGCTTACAACATCTTTTCCCGCATCGAACCCTCTTTTGCCAAGCTCTTCAGATATATCCCGAAGAGAAAGGCTGGTCCAGAATAATACCTGCTCAGGATCTCCGTACGTATTATTCCGGATGATATCTTCAATATTCTCCAGCAGTCTGGGCTGCAGCTCCTTGGCCTGTTTTCTACCGCCGCCAATCTGCCGTATACGGTCTTCCTCTAGATCGTCAATCTTTCCTGCTTCTATTGCTTTTCTTCCGGAAGATACCGTGCGGGGATCAAGTCCGAAAGCTGCGCTGACGATCTTATCACCGCCATATCCGTAGCCTTTAGCAATGCTGCCACTGATAATCCTCTGCTGCCTCTCATTGAGAATGGCTGGTGCTACATTACCGAGCTCTGTCAGTATCTGCGTTAACCGTTTCTCAGCATCCACCGCGGTACCCTCCACATAACGTAATCCGTTGTGTAGAGTATACCATATCTTGCTTTTTATATCAAGTAAAACTACAAATTAATTTGAGACAATTCCTTAGTGGAGTCGAATTTAAAGCGATGAACAGGAATATTAAAAAGAAGTAAATTGAAAATAAAAGGAAGTGACAGGAATGAGCGTAAACGAGGATCACGACCGTCCGGGCAAATGGATAGTGAAGCGTAAATACAAAGACAGGGTTGGAAATGAAAAATGGACCAGCAAAAGGGGCTTTGACTCTTATGAAGACGCAAAAGAATGGGAAAAAGAATTTCTGAAGAGCATAAATTATGCCTCTGAAAAATACCCTAAAGCGATTAAGGATATCACGCTGACAAGCTTTTTTTATAATTATTACGTCAAAACGCTTAAGAGTAAAGAATCAAGGCAGCAAGCCATAAGCAAATTTGAAAGAAAAATCAAACCCTACCTTGGAGATAAATTTCTTCTTGATATAACCGGACGGGATGTGTTCGCCTGGCAATCAAAAATACTTCAGGAAAATAAAAAGTCTAAAAAACCGTACGCAGAAACAACGCTTCACGGATTCAGGAACACGCTGACAGCCATCTATAACTTCGCTGAAAAAAAGTATAAAATACCAAACCCGTGCTCCAGGGTGCAAAGCATGGGCGTGGAAGACTTTATCAAACCTTATGATTTCTGGACGCCGGAGGAATATCTCGAATTTCGTAAGTATGTTACAGAAAAATACAATGACTCGGAAATTAATCTCGCTTACGACATGGTTTATTATGGAGGTTTGGCAAAAGGCGAGCTTGTTGCGCTGAAAGCAGACGATATTCGGGAAAACACAGTCACAATAAATGGATCAGGAAAAGACAGCACAAGAGCCAGGTTTGGAAGATCTTTCAAGATCCCGTTGTTTCTTTCTGAAGCAGTGCATTATTTTATAACGACAAACCACAGAAAAAAGCAGATATTTTCTGCAAGCATCATAGAAAAACTTGGAGACATCTTGAAAGAGTATCAGGAAGATGGCCCGAAACGCAAAAAAATACTACTAAAGGAAATCCAGTACAGTCATGTGTTTCTTCTGATTATAAGTGGCTGTACAGACACAGAGATCGCAAACAGGCAGGGACGTAACGTTCGGATCATACAAAAACGATTCAGTAAATTGTTCGAGTCTGAGGAAGCAAAAAGATATCTTGAAGAAGCAAAAGACGGCAAAATTGATTATCCGTACAAGCTGCCGGCAAGACTTATGCCGCAGCAGGACAGCCTGTATATTCACAAAGATACCGAACAGGAACCACAGAATCCGCCTCCTGAAGAAAAACGGCCCAGTCTTGGCAATATGGTCAACGTATACGGTTATCGGGTGGAAAATAACGCCCTGGTCGTTGATAAAGAGGAAGCTATTGCAGTAAGACACCTGTTTAAAATTTACAGGGACGGCGAGGGCGCAAACTGCGGTATTGTAGCAAGATGTTTGACAGATGAGTACGGATATAAAAAAAGAAACGGATCCGCGTTTTCTTCTACAGATGTAAGCAAAATATGGCAGCGCAAGGAATTATATCAGGGGAAATATCAGGAGAAATACGGACAATACTATGCGATACTCCCGGATCATTTGTCTTCTGTGGAAGACTACCTGGCGTTTGATCCTGAAAATTACCAGATTGCAGCAGACGCTGCGAACAATACCCTGCTCTCCTGTACAAACCAAGAAAATGAATGTGATACAGGAAGCGATTTTGCGGATAAGGATAATGACATCGAGAAGGAGGCGGATATCGAGTATTATTTGTCAGTAGAAGAAGCTGTTGGCGACAAAGAAGATGTAATTAGCGAGCGCAGCAACGGAAAGGAGATTATTATGTCAAACGAAACCATGAAAAAGATTGACGTTATCGCATCAGACGGTACGGTATGCACATTTTCCAGGCCAAACGAAAAATGGTGGGAAGCCTCCGGGCTCATCAGGATCGCTGATATGCTGAACGGCAGCGTTGCATTCCGAACCAGAGGCTCCCATAAAATAATGCTCGTTCGGATGTGCTCCGACGCAGAAGCTAAAGAGGTTGTTACAATGGGCAACCAGAAAGTAATGAGTATTGAGCTTGTCTTCACGAAACAATGCACATTCGCAGGCCCATATATTACAACCGACATCCCGATAAGCATGGCGGATGTATTCGCGATCTCTAACGAACTCGACTGCGACGTAATCTTACAGACACATGGAAAAAATAATGAAGAATACGAATTAAGGCCCGTTTTAGAAGAAAACGAAAATAAACCGAACGAAGTCCCAAACGACATCCCAGGAGCTGATGAAAAAAATAAGCCAGCAGATATAGATCCAGATGAGCTGCCATTTTGATAAATTATGCAGGTAAAGCAAAAGCGCTCCAGGAGGAACGCTCAAACTTCACGGCCTTGCGCTGAGTTAAAATCAAGAACCGAAACCATCTCGTCCGGATCGACGTCAGTACCGTCCAGATAATCATTTACGACGTCTATAAAATCTAAAGAGACTTCTTCCAGTGTCTTCCCGTCAAATGTAAAAAGATCGCTGGTATCTTTAATTTTCCCATGGTAACTATCATCTTCTTCATGATGCTTAGCAAAGGCACAAATACCCTTATAACATAATAGAAATCCATCCATAGTAATGCCTCCCATGAATTACAGTTCTTTAACTGAAAAAACCAAGGGATAATCGTCAATCCGGGCGCCGTCTTTGGTAGAAATTTCCGTTAACATGGAAAGACCGCCAGGATGATTGCATTTTATCAGCGCGTTCAAATCAAATGCAGCGTCAGAACAAATAATTCCATTTTTCAAAGTCCTGCATATAAAGAGCACAAATGAAAAAGAGCACACGTATCTGTCTGATGACCATTTGCCAGTCATATGCAGCATGTCTTCAGCACCGTATCGCCCAAATCCGTTATTGTCGAGAAATTTTCCCGCCTGATCGAAAATAATATGTGCAGAAGGGATTCCATAAACATCATCTATTGTGTGAAAAAGATCTTCTAACGAAAAAAACCGCGTAGCTTTCCCGGCAAACTGAAGAAGCCCATTTCTGAAATTGCTTATAATATGAACAGCTTCATCATGATTGATTACAGATAAACTTTTACCTACTCGTTTCTGGCTTTCAATATACGCACCCTCCGCTCTTTCAATTTCATCCGCGGAGTAATCACAGGCTTTATACAGGGAATCCATGGAAATACGCCCCTGGGATGCGTCGCAAATCTTCCTTAGAGTAGAAGCAGTAGGTCGAGGAATTGTTTCCTGGTTTAATAGACGACTAAGCTGTGCGGGAGACATGTTGGCAGCTTCCGCAAATGCAGCTTTTTTGCCTCCAATAGCGGAGGATAACAGCTTACGAAGAACAGGATAATTCATAAATATCAACTTTCTCCTTCCACAACCTTCTGGTCGTATAATTGCTTTAACACGCCCGATATAAGGGCTTGCTTATTGTTCGAGTTTGACAACATACTGTCGTAACGAAGCTTGGTGTATTTACTTTCAAGATTCTTAAATACGTTCCAGCTGCACCAGAGAGGCACTCTATCACCAAGTAATTCAAGCAGGTCTATGAATGCTCTTTCCCTGGTAGGATATACTTTCCCCGTGGCGTTCGAGCCATCTTTGCTGATTATAGCATAATAATCATCACGCTCAAAAGAATCTATACTGTCGGAACCTTCCGCATTGGCCTGTGCTTCTTCAAGATTGTCATATCTTCCAAGTTCAACATATTCCAGACTTTTAAGCCTGCCTTTTTCGTTCATTTCTTGGTTGTATCTGGAAACAATGTATTCCGTTCTGCCGGAAATGTGATTTATTTTGTATCCGAACTTTTCTTCGGTCCTGAAAAAAACATCATACATTTCATTTGCGAGAGCAGAAATGTAATGGAAAGAATGAGAATAACCGAAGTCCGTATGCGAATGATAGTGCATACTCATATACGGTAAGAACTCCCGTCTTGCTCTCGATAACGTGTATTTATGCTCCAGATCATTTAATAAAAAGCCTATAAAATCAGGGCTGTCAACAAACACTTTGCTTTTCCTGCGCTCCCAGTAGTTTTTAATATAAATATAACAAGCATAAAATTTCTTAAATACTTCTCCATTTGAACGCCTTTCAGAAAAGCGAGCTATTGAAGAAGAAAATAAGTAAAAGATAATATCGCCTGTTAACTTATTCATTTCATCAGAATTGTCTTTTAATGATGCAAGTTGCCTTATTATGGAGTGTTTAAATTCAGAATCGGTTGCGCATTTTTTTATGTCATTAACAGAATAATTAAAACCAATGCCTGATAAAAGGGTAACAGCCTTGCTGAAGCCATATTCAATCCAATTACTTATATCTAAATCGCTGTGAGAATTGGTAAATTGCTCCCTCATGAATTCCTTATTGTAATCATTTTCGTCATAAATATCTTCCCACAGTAATTTGCCTGAATCGTTTTTTATAATAGCAGAAGCCTCTTTTACCTTGAGCAGCAGTAATTCCATAAAAACGGTTTGAAACGCTCTCCGAATATAAATCAAATTCGAGTTTTCTTTAAAATCGGGGTTGATAATATCCTCTTCTGGAAGAAAAATAACCTCTTCAGGAAGACGAAAGTCATCGAGAAATTTAACAGATACAAAAGCAATATCATATTTCACATCATTAAATTGATCCATTTCTTCATTTCTGGGCCCGATAGAATATTTCATCCAGTATGGAGCAGTGCAGGCAGTTTCAATAAATTTTCTAACAAGGACTTCGGCTCTTTCAGGAGTAAGAACAGGATTGTCATTCTTGTGAGCTTCCATAAATTTACGGATTTCAGCTTCAAGGTGAAGATCTTCGTTGCATTTTTCCATGACGTAAACCTCCTTGGAATCAAAATATGTTGGGCAAAGCATATAATAAAAAATAGATAATGTCAAGATAAAAAATTGCAAATTAACAAAATCAATAAGCAACCACGGGGCGAACAGGGCTTTATAAAAAATCCTCATTCTTGTTTCAGAATGAGGAAAAGCAGAATCAAAAAATGCCAAATAACCGAGCAAAAGGACGCCAAACAGCCGAATTATTTATTAATAGTCACTTCGTTTGAAAATGAGTTATAAGTTCCTTCTGGTATTGCCCCGCTATTCCAAAGGGCGAGGACTACATCAGGCTCTTCCTGCAGAAGCTGTCCGTAGTTTTCGTCGCTGGAGGGCAGGGACTCAATATACCCATAGTTCTCGTGAACACCATCCGGTTTCCAACCGCAGAGGTACCACATATCAACGCCAAACATATCATCAAACTCAATAGTGTAAAAACCTGTCTCGCCGGTTTCAACGTTCCAGCACAGATAAATCCTGTTGCACAAAGGAGTAACTTCAGGATCAGGCATTATAAGCTGGTAAATCAAAACGCCATCGTCTTTTTCGATCAGGTTTTGACCGAAATCTTCAACGGAATAAACCGTATCAAAACCGTTGTTTTGCGTAAAGTTATTCCAGAGATAGAAAATACCAACGTCGTCACCGCTTAAAAAGGTAAAAAGTTGCTGCGGATCCTCAAAAAGCAGCTGTGGCAGAAGCCTGTGTTCAAAGTGATAACGCACTTCCGTCGGGGTAGGAGGCGCTTCACTGGCGGCCTCTTCTTCGCAAAACGCTGCGACCGGCAGCAGCAGGCAAATAATAAGGAAAACAGAAAGAAGCTTTTTCATAAGAACAAATCCTCCTTAGTTAATAATCGGGGCAAGATAGAGCTTGTTGATATAACCACGGGTTTCTTTTTCAGTACCCTTTTCAAAGACAAGCAGCATGTAGTCGCCGTTATCGGCCAGAAGTTCGCCGGATGTATATTTCTTAACAACATCAAGCTGCGCCCAGGTGGATTCCTGGAGAAGAGGAGCGTCCCAGGTTACAACATAGCGGGCCGGCGTATAATAAAAACCGTTAATATCCTGAACAGGGACGTTATTGATAGGAACATCTTTAATACGAATAAACGCCGAACCGGCCTTTTCATCCGTTGCCTGCACGGCATACCAGTGGTCGCTTTGCTCAATGACGATAAAATAGCGACCGTCCTGCTCGCCGTTTTTCAGTTTGGGAGTATTTATATATTGATAGGAAGGATACAAACTCCAGGGTGTTGCGTATAAATTTAAAAGCTTGCCAGAATATATATATTCAGGATCAATTTTAATCATGCCAGTCTTGACATAGCCTACTGTCGCATCCGCCGCGATATTGTTAAAACCGCAGGAAGGGAGATCGAGGATATAAAAGTCCGACTTTTCAGTAATTCCAAGAATTTTCACCGGCTGTCCGTTTTTTAGTAGCCCGTAGCTTTTAGCCCGCGTGCTTGCTTCACACCTTACAGTCAATTTAGTGCAAATTACGATGCCGTAGCGCGGCGTAGTGAAATAATAGGAATTAGTTTCACTATCCCACGCCAGCTCGCCGTCCGCCATCGCTGCAGAAACAGCTAACACAGTCAGCAGGAGGCAGGCAAGCAGAATGATCCAACCTTTTTTCATAAAAATCCCTCCATCCGATCCTGAATAAACAGGATTATTTCTATATATAATAATACGTAAAAACAAAGTGATTCGTTGCCTATAACAAAACAAAAGAAAAACAATCAAAATAAAAAGGGGATTTAATCACAAAGACCGGTGGAGAACATCCGCATGAAAAAATGATCACGCTTGTGCTGGCAGCCATCTTATGTATTTCGGTAGTAACCGTGCTGCCGCAGCAAACAACACAAGCCTTGTTGATAAAGCAGCTTGAAACCATGCATGTAAGAAAACCTGTTGTATATAAATTAAAGTAACAAGCCATCTGATCAATAAAAGCCGAAACGCGAAAGACCTGCCAGGCCGTGTGTCAATGGCAGGTTTTATATTTTAATGCAAAATTTTATGGAAAAAAATTAAATCAGTATTGACAAAATTGATATTTGCTTTTAAAATTGCTATAGTAAAGCAAAAACGCAAGGAGGAGTTTGGAATGAGCCAGCCGGAAGTAAAGCATACAAAGCAGATACAGTTCCCAGGAATTGATGTAAAGAGTCTTGAGCGTGCGGTAATGGCAGCAGAGCACTGCCTGAGAATGCAGCGTCTTGGTGCGCCGGAACCGATCATGCGGCATCTGTATAACCAGGTTGGAACAAATCGCCCTGAATTCTATGCGGAAATGGACCAGGTTCTTCATAACACGCAAGAAAAATATGGCTATCATATCAACCATATCTCCAGCGGAAAAACTGTATATGTCGTAACCAGCACGCGGGAAGACAAAGACGGAAATTATCAGATGGTTGATATCGGAGAATTCGACACTATGAAAGAGGCGGAGGAATGTGAGGATGACAGCGAAGAGTGCGTCGGCTACACTTACAGCGAGATCGACAAAAACGAATGGTGGGCTATCATCGGGCCAGACGGAGAAAATGCGACAAGGACAATGTACCCATACAGAGAGCGTGCCTTCGTATTCCTCCTGGGTTTGCTTGGCAACCGCGTACCGGAATGGCGCAGGTACGTCAATGAACGGTATTTCCGGGCAGCGGAAGCGTCCATGAAGTCGGATCCGAATATCGTAGACGACATCGTTAATAATATTAAATACGGCGGCGCAGACGCAGTAATTGGTTTCACGGAAATGATCCGTCACGCGTTCCATCACCCGATAGACAGAGAGTTAATCGAGAAGGCTTACGCGGAAGTAGAGTATGTTTACAAGCACCTGGAGGAGTTCGGATATAAACTGAACACCATCAGCAGCGGAAAAGTAAAATACTGCGTCACAAGAAATAACGAAGAAGAATTGGATAATGTGATTGGAACTTTTCCGACGGAAGAAGAAGCCAGGCAGGCAGCCATAAACGGCGATGAAAAAATAGAAGCTTTTGACCCGGATGAAAGATATGCACTGGTCACGTTGGAAGGCAAGAACGCAACAGGGGAGATCTACGACAACGAAGGAGCTGCCATTGCGTATGTACTGGATAAGTTTCCGGGAAAAGTGCCGAATTGGAGAAAGTGGTATATACAGGAAAACAGCCCTGAAACAGTAGCGGTTAAACGAAGAATAAGCCAGGAAATGTCAGAGGTAATAAGTAAGATCGAAAGCGAGGGGAAATAAGGTATGGCAAAGAATTTTGCGGAGTTCAGGGAGCTTCTTCAGATCGCAATTGGATCCGACCGGAAAAAGAGTGATTTTGCGGTCGCAGCGGATCTGTCTACTTCGCACCTCAGCCGGCTGCTGAACATGGAAATTATCGCTAAACCAGCCATTTCCACGCTGGAGAAGATCGCCGGGGCTTCCTGCGGACGGGTAAAGATGGATAAGCTGCTCGCGGCCTGCGGTTATTCAAACGAGGAAGGCCAGACATCTTCCCCGTATCTGGTATTCCGAGATGTAGATAATCCGGAAGTTCAGGAAAACATCATGGAGTTCAAAAAAGGAATCGCGCAGTTCTGCGGGCTTGCCACGCGGTACAATTCCCTGGAAGATGTCATGGAAACCGTGGATATGCTGTACGGAAAAGCGAAATTCCGTTTTACCGTGGAAGAACCTCAGAAGTTCACGGGGCGGGGCCACATGAGTGCGGAAAAGTACGCCAATATTACTGTTTCATGGGGAACGGACGAATATTGCTGCGATTTCGGACTGGTAGCATACTTCTGTGAAACGACCGGCGGAGGAATTATATTCTCAGACGCGGCATTTGACCTGATGAGCCTGACCGACGCGCAGCATCCGCTTGGCGCCCGGAAGCTGCTGGATATTTCGGTCGTGGAAAATGCGGTAATTTCAGATTACCAGACCGTCTTCTACTATAAAAAACTGTAAAGTATTGCCAGCACACAAGCAGTACGGCCAGTATAAGACAGCTCCCGTTCAGAAAAACATGGACGGGGAAATTAAAAGCAAAAACACTCCTCGCTCATAAAACGAATGGGCGGGGAGTTTTAAACAAAACGCACAGATGTTGCTTATATTCTTTTCCCTAAAAAGAAATAATTTCCCTAAAAAGAAAAGTTTTAAAAACTTGGGGAATAGAAAAAAAGTACACCACAAAAACGGCATGTATATATGATATAATTTAATAAAAGTATTGGCAAAAGGGGGAAATCGATCACATGACAATAACAGAAATGGTTTCTTCAATCCCGGCGTGCGCAAAAATTATTCCTAAAGAAAATGAATTTGAATTGTATTGTAAAAAATATGAGGATCCAGACTACAGCGTTATTCAGGAAATCGTAAAAATAGAATATGATATAATTTCCGATGAAGAGGCGGAACGACTTATAACAAGATATGGTAGTAAGTGGGATATCGACGATCTTGGGTCGTCTGTTACGTTCTCTGTTCAAGACGAATTGCGTCGAATTCAATGGGGGATGCGTAATATAAAAAATGCAGAGCAGAAAAAATATTACTATATAAAACTCATTAATTTTACTAATAAGTTGGTTGCAAAATTTATTGTTTTGAATAAAAAGTACAATGCAATTCCGGCAATATCGGAAGACAAAAAATTGGTGGTGCAATATAAACCATTTGGCGACAGGAATTATAAAGAATATTATGATACATTATCTGCGTACAGCAATGAAACACGTCACTGGCTGCTCAATATTTACATAAGACACGGGATTAAATTAAACGAGGAAGTTATAAAAGAAATACAGAATGAATTAATTAATAAAGAAGTTTTTACGACTAGAAAAGCAAGCGCGCAGAGTTCAGATGTTTATCAGCTTATACGTAAGCTTATGGGAAAATACACGTTTATAAAGTCTTATAATGAGGATGCGTGTAAAGAAGTAATAGAATGTATAATAAGCCAGATAAAAGTGACAGAATCAGATGAAGAAAACGACGGCGAAAAATCGGTGACCGAGCGGTTTTTAAATAAAACAATAGCATTTATCAAGGCCATGGAGGAAAGAGGCCGCTATAAACCTTTATGTTATAGTATTCCAGATGAAAAGAAACGGCTTATCGCCCAATATATACTTTGCCAGACTGTCGCACATCTTAACGAGATGTATGAATTAGACTTTATCGGAACCGCAATAAAGATGAAAGAATATGGATATAAAGCAACGATAGATGCAAGCGTTAACGTCCGTAATCATTATCTGGCAGATCCATACCTCCCACATACTCATTATATTAACCCCAAGGAAGCACGCCTGAGGAATCTGGTTGCAAACATCATTTTTAATGATGAAACTACGCCTGAAATTGATGAAGAAATAAAAGCATACATTATATATGAGCTGAATTATCTCCCGACATACAATGACAGTTATGTATGTAAAAAATTCCGGGAAAGCACACGAGATTATTTAAAATCAAAAGCAAAAGCAAGCGAGGAAATGGCGGAATGTATTGTCTCCTCTGAAGTAACAAAAAACATGATTGAAGAAGAATCTCAAAAACTTCTTGATGAAATAAACGCAGACTTAAAAAACAGCAACTATCCTATGGAAGACAGCAAAGTCAATGATACATACATAGAACAGAAAATCGCAAAAAGATCAAAAGCGTTAGCGGCAGAAATTTTTGCGGCATGGATTCGCAATAAATTAAAGGAAACAAAAGCCGAGGAGCAGGAATCAGACGAAGAACAGGAAGCGGAAGACGAAGAATCGGAAAATGAAGAACAGGAAGACGATGAATGAGTGTAAAACTACTAACCATAGCATAGGAATATGATGCAATTTCCCTGAAAAAAGTATAATTACAGTAGCCTTAATAACAGATGTTCTCAGTCTTTTTACAATATAAAGACTTATTTTAGCGCACTCTTCACCTTGGTTGGCGTTGTTGTGTGTCTTCCGAAACATCTGTTATTGTTTTTATATAGGGTTTACCAGTGGACTTGTTCTTGTACATTTGCTGTACTGAACGCAAACACTGGAGGGAGTTTGCTGGTATCCCCCACATTATACAGAAAATAAGACTTTTACCGGTCTTATCTTTTCTCGTATAAATTACCAGCCGTCAGCTTTCTGCGTAGTGAAAGTCGTATGCCTCGAATATAGGCAAATATTAATTTGGAGGATTTTTCACATGGGTATCTTTAACAAAAAGAAGGCTGCTCCCCATTTTGTCAAGATCGAAGGAGTCCTGAACAAGGACTATCATTCGATCAGGGAAAGTGAGGACGTGTCTGTCCTGTACTGGAAGGAGTCCGGCCGTGCTCAGATCTCTGCGATTAAACGCGTAATCAAAAGCGAAGAGGAAGAGGAAAAGAACCCTTCTTCCTGGTTTACTTCCAGGATTGTCAGCTGCACAAACGATGGAAATCTGTTGCAGTTGAGAACACTCAGCGGAAATACCGTTGAAGTGCTGGTGTCAGAAACAGACGTTGAAGCCTTTGTTCAGGCTGTCAACACGCTTCGTCAGAGTAATAAAATGTATGCATGATTGTTTTAAAGGAGGAGATAAAAATGAGAAACATGATTATTAAAGCTGTCCTCGCAAATGACTTCGAAAATTACACCCGTCACGCTGCCGTGCTGATCGAGCCTCTTACGGACAATGCCAGAGGAAGGCTGCGCATTATGCCCCAGCCAAATGCTGCTCATGCATTGCTGATGGGTGATACGACTCACGTTATTGAGTCGAAGACGGTCATTACACGCCGCGTAGAGCGTATTGCGGTCAATAAGGACGGCTTTCTGTGCATCAAACTGAATGACGATTGCCTGGATAAGGAAAACGTCATCACCTGCACAGTAGAGTCTGGCCAGCGATTAAAGCTGCACCGGTTCCAGAAATTCGTGCTGCCGAAGCATGTCCGGTATATCCCACCCAAAGCACAGCGGGCGACCATTACCGGCAAGCCTCGTACAGCACGCACCTGACAAAACACAACCCTCTCCAGCCATCAAGGCCCGGAGAGGGCTTTTTCATTCAAGTTAAGATGGAAATAATTTATAGAGCTTTCCAACATAAGAATCACGATTTTTACCTTTGATATAAGGTTTAACCATAATCACTTTCCCTGACTTGTAACGCCTGGTATGCCCGGCAACGCCCCAGGCATTGCAGGTTATAATATGCGGGCCGTGATGAACCGGAGGCTTCCAGTCAGTACGGATCTGGTATCTCTTAAATTTTCGCACAATATTCTTATTATGCCTGAAAGACGATGCGCCGGCATAATCACCGGAGCAAACAATATTCTTGTCCTCCAGATCTTCAATGCCTACGTCTTTGTAATACAAGAGGAAAGTGTTTATAAGAAAGATTGTATGAAGAATGATTTGAAAATTGGTGAATACGTTATTATCCGGATCCCCTGAAGCAACTTTATCGGACCAAAATACCTCATCATCCTTGCTGATAGGGTATGCGTCTTTATCAAACACGAAACGGGATTCCATATTACCAGTCTCGGGATTCAGCTCATATTTTTGTATAACATCAATCATGGTAGGCATTTCTTCCGTGTACACTTCGCCAAATTCGCACTTGACACGCAGCCTGTTGTCATCAATTTTTTCATAAAAGATAGGTATAATCTTGCGCTTATCGTACTCTGGGTCGCAAACGCGGATAACACACTTATTAAGCGCAAAATTATTGAAATCACAAATAAGTTCACCGGTTTTTTCAGCATTTATAGTTACAAGGTCGTGTATCAGATCCACCTGATCCTGGGTGACAGTAATCATGTCCCAGGAGTCATACATATGCAGCTTGCGAATGTTTTCTTTCTGGATAAAATTCTTCATTTCAAAATTATGCAAAAGTTTTTCAGAATTAAAAATCAGATCCACATTATCGTCCGCTAAAAAGGAACTGTTCGCTATTAACCATTTGCTCTTTTCTTCATTGTCATAGGAAGCGGAAAGGTCGGCAAACTTTACCCTTACAGTTTTTCCGCTGTTTTCAGTAACGCTCAACAAAAACGGATAGCGGGTTAATATACGGTAAAATACATAATAAATCTCTTTAACCGCAGCAAGGCCGCACAACATCATATGTGGCAAATCTTTTTCACGCGAATAAAAATCTATCATAAGGGATGAGATCTCACTGCGCGGGGTGTATCTGGTATTTAATGCTTTCTTAAAGTTCTGCTCATGAGTTAAATTGTAATCATATGGAGAATGTCTGGATCCTTTAAAACGGCACTCCAGTTTATTGTCTCCAAACACGCTTTGCGCCGTTTCGTCTTCCGAACAAAAATCACGGGAAACGTCAACATAATCTTTTCCAAAGTGCGGCTCGTACTCGTATTTAAGAGTTTTTCCTACATACTCGCAGGAAAAAAATAATGTAATTTTTTTTGGATCTGGAATGGTATGGGTAAGAAACTGATCCAGGTTATTCTGCGCGATCTCTATATCATCATACGTATGGACAATTGTAAGATAAGTGTGAAGCTCCGCAAAACTCATAACAGGGAAAATAAAAGTAGCGTTTTTCTGAATCTGGTCAATAACATCAGAAAGCGCGTTATATTGAAGCAGCTCCATTAAAGTACATCCTCTCCGTACATTTTAAGAACAGTAATGAGCGCGTGTTCCTTTTCTTCCAATTCCTTAATGCGATTGCGAAGATTCTCTTTTTCAGCACGAATGGAGGAGAGTTTGTCAGCCAGAGTTAAAGTTGTCGGCGGGTTCTTGGCTTCTTCTTTAAGAACCGGGGCTTCTTCATTAACCACGTCGTCTGATTTGAAATCAGGAGCGAAAGCAAGATCTTTGGGAATCAGGATTTTTTCAATGGGAACTTTCAGCAGCACTGCAAGGGCATAAAGATTTTCAGTGCTTGGCAGTGCTAGCCCTTTCTGCCACTTGTAAATAGCTTGTGGGGCATCAAAGCCGAAGAAAGCCTGCATGTCTGAAACGGAAAGCCCGCGGGATGTACGCAGAGCGGAAATGTTTTGTCCTGTGGCAACCAAATCGATCATAGGACAACGATTGTCCTGCCGGGATGGGGAAGATGCACATGGCTCTTTGCCATACAATTCTTTATACTGTGCAAGGCGTAACGCAGCAGTTTTTTTGCTGACGCCAAATGCTTTTCTGAACCATTCCGTCGGGTCTTCATGCAGCTGAGACGCTTCCCAGGCATCCTCTTCAAATTGAACAAGAGATAACTTTAATAAAGAAAGCGCTTTATCAGAGGAAATATTAAAATATTCCGCAATAAACCTCCGCGGATCCTCCTCTGTTAATGCGCTGATAAAGACCTGCCGATCACAGACGGGATCTGTATCGCCCGATACAACCTCAGGAGCAGTATGCTTGATAAAACTGGAAGGTATATAAGTGAAATCGTCCATAAACAGCGTCTCCTCCTTGCCATTTTAATTATACTACACAACATAGCAAATAAAACAGCGGACAATAAAAAATCCCGTTCCTTTTACGAAACGGGACTGATGACAAATGGATAAATTACGCAGCGGGTTCTGTTGCTTCGTCCGCGACGCGGGTAAAGTAGAAATCAATAGATTCACCCATTACGCCCATAGACATACAAAGTGTTTCATCCTCCAGAAGATAAACTTCAATGTCAATGGTAACACCTTCGACTTCCTTGGAGTAGGTAAAGGCGCCGTCTTTAAATTCCATCTGCATATCTTCTTCACCAATACCGGAAATGTCCTGGCCGGCAATATGCATTACACCGTCTTCAAAGACCATGGCGGGAACTTCTTCGTCATCTTCCGTTGCAAGAGCAGAAGCGTCCATGGTAATACCATACATGGAAACAAAAGAGCAAACCCAGCTGCCATTGAACTCGGTCTTGTCAGCATCATTCTTTCTGTCAGCCATAACAATCTTGGAAGCTTCCTCCCTGGTGAAAGTCATGCTCATATCATCGGAGGACAGAACCAGGCTGTCGCCGTCGATAGCAGCATTGGCGGGGGTGTCATCCATAACAACAGTCAGATTGCCTTCGCTGTCGATGGCCCAGGTACCTTCATTTTCTTCTCCCAGGAGGTTCATGGTAGCGTGGCCTTCCTCATCCAGATAAAGGCTGCCGGTCAGACCGAGCGACGCGATATCCATCACTTCGCCGTCAGAACTGACCGTGTGCAGATACCACATACCGATAAAATCGGCGCCTTCAGCAATAACGGAGGCAGTGGCACAAAGGAGAACAATGGAAACAATAACTGCGAGAAGTTTTTTCATGTGGCACACTCCTAAAAAAAGATAGCGATAACGCTTCATATATATAATACGGGAAAAAAGAAGAAAATATGCGAAAAAAGAAATAAAACTTTAAGAAATTCAGATGAAACAAAACCAGTCAAAGCGGCGTATATTATTTATGAGAGGCCATTGCGGAACGAAAGACTGATTGGATAAGGGGCGTTTGGTATGAATAAGAAAATAGTTTACCTGGTACTGGCAGTATTAATGGTATTGGCATGGGTTTCATGCTGCAGTGCGGAAAGTGGAGCAGAAGAAATTGAATTTTATACGGAAACACATAATGTAGAGAAAGAAACGGAGCCAGCAACACCGACGGATTTAGTAACACAAACAAAAGAAAAAATGCCGAACAGACAAAAGCTGCAGGAAGAAGATTTTGTGATCGTGTACGGTGAAATTGAAGTGCGGCTGGGAGAAGATCCGGATAAAGTAATACAGGAAATAGAAGACGTAGAGCAGGTAAAGATAGAAGGATGCGAAGTCTCCAAAACGGTATATGCGCCAGCCGGAATGGAATATGACGCTGGAAAAATAGGGATCAGAACAGACCCGGAGAACGGAGGAATGATCAGCGCGGTTTTTGTGGACGACGGAGAATATGAAACAAACCGCGGAATCCGGGTAGGGGACAGCATTGAAAAGGTTAGAGAAAAATACGGCAACAATTACGAGGTAATATTTGATCAAATGATTTATACGAATAAGTATGACGAATCATGCCCGACGCTTGTGTTCCAGATAGACGAAGAGGAGGGGACCGTATATAGCTTTGCGGTAGTAATAAACAAAATAAGAGGAAATCCGCCAGAAGAATGAAAATAGCAAAAAACAGAAAATAAGAAATAATAAAAGTCGATCATAAACATCAATTATGATCGACTTTGTGATTTAAAAAATAAACGTTTATTAATCCGGAGAAAACTCTAATGAGAGTAGATGGGACGGATCAACCGATGCATATTGCAGGAATTCTCTCAAATCGATGTCCGCTTCACTCAAAAGATCGTCAGACACATGAATATGAGTAGGATTGTTAGGATCTGACGAAAGGGAATCAGGAGTGCGTCCTGTAATAGCCAGTAATTTATTAAACATATCCTCCGGCATTTCAGGGATATCTTTCGATTCCATAAAGACGTTGTACGCTTCAAAATACCTGATTACGTCCTTACAGTTGCGAATAATGATCTCGCTGCCGTCAGGAAGCATGGCTTTTGCACAAGGGAACTTAAGAGTGAACTGATAAATCAATTCCATGACAAGAAATTCAGCAACATAGGACATGTGACTATCCATCTTTATGTACATATCATGTTCCCGTTTGCCAGCGCCACATATAACAGTCCCGTCTTTATCAACGGCCTTTGCGGCGTTAAAGACGTTGTTAACATACTCCTGGAGATCATCATGCTTATTATCAGAAAAAGGCTCTGTTTTGTACAGCTTACGGGTATTAACACCTATAACCCGCAACTGATTGGCAATAAGTGCCTCCTCTGGTTGAGAAGACATTGCTTCCATTTTAAGAATGCGGTCTTTAATATCGACAGGATTCCTTTGCCCAGCTGGAAGATTTTTGTATAAATTAAAAGCAATGTTAGCAATAAGCAGCAATACCAGAGCAGGCTCGCCTACCATCAGGTTGGAGGTTCTGCAGTCGTTGGTGGAATGCGCAAACACAACAGCGTAGTCCTTCCTGTTGTATGGCATGGAAGAAGCCTCGACTTTGCTGGAAAGCTCAAGAAGCTTTTCTTCATTGGGGTTCACATCAAACATGCAATTTCATCCTTTCATAAATAATTTTATTCCGTCTTTTTCCCGCGAGCGGGGCGGGAAGAAGCTTCACCTATATCCTTCAGGATGAGGGCTTTAATGTAGCCCTGCATATTATCCACGCTCTCTAGTTTTTCTATAATCTTCGCGTCATGCTTCTTATTCAGCTTCATTCTGAAAAAGCGAGCATTTTGGTTGTCGTACTTCATCTGCGCAGCAGTTCTGCTGTTTGCCATTGTAAAAACCTCCTTTCGGTGAATACCTACTAATGGATTATAGCATAAAAAATAATTTTTTGTAAACAGGCCCCAAATTCCTATTGCAGCGTGCTGAACAGCTAAACTGAAAACAAATGCAAAATGTAAGAATAAAACGAAATAAATTGCAAAAAAAGTATTGACTGCCAGTTGTTATAACATTATAATGATTGCGAAAATGGGTTTAAACGGCATGAAATGTACGCAAAAATACGAGGTTCCGAGCAAAAATTAAAAATCATAAGAAGGGGGAATTGAAATGGTGCAGAAAGCAGAACCTAAGTACGGGGTCGGCCCGGGAGGCGTGGAGTACATGACGGAGGACCTGTCAGAAAAATACGGCATTGTATGTCGTGTGGAAGAAATCACGCCGGAGATTGCCAACCGGTATATCGCAAGGAACACAGGTCTTCAGCGGAAAATTTCAAGGAGAGCTCTTGAGAGTTACGTTTCCGAACTAAACGCCGGAGGATGGCAGTTAAATGGCGAGGCCATTGTCTTCGGCAAGAGCGGCCTGTTACTGAACGGGCAGCATCGGCTTGTCGCCATCATGAAATCCGGCAAGCCTATGACAACACTGGTCGTGTACGGTATCGACGATTCGAAAGTCTACCTATACGATCTTCAGCTCCGCCGCAGCGCAAAAAACACACTGCAGGTCATGGATATTAATATCTCACCAATTGCGTCCGCTGCGGCGAAAAGCCTGGTAGGACTCTTCCAGCCTATTGGCGATACGATAGTAAACGAATATATCCGCAAGCACCAGGACGACCTGAATCGCGCATATAACTGCTGCTGCACAGGCGCGATGAGCCGGTATTCAAAACGCACGTCCTGTGTTCTTGTCTGTTACTTGATGCTCCGTACAAATACCGCACAGAAATTCGAGCTCGAAACGTTTTTTAACATCTATAACACGAAAGACGCTTATCAGGCCGGAAAAGATTATAAGGCCGGACCGGCGCTCAAAGCCAGGGAAATGTGCGATATGTACGCGACGTCAAAACGCCGCACAATTTACCAGATGGAAGTTCTCACGCAGGCGCTGGAAGATTTTATGGCAGGACGGGACAATGAAGGAGATTACCAGGTTAATGACACGGAAAGTCACTGGAAAAAGTACGCGACAGAAGTCCGTAAGATGGATGGATTAGAATGAGACGCTACATAGAAGACCCGTTCAAGCCTGACCGTTTTGACATCGAAGCTATGCAAAACGCGGAATCGATCAATGAAATAAAAAAAATGAACGCATTGTGCGGGAAAACAAACGGAGATGCTACGTTTTGCATTAAATGCACTGATTTGAAATGCAAGGTAGGGAAAAAGGTCAGAGCCCTCTTGGAAAAGGAAACCGCACCGAAATATGACGCAAATTCAGAGCCGGAACATAAGAAGGCAGCAGAGAACGCGCCGAGCGATGGGGCAAACGACCCGGATCATGATTATTATGTAAACGCGGTAAACAGCGTGAGGGGACCGATCAAGTGGCTTATGTCGGTGCACCAGTTTCTTTCCTCAAAGCCGAAACGGTTTAGCAGGAGGGACGCAATAGAATTCCTTACAAAGTTCCAGTTTATGTATCCTGATGTAAAAACAACGGTGTCGATAGAAGACGCGTTGCGGCAGGAAGAGCAGAAAGACTACGCGGACATCACGAGAAAAATCCAGTCTGGCTCCAGTGAGGGCTTCGTAGCTTCGTTCTACGCCAAAATTTACAACATTAAGATAGAAGAAGCTGCCGCGTATATCTCCAGTCTGAGGGATAAATATGAAGATTCTGACGTAACGTTTCAGAATAAGAAGGAAAATCTGGAAGACCTGGACGAGCAATACGAGGCTTTCAGGGAACAGCAGGCGGAGTTATTGGAACGGTTGGAAATACGGAAAGATGAAATACGGGAAGAATTGGACTTAATAGAAAAAATGATGGAATTGTACGACGGAATTATTAAGAAAATACGGGATTCAGAACAAAAATTGGCGCTCTACCCCGAAGAAAGCCCGCTTGAAGACGATGATGACCTGATAGATCTGCCTCTGATTTTAGATGAAGAAAGCGAAGAGAGTGAGGAAGAAGATGAGTGAAACCCATCCGATGCATCTGAAGGCACGCCGTGAGTTCGAGCAAGCGCTTGCAAGTGGAAAGCCTCTGCGCTGGATCATGCTTAACCGCCCGAAAGTGCGCGGCGTGGCTAATGCGGAAAAACAAATAAGAAATCTGTGTGAAAGATATCCGGATATCGCGGAAAAGTACGATGCAGAAAATGTGCTCCACGATGAACTGGTCTATGAGCGCCAGTACGTTTTAACCAGGAAGACGCAAAAAGCAGCGATTAAAACGTTGAGCGAATGGTATAACAGAACCCAGCAGAGAATGGCGTACAGGTACACGCAGATTGTAAATGAAGCGAAAAAAATGCCGGAGTACGTGTTGGAGGCAGAACGCAAGGAATTTGTATCGCAGGAGTCTAAGGCAGAAATAGAAACAGAAGCGCCAGCAATAGCTGATAATGATAAGAAAACGATAGAACTCAACGACTACCCGCAGCTTATTATCGCGAACTGTGAAAAGAGAATGGATGAACTTCTGAAAAAACAGGAACTCCTTTTGGCGGAAATGAACGGAAAAAGTGGACAAATAAAAGACCTTAATCAGAAACTGGACGAAGTAAATGAAAAGATAAAAGCAATAGAAATCGTAAAGGCAATGAATCTGGAAAAGGAGGAAGAATGATTTGATCTACGACGTGCTGACAAAGCCTATGGTAGCGGTAATCCCGAAGTCCGGAATGCTTCCGGTGGAGGTGGGAATTAGGGAAGTTATTGAAAACGCCCACGAATACTATGATATAGCGGGCGATAACCCTATGGAGCGCTACGCACAAGTACGTTTTCTCGCTGCCTTTGCTATGGACATGCTGAACATGAAGACAGCAAAAGACCGAGGAGAAGCGCTTTCAGCGGGCCAGTTTGATAAAAGTCGGCTGGAGGAATACATCAAGACCTGCAGAAGTGAAGGAACCACATTTGACCTGTTTGATCCTTGCAGACCTTTTATGCAGACAGTGTTCGACGAGAGTGAACAGGAAAAGCGCCTTAAGCCCGTATCAAACCTGGACCTCACTTTCCCTTCCGGCAACGCGCATGTTTTTTATCAGAGCTCGCGTTATCCTTCAGCGGGTGTATTGAATTACGCGGTGGAGGAAGAAGAGGAGATGACGCCTCCGAAGGCGTTCCGCTCGATCCTTGTGCGTCAGCTTTTCTGTGCACATTCCACGGAAGGACCCGGAGGCATTCATGGAAGCTTTATGCCGATGTTTATGTACCCAGTAGGCAAGAACCTGTATGAAACGATCCTGCTGAATACACTTTCGGAAGAAGAGTCTGCACCGGGAAACTTCGGCGTCGGGACCGTACCGTGGAGAAAAGACGGACTGCACGCTCAGAATATGGAAGTCGGAGAAGCTACGTTCCTTCAGAAGTTTACCTGGACTCCGCGCCGGATCCAGCTGATCCTTTCCAACGACGGGCTTGTCCATAAGATTTACTTCGGGAAAGCGTTTAAGTGGGTCGGAGAAAAGTGGATGGATCCGGCTATGGCCCACTTCAAAGTAGTTGATAAGAAAACAGGCGAAATAACGCTTTCAACTATGACGCTGAAAAGGACTCGTAACCACTGGCTGTTTATGAACGACGTAATGACAAACGATACAATTTATGAGCAGCCAAAGAGTATATCCTGTAATAAGGACTTTCTTACGGATGATGTCCTGATTCGCCTTGATGGACTGGAAAAAGACCCGAAAAATTACGTTCTGTTTGTAATGAAAGAGGAAGAGCTGGATCTGCCGGCGGCTCTTGCTAATAATGAGAAACATTTTGCTGATTACAAAAAAGACGTCAATATGATGAACAGGATCGCAAGCGGAATAAAGTACTACGCGAAAGACCGGTATGCGCAGTGCGTCCGTAAGATAAACGCGAAAGCTAAATATATCCTGACAGAAGTAGTGTCGGAAGATATATTGAAAGATGCGACGGCAGAAGAGCACAGAGACAACGTTTGCAAAGCGGCAAAAGAAGCGGTAGAAGAAGTTATTGAAAGTATGTGGATGCTTGCGGGCGCAAAGTCAACGGATATGCTGGCTATGAACGAAACGGAAAGAAATATCCGATTTGTTCTGAGGAAAGCGATTAAGGAAAGAAAGGAGGAGGAAGAGGATGTCGGAAACGAAGACGACGGAGGCGAAAACGACGAAGCCGAAATGGAACGAGAAGGAACTGAGTAAGGAAGACTATGTCGCCTTAAAACGCAGCGCGGGAGTCATGATGGATCAGGCGCCGGGCAAAGCGGTCGCGGCGTATTATCGCGTAAGAAACGCGGAAAATACGTCAACGTATAAAGACGAGATCCAGTTTGCCTGTCTCAGCATGAGCTGCATGTGGGACAGGGGAGAGGCAAAAATGCCACTCCAGAAGCTGCTTGGAAGGCTCTGCAAAGACCCAGGAAAAGGCAAGTCCGTGAGCAAAGCGTGTCTTGAATGCCTGGATAACCCATGGCGAAAAGACGGATTCTTACTGAAGAAGATTTACTCACTCGTAGTTATGGTCAAGCGGGAAATCCCTGGTGTTATGCCGGATTTTGAACGTCTGGCGGACGACTTGATCCGCTGGAATTATGACAAGAGATTCATCCAGCGAAACTGGATCAATCAGATATTCAATTAATTATAGGAGGAAGTTTTTTATGGCTTACACGGTTGCTGCCCCTAAAATCATGATCCATGTGCTTCACAATTTTCCCCCGGCACGTATGAACTCCGACGAAAGCGGGTCCCAGAAGACCGCGATGTTTGGAGACGTTCTCCGCGCACGGCTGTCCTCGCCAAATATCGGAAGGAATGTCCGTTTGAGCTCCTATATCCGCGATGTGGCCCCGATAGGTTATCGTTCCCGCGCTCTTCCGCATATGGTAAAAATGGAACTTTACACCATGCAGGCTACGGATCCGGAATTCGCCAACGTGAAAGACGAATTCATCAATGAAGCAGCGCAGAAGCTGAAGAAGTTCGGAACCAACAAGAGCAAGGAAGCGGCTCCTCCGGCGGAAGACAAAAAGGCTGCGAAAAAGGCCAATGAAGAACAGACTGCACAGGTACTCTTCTTCACGGATATTGATGTCAAGTTCATTGCGAACGCCATGCGCTCCGCAATTCTGAAGTCCGCCAGTTTTAAGGATTTTAAGGCGATTGACCTGAAAGACATTCCGACTATTCCTGAATGTGTAAATAATCCGATTACTATCGACATGGCCCTGTTTGGCCGGATGGTAACCTCCGACTTCATGAATAACGTAACTTCAGCGGTGCAGATCGCACATGCGCTGTCCACACATGCACTCTACCGCGATAACGATTATTACAGCTGTGTGGACGACCTGATTGAATCCGGTGAGGTTGCCGGCAAGGGTTCCGCAATGCAGGGCAACAGGGATTTCAATTCCGCGTGTTTTTACAAGTATAGCGCAATCGATCTGAATGTACTCAAGGAAAACATGGAACACGTACAGGGCGGAAAACAGGGCGGAGTAGAGCTGCTTAAGAAAGTCGTGGCAGCGTACATTAAGGCTTTCGTGTTCGAGTATTCCGCTTCCGGACAGGGAAGATTCGCTGCTCAGACACTGCCGGACATGGTAATGATCGAAGTTACAGACGGATTTGCTCCGACGTATGAATACATCAACGCGTTCGAGACACCTGTTCCAAGTTATGGTGATAATCCCGAAATCGTAAGAAACTCCGTAAAAGCGCTCGTCGAGTTTGTGGACACAATGGACAACGCCTACGATCTGCCTCTTCAGTTCCGCGGATATTTCAGCCCCCGTTACGGGAAGGAATTCCACCCTAAAAAGACTGAAATCTTTGAGAAGTTTAATGCGCTGCTGGACGCGGTCATTGAAAACATCAAGGAGTAACGCTTATGAAGTATTTAAGGTTTACGCTGGCGGCCCCCCTCCAGAGCTGGGGGGAGGCCGCGCCCTGGGATTATAAAGAGACAGAAGAAATGCCGACAAAAAGCGCGATAGTAGGCATGATCAGCGCAGCGTTCGGATACCGTTATGGGGATCCGAATATTCAAAAGCTCGCAGACAATATCCAGATAGCTATTAGAGTTGACCGTCCGGGAAGCGTAATGGAAGATTACCAGGTCGTCAAGTCCAATAAAGATTATCTGGTAAACGCAGGTGGTAAAATGAGAGTGCCCGACACAAGTCGCACGATAATTTCCCATAAGCAGTACCTGCAGGACGCACGGTTTGTCGTGTTTCTTCAGGGAAACGAAAAGACGCTTGAAGCTGTTTATAACGCGTTACGTAAGCCTGTATTTCTGACTTACCTGGGAAAAAGATGCTGCGCCACATCCGAACCCGTGCTCCCTGCGTGGGTGGAAGCAGACAGCCTGTTCAGCGCAGTAAGAAATTTTACAGAGTACGATAAGCAGAGGATTAAATCTTCCAAAGTACAGGTTGAAGTGGAAACCTTTTCGCGGGAAAAGAATAATCTGATGAAGCGTTCCTATACACGGCGTGACCGCATTGTAAACGGCTTTGATAAAAATTATGCCCTGCGTAATGTCTGTTCCTATTATATCGACGTACAGAAAGGATAATTGGTTATGTATTTAAGTAAGGTTGTTATGGATCCGCGTAATGCCTGCGCAAGGTATGCTGTAGCCCATCCACAGTTCCTCCACCAGCAGTTGCAGGAAGCCTTCCCGATGAATAATATGAAGCAATCTGCCAGACGCGATGCTAATGTCCTCTATATGGCAGCAAAAGACAGCGACAGGACAACCCTGTATGTACAGAGTGATGTGCTCCCAAGCTGGACTTGTTTGGAGCATAAAGGCTTTCATCTGGAAGGCGTGAAAGATATTACGCGCATGGAGGATATGTTCCAGGAAGGATCAGCGTTCGCTTTTTCGCTGCTCGCAAATACGACTACCGGTAATATTGAACGATACGGCAATAAGAGACGGCGGTATTTGCTTAAAACTCCGGAAGAAAAACTGAGTTGGTTGAACAGGCGCGCGGAACAGAACGGCTTTATGGTTGTCAACGCGACCGTGAATGTCCAGAAAACACTCCGCAGCACTATTGATATCAGCAAACAGACCGGGAACTTCAGCTTAGTAGGTACAGCATTTGAAGGAGTTCTGAAAATCACTGATCCAGCGCTCTTTAAAGCCGCTTTCCGGAAAGGCATCGGGCAGGGAAAGGCTTATGGATTTGGTATGTTGATGTTGATGCGCAAAGTAGCTGCTTAATCGAAAAAAATTATTCTCTTTTCGATGCGAACCTTGACAACTGAATAAAAATAGAAAAAAGCGGAATGCACAGCGGAAACTGGAATCGTATTACGGGTTCGGAAAATAGGAGTAAGTGTAGCGTTTGTTCCGCGCGTGCAGAGGTATTTCGTTATTTCCCCAGCTGGATGAAGTTCTGAAAGAGATCATCTCCGCGCATGCGGAGGTATTTCATTGATACTGTTTGCCCCCTGTCTCGTATCCAAAATTATCTCCGCGTGTGCGGAGGTATTTCGTAAAGCAGAATTCCAGGACATTACAAAGGTCTGATTATCTCCGCGTGTGCGGAGGTATTTCGGGCGAAACTTACGAGGATCTGGCTGATCTTCTTGATTATCTCCGCGTGTGCGGAGGTATTTCCGATACCGACACTCGGTTTGAGAGCCCGGACGAACATTATCTCCGCGTGTGCGGAGGTATTTCGAACTGATCAACAACGTCAAAAACGAACTGACCATTATCTCCGCGTGTGCGGAGGTATTTCTAAAGAAGTATTCGCTGATAACACTCTGGTTCAATTATCTCCGCGTGTGCGGAGGTATTTCCAGCATGGTTATGACTATTAAGATGCCGGAGTAATTATCTCCGCGTGTGCGGAGGTATTTCGGGACAGAATAAACATTCCCTGATCTATCAGATCATTATCTCCGCGCACGCGGAGGTATTTCGCGTGGAACTCATCATATATGAGTCCTCCTTTCGATCATCTCCGCAAGCGCGGAGGTATTTCAATACGGGAAATCATCGCGTACCTACTGGGCGCACCATCTCCGCATGCGCGGAGGTATTACGCGTTCTTCGGCAATAATCGCTCTGTGCGTACCAATCATCTCCGCATGCGCGGAGGTATCTCATACAAACGCGCGTTAGCCCGAGAAAGAGAACACATCTCATCTCCGCTATATGCGGAGGTATTTCCCGCAGATAATCCGCGACATAATCCCGGCATGAATCATAATCTCCGCGCACGCGGAGGTATTTCCCTAGAAGACTGTCTGACTCAGTGGTATGAGGTATCATCTCCGCGCATGCGGAGGTGCTTCAGCATCAGGGATTTCAAGACTGCAAGTGTGCGAATTGTCTCCGCGCACGCGGAGGTACTTCGGACGCCCGTACACTCGCTGGCATAACCTATGATAATCATCTCCGCATGCGCGGAGGTATTTCTTGAATATGATCATGCGACCGGGCTTCCGGAACGATTATCTCCGCGTGTGCGGAGGTATTTCGCAATTATTCCACCTGCCAATAAAAAGCTGTTCAATTATCTCCGCGTGTGCGGAGGTATTTCGTCGAAGTCCAGGCACGGTGTATCGTTGGGACGATTATCTCCGCGTGTGCGGAGGTATTTCGGGACAGAATAAACATTCCCTGATCTATCAGATCATTATCTCCGCGTGTGCGGAGGTATTTCACAGAAACTATACCAGAACGCCGGACTAACGATTCATCTCCGCATGTGCGGAGGTGTTTCTAGCATACACCATACGAGGGTATCACGAGGACCATCTGTCTCCGCACACGCGGAGGTATTTCAATCCCGACGGAGGAAATCCTCGACGCATACGGATATCATCTCCGCGCACGCGGAGGTACTTCGACGCCCGTACACTCGCTGGCATAACCTATGATAATCATCTCCGCGAACGCGGAGGTATTTCGCGTGGAACTCATCATATATGAGTCCTCCTTTCGATCATCTCCGCAAGCGCGGAGGTATTTCTATCCGGGAGATGTGGGATCTGATGTATTGCCTGCATCATCTCCGCATGCGCGGAGGTATTTCGAACGCGAGTCTTATGACTATCAGGGGCATCGCATCATCTCCGCATGCGCGGAGGTATTTCTTAAAAAGGGTGCTTGGGTCTTTTGACAGTATAAACATCTCCGCGTGCGCGGAGGTATTTCGTTGGGCTACAGCGTCAGACTGTAACGTATTATGATCATCTCCGCATGCGCGGAGGTATTTCTATTTGACAGCCCTAGAAATGCCGCCGTCACGATATCGTCTCCGCACATGCGGAGGTGTTTCTTAATGAATCCAATAAGAAAACACCGGCACCAAATAAGATATAAAAATAAAAAATAGCAGGAGGTATTATATGACCTATTCACAGATTCAGCAGGATGTAATAAATAAATACAGGATCCATATAGACAAGAATTCTCAATGCTGGAGACGAACACACGCACATATTAAAGAGAGAAGAGTATGTAAATGGGATCAGCGCAACAGCATACAGTCAACATTTACGCTACTCCACGAAGTAGGGCATATAGAAACAAAGAAATCTTATATGCGTCGCTGCGAGTCGGAATACTATGCAACAAAATGGGCACTGGAACGTTGCGAAGAGTACGGCATTCACGTACCAGAAAGTATCATAAAAAAATACCAGGATTATATTTATAGAGAACTCGACAGGGGAGTCCGCAGAGGAGGACAATTACCATCAAGGGAAGCTATGACGTTAAAAACAGAAAATATATAAGAAAAACCTCAGTCTGCATGGAAAGCAGGCTGAGGGATCTTTTTATTTATGCGGCCTCTTCACGAATGACTTGCCGGATAAGTCCAACGGTATCATCATTCAGGCAGAACGGCCCAAAGTGGAATTCTGAGTACTCGCTATGCATGTGCTTAAGTTTTTCCCAGATGGCGACACCGATGTCGGAGATGCTGCCAGACGGAGTTTCGTTTGCTTTGGCGAGTTCGATCACATCGAACAGCTCAAAGACCGAGATGTCCGGATGATAATCAAAAACGTTCAGGCAAGGAACAAACTTCGTCAGACACTCCTTGGTGTCCTTGTCGCGAATGCTGCGGAAATCATACGTCATCCGCTTATCGCAGGAAAAGTTTCTCCGGATCATGTTGTACAACCGGACGTCGTCAGAATTGAACGTCTCGTTCAGAGAGATACCGTACCGGGCCATGGCGATGATCTGGAGAATGGTTTCTACGTACATTTCAAACATTTTAACTTTCCTCCTTAATTAATTTCCAATCTGATAAATACTGAAACATTTACCCTGGTTCTGATCGAGCTTTGTAAGCCGAGAAACAAGAAATACGGCTTCCTCATGTGTCTGAAATTTTGGGGCTTGTGAAAATTGAGAAATCGCGCTGCCGTTTTTAGACACATATCTAAAACGATATCTGCCTGCGGGACTCAGGTCGCAACGCAAAATAATATATCTGTTTTCAAGAGAAGACATAGCATGAAGTGCGTTACTTGAAGATATTCCAATTTCTTCGCATCCAGATCTGCAATAGAAAGCGTTGCTAAGCAGATCGTGGAACTTGTTCATGCCGGCGTATGCGATATCAGCCAATTGCTTATTTTTTTCGGCTCTTTTTTCATCCTTATACGCTTTCACTTCTTTGTCTCTCTTTTCGACATAAGAAAAAAGCCTCTGCTTGTACAGGTTTTCTTTCCCTGCTTCCGTAACAGTATCGAAGATATGCTTCGCAAAAGCGGATAATTTGTCGTTGCATTGCAAATCTTTCATAGCTTCTTTACTGCTAGCAATCTCTTTAAGAGGAGAGAGAAGTGATTTTTCACCAACGATCTCAATATACTCGTTAATAGGTGTTAAACGAATATTCTCTTCCAGGGCGCTGGCACGAATATAAGCACATCTCTGATCAGCTCGATTGATTTCATAAGAACACGCCGCTTTAACAGCAGGGTCAACTGATTTGCGCGAAACGGCGTCTCTGACCAGTCCAAGGAAATTACGATGTTTAACAAGCGAATTTATTATACGGTGAATGTTCCCGACAATGTACTTAAATTCTTTTTTGTCGAGCAATTCAATCAGCTGATAAACCGTAATCAGCTGCGCCATTACAAAATTCATCTCGCAAATCGCAGAACGAAATTTCATGAAGAGCATCATGTTGTCCGCAGAAACAATAGGTTTTTCGGGCAAAGCGGAAGCTTCACGAATAAAGGTGTCCAAGGCGTGAGAGTGCATACATGAGATAGCATAATTGTACATACGAATTCCTCCATTTATAAAACGATATATATGTTAACACGCGAACGTGCTGCATAAGTAAAGTGCGGATTGCAAGTCCGCTTTATATAAAAAGGCATAAAGAATATGCCAAAATTCCTTAATCTGAAATTAGACTGAAAACGTCTGAAAGGAATTCATTTTTATCATACTTATATTATATCTGCACAACTCATTAATAATGAAGCAAAAAGTAATACAGATAAAATAAATGATAGATCTGAGTATGGACGTTGCTAAAGTCAAAGTGCATAAACAGAAATAAGATCGCTTTAAATAGCGAAAGGGGGAATTCTATGTCCTCGGATTGGAGAAATTGGGATAGTCTTTCATGGGGTGAACAAGCAAAGCTCATGTATTCCGGAAAAGCTGTTCCAAAAGAACAAGTCAAGGACGCCATGGATCGCTGCCAGATGCCGTACACGAAGGAAAGATGCGAAGAATGTCCTTTTCACAATAAGGGTTGTTCGCAGCATCTGGATATCGCTATGTATGACATGGTTAAGCGTATTCATGATTATGAGGAGAATAGGGCAGCAAAAAAACTGATCAAAAACTTTGAAGTATGCTTTTCCGGCGGTCTTCCGGATCGCTGTTTGAAGTGTGATTTCAAGGGAAGGAGCGGCTGCTCTCGGGAACTGCTCAGGCAATCCTGGGCCTTGATCGAAAAGGAGGAAAAAAATCAGCATGAAAAGCAAAAAGAAGATGAGTCTGCCGGAACTGCTAACGCAGTATGAAAAGGCTTGCGAGCCAATCACCGACGAGTATGTTGAAAAACGTGTCCGGGAAGTGTTCGGCAACCCCGAAAAACTGGAAAAAGCGCTTAGTGAGAAGATCGCCGGCGCAATTAATTCTGTATGTACAGCGGCAAACTGACCAATTAAAAAACAGGAGGAAATAAGCATGATTACCATAAGAATAGGCTTTAACGACCTTTCCACCGAAATGCAGAACAAGATTCTGGCTGTGTTTGGAGACAATAACAATTGGGACGTAGTCCCCATGACTGTTATGGAAATAAACGACGAGAGAGAAATTGTTCTCGACAGCTGGGAAGGCGACAAAAACGTCCCTGCTATTACCCCACAGGATAGCTGTGAATCAACATTTGCTATCCACGCCGGAAGAGGAAAAGAAACAGTCCGCATTACCAGGGAAGGACGAGACGACTACAGCGTGTACTTTACGCAGCAGGATTGCTCGGTACGCGGAACGTTGCAGGACATAATCCAGGAGATTACAAAATCAAATGATTACGATATGGTCAAAGAAATCCAGGCTTTGCTCTGGAAAAATGACGACCTTATGGATCAGGATACTCTCTTAGCCCTGCAAAAAAAAATCTCCGAATATGCGCTGACCATTGCTGAGCGCGAAGGCAAGTGCGATGACCTGGTAAAAACATTCCCCTGGCTGTATGAAACAAATTCTGGTGAGGAGGAGTAAGAAAGTGGGACAGTTCTCATGGTTGGATTGTGTCACCGGAGAGCAGATTATCGATGGAGCACTGAGAAAAGTCTACCTCCTGCGCCCTGCGGCGTATGGAGGCGGGCAAATTGAGGAAACTTGCTACGATGGCTATGGCGAATTCGGTGGCAACGATGTATATGACCTTATCGCGGATTGGAATAAGGATATGATCCCGGAAATCCTGCGAAAGATAGAAAAGGGCCTTTGGCACTGCTCTGTAAGCGATAATGATGTTCGTGTCATGCGGAATTTCTATGAAGGAAAACCGCTGAAAGACGGGCTGGAAAAGTCGGAAGGGTACACGGGCCTTGGCGCTGAAAAGCGGATTATCGGCATTATTATGGCCTGCTATGATGAGGATAACGCGCGATTGGATTATCCGATAAAGATAACCTACGACAGACGGGCAGGGTATGAACGCTGCGAGCCGTCAAAAAGCGATCCAAATCAAGGATGGCCGCCGGAACCCGATGAAGAATGGTAATAAAACAGGAGGAATATTACAATGAAAGAAAAACCGATGACAAATATCGAGCTGTTCCGCTTAATAAACAAGCAACTGCAGGATGCAGGCATTCTTGATAAAGCGGATCTGGAATACGCGCTTCCGGCTTCAGAAGAATACTCCATCCGGAATTATGAATGGGATCTGATCGGAACCATTCGCTTCGGCACGAACGAAGGCATTTATCTGGAATTGAAGTGTGTCGGAGACACGGGAAACGGGAATCTCGTAACAGAGATCCCTGTAGGAACGTATAAGACACTGGATACCGCAAAGTCCGCATACGAGGCGATGGCAATAATCATGACAGAGTTTGTCTACGCCGCAGCGCAGTATGTTGATAGTCATATGGACGACTTCACGTGGAAGGGCTATTCCATTATTAAAGTGCGATTTGATCATGAAATAAACTGTATGGATTGCCCGACGCTTGAAAGAGCCGTTGAACGGGCAACAGAGATGGTTGAGAAAAGCCCTGCGATAACCAGCATTGTTATCAGGGAAAACGCGACACGGAAAAGGCGGACTTATACCGTTACACCCGAACGTCGCCTGGTTCAGATTAATTAAAACAGGAGGTCTTTTTATGTATTACGAAGTCAATGGAATTGAAGTGGACTGTCCGGACTGCATGGAGGGAATGCATTCATGCAGGGAATGTTCCCGATACATGAAAGACTGTGACGGGAACGATTCTGTTTGCATGGATGAAGGAGACGAGCTGCTGCTGGAGGAAATCCCGTCGCTGACAGAAGATCTTTTGCTGGATGTAAAAGACTTCGCGTGGGATCAGCTCGAAAAGGCCGCCGAGAACCCGGCTGTGAGCTTCGAGCATGAGGACCAGAGCATTGTAAACCCGTGGACGGACGCTACAGCCAGAAAAGAGATGTATACCGCCGAAGCGATGGAATACTATGGAAAGGAAAACGTAGAAACCTTCGTAAAAAAGGCGCTGGAACATCTTAAGTAACCAGATTAACGCGGTTTCTCTTTTTACAGGGAAACCGCCTTTTTGACGGGCTAACAGCTTGAAAAAGGTGAACACCTATGGTATAATTATTGAGAAAATGAAGGAGGAATTTTTATATGGATATGCTTCAGCAGTTGAGGATGCGCGAGCTGGTTGATACGCTGAATAAAGCGTCGGATGCGTATTACAACGACCAACCTATTATGGAAGACAAAAAATGGGATAGGCTGTTTGACGAGCTGGCTGCGCTTGAAAAGGAAACAGGAGAATATCTTCCTGATTCCCCGACGCGGCGGGTTTCCGGAGTAAAAAACTCGTCGCTTCCAAAGGTGCAGCACGAGGAGCCGATGCTTTCCGCAGACAAAACAAAGAGCCTTACTGAAATCAAGGCTTTTTGCGATAAAGCGCCTGCAAACGACAGAAAAGTATCTGTGTCGTGGAAAGAAGACGGCCTGACGATCGTACTGACATACGAGAACGGGCAGTTGAAACAAGCAGCGACCCGCGGGAACGGGTTGATTGGCGAAGACGTCACCGCAAACGTAAAGGCCGGCTTTGAGAATGTACCGAAGACCATCCAGTATCTTGGAAAAGTCGTTGTACGAGGAGAGGGAACTATTTCTTATTCCGCATTCAACAAAATCAACCAGACGCTGGAGGATCCGTACAAGCTCTGCCGTGCATTTGCCGGCGCATCAACACGCTTACTGGATCCAAATGAAGCAAAAAGAAGAAGCCTTGAGCTGAAGGCATTTGAACTGGTATACCCTCCGGTCCAGACCAAGGAACAGGAATGGGAGTTCCTGAAAGAACAGGGCTTTGAATGCGCAGGCCACAAAATCTGCGAAGCGGAAGATGTGCTGGATGTCATTGCGGAATTTCAGCCGGACACCGTAGACTATCCGGTAGATGGCCTGATTATCCAGTATAACGATATTGCCTACGGCAATTCGCTGGGGGCAACAGGACATCATACCCGCGATAAAATCGCGCTGAAATGGACAGATGAAACCGTCCAGACTGTATTCAGGGGAGTTGACTTCCAGCCTACAAGAACAGGCCGTGTCAGCATGACCGCGCTGTTTGACCCCGTAGAGATTGACGGATCCACTGTATCGCGCGCAACGCTCCATAACGTGGATTTCTTCAATTCCATGAAACTGGGCGTAGGAGATCGCCTGATGGTCTATAAAGCGAACATGATCATCCCGGCGATTGAGCAGAACCTGGACCAGACCGGAACTTTCCAGCTTCCGGAAGTTTGTCCCGTATGCGGCGGGAAAATCGTGATCCAGAATGCAAACCTGATGTGTACCAATGAAGAATGCCCCGCGAAACAAATCCGGAAAATGGTCAAGTTTGCGGAAAAGGACAGCATGAATATTGCCGGACTTTCCGAAAAGACTATTGAAGAACTGGCTTCGCACGGACTCCTGAGCGAGTTCAAAGACTTTTTCTTCATTAAGAACCATCCTGAAATCGAAACCTGGGACGGCTGGGGCGCGACTTCCTATAATAATCTGGTAAATTCCATTGAGATGGCCAGAAAAAGCGCGACTCTTTCCCGTCTTCTGATCGCTATCGGGATTGAAAACGTCGGGCGTCATGCCTCCAGAGACATTTCCAGAAAGTTCAGGGGAAGCAATCTTGAATTTGTAAAAGCCCTGATGGACGAGTACGATTTCACGCAGCTTCCAGACTTCGGGGAAGTAAGCCAGAAAAACATTTACGCGTATTTTAACAACGAAAATAATCTGGCAAAATGGCTGGAGCTGGTGGATCTGTGTGACGGACTGCAGCCCGAATACCAGGAGCCTGAAAGCGGGAACACCGACAATCCGTTTGCCGGAAAAACTATTGTTGTAACAGGCACGCTTGAGCGATTCACACGAAACGGGATCAATGAATTTATTGAGTCCCTTGGCGCAAAAGCAGGAAGCAGTGTGTCCGCAAAAACAGACTACCTGGTATGCGGAGTAAATGCTGGCAGCAAGCTCGCCAAGGCGGAATCCCTGGGCGTCAAAGTTCTCACGGAAACGGAATTCATTCAGATGAGCGGAAACGCATGATGCTAAACACGAAACCGATGGAATAAAATCTGTCGGTTTCTTTTTTCATTGTTGACATTGTGGCCCAAATGCAATAAAATATAAAAGGGCAATATAAACGGATGGAAATGGCTTTATAGGAAGCATTACATCCGGAATTTTATGATTCAACGCAAAAATAATCATTGGAATTGCGTTGAAAGTGCGTTGGAGGAGTGTTATAACGCATGAAGATTACAAATCATGACGATGCTGAACGGACTTGTTTTACCTGTGCAGACGCGTTTGTCGATGATGATGACAATCTCGTTTGTGTGAAGCATAATGCAAAAATCGTTAAAGACGACGATACGTGCAAAGATTGGAATTAATTCGACACAGGAGAGTAATACGAAGCAATGAAGAGAATACTGAAGAAAATAAATGACATCCTTGATAGACGAGTAAAAGCAGCACAAGATTTCATCAAAGCAGATAAAGAGCTTGTTGAATGGATGAATGAAAACCGGGTGGATATTACTCATTACAAATTAAAAGACTATATTTTATGCGGATGCGAAATCATAGTAAACCACGAAGGAAGTAAAGAATCAATAATTGATTTTCTAAATTGTTGGTAATTTAACAAAGGAGCAAAGCATGGAAGAACAACTTGTTGAACTAAAAACAAAAGATGAACGAAAACGAGATATACAGGCTGATATGGTTTGGTTGATGACAGAACGGCAGAGATTAACCATTGAATATCAGCAAAAGGTAAAACAAATAGACGATAAATATAACGAACTTGATTACAAACTGATGAGCGGAAACTATTAAATCGACTAAAGAGCGAAGGAGCGTGTCGCGAAACCATGACACAGTTGGAAGAAACGATAAGAGAATTGGATTTTAGAATGTCTTGTTCTGCTCGTGATGGAAAGCAAAACGTAACAATGACCCGTGGGTGTGCTAACAAAATCATGTTTTTCCTGCGTCAGTTGGATAACGACAAAGCATTAGACACAAGCAAGTTGCTTATGCACATTAATGATTTGCAGTTGGCTGAAGCACCAACAGATACAATGGACGCCGCATCGCACACATATCAAGATGGCGTTTGGAATGGTTTGGAAATGGCTTTTAATGCAGTAAAAGAATGGATGGGAACAATTTCATAAAAGGAGGAGAAATATGCAAAACCTAATCTGGTCGATCCACGGCCAAGTATATGAATGTGCGCAATGTGAAAACTACATTCCCGGTGACAGAATCCGAACAAAATGCCTCGGATGTCGTCACGAATATGATGCCCACACCGACGAAGAGTCTGCCGAGATGGATTATCCAAAGCCCGACTTGTTCAAGTGTAAAGCGGATAATTGAAGCGACAAAGTAAATCAAAAGAGAGGAAGAACGTTATGAAAAACGAAAAACGGTACGCTGATAAAACCGGAAAAGAGTTCGAGGAGCAATTTTTATGGGATATTTTTATGGAATGGGTTGAAGGAGGAACATATCCGGACTATTCCGACGAATCTTTCGCAAAATATTTAAAAAGCGAAGGATTAAAAGAGGTGAAATGATATGCCGAGAAAGGCCAGCGGTAATTTCAACCAGGTAGATTACGTTAAATCATATGTAAAGGAAAACATAATCATCAAAAAAGTATTTTTTAACAAAAAAAACGATCAGGATATGCTTGACTGGATAAAAAACCGGAATTTTTCAGGTTATATAAAATGGCTGATTAGAAGCGATATGGGAGAAATGCATAATTTATCAGATGAAGATTATCTGTTCTCCAGGACGCCGCGGCAGCTTGCAAAAGAAAACACGCTGAGAGATCTGCGGTGGCAGGCCGGGTGGATTGATGCGGAATCTCTCGGAAATATATATGGAGACTGGGGTTTGCCTGACGACTTTTTCGACGAAATCGTATCCACGGAACGGTGCGAGAAAATAATCGCGGAATGGCATAGCGAAAAACCTGCGCCGAGTGTTAAAGACGTTCGAAGAGCTTTTCAGATCTTAACAGCTCTGTATATAGCGGAAAACGAAGAAGAATAAATGCAGAAAGGGAAAAGTATGATCGATAAATTATGCGGGATCACCTCCTCAAGGGCGCATATGATCCGCCGGATCGATTACAGCGGAATGTGTGAGAACCTTTACGAGATTCGCTTTGAATCTTATAGCGGATACACCAAGCATTGGTCGGCAGTTTGGCGCGATATATACGCAGAATCGGAAGAAGCTGCCATAGAATGGGCCAACGCCTACGCAAAAAATTACAACCGTGAAGCAAAAGAAAAGGGATTGGAAGGGAATATGATGCGCTATGAGTCCATCCGCCCGATAACAGAGCTTCCAAAGCCGGAAGAATACCCAACAATGGCGGAGATCGAATACGAACTCGCGCTGGAAGGCTGCACAATGGATGATTAAGGAAGGAGAAACGCGCATGGATAAAACGGTGCTATTAGAAAGCAATGCCGGGGTCCGGTTTGAGCGAGTGGATAATAATCGAGAAAATAAAAAGGAGGAATAACTTATGGGTAAAAACGCGGATATCATTGTAACATTTGCAAGGCTTTGGGGACAAAAAGAAGCGCTATGCCTGTCAGAAATAGACGAAAAAGTTCGCAACGAACTGACTGCGTATGACTCAGAGGAATGCCTTGCGCTTCTGACGGAATGGGCAAATGAATATATGAATCTCGCGGAAGAAGACACCGTAGAGTTTTTTGAAAAGAAACTGGCCGATCTTCTTCAGTGACATAATTAACCAGGCGACAAGCGTTTCTCCGGGAGCGCTTGATTATTTTGTAAATATAGCGGCTGTTGTCGAGTTTCGGTTTTAAAATATACAAAAGAATGACTCCTGACGCAGGAGGGGACAGGGCCCGCATCAGGAGTCATTCATTAAAGGAGTGATCTTTATGACAAGATAATTATATCACAAACAAATGAAAATTGTACGCCTGCTGTTAGTTTTCTTTGTCTCCGGACTGGAGAATCATGTGAATCAGCGCTGCAACAACGCCTCCGACCATAGGAGCTGCGAGGAACACCCAAATGTTTTCGAGGTTTCCGGCAACCAGGGCAGGGGCAAATGAGCGGGCCGGGTTAACAGACGTGCCAGTAAACTTAATACCAAGCAGGTGCACCAAGACGAGAGCGCCGCCAATCGCAAGACCTGCAATACTGCTGTTTTCTTTTTTCTCGGTTGCGCCAAGGACAGCCAGGACGAAAACGCAGGTAAGGATTCCTTCGATGATGCAGGTTAAAAGGATATCCCCGTTATAGAGCTGGTTCATCCCAAGTTTGCTCGCGTCGCCAACAATCGCGTTCAGGGCATATGCGCCACCAATCGCACCGCCAAACTGGAAGATGATATAACCAAGGAAATCCAGAATGGAAATTCGCCCGTTAAGAAGCATGGCAAAGGATACGGCAGGGTTGATGTGGCAGCCGGACACGTTTCCAATGGAATACGCCATCGCGACAATCACAAGCCCAAACGCCAACGCGGTCCCGATCAGGCCGGGGATGCTGCCGTCGCAAATCTGACCGGCAACGCCGCAGGCAAAGAAGACAAGGACAAAAGTACCGATCAGTTCAGCCAGGTATTTACGGAGGTGTTTCATAGGGCTATTCTCTCCTTTTCGTTTGATTGCATCATAAAAGATGCCTCTATATAAATAATAATACGAAAGCATACGAAAAAAACAAGAAAAATATATTTTAGAGCAATAAAATTATTGCGTCATCCTTGAAATGATGTTAAAATGTCATTGGAATACTACGGAAAGTAGCAAAAGAAAGGAGGTGTATATAATGAATAACGGGATCGGATACAGAGTAATCGACGGAATGCTCGAAATCGTAGACTGTGCCGGAAAACAAAACATCCTGGAAAACGACAACCGGTACACGAAGTACGACAAAAAGGGTGAAATGATTCAGGCAGCGCTCCGGGAAGCAGAAGCCCTTGGTGTAAAAAAATACGCAGGAAGATATGAAAGAGAAACAATGACGATCCGTATGATCGGAGTCCCTGCTGGCAAGAAAGCTCCGGCAGAATACGAGAAAACATCAGACAATCTTTACGCGCTTTACTTTGAGTGTTCCCTGAAAAGGGGCCTCCATAAAGACGAGCTGCGCCGGTAAGATAAAAGGAAAGGGGTGACAGGCGAAATGAACGGATGTCCGATTTGCGATATGAAGAAGGGAGAGAAAACAATCCAGAGTCCGGTAGTGCCTTCTATGTGCTGGCTGGAAACGAGCCGGGCCGAAAACGGCCTTATTCAGATGAAGTTTGGATATGGCGACGATTTTGAACATATATACTATTATCCCAAGTACTGCCCGGAATGCGGAAAGAGAATAGAAAGGCAGGAATAAAACAATGGAAGAGTCTTGGGATACAGAATTGCCGTTAATGCTGGATGACGCAATTCAGGCGTTTGACTGCTGCACCCAGGAACCGGCTCAGTGTGACAGCTGCCCATTAATGAATGACTTATGCGGGAAGTTTGAAAAAAGCGGAAAGAAAAAGATGAGGGACAGCATTCGTTACTGGCTGTCACAAGTTGAACAAAAAACATAAAAGGAGAATAAATGGTATATACTTCATATTTCGCGATCATGAAAAAGCTTCCGCCGGAAATTGTACCGATCTCTATATGCGCAAAGGCGCCGGACTGGTACACGGGAAAACAATATAAAAAACTCGCGCCAAAGCACGGGTTCTTTGCAGAATGGAAGAAGAACCACGACAATCAGTATTATATTGAACATTTTAACAGAGAAGTTCTGGATCTTCTGGATCCGAAAAAGGTGCTGAAGGAATTAAACGCTATAGCGGAAGGGAAGCCTTTCGCCCTGGTTTGCTATGAAAAACCGGAAGATTTCTGCCATAGACACCTGGTCGCGGATTGGCTGACAAAAAATGGAATAGAGGCAAAAGAATATACACCATAAAGGAGGGAATATGAAAATATTGGTGGACGCGGACGGCAGCCGAAGAATCAAAGCCGTCGAATATATTGCCAGAAAATATAACGTCCCGGTAATCTTGTTCTGTGATTGCAGCAGGGTAATCACATCAGAATATTCGCAGGTGATACAAAGCGATATCGCGTATAACTCAACAGACCGAAGGATATTCAATAATTGCGAAAAGGGAGATATTGTTGTAACAAACGATATTGGTCTCGCCGGTATAGTATTGGCAAAAGGCGCAAAAGTTATCCATGGCTGCGGGAGGATCGTGAAAAATAAAGAAATTGACCGGGAGATGGAAAGACGGGCCGTAAAACAGAAAATGTTCAGGAACACAAAGCATAAGGCCCAGTGCAGAAAAGTCCGGTTCGATTCAATAGACCCCGTTCAGTACAACTTTCATGAAAACTTGACCAAACTGATACTGGAAAAACCGGCAGGATCCGCACCTGTAGCTGCAGTAGAAGAAAATGTTGACACATGCTACGATGTGTAGTAAAATAGCCATGACGAAAGGAGATGACCGTCATGTCGAATCGCCTGGGATACCGGGTCAACGGGGACTCCATCGAGATCGTAGAGTCTCTCGGCCTCCAAAACATTCTGGAGGATCCATCTTATCACACCTTCCTAAAGCGGGGAGTCGCGTTCTCCGCCGTGCAGGAGGAGCTCGCCGGGAAGGGCAACTATCTTTTCGCCGGACGCTACGAGCCGGAAGGCACCGTAATCCGGATTATCGCGTTCCCAGCCGGGCAGGAAAAGCCAGAAGGCTACGGGGAAGCCTATCCGTCGCCGGAAATGGCTTACTACGAAAGCTCGCAGGAACGAAGCCGGCAGCAAAACGCGTAAAGCGGGAACATCCCTGCCGCGGGAACGCGGCAGGGCATTTTGCTGTAAAATAATCTTATTAAACACACTATTTAAATAGGCAAAAACGGAGGGTATTGCAGTTGAGTCAGGACAATAAAATCAAAATAGTCTTAAAAACACCGGAAGAAAAGGAAACAATAAGCGTCCAGGATCTGGTTTACGAAATGAAAAAAATGTCCTCCATATTCTCTCTGATTGTTGCTATATGCATTCTTGCAGGGGCAATAATCCCGGCATTTGTTCATCATGCACAAAAACGGGACTCGATGGTATCGGCAACGATAAAGCTTTCGTATGATGTGCCAAATCCGGAATATAATGAACTGCTGCCTAGTGAAGAAAGCAAAGAAGAAATCCCGGAAAAAATTCCTGTTTTCAGTATATTAACGCCAGCTGGCGATCCAATGGATCCAAACGATATAAAATCCCCGGCGATTCTTCGAAAAGCATTGGAAAAAACGGGCCTGACAGATATTCCGCTTGAAGGGTTGCGGCAAAATATAATTATAAAGAAAATAGTTACAGAAGATACTGACAAGGAATTAAAAAGACTGCAGTCTCTGTTAAAGTCGAAAAGACCCGACGCGTATAAAGAAATGCAGGATGTCGAAGTTGCGTATCAACCAAAGTTTACTGTATACATAAAGAACGGATTCGGCGTGACGGAATCCGCAAAGAAAATAACACTTACAAATGAAAAGATGGTCATCATCCTCCAGGCGATCCTGGAAGAATACAATGCCAGTTTTGCGGAAAAATGGGCAGACAAAAGGCTGCCAAATCAAAACAAAATAGATATAGACCTGAACGAAATGGATGTTCCGGATGCCTTGGAGCAGTTGGAAAGGTACGTATCCGACCTTTACACATATTGCGACAATCAAACGTCCGAAGTAAAAAAATACAAATCGTGGAACAGCGGACGTACTCTTGAAAACTGGATGGAAGATCTCAGCGTAATAAAGGACATAAACCTAAACAGGCTTAAAACATACATCACGCATAACGGAATTACGAAAAACAAAAAAGAAGCTGAAATAGCGCTTCAATATAAAACGCGTATTCTGGAAAGCGAGCTGGATGAAGTAAGAGAGACAATCGCTGGGAATGAAGAACTGTTGATGAATTACAAGAATCCGGAAATAATAATCAGTCAGACAGCCGAGAGGGAAAGAACCGCACAGCACAATACGGAATATTACAACGAAATAGTTCTTGGCCAGGTCGATCTGTTTGATGAAGAAAAAAGCATAACACTACAACTAAGTTCTATAGAAAATAAAAGGGGTCTCCTTCAGGATACGCCGGATGATGTAATCGCAAACACGGGAGAAGAAATCAAAGAACTGTGTGAAAAAACGGAAAAACTGAAAGAAAGCATAACGAATCACATGGAAGAAATGTACGAAAGCCCGCTGTATACGACATGGATAATGTACGGATCGCCTAAGGTAACAGAAGCAGCGGGAGTACCTTTTAGCAGCATTCTTATAGGTATTGCAGCCGGAGCAATAGTCGGAATGCTGATGTGGATGGCCTGCGCGTACTTGCGCGCAATGAACGCAAGGCGTGCTAAGGAGGGACAAAAATGAAGAACGTATGCGGGAAGAAAATAATTGCCATCGCTGTAGCTATTAGTATTGTGTTCGGGTTATCAATATCTATATATACATACAGGAAAGAAGGCGGCGCTGCTCGCGCCAGATCGGAAATATCTTTTAATTTCAACAATGCGGAGTCCGGCATGACGCCAAGCGGCTATTATTATGACGTAAACTGGATAAAAAAAGAAGAAGTGCTTTCAGCGGCCCTGGTCAGCGCAAAAATGGATGAAAAATATACAACAGAACAAATTCGAAGAAATATAAGAATCATCGAAACAGACAGTACAATGCGTTCTGCATCACAAAGCCAAACGCAAAAGAAAAATGGCTCAACACATTTTACGGTGGAGCTTTTGAATGAGTTCGACGAAAGAATATATCCGGAAGACTTAACTTGGCTGCTTAATAAAATAATGGAAGAGTACAGAAAATACATGATACAGCAAAGCCTTGTTGTACTGCCGGATCATACGGCTCTGGATAATATGGACCAATATGATTATCCGCAGCAGGTAAAAATATTAAAAAGAGTCTTGAAAAAAGATATCGAATACGCGAAAGAGTTGTCAGGGAAATACAGTTCTTTCAGTCTGGATGGAAAGGGATTCAATATTATAGTGCTGGCGTATGAAGATCTGCTGAATGGTGATTACAAGAGATTGGAGCAACTTGTTAATACAAAAGCCGTCACAAAAGATCCTGCCAGACTGGAAAACCAATACGAAGAAAATATAAAGGCATTGGAACTGCAAATTCAGGAGACAGAAAAAGAAAAGCAAAAAATAGACGCGCTGGCGGCAGAATATCAGAAAGGAGACATTGTATATATTTCGACCACGCGTTCATTGCAACAGGTGGCATCAGACGATACGGATATATATAATGTTCTTATAGCAAAGAGCCTGGAACTGACCGAAGAAATCTCGTCACTGAATGAAGAACTGGAAGAAACAAAGCAAAACCTGAATGATGCGAGAGAAGTTACGGTTTCAGGGGATGTAGAGTTTTTAGGAATAGACGAAGCAGAGGCCATCGCAAAAAGGGACGACTATCGAGAAGAAAGTGAACGCGGGATAGCCTCATTGGTTAACAGTATAAAAACAATAACAGATGAATTGGGAAATATTCTTCAGGCTTGTTACGAGAAAGAAATGAATCAAGAGAGCGTTTCTATTACAACAGCACTGTATGATTCGCCAAGCCTGTTCTCATTAGGGTTTGCTCGTAAATTCATTGGAATAGCGGGATCTCTTTGCGCAATGAGTGTTCTTGCAGGGCTGATAATAACTCTGATTATTAAAATCAAAAAAACGCATTAACTAATTAATAAAACAAGGAATTAACGGTACAAAAAAGACCTCACCCATATTACAGGATGAGGTCGGTTCTTTGTCTGCACACATCAAAAGGCTTAACTTAATAACATTGCAGATTGAAGTTTTCTGTTTATTTGAGTTTTACAGCAGTGCCATAAGCCATAATTTCGGCAGCGCCCTGCATAATGGAAGAAGTTCCGAACCTGGCGCATACGATTGCGTCGGCGCCAAGTTCCTCCGCCTCCTTGATCATCCTGTCAGTTGCGATCTGCCTGGCTTTGGCAATCATCTCATTGTACTTAACCAGCTCTCCGCCGACCAGTGTTTTGAAAGCTGCGCCAATATCCTTGAACGCGTTAACCGTCTGGATTGTGGATCCTTTTACCAATCCAAGCATTTCAGTTTCTTTCCCGGATATATGTTCTGTCGTTACAATAATCATGCCGCTTCACCTTTCTTTAATATCGATTTATATGGAGTATAACACACTGATACATGCCTTGCAATACACTGAAGGATTATGCCATCCTCATCTCGTAGCCTCGCACGTCTTACTTCAGTTTGCTTGGAGCGCATGTTACTTTGCTGTTGGAGTAAAAGGTATCCAGATGAAAAGGGTTGAACCTGCTATATGAATGACATGCTTCCAGAATGTTTTTCGGAGGATTCGTGAAATACGCTTTGGAAAAGCAGGAAACGATCTGAAACGCATTCATTTCTTCAGAGAACATCGTAATGCCGAGCAGGATAATGCAGTTATCCCTGAAATTTCCTTCCGCCCGTTTATGCGCCGGAGGAACGAACTGGATATATTCACCGTTGATTTCCGTCAAATCTTCTAGAACTGTTGGGATCCACGCCTTGTCAATGTTAGCAGCCTTAATAACAGGAAGAGTTTCCAGACGCAGGCTTTCCCATGTACAAAGCTTATCAAATCCGTTGTAAATGCACCAGTTGCCAAAAAATTTTTTCCATTTAACGGACTTGATACGGCAGAACTTTTGAGTCATCACAATGTGGTTGCTGTATCCATCCATAGTCACAGCGTACCATTGATCCAGCAGATGAACAAACCCGAACAGGGAAGGGTCGTACCCGACAGAAGAAACCGCACGGGATGCATCCGCAAGCGACGGCCAGCCTTTCATAATGTCATAACTAACATTAAAGACTTTATCCATATACTTTTTTTCGATGGAAATGAGCATAAAATTCCTCCAAACAACAGTATTTTATATAAATAATAATACATAGATACGGTAAGTTTTTCTTGACAGAAAACATATTTCGTAAAAAACAAAAAATTACAGAAAAAAAGACTTCATCCATTTTCAGGATGAAGTCAGATTCCTCAATATTCCAACAAACCCTCAAGATAAGGGTATGCTGTAATTATAGTGAAACGGGTCGGGTCATCGTAATCAGCGGCTAAAGTGACGCAGATCGAATCGCATTTAATCGGTCCCTGTTCCCAATCATGCGCGCTGTTCCTCAGATAGCCGATTCCAATATCCTCATCCATGTAAAGGAAGAGGTTATAGAAGATTCCGGGAGAGGAAAACAACCACACCATGATTTCGTCCGCGATGGACCGGTCCAGAAGATTGTCATGAATGATAGAGGCAACCTTCTCTGCGGGGATAGTAAATGCCGATGCCCCGTATTTCTTTTCACGCAGCACGCGGGTCTTCAGGTCGTGTTCGCTCACACCACAGTGTTTCATAAACGCATGGCCGAACTTTCTGTCATGATGGTCGGAGAAGTTATAGTTAACAAAGTTAACATAGCTTTTCCAATTTTCCTCGTAAGAGAAAAGCTCATTTGCCAGGCGAACCGCTTCCTTGATCGGGCGGATTTTTTCAACTGTTAAACCAGACATATGTGTCCTCCTCCTCGCTCACATAGAGCGTGTTAATGAAAATTTTAAGCTTTCAACCGGCGGTCATCCAGAACAAGAAAACCGTGAACCCCTAGACGACTTAGTTCGGTACGAAGATAACCGGGCGTCAGCAGTTGTCTGTAAGATACAAACAGTAACCCAGTCTCCTCAGTTAGCTTTGCTGCGCGAGCAGCTTTAACGATTTGATGGAAATGAGAACCGCTGCAGTTGACACGGATTCTGTTCCCATCGGTAAATTCGTAAGAAATATGCTCGTTGTCCAGTAGACTGGCAATTTCATTGCGAATTTCGGGGTTGAAGTTAAAAACTCTCACACCCATAGAATTCCTCCTTCTTAAAAATAAAATATATCTGCACATGCCGAAAAAAACAGCATGGAAAATAGGGAAAATATATGCCCTAAACGCTATATAGATATGACTGAGAGCGTCTTGGAAATATACATAAGAATTATATGGTTTTTATTTTTGAGAAAAAAAGAATTGCAAAATAGTTGACTGATGCAAGATAAAAAATGGGCAAAATCGCGTAAAAGCCTGAAAACACAATAATGTTTTTACTTGACTGGTACTTGATTACATCATTCGAGAGTCCATTCAGAAGACAGGAACTCCATGCGCTTGGTAATATAATCTTTCAGATACTGGACATTTTCCTCCAGATTGGCTCCTGTCTGCACCTGTCCCTGCTTTGTTTTCAGTTCAGGATAAAGAACGTAATCCATAGCGACACTGTCAGCAATGGCGGAGGCGTATGTATCAATGGATTTCAGGTCTTCAGTTTCGTCACGGAGGCCCAAGAGGATTTCCAGCGCGGGAACGAATTTTTCATGGTATCTTTTCACAGCGGCAGCGTAAAAATCCGGCTGTCTGTACAACGCGGGCCACCAGTAATCCTGGGTTCCTTTGTTTGAGGTAAGCATTGTTTGCGGATTCAGGACTTTTCTGTTGTCAGCCCTGGAATAATCTCCATACGTATTATCCAGATCCCATACGGGGCCAGCATAAATTTTAGTGGAGGCAGAGTCCTCTGGCTTATAAAAATACTCAGACGACATGTTTGAGTCGTAATTTTTGCTGACTTCATTGACCAGATATTTGTTTACCAGACTGTCCATGTCAGCGATCTCGCTATAATGCTTCCCGGTATCAGGATCGATGCCGTCCTTTGCAAATATCGCGTTCTCAAAACTCTGCATTAAGGAAGAAATGTATTTAGCTTGCGCGTCGCTGCAATACTCCGGAGCGTGAATGATTAAAAGCATCCCGTGCTTTGTATAGTACGCGGAAGGCTCCTCTTCATAGCCGTCACCAGTGTGCTCAAATTCAAGAATATACCCGCCGGAAATATCATCCGGTTCGTTTGGAATCTTACGGCCCTTATAACGTCCGGAAGAAACATACCTGGATCCGGAAACAGGATAGGAATCAAGATCGTTATTGTTTAATTTTTCTGTTTCTTTTTCAAGATCACGGATATCAACGCGGTCATCATCAATTTCTATCTTTTCAGTCAGCAAAAACAGACCGATGTACTCATTGTTGACGTACAGGGAGACTTGCCTGCAATCGGGCGTATAATCAAGCCCGACGTATTTGGCCATGCCAAAGGTCATCTGATTGCGGATCATACTCTTGTCGAGGAAATTGCCGAGAAGCACCCATTTTTTTGCTTTCCCCATCCCAAGGAAATCTGCTCCTTTTTCGAGTTTGATTGCGTAATTTTTCTTCTTAAAACGAGTAGACGAGTTCCCACGCATCTTGATATGCTTCAATCCACCGTCATACTCGCAAACGCCTTCCGCATCATACAGCATTATACTGCCGGGTTCTTTGTTGGCTTTATTGCGATGAATTTTACGCATAGAACCTGATTCGGTTGTAATATACAGCGATGGAAGGACACTACCACGCATCAGTGTGAGCGTCATTTTCTTGCGATTTTTCCCTTTAGTAATAACCAGCTTATTGGACTCGCTTTCAGACAGGCAGCTCGCAGTCGCGTCGGAAAGCGGAATCTCCTCGTCGTTAACCGTGATCGAGTCTATATCGCCACCAATCTTGTATTTGGACAAGTCAATGTTGCCGGGAAGGAACAGATAATACTTGTCCCGAACGCAGGAAACTTTAATGGCATCCGCCGTTTTTCCTCCAGACGGGGAAATCCAGATATCCGGCATATTATCCGCAAGGCAGACCGCGGAAATCGCCAAAAAAACGAGAAGAAAAGCCAGAAAAATTTTCTTCTTAATAAATAACATAGAAGTTACCCCCTTCATCATAACTATCAAGTAAATAATACCATAAAAGGCAATTAAAAGTGCGTAAAAACGAAATAAAATATGTACAATAGTGTTGAAAAACGGAGCCTCGTGTGCTACAATTTCAGCGAATACTATGATGAGTAGTAAAATAAAGAAAAGAGGAGACGGAATGGAGGAATACATCAGGAAATCGCAGGCCATAAAAGCCATCGCAGAATGTGAGCCTCCATGGGTCACGGCGCAAGCGACGGGAAAACACAGGGGCTGCGTGAATGAAAAAGACGGTTGGATTGTCGGGATCAAAGCGGCAATGCACGCAGTGGAATCAATCGTTGCCGATGCGGAAAACGGGCAGCAAGGGCCGCCGGCAGCGCTTCTAAGCCTGGAAGAAGCATTTGAGGTAGAAGATCCGGTATATTTTGAAAGTGCCGGAAACGCCTGTTTTTGGTGCAATGTGGTGAAATATGATCGGGACAGAGCGGAAATACAGAGGTTTAACGCGATTTCTATGCTGATGACAGCATGCAGGTATGGCAAGGATTGGCGATGCTGGTCAGCAAAGCCGACGGAGGAGCAACGGAAAAAGACGGAATGGCGGTAATCACTGGCTGAGCACGTTGCGGAAAGGCGTGTGTAATTTGACGGACACTGAACTTATGCATCTCGTACATATTTGCCAGAAAGGAACCGCAATAAAATTTGTAGGAAACGGGCTTGTAATTCTTAACTATGACTGGTGGATTAACTTGCTAAAGAGAAAGGGAAAGTCAGAAGACGTCCCGCCAATGGAAGAACTGCTCTTGGAGAGTGAAAAGGAAATAGGGCGATTGAAAGAAACAATACGACAGCAGGAAACGCTTATTGAAGAGCTCAGTGGCGCCGGGCTGCTTTGAGAAACCAGGCAGAACCGTGGATACGACGTGCAGAGCTAAAGCAGGATGATGTGTTATATGCGTGAGTTTGTGAGCGTCGATGGCCCCCAAAATGGCAAAAAAATCTGAAGTAAGGAAAAGAGGAAGTAAAATGGGACTTACATTAAAGGGAGAGTTTGATAAATCACCGGAATACGATATGGGATATGGAGCGTTTTTTGCACTGCGCGTAGATGTCGCGCTTGCCATATCGGACGAACTGGGAAAGCATTACCGCAATGCTATGTCATACGAAAGGAAAGAGGATCAACAGAAATACAACTCCGAAACAAAACGGCTGCTGGCGAAACACAAGCCAAATAAAGGCGTATATATGTTCCTTTATCAGCCAGACTGCGGCGGAATATTGTCATATGGCAAGTGTAAGGGCCTTCTGAAACAGCTCCAGGGAATAACCGGAGAGAGGGAGTACGGGTACTTGGGACGCCAAGGGGAGCATCTGACAATGGAAAAGTTCAGAAAATTGCTGAACATGTGCATTGAAAGAAAAAAGTCGCTGGTGTGGTATTAAAAGAATAAAAAGGAGAAGCTATGCAGAACGCGAACAATATGATTACTCCGGCGGATACCTGGCTGTCGCTCATGAATAAAAAATACACAAACATATGGGCAGAGCTGAAAAAACGCAGGGAGGATATAAATTATGAAATTCGCAAAAATACAGACTGGCAATGTTTTGAAAATCTGCCGGAATGGGCGGAAATGCCGACCCTATTCCCGTTTTATGTAATTAACACAACAAAAGACAAGGCTATTGTGAACGCAGCCACATCCCAATTCAGTGCAGAAACGAATCATCCGAGATACGGAACTACGTTGCCACAGCTGCAATGCCTTCTTATTGACGAACTCATGTCTCTTTCATCGCTATATCTCTGGAGAAAATCAAAAGGCGTGTACCGTTTTGCCCCGGAGCTGTATAAAGAATTGACAAAACAGCCGATGGATTATGACCTGCACATGGAGTCCCTTTTTCAGCTCCCTGAATGGGCAGTATATATTGAAACACCGGGCATGTTGTACGAAGGGAGAAAAATGCGCGGGTTCATCGCGCACCTTGATTACGCGCTTATACGGGAAGAACCGTCAAACAAGCACATAGATCTGCAGTTTGCGATTTTTCTGGAAAACGTTAATCAGCCCGTTATGCTTGCCCTGCCGTTTGGAAACGGAACTGTCAAGAGTGCAATAGAAAGAATGGCACAAATCGACAGAGAACAAATGGAAAAATCCAAACAAATATACGGAACAGACAGGGTCGCGTTACGGGAGCCTCCGATGGAAGAACGGATCCGAACATTTGCGCCCATGATTAACCTGTTAATGTATTTGTGTTCAGAAGAACCGGATATTCAAAGAAAAACCCCGGAAAACCAACGGAAAGAGCGCCATCACAAGCGTTCAACCGGAATGCCTTCCGGCGAGCATAGGGAATGGGAAGTTGGAGCGCGCATATCTTATGTAATAAAGAAATACAAAGAGACACACAGTAATAATAATGATGAAGCTCATGGGACATCTGCACCAAAGCGCCCGCATATACGTTCCGCACACTGGCACTCTTACTGGGTCGGGCCAAGGGAAGAAACGTATCCGAAACGAAAAATAATCGTCAAATGGCTTCCGCCTATCCCGGTGGGCGTTAACTGGAAGGAAGAGCTCCCGACGAATATAAAAATCGTGAAGGGGTAAAAAGATCGGGGAGGAGAACGGAAAATGTTTAATCCCTATCAATGCCGGCCAATTGGCTCAAGCAGGTTTGAAGAGCACCTGAGGGATGTGCAGACAAGCCGGTGGTATGCCACAGAAAGTCCGGTAAAACCAGATGATATTCCGAGAATATGTGAAACGGCGCATGTACCATGGTGGGAGGAGAACCCGAAGGATGATCCGTGGACAAACCTGGCATGGGCTATCGCGATCAGCGCGTTTATTGAATACCTGGAAGTATACGCAAAAAAAATCAAGTTGCATCCGGGCGTGGACAAGAAGTTACTGGCACACGAAGGCAGGTGCTTTTTGTTGGAAAACTACTATTTCCGGGAAGACCCGACGCTGGAAAATCTCTTTGATAAGATGCTGGTTCATGTATGCTGGAAAGGAGTGGCTGAGATCAAGCGGTGCCGGAGGCAACTGATGCAGATCATTGGATGGATGAAAAAGCCGGACACAACGAGGGAAACCCGTGCAGAACTAGCGGCAGAAAAGCAGGCAGCCGAAGAGGAACGGTATCGGAAGCTGTTTGCGCATCCGGAAGAAGACTTTCCGGAGGACGACTTTGGAATCGGAGACTTAAATGTTGGATACCGGTACGATCCATATGACCGAAATTCAAGAAAGAGAAAAGAGGGTAAGAATGGGAAGAAGTATAGTCATCGCGGTAAAGCCCGCTGAACTGGAACAGATTAAAGCCGGCGCAGTAAAAGATATTATTATCAAGAACAAACCGGAAATAACACTTCCGATTACTGCGTATCTATGCTGCGAAAAGACTGAGCCGAATTATTTTAACAAACCGGAAGGAGAACTAAAAGCGGAATTTGTGTGTGACACATTAATATGTGTTAAACATAAAAAATGTTACGGTTCGCTTCTTGTAAACACAGGCGCATTGAAAACGACGATGTCGGAAGGGCAGATTGACTATTATTTAAGCGGGAGCGATGAAGGCTGGGCTGTGCGGATAAAAAAATTGACTATGTATGAGCCTCCTAGGAATCTGAGTGCTATAGGTATTTCAAATGCGCCAAAGTCATGGCTGTATATAGAAGAAAAACAAATCAAGATAAAAAAGCGCAAGACTGATTGAAACGTGTCCAAAAAAATAATCGGTGGGGTTGTTATGGGCTATAAAGTAAAAATATCGCAGGGCGACAGGTGGGAAATAGGATACGCGCACTTAAAAACATATAAAGAAAAATACGGAAATTGTGATGTTCCCAATAATTATACCTGCGAAGATGGCTATAAGTTGTGGCAATGGATGAACCAGAACAAATATCGGTTCAGGAACGGTAAACTTTCGGAAGAAAGAAAGGCCAGGCTTTTTGAGCTGGAATGGGACCCCCGCATTTCGATGGAATCGACTTATCTTGTACGCCGAACCAGAAAGAAAAAAAACAGACAAAAAAAGAAAGAAAATCCAGCGAACACATCGAAAGACAGGGCTTCATGGGCGTGGAACAATGCATTAAAAAAAATGAAATCATACATTGAGGAAAATGGAACCAGTAAAATCAAACAGGGATATGTGTTTAATGGGTTTGAACTAGGGAAATGGGCAGCGATACAGAGATCATACGCACGTCATGGAAAACTTAAAAAAGAAAAGATAGAAAAGCTTGAGGAAATAGGATTTAAATTTGAATCGCAAAGAGATAAAGAACACACATGGGAATACGGATTGGAACAATACAAAGCGTATGTTCGTGAAACCGGAGATGGGGAAATACCGGGAAACTGTATATATAAAGGGTATAATCTTTCACACTGGAAGATGTATACATTAGAAAAAATACGGCATTACAGAAATTCCATATCAGAAGGTTCCTGGAATTGGCTGGTTGAAACCGGGTTTATCCGTTATCACTGGAGCGGAAAAGGCTGGATAGAAGAATATCTTAAGGAATACACGCAAAAAAACGGAAATCGAATGATCCCGAAAGAATACGTATGCGAGGACGGGTTTACGCTCGGTATATGGGCATGGAACTACAACAAGGAGAAATCGGAGTTCATGCAACGGCATGGGATCCACTATGTAAGCAGTGAGAGAGAATTTGAATGGTATGAAAAATATACCGCAATAAAAGCTCTTGTTATTGAAAAGCATATAGAAAACGAGAAACAAATAGATGAAAATGACGAAATGCTTGGCACATGGTTTAGAAGACAGCAACGACTAATAAGGGAATATAATAAAGGGAAAGCGAACTCGTTAAAAAAAGATCCGTGGATGACAGTTGTCTGGAAGACTATAAGAATCCGACAAATTGAAGAAATAATGGAGAGAATAAAAAAGAATCGCCCCGAACAAATTGCTGCAATAAAAATAAAGAAAGAACAAGATAAACAGATCGCGATCTTAAAAAAGCAAACTGAACAGAGCGCAATCGAAATACCGGATGAATTGGTGTCTTTTGAAATAGATGATTTAGCCAGCCACCCTTTTGCAGAATGGCACAAGCCGTATAAAATAGAAACGGGAATCGTCCGACGGCAAAAAAGATGCGAGAAATATATAGAGCGTATAATAGACATTGCAATCATAGAAACAAAAAAAGAAAAGGAAGCCCAGTTGGAAAAAAGCGTTGCTCGAAGGGCATCGAATATTTTGTGCAGGACAATAAATCCCAACACGATTAAAAAAACGGAAGAGATTTTGAAAAAAATAGCGTCATTGTCAGACAGACAAATCAAAAAACTGCGAAACGCAGGGGAAACGACGTATCCGATTTTGATGAAAGCAAGAGAAATAGCCATACGGGTACTTGAAAGAAAAGGAGCAGAATTCAATTTTTCGCAGGAAGAGTCCGCTGAGAACATATGTGTCTGCTACTTGGGCGATCCTAATGTATAAAAACTACAAAATCATGCATTTAAACCTTGCCCGATCAAAAGAAGTGTGATAAAATCTAAATAAGCTACGAAAAGTAGCAAAGGAGGTTTAAAATGGATTCTTTGTTGAAGAAAGTGTACGAGGCGCAGGAATCCATCTCCGGTAAGAAAGAGCAGTCGCTGTCTGATTATGCCGTTTCTGCCGTTTTGAATGAAGTGGCGGAATACCTGCGCGAAAATGAATTTTATAGCGTAGAAGATAAACTGCCGGAGTTCCAGACGGATTATGACTATGCCAGTGTTTACGTGCTGGGTGCGGTAAAAAGCGAGAACGGAGAAAAGCACACAAAACCGGTACGATACGAGCGAACAATCCTCCGTGGAAAACGCGTTGAACGCTGGACAGAGCCAGACGGACGGCTGTTATGGACTGATGAGGTAACACACTGGAGATATTATCCTAAGGCGCCTGGGGAGGAATGAAAATGAACGTCACTCAGCTGAAAACTGCACTGGACGAAGGGCTTGAAAAGCATTTTCTAACAGGAGAAGAAAAAATCCTGATTACAGTCAGCGAGCCGTCTGTCGCCTCCCGCGCAGGAGTAGAAGTCAAAAATTGTGCAGCGGGCTTTGACTGGGAAAAGGGCCAGTTCCGAATTGAGCCCGAAGAAGAATTAACCAGGAAATCACGGGACAGGGATACGCCGATGGAAACATGGAATGTCCGGTACATTAACGACAAGGGCAAACGAGTGGTCCACCATTGCAGGGCTTGCGAAGAAGAAATAGAAGCCGGAGATAAATATTGCTCCCGGTGCGGCCAGGCAGTTAAGGTGACAAGTGAGATCTCACGGGAAGTAGACTGCCGGACAAAAGGATTCCATATTTAAGGAGCGGATATGACAAAGCTGGAACGCGTAATCAGGGATCTTAAAACGGTTGAGAAGACTTATGGAGATCCGAACCTGAATAACGGGTTTGATTTGTTTGCAGCCCAAACAGCGCGAGACGCGGCATCGCAGCTTGAAAAGCATAAGCCCGTAGAAGCAGAAGAGCTTCCAAACCGTATGGGGTTTAAGTGCGGACACTGCAAAGGGAAAATACAAAAAGCGATGAAATGCTGCCCGTGGTGCGAACATAAAATATACTGGAAGAAAAATGAGGAAGGATAAAGAATGTGAGCTGGATCTGGATGGTAGCAATCATACTGTTTGTGCATTGGGTATACTATACTTCGTAACAGCGTAAATTTATCAGGAGGCAAAAATGGAAGTACATTTTCGTTCGCGACACGAGTCAGGAAACACGCTTTGGATCCTTGGCGCAGTATGCACAGTGCTACGTGAGAACGACAAGAGCGACGAATGTGAAGCCCTCCAAAAGGAAGTTATGGGCTCGCAAAGCTACCTGGAGGCGCTTAAATGTATGAACAAGCGGGTCCATTTGGTAGATGACGACGAGTATTATGATTTCGACGAAGCAGCGGAAAAATAAAAATCTGAAGCGGTTATAAAAACGCACCGGTCCGGGACAGTGATAGGCGAGGGTAAAAACACTATATAGAAGGAGAAATAAAGTTATGGTTACAAAAAGTGAGCGTACAATGGAACTTTACAAGCAGGTCGGGGCGGAGGCGAGGCTCCTGAAGGCGCTGCTGACTACTTTCGCGGTTGATTCCAGCAAGATTACATATGCGAAAGATTCGGACCGACTGAGTAAAAATATTCGGGAAATAGAAGAAATGATTTCCGGCATGGAAGACCAGATGTTCCGCGATCATCCATCCCTGAGTAATGAGTATATCAACGTGTTTTACGGAACTGTAAGCGAAGAAAAACAGCCACTGAATAGCGTAGATAAGGAAATCAGAATTATTGCCGAAAAAACGGCAAAAAAGCTGTTTGATAAAGCTGAATAACGAGGTTCATGGCTCCAGCAGCAGGTGAAGACGTAAAAGCAAGGAGGCTCCGCAATGGGTGTAATGGAAATGTGGGATGCGAAAGACAAGATTCATAATGAATGTTCAATGAAATCACGTGGCGGCGTAGTGATTTTTGAGCAGGGGAAAACATTTGGATTTGATTATTGCGGAGACAAAAAGCAGGTGGAAACCTGCCTGGCCCTCCTCGCTTTGATCTACACTGAGGGCATAAAACACTATGGAGAACGAGATGACGAGCGGTTAATACTGAATGACATTCGGGACGAAATAATCAACGATATGGACAAGTTCAAAAAGACATCGAAAAAAGAACTGGACACAACAAAAGCGTTTACTTTTAAGGACAATGGTGATGAAATAGCTGAATTTATTGTGTTAAACGCAAGGCCGCGCGATAAAAACGGGCTTTTTATGTACGCTATGATAAATGGCAGCCATGTGCGTATAATGGCGCCGGAATTATCGGTCAGCGACTCTTTATGGAACAAAATGATGAAAAGAGACAGAGAAGCTGCTGAATGTATAATGAGTAAGTTTGCCGCGGCAATATATGCGCTTATCGGCAACTATCTCGCTGCATATACGACTTTTACAAAGAAAGCCGTGAATGACTTTTTTAAGTATATTCATTCGCTTGATAACGAGATGAAACGCGCTCCGAAGACAGCAATAGACGCTACGGGAAACATTCTTTATCAATAGGCGTGGCGGAAGATAAGACACAAAATTTCCCTCAAACCGTATAATATAAATATAAAGGAGGGAAAATCATGGGAAGCAATGAAGAAGCCTATACGGATAGTGGGCGCGGGGCAGAAAAGCCAATATGCCAAAAATGCGGCGCGCTGTGTGGAGAAAAAGCACGGATCTGGGAAATTGAGAAAGCCCGCGGAGACAAAAGAGATGTAAAAGAATTCAGGCTGTGTGAAGCGTGTACGAAATCGCTGTTGCGTTCCATGAAGTCCGTACAGCAGGTAGATCTTGACTTTGAGGCAATCTCTAAGCTGAAAAACCCGGATCACGTCCCGGAATACAGAATTTATAAGTATCTGAACGATATAGAGGAGTAAATTATATGAAGAAGAGCGTAACCGAAATCGCGAATAATCTGGAAGAGCAGGCTGTTGCCGGCAAGGTAGACGTAAAAACCGCAAAGCAGGCAGCGAAATTGCTGCGCACGAGCGTACAGCAGGAGGTGCTGGACGATGTGCGTTGGCAACGCGACCAGGCGTTGTCTCAGCTTGAAGAGATTGGAAAGTTCCTTGGGTCTAAAATGGACGATGTGGCTACGCCGGCAAAAATCAACCCGGAAAGCTCAGCCGTCCATGCGTTTTACTGCTGTATAAATAATAATTGCGCGGAATGCCCGAAGCACGAGGTTATGTTCGGAATGACTGACGATTATACAGGAGTATGCAAAGGATACAATCAGAAGGTTTTGAAAGTCCCGGAGTCTTTGTGCAGGGAAGTCTACCAGATCGTTCTCGCAGCAATGGCAAACCAGAAAACCGGCGCTACAGAGGGGTAAAATAATGGAAGGATATTGCGAAAGGCATAAGCAGGCGTATGAAATAAAACGACTTCCTGGAGGATGGGTGTACGAATGCAGTGAGTGCCGGAAAGAAGGAAGATACGACACGAACGCAACAACGACGGCAAAAATGAATCCGGCAGATGAATGGCTGGCGGGAAATTGCTGTGTGAGGATAATAGACACGAAGGAGTAGTAAGAATTGGACGCAAATGATATCCGGAGAGCGCTGAGAAAAAGATATTCGGACAGCCGACGGTTTGCTGTGGCGGAGGAAGTAGGATTAACGACAGGCTTTTCCCATCGCCGCATGGATATGATGGTCCTTGATTGCTACAATTCCAATGGATTCAGGATTGACGGCTTCGAGATCAAAATCAGCACTTCAGACCTCCGACGCGAGTTGGAGGACCCGGAAAAGCACACAGCGTTCTTCGACGTGATTGATTATTACACGCTGGCAGTACCGGCGGGTGTGGCAGAACCGTTAATAGACGTAATCCCTCAAAAATGGGGAATTATGATCGTAAACGAAAACGGAGGAACCAGAATAAAGCGGAGGCCGCTGGCGCTCGAAGACAGAAAGGCGGATAAGGCAGTACCCAGGGAATTCTTCGCGGCGGTCACGAGGGCGATACAGGGGCGTCAACCTGCTGCGCAGGAGATACAGGAAGCGTACACGAAGGGCCTTGAAGAAGGCCGAAAAAGAGCCGAACAAATGGCAGATTATCTGACTGCAAGAGTAAAGCGTGAATCGGAAAAATTGGACGCTTACGAAAAGCTTCAGGATCGATTCCGAATCTGGCAAGGCGATGATATTGACAAAATCATGGATGAATTCGAGGCGTTCAGGAGGATGGATCCGGAAATGATCAGGGAGTATATAAACGGTACCATCAAGCGGCTTGAGACAATTACGAAATGCCTGGATCAAAAGAAAGCGGGAGAAAAATGAGGACACTGGAGGAAGTACGAGGTTTGACAATGCCGCCAATAACGGCAAGTGAAGACTTTGAAAACGTCCATATTCATATAGCTTACAAAGATATAATAGAAAATGAGTTAGCGCCCAAGGACAGCAAAGAAGCGGAACAATACCTGAAGCTGGTGGACATGATCACCGAGGAAAATCGGAAAAGATTTTATGATACCGTACTTGCAGCAAAAGATGAAAAGACCATAACCTGGAACATGAAGATGTCCGCACAGTCCCTTATAAGCTGGCTCGCGTTTTTTCGTTATTTTCTCCATTATTATTCAGACCATTATATAGACTACGTTCATTATACAAAAGACACTGTTCGCGCGCTGAAGGGCGTGTTGGCGCGACTAAGCCTCGTACCGATGGCCAGCTTTTTGTTCCAGGTAAATGTACGCAATGGAAATATAGTCTGCGTATGCGGAACAAAAAATATCCTGTTGCAGATGTACTCGCAGACGGTTGCTTCGTTGTTTACAATTCGAAATCAGGAAAAGACCCAAGAAAACATAGAAGCGATAATAAGAAAGATCGGATACCTGGCGAGCAAGCATGGGGAACAAAACGACTTCGAGTCACAGGGGTTGACCATCCTTGATGCGGAAATCTATTTGATGGAGCATGATAAAGTCAGGTATGAAGAATATAAAAAAATAAAAAACAAATTCACATCATATATACGGTCATATTATGCGAGAGACAGTAAAGCGGTTCAGTCGTTTGTACCGCTGCTGGAGTTGTATCTGTGTCTTGAACAAAAAGTGTCGGTAGAAGAAATAAATAAATTCATCATCGAAAACGAAGATACAAAAAACGAGCCGCTGCCTATGGTGTACACAACCTCTGCCGGGAGCAACGGATGTGTTTCCATGGGCGGAGATATGAATGCGTTACTGGAAATTCTCGCAAATATCATGTACATGCTGCATCAGCCGGAAAAGTTCGGAGAAACCAATCTTGGAATATCTTATGAGGACATGGAAAACGCGGTGCGCGAACTTCTCCAGGCGGAAGGGGGGTAATAAAGTGTACGCTGACGGATTAAGCAAACCTCATTGGCTTGGAACAGACGATTGGTATCATAAATGCTGTAAATGCGGTGGCATATACCATTTTTCATATAAAAGAGAATGGAGCAAATGCCCTGGATGCAAGCAAAAAATGCATCGATACACGCCAAAGGAAGCTTTGGAAGAAATAAGAAGACACGGAGGAACATACCATGATAACTATTCGTAATTCAGAAGAACGTAAAACCTGTCCTATGCGCCACAACAACGGAAATTGCCTTCCGCTTGGAGGATTCTGCATGGACTCAATAAACGACGATCTTTGCCACGCGATGCGCAATGCGTATGAGCATGGAAGGCTGGATGAAAGGCTGCTGAATAAAGTACGTAATGCTTCTGCGGAGGACATCGTAGACGCAATGAAACTCATGATCCATTCATACGACGGCGAGTACAGCAATCTGGCGAAAATGGAAAAAGCGGCAGAAGCAAAAGGAGAAAATCATGATTCAATATGAACTGGTCAACCCGTGCGACCCATATACATTCACAGCCCCTGACAGGGAAGTTGCAGCACTTGTGATAGGCGCGCTTTCTCCTATGTATGGCGCGGAAACAGAAGACAAAGATGAAAGCAAGAGCGTTCCGGTGCTTTTTGACGGGTTTACAAAATGGTTTGAAGAAACATTCCATCGTCCCGTGGAAGAAAGTACAAGGGCAAGAAAAAGGGAGCTTGGCGAAGCGCTGGGAAGCGTAATGCTCGGAGGCTTCGCGGACAGAAAACGCTATGAGGCTGCCTTAGAGGCAATAGACGATCCTGTCAAAAAGGAAAAGTTTATTCGTGTATGGGATGATGGGAGAACCAGTATGAATCGAATCGGGCAGCACGCAAGAAACCTGTCCGCAGCGGTATTGCTGTCGCTAAGTGAAGAAGAAAGTAGCAAATAAATCGGAAAAGAGAGACAAAGTTAATGAGCAGGGAAGTTCTTAAAGGATTCCGACACGTTTGTCCCGTTTGCGGGAAAGACTTTACAGCACAGTCCTCCTGGGCGTATCAGGAAAAAAGAAAAAACGGCGGAAACGTGTATTATTGTTCTTGGAAATGTAAGAGAATGAATGAACACGGTGAGAAAGAAAAGCAGGCCGCCGGATTCTAAGTTTGCAAACGTACCGTGATCGTATTAAAAAACGAACTTAGCTGTTGCTCAAAAACGGCAGGATATGTTATACTCTTTTTGAAAGACTACGAAGAGTAGCAAAGGAGGGAAAATGATGGCAGAACTACCGATTCTGTTTAATACAGAAATGGTAAAAGCGATTCTCGAAGGCAGAAAAACTCAGACGCGCCGCGTGGTAAAATGCCGGTGGTATGACTACCTGAGCCCAGTGCCGTTAGACGCAGAATACAAGGGTATACAGAGCGGGAAAGCACGTTTCAGCATGGGTATACGAAGCGGAGAATGCAAGCTTCCATATAAAGAGGGCGACGAGCTGTACGTGCGCGAGACATGGTGCAAGCTGCCGGTGGATAAGGACGGAAAGCTGAACGGAAAAGACAATTACTATTACATCGCTGACGGGGACCTCCGCCCGGATTCATGGAAGGGAAATTGGCGTCCTTCTATCCATATGCCTATGGAGGTCGCAAGGATCTGGCTGAGAGTAACAAAAATAGAAATACAGCGTCTGCAAGACATGACAGAGGAAGATGCGCTCAGGGAAGGCTTTAAAGAAGTAGAAGATCTGAGCAATACGCCGCTTGGGGAGTTTTCTGAACTGTGGGACACGACCATCCGGCGGGAAGACATAGGAAGAACAGACTGGGATTCAAACCCGTGGGTTTGGGTAATCACGTTTGAACGGATAGAAGGAGAAAGACAATGAAGATACTGGAAAATAAGCAGCTGCTGATGGATTGCCCGGTGTGTGATAAGAAGCATTATGTCCACATCATTAAGCGAGAAGCAAAGACCGTAATTGAAGGCAAGGAAGTAATCTATCCGGAAACCGTATACATCTGCAAAATGGAAAACAGTAAAGAAGACGAGTTTATCCCGGCGAAAGTAATGGACGAGAACCTTGCAACAGCGAAAAAAGAATACGAAAAACGATACGTAAAGAAAAAAGAAGAGCCTGAAAAAGAAGAGGAAGTGGAGCAGCATGGAGAAAGCGAGAGTCCTGAATAAGAAAGAAGTTTTATTGCTTCCTCTTGGAAAAGGCCAGTGGTTTGAGTTCAAGTTCAAAGATGGGAGAACAGAAATAAGCAACCCGTTTCTCCTGAAAGGGCATATAACAGCTAACAGAATGCTGGAATATGGAATAACGTGGAGAATATGGTCGGAAAAGCCGGACGAGAAGAAAAGAATAATAACAGAATGGATAACGCTTGAATCACCGGAGACAAGTATAAAGGGGAAAAAAGATCAAATGGAAAAGAATGCGGACGTTGCTGCTCTGATAGAAACCGCGATTCAGGGAAAGGCTAAAGATGATACAGTCGCATTAAAAGTGAAAGATGTGGAAGACCTGCTCCGCAAATTGCGGAAAGGCTGCAGGCTCCTGACCATTCAGGAAGTAAAAAAAGCACCGTTATGCACAATCATGTGGGAAGAAATCTATGACGAGGCGGAAAAACAAAGAGTACCTGTAAGAAAATTAGTCCCGTATGTGTCAAGAGGAGACGGCACACTGGTGGATATACATGAAGGCAAACGAGTTTATATCGGTAAGGATTATTATGATACTTGCCGGGACATAAACGGGCTGATATACAAAAAAAGATTCTGGAGCGAAAAGCCAACGATAGAGCAGTGCAAAGCAACGCCGTGGGCAGAAACTCCTGTACATCAAGAAGATTATTCGTATGTATAAAAAGAAAGGGGTTTTATGTGCTACCTGCGAAGCTTATCGTGATATCCTGTATTCGTTAAAATAGAAGGAGGAACAATCATGCCAAGAAAACTGGCAAGTATTCAGAAAGTGATTAGTATAGAGCCTATCGAAGGCGCAGACCGCATTGAACTGGCTCATGTCCTTGGCTGGCAGTGCGTTGTGAACAAGGGCGTATTTAAGCCTGGCGACAAAGGTGTGTATTTTGAGATCGACAGCTTTCTTCCCGTAGAGCAGGAGTTTGAATTTTTGCGGTCTTCCAGCTACAAAAAGACCGACCTCATGGGCGAGGGTTTCAAGCTCCGTACAATGACGTTCCGTGGGCAGATCTCCCAGGGGCTTCTTCTCCCGTTGTCTGCGTTCCCGGACATTCCTGCTCTTCCGGACGAGGGGCTTGACGTAACAGGTCTTCTCGGAGTAAGAAAGTATGAGATTGAGGAAGCGGCAACTTCTGACGGGACAAAGATTGGCGAACTCCCTGGAGGTATACCTCATACGGATGAAGTTCGTGTCCAGGCCATGCCTGAACTTTTACAGTGTTTTGCCGGAATAGAGTATTACATCAGCACAAAAATAGATGGTTCCTCCCATTCTGTAGGTATTGATGAAAACGGATTCCATGTCACTGGCCATCGTTACGAATGGAAAGACGACGGAAAAAGCGCTTTTTATAATCTGGTCAAAGAACGCGGTTATAAGGAAAAAATGGAGGAATATGTCCGTAATGAAGGACTGAAAGCTCTGACTGTTCAGGGGGAATTCTTTGGACCGGGAATTCAGAAAAACCGCCTCCGCGTTAAGCACCCCGATTGGTACGTGTTTACGGTTATCGAGAACGGAAAGCGTGTCGGCCTCCGCAGAATGCAGGAAGTATGCGAAAAACTTGGCATGACGACAGTCCCGATTGAGGAAATCGGATATGACCTGCCTTCAAAATATCCGACGGTAGAAGCGCTGCTTGAACGTGCGGACGGCGAGTACCCAAACGGCGGGAAAAAGGAAGGAATTGTAATTCGTCCTACAGAGCCGGTACATAATCTCTTTATTGGCGATTCTCTTTCAATGAAAGTGGTAAACAACAAGTACCTGCTGAAAAATGAGTAATATGTAGAAAAGGAGTTACGGAACATGGCTGTATGCGTAACAGAATCCTGTGACAGGTATAATATATGTGGACGTTCCTCTGTCAATACAGAGGGCGTGCATACCGCAAGGTCGTATGGAACGGAAGGGTCATGTGCTGCGAATGAAAACGGCATGACTGAAACAGTCTTATGCGGCCCAAGAGGAAATTACGCGTTGTTCATTCCGAAAGAAAGGAGCGCGCGAACAAGGGAGGAAGAAAGGTGAATATCGGATTATGTCCGTATGTATGCGTATCGAAAACACCGCAGGGATACTGTAATTTTACGGCATGCCAGAATCCAAAATATAACGGATCAGGAACGTGGTATGTGAGGACGTGCCAGTATTGTTTTAAAACATGGAACTCGCAGGAAAGAGACAATCTCGTATGTCCTTACTGCGGTAAAAACAACCACGCGGGGGAATAAGACGATGAGGAACCGTAACCAGGAAGAAGAAATGAATCCTTACATAAGCATAATTCTCGTAGTAGGATATATCCTGATTATCATACTGAAAATTACAGGAGTCCTTCGGTGGGCATGGTGGATTGTACTGGCGCCGATATGGTTGCCGATCCTGTTCGTAGTTGGCGCGATAGCTCTGAGTTTTGCAACGGAATGGATCAAAAGCAGGAACAAGAAATAGGAGAAGAATCGTGACGACAAAAGAAATTAGAGACAAGCTGGTTGCGGAAGATAAGTACCCTGAGATTCAGGAAGATAAAGGAGAGGAAAAGTATCCGGAGAGTGAACTGTCGTATTTCCGGTGCGATTACGACGGATACCGGTGGTGGAACACAATCTGGCCTATTCATCGGGATCTGTTCTCTCATGAGCTGGGCGTTGAGTTTGATGAGGTTTATGAAGCACTGAAAAAAATGTTCCCAAACCTCGGGGCACTCAGGGAATACTGTAAGGCTAATGCGCAGAAGACTTCAGACCCGACGGAATATAACGCATACCTGGAAATGGAGTATGGATATTACTGGATCCGCTTTATTACCAGGGGAGGCGATTATAATATGTATATCCATTGTTATAGGAAAGACGCGTTTTTAAAAAACGAGAAAGAAGAAGATCAGTAAGCAGACAGGGTTTAAATGAAAGAAAACAGCGCAGAATCCATTCTTATGCAACAAAAAACAAAGGGAAGTTCAAAAGGAGAACGTGGATGATGTATAAATATCCTGTAATTACATTGTGCGGAAGCACAAGATTTAAGAATGCCTTTCTTCGTGAGCAAAAGCGCCTTACAATGGAAGGGAATGTTGTTATCAGCATTGGTTTGTTCGGACATTCCGGAGATAAGGAAGCCTTAAACGAAGACACAAAGAAATTACTGGACGAAATACATCTCGTAAAAATCGACATGGCCGACGAAATTTACGTAATCAATGAAGGCGGTTATGTCGGGGAGAGCACGCGTAAGGAAATAGAGTATGCCCAGCGGGCGGGAAAACGGATCCGCTTTATGGAACCTCCAAATGAAGAATGGATGAAGGTAACGTACACATGGGATGATTTTCATTCAATGCCGTTTGAATTGCGCCAGGCTGTAAGAGGCTTCTGGAAAAGCAGTGGGAAGTACGATAGCGATTCAGAAGTATGGAAGACCATTCCGGAGAATGGGATGGATCCGGAAAGATTTAAAAAAGCAGTACAGCTGTACGATGTTTTATTAAAAAGACACACAAAGGGCTTATAACAGGGAGGCGAGTTAATGGCAAAGAATATCAGAAAGATGAGGGAGGCAACTCTGGACAGAGAAAAACTGTATAATGACCTCTGGACCATTGGAGTGAAAAAAACCTCAAAGAAATATCACATGTCAATAACCAAGCTGGTTGGTGTTTGCAGAGAAGCGAATATACCTACGCCAAGCAACCAGTATTGGATTATGCAGCGCACGGGCGGGAATCCTGAAAAAGATCCGCTCCCAGCAAGTGAAAGTAATTACTTTGAGGTAAAAAGAAAAAAAAGTGACACAGAACTTGGTGCGCAGAGTACAAAACAGGCAGACGCACTTGGAAACATTGCATATTACATGAATACAACCCCGCGGCAGATCGGCCTGGAGAATTCAGTAGAAGACCTCCGTGAAGCAAGACACGTTATGCTGCCAAAACGCGACGCACAAATGGAAAGGTTTGAGATCGAACTGAATGTGCTTCCGTATCTGGACAAAAAGGTAAGTCCGGAGGATTTCAGTGAAACGGCGGGGAAATATAGAATAAGTGAAGCAGACGCAGCACTGGCCTGTGTAATTGAATGTGCGATACGCGTCGCAGAATCAAAACGTGTTTTAAAACACAATGTTGTAACCCTGAATGAGTTTGCGGCGACGCATGGAAAAAATCCGGTAGTTGTACGGCAGAAATGCAATCGCGGATACGTCAGAGGAGCCGTCAACTACGGGATGGAATGGATGGTCCCTGTAGACACGGAATATAAGGATGTTCGCCGCCTGGATGATAAAGGCGACTTCAAGATGGAACCCGGAAAAACCAAGGAAGAAAAAATCGAATATTTTCTCCGGAAAACGCCACGGCAGGTTGGCTTTGAAAATGAAGAAGAGCAGCTACAGAAAGATATGAGTCTTCTGATTCCTGCTAATATGCAGGGAAAATTGACTCTGGAGGAAGCGCTCGTAAAACTGGACACCGCAAACCCGTACAACGAGATAAAAAGCGGGATAGAAGAGCTGGAAGCCGTAAGCGCCTGTATCGCTGCAGCGATATATGTGGCAAGAGCAAAAAAAATAATCTTCCATAATATGGTCAGCACGTCAGAATGCGGAAAAATGATCGGCAAAAAACCGGATATAATCCGTCAAAAGTGCCTCCGGGGAACAATGGAAGGCGCTACAAAAATCGGAATAATGTGGTATATCCCAGTAGACAGTTTATATGTGCAAAAGAACAGGAAAAAGGATTATTCCGGCTGATAATTTACGCACGCTTTATACTGGTCTTCGTTCAGGTATCCGGCTTTCCTTCTGAACAGGATTCTTAGAATCATGTGCCGGCGGCGGAACTTTTTGTAAAGAATCGTAAGGGTGTTGGTGTCCTCCTGGCTAAGAGGCTTACGAAAGCCATCAAGCGCGGCATCAAAGGATTTGCCACCGATACCGAATGTAATGAATTTTTCGAGCCGCCACATTCGGTTGCGATACACAAAAACCGCAAGCCCGCTTTTGTTGTTAACGATCATAACGCGTTCAGTATTTGTTCTGAAGTACTTTGCCATCGAACAACCCTCCGTTTTTTAAATTCCATCTGACTAAAGAATACTTAAAAATTGGGCAAAAAAGCCTGATGGAATAGCAAAATGAAGGAAAAATCTGGCTGGAATACGACGAATTTTTAAACTTGCTATGTTGAGTATTAAAGTATATAATTGAAGCGGAAGAGATCTTCCGGAGGTGGATTTGGTGGAAATGTTTGTCCTTGGAACGGCGTTCGGGATCGCTTTCAGTCTCCTCTGCATCGAGCTGGAGAAAAAGTACGGGAATATCAAAATCGTAAAGAAAGACAAAGAGGATCGCCATGAGTAAAGACGCTTATTTCAGCACGACGCCGAGACAGCTGGGCCTGGACAAACCACTGGAAGAGCTGTACGAAGCAAAAAAGATGCTGCCGGAACTGCTCCAAAGGGAGTGGGCTATATTCCCGGACAAAAAGATCCTTTATCAGAACCTGGACAACATCCCGACGCCGGAAGACTTTGAAGATTACCCGAGAAGAAAAGAACTGGAAGCAACCAGCGAAGATGCCGCACTGGCGTGTGTAATATACGGTGCGATCATGATTGCGGAAGCAAGGACCGTTCTCACATATAACATGATCCCCCTGCTGGAATATGCGCAGCGTTATAACAAGCCGGGAGTCATTGTCCGTCAGAAGTGCCTGAGGGGAAACGTGATCGGTGCGGTTAACGTGGGACGCGACTGGATGATCCCGAATGATTCGCCATACATGGATTTCAGGGCAAAGGAATGGGAAAGCGCAAAGGACACCATTGAAATCAAACCAAACCCGACAGAAAGCATAAAAAACAAGGGATACTATCTGGCTAAGACGCCACGGCAGATAGGATACGAATGTACCAAAGAGCAACTGGAACGAGATCTTAGAGCTCTGGTGCCAGAGCGTCTTCATAAGCGGTGGAAGGTCTTTGGCAGTACGAAAGTAATGCTGAAACGACTGGATAAAATCCAAAAACCGGATGATTACGTATCTATCATAGAGAAAAAGAACCTGCTCAATATCTCCGCGCTGGAAATGGCCATTGCCAGCACGATCCATTGCGCGCTGACTGTACTGGATGCCCGGACCGCGTTGTTTTACAACATGATGCCGCTGACAGAATACGCAAAAATGAATGGCAAAAACCCGGATATTGTACGTCAGAAGTGCCTTCGAGGGAATGTGGAAGGCGCAACCAAGGTGGGTTCCATGTGGTTCATACCAAAGACGACTATTTATGAGGGAAGAAAAAAGTAATGGCGGAATATTACACGACAATCAGCAAAAAGCAGGTGGATGTGCTGCGGTTTGCGAAAGACCACTATATCCGTATCAGCCAGAATATGCTGAATTATCTGTATGCGCTGGCCCGGCAGGGGAGTTGCTTTGCCCGGGATCCGTCTGTAGAGGATTTCCGAAAGACTATCAGCGGGTGCGTCGGAGAAATCCTGAAAAAGCGCGATGATGGCACACCGGAAGAATTCCGTGAGATCGAAAAAGAAATAAACCGCGCTTTCAGGCAGATCTGCGCTATTAAAACAAATAAGTACCTGAAAGAAGTCCGAAAAGAACTGGACTATAAACCGGCATGAACAGAAAACAACTGATGACGCCGGTTTTTTTATATATAAATATTGACAAAGCTACGAAGAGTAGTAAAATAACTATGGTAAAATAATATTTTGTTTGAGTCAGCAAGAAAAAGGAGAAAAAATATGATTAAATCGTTAACGCCGGCACAGGAAAAAAAAGCGTGCGAATATTTTAAAAGCAAAGCACCGGAAGACATGACCGGAGCAGACGTCGGAATCCTTCTGATGCTCTCATGCGGATTACGGGCGGGGGAAACACTGCTTGCAAGTTATGAAGACATCGACTATGATAAAGACTTATATGGACGCGATACAAATTCCTATATCAAAGTCTACAGAACAGTTGAAGATAAAGTTAATAAGTATAAAAGCCGCACAAAAATCTGCATGGATCGTCAAGTTATTCTCCCTGATCTGACTGCAGAAATACTTGAACAACGTTACACAAATCTTGCTGGTAAATTAACTAAAGATCCTCGCAAATATTTGCTTCGTTGTGTCGATTACCCTGAGGAACTCCTGCCCCTGGTTCTGTCCCCTGCAAATGACGTAGAAAAACTGAAAAAGGCGCTTTTAAAAAATGGTGAAACACAAGCGGAAACCAGTGGCAATCGTAAGGAAGAAGCCCATTTCGATCTGCATATCCCGATGGTAAGTGAAGAAGATGACTTTATGCGGCCCCTTTCTCCTGAAAAGCTTTTGAAGGCTGCCAGGAAATTCCTTCTTGATATTGGAATTAACGAAGAACAGCTTCAGGAAGTAGAGGACAATATCCAAGACATTGAAGCAGGAGAAGACCCTGTATCGGGAAAAAATGCGCCTGCATATATATTCCGCGCAAACCTCGGAACAATTATGATGATCGCGGAAGACTTTTTCCGATATAAATCTAACAACCAAATGGCGAATATTGTAAGTACAGCTATGCTTGGTCTTGAAAAAAAGAGGGATATCAGACGAATTCTCAAAGAACGCTACTTTGCTCCCGACGTGCTCTGGATCTGTGAGCAGGTGCTTGTTCGGGTCAGACCCATCCTGAACGAGCTCTATTGCGAGCATTGCGGGAAAGTCATCAACGAAAGCTTCCTTTCGATGGTAAACCATCACGGGACGCTGGAGCCGAATAAACTTCATCCAAAAATGACATGCCCTCATTGCAATAAGGTGCTAAATTACTTCGAGTTCCTTGGAAAAGGAAGGGACGATTACCATTACACATCTTCTTCGGAATACATGCAATCATAATCTTTGACCGCCGTTCTGTAAACTATCTTTTTGTAAAATAAAACCAACAAATTCAACTGATTCAATGGCGAAAATGACAACGAATAAACGAACAAATAAAAACTTAAAAACAGAAGGATTGGTATTATGAACAGAGAATGGCTGGAAGCATGTGTAACTGCCGGAGAGTTCCTATATGGAGAATTCCCTGTGTCTGTATTATTCAAAATGTACAGCCGCACATACGGGGATGCAAGCGAACAAGAAATAGCGGCCAGTATACGCGAGTCTCTTATGATGCACCTGGAAGACGGGATTGTAACGCCGGTAGTCGTAAACAAAGGCCCGCTAATGAAGATGTTCCAGGACGCTGACCGGGAGGGTAATCCTTACGCCTCCGCGCACTACATAAAGTCAGAAACAGAAAGACTGAGAAAAATCAGAAAAATCGGGAAAGATATAACAGAATACTATATCCCAAGCATGTCAGAAATAAAACAACTAATCACGAACGAATATATTACGACAAAAGAAACGGAAGATGTACGCAAGATAATGGAGCGGGCAAATGTTGATTTCAGTACTGCAAAAAAAATATGGGGTAGTCTGTTGACCGGCAAGATAGCACCAAGACCTGCTGTAAGCAATATTTGCGGAAAAGTAATGACAATCACAGGCGGAAATGTAGATCCTGAAGATATAAAGGAAATAACGCTTAGAGCGATAGACTTCGTAAACAGCGCACCCCGGCGATGCTTAAACGGCTGGTCGCCACAAAAACTATCTGAAAAAAACCTTACAGACGCATATCTTTTCAAACTGGAGAATCTGATTGATGAAAAAGCATTTGGAGAGGCAGCGAAAATGTTTGAAAATGATGAAGACGATGAATATGATGAAGAACCGGTCTGGCCGGTGCAGAATCCTATTGTAAGAGGCCAGAAAATAGGAAGAAACGAGCCTTGCCCATGTGGCAGCGGAAGAAAATACAAGAATTGCTGCGGAAAAAACGTTTAAGGAAAGTAGGGCTTTCAGATGGGTAATAAAACAGCAAAAGACGCATATGACGCGTCAAAAAAAGTAGTTCCCGAAGAATCTCCGGTAGAAGCAGTTGAACGTATATTAAGCAACACAAAAAGCGCCGCGATACTGAATGGCGTGAGAAGCGCATCTATACAGACGGACATTCTGGAAAAGAGAAAACAGGCGATCCTAGAACATTTGGTGAAAGCGGACAAAGCATTTAAGAACTATAAAATGTCTTCTATCCCTTTCTTTTTTATCGGATACGAGGCGCATTCTTTGAAAAATTACGACGACATGGACGAAACGGCGGATATCCGTACAGGCGCAGCGCTGTGGATGCTGGAAGAACTTAACAAGTCCGGAGAGTTGGATAGCGCGGCAGAACTGCTCCCAGACGCGTCCGGCTCGTTTATCGACATGCCGGATATTGTTTCACCCGCTTACGGAAGTGATCTTATTGAAGAAATGGTTCTTACTATGCCGGAATCATTAATGACGCAGAACTTCCCGGAGGTGTTTGCGGAAGTAGTAAGAAAAATACGACCGGAAAGTGTTCAAAAAGCTGCAGAAAGATTTAAACGCCTCCAATGGGAAATTGTAAGCAAGCATATGAAATGCAGCTCTGTTCTGGAAAAGCAGGTGATGTCACTTAGCAAAGGCACGGATGTTGAAAACGCGCCATGTTCAAGGATGCTTCAGAATAAGTATTACAAGGCACTTGAAAAGGTGCATAAAATAGCAAGCGTCCAAAAGACGCTGGATGCTCGCACAGGAGATCTGCTTTGCATGAGCAAAGGAGAGACATACCAGCTGCTTGGCGTAGAAGAACTGACAGAAATCCTGGCTGGTTTCAAGGTGGAGAATCCGTATGAAGTCTGTTTTGCGCTTGTGTACCTGCTTGCAAACGGGGACTCTGCTCCGTGGCTCCTTACATCTGGCGTAGCCCTTATGGAATGCGTGATGAGAATTCTTCCGTGGGCCGTAAGATACAATGAAGGTACAGATCTGACTGATTCGGATTACAATTTTAACGGATGGCTGAACAGGGATCCGGAAAAAGATGACCTAAACTTATTCAATACTATGGTGGGGAAAAGAAATCTTGCGCAGGTTCTTTATCTATGGGGACATTGTGTTACGCCGGTAAACCTTCATCCGTTTGCAGAAGAAAAGAAAGAACTGATCAAGTGCGGAATAGATGAAAAAGAAGCGGATATGCTCGCCGGGATTGCTGAAACAGCATTTCTAAGTTCATACCAGTTTGGTTCCAGGAGTAAAAAGGAACCGTTCAATATAGAAGAAGAGATCGCGAAACTGGAAACGGCAGAAAATAATCATCAAGCGTCGGAGACAGAATTAATTCCTACGGGTTATTGGGGAAAAATCGCAAAAAAATACTCCGAGAGCAAGGTGATTGCTGAACAACGGATTAAAGTAGGCGACAAAGTCCTTTCCGTGGAAAAAACGCTTGTCGCTGGAAGCGCAACAAAGCAGACAGTATTAAAAGGAAAATCACCGTTCGCCCCTGTTCGCGTCGCAGAAGCTGAGCCGGAGGAGGGGAAAGACAACCGAGAAAAAGAACTGGAAGACGCGCAAAAAAAGATCAAAGAACTTCAGCAGGCGCTCGCAAAGGCAGAACGGGATGCGCAAAAAGAGAAAAACGCGCGTGAAAAGGAAACCCATGAGCATGAAATGGAACGCCGGGAGCTTGCGGACTTGCGTGAGCTCATCTTCCGCAGAGATAACGAAACAGAAGAAGACGCCGAAGAAGACAACGAAGAAGAAATAAAAATAGAATTGCCATATACGCCAAAAAAGAGAGTTGCTATCTTTGGCGGGCATGATCGTTTCCTGAAAGCGATAAAGCCGATGCTGCGGAACGTGAAGTTTATTGACGCAAAAAACATGACATACAGTCCAGAAATTATACGGAACTCGGACGTAGTGTGGGTGCAAAACAATCACATATCCCATCCGCAGTATTATTCCATCCAGAAAAACTGCAAAAACGCAAATGTCCAAATGCGTTATTTTCTACAAGCGAGCGCCGTGAAATGCGCTGAACAGGTCGCGCTGGACGACATGGAAACGTGACATAATACGAACAGTAGCAAAACAAAGGATGGCGAGAATATGCTGAACGAACTTATTAAGGGGAAGGCATATGATCCGGATGAAATAGCGGAGTTTCTGAAAGCAAACCCGGAAAAAATAAAGGAATTTGAGGAAAGTTACAGAAAAAGCGCTATCGACTGGAAAAAGCAGGAAGAAAACCTGTTTGAGAAAAATTCGCGGGAAGCAAGCGCAGAAACAAAACAGAATATCGCAAGCCCGGAAGAAAGCAGACTATCTGAAGTTAAGGAAAGGATCGTGCAAAACCTTGTACACGACACCTGCTTTCATTTGCGGGTGAAGGATAACGCAATCCAAACGGGAAACCTGCTCGGAAAAACTTCTGATTCTGTGACAAAAGAGGAACTGAATGCTTTGCCGGCAGATAATCGCCCACAGTGTACAGAAAAATACGCGCTAAGTGACCTGACGGGGAGTTCCGGTCTGATGTTACTGCAGATATGGATGCAGTATCTGAAAGAAGCAGATCCTGTAAAAAAGCAATCACTGTATCAGTTTTTCAGGCAGGGTATGGATATACTTGATCTGGATGAAGTTCTGTACAAAATGCTGGACCAGAACCCGAACTCAATGAGCCACTGGCTGCCGGAGATTGCCTGTGCGAACGCAATAAGCGGAGGCTTCTTCAGGATACCTGAGACCGTTGTAGTAAAGGTTCCGCTGCCAGTTCTGCAGCTTACAAGGATAGCATTTGATGAAATCAACCAGACAACAAAGGATATCGTGAACGAATGGGCAAAAACAGTGTTCCATCTGCAAACAGGAAAGAAATATTTTATTAAAACGGGAACTTATTCTTCCAAGTTCGACTTCCGGAACGCGAAAGTAGCAGACGATAAGGAAGTTATGGAAATTGGAGAATACCTGCTGTATATCCAGTTTCAGGCACAGCAAATGGCGGCACCGCTGACAAAACCGGTCATTTACGGAGCCTCCACAACGACCGAATGGGTTGTCCGTGAATACATAGAAGACAAAGAAGGAAATCCGACAATTTACAAAGGTCTTCCTCTGCACACGGAATACAGGGTGTTTGTTGATTTTGACTGTCAGAAAGTGCTTGGCGTACTTCCTTACTGGGAGCCCCACACAATGAAAAGGCGCTTTATGTGCGGTGCACAGGAATCGCCTCATGATTTCCATGATTATATTATATATAAAGCACACGAGCCGGTCCTGCTGCAAAGATACTATCAAAACGAAGAAACAATCAGAAAAAACATGAAAAAACTTGTTAAGAACGCGAATCTTACAGGACAATGGTCGGTTGACATTATGCAGAACGGGGATGATTTCTGGCTGATTGACATGGCCACAGCAGACACGTCCGCCCTAAAGGAATTAATACCGTATAAGATCACAGAACGGCCCGTAAACTGGATAGGAGAGGCAGGAAAGTTGCTCTCCGGGCAGGATATTTAAACGCTTCGAGAGATATAAATCAAATAAAATATTATATACAGAATTTAATCAGACGAATAATAAGTCATACAACTGATTAAATCTGATTTTGCGCGCATTTTTAGCGCCGGAGGAGGGATTTTTTTGAAAACGGTTGTCAGGAGACTCAGTGAGCATCGCACCCTTTTCAGAGACACGGAAAATGGAATCGCGTGGATTGAGGACACCAGCGTAGGCTTGGGATATTCATGCCACCCAAACATTTCAGATACCGGCTCGGTAACTGGAATGAGACTCCGTGGATACTGGGGAGAGAAAGACCGCGTAGTAAGCAGCCATGGCTTCATTTTCAATGTAGACAAGGTTGCCATCTATGGAGACCTGGACCAGATTGCAGCTGATGCCTGCGAGTGCGTGGCGTGCAGGGAAAGGAAGATGCGGAATGCATAATTCCATGCCTGCGGAATTGCTGACACCCGACCGGATCCAAGAAAAGATCCGGTGGCTCAGGGATGATGTTCAGGTTTGCGAAAGAATTGCGCGATCCGAAGACGCCAGTATGGAGGAAAAAGGAGAGTGCAGAATGCGCGCGAGGGAAAACAGAAGAGAAATCGCGCACTGGGAAACGACGCTTGAAATGATTAAGAATGATCCGCTTTTTTAAGCGGCAAGGAGGAGATTAAAATGACAAAGGAAAGCAAAATCATTGATCTTCAGACGGTAATCGGTGTTTATCCGATCTGCAACACAGGCGCGATTCTGGTTCATCAGATCGATTATCCGAATGACCGTATCCTCGCGAGCATGAACGGCGAAAACCCGGAATGGTGCGAAATGAAGGATGGATATGCGGACGGATCGGAAGAGTACGAGACCGGTTTTTACTGGGGCGAATTTTTTGTCCCGTTCGCGGACGTAATGAGAATGTGAAAGGAGAAATTGCCATGGTTTCCAAAGACAAAATGTCCAAAAAGGCGCGTCGGGACATGGCTCGCGAAAGACGAAATGTCTGGACAATGAGCCCTGTTACCCGCGTCAAGAAATCCGGCAAGGTCTACAACCGCATGGCGGAAAAGATGGCCTGCCGGATGGCCTGACATCGAATCGAAAGGAAAAAAGTTATGATCTCCATAAGGAATACAGGTGTCACATATTCAGAAAACGTAGCAGGTGAATATTACATTGGCTTGTCCTGGGACTACTGTTACAAGATTTATCTTAACGGCAGGCAAATCGGGATTATGTTCCTTTGTGAAGGCTGCGACGGATCTGTTTACGGTGACTCGGACTGTATTTACATCCAATGGGTAGAGATACAGGAGAGTGAACGCGGAAAGGGCTATATGAAAGATGTGATCGAGTCCTTGATGAAGGAATTCTCGAAAAAGCATTTTATTACGGCACAATCTTCAGATGACCACTTGGATATGTATCTTCACCTGGGATTTGAAAGTACCGGTAGAGATCCGTGTACATTCTACGAAATGAGCAATATAAGAAGGAAAATCACCTGGTAACAGGCACTATCTGCGGATAAAAAATGACAATAGTCAAGGAGGAAAATAAAATGGCAAATTATGAGTGCGCATACCGCACAAATTATTTTCATGTAAAAGACGAGGAAGTTTTCAAGAACGTGATCCATCTCGCGCAGAAAACGAGCGAAGATCTTAACTGCTATCCTTCTAATGGAGACCCGACAGCATATATGATCGGCGGATACGGCAGTCTGTGCCTCTGCCCGGAGTATTTTGACGAAGGTGACGAAGACAGCAAACTGCTTGAGAATATCCTTTGCCAGTTGGGTAAGGAAGACCTGCTCGAGAGCGAAGATGAGGATATCTTTTTCGAACTCCTCGCCGCATGTGTTCGTGATGACGATGCGATTATTTACATGGAAGGCGGACATGAAAAATTGCGCTACGTAAGTATGGTCGCGCGAGTGATCACGTCCAAAGACGATGACTGGATTAATATTGAGAGTCTTACGCTGAAAATGGCAAGAGACATGCTGGGAAATCCTGAGTGGAATACACGGCTAACGTATTAAGGAGGAAGTACATATGATTAAGGATTATGTTCCATCTAAAAGAGAACCCTTGTATGTGGTTGTCTTCTACACCAGCCGTGGATGCGGTTACAGCTTCGATTGCGACGAGAATGGCAAAGTGGATCTGGAAAAACTTGAACCGCTTGCCGCGCAGAACTATAAGGATGCAATGCAGCACCCGGAAAAGTTCCCGTATGCGTGGAACGAAGTCACAGAAAGAGGAAGCAATCGGATTCCCGCAACAGGCATCTGCAATTGCGGGAAAAAGATAGAACTGTACGCCCAGTATATGGGCGCCTGTGAATGCCCGCACTGTGGACAGTGGTGGAACGTCTTTGGGCAGGAGCTGAAAGATGTAAGCCGCTGGAACGACTACGGAGAAATGGATGTAGAATATTAAGGAGGGAGATCTCATGGAACTGATTACAACAAAGCAGGCTCTGGAAGAAAAAGTCCGGAAAGAGTTCTGGGAAGATGAAACATGCAGCGAGTTCTGCGGAGGCTACTTCGATTTTGACGTAAGTATGCCGATTGCGGACATCCTTGAGGTATATGCAATTCTTCAGGATGACTTTAACGGCGACGAGGTGTCTTACCCGGACGACGTAACCGGCACATATACCGGTAACTGCATGAAATTTCTGGAGTCCTGTAATGGGAAACCCGGGTACATTCGGACTTGCGACGAAGAGCAGCTCGATTTTGTGTTTTAGAGGAGGTTTACTAATGAAAATAAAGTATATTCATCAGTCGGATCCTGACAAGGAAAAAGTAATGGATTCCGAAGTTCTGAGAAAGGCGGATCTGGATTTCGCGAGAGGCTTAAACGGTTTCCGTGAAGCGGATGTTCCGGATCAGGAAGAGTATGACCGCCGGCTTCTGAAAAAGCTGATCTGCGAAGCAGTAGATAAAAAAATTATCCGCTTCGAGATTCTGGAAGAAAAATCGGCGCCTGATTCCGATGACGAACCTCACGCCTGGCTCGTAACGGGAATCGACTGGGATCTGGATGATGACCTGAAAGATCAGTTGGGACCTGATGCGGAAGGTTTTGTACCTCCGCCGGCAAATGTCCTGATTGAAGAATCCGAGAATGTCGTCGAGGATGACATTGCGGATTACCTGTCCGATGTATATGGGTGGTGCGTCAAAGGATACGTCGCCCAGAGAGTATAAAAAAGGAGGAAAAAATAATGGCTACAATGAAAACACTGCATGTCGAACTTCTTCGGTACACCCCCGATCCGGAATCTTTGATTGCGATGGGGGCAAAACTTTGTTACTCAAAGTCCGACATTAATTCTCTTCGGGAAAAGATTGAGGCCAAGGATCAGGGAAGTTTTATTCAGAAACTCATGGATATGGGCCATGAATCTGTCATGGAGCATTCGGTATTTACCTTCGGCATCGAGGGTGTCAGCCGTGCTCTGCTGGCACAGATTACACGGCATCGTGTTGCGAGTTTTTCTGTCCAGAGCCAGCGATATGTCTCCTATGAGAATGGCTTCGGGTATATTCTTCCCCCTCAGATCGCGGCTCTTGGCCCCGACGCGGTCAAGAAGTACGATGAGCAGATGAACACCATCGAGACATGGTACAAAGATTGGCAGGAAAAGCTGGGAAAGAACGGCGAATCCTCCAATGAAGACGCGCGATTTGTCCTTCCAAATGCCTGCGAAACGCGTATGCAGGTCACAATGAATGCCAGGGAGCTCCGGCACTTCTTTGAGCTGCGCATGTGCAACCGTGCGCAATGGGAAATCAGGGAGCTTGCGAAGAAGATGCACATTCTGTGCCTGGAAGTCGCGCCGCATCTGTTTGAGAATGCCGGCCCGCCTTGCCTGCGCGGCAAGTGTCCTGAGGGCGAAAAGTCCTGTGGGCAAGCGAAAAAGATTCGACAGGAACGGAAAGATCTCCTGGCATTTTCTTCACTGAACACGACACCTGAAGAGATGAAAAATCTCAAGAATGGGGACACGTTCTATATTCGCGGAGAGCGTCACGTGGCATCCTGTGACTCCCACATGTCCGGAGACGCATCTTGCGAAGAATACATCGTGTACGATGAAAATGGGACGAGCTGGTTTGAAACGGATTTCCGAGACAGACCGTTCTGATCCAAAGGGAACAAGAGGAGGGGAGTTAATCTTCCTCCTCTTGCTTTTTTAAGGAGGGATTTATATGAAGATTGTTGAGCCGGCAAAAGAAGAGAATATCTTCGCGGCACTGAAACAACATCACGAAACCGTAAAGAAAGATTACAAACCGGTTATGACGGTTCTTGTCGGATCTCAGAATTACGGTATCGCAACAAATAAAAGCGATTACGATACTTTTACTTTTGTGCTTCCGACAGTGCGGGATATTTCCATGCTGAAAGATCCGGTCAGCACGATGGTAGAAGACGACCTGGGACACATTGACATTAAAGATATCCGAACCGGCCTGCGGCTCCTGAAGAAGACAAGCCCGAACAGCGTAGAGTGCTTCGCGACAAAATACCGTGTTGTTGAACCGGGATATGAGGACATGATGAACTCCATCACGCCTTATATGCTTCGCTGCGACACACATCACATGATGTCGGCTATCGGCGGGCTTGCCAGCCAGCTGACAAAGAGAAATATGCCGGCAGGGAAAAGGCTGTCGCATGTTCTGCGAATGGAATGTATGGCGCAAAGGTATTTTGATGTTAACTCGGATATGCTCTCGCTGCCCGATAAAGCACGCGAGCTTGCTTTGGAAGCGAAGTTCGATGCGGAAAATCCAAAGTGGGAAAGCCTGTGCGAAACACACGCAGAACGCGTTCAGCAGATTATTCGGGAGGCTGATTTAAACTTCTTTGAAAAGTACGAGTCTGCCGCAATAAAAAATATTGAAGATCTGCAGATTGCGCTCACTTTGAAAGTGCTCGATGATTATGGTACAAACTGATTACACGCTGCTTCACCGCAGCGTTTTTATTTTTTTGTGATGTTTTTCAGGATAGTAACACGAAAGTTGCATAATAAAGCAAGTATAATTTTTATGATGGGCCGTTATCGCTTTACCAAAAACACGGCTTAAATTAAAGGAAAAGGAGAAAAAGAAAATGAAGGAAGTCAAAGTGGAACTTGTCAACCGCGGAATGAACTTCGGACGTAAAAACGACCTGGAGAAAGCGGAAAGGACAATCAATGATCTGCTCGCAGAAGGCTGGAGCCTGGATCATGTCGTATCCCCGAACGATGTCGGCGGAGCCATTGTTGGCATTTTCAGCAGGGAAAAGGAAGATAAGGCGGAATAAAAATCAACTTCCGTATCAAAAGCGCTGCTTCGGCGGCGTTTTATTTTATAAGACGTTATGATTCAGGAGAAAAATAGAGGGTGTTTGATGTATAATTAAATATGAAAAAACAAAAAGGAGTGTGAAAGGATGACAGTCCAGGAGCAGATCGATAATGTAGTCAAAATGGTAAAAGACGGTCTGAAAATGATGCCGGCGGAGGAACGCGAAGAAATCATCCGGTCTGTTGAAGATATTGGCTACCAGTGGCAGAACGCGAACGCGTGCCATAAGGCAAGCCTTGTCGCTGTCGGCATGATGCTTCATGATGATCAGGAGGAAGTGGATTTTACAGATGAGAAGCAGATCGCGAGTCTGGAAGATGAAGGAGCCTCCGCTATAATGAAAGAGATTACACTGCCGGGTTATGCCGAGCTGGTGGGAATATTCCTTATAAAAGCAAACGCGTTAAGCAGTGTTGGAATACAAGGAACGGAAGAATAAAAAGGCAAAAAGCCGGCTCTTTGAAAACGCAGCGGGTATGTCTGTGTTTAAATCCGGTCAGGATGAAAATAGATAAGTAAACCCAAAAAATAAAAAAAGGAGAAGAAAAAATGGATGATGTAATGAGATTTTTACAGGCGAATTGGGTGTGGATTGTAATTGCTGTTGGAGTAATAATCCTGCTCTTCAAGTTCTTCCCGCGGTACAAGGTCGCGCCTCCGGATACCGCGCTGATTATTTCCGGATTTTTCAGGAGAAATTACAAGGTGCGGAATGCGGATGGAACTGTGTCCACAAAGAAGTTTGGCTACAGGATTGTCCGCGGCGGAGCGACTTTTTACATCCCGGCTATCGAACGTATTGACCAGCTGGATATGTGCCTGACGCAGGTGGATATTAAGACCGCACAGCCTGTTCCGACGAAGGAATATATTTCAGTCTTGGTAGATGCTGTCGCGAATATCAAGATTGGATCAGATGATCTTTCTATTGCTACCGCCGCAGAGCAGCTGCTCCATTATGACCCGAACCAGATTAAATCTCTCGCAAAAGATGTACTGGAAGGCAATATGCGTGAGATTATAGGTCAGATGACTATCGCGGAACTCGTGCAGAACCGTGATAAGTTTGCCCAGGAGTCTATTAAGGCCGCAATGTGCGACATGAGCAATATGGGCCTGGAGATCATCAATCTGACTATTCAGAATTTCTCAACGCCGGACCAGGAAGGAAACGTAATTGACACAATGGCGGCGCGAAACGTCGCAGAGAAGCAGCAAGACAAGCGAATTGCAGAGGCAGAAGCAGAGAAGGAGTCCAAGTTCGCGGAAATGCAGGCAGAGGCGGAAATAGCCCGGCAGAACCGCGATGTTGAAGTGCAGAAAGCTGAGTATAAACAGCAAACTGAAGAAGCGCGTGCAAAGGCCGAAATGGCATACAGGATTGAACAGGAACGTATCAACAAGACCTTTGCTACTGAACACGCCGCTGCGGAAATGACGCGACTGGAAAAGGAAACAGAGCTGAAACGGCAGGCTGTTGAGATTGAGCGTGAAAAGCTGAACGTGGAAGTCCGTGAAAAGGCCGCAGCGGAGAAGGATAAGGCTATCGCGGAAGCGGAAGCTGATAAATACCGTCGGCAGGCGGAAGCGGACGCGTCCCTGTACGCAGCTCAGAAAGAGGCGGAGGCTATTCGTATGAAGGGCGAAGCGGAAGCAGACGCTATGCGGATGAAGGCGGAAGCAATGAAGCTTTACGGGCAGGCTGCTATGATGGAAATGATTGCGGATAAGCTGCCGGAAATCGCGCGTGCGGTATCCGATCCTCTGAGCAAGACAGAGAAAATCATTCTGTTCGGAGAAGGCGGCGCCACCTCTATGGCACGGGACACCGCAGGTACGATGCTGCAGACTTTTGAGGCAATTAAGCAGGCCGTCGGGCTGGATATACCGGGAACAATCAAGAGCGTGGCTACAGGCGGTCTGATCGGGAAAGCAATTAAGGATGAGGATGCCAAGGAAGAACATGTTGAAGAAAAAGAAGAGTAAGAGGAGGATTTTTATGAAAAAGGCGGTTTCTGTTATTCTTGCCGTACTGCTGTGTGCAATTTGCGCAGTTTCATGCGCTGAAAGCACGTATCATTCTGAATACGCCGGATTATGGTACCTTGGCACAACCGGGTATGGAAGCGACTATGTGATCGCAACAGAGCTTATTTTCAATGAAGATCATACGGTAACATACCTGTGCGATGATGATGCATCCGGATACTGGGACGTCGTCAGAATGAATGGAAAAGAAACTGTAGAACTGGAGATAAGGACTTCCCTTGGCTATACAGAAGTCCATATGAACTACGATGAAAGCGAAGGTATTTATAAAGCCAATTACGCTGGCTTGTATTATACGCTGTCCAGAGAAACGCCGATAAAGGAACTTAACGTAAAAAACAAGGAAGACGCTGAATTAACGGATTATGAGGGCGTTTGGATCCCACATCGGATGTTTGTCTCCGGGACAGAGATGCCAATTAAGGAAGTTCTGGCGGATGATCTTAAGATATCGGTTGAATCTATTGAAACAGAAGGCGTTGCCGAACCGATTGTGAAGATTTATCAGGACATTGAAGATGATGACCGTGTAGATGAAAACGTGTGCGCTTTCATGCAGAACAGCTGGATACACTATTGTGTATTGAACGACCAGGAAGAGTATTTATCAGAAAAAGAAGAGAACGTGAAATACTTCGGAGATATCAATCTTCGTGAAGACGGGAAACTGGTAATGACCATGGAATATGAGGGAATCGTAAAATTAACGATTACGCTCGTCAAGGAAAAATAAAAAGAAGGAATAGCACACATGAAAAAAGCAGCAAGCCAGATAATTCCTTTTAGTATTGCCATGGTATCCGCTATCGCTATTGCAATGGTTGGAATTATGATAGCGACTTTACCTGTGCCGGGAAAGGCCGCGGAAAACGTCGAAACGGACAAACATGAACTGTACAGCGCGCTTTTTATGGTAAAATCCATCGACGAGGATAATGCTGTATTAAATCTGATTAATTGCAACGGAAATGAGTTTAAATATGACAAAACAGAAGGTTGGAACGTCGGAGACTACATGACTGCGATAATGGACAATAACGGGACAGAGGGAATCTTTGATGACATTATTATAAGCGTAAATAAAGAATATCCGTATCTGTTCAGACTTTATGAAATCAGATACGGAATCAATGGAGACCAATAAAAGTGGATCCGCCTGGAATCGAACCAGGGACACAAGGAATTTCAGTCCAATGCTCTACCATCTGAGCTACGAATCCATAAAAGAGTGCGCCTGCAGGGGCTCGAACCCTGGACACCCGGATTAAGAGTCCGGTACTCTGCCAACTGAGCTACAGGCGCAAGATGGTGGGAGAAGATGGAGTTGCACCACCCGAAGTGCTTCCGCACCACCAGATTTACAGTCTGGCCCGCTACTGCTTACGGTCTATTCTCCCATAATGGTGTACCAGAAGGGACTTGAACCCTCAACTCCCGGATTAAAAGTCCGGTGTGCTTCCGATTGCACCACTGGTACATAAACAAAAGCTGCTCGCCCATCCGTGGCAAGCAGCTTTCTTTTGACCTTTCCAGATCATACTACTTATCCTTAAAAGGGCAACGCAAAATGGAGTGCGGCTTAAATTTATAGCCGTACTTAAACACAAAATACTTCACAGCCGCGTTCTGCATCATGTGATTAGCCTCCTTTCGCTGTCCTTTTCAGGATCATAATCATTATACTTTCAGGCGTTTATCTTGTAAATAAACCTGTGGTATAAAGTGCGCAGGACAGGACTCGAACCTGCAAACATCCGGAGAGGACGTCATCTCGGATGGTGTCTTCCATTCCATCCACCTGCGCAAGAGTGTGCCTAACAGGATTTGAACCTGCACATCCTCTCGGACACCAGATCCTTAGTCTGGCGTGTCTACCCAGTTCCACCATAGGCACATATGGTACACGGAGCGGGATTTGAACCCGCAAGCCCCGTCGCGGGGCATCAGGGTTTGGGCCTGACGTGTATACCAATTCCATCCATCCGTGCAAACAAACAGTACGCAGGGCGGGATTTGAACCCGCAAAACCCGGCTTCTGAGACCGGTAAGTATTCCAGTTCCATCACCTGCGCATATTGGCGGCGCGAGAGCGACTCGAACGCTCAAACAGACTTTAGTCCGTTTACTCCTTAGCAGGGAGCTGCCTTACCATTAGGCTATCGCGCCATGGAGGTTCCGCCCGGATTCGAACCGGGGATATGCGGTTTTGCAGACCGCTGTCTTAGACCACTCGACGCACGGAACCTTGGCATCGGGTGAAGGTGCCGATCCTTCGCCTGGAGGGTCAAAGCCTCCCGCGCTGCCGTTACGCCAACCCGATACGAGCACCGGATGAAGGGGTCGAACCTCCGACTGCTGGTTCAGAGCCAGCTGCGTTGCCGTTACGCCAATCCGGTAAATTCCTCTGTTAAATTTCCTTGATCACCTCCGAATATTTTTACATTTATGCCGCGAATTTGGTAGCTCCTGCGGGACTTGAACCCGCGTCTGTGCCTTGAGAGGGCCACTATCCTGACCAGCTAGAAGAAGGAGCCTTGTACTAAAATAACGGTCGGGACAAATATCACGTTGGGACAAGTATAAGTGCAAAGGATCAGCAGCCTCCACGGGGATCGAACCCGTATCTTCTCCTTGAAGGGGAGAGATCCTGACCGATTAGAAGAGGAGGCCGTATGCCCCTGAAACAGGGGCGAATTATGCTGTTTACGCACTTGCCTGTTGCCGGACATCCCGGACAATAATGTCGTCCACAGTGGTCCCGAATATCGCGGCAAGCACGATAATATTGTCAAGCGTAGGCATTGCAGTCCCGCGCTGCCACTTGTAGATGGCCTGCGGAGTAGAGAAACCGAATATCTGCTGAACCTGCTGTACTGTCATGCCAGCCTGAGTTCGCATCCGAAAAATGTTGCGCCCGGTGGCGACCATGTCAATGATGGGAATGTTTCCCATGTTAGATCATCCTTTCTTCAGGTATAAACGAAAACCGCTTGCCCTGTAACGGACAAGCGGCCTGGTATTACGAGTATTACCCTCTGTCAGGTCTCTTTCACGTTCTTTTCAGGGCAACGCAAAGCGAAGCACAGTTCTTGTTCAAGACTGCACTGAAACTCATAATACTTTTTGCACAAAGCCAAATTCCGCATTCGAGTCTCACTCCTTTCGCTTTGGGCATAAGCCCTGATTACATTGTTATTTTACACTATAAAGCCGGATGTGTAAATATACCTGTAGTATAAAATAACGGTATTCCGATCTTTATGGAATGTCATCTAAGAAAAAACTTTAGTCAGGAATCCATGTCATCAGAAACATATGAATGTAAATATCCTTGTCTCCGTATGTATAGTCGTAAGAAAATGCCTTGCTAACGCTCTCCTCACGATCATTCGCGGGGACAAGGGATATATTCTGATTCCGTTTGGCTGCGTTCATATCGTAGTCGTGAACAAACATCCAGACAGAGTTGTTGACGTTGCCCTCTATGGTTGTCAGGCGATATTTGCCGTCACAAAGCTCTTCAATATCATATACGATACCGACGTGCCAGTTCCCGTTCATTCCTTTTTTTCCGTACAAGACAACAAACCCCTTTTGCGGCATCATGGTTGTTCTGTGCATATGAAGGAAGGCGTGCTGATACTTCGCAGGGCTGGAACCACGAACGCAAAAGCACCCATCCCTGGACCCTTCAGGCTCCGCAAGAATGTCAGGTTCAAGTTCTGTTGGGATACCGGCTTCCATCATACACCATGTCGTAAAGCCGGCGCACCATTCCCATTCATAATTGTTCCACCATTGGGTGTACTTGTTGCTCTTTTTTAGTCTCTTCCCCTGCAAGCCATCCCATTCATTGTACGCAATATCCAACATACGCTGTATGTCAACGGGGATGTCATCAATCACAGACTCTGAAATATCAATGGGGGCAGGGGTAGGTGTTGGGCTGGTTTTCCCGGAAGCATACGACGTGCTGAATAATAACAGAATTCCCACAAGAACGAAAATAAACGAATACTTATGTTTCATATAAACAACTCCATCCTGCTTAAAAGCGGCCACGCTCCCCACAAAGCATGACCGCCTCCCGTTAATGGAACCTTGCGCTGACGACCTTTGTTAGTTTTGGGTTCCACGTACATTATACAACAAATACGCTTTTTTTGTTCTGCTTATACCAAAAAAGAAAAAGTGACCCGAAGGCCACGTAATCAGGTGTGCCGCTCAATGAACTGAACGACACACTCCAGGAACTCATTCTCCGTTCCGCACTCCAGCGCGTCGAAGATGAAAGTTCCACCAAAGAAGATAATGCCTGACAGGATAAACCACCAGAAACTATGGGTGAATAAGCCAATCACAAATACAGAAACAGTGAGAATGATCACAGCCAGCCATTTAAGCATAAAAAATTCCTCCAATCCGTTTTCGTTTTGGGATGATATAAACACGCGCTGTCCGGAAGAACAGCACGAAACATAAGGGAATCTATAAAAAAGGCATAAAATGCCATAATTCCTCCAGCAATAAATCATAAAATCAAAGAAGAGACTGAAAAACGTCTAAAGAAACTACATAAAAAATTATATTTCTTTTGCGTGCCATGATCGCGATAATGTCAGGCGTCTACGAATAACACCGAGTTGTAAGTACAAATAAGCGCAAGAAATAATAAAATTCACCAGATATGACAAATGAGTGCAACAAAAAATACAAAAAATACAGTTGATTCGTCTAAAAAAGCAAAATATGTCGTATAATAAGAATGTAGCCAAATATTAAAGAAAAAAGGAGAAAAAAATTATCAGGAAAAGTAAAATAAAACAAAGCAAAAAGAAGAAAAAAACAAAAAAATTGCACTGTTTAAACAAATGGATCACAAGTAGTAAAACGAAGTTGGAAAATGGAAGGAAAGGGTACGGAAATAACGGGGATGGCGAATGGGTCAAAAGGTAAGCTTGGATGGGGATTATGTGTATTGCTTGCGCTGGCAGGGAGCTTCATGATAGGAACAATAATATCAATCGGAGCATATTACAGCCAAGACAGGTATGACTACGCTTATGTAACAATTGAGTATGCATTTTCTGAAGCAAGTACAGGAGAAACGCCTACGGGAAGAGCGTTCAGGCCGATGATATACTTGCAGGAGGATGTTTATGAACTGGCAAAAGAGAAAAGTGGAGTGTTTGCCAGATATCCTTTTGTCCAATGGAAAAACAATTTTATAGGCACAGCCGGTGATGCGTCAAGAAACAACACAAAAGTAATGGACAACGAACCGGATGTTTATAGACTGGATGCCAGCAAAGAGTATAAACCAACCATGTTTACTCTTTACCTGAAAAATGATTTTGAGCCGAAACTGTCGCAGGAAGAGTTAATTAACGCACACAGGTTGCTGCTTGAGTCATATAAAGAGTATTTTCTGAATGAATATCGGGAAAAAGCTGAAAATTACATAACAAGCTCTAATATAAATGATGAAAAAGATTACGGTGAACAATTGAATTCGTTGACCGAATCGTTTGAGCAGATAAAGAATTTCGCAAACGAAATTAAGGAAAACGCGAAAAAGAAGGGGATACGGCTAAACAGTATCCCGGACAATGTAATTTCGTGCGCGAACGGTGTTCTGAAAACAGATATTGTTCATGCGAACGGGGTAGTGAGCGCAAAGGCTGTAACAAAAAATGAAGAAAACAAAATTTTGACATGCGAGTATGAAATAAGAGAGCTGGAAAATGAGCTTCTTAGAAAAGAAAACGAATTGGGATACGCAAATGAAATCATTGCGTGCTATGAAGGAAATGAAACTACATACTATGTAGGAAAGAAAACAACGCTTATCTTAAAACAAGACACGCAGGAGCAATATGATAATGCTGTTGCAGAAAGCGCAAGATTAACAGACGAGATTACTGAGTTGAAAACCCGTCTGGAAATGAAAAAAGAAGACCTGGGGAAATTGAAAACTTCCAGGGCAGAAAAAACAAACGCGCAAAAAGAAAAAGACAACGAAGAAATGGAAACGGAGATCCAGGGGATTGTTGAAAAAAGGGAAAACCTTCTTGAGTCTGTAGGAGAAATGCTGGTTTTATACAATGAACAAATACTGCCGGATAAAAGCATACGAGTAACGGAAGTGCAAAGCCTTCGTCCAGGATTGTTTAATGAATCATTCCTGAGGATTGAAGCACCAATTGCCGGCGCGTTATGCCTGATAACGCTGATTGTGTGCATATCGGTTAAAAAATATAACGACAAACAGAAAGTAGGGGAAGCAGAATGAAACGATTAATTGCAGTAATTCTTTTGTTATCTGTAATCGTAAGTGGCGTATCGTTTGCGGCGAATGCGAACACCGGTAGCAGTTGGGAAAAATTCGAAATGGAGTCTATCAGGGAAAAAGGCAACCCAAAGATGTCATATTGGGTTTATGTCCCGGACAATTATCATCCGGGCATGGCTATGGTTGTCTATCTGCACAGCACGTCCGGAATGACAAAGTACGCAACAAACGAAGCCCTGCCTGCGTATGTTAAAAACGGTATTGTAGAGAACCCGGATGCTATCATCGTCGTTCCACAGCTTGTGGGAGATAAAGATAGGGATTATTGGGATACCGCGGCAGGAACAGTCAACCGCATTACAAAGCACGTCATAGAAGAGTATGAGATAGACGAAAGCCGGGTCGCGCTTACGGGGTGGAGCCTTGGTGGAATCGGCGTATGGGACATTGCTGAAGCAGCCCCGGGGCTGTATAAGAGAATATTATCTCTTTGCGGGCGAGTAAAAGGAACAAAAAGTGCAGAGAGTTTCGTTGGAAGTGAAATACGTATTTATACTGTCCCAGACGACAAGAACGTAAAATCCACGTCCGCAATACAATTTATGGAACCGCTCCATGAGGCCGGTGTGAGCGTGACCCACACAGAAATAGATTCAACACACTCGAAGGTCCCAATTCAGGTATACGGGGACCCGGAAGTCCAGGAATGGCTTTGGTTGATTGCGGAAGGGACAGGAAAGTATAATAAAATAACAACAGGCGAAGTGTTGCAGACTGCGGAGAACCAGGAATGGACAGAGTCAGGAGATCTTACAGAGGAATGGAAATTAAAAAGCAGGAATGTTAGTTTTAATAAAGTTGTTACTATTAAGGACAAGAACTTTGTCCTGTATGCGCAAAATTCTCCTGAATACTGTGATATCCAGGCTGGGAAAAGTGGATCCTGCACCGTAGGTGGGAGTATGTGCTCCGCTTTTGCTCTGGCGAATGTTCTGATCAATGTCGTCAATTATGACGATCTTGAGATCCTGAAAAACATCGCAAGATCGCCAATAAAGATCGATACAAAGAGCGTCATGATTGGAAAGGGAGTCCGTGAAAAAGACTCGTTTGAGCTAACAAGAAACGAAGATATATTCCGCTATTTTCCTCTGGCATTAATCAATATCATTGGCGGAAACAATGTGGGCTTCGGAAACGGTCTTGGAAATACGGGAAGCTACAAGCTGTTTTTCCAGAGAATGGGCATACGGTTTGAAAAAACAAAAGAAACCAAGGATTGCGTGGAGGCTGTCAAAAACGATGGCGCTATGGCGGTAATCTGTACAGGAAGTGCCGCCAGCCCCATTGCGAATCAGTATGGGCATTACTTTGTAATGGCATACGTTGACGGGGACCGCGTTTACTTCCTTGACAGTATCATGAAAAACACATACGAACTGGATAAGTACGGAATCATATATGTACAAGAACCAGGCGTATTTTGGGTAGACAGGGAAAATCTGAAAAAACTTTGTCTTTACGGAACAAAGTTTATAGTGTACCCGAATGAGGATCACACGGTGTACACTCAGGAGGATTATGACGCCTATATTAATCTTTCAAACACAAACGTAAACAATTGAATATTATCGTGTGACTTTAACCATCGCACGTTAATAAAATAAAAGAACCGGAAACCGGTGAAAAACAAAGGAGTGGTACCAAATGAAGAGGCTACTGAGTATCCTGATGATCCTGGCTTTGACGCTGGGATGTACTGTTGCAAGCGCAGATTATGACGCAGCGACAGTCATCGATAAAAACGAACAGCGGAATGTCAAAATTCATCTGGCCGGGGATAATGAGGTTCCGACGGGCTACAGCCCGACAACCGGACGTGACTTGGACGAGCTTGCGGCGGAGGTCGTAGGCGACGATGCCATGGGTATGGCAATAACGGGTATTTACTATCCTGTTTTAGTGCAGGAAAACGGCATTTGCGGAGCTACGGGCATAGGCGCACCATGGTATGGGGCCAGCGCGGACGTATATTATGAACTTCCGAAATCACAGACAGGGCATACGCGTATGTGCATGATTTTTAATGATGTGCATCCAAGATATGTGGGTGGATCGCGAAGCATTCGTGTCGGTTATCTCTGGATCAGGCAGGAATGGAATGCCCCGTACCTGTTTGCAGGAATGCAAACAGGCTCCGTGTCAACTAAGTATGATACTAACTGTGAAAACGAAATCAACCGCCTGAAAATCCCGAATTCTTACAGCAGCAAAATTCCGATTGAGGAAAAAATGATGTTTAACGGTCTGGACGGTGGAGGAAAGCCATGGCTTGGCGGAAAATATCGCGTGGAGGGTGTTCCGTCCAGCTGCAATCTAGTATGGGACCTGATTTACGAAGTTACGGAGGTTCTTGGAAAAGACCGTCAGTTTGCAAACCACGCATGGAAGTTTACAGATGAAATTCCGGAAGGCGGAGACAACGCGGAAACAGTGTATGTCATGTTCCGGAAAGATAAGGCTGCTACGGGAGATGAGGACAACCCAAATGACGTCTACTATTTTAACAGCCTTTACCAGTACGACGCAAAAGAAAATGTGTATTACCGTTCAATGATCCGCAATCTGGACAATCCGACGGAAAATACAATTCCGTTCCTGGAACAGGTAGCAGCAAATTGCTCCACATATAAGAAAAAGGATGTTAAGTGGCTGAAGTGTGACAGAATGCCAGGCGATGATATCACTTTTGCCAACGTGATTGTTCAGTTTGTAGATGAAAAATGGCCTACAGGAGAATGCCCGTATCCGATCATGACCGGCAAGGGAAACGCAGAATATTTCATGGGCGGAAAGCATATAAAGGGCGTCTGGAGCCGGGATACGTACAACACCCGCACGGTGTTCTACGACGAGAACGGAGAAGAAATCTCCATGCAGCGTGGACGCACCATGATCATTATCATGGATAAAGACACAGAAACACGCGAGATTCGTTACGAATAATCAGCACAAACAACCAAACCCCTCGTCCGTCTTCTGGGCGAGGGGTAATATCGTCTTTAGATGACATTATTTTTTATTGTCTGTAACTTTGTCAATAAAATATTTGTATTCAGTAAGCCCGGGAATGCCAGAGGGAGAAGGATTAGCAGAAATAAGTTTCGCATTCAGCTTATGAGCAATATTATTCCAAAAACGCAGGGCAATACGATTAGTGTTGAATACCTCAAGGAATACAGGACCGGTATGCCCATCAAAGATATCCATAAGGGCTCTTTCCATGAAGCCACTTCCTCTGTATTCCAGAATAACATATGCCTCGCAAATGTATAAACCTTCTCCGTGAAGATTTAGGTTTTTTGCGGTGATAAGAAACCCTATCAGTTTTTTATTTTCATCATAAATATCCGTCCATGTAAACCATTTTTTTCTCAGATAACGGCGAAAGACTGAACGGGCCTGAATGTTTGCGGAAATCTTGCCATGAGGCGTAGGATCAAACCGTTGCATCTCATTACAATAATCGAGATACATATCCTCTCTTGCTTTATTTATTCCACTCATGTGAATTGCCCCTCCCGATGCTTAAAATAAAGCCATACAATAAGAATAATACATAATAAAAGGCACAAAAAATGTAAATGAAGTATTTTTATTTACAGAGCACCTTCAGACGTATTTTCAGTCAATTTAACTGAATGCGAATGGAAGGTTGTTTTTATATAGATTAAAAACAACTAAAGAGGAGGAATTTTATGCGCTGATACTTAATTTATTGGCAAGCTACGAACAGTATTAATGCAAAGAGGACAAGTGTTTAAAAGAATTGTAAGGAGGAAATAAAATGAAAGTTGTGAGCTTTGGAAGCTATTTTGAAGACTATGGACGTCAGGAGATTGAGATTCCGGATGATATCGACGCGAACGATAAGGACGCGGTTGTTGAATATCTGAAGAGCATTTGGGATGATGTCCCGCTGCCGTCTCCCGGAGGTTATGTTGAAGGATCGCATGAACTGGACGAAGAGAGCCTGGAAATCTATGACCGTAAGGATCCCACGAGCACCGAAGAAACCTTGTCGAAGGACGGAATGTCTATTGATAATGGGTTCATCCGTGTCGAGTGGTACAACGCGGACGAAGGATGGAGCGGCGACTATAATCCGGACGATCCGGACGATGAGAACCTGCTGCGGTTCGATGTCTATATCAAGCGCGATGGAGATTGGGAAGCCGTAGAAGACGCGAGCTACTGCACGCGTATGCCTGCGGATACAGATCCTGAAATCCTGAAGCGTGCTCTGAAGCTGCTCCTGAAGGAGTATACGAACGCGCTTCGCGCAGATCCGTATGCCTCCGTGAAAAAGATGGGAGAAGGATACTCCTGGATGTCTCCGGAATGGTTTATGCCTGAGATCACGAAGGAAATGATCCGTGAAGGACTTCAGAAAGGAATCGTCCGCTATATTCTGGATCCGAATGGAAGCGGTGAAAAAGGAACTGTTTGCCAGATCGGAGAGAGCTGGTTCTACCAGGGCGGACTTACAGCGGAAGACTCCACGCCGGAAGAATATGTCCGAAACGTACCTGTAGATGACCGCGTGTCTGAAATTTACGAGACGCTGGAGGGCTTCAAGCGTGAGATTGAACTCCGTGATGAATACTACTATTACGCGGCTTTTCTTCGGGAAAACCTGAAGGAAGCAGTGTAAGGAGGTGATTCACATGGATAAAACTCTGACCGTTTCTGACCTTCCTGTTCTTGGAGCATGGAAAGTTCTGGACGCAAAGACTAAAAGGACCTTGCATGAAAGAACGCCTTCCGAGCCAGGGGATATTGCGCCGCTTGTTGCTATCCGAAATGTTGTCGCGGTTTACGCCGCGAACGATGTCCTGGTTGTCGAGGTGGAATGACAGTGGTTATTCAAAGGAATCACGGCAAATTATACATGGAAAAGCTTCACGGCTTCGGCTGGATGCTGACCAGTATTATGGTAGATGAGAATTATCGCGGACAGGGGATCGGAAGCGCAATGCTTCATGAAGCCCTTGAAAAATGCGGAAGGCCCGTCTATCTGTTTGCCACGAATGAGTTGGGAGGAGATCTGAGGCGCCTGAAAAAGTTCTACAGGCGCTTCGGGTTCGTCCCGCATAAGAACCCAAAACAGGATATGTTCCCGTATCGCTACAATATGATACTGGAAAAATGATCCTTTAAAAAACGGAGGTAATATATGTATACAATGGAAGACTGGAGAAGGGATGGCACTTTTAACGCCTCCCCTGGGCAGGAAATCTCTGAGGAGATTTACAACGAAATGTTCAATGCTCTTCCGCCGCTGAACCTGCCGCGAAATACTGCGGAATACGCGCTGGAAAAATTGAACGTCCCTGTCCATGCCGGATTTATGATGGGCGAGCCTTACGACAGTAATGCCAAGGATGGTATCTTGTTCCTGGCCTTCGGTATGAATGACTATGGAAAAGGAAAACATTTCTTCTATCTGGGGCTTGGCCATAAAGACAAGCCTGTAAAGAATGGGACATATTACTTCTTCGAGTCTGTTGAGGGACTGCAGGACGACGGTCTTGTTAAGGCGACGAAAGATATAGACGATGTAAAAGCAATCCGTTTCGCTCAGGAACGGGAGGCTACCGCCTATAAACTGACTTACTGGCAAGGAAACGTAACCAGTAAAGAAACGCTTTACGTCCCAATGTTTCAGTGAGGTGAGCCAGCGTGAGCAGAGATTATACCCCGCTGGAACGCTACGCGAGCAATAAGTATATTTCCCAAAAATATCCCGGGGAAGGAGATATGTGGCTTCATAACATCGAAATGGTAAATATGGAAACCGGAGAGTCGAGGAAGTTCTTTACTGAAGAAGAACAGGAAATCCGGAAGCACTTCCGCTTTCTTGCAATCACCATGGGAGATCATTTTCTGAAGCTGTATTATAAACTTCCTGAAGAAAAACGGGAAAGCAGACTGTATGTGCTTGAAAACATAATCCAGGCATTACAGCTTGCGTGCGAGAAAGGCAAAAAAGCCTTTGATGAAGCAGATGTTCCTGAAACCATAAAAGAATGGTATGTCGGAAAACTGGATCCGGATTTTTATTATTCGGAAACAAACGACGAGCTGTTTTATGAATGGTGCCTGGAAGAATTTTTTAAACGAGAGGAGAAATCTGAATGAGAAAGTGGAAAATGGAATCAGATCTGAAAAAAATCGCGGAAAAGATCAGCGAAGAGATTGTGATCCGCACTTACCCGAATGGGTCTTCCGAGGATACACGTCGCGTAACGACTCCCGAGGAGAAGGAAGTGCTTTACAATCTTGCTTATGGCGCTTTGCTCGCTTTGAACTATGGCGATGAAGCGCGGAGCAATCCGGCGGCGGAACGGGCTATCGTGAATTCTGCGGAGTTTATGGTAAAGCTCTTTCTTCCGGAGTGCAACGGATACGACTCGCTGTACATCCCGTTGAATAACGCCATTCAGTTGTGGGAAAAGGAGGATGTTTGAAATGAATCGTAATGATATGACTTATTTCAAGCGCATCACTCCTGAATTGCTAGAGTCGCGCTTTGACGGGTACACTGTGCCGGAAAATATCAAACAGCGGGCGAAGCTGATCATGAAGAGATTCGTGATTAAGGGCTTGTGCGACGGTATGTACGTCGCAAACTGCATCGCGTTCGACAACGGCACGGGGGACGGAAAAGGACACTTCAGTGAAGGCGAAATCAAGCCGGAGAATGTCGATAAAATCGTCAAGTACCTGATGGCTGCGTATAAATGCAATATTTTCCCGCGCGACAAGGAAGATCTGACAGAAATTATCCGCACAGGAACACTTTCCAAGGAAAGAATGATTGCCGGCCTGAAAAACAGCATTGAGATCCGGCATGAGTTGATTCGTCATTACGAAGAAACAAAAGATGCCTTCCATCGCGAGTATGTGTATGGAGAAATCGGCATCATTAAAGATCTGATTAAAAAAGAGGAGGAAGCAGCATGAAGATCACTACTGTAACAATCTGGCAGAAGGATGACGTTGATCCCTGCACAGTATCGTTTGATGACCGTGATAAGGCGGAGCAGTATAAAGAACGGATGGAGAAAATCTTCAAAGATGGCGGCGATCCATACTATAGAGTCACCATCGATGAAGGCGAACTCAATAACGGCAGCAATTATATGCATGCCTTCGCGTCTGAAATGGGCATTGACATTCCTGACGAGCCGGAAGACTTGCCGGAAGACGAAAAGGAATTAACCGTTACATACGCGGTAGAAGGTCGTTATTTCACAACTGTTCGACTCCCTCGCGGAACCAGGATCCCGACCAAAAACTCTTCCCGTGAAGAGCAGGAGGGATTCATAGACGCTGTCAAAGGCGCGTCCATCATTGATTACTATGACGCCGATTTCGGTGAGCTGAGTGATATTGATGGAAGAGCGATCATTATCGAGGACAGCGAAGGCGACATCATCTGGGAAGATGGGTTGACCACGCTGGTAAAGTGAGGTGAAAATCATGGCAGTGATGATAGAGATCAAAGCCAAAACCTCCGCGGATGCAGAAGATATGAAAAAATACGTTGAAGAGGATGCCGGAATAACCCTTCATTGGCAGCCTCAAAAATCAGATTTTTTCAGTGGAACCCAGAGTGAGTACTTCAAGGCTTTTGCTCCATATATCAAGGAACAGCCGGAGAGCATCCTTAGGGTATATGTGAAGAGTGTCCTGTATAACCGGGTCATGAATGGAATTTATCACTTCCATCAGAAAACCGGAAAAGATATCCTGACACTCGGACATTACCAAAACGGTGATGGGGAAGGCTGGTTAAATTGCGTCCGCTTCAGTAACGGCAAAGGAAAAGAAATCGCCGTGAAAAAGAGCGGAAGAATGATTGTCTGATTGACAATAAACGGAAGAATGCGGGCGAATCTCGCAAAGAAAGGAAGAATTGATTTATGAAACGCGCTTTTATCGCTGCGGCTATCATTATTGCCGCTGTATTCGCTGTGTCATGTGCTGTATGTGAAACCGCTACGGATGAACTATTTATCGGACGGATAAAAACGATTAACGAGGCAAATGGAACTGTTACTGTCGAAAACAAAACTGGCAGTTATACTGTCAATGCGACAGGATTCGGGATCAATGAACTCGTATCCGTAAATATAAACACGCATGAGGTACAGCGCTATGAATATCCTCCATTGTCAGCAAAACAAGTGTTTGTGGAAGTGTTCGCTATAATCGCAGTGACGGGCCTGCTCGTCTCGCTGGTTACAACGGGACTGTTCCAGGAAGTAAACACGAGTGGCTGGCTATTTAAAACCTGTATGGCAATGATTGTTGTCGGCGTTATTGGCGCGGCAGCAACTGGCATACTGGCATAAAACCACACACAGCATCGTCCTTCACGGACGGTGCTTTTTTTACGAAAAGGCACATAAAAAACCAAATTCTAAAGAAAAATACAAGTATTATTATATATAGAAGAAAAACGAAAGGTGGTGTGCCGGCTATGGAAAAGTTTATTTCTATTCTGATGAGCCTGATCCTGCTCATGAATGTTTTCCCGCTTGCAGTTGCCTCCGCCGAAACACAGTTTGTTGAGGTAACGAAAGACAGCGCACCCATCCGGGATGATTATTACGAGTCGGGAAATGTGCTGAAATGGGTTCCGCGTGGCACAATGCTGCGTGTGTACGACACAAAACTCAACAGCAAGCTCAATCATTGGTTCCGCGTCGAGTACGATGACCCGTCGCAGCACAGATGCATCATGGGCTGGATCTACAGCGGCAACGTCAAGGAACACAATCACAGCTATCAGAGATATGAATACAACGGAAACACTTTCTGTGTCTGTGAAAAGTGCAATACGATCTCTATAGAGAAAGTAACTACGGTTCCTCTGAGCAAGATGGATTCTATTGCTTTAGCGATTCCATCTGCTATTGGAACTGCCATGGTAGACAGCCCTGCAATCGGGCCTGCTGATGTCGCAGCGGTATTTATTCTGATCATGGCTGCATTTGAGATCGGAACGGAACCACAGATGACGGAAGTTATCGAGATGGTTGACACAATGGATATTACCAGGTTTACTGAAGGCACAAATCGCTGCGGCATTGATTCTTTTTACAAGGTGCAGCGTATGCCTACAGGCTTGAAAAAGATTGATAATACGTGTATTAATATGATGCAGGCGTTTATATGCGTCAAGTATAATATCTGTGATGTTTGGACTGAAACTCAGGCTGCCGCCGGATTGTGCGCCGCGATAAACGGGGATTTCTACGGCCCTGAAATCGACGCGACAGGGGATGCGTCTTATTATTATCACTTCCATCTTGGCGCAGACAGAAAACATAAGGAAAAGACAACCAACAAGCATATCTTCTTTGGCGCAAACGGATACGGACAGCGTCCGCAGTAAAGGAGGAATTACCGTGGCTAGTATTGAAATGTTAACGTCCCTTATGAAAGGTATGTACGGAGCGGAAGTGCTTCCCAGCGAGGAAGCCAGCAAATGGATCAGCGATGATGAAGAGCTTTTTATCGGGTACAGTTTTCCTGATGACAGGAAGGCGTTTTATCTGCTTTCTGTAAGCGATGGAAGACTCCTGACGGAAGAACAAAGGAAGCTGTGCGAGGGACTTCGTAAGTATCCGTTTGAAAACACTGCTGCCATTGTTTACAAGGACCATCATGGAAATGTAAATATGCGTGTTACGAATGGCATTGCAAGCGCGCTTGGAAGAGTATTTGAAGCCTGGAAAGAATGGAAAGAATAATTGAAGAATAACAAATGATACATACCATAGCAAAGAACTGTACGAAAATAGTACGGCTCTTTGCTTTTTATCTTGGATGTCAGATACGTATGGAAAGTAAAATAGGATTATACGGCAAGCATAACGCCAACAGAACAACTTGTTGAGTCAGAAACATTAAAGATACAATAAAGAAAATATAATAAAAATGAGAGGCTGCAAGAAAGCAGCGAAAAAGAAAGGAGAAACACAAAATGAAAAAAGTAATATGTCTGGTAATGGTAGCGATTATGATGATCGCGATGGTTACAACTGCAATGGCGGAATTTACGCCTCCGACACCACCACATGTGCAGCAGTGGATAGACAAGGAGGCAACAACCACAGAGCCTTCACCAAGCATTCTCGCATCACGTCTAGTAGCACGAACAGAATGGACAATAAATTTAAGCGCAACAAAGAAGGAAGTTTGGACAAAAACATGGGTTTGTTCATGGGAAAAAACAGTTCTAGTAAAATCCTACTATATCGACGGCGGTGGTGTAACACATTACCAAGTACCCGGATGGAGACCGAAAGTAGTATGCACCACGACTGTTGTGGGATATAGTAAACAGTATAAAAGTTCATTAGTTAAAGGGAAGTTTAAAAGTACATATGATTGGTGTAAAACATACACAAAAAATAGTACACTAAGAATAAGATAATCAAGAGTCTCTTGCTGATCAAAACAGTAACAAAAATGCCACAGACTCCCATGGCGGGAAGCTGTGGCTTTTGTTTTATATTTTAAAGATGCCAGATCAGCGAAGATTATAAATCTTTGCAAAATGGTTATAGACAGCAGGAATGGGCTTTTTGTAAAATGGCTGGTTCTCTGTGCACCATTTTTTAAGCTCGGCCTTGGAATTGAACGGCTTTCGCCAACTTTCTCCAGCCATGATTGTTTTTACCTGAGGTGCAAGTTCTTCAATGAACTTTTCAGCGGTCCAGCCTTCCCACGATGTAAAAGCCATATCAAATTACCTCCAGTTCAAGAAAGTCACACTTATTGATTGAATCAACGAAACGGAAAGTGCCACAATAACAATACTCAGAGTCAGACCATGGAATATTATCACAAGCATACTTTAACGTCTGCCGGCCATTCGTGAGGTGTTCTACCATCTCTCGATAAGATGGAGCCGGGAACTCCATAACGTAGTAGCTGCTCAGATCGTCCAGGATCCCGTGATAATCCCCCGTCAGATCAATCGTATAAGACTCCGGGAACTCATCAAATGGATTCTTGATGAGGCCGCCGTTTTTGTTGTAGCATCTGACACCGCTGTACATGTACATGAGCAGACGCCCTTTTTCAATTTCCGACCGGGTAAAAGAAATTTCACATTCCGGAAAACATATTGTGTAAAACGGTTCCACTGTGTTGCTCCTTCCCGTTCAAAAGCCGGTATCTTTCATTTCAGCCGGTCTTAAACTTAAACCATCCAGCAAAGCAAAAACAACATCATTATTATAAAGAATAGCAATTGAGCTGTTTTCACCAAGCCATACATACTCTTTTCCGTTCCTGGCAGCACAAGGTTCACCATATGCCGTTACAAGGGCATCATATACGGCAGCCATGTCGTAATCAGCGTCCTTGTCAAACCATACGCATACCTCAACAAGGCGTTGACCGCCCTGGTCTGAAACATACATGAAACTGATATTCCGAATAGTCTGTTTTGCGATAGTTGAATCCGGAGACCAGTATGTCTGGTTTGTCAAGTTCGTGGCGCATGTGTCCTTTTCCTTAAAAACGTAACGGTAGGGGACTTTTTTATCTTTCGCGTATGCGCCAATGTGGCTGAAAAAAGGATCACCGTTATTTTGCGAATCTTGCAGCGCAGGGTATTGATTACCGTCGGTAAAGCCTGCGTTGACCAGTAGTTTTATAACATCATTCGGAGAAGAATACCAGGGAATTCCCTGAAAGGTAAGTTCTGTTTCAGCAGATCCTGCACAAAGGAAACTGGTAACAAACAAGACAGTTACGAGAATAAAAAGGATACGGATTTTCATAAAGAATTCCTCCTCGTTAAAAATATTCAGATGTTCAAAGAAATTTCATCAGTTGTGCCTGAATTCGTCTCTATGAATCTGTACTTATATGGTACTTGATTTATATGTGCGGATTCGGGAAATTTACGCATAAAAACACCCCTGAAATGCTATCCAGGGGCGTGAGCGTGTGTCCGTAACTCAGATGAGTTTGGCTGCAAACTCCGCTTCAGAAATTTTACCTTCAGAGACCATCTTCTTCATCTGAAGCATATTTTTGCGCCATTTGTCCAGTTCTTCTTCGGATTCTTTTCCGGTCTGGACCCTGGAGTAATGCGTCCTGTAGGAACGGCGGTAAATCTTTGAAAGCCTCTTGTCCTGTTCCTTTTTCAAAAAGCGGCTACGGCATGAAGAGCCGTCGCTATCCGGAATATCGCACATAGGAGGGGTTTCCACGCCGGGTGCAACCGGATAAAACCTCCCGCAATTCTGACACCTATTAAACCGTATGCCATTCTGAAGCATGAGGTAGACTTCCAGGTAAAGAATCTCCTCAAGAGTTTCTGTTGAATATTCAATATAAGAAACGGTATCAGAGGCATCGTCCGCTGCAGAAACGATTTTACGAATTACGTCAGGAATGTGTGCGCTGTCTTCTTCCAGACGGCGAATGGACGTGACAAGCCGGGCCCACGTATTATCCCCACGGTCGTCAAGGTCTTCGAATTCGAGCTGCGCCTGAAGAATGCGCATAGACTTCGGATAGGAAAGAACAATTTTCGCTTTCGGATGCGAAATGGAAGGCTCACCAAGTGAAAGCAGTCCGTAAATTCCGGACCTGATAGAAAATGGAACGCTGGAAAGCTCCGGATTGCTTTCGTCCAGAAGAAGAGCGACAATATCACGGATGTCATCCTGCGTCTTGAAAAGAATAGCAAGGCACCCGTAGCCATCCGCATTTCTGTTGACCAGCCAGTCGTCAATATTATCAGACTGCTCTTCATTAATAATGGCAAGTTTATGAAACAGCTCCTGATCTACTCCGGAATTCTCTTTATCATGCTGCCAAATTGAGCTGGCAAGTTCCCGGTTGATATAAGCGCTGGCCGCAGCAGGATTGTCCGCGAAAAACGGATGAACCGCAATCAGCTTTTCATAAGCAGCCGCGGACTTCAAAGGATCCTTCTCGGAGACGCTTTCCTTTATCGTTTCAATGATTCCTTCAATATCCGCATTCAGAAAATTCAGAAGATGCGTGTGATTTTCCGGAATCATTTTTGCCAGCGGGACAACGTTCTCGCAGGCGTCGTAAAGACCTAGCGCAGGGTCGTATGTGAGGGAAGTACCAAGGTTCAGTTTCATGTCCATAGGCAAAACCTCCTAAAAAATATCAGAATTTTATTATGCAGCCAGGAACTCCATAACCGTCACGCCGGGATTGCCCTGCGGGCAGAATTTTTCCGCCAGCCGTCCTGGGAAAACTTCCAGGGCCAGCATGTCTTTAATGGCGGTGCCATGATTATACCCGTGAATAACCTCCAGGTGCAGAGGAGATCTGGTAACGTTGACGATGTTTTCAATGTTTCTTTTTGCCTCACGAACGGTCTGACCGTGCGCGTCGTAAATAATCCGCGGATCACCGTGTGAGTTCTTGGAAATGTTGATCCGCCACTTGTCGCTCCCGAAAATAATGAAATCAATGCAGGTGATAAACCGGTCGTTCATCTTGAATCCTCCTTTCTTTCGTGTGGGTCTGGCGTGGATTTCCCTCCCGCCGGCTTAACGATATCATATGAAGGGATTTTTTGTCAATAGTAAAATGATGAAAAAAGAATAAATTTCATCAAATTATATTGACAAAAGATGAAAAAGGAGTAAAATGGACCACGAGAACGGGGAAAGTGACGAAATTTTAGTGGAGGAGTGGCTGTATGGGAAAAGACGCGCTGAATGCTGTTGTAGAAGAAATAACACCGGCAATGGCAAAGGAGTATTTGCTTAAGAACGTGGACAATTACCGCAAGATTCAGCGGTCCAAGGTCAGCCGTTATGCGGACGACATAAAGAAAGGCCAGTGGGCCTTAAATGGCGAGACAATTGTATTCGGAGAAGACGGCATGCTGAAAGACGGACAGCATCGGCTCGCGGCGATAATTATGGCAGGGAAGCCGGTTAAGACACTGGTGGTCCGTGGCGTCGCGGATGAAGTGTCTATATTTAATGTAGGAACAATGCGGACGACGAATCACATCGTAAAAGCCGCAGGATTGGATCTGCCTACAACGGCCATAGCCGCAGCAAAGATCGTTGTAAACATGTTCGGGCAATCTGCGAAGGGTATTGAACTGGAGTATATAAAGAACAACCAGTCGGAACTGGCCAGGGCATACCGCTGCACGTGCAACGGATCCGGCAAGCGTGCATTCTCGCAGAAAGCGTCCTGTGTAGCTGCTTCTTATCTCATGCTGAAGACTTCAGGAATGCCGTTCTATGAACTGGAGCTGTTTTATAAAATCTTCTGCACAAAGGACACAACCGGAACAGACGGATACAACGCCACCCCGGTTTTAATTGCGAGGAGAATGTTCGAAGAGCGCTTCCAGAAGTATTCCGGGCCGATGGCGCAGAAAGAGCAGATGGAGATTCTTGTGCTGGCGATGCAGGACTTCCACTCCGGAAAAAAACGGGAGCAGGCATACAAAGTAAAAAGCCCTTTCAGTTGGGAAAAACTGGTTAAGCAGGTACGCAAAGCGGACGGACTGGATTAATAAGAGGAGAGAAGCATGAACGGAGAGAAGATTGTTGTCGCAAGAAAAGCAATGGGCTTGTCGCAGGAAAAACTGGCTAAAATGATTGGTGTCAGCGCAAACACCATATATAATTGGGAAAGCGGGAAGACAACACCGGACAGCAAAAACAAACAAAAACTCCGAAAAGCACTTGGCTGCTCGGAAAAGAACCCATATAAAAAGCCCGAATCCAAGCGGGTTTCACAGAACGAACAAGACAATGACACCAAAGTCCGGATAGAAGACATGACGGACTTGGAAGAAGTAAAAAAATACATGTGCCCAAGAAACACGTTTAAAAGCCTCACCGTATGTCTGGAAAAATGCGATGGAATCTCGACTTGCAAGGCAGGCCAAAGAGCATTAGCGTTGCAATCAAAAAAAATGAAAGAAACGGAGGAGCCTTCTATGAAACCGGAAACTGTTGAGGTTATGAGCGAAAAGGCATATGATACGGCGCTGAAGGAAAAAGACCCTGTAATGTATATTATGAACATCTACAAGGCGACGCTGGACCACGCGTTTAAAATCCTGACAGAAAATCAGAAGCGGTACTCGCAAACAGTATGGGAAAATGCGAAAACGCACAACGATCCGGTAGACTGGTACGCAAATGTATTTAAAGTCACTCGGCATGTTGCGCAGAATCGTATTTACAGTTATCGCAAAAAGTATAAGCACGCTCCGGCAAGGGAATTAAAAGAAGAAGATCCAGTAGCATCAAACGATGCAGACGAAGATGAAGTTTCAATCCTGGACTTTCTGAAGGAGCAGGAAACTGGCGGCGAACAAAAAGAAAAGGAAGTTCCGAAGAAAGAAAGCAGCCTTCCTGTAGAAAAGAAAACGTCGTTGCCGGCAGGGAAGACCGTACAGAAAATATCCATGCTGCCACAGGTTGCACCGGAAAAGAAAGAAAGCAGATCCGCAAGCAGCTTGGATGAAAAGCAGGCAGAGATTGTTCAGAAAAAAGAAATGTTGAAACAGCAGATTGAAGAAATCCAGGCAAAGATCCGCGAACTGGAAGAAAAAGAGCACGCTATTGAAGTCGTTAAGAAGATGTTTGAATAAACGTGGGCAGTAACGAGCGTTAGCAAAAAAATTATCGTAACGCCGGAAAATCGGGAATTGTTGTATATAGTGTTAGTTCACAAGAAGACCGCACATAAAACGACCTCATTCAAAACTATGAATGGGGTCTTTTGTAATGGTTCCTGGTTTGTTGAGCAGGTATTATTTAAACATCAGATTAATTTCATCAACGATAAAATCCAGTTCGCCGGCTTTGCTTTGAGCTGTATTCATGTCTTTTTTGAATGATTCAGCTCTATCCTTTAAAATGGAGGAACGACTGGCGTTTGCAGGATTTTCTGCGGCTTTAGTATATGCATAATAATAGGACGCGGATTCAAAATAATCAGACAATGCGTAAGGAACTGAGTATCCAGGATCCGAATCAACAGTCTTTCCAATGGCAATGTTAGAGTGCATATCCTGCACAGCATCCGAGTAGTAACCATTTTTTATAGATCTGATTAGGTCGTTAGAAGAGGTGACATAGACGTAATGAGATTCTTCTGTAAATTTTACAACGGTCATGACAATTAATATGGCAAGTATTACAGAAAGCACAACAATTATTATATTAAACACTTTGTCTTTCCCGCCGGCAGTCCTTTTCTCTTTGTTGTAAGAAAAATTATTTTCCATATGCTCCCTCCAGCATTAAACATATTTTAGAAGCGGACATGTTGTTCATTTTAGCAACATCTTCAAGGCTTATTCCAAAGTATCCGGAAATCATAATTTCCAGATGTTCTTTCAGGGCGTCCATGTATTCCTTTTTGTTTCCTTGAAAGGCTTCCGGATGGAACTCGCTTGGCGTGCTCATCTCGTAAAAAGAATGTATTTTATTGGAAATGCTTTCAATCGTATCGAATTCGCTAGTGTAAATGAAATTTTCCGATCCGGCCCGTTTGCAATGGAGATCCATTAAATCGTCGTAGATGTATTTGTATTGTTGGGTTACGTCAAACACAGCGCTGTATTCAAAGAATCCATCGGAGTAAATGATTCGGTTTCTGGTGATATATGCGTCAAGCGCAAGGTAATCGTTGTCTTCCATAAACTGATCGATATCATGTTTATAGGTTTCAGCCTTGGAAGCAATAGATCTTTCCATCATCTCCCAGCAGATGTCGTCTGTGTTTTTAAAAACGAAAGCACATACGGCTATTAATGCCACAAGTACGGCAATGATTGTTATCTTCAGGTTGCGGCTGATATATCTTGAAGACCTTTCAAGAACATCTTCCTTAGTCCGCTGGTAATCTTTCTCGTACCGGTCCATTTCCTGCTGATGCTTTACGGCAAACGAGTTTTGGACTCCGCATTGAGGACAAAACTTGTCTTCAATGTTCATATTATATCCACAGCGCTGACACTTCATGACGGTATCTCCTTACCTGTTTTAGTGCTTATTTGGGATCTCCCCATAATTCGTCCGCGATCCTGGAAAATTCTTCGTAATGTTCCCAGCTGTAAACGTCATGTTTCTCACTGTCGTTTACTATCGTTTCTAACAGGAAATCATATTCTTTGTTTTCAAACATCTTGTTATAGTCTTCAAAGCGTTTGTGCTGCCACGCAAGCTCTTCTGTATAATTATATTTGTCTTGGATGTCAGACGAAATGTGTTCTATCAGGTTTGCGATTCCGAATAGCAATAACAGAGTGACTAGAATCGAAACGACAATTTTGACCACTAAACGGATCCCTTTTCGTCTTTCGCTTGAATGCTCGTGTTTTATGTCTTCAGAGATGCTGTTCAGATTGTTTCTTGTTTTGCCGAGCCGATGCATGAATTTGGCTTCGGCGCCGGATGGATTTATGTGACCGCAATACGGACACTTTGGTTCGACGGAATTAAACGTGGCGCCACAGTTGAAACACTTGACTTCTTTCATAGCATACTCCGCAAAAACAAATGGCTCCCAAAAACCGCTTGGGATAAATACAAGTGCAAAATCGAGACGTAGGAATAAGGTTTTGCAAGGCGTGCTTAGGACAATTATAAATGCAAAACCCCTTAAGCGTGGAAGTTCATGAATGAATTAAAACCTCTGAAAAAGTCAGAGGCGCATAGCAGCATCACTGTTGGAGTTGGGAAGCTTTTCCCAAGGTTCGTCTGCTGTCAGGGCAACAATTCCACGATGTACGTTATGCAGTTCACAAAAGTGGAACCGAGGATTGTTCTTACTCTTAAAGTGATTCATGCAGCGCAAAAAGCCGGAGGCGTCTCCGTGCAGGTCACACTGCAGGTCATGCCCGATACAGATAACTTTGGTTCCTTCGCAGGCACGGGTTAAGGTTTTACGAAGGGCGAATTCAGTGTAATTTTGCGCTTCATCAAGAAGCAATACCGTTTTGCTGGCACCGCCAATATTAGACCCGCGCAAATACGTGTCAGTAATAGCGGTAATGTAGCCTTCTCCGTTTTTTTGTTGGGAAAGCGTGGTCTGCTTCAGAACTTTTTCCGGCCATTCACCAATGGTTAACAGACTTTGATAAAGCGCTTCAAAGTAAACGGAG
>JAEEGL014172936.1_pt1 | contig 202093 bp, 151 predicted proteins | sample 9134231 | NCBI WGS metagenome assembly JAEEGL01 (sample SAMN16246548, study PRJNA631951) | gut metagenome | biome: gut microbiome; feature: rumen; material: fiber-attached | host: Bos | place: Iran: Karaj | collected 2018-10 | reverse complement strand
GTTTACTTTTCTCTCTACCCGACCCTGCGCGAGGCGCTCACTCAAGGAAACCGGATAACCGGCTCCGGAGAGCACGCACGGCAGGGCCGCTCTTGTACTACTTCGTCTGTATGGGAAACTTTTCAAAGATCGCTCTTCTCTGCCCTTCTCAGGGGGTCTTTTCAGGCTCCCTTTCGAAAAGCGGGTGCAAAGGTACTGCCTTTATTCCATACCACCAAATATTTTTACCACTTTTTTTCAAGAAATTTTTTGCGAAAATCAGAAAGCACTGATTTTCACGCTTATCATTTTTTCGCCCTTTCTGACGAGAGTCGACGGAAAGAGCCATTTTCGGCAAACCAGATGCCAAACAAGACAAAAACGGTGCCGACGAGAGCTATCGGAGTCAGGGGCTCATGAAGGATGATGACAGAGCAGGTGAGCGACACGAGAGGCTGGCAGTACATATAATTGCTGGCAACCACCAAATCGAGCTTCCGAAGTGCCATATTCCACGAGAAGAAACAGCCAAAGCTTGCCACCACGCCAAGGAAAACGAGGTTTCCCCACACAACGGGCGAAGCGAGTGCCGACAGATGCAAGCCCTCCTCCCCCTGAAGAAGCACCATAGGCAGCATCGTCAACAAGCCGTAGAAGAAAATCTTGCGCGTAAGGAAAAGAGTATCGTAGCGGGCATTCAGCGGACGGAGCAACACGCTATAGACAGCCCAGCAGAGTGCCGCGCTGAAGGCAAGCGCATCGCCCAAAGGGTTCACCTCCACCAGAAAGTTTCCGTTGAGCACCACAAACACCTCGCCCAACAGAGCCACCAACGAGCCGATGGCCAGACGGCGCGTCAGCTTTACTTCTTTAAATAATATAATGGTAAGGAGCGACGTCAACAAAGGCGTCACGCAGACGATGAGCGCCACGTTCGACGACGTAGTATAGGAGAGTGCCGTGTTCTCCGTCAGGAAGTAGAGCGAGCCGCCCGTCACGCCCAGCAGCACCATCCTCATCTCATCCCAGAAGGAATCGGAAAACCATTTCTTGTGGCAGAAGGGGAGGATGCAGAGGTAGGCAATCACAAAACGCTCCACCATAATCTCAGGCGGCGTGAGGCCGTGCATGAGCAACACCTTGGTGGAGGCAAATGTTGTGCCCCACACGATGATAGTCACCAATGCCATCACATGCCAAATCCAATGAGCCTTGCCTGAAACAACCTTTTCCGTCATCACTTTCCAAAAAATCGCGCAAAAGTAATGCTTTTCCACGAAGTTTTTCTTTTCTGACGAAGATTATTATTACTTTTGCAGTCAAATTTTGAACTATATGGAAAAAAAGTACACTCCTGAGACCCTTTGCGTGCAGGCCGGCTGGAAGCCTAAGAATGGCGAGCCGCGCGTGCTGCCCATCTACCAAAGTACAACCTTCAAATACGACGACAGCGACGAGATGGCCAAACTGTTCGACCTTGAGAAGTCAGGCTATTTCTACACCCGTCTGCAGAACCCCACCAACGACGTGGTAGCCTCGAAGATTGCCGACCTCGAAGGAGGCGTAGGCGCCATGCTCACCTCCAGCGGGCAGGCAGCCAACTTCTTTGCCACGTTCAACATCTGCGAGTGCGGCAGCCACATCGTCAGCACCAGCGCCATCTACGGAGGCACGTTCAACCTCTTCGGCGTCACGATGAAGAAGATGGGCATCGACGTCACCTTCGTCAATCAGGATGCCTCTGACGAGGAGTTGGAAAAGGCTTTCCGCCCCAATACGCGCTGTGTCTTCGGCGAAACCATCAGCAACCCGGGCTGCGAGGTGCTGGACATCGAGCGCTTCGCCCGTCTGGCACACAAGCACGGCGTGCCCCTCATCATCGACAACACCTTCGCCACGCCCGTCAACTGCCGTCCCATTGAGTGGGGAGCCGACATTGTCACCCACTCCACCACCAAGTATATGGACGGTCATGCAGGTACTGTGGGGGGCGTCATCGTCGATAGCGGCAACTTCGACTGGGATGCCCATGCCGACCTTTTCCCTGGCCTCACCACGCCCGACGAATCGTACCACGGCCTCATCTACACCCAGCGCTTCGGCCGTGCCGCCTACATCACCAAGGCTACCACCCAGCTTATGCGCGACCTCGGCAGCATCCAGGCTCCGCAGAACGCCTATTACCTGAACCTCGGCCTCGAAACGCTCCACCTGCGCATGAAACGCCATTGCGAGAATGCCCAGGCCGTAGCCGAATGGCTTCAGCGGAACGACAAGGTGGCCTGGGTCAACTACAGCGGCCTGCCCGACAACCCCTATCACGCCCTCAGCCAGAAGTACTTGCCGAACGGCTCGTGTGGCGTTATTGCCTTCGGACTGAAGGGAACGCGCGAGGATGCCATCCGCTTTATGGACCGTCTGAAGTTCATCTGCATCGTCACCCACGTAGCCGATGCCCGCAGCTGTGTCCTCCATCCTGCCAGCCACACCCATCGTCAGCTCTCTGACGAGCAGCTCCGCCAAGCCGGCATCGCCCCCGACCTCATCCGCCTCTCCGTCGGCATCGAAAACGTGGACGATATCATCGCCGACATCGAGCAGGCGTTGCAATAACCCAAACCAGATGGCCTTGAAGAAGCGCACCACCCTATCGGACTACATCGCGGCCTCCCGCAAAGGAAGCCGCGAGGCTGAGCAGGAACTGCTCGGCCCAGGCTTCCACGCTACCACCCGCATCCATCGCTCCAAAAAGCTCTATTCCCGCAAGGCAAAACACAAGCGCTCCTTTACGGGGGAATAGGAAAGCCTTCTCTTCGATGGTTTTCAGCATGGTTGGAGGTGCGAAAAGCAAACGTTCTTATCTCCCAAAGCCGTTGGGACACGTGTCCCAACGGGTTAGGTAAGGTGTCCCAACGGGTTAGGACACGTGTCCTAACGGGTTTGGTACAATAACTCCTGACTGCGATGCTGTGAAAAGAATGGCTTTTCCTCTCTTATTCGTATCTTTTTCTGATAAGTTTTTGATAAATTGCAGCTCGGAAATACGCATGTAAATTTGGCTTTTCGCTCGGCTCACCCTATCTTTAATCCCCCTTCGGGGGCTTTTAGATAGGCTACGCCTCGGGAAATTGCAAATAAATTTGCATTTCCTCTCAGCTTGCACTATCTTTGTCGCTGAAATAAAACGTTTCCCTTATGAAAACAATGAAAAACCTCTCTTTGATGCTGCTGATGCTTTGCAGCCTGCTGCCGGTACAGGCGCAGAATCCCATTGTGCAGACGTGGTTCACCACCGACCCCGCCCCCATGGTAGCGGGCGACACACTCTACGTCTATACGGGCCACGACGAGGACGGCGCCGACTTCTTCTGGATGCAGGAATGGCGCATCTATTCCACGACGGATATGGTGAACTGGCGCGACCATGGCTCACCGCTGGCGCTTGAGAGCTTCCGATGGGCCGACGACCGTGCGTGGGCCAGCCAATGCATTGAGCGTGACGGCAAGTACTTCTGGTACATCTGCGCCCACTCGCGCCTTTCGGGCGGCATGGCCATCGGCGTTGCCGTGGGCGACAGCCCTACGGGCCCCTTCCGCGATGCGCTGGGCAAACCGTTGTTTGAGAACGGCTCGTGGGACCATATCGACCCCACCGTCTTCATCGACGACGACGGACAGGCATGGCTAATGTGGGGCAATCCCCAATGCTATTACCTGAAGCTGAACCGCGACATGATCTCCTATGAGGGCGAGCTCGGTAAACTGCCCATGACGGAGGAGGCCTTCGGCGCTCCGCTCATGAACGAGCGCGAGAAGGATAAGAAATACAAGGACAGCTACGTGGAAGGCCCCTGGCTGACGAAACGAAACGGCACATACCAGTTGCTTTATGCCGCAGGCGGCGTGCCCGAGCACATCAGCTACAGTACGGCCCCCTCGCCCACAGGCCCCTGGACATATGCCGGCGAAATCATGCCGCTCTGCGACACGAAGTCGTTCACCAACCATTGCGGCGTCGTTGACTACAAGGGACATAGCTACTTCTTCTACCACACGGGCAAGCTGCCTCGCGGAGGCGGCTTCGGACGTAGCGTGGCCATAGAGGAGTTTACCTACAACGCCGACGGCTCGTTCCCCACCATCATGCCTACAGAGGAGGGCGTGAAGCCTGTCGGCACCTTCAACCCCTATCGACGTGTGGAGGCTGAGACGATGGCCTTCTCCAAAGGACTGAAAACTGAGCAGAACGACGCCGTGGGCGTCTATGTCACGGACATCCACAATGGCGACTACATCAAGTTGCAGGCGGTTGACTTCGGAAACGGCATCCCCCGCACCTTTACCGCCCGCGTTGCCAGCGGACTGCGAGGGGGAGCCATCGAGGTGCACGTCGATAGCCTACGTGGGCAGCTGCTTGGGCGTCTCGCTGTGAACGGCACAGGAGGCTGGGAGCAATGGCAGACGCACACCATCGACCTGACAGCCTACACAACGGGCGTTCACGACCTCTACTTCGTCTTCACAGGGCGAAAGGGACCTAAGCTCTTCAACTTCGACTGGTGGGAGATGCGCGGGCTGGAGCAGGTGAACATGCCGCTGTTCCAGACGAAATTCACGGCCGACCCGTCGCCCCTTGTCGTAGGCGATACTTTATTCTTATACACGTCGCACGATGCCTCGCCCGAAGATATCCCTGATGCCAACGAGCGCCACTCAGCCGGATTCTACATGTACGACTGGCTGCTATGGACCACGACGGACATGGTGAACTGGACGGAGCACGGGGCTGTGGCCTCGCTGAAGGATTTTGCCTGGCGAAGCCGCGACAACGGCGCGTGGGCCATCCAAACGGTAGAGCGCAACGGAAAATACTACCTCTACGCCCCGCTTCACGGGCACGGCATTGGCGTCCTCGTCAGCGACTCGCCCTATGGTCCGTTCCACGACCCGCTCGGCGAGCCTCTCGTCTGGCAGAAAGAGCACTGGGACGACATCGACCCTACCGTCTTTACGGATGACGACGGGCAAGCCTATATGTACTGGGGCAACCCCAATACCTACTACGCCCTTCTGAACGACGACATGACTTCGCTGAAAAGCGGCATCACCAAGCTCGACTATCACATCGAGCACTATCAGGAAGGCCCCTGGTTCTACAAGCGTGGAGGACATTACTATCTGAGCTATGCCACCACCTGCTGCCCCGAGGCGCTGGGCTATGCTATGAGCGACAGCCCCACAGGCCCTTGGGAGTCGAAAGGCTACATCATGCGCCCTACTAACCGCGACAGAGGCAACCACCCAGGCATCTGCGACTACCGTGGACACTCCTACATCTTCGGACAGAGCTACGACCTCATGCACCTTGAGACGTTCGTCCACCACGAGCGTCGCAGCGTGGGTGTCGCCGAGATAACCTACAACGCCGATGGTACCATCAACGAAATACCCTATTGGCTCGACCAACAGCCCGTCAAGCAGCTTCGCTGGCTCAATCCCTTCAAGCGCGTGGAGGCAGAGACGATGGCTTGGGGCAACGGACTGAAAACAGCCAAAATGGGCATTGACAATACGGGCGTTGTAGCCGACATGCCCTCCTCAACTGGGCGTAAGAATATGTATGTCACTGACCTCAACGACGGCGAGTACATCCGCTTGCGTGGCGTGGACTTCGGCGCGGGCGCCAAACGATTCCAACTGACGGCAGCCTCCACCGGTAGCGCTACCGTCACCCTGCGTCTCGACAGCGTCGACGGCCCCGTCATCGGCAGCGTCACCCTCTCTCGGACAGGCTCGTTGGAGAAGTACCGCAGCTTCAGCACGAAAGTCGCAGGGGCCGCAGGCGTTCACGACCTCTACCTCTGCTTCAGCTCCACCAAAGGCGACAACCGCCTTGACTGGTGGCAATTCAAATAATATAATTGATTAACCATAAACACCTTTCATCATGAAAACAAAGAAAACCGTTATTTCTTCCATTCTCCCCCTTTTGTTCCTGACCTTGACAGCAAATGCACAGCCGCAAGGATGGACCATGCCCGAAGTTAATCCTACGTTCAAGGACGTCAACTATGCTGGCGACGATCTGGAAGCGCATCGCCTCGACATCTTTTTGCCCGAAAAGCAGCAGGATGCCTACAAGGTCATCGTTGCCATCTACGGTAGTGCATGGTTTTCCAACAATGCCAAGATCGCCGCTTGGTTCTCCCTCGGAAAGCCGTTGACCGATGCCGGCTTTGCTGTGGTCTGCATCAACCACCGCTCCAGCGGCGATGCCAAGTTTCCCGCCCAAATCCACGATGTGAAGGCTGCCTTGCGCTTCCTTCGTGCCCATGCTGCTGAGTACAAACTCGACACATCGTTTGTCGGCATTACGGGATTCTCGTCGGGCGGCCATCTTTCTGCGCTGGCAGGCGTTACTAATGGCCTCAGCAAGCGCACCGTCGGCAACACAACCCTTGACCTTGAAGGCAACGTGGGCGGCAACACTAATTATTCCAGTCGCGTTGATGCCGTCGTGGATTGGTTCGGCCCTGTGGATATGGCCCGTATGGAGAACTGCGAGACGGTGAAGGATGCCAATTCGCCTGAAGCTGCCCTCATCGGTGGTGCCCCAGCTGACAACCCCGACCTTGTCAGCCTCGTCAGCCCCATCACCTACGTCGCTATGAATGCTGATCAGTTACCCCGTTTCCTCCTCTTCCACGGCGATAGCGATACCGTCGTTCCCCATTGCCAGAGTGTCTTTTTTGCTGAAGAGCTAGAGAAAGCCGGATGTCTGGAGGAATTCATCACCGTGCCCGAAGGACAACATGGACCTGTGACCTTCAACGAGAACACCTTCAAGCGGATGACCGATTTCTTCCTGAAAGAAGCTACTGCGGCAAAGTAACAGCAAAGCGGCGAGATTCGGGAATGTAGGTCATATCCTTACAGTCGAAGTACGCGCCTATCTGTCCCGACTCGCTTAGCTCCTGCGGCGTTCCTGTCGTCAGCCCCTTTTCCCTGTCCAGCAGCCAAATCTCGTCGGCTATCCAGAGTGCATGCTCCATGTCGTGCGTGGAGAGGAAGACTGTCTTGCCCAATGCACGCGTCAGCTGATGCAGCAACAGCATGGTCTTTACTTTGCTGGGATAGTCCAGAAAGGCCGTAGGCTCATCCAAGAAAATGATAGGCGTTTCCTGCGTGATGGACTTGGCAATCATCACCTTCTGACGTTCGCCATCGGAGAGAGATGCTATTTTCCGGTGCTTGAAGTCTTCAATGCCTATCAGCCTCAGGCTTTCATCAATAGCCTTCCTGTCTGCCTCGTGCAGTTTCCCCCAGAAACCCGTATAGGGACTTCGTCCAAGTGCAACCACCTCTTCAACCGTCATATTCATGTTCTTAGGATTCTCAGTGAGCACGATGCTGATTTGTCGCGCCAATTCCGGCATGGTATAGGTCGACAACTCCCGACCATGCAACATTATCTGCCCGCCTAAAGCAGGCTGGAATGCAATCATCGTACGGAGTAGCGTTGATTTTCCCGCACCATTAGGGCCTAACATACACGTCAGTCTGCCCTGTCGCAGCTGAGCATTCAACTGGGAGGATATGACTTTCCTGCCATGACGGTCGGCATAGCCTGTAGTAAGGTCGTTCAGTTCAAAAAAGGACATGGGGTTTTTAATGGAAGATAAAAAAAGGGGAATGAAAACAAAAAACAACTATCAGAGCAAGGCCGACAGCCAAAACCTCAGCAGCGAGGCAAATACGGATGCTGATACGCATGTCGCGTGTCGTCAAGGAACGAGGATTCGTGCCGATATAGGGCTTATAGACTTCTTCACCGAAATAGTCATGTGTACCGCCAAAACGACAGTCGAGCAACGCAGCAAGAGCCGCTTCCGGCCAACCGCTATTGGGCGAAGCATGTTGTGGGCCATAGCGGAAAAGGAAACGGAAGGAGCGGGCAAGTCGCTTTTTGAAGTCAACGAGTCCACAAGTCAACGAGTCAACAAGCCGCTTTACAGACCGCATCCAACATGTGGACCCGTTGACCTGTTGACCTGTTGACCCGTTGACCTGTTGACCTTCCATAAAAGCTCCCACTATCAGCATCAAGAAGGCCGTGAGCCGGGCGGGAATGAAATTTGCCACATCGTCGATACGGGCAGCCCAGCAGCCAAAGTCTTTGTAGCGCGGGGTGCGGTAGCCAATCATTGAGTCGAAAGTATTGACGAGCTTGTACGTCACCATACCAGGAACGCCCAACAGGCAAAGCCAGAACAACGGAGCGACAACGCCATCGGAAAGGTTTTCTGCAAGCGTTTCAAGAGCAGCCGTCCGCACCTCCTGTTCCGAAAGAGACTGGGTGTCGCGTCCCACGATGCGAGCCACTTGCCGGCGTCCTTCGTCCAAGCTTCGGTCGAGAGCCTCAAACACCTTACGAACTTCCCGTCGCAGCGTGTGTCCGGCAAGGCAAAAGAAGATGAGCAAAGCCTCGCCCCAACTCCCCATAATGGAAGAAGAGAGTTTATGAGAAAAGTGAAGAAACATCACTATGAATCCATAGCAAAGCAGTAAGCTAAAGACTGTTAGCAAAGCGCCCTTGGCTTTACGATGACTGCCCTTGTTCAGGCGTTTCTCCCAAAAAGCAATCCAGCGTCCCATGCCCACGACGGGATGCGGAAGGCGTTCCGGGTCACCCAGCAGGAGATCCAACAACCACCCAACGGCTAGAGCTATCGCTAGTTCATAGTTCATAATTCATAGTTCATCTTCCATCTTCAATCTTCCATTGTGCGCAGCACGAAATCAGTTCGTCATTCTCAGAAGAGGACTGCACAGCGATGCGGAAGAAACGACTGTCAAGCCCCTCAAAGTTGGAGGCATCGCGAATGAGAATGCCATGCTGACGGGCAAGATAGTCTTTTAGCTCGGCTGCGGTGCCTTGCCGCAGGCAGCAAAGGAGGATGTGGGTGTCCGATGGCAGGGTGTCACAAATGCCCATTGTCTCCAGCGCACGGCCTACACGCAAACGTTCTTGTATCAATTCCCTTAACGGAAGTCTATAGAGATCGCGATGGGCTGTCAGCCAAAGTCCGGCCTCCTGTGCCAGGCTATTCACAGACCAAGGCATCCGCCCCTGTTCTATCCACCTTATCAACTTACTGCAGGCTGTCAGATAGCCTAACCGCAACCCGGGGATGGCATATTCCTTCGTCATCGAATGGAGCATCACCACGTTGGGCAACCCGCACGCCTCGGCAGGGGTGAGAAGAGGCTGGAGCGTAAATGGAGCATAGCTGGCATCTATCACAAACACCGTGTCGCTGTGCCCGACGATGCACTTCAACAGCTTCTCACGGGAGACAACGGTGCCCGTAGGATTGTTAGGGTTGCAAAGCCACACCCCTTCCGTCCCCTCGGGAATATCATCCAGACTACGGATAAAGGAAACGCTATGTTCATGTAGTCGGCAGGCATCAGCATATTCTGTAAACGTGGGCACAACGATTGCCGTCCGCCAGCGCCGCATCGCCCATGCCGTCAGATAGATAGCTTCCGTAGCACCATTTGTCACCCTTACCTCGTCCGTCCCGATACCCATTTGAGCCGCCAAGGCCGTTTCCAGCGAACGAGGCACGGGCTCCGGATAGTGCTGAACAATGCTCAGCCGCTCTTTCAAATAGGCAAACAACCTCTCATGAGAGAAGTGGTTATAGACATTTGAACTGAAGTTCAGCCGTATGCCCGCATAGCTATAGGTATCATCACCGTGTCCGTCAATCATGGCTCATTATCTCATAGAGTTTCGGAATATCCACATGGCGCCGCACATGCTCGGCAAGACGATTGTATTGCTCCTCCTTGAAAAAAGCTAATGACTCAGCCATGGGTTGTGAGGGGTTCGTGTTGTGAAGTAGATAATCGATTACCGCGCGGTTATCAAGAAAACCGTGGACATAGGTGCCGATGACACCCTCTTGCTCCACCACCATGGCATCTGAATCGCTCACTCCCTGATGGATTTCATACCCCTGACAGGTTGTGCCGTTCCATTCAAACGACACTTGACGGGTGGTCTTCTCGGGCGTCAACGTGGTGTGGATGTCCAAAAGCCCCAGTCCAGGCAAGGAATGAAAATCTCCTTCTATACCTTCGGGGTCTTCCACCGTCTGCCCCAGCATCTGGAAACCACCGCAAATACCGACAATTGTTTTCCCCGCTTTGTGTGCACGGATGACAGCCCCGGCCAATCCGCTACGCCGCAGATGATAAAGGTCGTCCAACGTGCTCTTTGTACCTGGAAGGATGATGACATCAGCCTGCCCTACATCATCGACATTAGAGGTGTAAAAAAGATTTACCCGTTCGTCACGCTCCAGCACATCAAAGTCGGTGAAGTTGCTTATATGCCGCAGCAGCACTACCGCTACGTTGATTTTTCCTGCCCGCAAAGAACGTCGCTTTTGTTCCAAGCTGACGCTATCCTCCTCGTCAATGGCAAGGTCGCTCAGCATGGGTACCACACCCAATACAGGCACGCCGCAAGTCTCCTCCAGCAAACGCCGTCCCTCTTCGAAGAGACGCAGGTCGCCACGGAACTTATTGACAATAATGCCCTTTATACGCCGTCTGTCATCAGGCTCCTGCAACATCACACTACCGTAGCACGAAGCAAAAACGCCTCCCCGATCGATATCTGCCACCAACACCACATCGGCATCGGCATAGCGAGCCATAGGCATGTTCACAAGGTCTGAATCACGGAGGTTAATTTCCGACACGCTTCCAGCCCCCTCCATGACGATGGGATTGTATTGTGCCCGCAGTCTGTCAAACGCAGCATGAACGGCCTCGCGCAACTCACCCCGTCCCTCCTTGCGAAAATAGTCATAGGCAGAGCGGTTGCCAACGGGACGGCCATTGAGCACGACTTGGGTGGTATGCTCAGAGTTGGGCTTCAGCAAAAGCGGATTCATATCGGTGTGAGGCGGCAGTCCGCACGCCTCAGCCTGCACCGCCTGTGCACGGCCAATCTCTCGGCCATCGGATGTAGCAAAAGAGTTGAGCGCCATATTCTGTGCCTTAAAGGGTGCAGGATGATAGCCGTCTTGCAAAAAGATACGGCAAAGAGCCGTACATAGTACACTCTTACCTACGTCGCTGCCCGTACCAACCAACATCAGAGGATGAAACATGTTTAGTTAAGAGTTAAGAATTAAGAGTTAATAAAACTATGCCATAAGGGACTCAACGCACTTGCATCTTTTTCCGCCCAATACCAATGGGTATAGCCGGCAAGGACATTCTTGTAGCGGTAAATCGGCGTATCAACGGGTTTTTCCAAGGCTGAACATTGCCCTGCTATCGCCTTCACATGGTTGGGCAAGGCACTTTCATGCACCGTTGAATAATGGAACTCATGTCCTCGGAGAGATACGCCGTCCACCGTTATCTGCCGATAACCTAGATGCAACTTGGCCCCTTCCATGGTAGCTTTGAAGGGGAGAACATCACACATCTGGGCACCGTCGATGGCTGAACATAAATACATAAAACCGCCGCACTCCGCTATCACCCCTCCTCCCTGTTCGGCATACGCCTTGACGCTATGGCGCATTCCACTATTCGCCGATAATTCCGAGGCATAGAGCTCGGGATAGCCTCCTGGAAGATAGAGGATGTCGCAGGGAGGTAGCGAACCATCATGAAGCGGCGAGAAGAAAACGACTGTCCCCATCTCCGCCAAGGCATCTATGTTGGCACGATAGGTGAAGTTGAAAGCCTCATCACGGGCAATGGCAATGGTTTTAGACTGCAGACTGACAGACTGCAGCCTGGCAGACAATTCCTTCGCCCTCGAACCTTTCCTTTCATCTGAGGACTGGGAGTCTGCAGTCCGACAGTCTATGCTTGCATCGGAGTCCGGTGCCTTCCCTATCCCAAGGAGTCCCTCCAGATCCACATGTTCCTCTACTTCCTTTGCAGCAAGGGCGATAAAGCGATGGCACGTTTCGCGTCCCGACAGGCTCAACCCCAGATGGCGCGAAGGCATCTGCAGCAAAGGATTGTCAGACAAATAGCCGAAGCTGTGCACCCCCACATCTTCACAAGCACCAAGAAGATGGCGATAGTGACTCTCTGAGCCCACCCGGTTGAACACCACCCCTGCAAGGTGAATGGGCTTGAATGTCTTGATGCCATGCAGCAGGGCAGCCACGCTATAGGCCATAGACTTGGCATCGACAACCAACAGGGTGGGCACACCCAGCAAGCCAGCAATCTCAGCTGCGCTTCCACGACTTTTGTCGTACCCGTCGTATAGCCCCATAGCCCCTTCCACCACACAAACGTCTGCATCGGCTGAATAGCGCTGGAATAGGTGCTTCACATGCTCCGACGAAGCCATGAAGGTATCCAGATTGACGCTCTCCCTGCCCGACGCCATCTGATGGAAGAGCGTGTCGATATAGTCAGGACCACATTTGTAAGGTTGGACGCGCAAGCCACGATGGGTCAAGGCACGCAGCAGCCCCATGGTGAAGGTGGTCTTCCCACATCCCGACGACGGCGCAGCTATCACAAATCCCGGATTCATAGGACGCAATTCAGCATAAAGTAGAACATGAGTTCCGCCAAAAGGAATGTGGCTCCGCAACAATCACCCGTATATCCACCCAACCGGCGATGCATGAGGGCAAACAATCCCGCACAGCACAGTGCAGAGGCACAGAGCGCCAGGCATAATGAAAAAGGAGGAATGAGAAGGGAGAGACGGGGAACCAGAAACAAGACAGCGATGGGGAGAAAACCGAGGAGAAGACTGAGCAGCTTTTCGCCCAAAGACGTCCGAGCATAAACCAGCCCATTCTTCGCCTCCTCTTCACGCCGTACATAGGGCAGGAACCAAATAATGGTGGAGCTAAGAAACTTGCATCCTGCATCAACCGCCAGGAGCATCAGTGGCGACATCCCCTGACTTAGCAACCGGGCGAGCAGATGGAACAGCAGCAAATAGTAGAATATCAATCCCAACACGCCGTACGTACCGATATGCGAATCCTTCATGATTTCCAGTGTCCGCTGTCGTGTACGCCCTCCACCCAAGCCGTCGCAGAAATCTGCCAGTCCATCTTCATGAAGGGCTCCCGTCAGCAACACCCTGCCGAGTAGCGCCAGCACGACACATACTTCCACGCCCAACCCGACATGGTGAGCCAGCGCATATATTCCAGCCATGACGCCACCCGTAAGCCATCCTGCCAACGGCCAAAGGGGAACAACATGTTCAAAATAGCGTCCCTCCACCACAGCCCAGCGTCCCAACGGCAAGCGAGTGAAGAAGATAAGGGCAGCCAACACGCGCTTAAAAATACTTCGTAATATGTGCATCGTCGAAACTATCCATATCGTTCAACATATTGACGGCACTCTGCACAATGGGCCATGCACAAAGTGCTCCCGTCCCTTCGCCCAGCCTCATACCTAGATGAAGCAAGGGCTTGGCTCCCATAGCGTCCAGCATGATCCGATGTCCTCCTTCGTCGCCACAATGGCCAAACACCGCATAATCCAACACGGCACTATCCATGCGGGAAGCCATCAGCATACAGGCCGTCATGATGAAGCCATCTACCAACACCACCATGCGTCGCTCGGCAGCACGCAGCATGGCACCTACTGCTGCAGCCATTTCATAACCTGCAAAATAGGCAAATGTCCCACTATCAAATTCAGTCGGCAAAACATGTTTTACCTTGTAGTTTCTGAGGGCATCACCCAGCACCTCCAATTTGCGACGGACGCCAGGGGCATCCAATCCGCTACCGGCTCCCACACATTGTTCCAGCGGAATACCCAAAAGCAAATGCATCAGGATGCTCGAGGGTGAGGTATTGCCTGCTCCCATTTCACCCAAGCAAACCACGTTCGCCCCTTCGTCGGCACAAGCATCGACTTGCTCAGCTCCCACATGAAGCGCAAGTTCCCATTCATCGGCACTCATTGCCGCCTCATAGAGGAAATCCCGTGTGCCATGGGCTATCTTGCGGTCGATGATTCGCGGATAGCGGTTGAGGTCGAAATCATAGTCAACCCCTACGTCCACCACCCGCAAGGCAAAACCATGCTGGCGGCAAAACATACCCACAGCACCTCCTCCCTGGGCATAGTTCATCATTTGTTGTGCCGTCACCTCACGAGGTGTACACGTCACTCCTTCACGCTCTATGCCATGATCTCCTCCAAAAAGAATGTGGCAAGGATGCAACAACTGGGGATGGGGTGTCTGCTGAATCAAAGCCATCTGTACCGCCAACGACTCTAATCGCCCCAGCGAGCCCTTCGGCTTACTCAGGTTGTCTATCTTCTCCTGAATGACAGGAATCATCCGCTTGTCTGTAGGAACTATCATAAAGCGACTATCATCCTTTGATTTGAATTGAAATGCCCGAGACGAGCAAATAAACCTCGTCGGCCCTGTTTGCCACATACTGGTTGAAGGCACCCAGCATATCGGTGAACCGACGTTGTACCTCATTGGCACTCGTGCCGCCCATCCCTATCTCGTTTGTCACGAAGATGAAGGTGGCATCCTGTGCCGTCAGACGGTCAAACTCAGCCTCTATCTGGGATAAAGGTGAGGCATCTGAAAAGAAATTCGTCAGCCACAGCGTGCAGCAGTCCACCAACACCACACGTCCCTCCACCGTATGACGGCTGAGGTATTTCTCCTCCTCAATCGTCGTCCACTCAGGGCCACGGCGCGCCTGATGGATGCGCACACGCTCATGGAACTCCTCATCTTCAACATGGGCTGTTGCCATATAGATAGGACTATCCGAGAGCTGCTTGGCCATTCGCTCTGCAAAAGCGCTCTTGCCCGAACGCTGCCCACCTGTCACTAAAATAATCTTTTTCATTCTTCACACATATAACTTCGTCAACTTCGCTTCTTCAACAACACCCACAGAGCCACAGGAGCACCAATAAGTGCCGTTACCGAATTGATGGGCAGAGCTCCCTCCATACCTGGCAAACGGCTGATGAGATTGCACACCAACGCCAACGACGCCCCTGCCAACAACGTTGCCGGCAGCAACACCCGATGATTCTCGGTACCCATCAGCCCGCGACATATATGCGGGACAGCCAGCCCAAGGAACATGATAGGCCCGCAATAGGCCGTCACGACGGCTGTCAACGTTCCAGCACTACAGATAATCAGCGTACGTGCCCGACGGATATTCAATCCCAGATTGGTGGCATACTGTTCACCCAGCAACAATATGTTCAATGGCTTGGCCAACAGCATCGATAGCGGCAACAGTACAGCCATCAGCCCCACGAACACCTCCACCTGACCACCTGTGACACGGGCAAAAGAGCCCAGTCCCCAGATGACATAGGCACGGATATCCTCCTCGCTGGAGAAATACTTCATCACTCCGATGATAGCCGTGGCGATATAGCCGATGAGCACACCCACAATGAGCAATGTGGCACCCCCTTCGACACGCTTTGACAGCCACAAGATGAGCATCATGACGGCCAATGCCCCACCGATGGCAGCAACTGTCAGCGCCGCGTTGCCCACCAGTCCAAAGCGTGTAAGCACTCCCCCGCCTATCCAGCCATTCAACAGCACCACCATGGCAACGCCCAGGCTGGCTGCACTACTGATGCCCAACACCGAGGGGCCTGCCAACGGATTGTGGAACACCGTCTGCATCTCCAGTCCAGCCACAGCCAGTCCTGCCCCGCAGGCAATAGCCGTTAGTGTCTGCGGCAGACGAGTGCCCAGCACGATGTTCTGCCAGACCTCAGACTCCGAGCCACGTCCCAGCAGGATGTCCAGCACCTCGCTTAGCGGGATGGCAACCGACCCTACCGTCAGGTTCAGCAACGCCAACAGCGGTATGCTGACTAAAAGCAATATCATCGTTGTCCTCTTCATCAACTATCCTCTTTAACTCTATATCTTAATTCTTACTTAACTCTTAACTATGAACTCTTAATTCATCTGACCCATATCATCTCCAACTCTCCCGTAGGGAACACCGTCCGACAATGTACAAGACATAGCTGTCGTATCCGTTCAAAAAACGCCTCGGGCATCACGTCCCACAGCTCACGCGCCAACGTAATGTGTTCACATGCCTCAGCCGCTTTCTCGCCCACCGTCTCACGGGCAATCATTTCCACAAAGGCTTTATTCATCACCACCTTGTGCGAGTGAGTATCCAGATGGCCTTCAGCGAGTTTCACTGCCTTGCCGAGACCAATGGCAAGCACCACACGCTGAAAACCCAGCGAATGGACACGAGCCAGCGCCTCTCCAATGAGATTGCCACAAAGTACTACTCGCATGTCTTCACAATAATCTTGAAGCGCCGTCTCACCCGCCTTTCCGTTAGCTAATCCGACGGATGTTTGTCCCATGGCCACAGCTACTTCCAGTTCGCGCCCTAGGCTCTCCACAAACGCCTCGTGGCTGAGCGGATGGACAATCCCTGACGTACCGATGATGCTGATGCCATCCACCACTCCCACACGGGAATTGAAAGTATGGCGAGCAAGTTCCTCGCCCCCTTCCACACTAAGGGTGATATCGACATCGTCGGCAGTAAGTGCCCGCACCTCATATTCCATCATGCGGCGCGGCGTAGCGTTGATAGCCGGTTCACCAACGGGAATACCCAATCCGGGCAATGTCACACGACCTACGCCTGTTCCCTGCAGGAAACGGACGACGCCCCGCTCTCCTTCCGTCGTTTTCCGTGTCGCCACCTGTGCCACAATGGTGCATCCACGGGTGACATCAGGGTCATCGCTCTCGTCCTTGACTACCGCTGCCACACCTGGAGCACGTACGCTGACAGGTACCGTCACCTCTTCTCCGTCTGGCAACTCCACAGAAACCGACGCGATGTCAATTCCTAATTCCTCATTCCTAATTCCTGATTCCTCGGTAGCACCCAACAACGATAGCATGGCAGCTTTCACCGCTGCCGTTGCGCACGTTCCTGTGGTAAGCCCCGTGGCAAGAGGAAAAAAGCCTGGAACAAGTCGCTCTATCGCTCGGCGGAGCGTATGACGCCCCGTCACATACGTCCACTCGGGGGGTAAGGCAGGAGGCTTTACCACATATATCCTCAGTCCTAATGCCTGTGCTGCTTCCACCTTGGCTGGAAAGCCTCCCTCTTCGCCACTCTGTTTGGTGATGATGGCATCGCATCCCACTTGCTCCATCAGCGCACGTTCTTCTTCGGCTGTAGGCAAGGTGTGCTCCGGCTCATAATAAACCAGTTTCTCCTCGGGGAACCCTTCGGCCAAGGCCTTCTGCAGGCTCTCCTGCCGACGAAGAATACGCGCCACCATGTCGCCACCTCCACGCCAATACTCGGCCAAACGCGATAGGCTGTTCACCCCTGTCAAGGCAAGCAGACGCTTCGGGCGGTCGTGACATAGTCGGCGCACAGCATCGTCAAAGTCGCTACATTCAATAAGACCAGCCGGGAGGGGAGTGCGTTGGCGTGTTTCTATCCGGACGACAGGCAGGCCCACGTCGGCCACAGCCCGGTGGAGGCCTTCGGCAAACGGGTGGGCTGCATCGACAATCAAACGGATGTCGTGCTGCTGGCAGAATTGCCTCATATCGTCCGTCGTCATGGCCCCAGTTATCCTCACGCCATGATGCAACGTCACCTGCTGCAGTTCGCCTTTCGTGGAGTAATAGAAGGGCGCCGTCCCCTGTTCGCAGACGTCCACAGCCAAACGGCCCTCCGTTGTTCCACCGAATATCAGCACCATCGTTATTCCTTCGGTTTTTTTCCTTCGCGGAAGAGATGCGAGAAATGCGGGTCATACAGCAGGCTCTGCCCCTCGCGATTGCCAATGGCCTCGCCCACCACGATCATCGTTGTCAAGGTCAAGTCATTTTCACGCACAAGCCGAGCCAAGTCCTTCAACTCTCCACGGACGATTTTCTCGTCGGGCCATGTCAGCCGATAGCAGGCAGCCACAGGCGTATTGTCGGGATAGCCTCCTGCAAGCAGTTCGTCTTGCACTTGCTGCGCCAAGGTGGCAGAGAGGAAAATGCAAAGCGTAGCTCCATGACGTGCCAATGTCTGCAACCGTTCCCGTTCGGGCACAGGTGTCCGTCCCTCTCCGCGCGTCAGTATGATAGTCTGCGTCCGTCCAGGCATCGTCAGCTGACTACGCAACGCCGCTGCCGCAGCCAGAAAGCTGCTGATACCGGGGGTGATGCCATAGTCCATGCCATGCTGGTCGAACAGCGCCATTTGCTCATCGATGGCCCCATAGATGCAGGGGTCGCCCGTGTGGAGGCGCACCACCTGACACCCTTTGTCGTAAAACTCCTTCATCAGCTCAAACTGCTCCATCAGCGCCATGCCCGCACTACTCCTCACCGTAGCTCCCGGCTTCGCGCAGGCCGTAAGCGCACGGGGCACCAGGCTGCCTGCATAGAGGATCAGGTCGGCCTCCTGAAGAAGTCGCCTTCCGCGCACGCTCACCAGCTCAGGGTCGCCCGGACCAGCTCCGACAATCTCTATATGGCCATGCTTGGGTGTCTCTTTCGCTGCTACAGCAAACGTATAATAGCTTCCGTCGAGACTTCCCTTCTGTTTCTCTACAACCAGCGTCCCCTGTACCGCTGCCGCAGCCTCGGCCACGCTGGCGCAGCCCACCTCGGCCAGCACACGCTCGCTGGGATGAGGGACAGCTACGTGAGCCAGCTCTTCCGCAGTATAAATGGACAATGAGGCCCAAGGCAGCTTTTGGCAAAGTTCATGAACAAGCGGCTCGTCCTGCTTCAGCACTATCGTGGCTACCACCCCGATGGCTTCCGGCGCGTAGCCAAGGCTGCGAACCTCGTCCAACAGCTTCTCTGCCGCTTCAGCCGATGTGCCGCGCTGGCACCCCACGCCCAGCCGAAGCACGCGGGGGTAGTAGTGTATGACTTTTTGGTCTGGCTCAATATCGTAATGATAGGGCGAAACCAGCAACAACAGAGCAAACGATTCACCTGCTGCCACAGCAGCCTGATAGTCGGCATAGCTTGTGAACCGATGAACATGCGGGGGGCAAGTGTTTGCCAGATGACGCGTGCCTGCATCGTCCCATTCCACGACCAACGCCGCCCGCTGCCCATCGACAAACGTGGCAATGGCGCGATTCATTTCCGTTCGCGAGAGCTTCATTACGCCCCAGCCGTAGTCACGAGCCAGCGTGTCGAGTGCCCACCATCCCTTCAGGTCGCTCTGCGTGGTGATGACCGCCTCGCCGCCCGTCACCCGTGCTATCTGTCGTGCCAACTCATTTGCGCCCCCGATATGTCCGCTCAGTAAGGGGATGGCATAGCGCCCCGTCACATCCACGCACACCACCGCAGGGTCGGTAGCCTTGTCGTTGATGAGGGTTTGAATGCGGCGCACACAGATGCCCAGCGCCCCAATGAAGACGATGGCCTCCCCCTCAAAGGGGATGTCCTCACGCTGCAGCACCTCGGCCAGTCGCCGCCCCGCCTCGTTGATGGTCTCTATTCGTATCACGGTATGAAAAGAATTAGGAATTATTTTTTTTAGTTCAGAAAATAGCTCTTCCAGCAATAATTCTTTTATGGTTCATCGTCCATCGTCCATTGTCCATCGTCCATCATCCATCTTCCTTCTTCCATCTTCCATCAAAAAATCGATTCCGCGGTGAGGGTGGTGAATAGTTCGAGCGCCTTCATGCCGAGTATGGAGTTGCCCTTGGCGTTGAGGCGGGGGCTCCAGACGGCGATGGTATAGCGCATGGGGCAGATGGCAGCGATGCCGCCGCCCACGCCGCTCTTGCCGGGGAGGCCCACGAGGTAGGAGAACTCACCCGCCTCGTCGTAGAAGCCGCACGTCTGCATGATGGCGTTCATGCGCTTGATCTGCGACGTGGTGAGGTCGATGCCGGCGAAGCAGAAGGGCTGGTGGTGATTGGCAAGCGGGATGAAGGCCTGGGCGAGCTCACGGCACGACATCTCGACGGAGCACATCATGAAGTAGAGGCGCATCACGCGGTCGAGGTCGCCGTGGATGTTGCCATAGTGCTTGAGCAGGTTGGCGATGGCGGCGTTCATGTAGCCGCAGCTCTGCTCGGAGGCAGCCACCTCCGTGTTGTAGTCGATGTCGGGGCTGCCGCACAGCGTGCGCAGGAAGTCGATGTAGAACTGCTCGGGGTCGCCCGGGAGATGGTCGAGGAGGATGTCGGCCGTGACGAGGGCGCCGGCGTTGATGAGGGGGTTGCGGGGGATGCCGTGCTCGTACTCCAGCTGGACGAGCGAGTTGAAGGCCGTGCCCGAGGGCTCGCGCCCCATGCGCGTCCAGAGGTTTTCGCCCTCGAAGTGAAGCGCCAGGGCAAGCGAGAACACCTTGGAGATGCTCTGTATGGAAAATCGGACATCAGCGTCGCCCACGCTGCATGTCCTGCCGTCGAGGGTCTTGAGGCAGATGCCGGACTGGTCAGGGTTCACGCGGGCCAGGGCAGGGATATAGTCGGCCTGCTGACCGAGGCGGGCGTAAGGCTGGATGTCGCGCCAGACTGTTTCGAGGATATGCTGATAGTCCATGGAATCTCTTTGTAAGATGACAGGGTGTTTGAATTTGCAAAGATAGGGTGAGCCGAGCGATAATGCAAATTTATTTGCAATTATCCGAGGCGACCCCTATCTAAAAGCCCCCGAAGGGGGATTAAAGACAGGGTGAGCCGAGCGAAAAAGCAAATTTTGGAGCAGCGAAAACCAAAAAATGCTTGTATTTTCTTTGTTGAGTCGCGACAAAATTAGACGATCGTCAAATTTATTTGAGCTTTTCCGAGGTGAGCCCACAATTATCCATTATCAATTGTCAATTATCAATTATACTATACTTCTATTCTGTCAGAAAGCCCTTCTATTTTAATAGAATCAGCTTCTATTTCCGCAGCTGCTTTATCTGCGTCGCCAGATGCTTGGGCTGAGCGCACAGCCCATTGGGCTACGCTCGTAGCGTTAAGGATTGCGAAACACCCCCAACACCTACCTTTTTACTTGTAAGGTAGTGACAATAAAGAGGTAAACATAGGTAGGTGTTTGTCGAACACCTACCTAACACCTACCTGTCTCTTACCAGTTTGTAAAAGCTCATGGTTTTGCTGCGCCAGCCATTCATGGAAAATTCTTGGTAATTCGTGTTTACTTTATTTATAATTCTCTGATTTCCATCCTTTCAGACCTTCAAGTGAGAAGATAGGTAGGTGTCTGGTAGGTGTTAGGTAGGTGTTTTGCAAACACCTACCTGTCCTAACAGACTGTAAAATAATCAGTTTTGGCGAAAAAGGTAGGTGTTGGCTTTTTTTCGTAAAACATCTTCTCAAAATTGCCCTTGGAAAAAGAACTGCCGTTTTTCCACAAGCCTTGCGGAAAAAGTTTTTTACCAATATGTGGTGCCTCTCAAGAAAAAAGCAGTATATTTGCACTATCTAATTTGAAAACCCCCATGAACTACCCGCTGATATCTGAATATGTCGAAGCCATAAAGGCAGCAGAGGACAACCTTGAGCAGTTGAAGCAGCTTCGCCCCGTATTAGGCATTGATGGGGAGCCTGTGATGTCGAGTGGAAACTTCGCTGTGGTGTTCAAGATGAAGGACGAGCAGACGGGACGCCTGCATGCCGTGAAGTGTTTCTTGAAGGAACAGGAGGGGCGTGCAGAGGCTTATCGCCTCATAGCCGAGGAATTGGAGTACGTCAGCAGCACCTTCCTCACGCCTATCCGATATTTGGATAAGGAATTATTTGTAGATACCAGCCAGACGGACGAGACGGAGTTTCCCGTATTGCTGATGGACTGGGTGGAGGGCATGACGCTTGATAAATACGTTCGTGCGCATCTGGACGACAAATATGAATTGTCGCTTCTTGCCTATCAGTTCAGCCGCTTGGCGATGTGGCTGATGCCCCTGCCCTTTGCACACGGGGACTTGAAGCCCGACAATATCCTTGTCCGCGAGGACGGCACGCTGGCGTTAGTCGATTACGACGGCATGTACGTTCCCGCCATGAAAGGCCAGAAAGCCCGTGAGCTGGGCAGCCCTGACTTCCGCCATCCCAGCCGGACAGAGACAGATTTCGACGAGCATATCGATGATTTTTCCCTTGCCAGCATCCTCCTTTCCCTGAAAGCCATCTCCCTCCAGCCTGAGCTTTTGGAAGAATATGGAGCCTCAGACCGTCTGCTGTTCTCAGAGAGGGATTATCGAAATCTCTCTGAAAGCAAAGTCATGGATGCGTTGAAATCACTGATGCAAGTTCCAGAATTAGCTTCACTCTATTCTCTATTCATTCTTGTAGCCTCTCAGAACAATCTTTCCCAAGTCTCTTTCCGCCTTTTCAATCTAACTAGGCCAGAAAAACCACAAAATGAAGAAGACATTCTTTCTACAGAAGTAACAAAAGAAGATTTAGCAAATGCTTGGACGGATGAATTTGGCGTAAAATATAGTGCTGACAAGAAACGCCTGTTGCAAATTCCTGATGATATTATAGACTATAGAATAAGAAAAGGAACACAAGTCATTTGCGACGAAGCTTTGAAGATGGCCTTTAGGGGCGAACAAATTAAAAACCGTATAAAGTCTCTTTATATTCCAGAATCTGTTAAGATAATTAGTTCTGAGTCTTTAGTTTTGGCTGTTTTTCCGGAATTGTGTCAAATAGTTGTTGATGAGAAAAATATCATATTTGATTCTCGCAATCAATGTAATGCCATCATTAAAACTCAAACCAACGAATTATTATTCGGATGCCAATCAACAGTAATACCAAAAAACATCTCTATTATTGCTTCTCGTGCGTTTTTTGGCTGCAAAGGTTTGACAAGTATCGCCATCCCTAAAAGCGTGACAAGCATTGAAAATTTAGCATTTGCCTTTTGCCGCAATTTGACAAGCATTACAATCCCTGAAGGGGTGACGAGCATCGGGAACCTTGCGTTTTTTGATTGCATTGGTTTAACAAGCATTACTATACCTGACAGCGTAACGTACATTGGAAAACGTGCGCTTTGTGGTTGCGGCAATCTGACAACGATTTTTATTTCCAAAGGTACAAAAACAAAGTTTGAAGAGTTGTTGCCTGAATATAAAGATAAACTTATTGAGCAAGAGGATGATGAAAATCTCAGCACAAAAGTAACAGATGAAGATTGGGCAAATGCTTGGAAGGATGAGTTTGGAGTTATGTATAGTAAAGATAGAATAAAATTACTTGGGGTATACGGCAGTTATTTGCCAGATTACGAAATTCCAGAAGGAACAGAGGTGATTTGTGATGATGCCCTGAATGACTTTGGGTGGGAGATAGAAGGGTTAATCATTAGTGGCAAAATTACGATTCCATCTACAGTCCATCTTATAGGAAGAAATCCTTTCAGAGGAGATTATGACACAATTATTTGCAAATCACCTTATTTTGTGGTTGAAGATGGGGCGTTATATACATCAGATAAGAAAAGCCTTATTTCATGTTTTAGCAAATCCGATGAATTTGTCGTGCCAAATGGTGTTGAGGAGATAGGCAGCTATGCATTTTATGATTGTGAACTCTCTCGTATAGTTTTACCAGAATCTGTGTCGAGAATTGGTGAGAATCCATTCATTGAAATGAATCTTTTATGTGAAAAAACTTTGGAGATTATTATTCCGATGAATTCTTCGGGTAGATTTGAACGTTTGTTGCCTGAATATAAAGATAAACTTATAGAACAAGAGGATGATGAAAACCTTAGTACAGAAGTAACAGGTGAAGATTTGGCAAATGCATGGACGGATGAATATAGGGTAAAATATAGTGCGGATAGAAAACGATTGTTAGAAGCTCCTAATGACATAGAAAGATATGTAATAAAAAAGGGGACAAAAGTAATCTGCAATAATGCATTCTCCTATTGTGGCGGTCTGACAAGCATCATCATTCCTGATAGCGTGACGAGCATTGGAGATTGGGCTTTTTTTGGTTGCGTAGGTTTGACAAGTATCACCCTCCCTAATTGCGCAACTAATATTGGGAATAGGACATTTGAAGGTTGCAGGAGTCTGACAAAAATCATTATCCCTAATAGTGTTACAAGTATCGGTAGCTGTGTATTCGCGGATTGCAATGATTTGTCAAGCATCATTGTTGGCAATGATAACGTCACTTTTGATTCAAGAAATAATTGTAATGCAATTATTGATACTTTAAGTAATACATTGGTTATAGGTTGCAAAAGAACTGTCATTCCAAACAATGTGACAAGCATCGGATATGGTGCATTCTGTGGCTGCAACGGGTTGACAAATATCACCATCCCTAATAGCGTGACAAGCATCGAATGTGCCGCATTCTCAGGGTGTAGCGGGTTGACAAATATCACCATCCCTAATAGCGTGACAAAAGTTGGGATAGATGCGTTCAGAGATTGCAGCGGGCTTACAAACATCATTATCCCTGATAGCGTGTCAAAAATTGGACCAGATGCGTTCAAAGGTTGTAGCGGATTAAATAGTATTTTCATCCCAAAAAGTGTAACGAATATTGATTATTTAGGATTAAGTAGTTGCGCCAACTTGAGAACTATTGTTGTTGATATTAAAAATGCTATATATGATTCAAGAAACAATTGTAATGCAATTATTGATACTTGTAGCAATTCATTGGTAAGTGGTTGTGCTAAAACTGTAATTCCCAATACAGTGACAAAAATCGGAAAACACGCGTTTGCTGATTGCAATGGTCTAACAAGTATCACCATCCCTGAAAGTGTAATAATTATAGAATATGGTGCTTTCTATGGTTGCAGTAGTTTGACCAGCGTCACCATTCCTAATAGTGTGACACGCATTGGAGCTAGTGCATTCCGTGATTGCTCTAGCCTTACAAATATTATTATTCCTTATGGGGTGACGAGCATCGAAGCTGGTGCATTTGGTAACTGTAAGAATCTAATGTATATCATCATTCCTGATAGTATAATTAGCATTGGTTATGGCGTATTTTCAGATTGCCATAGTCTGACAGCTATCTTTATACCTAAGAGAACAAAATCGAAATATGAAAAAATGCTACCACAGTTAAAAAATATACTCGTGGAGCAAGAATAAAATAATATAGATTGGATTGACTGGCATTTTCTCTTTTTTTCAGAATCATATGACAGAAAAACTTTTTATAATAGGCAACGGATTTGATCTCCATCATAAGATGCCAACATCTTATATGGATTTTCGTGAAAACTATTTAAAGAATAAACCCCTTTGGGAAGTACTTCTTAAAATATATGGTGATTCACCCAAGCAAGATTTTTGGTGGTGGAATTTTGAAAAAATGCTAGGGTGCGTTGATTACAATAACATTGTGAAATTAATGAATGGAGAGGCACTTGGCTTTATGCAGGTAAAGAATTTATTAAAGGGCAAACTCCCCCCTCTTTTTGGCAATTGGATTCAAGGTGTAAATGATAAAGTTGAGCCCGATGAGACAATCGGGATTGATGCTGATGCCAAGTTTTTTACATTCAATTACACTATGGTGTTAGAAAAAACTTATCATGTGAATGAAGAGAATGTGTGGCATATCCATCATTCGATAAAAGATTTTAAGGAAGGAAAAAACCCTATTGTTGGACATGATTTTAATAATGTAGATTTGATGCAACTTTTAATTGAAGCTAAGAAAAAGAATCCCATCAGACAAGATGTTGCTAATATGATTATGAATGAAGTTGCTAATGCCGCTAAAAAAGTAAATGATATTATCTACATGAACCGTATCAAATTTACTCAATATGCAGATATTCAGCATTTCGTTGTTATGGGATTTTCGTTCAACGACATTGATATGCCATATATTAAGGAAATAATAAAAGCAAATAAAAACATTCCTGATGCTGACTGGCTTTTATATTACCATCAAGATGGAGAAGACGAAATGATGATTAATAAATTATTGAAACTTGGTATTACAAAGAATAAAATTCTGCCTCCAAAGGGATGGTAAGTGGTATCACTTCCTGTTTTGCATGTTATAATAATGACGTAAGACGTAAAAATGGTAGTAAGCCATAAAATATGAATAAAAAGTTGTAGCTTTGCAAATAAATGGAGATAAGTATATGAGCAATGATTTAAGGAAAATCAATAATGATGGAGGTCTCCTTAAGCATAAGGAAGAGTTTGAGGCCGTTTATAGCATCATAGCAACTCATCGGAAAAGGGTTGTGCGTGTTGTCAATAACAGAATTGTGCCATTCAAATTGGCACAAATACCAAACATTTTTCAAGTTTCTCAATAAATGATCATCATTGAATCGAAGCGGAAGAAGCCAGAAACGATACGGAAGAAATATCCGGATGCGATACTGGCAGACGTCACCAGCGGGGCGAAGGACGGGCTGGTGAAGCTGAGCCCGTTCTATCCGCACGGGGGCATACCCGTGCCCTTCAGCGAGGGCTATACGGCAACCTGCGTGGAAGCCATCTGGCAGGGGCTGAAGGTGTTTGAGGGGGCTGATGTGGATATCACGCTATTCGAGAACGACACAATGAAAGGGCTGAAACGGACGGTACGCCGCTTCGGCAAGCCGCTCGGACATCGGAAAGGAGTGAACGGCACAGAGCTTTTGAGTTATATCGACGCAAGGAAACAGATATACATTCCGACATACCGCTGGGTGTTGGAAAATAAGGTAAAGGCGATTATGGACAGGCTGAAAGAGGCATCCCAGACAAAGACGATAGTGCTGCTGGACTACGACACGAATGCCGATGTGGAGAATGCGAAGAGGCCTCTGTCGCATGCGTCGCTGATAAAGGCATACGTGGAGGGCATCTATCCCTACGGAGAGAAAGCCCCTCAAAAAGCCCCTAAAAAGAAGAGAACAAAAAAGATTATCGAACCCACATTATTCGACGACTATGAATAAGAAAAGTAACTGGCAGGCGTATGAGCAAGTGCTCAAAGAGGGCAGAATCCACAAGCTCTATCACTTTACGGACAGGGATAACCTGGAGTCCATCATCAGGCATGGCGGATTGTACTCGTGGAAAGACTGTGAGGAGAAGGGCATCAAGATTACGAAGCCTGGAGGGAGCGATACCTCACGCTCGCTTGACACGCGCGACGGGCTGGAATACTACGCCCGACTGAGCTTCGTGCCAGACCATCCGATGATGTTTGTTGCCATGAATGACGGACGTATCTCCAACCCTGTCATACTGGAAATCGACCTCGAAGCGGCACTTTGGGAGGACACGCTCTATGCCGACAGGAACATGACCAAGAACGGCGCGAATGTGGGGGGCAGCCTGGATGACCTGAAAGCCGTTCACTTCGGATTGTTCTGGGGGCAACGTTACTTTGACATGAGCGACGATGCGAAGATGTACTATAAGGCTGAGGTGCTGGTGAAGAACTTCATTCCCCTGAAGTACATCAAGAACATCGGCAACTTCGGCATTCCCCTTCCTGCCCAGCCCAAGCAGCTACAAGCCAAGATACCCTATACGGCACAGATTACGAGAAACACACCTACGGCATTCATCTTCCTGGTGGACCACTCTGTGAGCATGGAACAGAGCACCTATCTCAATGGCGAGGAAATGACGATGGCTGAGGCTGCTGCACGGATTGTGAACAACCAAATCAATGAGCTGGTGCTGCGATGCGTGAAGATGGGCGAAACACGGCACTACTACGACATTGCCGTCGTTGGCTATGGCGTGGATGCCTATAGCGGATGGCAGGGAGAGCTGGAAGGGAGGGACTTCGTCTCGCCCGAAGAACTGAAGAACCATCCCTTCACCAAGATTGTGATGCGGAAAGAGACCAGGACGCGAAAGGGCGTTCAGGTGAAGGAGGTGGAACTGGTGCAATGGGTAAGTGCCCGTCACGACGGCAGCTGGACGCATTACCACAAGGCTTTTGACTATGCAAGGAATCTGCTGGATGAGTGGATGATGGAGCATCATGATAAGGACTGCTACCCACCTACGGTAATCCATATTACGGATGGCGAATATAATCATGCCACGAAGGACGAGGTGATGCAGAAGGCGAACGAGCTGAAAGCGATGTTCACCAATGATGGAAACGTGATACTCTTCAACATTCACTTCGCGGGCGATGAATCATTGAAACCCATTGCTTGTCCTATTGAAAAAAGAGAACTTGGCGGCAATCCATACGGAGAAGATCTTTTTGAGATGTCGAGTCTTTTACCTGAGCGATATAATGTTGACATTGCCCGATGCCTGAACGACACGAGGACAGGAAGACACGTTGCTATGGGTGTGTTCGCCGATGCAACCACACTTATCAAGCTGATGGATATTGGTACGCCCACAAACATCAGCCAGAATCAATGAAAGCCTTGTCGATAGCGAAGTTTGACGAGGGTGCCGTCAACGAGGACGCTGCCCAATGCACGGAGAAATGGATAGCCGTTTCGGATGGTGCTGGGGGAGGCGGCGTGTTTGCCGACAAATGGTCGAGGTATCTGGTAGAGCATCTGCCGGATTTACCCATCACGGACTATCAGGCTTTCGACAGCTGGATAGACGGCATCTGGGAACCCTTCTATAACGCCTGCGAGAAAACGGCTGAGGCAGAAGGGGGTATGCTGCTGAACAAGTTCTACGATGAGGGCTCGTTTGCTACGCTGGTGGCAGTCTGGAAGGAGGGACAATGGATGAGCTACGGCGACAGCGTGGCGTTCTGCTTTGACAGGAAGACGGGCAGATTGCAGCATACGTTTGGGCGCATCGTGGACTTCAACAAGCCCCCCTATCTGGTGAACTGCAAAGACCCGACGGATGAAAACGGCTTCAAGAGCGGAACGTTTGAAACGGACGAAGAGAGCATCGTCTTTGCTGCCAGCGACGCGTTGGCCCATTACATCCTGATGATGTATGAAGTGGCGCACAGGGACGAGTTTGCCGACGAGCTGCAAGAGGCCATCGACGCACAGACAAAGAACAGCAACTTCATCAGAATGGCGTTGGGGATGAAGAAGGTGGATTTTGAAAAGAGCGTGGTGGACAAGCTGCTGAACGGCAAGAACAGCTGGAACGTCAAACAGCATCTGCAGGGCCTTCGGAACAAAAAACTGATAGGACACGACGATTATTCATTAGCTATACTATAAAAAGATGGAAGAGAGGACGATGGGCTTTACTCCGGATTACATAGACACGTTGCTGCACAATCAGATTTTTGTGTTCGGCAGTAATGCCTTGGGCTATCATACGGGTGGTGCTTCGGGTACGGCCCGAAAGAAGTTCGGGGCTGTGTGGGGGCAGGCAGAGGGTCTGCAAGGGCAGAGCTATGCCATTCCTGTGGATTACGGAAAGAATGTGCGCAAGGACAACGAGGTAAGGGCTGCCATAGAGAGGTTCATCGCCTTCGCCAAAGCGCATACAGAGCTGTTCTTCCTCGTGACTCGTGTGGGCTGTGGCATAGCCGGATATCACGATGAGGAGATGGCGCAGTTCTTTATCGATGCCTTGGAGCTGAGGAATGTCAGCCTCCCCAAAAGCTTTGTGGAGGCATTGGGCGGAGGAGAAACCCACTATGACTTGGAGCGTTTCGTCAAGGCGCAGGACGGCGCGTGGGGGTCATACAACGATGCGCTAAGAGAAATAAGGAACGGACGAAAACAGAGCCATTGGATATGGTACGTGTTTCCGCAGATAAAAGGTCTGGGACACAGCTACAACTCGGAGTTCTACGGCATCAGCAACAAAGAGGAAGCCATGGCCTATCTGGAGCATCCTGTGCTGGGGAAGCGGCTGAGGGAAATCACAAAAGCGCTTCTTGACTGCAGCAACAAGTCGGCGGACGATATCCTGGGCTTTCCCGATGTGCTGAAGGTCAGGTCGTGCATGACACTTTTCGACCTTGTCGCTCCTGACGATATCTTCAACGATGTGCTGTATAAATACTACGAGGGGCAGCGGTGTGACAAGACCATCTGGCGCTTGGGCTTCCACGATGACAAGCTGAAACACCAGATAAAATACAGCCGGCTGACCATCACCAAAGACGGGGCAGTCATGCTCTCGGATTATAATAAGGAGGTGAAGCTGGAGCCTTTGGCAAAGGCTGTCTATCTGCTATACCTGAAGCACCCTGAGGGAATAGCGTTCAAGGAGCTGCCGGATTATCGGGAAGAGCTGACGGAACTATATGCGAAAATAAAACCGCTTGGCTTGACCGGCAGAGTGCAGAAAAGCATAGAGGATGTGACCAATCCCTTGCTTAACTCGATTAACGAGAAGTGCTCTCGCATCAAAGCCGCCATCCTGGCGGAAGTAGATGCGTCGCTTGCCGAGCAATACTATATTGCAGGCAAGGGCGGAGAGCAAAAACGGATTACCCTCCCGCGCAGACTGGTCGTCTGGGAATAAAAATACCATTTTCACAAGGCTTGCGGAGATAATTTGTTTGGTGGAAAAGGGGAAGTATGACTACCTTTGCATCAAACTTTTTTTGCAGAATGGAAAAGGTCTTGATTGGAAAGATAGCCATATTAGAAGTAAGAAGAGGTGTATCATTACGCACAGGAAACAGCTGGATGGTACATGAGCCGATGTTGACCGTTGCTGGTGCGTACAAACTAATGAGAAAATGCCAACTATGGTAGTTGAAAAAATGAAGAGAAAACGTATTATGGAAACAAGACGTTTGATAGTTTTTAGTTGCCGTGTATTAGTGATAGCTTGCAGTTTGTCTGCAATGTTTTGTGGTTGTAGTTCCAAAGAGAACTATGAAGATTATCTTGACGACAACAATCCCGTAGATATTTCTGATATCCTCCAGGCGTATGATTATTATGAAAAACATGGGGAAGAAGAAAATGATTCGATTGTGTCATCGATTTTGAGGGGTAATGCTCCAGAGACAGTTACTTATGAATCGCCTGATGGTCCGCCACAAATAATGGCTTATTTGTCAGAAGACACTTCGTTTGTCATGAGGGCTCCAGAATATGCCGAATCACCCCATCCGTTTCTGGCTTTTGCGGAGGATTTGTATAATGGCTTCGTCTGGATATGGAATGTGTGGAGCAATATAGAGTTCTGGCATCGAGGGAAAACGACTGTTACGGATTATGATGGTGAGGATGTGAAAGATGCCATCAGGAAGTTGGATACCGGCATCTTTAACGATGAGGAAATACGTCTGGCAGCAAAGAATTGCCAAGACAGTATGCTTGCGCTTATGAACCTCCCCATTGAGGATTGGAATGAGGACATACCCATAGATGAATACTTGGAGACCTATATGAATCTTCTTGAAGAAAAAATGAATTCTTTCATTACAGACTCAGATTTTTTTTATGAAAAACATAATGACCTGATAGAATCGTTAGGTGGTAAAAGTGTGCGCGAGAGCTATATACGCTATGAAAAAGCAGATGCAGAGATAAAACTGAAAGCAATACTTGACGAATTAAAGTCTTCCCGTATCTTTAATGATATGATTACTCGCTATGAGAAAGCACGTTCAGAGAAGCAGCTGAAAGTAATACTGGGCGAATTAAACTCTTCCCGTACTTTCGACGACCAGATTACTCTTTGGGGATTATGGGCGAACAACAAGAAGTCAATAGGCGAGGATGCATGGATTGTGGCTGTTGGGGAGCGGTTACTTGAAAGCGGACTGTATTGTCCAGTCCTTGATAACATTTGGCTTACATGGCGTGCATTATGTCAATATATGTATTTCGGCATGTCGCGTGATTCCTGTATTCCCAATCAATATTATAACCAGATGCGGAAAATATGCTTTTGCGCTTGCCTGAAACGAATACAGTCTCATCCTGATGATTTCTTTGCCATGAACTGTGCCTATAACCTTGTCCGAACGTGTAACCTGAACAGGTATGGTGAAAACAACTTTGGGAACAATGCTCTTACGGAGATGGCAATGACATTACCTGATCGTTTTGACAAAGAATAGCCGTATGAAAAAGTGGGTTCTATTATTGAAAGATTATGTTTCCCCAAAAGGGACGCTGGATAGAAAGGGATTCTGGATTGTGTTTCTTGGTGCCAATCTTTCTATCTTTCTGTTTTATACTACTTTTTGTCTCCTTTTTGGATTGGGTGTAAGATGGAATCTCTATTTGAGTTATTATGTGGGTGTGGGGCTGATTGTTTTATGTGGAGGTTTATTACCACTTGGCGCTATTGTACTTGCTGGAGCTACTTATTATTGTATAGATCAAGACTTTTTTTCTTCCTTACTGGCATTGTTCGTTGACGCCCTTTTCGTCTGGTATTGGTTTCTGTGCATCAGACGATGCCACGATATGGGGCGGAGCTGGTGGTATAGTCTGATTCCCTTTTATAATCCTTTTGTGTTACTTTTTAAGAGAAGCCAAGAAAGAGAGAATTAGACAAAGAAAAAAATGATTCCATTATCCCATAAATAAAAGCTTATGAATAATTATCTTATTAGTGAGGCGATTGGTGACATTGCTGGAAGTGCTTATGAGAGCAAGAGTCATCGCATTAAAGAATATGACAAGGTGAAGCTGTTCAGTTCGCGTGCACACTTTACGGATGATACAGTACTGACATTTGCCTGTGCTGAGGCTTTCATTGACCATCTTGATATGACGATGAATCTTTGGAAGTGTGGTAATGAGCATCGTCATGCTGGCTTTAGCAGCAAGTTCAAGCTTTGGATGTCCAGCCATCATCCTCAGCCTTATCGATGCTTGGGTAATGGTGCCGCTATGCGTTGCTCCTCTGCTGGATGGCTTGCCCAAACGGAAGAGGAATGTATCCGTATGGCTACAGAAACAGCTGCACCCACACATAATCATCCAGAAGGAATCAAAGGAGCGATAGCTACAGCCTTAACCATTTTCCATTTAAAGAATGGTAAGGATAAGGAATTCGTCCGTACTCAGATCTTAAATACAAACTATCCTGATTGGGCCGATAAGCCGTATGCTGATATTCATGATGATTATTCCTTTAATTCCACATGTGAAGGAACCGTAGGTCCTGCTATTATCTGCTTCCTCGAATCAAAAGATTATGTCGACTGCATCAAACTGGCCATCTCCCTTGGGGGCGATGCAGATACCCTTGCCGCTATTGCCGGCCCAATGGCTTATACCTATTTCAAAAAGATGCCTGCCGCTCTTGTCAGCCAAGCAATAAGAAAACTTTCCGACTGGATGGTGGATGTGAGCGTGCGGTTTGATAAGGTAGTAAATGACGATGTTATCTGAATTCCGCTCGATATTTAGATTGGGGTCGCCTCGGGAAAAATGGAAATGATATAGCAGATGACCTGAAATGGTAGATAACCGCTTGAAAATATAACAGCCGTATGAAAAAGTGTTTTTTCTGGTTTAAGAATTTTGTTTCCCCAAAGGGGACGATTGGACGAATAGGGTTTCTTGGGGTATTCCTTTGCGCCTTGCTCGGCATTTATGTGTCATATATAATGGTGGCCCATTTCGGATATATAAATCATCTTCAAGGTTTCAATTTCAACACCAATTTGACGTTCTGTGGGATTATGGGCTTTGTATGCCTCATTGGCGGCTTTTTGCCGCTTGGGGCTTTTCTTTTGGTGGAATGCACTTATGCCAGCGCACACTATATTTCCGAACTAGGCCGTGAGTTTCTGGTTCTATCCATTATATTAGACATCCTGTTCGTCTTCTATTGTTTTCAATGCATCAGACGATGTCGTGATATGGGACGAAGCTGGCTTTTCTGCCTAATACCATTTTACAATCCATTTGTTTTGCTTTTTCGCAAAAGCAAGAGTGATAATATAAACCAAAAAGAAGAATCTATCCTTCCTTAAAGACCAAACGTTTTTTAGGATGCGGGAGTATTTACCGCTTTCATTATTACCAGCGGATTGTGGTTGTCGATGGCGAGGCGCGTCTCGGAAACTCTTCACAGAAAAAAAAGGATTTGCGTGCAGTTTTTTGCACTAGATGTTGGTTTTGTTTCCAAAAGTCGCTATATTTGCTGCGTTTTAGAAACAAAATGAGGTTTTATGGACTTTCTGACCTTCAGAGAGAGGATGTACCCGATGGGGTGTTTCCACATCAATCAGGTGCTGCTATGGGAGAAAGATTTCGACCGTAACAACCTGACGCGTTGGTGTCGGAAGGGGCTTTTGGTGAAGCTGAGAAACCAGTTTTACGCCTTTCCCGAGTATCGACAAGTGCCGGATTTCTCGCGCTATGTAGCTAACCGCATCTATGCCCCTTCGTATATCAGCCTGCATAGTGCTTTGTCGTTCTATGGGATGATACCCGAAGAGGTGGTGCAGCTGACGAGTGTGACCACCCTGAAGACCGCAAAGTTCGAGAACGATTTTGGCTCTTTTCATTATCAGAACTTAAAGACTCCGCTCTATTTCGGCTATGAGATAAAGATGATACAGAACGGACGTGGCCTGCTATTTGCCACACCCGAAAAGGCATTGCTCGACCTGCTTTACCTGAATCCCTACTACAAGACGGAATCGGATATGGAGGAACTCCGACTGGACGAGGACTTCATGCAAAGCGAATTCAACCGAGAACGCTTCTCTGACTATCTCTCAAGAATGGGGAACAAAACTCTGGAACAGAGATCTAAGCTTCTACTGAGAGTATACGACCTCACAGTTCCATGAAACCTGAAACTTTTCACTTAAGACGATGATTGACATTGAATACATACGCAGTTTTTTCCCTCCTAGCATTGCAAGGGAGAGTCGCTTTGACCGTTATATGCTGAAGGAGTATCTGCAGCTGCTGATACTCGACCATCTGACGACCACGCCTTATATTAACAAGGTGGCATTCATCGGTGGAATAAATCTCAGACTTATACAGGGCATCGACCGCTTCTCCGAAGACCTCGACTTCGATTGCAAGGATCTGAGTGAGCAGGAGTTCATGGCGATGACAGACAACGTGGTTCAATACCTGCGACAGAACAACCTGGAAGTGGAGACGCGCGACAAACCGAATCCGCACCTGACTGCCTTTCGCCGTAACCTCTACTTCCCTCAGATGCTATTTAATTTAGGCATGACGGGCCATAAGGAAGAGCGACTTCTGATAAAGATTGAGGCGCAGGACCAAGGGGTGAAATATCTGCCCACCCCAGCGAACATCAACAAGATGGGTTTCTTTTTCAGAGTTCAGATGCCACCTCTGGATGTGTTATGTGCCATGAAATTCGCCGCAATCCTTTCCCGTCAGAAGGGACGCGACTTCTACGACACCATCTTCCTCCTCTCCAAGACCAAACCTAATCTGCCCTTTCTGCAGGCAAAAACAGGCATAACATCTTTAGAAGAGCTGAAGGTCGTCATTGCAGAACGGCTGAAGGAGGTGGATCTCAACCAAAAAAAGCGCGATTTCATGCACTTGCTGTTCACCGAATCCAACGCTGGCAGAATCTTGCAATTCCCGGATGTTGTTACGGCGATAATGTGACATGGGACTGGCATCTGTCACGAAGATATTACCGCTTTCATTATTACCAGCGGATTGTGGTTGTCAATGGCGAGGCGTGTTTCGGAAACAAGCGTCATACCGACTTCATGGACGGAATCGGCAAACAGACGACAGCTGTCGTCGCTAACGGCATTGAAGACGAGCGTGGCACCTGACGGCATGAGGGGATGGAGGCGGAGGATGATTTCGCGGAGCTTACCCCCATGCCCGCCTATGAACACGGCATCAGGTTGAGGCAGGGATTCAAGGTCTGCTTCCAGCACATCGCCCATCACAGTACGGATGCCAGGTGTGCCGTGCCGACGGCTGTTCAGCATCATCAGTTCCTCACACTCTGGGCGCACCTCGAAGGCCGTAATCCCCAAATGGGGAAACTGCAGCTTGGCCTCGATGCTGACGCTGCCCGTACAGAAACCCACATCCCACAACTGATGACGATGACGCAAATCGAGCAACGACAGGGCCAAAAGCCGTGCGGGCATCTTGGTAATCATCCGCTCACGTCCGTCGAGCAGGTGGAACTCCTTTTCAGGTATCCCGAAGGGACGCGGACGAACAGCCGTCTGCTGCAAAATGACGCAGTTGGGAGAGGAGACGGATTGGAGATTGAAAATTGAAGATTGAAGATTGAGGGTTGAAGATTGGGGATTGAAGGTTGAGAGGTCAACCCACCCGACTCGCTCTGATTCGGCATTGCCCAACCGCTCTCCCACAGCCATACGATAATAACGGTCGAAGCCATAGTCTATCATGCGCTGGGCGATGGCCAGAGGTGAACGATGGTGGTCTGTGAGACAACCTATCAGACGCTCACCACGGATAAGAGCCTCATCAAGTGCATCCCATGGTCGCCCCGTGAGCGACACCATGCACATATCCTGATAAGGTAAGCAAAGGCGATGGGCCAACAACTGAAGGGAGTGGAACGAGGGATAGATGGTCAATTGCCAATGGGGACGCTCGCGCAGTACCGTAGCAGCAAAGCCATAGAAAAGCGGATCGCCCGAAGCAAAGATGACGAGACTACCTGACACCTCGTCGTATTGCCTGAACACGTCGGAAAGAGGTACGGTAATGTCAATCCACTTATAACCCACAGGCAGACGCGAGGCCATGATTTCGCGATGACGTCGGCCTCCCGAGAAAACATTTCCACGGGCTATCGCAGCCTCAACTTCGGGAGGAAACCACGGCGTAGCGCTATCACTAATTCCTATGATTGTACAGTTCATAGTTCCTTATTCCTCATTCCTAATTCCTAATTCTTCTATTTTTCAAACGTCTCTCCCGGGCATGAGGCTGGCGGCATCGTCGTAGGTGAGGATGCTGTTGACCAGCGTGGCAGCCAGCGTGCTGCCTCCCTTGCGGCCTTCTATCAGAAGCTTGGGGATGGCCGTGAGCGTTTTGGCGGCGTGCTTACTCTCCTCCACATGGACAAAGCCAACAGGGGCTCCGACAATACCTACAGGACGGCACTTCCCCCCTCGTACGAGACGACATAACTCCAGAAGGGCGGTGGGGGCGTTACCAATAGCAAAAAGAACGTCCTCTGGATGTTCGTCGACTGCCACACGAATGCCCGCCTGGGCACGGGTGAGTCCTTCACTACGGGCAAGCGCCTCAGCACGAGGATCGCTAAGATAGCATTTTACTTCAATACCTAATCGCTCGAGTGCCCCTTTACGGATGCCGCTTGCAACCATCGTGACATCTGTGACAATGGTTGTTAAGCGGCCTTTGGAAATCTGTTCATATAGCCGTTCGGTAGCTCCCTCGTCCATCCAAAGAAGACGTTCCATCTGGAAATCTGCCGTGGTGTGGATGGCATGAAGCAAGGGCCACAAGCGCCATAGGGGAACGTCGGGGTGGCGTAATTCACGACGAATCGTGGCAAACGACTGCATCATGATGCTTTGACCGACTTTCAGGCTGTCAGACTGTTGAGATTGAAGATTGGAGATTGAAGATTGAAGATGAATCTCTGATTCTTTGTTTTTACCATCATCTGTTAGTCTGTTAGTCTGACAGTCTGACAGTCTATTATAATACCCTCGCGGAGTGATGAAATGTCCCTGCCATGTGTATGACTGGCTATTGCCAATGATAACGATGGTGAACATATCCACCTCGTCGGGATTAAAATCACTCAGGGTGGTGACAACGGAGTGCTGCCCCTCGCGCCCAGCCTGACGGACATAGCCCACTATGGTGTCGGCGCTACGACTCTGGAGGAAGATTTCTTTCAGGCGATGCAGCTGCCAATAACGGTCGTTGCTGCGAGGATTATAGATAGCGGTTACGAAATCGGCAGTTGCAGCGGCTCGGATGCGACGTTCAATGACAGCCCAAGGTGTCATCAAATCGCTGAGGGAGATGACGCAGAAATCGTGGCTGACAGGAGCGCCAAGCAATGCCGCAGCCTTCTGAAAAGCACTTATCCCAGGGAGAGGGATTATTTCAACATCGGTATTGCGGAGGCGTTTCATCTCGTAGATAAGTGACGTCATGCCATAGATGCCGGCATCGCCACTGGAGATGACACATACCGTCCGTCCCTCTTCAGCATAAAGAAATGCTTGCTCGGCACGTTCCTGCTCATGCTTCATGCCTGTGTCAACGCAGATAGCATCTGAACGAAGCCACCCTGTAATATAGGGGAAGTAACGCCGATAGCCGACAATGACATCACTCTCGCTAATAGCCTGCTGAACGGCAGGGGTAACGTCTTCGGGGCTACCCGGTCCTATGCCTGCAACGTAGATTCTCATTCCCTTATCTTAATTGACCTGTTTATTATCAATACCGCAAAGCGAAGCTCGCATAGAACGAACGGCCTGGGTTGATGGTGGCGAAGTTGGAGTTCCAATAGGAGCGGTCGCAGGCATCAAAGAGGTTTTCTATACCCAAGCCGGGTTCGAGGGTGCAATGCGGGAGGTTGATGATGTGCCGGGTGTGCAAATCCCATTGGCTGTAGCCTGGAGCATAGCCGTAGGTGCTGCTATAGCGCTGGCCCTGCATGTGTCCATCAAGACTGACGCAGAGGTGATAGTCGCCCCACGTCTTGTCCCATGAGGCCAAGACGTTTCCTACGTGGCGGACGGACTTGTCAACAGGGTTTACCGTAGTAACATAGGTTTGCGAGGCTACGTCAAGCGTCTTCGTCTCGGCGTGAGAGTCGGTGAACGTGTAACCTCCGCCCAGGGTGAAGCCTGCAGGGAGCATCCACTTGATATTAGCACTAATGCCGCGCAAGGTAGCACGGTCGATGTTGTCGCGACGGCGCAGGGTGGTCCATCCTTCCTCCACCAACTGGGTGAGATGGGTATCAGCTTGAATCTCGGCTGCCGTGAGGGTACGGTAGTTTATCATGTCGCGGATATCGTTGATGAATCCGCTGACGCTAATCGTAATGGAACGACCGGTATATTCGGCGTTGACGTTCCAGAAGTTGCTACGCTCAGGACGTAGCGATGTGCCAGGAAGGGTATAGCGGCTAGTGGTCTTCGCCTGATCGGTGGCATAAAGCTGCGAAAGGGTGGGGGTACGATAGCCTCCTGCATAGCTGGCACGCAGACGGAATCCACCCAGATAGCCAAAGAGCCCTACGCTGGGGGTGACGGCTGAGCCAAAATGAATGTTATAGGTGTAGCGCAGTCCAGCCACAGCCTCCAAGCCGTGGAAGAGACGTAGCTCGTCTTGTGCAAAGAGGTTGTAGGTGCGGGTTTGCTCGCCTGCGATGCCATCGCTCTCGCTCGTGAGCGCTTCGCCCACAAACTGGGCTCCAGCCGAGAGTTTGTTAGCATCTGTCAGACGAAAGATGCCACGCAACGTTCCATCGGTGTAGCGCGTCTGTTTGCGCGTCTCGGCATAGGCCTCAGCCTCGGAAGTCTGCCAATAGTCGTAATCGGAACGGAAGTAGTCGGAGTGAACATCCAGATAAAGGTGCGTCTGCTTGTTGGGTACCCAACGAAGACCTCCTCCCCAGGTGAACGTCTGATGATGAAGGTCGTAGGTGTAGGCTGTACGGGGGGAGTAGGTATAGACCTTTTCGCCGGTAGCTGGGTCTTTCGAGGACTTCTGCGTGAAGTAAGTGGCACCTTGGGGACGACGTGTTTGGTAATCGTAGGCATCGCCACGGACGTAGGCCGACCATGCGTCATTGAATCGCCACTCCAACCGTTCGCTGAGGGCATCACTACCAAAGGCTGTGGACATGGGACGCCCCGTGAGCTTCAACACCTGTTCACCACCCTCGTCGAAGGCCTGATAAGGATTCACTTGCCAGTTATCAGCCTGACGACGGGCGTAGGTGGTATGGCTGGAGAAAGCACCCGAAGTGACGTCGGCGTGGATGTCGTGGTCCAGACGCCCGTGGTTCAGCACCTTTGTGCTGACGGTAGCAGCCACAGGGTCGCGGCTATCCTCGGTGATGATGTTGATGACGCCTGCAATGGCATCGCTACCATAGAGCGCGCTGGCGGCTCCGCTAAATACTTCGATACGACGGATGTTACTGAGGCTGAGCTTCGACCAACGATCGTCGCCACTCACACGGCGTCCGTTCTCAAGGATGACAATATAGTCGTCGCTCACTCCGCCGAAGTTGACAAACGTACCCATGCCGCTGGTATGGGTGGTGATAGTAGTAGTGAGACGGGATAGAGCATCCTGCAACGTGGTCACTCCTGCGTCGCGCAGCTCTTTGGTCGTAATAACCTTGACAGCCACAGGACTATTGTCGGCCTTATGGTAGGTGCCCGTGCCGGTAACAACGACAGGGTTCAGCGTCACAGCCCGCAGGGAATCCGCATTACTCTGCGCCATGCCGACAGAGGACATCATGACAAGTATTCCTCCTAAAAAACAAGCAGAAAAGGCTTTCTTTCCCGTTTTATTCATTGATTTCAATAATATATTCTTTGATTAATTTGTTTGTTCATCGCGATGGGCTGTCGTTTTTCCTTCGCCATACGACATCGGGGCAGCCTGCATCGACATTCAACTTTCGGGCAAGGACGAAGAAATAGTCGCTCAGACGGTTGACATAGGCCAACACCGTTTCATCCACTTCAGCGCCTGTGGCAGCAAGACGGAGAATCTCGCGCTCAGCACGACGGCAGACGGTACGGCAGACATGGGCAAAACCGGCAGCCATGCATCCCCCAGGGAGAATAAACAGCTTCAACGGAGGCAGGGTAGCTTGCAGACGGTCTATCTCTGCTTCCACAGCCTGCACCATTTCGGCTGTGACAATGTTGCCTGGACGGACGTCTCGCTGCGAGGTGTCGGTAGCCAAGTAACCACCTACGACGAACAACGTCCCTTGCACATCGGTAAGGAAAGCCTTGTCGGCCTCATCCGAACACGCTGCGATAAGTACGCCGATGTGGGCATTCAGTTCGTCGATAGTGCCGTAGCTCTCCAATCGCTCGCAGCACTTACTGACCCGCTGCCCGCCTACAAGGGAGGTCTGGCCGCGGTCTCCGGTTTTGGTATAGATCTTCATAGCTTTACTGCTTATTGCGGCAAAGATAGTAACTCTTTTCGAATGGGCAAAAGATTTATTCCATCAATTTGTAGTACTGAGGAACATAGTGGGGCAAAAGCTCTGGATGGAAAGCCTTTACGAAATCAGCCAACAACAGATGGGGCTGCACACCAGCCAGCTCGCGATAGGGTGTGTGGGCTAAGTTGCAGAACAACACGCGGCGTTTTTTGTAGGAATCCAGCGTAGCATAGCGAGGGTCTTCAGCGGCAAGCGTAGCCAAAGTAAAGTCACCTTCAAACGAGCCGTCAATCTGCCAGAAATCGGCATGCACGGAGCGGGCATAGGCGGCCTCGAAATCGAGCGTGCGTCCGCCCGAATCCTCGTTATCGGCCATCACGTAGGCGGCTCCGGCATCGCGGAAGAGCTGTGCCATGTAGCTGCGGCCTCCAACGGCATACCATCCATCGCGCAACTGCCGACCTGAGGCAACTGTGGGAAGGGAGGTAGCCTTGTTTGTTGTCAACGTTTCAACTTCGGATTTCAACGTCAGATACTTTCGCTCAATATCGGCAAAGACGGCGTTGGCGCGGCGTGGCTCACCCGTCAGCAACCCCACCAGCTTTATCCATTCAGCCTGCCCCAGGGGGTCGGTTTCCTTGTAGCCGTGGTGGGTGATAAAGGGGATGCCGCAGGCACGGATGGCTTCAAAGCCGCCGTGCTTGGAGGCGCTGACGAAGATATAGTCGGGTTGGGTGGCAAAGATGGTCTCAACGTCAAAATTGCCCTCCTTGCCGATGCGCACAGTGCGTCCGTCGCGCATCTGCTGCTGCATGGTGGGCGAGAAGAGGTTTTTCAACGAATTCATACCCACGATGCACTCCTCCAGGCCCAGCACCTCAAAGTTTCCCAGCTGGAGGGCGGTGGTACAGATAAAACGTCGGAGGGGACGAGTGATGACTATCTCCTCTGGCGCGCTATAGGGTGCGGACGGGTCGGGGTTGCTGATGACGACGTGGATGCCATCATCGCGGTAATCGACCTTCAATCCACGAGCATAATGTATCCTGATGGTATCGCTGAAGGCATCGGCATGAGCCAGCACGGAGTCGTGGGCTGCAAACAATGCATCAGCCGAGGGGGAGATCCTGCCGGTTCCCTGCCGCGCACAAGACAGGGGAACCAGCAGGACCATCGCACAAAGTGCCGCAGAACGGACTATGGCAAAGCGTCTGCGCCTCATTATTTATATTATTATGAAAGGAAAATTATTCTTCGGGATACATCGAGTGGTAGTAGTCTTCCAACTCAACGGGGTTCTTGGTATGGTTGATCCAGACCTGACGAATGTCCTCAACCTCGAGCAGACCGAGGAGGTTGGACGTGGGCTGATAACCCTTGTGGGAGAAGAACTCAAACCAGCTGTTGTCCTCGCTCTCCTCATCCTCAGCATCCCAATAGTCCTCACCTTCGCCAGCCATGTCGTTGTGACCATGGTCACCGCAGATGCTCATCAGCGGATAGAGGTTCATCACACCTTTCTTGATGCCAGCCTCCTGCATACGGGCCAGGACATCTTGCTTGTAGTTGTCCGGCATATCGACGGTACCGACAAAGTAGTTCTTGTTGAACTTCTGCAGGGCCTCCTCCAACTGGGTGTAGCGGACATTGGCCTTGTAGGTGTCGTAGGTGTCGGGGTTGCCGTGGCCCATGAAGGCGACGACGCCCTTCTCGGCCTGCGAGCGGTACTTACGGTCGAGAATTTCAGCCACCTTGCTCACGTCGGAAGCGTTGTTGAGCAGCGGAGTGCCCAGCCAGAGATGGCCGTCAAGACCTTCCAGATACTTGTCGTCGAGGTCGCCCAGATGGTTGTTGGCGAAGTCCTTGATGTAGTTGATAACGCGGCTGTACTCCTCGCCGGGGATGACCTGCAGGGACTGCACGGTGATGTCGGTGTATTTGGCCGTTGCGAAAGCATGGAGCCAGAAGTTGGGAGCGTAGTAGTTGCGCTTCACGATGTTGCCCTTCTCGTCGGTATTCTCACCAGCGGCAGCACGGTTGATGCAAATGGCCGAGCTATAGCTGACATAGACGTCACAGTTCGGAAATGCTTTCTCGTAAGCAGCCTTGGTGGCATCGAAAGCCAGGAAGGCGTTGTTCCACGTGCTGCCGAAAGCAACAAGCAGAATCACCTTGTCGTGCTTCTTCTGGGCTTTCACCTGGGCATCGACAGCCGACTGATACTTCACGTAGTTGTTGTTTAAATCCTCATCCTGTTGGCAGGAAGACAGGCTAGTCATGGTGACTGCTACAGCCATCATGGCAACGATAAATGACTTAATCTTCATTTTCGTACGTTTTTAAATTAGACATTTTATTTAGTTTAACACTCTTTCCTTGCTTAAAGTGGACGACAACGGCGGCATAGACGGTACGGCCCGGACTGTTGGTGCCAAGGTGGTAGGGATGCATGGTGCGGTCCACATAGTTGAAAATGTTGTCCACCCCCGCCTCAATGCGGTAGGTGAAGGGGTGTGACGTAGCCGTGCCGAGGTCGTGAGTGGTATTGAGCCTCCACAGCTGGAAGGGAGCGCCGTCACCGTTGTTCTGGTAGTAGCGTCGGCTGCTGCCGCGTGTACTGAGGTTGGCACCCAGCTTATATTTCTTGTGGAAACGGTGGTTCCAGATGAGATAGGCATTCCACTTGTGATGGGCGGTTCCGTCGATGACGACTTCCTCGAGGCGGTCGTGTTGGGTGTTGTACTCATGGGCCTGGGTGTCGAGCCAACTGTAGTTGCCGCCAGCCGTCATCCCTTCGGCAAAGGTGTAGCTGAGATTGGCATCCACGCCGAGGGTGCGGGCATCCTCCATGTTCATGTACTTACGTGCCACGATGGCGCTGCTGCCATCGCCGGAGTAGGCCGAGGTGATGTCGTGGGGAATCTCGCTCAAAGGCACATTCACCAACGCTATCATATTGTCAAGACGGTTATGATAGCCAGTTACAGAGGCTGTAAGCCGTTCGCCCCGGTATTCCACGCCGGCGCTGACATAGGTGCTGCCCTGTGCCTTCAAATCGGTGTTACCCAAGTTGAAGAAGGTGCTCGAGCCCATCGTGTGAAGGTAGCGGTAGTGAAGCTCCTTCGTGGTTGGTGTCTTGAATCCCTGACTCCACCCTGCTCTCACGCGGAAATCGCCCAGCGAGAGCATAGTGCTCACCTTTGGCGTGGCACGGAAGCCGAAGCCGCCGTTCTGATTCAGTCGCAGTCCGGCTGTGATGTTGAGCCACGCAAGGGGGTTCCACTCGTCCTGTGCATACAGAGCTGCCGTCCAGTCATCAGCTGTGCCCGTAGCGGTGCGCATGGGGGCATTCAGGTAGTCGTAGCGATACTCAGCCCCCACGGAGAGCACAGATGCCTGCAGGGCAAATACACCCTTCAAGTGCGCCATCAGCCGTTGTTGGTCACTCTGCAGGCTGGTCTGCCCTGCAAAGTAAGGGAAATAGTTGGTGAAGTTTCCTTGCGGGTCATAGCCGTCGGTGAGCGTGGTGGCTGTGTAGGTGTAGTAATAAGCATGCTTGTTCCAATCCACGTCTAACGTCACCACGTCGGTGCCGTTCGCCAACTTCCATTTTCCTCCCATAGAGGCACTGGCATTGCGGTACATCAGGTCGTAGGTATAGACGTCGCAGCTGGGATGCCGTCCGTCTTGAGGGCGGTGGATGGACTTCGTGTAGTAGGTGCCCTCGGCATAGAGTTCGATGTCCTTACGGGGGGTATAAGTGAGCCGCTCGGCCACCTGCCAAAGGGTGTAGGCGTTCACCGTCTTGTTGCGGCTGTCGGTTATCACCTGCGCCTCGGTGTATTCCTCGGCGGTGTTCTGCCAGCCGTCGGTGTGCTGGAGCTGGAAGTTGGTGTAGCTTGTCACAGGCCCCACGGCGAGCGCAACGCCGTTGTGCTGCCGTAGGTCGTTATACGAGCCGTAGCGCGTGCTGTTGTCAATTTGCAGCCCTTCGTCCTTAACCGCCGACCGCTCGTCCCTGACTTTTCTGGTGATGATGTTCACCACGCCCGCCATAGCGTCACTACCATAGAGCGCCGACTGAGCACCCTTCACGATTTCGATACGTTCGATGTTCTGCGGGTCTATCAGCCCCAGGTCGTTTTCGCCGCCCACGTCGCCATGGATGCGCTTGCCGTCAATAAGAATAAGGATATAGTTGTTGCCGAGTCCGCCCAGCTGCATCTGGCTGCCCATGTCGCCTTCGCTGAAGGCAAACGAAGCCGTCAGCCCTGCGAGGATTTCCTCGATGGAGCGCCCTCCGTAGCTGTCGAGCATCTTGCGCGAGATGATCTCCGTCTGCACAGGAGCGTTGCGCAGCAGATGCTCCGTGCCCGTGCCCGTAACTACCACCTCGGGCAACGCCTCCGTACGGACGCTGTCGGTACGCGCCGTATCGGTTTGCTGGGCATGGGCGGCAAACATGCACGCCACCCCAAGGATGATCGTTGTCAGTCTTCTCTCTTTTCTCATGTTAACGACCTCTGTTCCTGGAGGTATGTTATCACGTTTTGCGGACGTGGCAGGTCTTCTGGCTCTCCATCGGAACAGGACGTCTTCCCACCTTACAGCAGTGACTCTCGTGCCCAGTTCCTTCCCGAGGTTTATCAGTAGCCTAAGGCCCTGCTGGACTGACGGCTTGCTGCCCTCGGAAATGGATTACAGCTGCAGGAACAGCTCAGGTTTTTCACCTGATTCCCTTGCACATACCACCCCTTTCGGGGCGCTCTGTTACCAAATCCGCCGCGAAGTTAGCCATTTGTTTCCGTACCGCCAAATAATTCTGTGTTTTTATTTGACTATCCGCAAAATCCCCTCCGTCCAGAAAGGTAGAAAAAGAAAGCCTCAACGCAGTTCGATGACTTCAAGGTCGCGGATGTCGGCGTCGACGAGGGTGAAACGGACGAGGGTGCGCACGGCCTGAATGCCGTAAACGCCCGCAGCGCCGGGATTGATATGGAGCATGTCGAGGGTCTTGTCGTACTTCACCTTCATGATGTGACTATGCCCGCAGACGAAGAGACGGGGCGGATTCTGCATGAGGATGCCCCGAACGGAGGCGTCGTACTTCCCCGGATAGCCGCCTATGTGCTTCATCAGTACGTCCACGCCTTCCACCGAGAAACGGAGCACCTCGGGGTAGCGGAGGCGGATGTCGTAGCCGTCGATGTTGCCATGCACGGCGCGGAAGGTGACAGGCAACTGCTCGAAGCGGTCGGCCAGCTCGGCGCTGCCGATGTCGCCGGCGTGCCACACCTCGTCGCACTCAGAGAAATAGTGCGCGTAGCGCTCGTCCCACCAGGCGTGGGTGTCGGAGAGAAGGCCTACCCTTGTCATCTTGCCGTTTTGACGATTAACTGTTTCGTTCTTGTGCGGCGCTCAGGCTTTCCACGAAGCGGATGATCTGTTCCGCAGTACCCTCGATGCCAAGGCGGCTGCTGTTGATGCAGAGGTCGTAGTGCGCGGCATCGCCCCACTTGCGCTGGGTGTAATAATTATAATAGGAGGCGCGACGGGCATCGCCCTTCTCGATGAGCGACTGGGCTTCGGCATCGCTGATCTTGTCGTGCTTGGCGTAGCGGCGCACACGGTCGTCGAGGTCGGCGGTGATGAAGATGCTGATGAGGCCGGGCACATCGCGAAGGATGTAGTCGGCACAACGGCCCAGAATGATGCACGAAGGCTCGCGCTGGGCGATGTCGCGGATGACGTCGCTCTGCACCTTGAAGAGAGCATCGCCCGAGAGGGGGCTTCCGGCACCTGTGGCAGTACCATGACCCGAGGCCGAACGGCTGCCGAAAAGGAACGAGCGGAACGAGCGCGACACCTTCTCGTCGGCCTGCTCGAAGAACTGACGGTGAAGACCGCTCTCCTGCGCGGCAAGCTCAATGAGCTTCTTATCATAAACGTTGATGCCGTAGTGCTCGGCAATAATCCGGCTGGCGGAACGTCCGCCGCTGCCCAACTGACGACTGATGGTGATAATCATGGCTTTTGAGTTTATTCCAGCTATGCTGGGGTTTATTGGTTTATGAGTTTACGGAATTTCTTTAGCTGCACCGCCAGCAGGATGAAGCCGGTGATGCACGACACGAGGTCGGAGGCGGGCATGCTGAACCACACACCGTCAAGGGCTGGCTTCCAGAACGTGGGAAACCAAAGCAGGAACGGAATGAGGAACAGGAACTGCCGCGAGAGGGAGAGGAAGATGGCCTTCCACGGCTTGGCAATGGCCTGGAAGAAATTGCCGATGACCATCTGCGAGCCGATGAGGGGGAAGATGTAGGCGTTGATGCGCATGCCGCGGACAATCTCACGCAGCATCTGCTCGTCGGTAGTGAAGACGAGCGCTGCATAGCGGGGCATGAATTCGCACACCACAAAGCCCAGCGTCATGGCTACCGTTGCCCAAAGGATGGTGAGCTTCAGCACACGTATTACACGGTCGTAGCGCTCGGCGCCATAGTTGTAGCCCGCAATGGGCTGCATGCCCTGATTGAGCCCCATGACAAGGGTGACGAAGACAAACGAGACCTTGTGGATGACGCTGAAAGCACCCACGGCATAATCGTCGCCGTAGGAAAGCAGGGCGCGGTTGATGAAGATGACCACCGTGCAGGCAGCCAGATTCATCAGGCAGGGCGAGATGCCGATGGAGAGTATCTCACGGACGATGCGCCCCTCGAGGCGGTAGATGCCGCGATGGAGGTGCAGTAGTTCGTTCTTGTTCGTGAGGATGCGCATCTGCCACGTGAGCGACACACACTGGCTGAGGATAGTGGCGATAGCGGCACCACGGATGCCCATGTTCAGTCCCCAAGGGAAGATGAACAGGGGGTCGAGGATGCAGTTGAGCACCACCGTCAGGATGGTGGCCTTCATGGCCTTGTCGGGGTGGCCGGCACTACGCAGAATGGCGTTGAAGCCGAAATAAAGGTGGGTGAACACGTTGCCGAGCAAAATCCATACCATGTACTCGCGGGCATAACTCAGCGTGTTCTCCGAAGCACCGAAGAAGAGCAGGATGGGGTCGAGGAACGACAACGTTACTACTGCCAACACCACACCCACAAGGATGTTCATCACAAAGGCATTGCCCAGAATCTGCTGGGCCGAACGATAGTCCTTTTGCCCCAGACGAACGCTGATCATCGTCGAAGCGCCCACACCTACCATGGCACCAAACGCTGCCGAGATGTTCATCAACGGAAACGTCGGCGCCAGTCCGCTCAACGCCATCGGGCCGATACCGTGGCCGATGTAGGCGCTATCCACAATATTATAGATAGACGACGCTATCATCGCCACAATAGACGGTATAGCGTACTTTGCCAGCAGTTTACTTATTTTCTCTGTTCCCAACTCGGTGGGTACGGCTTTTCCTGTCATTATCCTAAACCTTTATATTTTCTGCTGCAAAAGTACTGCTTTTTCAACTATCTTTTGTATTTTTGCCGCGTAAAAATCGTTAAATGGAGACTTTGACCCTGTTTGAACTGAACAGCCGCGTGCACGAGGCCATCGAAGCGGGGCTGCCTGATGAGTATTGGGTGCATGCCGAGATGAGCAGCGTCCACGTAAATGCCGCGGGGCATTGCTACATCGAACTGGTGCAAAAACAGGATTCCTCTCTTTTTAACGAAATAGGGGGCGGCATGATTGCGAAGGCGCGTGCCACTATCTGGGCTGCACGGTTCCGCATGCTGCGTCCCTACTTCGAACAGACTACAGGACAGGCCTTTGCCGCAGGAATTAGCGTACAGTTGTTAGTGACAGTAGAGTTTCACGAGCTCTACGGCCTCTCCTACGTGGTGGAAGACATCGACCCCACCTATACGTTGGGCGATATGGCGCGGCGAAGACGCGAAATCCTCATGCGGCTGGAGGAGGAGGGCACCATCGACCTCAACAAGGAACTGCCGATGCCCCTGCTGACGCAGCGCGTGGCAATCATCTCGTCTGAGACGGCTGCGGGCTACGGCGATTTCTGTCATCAGCTGGCCTCCAATACGTGGGGATTTGTGTTCCGCACGAAGTTGTTCCCCGCTGTCATGCAGGGCGATGCGGTAGAGCCGACTGTCATTGCCGCCCTCGATGCCATTGCAGCAGAGCAGGAACGGTGGGATGTGGTGGTTATCATCCGTGGAGGCGGTGCAGCCAGCGACCTCGTCGGCTTCGACACCTATGAGCTGGCGTCAAACTGCGCCCAGTTCCCACTGCCCATCATCACCGGCATCGGCCATGAACGCGACTCCACCGTGCTCGATGCCGTTGCCAACACCAGCGTCAAGACCCCCACGGCAGCAGCCGAGTTTCTCATCGCCCAGATGGTGGCAGCAGCCGAACGGCTTGAGCAACTCACGGAAGCCCTTGCCTCGGGCATCACAGCCCGAATCAATGTCGAACGCCAGCGTCTGCAAACGCTTACGCTGCGTCTGCCCGCTGCCTATGCCCTCCGAAAAGCCAACGAGACACATGCCCTCACCCTGCGAGAGGAACGGCTTCGCACAGGCATTCGCAGCCTGCTCACGGCTCAGCGCCATCGGCTTGAAATGGCAGAGAAAGTCCTCGCTGGAGCCTCGCCCGAGGTCATCCTGCGTCGCGGCTATACCATCACCTACGATGCCGACGGTCATGCCCTCCGCAGCGCTGCCGACCTACAGGAAGGCGACACCTTCATCACCCGCTTTGCCGACGGCGAGACCTATTCACAAATAATTTCACATTCCTAATTCTTCATTCCTAATTCATTCCTTTTCCAAATGACTTACGAACAAGCCATCCTGCAACTCGACGACATCGTCCGCCAGATTGAGACCGGCGAGCTCGGCATCGACCAACTCACCGCCCAACTAAAGCGCGCCCAGGAGCTCATCACTTTCTGCCGCAACACGCTCTACAAAACCGATGAAGAAATCCAACAACTGCTCCAAGATGAAAAGAAATAAACTGCTCTGCACTACGCTCGTAGCCCTCTTTCTGACAGCATTCTCGGCTTCGGCTGAGGACGTCGGACTCCCCAACCCCATTATCCCAGGCTTCCATCCCGACCCCTCCGTCTGCCGCGTAGGCAACGACTACTACCTGGTCAACTCGTCTTTCCAGTACTTCCCAGGCGTGCCGCTCTATCACTCCACCGACCTCATTCATTGGGAACAGATAGCCAACATCCTCACCCGTCCCTCGCAGTTGCCGTTGAAGGGAGCCGATTCGTGGCTCGGCATATACGCCCCCACGCTCCGCTACCACGACGGCACTTTCTATCTCATCACCACCAACGTGGGTGGAGGCGGCAACTTCATCGTCTCAGCCGACAATCCCTACGGCCCCTGGAGCGAGCCGCGCTGGCTGAAGCAAGGGGGCATCGACCCCTCGCTCTACTGGGAGGACGGACACTGCTACATGGTGAGCAATCCCGACGACGGCATCTGGCTCTGCCAAATCAACCCCGACAGCGGCGAACAACTCACAAAGAGCGTTCTTCTTTGGACGGGCATGGGCGGACGCTACCCCGAGGGCCCGCACCTTTATAAAAAAGATGGTTATTACTATCTGCTCATCTCCGAGGGCGGCACCGAGCTAGCACACTCTCTCACCATCGCCCGCAGCCACAACATCGAGGGTCCTTACGAGCCCAACCCCGACAATCCCATCCTCACCAACTGCTGCCAGCGGGGGCAGACGCTTCAGGTACAGGGCACGGGGCACGGCGACCTGGTACAGGCCGTCGACGGCTCGTGGTGGATGACCTTCCTCGCTTACCGTAACTTCGGCGGCGCCTATCATCATCTTGGCCGCGAGACCTTTATCGCCCCTGTAGAATGGCCCGAGGGCGACTGGCCCGTCGTGAATGGCGGAGCCCCTGCCGATACGGCTCACGTCGCTCCCTCGCAGCGCCTCTTCACCCAGCCCTTCACCCATCCCGCTTGGGTACACCTCCAGAATCCTATCCCTGCCAACTACGAGTTTCTCGACGACGGCACGCTACGCCTGCACGCCGGACGCCCGCTTATCGAGAACAACCAGCCCACCTTCATCGGCTGCCGTCAGGAGGCTGCCGTCATTGTGGCTGAAGTGGACGTTACGCTTACTGAAAGCGTCAGTCGCGACGAAGCGGGAATCTCCGTCTATCAGATCTACGATGGCTACCAGAACTTCTGCGTCAGCCGTTTCGGCAAGGGGTATTCGGTGAAGCTCGATGCCCGCCTCAAATCTATGCAGGACACGCAGATGCGTATGCTCCGTTCCCACCACGCCCGCCTGCGCGTCACCTCCGACGGCAGCACCTACACCTATCAGTTCTCCGAGGACGAGGGAAAGACGTGGCAGACCGTCGGTAGCCATGCCTGCACCCTCGTCAGCACCGAGGTGGCAGGCGGCTTCACGGGCGTTGTCATCGGCCTCTACGCCTCCGGCAACCCCTCCAGCTTCGCCGATTTCAAAATTATCTTACCGTAATATGTAGGCAGGCCTGCTTGCGCTCGTACTTCACGTAACAACGTTTCTGCCGTTGCAGGTCATAAACGCACATCATCAGCAGCTCCCGTAGTTTCTCGTCGCGGGCGACGTGCTCCTCCGGCTTGTCGTAGCGCGTGTAGGTGATATCGACGGTGGTGCCGTAGCAATGGCACGAGTTCTCCGTAGCGTTGACGTTTTGCTGCGACAGACGTTTCACGTCGTCCTTCGTGCGGGTGACGCTGGTGACGATGATACGATGATGACGATTGTAGCCGCGCCGATAGAGCGAGTCCTGGAACGCCCGCCCGATGTCGTCCACCAGCGTTGCCGCCTTGGGCACCAGCCACGGCACGCTGTGCGTCAGCCTATCCACCACGTAGTGCTCATTCGTTGCGATGCGCACCATCCCCCGCTTGTTCACCTGCTGCCCCGTCGTCTTGTCCGTCTCCACGCCCTCCTCCACGTTTTCGCGGGTGAGGCCCTCGCGGATGCCGTTCTTCATGGCAGCCTGCAGCTGTGTCTCCTGCAAATCGTTGAACAGTCCGGGCCAGTCACGCATCGGCTCACGATGGTCGTGATAGCTGTCGTTCCACGCGTTCTTATCCGTCTTCCGCCGTTTCTCACGGCCACTACCGCCGCGGAACACCTGTACGGCACAAATTATCAGCCCCACGAAGATCAGCGCCACAACGGTCAGATGAAAAATGGCCTTCAACTGTTCTTTTTTCATACTTTCTGCTTCTCTTTTTTGCAAGATTTCTCAAAACGGCTGCGAAATTACGGAAAAAAACCGAAATGGAACGTTTTGGGAACGCAAATTATTAGGTTGCCGCTGAAGAAATGCATTATCTTTGCAGCGAAAATAAACGTACGACCATGAAACGAATCCTCCTTTTCGGCTTCTGCTTCGCCCTGCTGACCGTGCAAATCACAGCAGCTCGTGGGTCACGGACAAGTACGCAGCAGAGAGTGAAAGAATGCCTGCAGCGTGCCGAAGCCCTGTTAGACTCAGACCCTTCTGCCGCTCGCGCCGTGCTGGATAGTATAGACCCACCCCCAGCCCCTCCCGTGAGGGAGGGGAGGCTCTCCCCCCTACGGGGGAGCGGGAAGGGGGTCCTTGCCCTCTACGCCCTCCTGCGCACGCAGGCAGAATACAAATGTTACATCACGCCCGAGACGGACTCGCTCATCCGCATCGCTACCGACTACTACGGCACCCCGCGCCGCAAGAACTTCCATGCCGCCCTCGCCTGGTACACGCTGGGCTGCGTCTATAGCGACTGGCACGACGATGCCGCTGCCGTCGAAGCCTACCTCACAGCCAAGCCCCTCTTCCCCGACACGCTCAACCGCTACTATATCCTCTGCAACCAGAACCTCGGTATCCATTACCTCAACCGACGCATGTACCGTCAGTCGTTGGCTGCGCTGACAGCCTGCCGGGGTGGTGCCGAGCGCATCGGCGACTCGGCTACTGTAGCCTTTGCCGACTATCACGCGGCTCTGGCCCACCTCTACCGGCAGGAATACACGCAGGCACAAGCGTTGCTCGAGCGGGTGCAGGCCAATCCGAAAGCCACGGCCCTTGCGCAGAACACCGTCTGGCTGCAGCTGGCAAAGATTGCCCTCTATCAACATAAGGATTGCACGCGTGCGCGCTACTACCTCCATCTGAACGAGGCAGGCGAGCCCGACAGCACCACCCTCGGCGCCAACTACAGCCTGCGGGGCGACATCTGCTGCGAGCTCCAGCAGCCCGATTCGGCCTATTATTGGTATCGTCGCTCGCTCGCCTGCCAGAGCGAGCTGTTTACCGAGTGCTGGAACTACCACCAGCTGGCTGAGCTGGCTCCGCGATTGGGTCTTACGGACTCCGTCCCTGCCTATGTCCGTCGCTACACACTCCTTGCCGACTCTGTCCGCTATGTCGAACGGCAGAGCGAGGTGAGCGAGGCTTACAGCCGTCAGCAGGTCGAGGAGAGCCGTCGTGCCCTCACCCGCCACAACGTCCGCATCCTGCTCATCGTCATCGCCCTTGCCCTGTTCTCGGCCCTGCTGGCAGGCATCGGATTCCTGCTGCGCGACCGTCGGCGGAAGACGCAATACCTCCGCTTGCAGGAGGAGTTGCAACAGAACCGGCGCGAGTCGCTCAACATCCCCGAGGAAGACCAAGCCGAGCTGCGACGCCGCAAGCTCGACATCTGCTGCCGCATGTTCCGCCGCACCCCCTCGGCGCGCCTGCTGCTCGGACGCACGGCAACGACAAACGCCCCCGCCTTCTCGGCAGCCGAGCGCACACAGATACTCTCCGACATCACCACCTCGTTCATCGACATCATGCTCGACGTGAAGAACGAAGTGCCGCAAATCTCCGAACAGGAGCTGTTGCTCTGCGCCTTCAGCGCCCTCCGCAGCCCCTCGCAGGCCGTAGCCGAATGTCTCATCCTCTCCCCCACCACCCTGCGCACCCGCAAGTTCCGACTGAAGGAGAAACTGCCCGCAGAGCTCTTTGAACTCTTCTTCGAAGAAACTCCATCGAATATTAACTCATAAAAAACAATAGCATCATGAAAAAGATTTATTTACTCCTGATTCTAAGTCTGCAAGGCTTGTTCCTTATGGCCGAAGATAAGCCATTTGTGTACGAAGGACGTACATGGGAGGTGGCAAGAGTCAATTACTCCGAGTTATGGGCCCATCCGTTACAATGGAAATACACCTATGACACCTATTTTTTTGAAGGTGATACGGTGATTGGTGGGCATCGATGCCTGAACATGTACTTGAATGACGGTAAAAATAAGATCTTCGTAGGATCCTTTTACGAAGAAGAGAAAAGGGTTTATTGGTTAATGGAAGGAACTACGGAAGGCCATCTGTTATATGATTTTTCTTTGGAAAAGGATAGCGTTCTTCATATAGGGGGGACATTTGCTGCGAATTACAAAGTTTTGGATGTTCGCTACGATTCTATTTATGGTTATTATGGCCGCGTCCAATATTTGATAAATGACGACGAGATGATTGTGGACTACATAGATTACAGAATACTTGAGGGTATCGGCAGTTTACAGGGGCCAGTAGGCATTGCATATTGGGAAACCGCCGATGGTCGTCCAGACTATCTTGTAAAATGCACAGTAGACGACGATGTCGTGTTTACCCGTGACATCACTCCGAAGGTCGAGGACTACCTGCAAGAGGTTCCTTACCTTTTTGAGGGTGATGGAAACCTCTATGACGACCAGGAAATATGGCTTCTTATTAATTGGAGCAATATGCCTTTCGCCCCTAAAAATACGTCCTATTCCACTTTCACACAGCAGGTGGACAGTATTGTGGGAAACAAGGTATATGCAAGCCATCACTTCGACTCGCAAACTGATTTCAAGAACGCCTTAATGTACGATTACGGCAAGTATCTAAATATAGGGAAACTTCTTGTTGGGGAATACATCTTGGTTCTCTCAGCCGTTGACGAACAGGGTGAGATTTCCCTGATTCCCTACGAAATCCCGTTTACTGTAATAAGTAATACGGAGAATAAAAATAACGGCTTCATACATTTATATGGGGAAAAACATTTCCGCGATGATCAACAGGCTAAGAAATTCAAGGCATGGCATGATAAAAGTGAGGAAAGCCGTCTCCATATACAAGGCTTTATATACTTTGATAGCCAAATGGAACATTATTGTGCTTATTCTGTTCAAGGCGACACCATCTTCCTGACGGCCAAGCAAACGGGAGCATGTAGCACGGATAAAGGATTTTTCCAATTTGATTTCATTTTGGATGGTTTCAATGAAGAACGATGCGTTCTTATCGTAAAAGACGAATCTGGTACGAGTACATATACGTTTAAGGCCGTGAACATTAACCTGAATGAACAGTATATTGCCGATGTCCTCACGCCCGAAGTACAGGCTAACGTTACCGAAATAATTCTTTCTGGAAACATGACACCTACGGACTATACTTTTGTTAATGCTTGCCCGAAGCTTATTACATTGGATATGACCGACGTCATCACCGACAGCATCCCCCAGTTCTGCTTGTCAAAGGCGACATCCCTTGCCGACCTCTACCTCCCTAGAAAGCAGACGGTTTTCAATTTCTATGCGGTGAAGAACGACATTACCAACAGCGTAACTGCCCACATCACGGGGCTTTTTCCTGATTTGGACGTACCTACCACAGGTGACAGGCTTGCTGCTACGGACGTGGTGTTTACCGTAGAAAAGGGTAATAATCGTTACTATGAAACGGAATATGGCTACATCTATTCCGCAAATATGGACACGCTTTATAGATTTGCCCAGAAGAATTTGGATTGGGAAACAAATGTTTATGCTGTGGTGATTCGTCCTAATGCCTTTGCTTGGTTAAAACTGAAAGCAGGTACTAGAATTGAGGTCGGTGTGTATAGTGAACTAAAACAAATATGTTATCAAGCATTCGAAGGAATACGCTTTTTACCTTGGATTCCATACGATCCAGATAACCCCGATGACAATTTAGACTATCACACAAACTATTACGCAGACCTTGTAATACATATACGTACTCAAAGAGGTAAAGAAAAGCCTCAACTTGAAGGCCCCGTAGCATGGAACACCGAAGAATACAGGGCTGTTAATGGATCTCTGGTGTTCTTCATATCTGGAGGAAGTTACAAAGATTATCTTAAAAACTCCTGTCTATGGGCGGGAACAGACATGATGGACATGGATACCTATGATTTGTTTGATCCCAAGCTTAGCGATACTAACCCACGCTATGACAAAGAAGGTAACCTGCTTCATTACGTCAAACCTCACATCGTCTCCTCCGAATGGCATGCCAGCACGCTGAACACAGAAAACGTCACCTTTGACTTTGCGTCTGAAGACGGCTCGTCCGTTTCTACCGAAATGGATGTGGAGTACGGGGCATACTACACCTTTGTCTATTCGTGGACTATGATTGAGCGCGACTATCCCAACCCCCTTTACCCCTATTTCCATGAACAGGAATACCGCGACACCATCTTAAGCCCCATTCCCGAGGGTGATGACCTGACCTACGAATTTGAGATTTACGACGATGAAGGCAATCTCCTCTATTCCAACAAACGGAGAGGCAACAAGGGTAGCACGGAACACCTGAGCGGAACTCTGACTAACGTGCCGCAGAGCCAGCAAGGCGACCTGAAAAGCCGCACTACAGGTATGCGCTTCGGCGAATCACCTTGGAAGAGCCAGCGCGTCAACTTCGGCGTCACAGGTATCCGTCCGCTTGCCGCCCCAGCAAGCAACACCCTCTACAACCTGCAAGGCCTTCCCGCCAGCGAAACAAGGAAGGGAATCCTCATCAAGAACGGGAAGAAAGTGCTGGTGAAGTAACGCAGAAACTAAAATACGAGATAAACTTTTTTTCAATCGCTTTTAATACGATACGATGCATCTTTTTTTAGCTCCGTTGCTCGTGATGAGTAGCGGAGCTTCGTTTGTTTTGCCAGCCCAAGCATCTATTTATAAACACGGGCCGTGTTTATATAAACAGGGGCCGCGTTTATATAAACAGGGGCGCTGTTTATAAACATCGCACTACGCGCAGAAAATGGCATCAAACATCGGAACACTTTCTACAAAAAACATGAAAAATTGCTACATTCCTACACCAATGAGCTTATTCCGCTGGCGCATAAACCTTTGTGGGTGTAGGAGAGCGATTTTTCCTACACTTTCCTACACCTTCCTACACCAAAACGGGTATTTTGTGGTTGTAGCTATAGTTAGTAGAGAACGGTGGGGCGGGTGGAGCGGATGCTCATGGAGGGGAACCAGATGTCGTCAGCCGTCAGGCCACATTGCTCGATGGCGTCGAGGCAGTATTCGAGCCTTCCGAAATTGGCATCGACGTTGTTTGTGCCGAAGGTGAAGTGCAGCCCGCGCTCCTTCGCCATGCGGATAATCTTCATGCTGGGGATGCAGTAGCGGGGATTGATTTCGAGGGCGATGTGGTAGCGCTCCAGCACGTCCAGCACGCGATTGATGCGCTCGTCGGTCCAGAGTTCGTCGTAGCGGGATTGCATGTCGTCGGGCAGGTAGGTGGGGTTGGCGTAGATGTCGGCAGGCTCGTTGGTGAGGATTTTGACCGTCTGATCGACAATAACGTCCATGTACTCCTCGTCGGTAAGGCCGTCGCGGATGACCTCCTCGGGGTGATAGAGGCGGGTGATGCGTCCGGCTTGATCGCGGATGGTCATAGCGTCGGTGAAGAGGTAGTCGAAGATGCTGAGAGCTTCTCGGGAGAAGGTGGAGGTCCAGCGCCGTCCCTCGCCCTGCACGCCGCAGAGGAAGGGAAGCGACTTCACCTCATCGTAGTAGGCATAGACCTCGTCGTCGTCAGCCAGCATGCGTCCCACGCCGCCCTCGCCCGCATTGGGGGCTACGCCGTAGTTGATGCCGTAGGCCATTGACATCTGGGCTGCCTGCTCCTTGGTGAGTCCGCCCTTCAGGTGGACGTGGTAGTCGATGACGGGGAAGAACTGCTGCTGAAGGCGGATGATACGGTCGTTCTGCTCGTCTTGCGCAGGAACGTCCGAGACCATATCGTCGGACCAAGGCGTCACCACCACGTTGCGGAAGCGGATAGTGCCGCTGGAGGTCTGGAAAGCGATTTTCCCCTCACTCAGCACCCTTTTGGCAAAGGCAGGGATGCGGTAGGGGGCATCGGGCTCGGTATAACAGACGAGGAGGGCATTTTCCGTTGCGATGGTGATGTTCTTGCCTATGACGTTGACGGTAAACCAAAACCAGGTGGTGTCAGCCGCCAGCGAACGGTAGAGGTTGCGCACGCTGGAGAGCGAGCCCGTCTTGAGCGTACCGTCGATGGGGCCGTTGTGGAGGACAACCTCGTAGCCGCTCTCGCCCTTAGCGTCGGTGTGGAAGAGGATGGAGCCGGTTGCATCGGGGGAGAGGAAGGCCTCGCCCTTGAGGGAGAAGTTACGGTAGTTGCCGCGAAGGGTGACAGAACGACCTTCGCGCACGGTGAAGTCGTGCGACGTACAGCTGCAAACCAGCACAGTCAGGAGAAAAACCAGATAACTAAAGCGTTTCATACTCAAACTATTTTTTAAAATCTTTATTCTTTCTTCTAAACCAAGACTCTCATTTTCTGCCAAAGTCGGCAGGGATTTCGCCCCAGTTATCGGTGTCCCATTTGTAGAGGGGCGGACGGGTGGACACGGGGTTGTCGGCCAGCCACTTCTCGGCACGGGCGATGAGGGCGAAGAGGGGGCGAGTCTGTTCATCGACAGCAAGGCGCGTCTTGCACACACCCTCGTTGACCCACTTGATGGCGTTGCGCGAGTCGCTATACACCACCATCTGCCAGCCTTCGCGCCGGATGAGCGCCATAGCGTGGACGATAGCCAGAAACTCGCCGATGTTGTTCGTGCCAAACACGGGACCGAAGCGGAACATCTCCTGTCCGTTAGGGATATAGACGCCTCGATACTCCATAGGGCCCGGATTGCCGCTGCATGCCGCATCGGCAGCAAGGGCGGAGGAGTTGAGCACGGCCTCGGGGGCGTGGCACTTGTTGACCTGTTGACCTGTTGACCTGTTGACTTTTTTAATATAGTCGTAGGGCGAGGAGGCATAGGCGCGCTCAGCCTCAGCACGGGTGTCGAAGGATTTGTATTTTGCCCCTTCAACCCCTTTCACCTGCCGCTCACATGCCTTCCACGAAGTGAAGATTCCTGTCTCCAACCCGTTCCAGACGACGTAAAACTTCTGCTTGCCCATTGACTTCGTCTTATCTTGTCACGACTCGGCTAATCAAACAAATTTGTTGGCTCTCGCGGCTCCTTGATTTTACATTCTCTCGGGAACTTCGATGCCCAGCAGGCTCATGCCGGTGCGGACGACCTTGGCGACGTTGGCAGCAAGGACGACGCGGAACGTCTTCGCCTCGGGCGACTCGGCGCTGAGGATGCTGTAGTCGTGATAGAACTGGTTGAAGGCCTTGACGAGCTCATAGACGTTGTTGGCAATGGTGGAGGGACTGTAGTCGGCGCCTGCCTGACGGACCACAGCGGGAAAGTCAGCAAGCAGCTGAATGAGGTCCTGCTCCTTCTCCGTGGGCTCGTAGGCAATCCCCTCAGGCAGCGAGCAGGGGACGCCCTCCGCCTCGGCCTTGCGCAGGATGGAACGGATGCGGGCATAAGTGTACTGGATGAAGGGGCCCGTGTTGCCGTTGAAGTCGATGCTCTCCTTGGGGTTGAAAAGCATGTTCTTACGGGCATCGACCTTGAGGATGAAGTACTTGAGCGCTCCCAAGCCGACGATGCGGGCAATCTCCTCGGACTCTGCCTCGCTGAGGCCATCCTGCTTGCCCAGCTCACGGGAGATGTCGCGGGCGGTACTGATCATCTGTTCAATGAGGTCGTCGGCATCGACGACGGTTCCCTCACGGCTCTTCATCTTACCCTCGGGCAGTTCGACCATGCCGTAGGAGAAGTGTACGAGGTCCTTGCCCCACTCAAAGCCGAGTTTGTCAAGGAGGATGGAGAGCACCTGGAAGTGGTAGTTCTGCTCGTTGCCGACGACGTAGATCATCTTGTTGATGGGATAGTCGCGGAAACGGAGTTTGGCGGTACCGATGTCCTGCGTCATATAGACGCTGGTGCCGTCCTTGCGGAGAAGGAGCTTCTCGTCAAGTCCTTCAGGACGAAGGTCGGCCCACACGGAGCCGTCCTCGCGCTGGTAGAAGATGCCCTTGTCCAATCCCTCGAGCACCTTCTCTTTGCCTTCGAGGTAGGTCTGCGATTCGTAATAAATCTTGTCGAAGCTGACGCCCATCTTTCGGTAAGTTTCATCGAAGCCGGCATAGACCCAGCCGTTCATTTTCTCCCAAAGGGCGCGCACCTCGGGGTCGCCTTGCTCCCACTTGACGAGCATTTCGTGGGCTTCGCGGAGGAGGGGACTCTTAGCTTCAGCAGCAGCTTTGCGGAGCTCAGCCTGACGGTCAGGGTCTGGGTCGGTGATTGCCCGCACCTCGGGGTCGTGCTCCAGAATCTCCTTCACTTCGGCACGGAAGTGTTTGTCAAAGGCTACATAGTAGTCGCCAACGAGGTGGTCGCCCTTCTTGCCAGACGACTCGGGCGTCTCGCCGCCTCCGTACTTCAGCCAGGCCAGCATGGACTTACAGATATGGATGCCTCGGTCGTTGACGATGTTGGTCTTAACGACACGATTGCCACAGGCAGCCACGATGTTCGCCAGCGCATAGCCAAGAAGGTTGTTGCGGACGTGGCCGAGGTGAAGGGGTTTGTTGGTGTTGGGCGAGGAGTACTCAATCATCACCAGGGGAGCGCTCTCCCCTGCCTTGCTGATGCCGTAGTCGGCGTCGGCATGGATGTCAGCCAGTAGTTTCGTCCAGAATGTGGGCGAAATGGTGAGGTTAAGGAAACCCTTGATGGCGTTGTAGCGGCTGATCATCGGCTCGTTTTCCTGCAGCCAGGCTCCGATTTCCTGAGCGGTCTGTTCAGGACTCTTATGGGAGGTGCGCAACAAGGGGAACGTGACTAAGGAGAGGTGGCCCTCAAACTCTTTCTTCGTCTTCTGCAACTGAATCAACGAAACGGGCACATCGGCACCGTAGAGCGCCTTCACGGCTTCTACGACACGACTGGATAGGATTTGTTCTATCATGTTATAAATGCTATATTATTATATTTTCTTAAATTGACTGCAAAAGTAGTCATTTCTTGAGAATAATTACTTACTTTTGCCGAGAAATTGAACCGATATGAAGAATTTCCCCCCTGTAGTAAAGAATCTGCTCATCATCAACTGCCTTGTTTTCTTGGCCGAATGGATACTCCCGCAAACGGCGCTGAAATTCCCCCTTGAAGGGTGGATGGCACTCTATTATGCAGGTTCGCCCCTTTTCCGCTTGTGGCAGCTTTTCACCTATATGTTTGCACATGCGGGCATCGACCATTTGTTCTTCAACATGTTTGCGCTGTGGATGTTCGGACGAATCTTGGAGAATGTGTGGGGGTCGAGGCGATTTCTGCTCTACTATCTGGTGTGCGGCTTTGGGGCAGGTCTGACACAGGAACTGCTTCAGTTTGTTGGCGTCATTCCACAGGTGCAGTCCGTCGTGGGTGCTTCCGGCGCTGTGTATGGCCTGTTACTTGCGTTTGGCATGATGTTCCCCAATATGCCTATGTTTATCATCCCCATTCCCGTGCCCATCAAGGCGAAGTGGATGGTTATCGGCTACACGGTAATTGAGTTGCTGGAGGGTATCTTCAGTTTTGGCAACGTGGCGCACTTTGCCCATCTCGGGGGAATGATTTTCGGTTTAATGCTGATACTCTATTGGCGCAACAAGAACAAAAACACGAATGGCTGGAATTACCGATGATCTGAAACGCTTCTTCCGCCGCGGCGGGATAGTGACGCAGCTGATAAGCATCAATGTAGCACTATTTCTGCTGTTTGCCTTGGCGAAAGTGATGTTGCTGCTGTTCAAGATTGAGGACGGAGGCTGGCTGGACTTCCTCTCGCTGCCCGCATCGCTGCCTTTGTTGGCGCAACGACCCTGGACGCTGTTCACCTATATGTTCATGCATGGGGGCGTCTGGCATCTGCTTTTCAATATGCTGTGGCTGTATTGGTTTGGACAAATGGCGCTGTACTTCTTTTCAGCTAGACATATCAGGGGACTATACGTTTTAGGCGGTTTGGCGGGAGGCGTATTGTATGTGATTGCGTACAATGTATTTCCGCTCTTTGCCTCGCAGGTATCCCACTCGTTGTTAGTAGGAGCGTCAGCATCCATTCTAGCTATCGTTGTAGCTACCGCCGTAAAGGAGCCTAATTATCAGCTTCGTCTGATGTTCATCGGAAATATATCCATGAAATGGCTGGCGGTCATCACCGTGCTAATTGATATGCTGTTTATTGCTTCCACTAACGCTGGAGGACACATCGCCCATTTGGGCGGCGCACTTGCCGGATGGGGATTCGTTGCGGCACTCAATAAAGGACACGACGTCACCGCGTGGATTAACCGAGTCATTGACTTTGTCGGGGGAATCTTTCGCCCTGCTTCTTACCGCACACGCATAAGGCCAAAGAAGCAAAAAAAGTCCTTTTCATCGGGGAAAAACCGGAAAAAGTCAGCAGAAACTGCCACGAACGACCATGCCGCCGACTACACATATAACCAAACGAAGAAACAGCAGTCTGACGAGATTGACCGCATTCTTGAGAAGATAAAACGGTCGGGCTACAGCGGCCTGACGGCTGAAGAGAAAAAGAAACTGTTTGACGCCTCGAACCGATGAAAAGGCAGAAAAAGAAGATGAAGTGGTACACAAAGCTGTGGGCTTATCCCCTGCTGTTGCTGAACCTGTTCGCCTGTGCCGTGTTCGTGCTGTGTGCATTCAGCCAGCAGATTCCAGCGGAGAAGCTGCCCATCATCTCCTTGGCGGGAATGGCGTTCCCGATTGCGCTAGGGATTGTTGTGGCCTTCTTGATTTTCTGGTTGTTGTTCTTCAAACGGTTTTGCTGGTTGTCGCTGCTGACGCTACTGATTTGCTGCACACAAATCTACTCGATGTTTCCCCTCAACGTCTCAGACATCCGCGCCCCAAAAGGAGCCATGAAGGTACTGTCGTACAATGTGCTTAGCGTCAGTGCCGACGAGAAGAACCCCATCCTCCAATACCTTGCAAAGAGCAAAGCCGACATCATCTGCCTGCAGGAAGCTAGCGCAGAAGATTTGAAGAAATACGACCAAAAAGCGGAATGGATGAAGGACTATCCCTACCGCACTTATCGTATGCCGCACGGAGGAACCCGCGAGGCACGCGACATCGCCTGCATCTCTAAATACCCCATTCTTTCGCTGAAAAACTACCGTTTCCCCGGTTCGGGCAACTGCTATTCACGCTACACGCTGGATGTGAACGGCGACATCATCACCCTCTTCAACTGTCACTTGCAGAGCTTTGCCCTGGATGAGAATGACAAGAATCTCTATGAGGACATCCTCAATCATCCCAAGGAGAGCCTGCCCACATCGGGCACCAAGGAACTAGTGAAGAAACTGCGCGACGCCAATGCCAAGCGTTCCGTCCAAGCTGACAGCCTCGCCAAACATATCGAGGAGGCGCTGGGGAACGGCCTCACGCCCCGCACCGTCATCGTCTGCGGCGATTTCAACGATACCCCCATCAGTTATTCGCACTACCGCGCTTCGCGCCATCTCAAGGATGCCCATACGCTGAGCGGAAACGGCTTCGGCTTCAGCTATAACCGTAACAAGATGTTTTTCCGCATCGACCACATCCTGGCCTCGCCCAATCTGAAACCTTATCGTTGCAAGGTGGACCGCTCCATCAAGGAATCCGACCACTATCCCATCTTTTCGTACTTCGTTTATCGGAAATAGGCACGGAAAAAGCAGCTTTCCGACGATTTCCGAAGCTTCCGTTTTTTGGAAACGAAGTTTTACTTTTTCCTTTGAAACATTCCGTTTTCTCCGCTTTTCAGCTCTTTTTTGGCTGAAAACAGACAAATTTGCACCCGAAACAGCGATTTTTTCGCTGCAAATGGTTGAATTGGCAAAAAATGTAGTATCTTTGCGCCCCGATTTCAAAAAATAATAAGGAAATATATAAAGTAATAATTAAAAATAACAAGTAAAATGCAAAACAAAGGATTTGTAAGGATCATTGCGGTATTGCTCACACTGGTGTGTGTGTTCTACCTTTCCTTCACATTTGTGGCACGCCATCACGAGAAAAAGGCTGCCAACTATGCAGGAGGTGAATCGGCTTATATCGATTCAATCATGAATGAAAAAGTCTATCTGGGTCTTTTCGACTACAAGACCTGCCGCGAGAACGGCATCGGTCTGGGTCTTGACCTGAAAGGCGGTATGAACGTTATTCTGGAAGTCTCCGTGCCCGACGTAGTCGACGCTCTTGCCGACCACAAGCAGGACGAGAAGTTCAAGAGTGCCATGGCTACCGCTACGAAGCAGGCCATCACCAGCAACGACGATTTCATCACCCTGTTCATCAAAGAGTACAAAAGAATCAACCCCGAAGGCTCGCTGGCCGAACTGTTTGCCACCCAGCAGCTGAAGGATAAAATCAATACGAAGAGCTCCGACAAGGATGTCGAGTCCGTGCTTCGCAGCGAAGTCCAGGCCGCTATCGACAACTCGTTCAACGTGCTCCGCACCCGTATCGACCGCTTCGGTGTCGCCCAGCCTAACATTCAGAAACTGGAGGGCGCCATGGGCCGCATCATGATTGAGCTCCCCGGCGTGAAGGAACCCGAGCGCGTCCGTAACCTCCTTCAGGGAAGCGCTAACCTCGAATTTTGGGAGACCTACACGGCTGCAGAAGTCTATCAGTCGCTCGTAGCTGCCGACGCCCGTCTGCGCGACGCGCTGGCTTATGAGAACGGCACCACCGAAACGGCCGAGGCTGAGACCCGTGCCGCCGAGGCTACCGAGGCTGCTGAAGAGAAGACCGACGATGATCTCGACCTCTCCACCCTTACCGGCGACGAAAAAGAGAAGAAGGACGAAAACGTCAGCGACGAGCAGATGAAGCGCGAGCACCCGCTGCTCAGCATGCTCCAGCTCTACAACGGCAACTATGGTGCCGTCATCGGTCTGGCTCAGCACAAGGACATGGATGCCATCGACGAACTCCTTGCCCGCAAGGAAGTGCAGAGCGTCCTGCCGAAGGACCTCCGTCTGAAGTGGGGTGTCAGCGCCATGGATGAGAAAGGACAAGTCTATGAACTTTACGGTATCAAATCGACCGAGCGCAACGGACGTGCTCCTCTGGAAGGCGACGTCATTGTCAATGCCCGTGATGACTACGACCAAAACGGCCGTCCGAGCGTCAGCATGAGCATGAACACCGAGGGCAGCCGCCGCTGGGCTCAGATTACGAAAAATAACATCAACCGCGCCGTCGCCATCGTCCTCGACGACCGCGTGTACAGCGCCCCCAACGTGCAGAACGAAATCACGGGTGGCAACTCTCAAATTACGGGCAACTTCACCCCCGAGCAGACCCGCGACTTGGCCAATGTGCTGAACTCCGGTAAGATGCCCGCCCCCGCCAAGATTGTCCAGGAAGACGTCGTTGGTCCTTCACTCGGTGCCGAGTCTATCCAGCGTGGTATCTGGTCGTTCGTCATCGCCTTCATCATCCTGATTTTCTACATGTGCCTCATGTACGGATGGATTCCCGGCCTGATTGCCGACAGCGCCCTGCTGCTCAACCTTTTCTTCACACTGGGTATCCTCAGCTCATTCCAGGCTGCACTGACGATGTCCGGTATTGCTGGTATGGTGCTTACGCTGGGTATGGCCGTTGATGCTAACGTGCTTATCTACGAACGTGCCAAGGAAGAGCTCCGCGCCGGCAAGCAAGTCAAGGCGGCTCTGAAAGATGGTTACAAGAATGCCTTCTCGGCTATCTTCGACTCTAACTTCACCTCCATCATCACGGGTATCATCCTGTTCGTCTTCGGTACTGGCCCCATCCGCGGCTTTGCTACCACGTTGATGATCGGTATCGTCTGCTCGTTCTTCACCGCTGTGTTCCTCACCCGTCTGGTGTACGAGCACTTCCTCAACAAGGACAAGCTCACGAACCTCACCTTCACCACTCCGTTTGCCAAGAAGGTCATGCCCGAAAACACCCATATTAACTTCATGGGTGCAAAGAAGACCTCCTTCATCGTGTTCGGTATCCTGCTGGTTGTGTTCGCTGTCGCTTACGGCGTGCGTGGCTTCGACCGCAGCATCGACTTCACGGGTGGTCGTAACTTCACCGTACAGTTTGAACAGCCCGTCCAGCCCGAGCAGGTCAGCAACCTCTTGCAGGACAAGGTGGGCGGCTCCAACCTGAGCGTCATCGCCCTCGGCACCGACGGCAAAACCGTCCGTATCAGCACCAACTACCGCATTGAGGATAACGACGACGACATCGACACGCAGATTGAGCAGTTCCTCTTCGATGCTCTGAAGGGTGGTAACCTCCTCAGCCAGGACCTCACCTTCAACACCTTCATCGATCATGAAAACCGTACCGGCGGCTCCATCATCAGCAGCCAGAAGGTCGGCCCGAGTATCGCCAGCGACATCACTCGTGGAGCTATCATCTCCGTCATCCTGGCCCTCATCGCCATCTTCCTCTACATCCTGCTCCGCTTCCGCAATGTTGCTTACAGCGTCGGTGCCATCGGCGCCCTGGTTATCGATACGGCTATGATTCTGGGTATGTATGCCCTGCTGCATGGTGTGCTTCCCTTCTCTATGGAGCTCGACCAAACGTTCATCGGTGCTATCCTGACGGCTATCGGTTACTCCATCAACGATAAGGTGGTTATCTTCGACCGTATCCGCGAGAACCGCAAGCTCTATCCCAAGCGCGAGCTCAACCAGCTCTTCAACGAGTCGCTCAACAGCACGTTGGCCCGTACCATCAACACCTCCGTCAGTACCCTCATCGTGTTGCTCTGCATCCTCTTCATCGGTGGTGACACCATTAAGAGCTTTGCCTTCGCGATGATTCTCGGTGTTGTCTTCGGCACCTGCTCCTCCATCTTCCTGGCAGCCCCCATTGCTCGCCTCATCATGAAGAAGTCCGTGAAGACAGCCGAAGCTAAGGCCTAAGGTTTGCGATTCATTTCTGACTGCTTCGTTGCAGTCGTACCTACAGAAGGGCGCAGTATCTGCTGCGCCCTTCCTTATTATATATAGTGTTTTCCCCCAAAAACAACCATTTTACGTTGTTTACACCCCTGATAATGCAAATTGCAGCTTTTTGCAGCGTATTTTTCTTGGTTGGGACGAAAAAAAACGATTATTTTGCAGCGTCAAAAAGAGTAGTCACCCTAAAACCGATTATCGTGAAACGCACTCCACCCTTCCTTCAGGTTATTGTCCTGTTGCTGGCTGCAGGAATAAGTTCCTGTAGTGACAGTTCACAGCGGGCTGCCCTGCAGCGGGCTGAAGCATTGATAGAGATAGACCCTCACGCTGCCAACACCTTATTAGATAGTCTGCATGTCGTAAATCGCAAATTCTCCAACCATAAGACGCTCGCCGACTGGGCTTGGCTGAAGGTGCAGGCTGACTATAAATGCTACGTCCCTCTTACCTCCGACTCCCTCGCCCGCATCGCTACGGACTATTACGGCACCCCCAGTCGCAGAAACTACCACGCCGCCATGGCCTGGTATTCGTTGGGATGCGTAGCATCTGAACGCAAGGAAGACCTCAAAGCCATCGAAGCCTACCTGCATGCCATCGGGCTTTTCCCAGATACCATCGTCCGTTACTATTCGTTGGCCGAACAGAATCTAGGCATCCACTATCTCAACCGCCAGATGCTCGACGATGCCCTCACGACATTCCGCTCCTGCGCAGCACACCTGCAGGCGGCTGAAAACTGGAAAGACCTTGCCTACATCAACTACTACACCGCTCTTGCCCATCTATATAATAAGGATTACGCCGAAGCGCAGCAGGGCTTTGCCGACACATGGGAGAGCCCCTATTCTTCGCGCTTCCTCAAAGGCGAGTCGCTGCTTCAGCTAGCCAAACTAGCCCTCCACGACAGCCACGACTATACGGCTGCCCTCGACTACATCGACCATCACATCGCCTTCACCGAGGCCCGCTACCTCGGCGTGGACTACAGCCTGAAGGGCGATATATACAACGCACAGGAAAAACGCGACTCAGCTTACCACTATTACCGCCAATCCCTCCACTACGACAATGAGATACACACGCTTTGCAGCGACTACAAGGAGCTTGCCGAGCTGGCACCGCTGACAGGACGGACAGATTCGCTGCCCTTCTATGTCCAACAATACACCCAACTGCTTGACTCCATCGGCGAACTGCGTCGTACTGAAGAGATTGTATCCCTGCAGAACAACCACGCCAGGGAGCTGGAACGCCGTCAGATAAGCTATCAGCAGCGTAGGACGTGGGCGCTCTCCGCCTTTGTTATCCTGCTGGCGATTCTCCTGCTTACCCTCTGGTTTCTGCAACGCGACCGTCAACGCAAAAGCGACTATATCAGCCTTGTTGATAAACTGCGTCAGAGCCAATTGAAGAAATACGAAAGCCTTCAGGACACCCTCGACAGCTGTTGCGACCTGTTCCGCAAGACGGCAGCCTTCGAAATCATGACGGAAGTGGCACAATCCAAGTCTCCACAGATTGACAAGAAAGCCCCCACCGTCATCACGCACGATATCAACGCCTGCTTCCTCACTTTCAAGAACGCTGTAAAGAGCGAGGCACCCAAACTCAACGAAAGGGAATTCGCTCTCCTCGTCTGTTCGTATCTCGGCTTCGACCTCCACAGCATAGCAGTCTTCCTCTCCTTGGCCTACTCCACGATTACCGCCATGAAAAGCCGGTTGAGGAACAAGATTCCTGCCAATTTGTTCAACCTATTTTTCCCTATTTCATCGGCTAATTAAGATAAAACCACAAAATGTATCTACTTTTTCCCACGAAAGCAATTTTTAAAAATGCCGATTCCATCGGGGTTTTTTCCTCGTCACATAAAATTGCAGCTTTTTGCAGCGTGTTTTTCTTGGTGGGAATTGAAAAAAACTCTTTCTTTGCAGCAAAAAAAGTAAGAATAAAAAAATAAGCGTCATGAAAACAAAACTATTCTTTTTCCTGTTCGTTTCCCTACTCCTAGTGGGGACGGTTCAAGCCCGCACCAATATACCTCTAGTAAAAGATGTTCCTAGCGGAGGAAGCAACGACGACCGTGCCCGAGATGCTGTTCCCCCTCCCACGGCCTACATAGAAGAGAACATCTTAAAAATCTCCCTTATGTTTTCCTACCCCCTCACCGCAACCATCACGGGAGAGAATAAAGAGTGTCTTTTCAAAAAGGATTTCCCCGCCAACCACGATTTTTACATCAATCTAAAAGAAAACGGCATACACGAGGGGGATTATACGCTGAACATTTTCTATCAATACAATTGGTGGAGAGGAGAATTCACATTTGGAACGAAAAAGCCCACTCCTACAGCCGACGGTTCGATTGTGGAACAAGGATACGTTTATTATCGGGTAGATGGAACAAACGCAACCGTCACAGGCCTTATCAGAAACAAACTCGAGCCTGAGCGATCTTATCCTGACGCCATCGTCATTCCCTCACAGTTCACTTACTGGGGTGTGACGTATGATGTAAAGGGTATTGAAAATAAAGCGTTCAAGAACTGCACCTTCACCTCGGCAAAACTTCCGGAGTCCATTGAATTCATCGGCGATTCGGCTTTTGCCTACTGCACGAATCTTCAGTCTATTGATATACCCGATAAAGTTACCGACATAGGAAGAAATGCCTTTGAACATTGCTCGGCTCTATCTTCTGCAACTATTCCAGAAGGAATTTCTACCATAAAAGCCGGCACTTTTCTCTATTGCAGTCGCCTCACCTCAGTCACTTTACCGACCACGCTGGAAACCATTGAAGAAAAAGCGTTCAGGTATTGTCGTTCCTTACCTTCTATTGTTATTCCCGAGGGCGTTACCTATATTGCAAGTCATGCTTTTGAGAATTGCTTAAACCTAAAGTCCATTGAACTACCAAGTAGTATCCATACCATTGAAGCCAGGTGTTTTTTCCAATGTCTTTCTCTGACAGATATTGTGATTCCCGAAGGAGTCGAAGAAATAATGCCTCAGGCTTTTAGGTATTGCGTCAGGCTGTCGTCTATCAGTCTTCCAGAAAGTCTCACGCGAATTGACAAAAGAGCCTTTGAAAAAATCTCCGATGCTGCCCATATCTACTGTCATGCAAAAAAACCGTGCGAGATTTTTGCAACGACCTTCAGCCACTACAAATACATTCTGCATGGCCCCGTGGGCTGTAAAGAGATGTATCAAAATGACGACATCTGGAGCAACTTCCTCGTGATTGTAGAGGATATCCGCTTAGGCACGCTCTACGACGTAACAGGCTTTGAGCCTGTTGAGCTGAGCGACGATGCTGTTGAATCGACTGCCTACGACCTTACAGGCCGTCCTGCCGACATCACGCAAAAGGGCATCTACATCGTTAACGGGAAAAAAGTGCTAGTGAAATGATACGACAATGAACATAAAAATGAACTGTTTTCTTAAAGCTTACTTATGAACCGTTTTCTTAAAGCTTACTTTTTCAATTCGATGCATCTATAAACCGATTTTTTTAAGCTTACTTTTTTTCGATATGATGCATCTATGTGCCCCGTTGCTTGTGAAAGTAGTGGGGCACATCATGTAAAATTCTCCTTACCTTTCACAAACTGCCATTAATGAACGTTTCGAAGGCATCTCTGAAGAAAAAGCAGGAGAATGACAACACTTTTTCAAAAAACCCCTATTTCATCGGGGTTTTTCCCGTTTTTTGTGCCAACGCAAGCCGTGTTTTTAAGCCTATTTCCCTTTGTTTTTTCCTCCTAGACGTAAAATGCCACGTTTTTGCCACGCAAAAATTTGGAGGCGTTGCGATTAATACCTATTTTTGCACCATAAAACCAAAAAAGATAGAATTATGAAAAAGTTATGTGTTTTAATTGGAATCCTGTTTTGTGCAACGTCACTCCTTGGACAAAACAAGCAGGAAGTGGTCCATCTGAAGAACGGCTCCATCGTGAAGGGAACCGTTGTGGGCGAGGTGACAGACTCCATTGCCTTGCAGACTGCCGACGGCTCGCTGTTCATCTTCGCAACGAGCGAAGTTGCCGAGCGGACGAAAGAGACGGCAACCTCTTTGGTCCACTCCGTTAACCGTCCGAGCGTGGTACAGAAGCCTATGCCTCTGCAGGCTGACGGAGGGGTGCAGTATGTTTACATTCAGCCCGAGAAGTCGCCTGCGCTGGCAGGAATCCTCTCCTATCTCTTCCCAGGCGCAGGGCAGTTCTACTACGGCAATGACAATCTTGGTTGGACGGACCTTACCGAGCATGTGGCCTGCCTTGTGCTGGTGGAGGGAGGCAAACAACTTTACAACTACACCTATGAAAGCAACGAAGAGACTGCCCTTGTGGGATTGGGCATGTTTGTTGTCGGTAGTGTGTGGGGTGTTATCAATCAGGTTTGCTCCATTGTGGATGCCGTGAAGGGCACGAAAGCCTACAATCGCGAAAACGGCTACGCCATGTATAACGTGGGAGGCGGCGTCTCTGTCGGTGCCCGCCCGCAACTAACGTATGAGCATCCCGAGTACGCCTTGCACATGCCCAACTCGCTGAATGCTGGCATGAGCTTCCGCATAGCGTTCTGATAGGAAGTGTTTTTCCTCATAAATCTTAACTAATGAAAAAGCTAAGTGTCTTAATTGGTATCCTGTTTTGTGCCGCGTCACTCTTTGGACAAAACACCAATGAGGAGGGACTGACGCTGAGGGAGCAGATTGCCCGTTCGCAGGCCATGCAGGCTGAAGCCGTGAAAAGCAAAAAGTCGCCTGCTGATGCAGGTGTTTTGTCGTTCCTTCTTCCAGGTTTAGGGCAGTTTTACAATGGTAGAGTTAAGGATGGCTTGATTGACCTTGGCGGAGAAGTCGTAACACTCGGAATGATGTACTATGCTTATAAGCAGAAACCTAATTTTCAGGGTGACGCCCATCAGCAGAACGCTGCGCGCCTGTTCTGCTTAGCTTACGGACTAAACCTTCTAAACGGCATCTGCTCCATAGTGGATGCCGTGAAAGGGGCAAAGCGGATAAACCTTGAGAACGGCTATGCTGTGTACGACGTGGGAAACGGCATCTCCATTGGAGCTTCTCCTTCGCTTTGCTACGAACAGCCTGAGTATGCGCTACAAGCGCCAGCAACGCTGAATGCCGGCATGAGCTTCCGCATAGCGTTCTGATAAGAAAAGAAAAGGGAATAAATTCGCAGCCCAAGCAACTAATTTGCTAGCCCAAGCATCTGGCGGCACAGCCCAAGGGAATAAATCCGTAGCCCAAGCAGCTATTTATAAACATGGGCGCTGTTTATATAAACAGGGGCCGCGTTTATATAAACAGGGGCGCTGTTTATAAACATCGCACTACGTGCAGAAATTGCCGTCAGACGACGGAACACTCTCTATAGAAAAAAAGAAAAATTACTACATTACTACACTAACAGCCCTATTCTGCTGGTACATAAACTGTTGAGTGATGAGGACAGGCAAATTACTACACGATTACTACACGATTACTACACGATTAATACATTTTACTACACAAAAAAGGGGCGCTTCGCAGCGACCCTTTTCTTAGAATCTTAACCTAAACTTGTAATGTCTTCAACATTTACGGCGCAAAGTTTATATTTTTTTGTGAATAATCAATCACCCCCACATGGATTTTAAGAAAGTTTTTATAAAGTTTAAGATTTTTTAGCCAAAATCGTTGCACAAGAAAAGAAAAGACGCACTTTTTTCGCTGAAATTCGAACGAAATACGTAATTTTGCAGACCGAAAACAAGACGGCATGAAGAAACTGTTTATAGAGACTTACGGCTGCCAGATGAACGTGGCAGACAGCGAGGTTGTGGCCTCCATCATGCAGATGGCAGGCTACGAGGTGTGCGATAAGCTGGAGGAGGCCGACGCGGTGTTCCTCAACACGTGTTCCATCCGCGACAACGCCGAGCAACGGATATGGGGCAGGCTGGAGAACCTGAACGCCCTGCGCAAGCGGAAGAAGGGGCTCATTATCGGCGTATTAGGCTGCATGGCCGAGCGCGTGAAGGACGACCTCATCGCCAATCATCACGTCAACCTTGTGGCAGGGCCCGACGCCTACCTCGACCTTCCCAACCTGATTGCTCAGGCAGAGGTGAACGGCACAGCCATCAATACACAGCTCTCTACGACGGAAACCTACCGTGACGTCATCCCTGCACGCATCTGCACGGGACACGTCTCGGGCTATGTCTCCATCATGCGCGGCTGCAACAACTTCTGCCATTACTGCATCGTACCCTACACCCGTGGACGAGAGCGCAGCCGTGATGTCGAAAGCATCTTAAAAGAGGTGAAAGACCTGCAGGCCAAGGGTTTCAAGGAGGTGACGCTACTAGGGCAGAATGTGAACAGCTACCGCTATTTTGTGGGCCAACAAGTCAACGGGGCAACAAGTCAACAAATGGAATCGGACTGCATACAGCGTGTTGACTCGTTGACTTGTGGACATGTTGACTTTCCTATGCTGCTGCGGATGGTAGCGGAGGCTGTACCCGACATGCGCATCCGCTTCACCACCAGCCATCCGAAGGACATGAGCGACGAGACGCTACACGTCATAGCCGACGTGCCCAACGTCTGCAAGCACATCCACCTGCCTGTGCAGAGCGGAAGCTCGCGCATCTTGAAGCTGATGAACCGAAAATACACCCGTGAGTGGTATCTGGAGCGGGTGGAGGCCATCCGTCGCATCATCCCCGACTGCGGGCTGAGTACCGACATCTTCTGCGGCTACCACTCCGAAACAGAGGAGGACCATCAGGAGACTCTCTCGCTGATGAAGCTTTGTGCTTTTGATTCTGCTTTCATGTTCAAATACTCCGAGCGCCCAGGAACCTACGCCAGCCGTCACCTGCCCGACGACATCCCCGAAGAGGTCAAGCTGCGACGCCTGAACGAGATTATCGCCCTGCAGAACGAGCTCTCTGCCGAAAGCAACCGCCACGATGTGGGAAAAACCTTCCAGGTGCTGGTGGAGGGCTACTCGAAACGCTCACGTGAGCAGCTCTGCGGGCGGACGGAACAGAACAAGATGGTGGTGTTCAACAAGGGCACGCATCACATCGGCGATTTCGTCAACGTCTGCATCAACGGCAGCAGCTCTGCCACGCTGTTGGGCGAGGAAGTGTGATTTATGCAAATAAATTTGCATTTTCGCTTGCTTTGCATTACTTTTGCACCCGATTATGGGGAAAAAGAAGAAAAAACATATCATCGACGTGCAGTTCATCACGGCCTGCATCAGCACCTCGCTGGTGTTGCTGCTGCTGGGAACTGTGGCATTTTTCATGCTGACGGCAAACAGTCTGTCAGTCTATGTACGTGAGAACCTTGAGCTTTCGGCACTCATTCACGACGGAACAGCTCCATCGGATGTGGACAAGCTCGTGAAGCGCATCAGCGCCAAGCCCTACGCTAAAGAGGTGAACTTCATCTCAAAGGACGCTGTGCTCAAGCAGGAAACAACGCTTATGGGCGTGGACCCGACGGAATTTCTCGGCTTTAATCCCTACACCGCCTCGCTGGAAATCCGCCTGAAAGCCGACTATGCCAATGCCGACAGCTTGCAATGGATTGGCGAGAGCCTGCGTCACGAAGCGTGCATCTCGGACATCAGCTATCCCCATGAACTGGTGAACAACCTCAACGGAAACATCCGCAAAATCAGCTTGGTACTCCTTGTACTCGCCCTGGCGCTACTGCTCATCTCCTTTGCCCTCATCAACAACACCATCAAGCTGACCATCTATTCACAACGCTTCCTGCTTCACACCATGAAGCTGGTTGGAGCGGGTTGGGGATTCATCCGTCGTCCGTTCATGGTGAGGAATTTCTGGATTGGTTTAGCGTCGGGGCTGCTGGCCTTGGCAATGTTGGCAGCAGGCGGGTATTTTCTGGTTCGTTACGAGCCCCGCGTGATGGAGCTAGTTGAACCCAAATCCATAGCGATTGTGGCGGGAGGCGTCGTATTGTTTGGCATCCTCATCACAATGACGTGCGCGCATATCTCCATCAACCGTTTCCTCCGCATGAAAGCAGGAGACTTGTATTATATTTAATAGGTTAGCGGTTTGTGGTTAGCGGTTAGAGATAATTAGAATTGGAAATAAGAGATATTACGATATGAAAAAGAATTTCACGTTAGAGAAAATCAACTACATCCTGATGGCTGTCGCTGTGATTGTTATCATCTTTGGTTTCGCCCTGATGACTGGCGCCAGCTCTTCGGAAGCAGCCTTCGACCCCGCTATCTTCAACGCCCGACGCATTAAGGTGGCCCCCGTCATCTGCTTCATCGGGTTTGTATTTATGATTTTCGCCATCATGTACCGTCCGAAGGGAAAAGGCGACGGACAAGAGGTTAAACCCTAATCCTGTCAGAAGATGAGTTGGTTAGAAGCTTTGATACTTGGTCTCGTACAGGGACTTACGGAATATCTGCCCATTAGCAGCAGCGGGCATCTGGCAATCGGCTCTGCCTTGTTTGGCGTGAACGGCGAGGATAACTTGGCCTTTACTGTAGCGGTACACGTGGCAACGGTGCTCAGCACCATCGTAATCCTTTGGCGCGAGATTGTGTGGATTTTCCAAGACCTTTTCAAAGGAAAATGGAATGAGGGCACGCGCTACATTGTGAACATCCTCATCTCAATGATTCCAGTAGCCATCGTGGGCTTTTTCTTCAAGGACAAGGTAGAGGCTATCTTCGGCTCGGGCCTGCTGGTGGTGGGTTGTTGCCTGCTGGTGACGGCGGCCCTGCTGGCGTTCTCGTACTTTGCCAAGCCGCGTCAGCGTGAGCATATCTCGCCCTTCCATGCCTTCGTCATCGGTATTGCCCAGGCGTTGGCTGTACTGCCGGGATTGTCGCGCTCAGGCTCCACCATCGCTACGGGACTGCTGCTGGGTAACAAAAAGGAGAAACTGGCTCAGTTCTCGTTCCTGATGGTTATTCCCCCTATTCTGGGCGAAGCGCTGCTCGATGTGAAGGATATGGTTACAGAAGGAGCAGAAGCCACTTTGGGCGGAAACATTTCCCTTGGCGTACTTGCTGTGGGATTTATTGCCGCCTTCCTGGCTGGCTGTGCTGCCTGCAAATGGATGATTAACATTGTGCGCCGAGGCAAACTCATCTGGTTTGCCCTCTACTGCGCCATCGTCGGCTTGGCTACCATTATCTTCTCACAATTAGCAGCCTAAAAGCTCTTTTATATTCATGGACTTCCAGAACGGCGAAATACTCTTCATTGACAAGCCCTACCGCTTCACTTCGTTCGACGTGGTGAACAAGGTTCGGTGGCAACTGTGCCGTGCGCTGGGAGTAAAAAAACTGAAAGTCGGTCATGCCGGCACACTCGACCCGCTGGCTACGGGTGTGATGATTGTCTGCACGGGCCGCGCCACAAAGCGCATCGAGGAGTTCCAGGCAACCACGAAAGAATATGTTGCCACGTTGCGCCTGGGTGCCACGACACCTTCGTTCGACTTAGAAAAACCCATTGATGCCTACTATCCTACGGAGCATATCACCCGCCCCATGGTGGAGGATGTGCTGAAGCGTTTCGTGGGTACCATCGAGCAGATTCCCCCTTCATTCTCAGCCTGCAAAGTGGGCGGTGTGCGCGCCTACGATATGGCCCGGAAAGGGAAAGAGGTGGAGCTGAAGCCCAAGACCCTCGTCATCGACGAAATAGAGCTGCTTGACTGTACGCTCCCCGACATCACCATTCGCGTCGTCTGCAGCAAAGGAACCTACATCCGCGCCCTTGCCCGCGACATCGGCGAGGCGCTTGGCAGCGGTGCCCACCTGACGGCCCTCTGCCGTACCCGAGTGGGCGACATCAAGGTGGACGACTGTATCGTCCTCGATGATTTCCCCCGCTGGCTTACAGAGAAAATAAATCTTAATTCCTAATTATACTATGAAGCTTTCCCAATTCAAGTTCAAACTGCCAGAAGATCACATCGCAACCGAACCCACTTACCATCGCGATGAGTCGAGGCTGATGGTTGTGCACCGCGACAGCGGCGAAATTGAGCACCTTCAGTTCAAAAACATCATTGATTTCTTCGATGAAAACGACGCTTTTCTATTTAACGACACGCAAGTATTCCCTGCCCGCCTGTATGGTAACAAGGAGAAGACGGGAGCCCGCATCGAAGTGTTTCTGCTCCGCGAGCTCAACTCCGACATGCGCTTGTGGGACGTCCTCGTTGACCCTGCCCGTAAAATCCGCATCGGCAACAAGCTTTATTTCGGCGAGGACAATTCGATGGTGGCCGAGGTTATCGACAATACCACCTCACGAGGCCGCACCCTTCGCTTCCTCTACGACGGCACGCACGATGAGTTCAAGCAACATCTCTATCAGCTAGGCGTCGCACCCCTGCCGCCGTATATCCATCGTCCCTCTACACCCGAGGACCTGGAACGTTTCCAGACCATCTATGCCACAAAGGAGGGAGCTGTCACCGCCCCGGGTGCAGGCCTCCATTTCAGCCGCGAGCTGATGAAGCGCATGGAAATCAAGGGCATCGAATACTCCTTCGTCACACTCCATATCGGACTTGGCAACTTCCGCAGCATCGATGTTGAAGACCTCACCAAGCATAAGATGGACAGCGAGCAGATGTTTGTGGGGCGCGAAGCCTGCGACGTCGTCAACCGCGCAAAGGAATCCGGACACCGCATCTGCGCCATCGGCACCTCCGTCATCAAGGCAATGGAAACGGCTGTGGGCACCGACGGGCTGCTGAAGGAATACGAGGGTTGGACCAACAAGTTCATCTTCCCTCCCTACGACTTTACATTGCCCAACGCCCTCGTTACAAACTTCCACCTCCCCATGTCGCCCATGCTGATGATGGCTTGCGCTTTCGGCGGCTACGATGTTGTCATGAAGGCCTACGAACAAGCCGTAAAACAAGGCTACCGCTTCGGTGCCTACGGCGATGCCATGCTGATTTTATAGGCAAAGACTAAAATTAGCCTTGGCAAAGCCGAAAACAATTGTCACATTTTTGTCACGCAAAAAGTTTGGAACGTAAGGGAAAGACGGTGTACTTTTGCCGAAAAATTGACAAAAGAAAACCTCATGAGCCCATTCAAGACCATCCGAAACCTCCTTGCAGCAGCGGCTACCCTGCCCCTGCTGCTTGTTGCTTGTACAGCCGGGAATACTGCTGAACGCCAGCTTTTGTCCTCACTTCAGACTGCCGAGGCGCTACTGGAAACAGACCCCCGCGCCGCTAGTGCCGTGTTGGACAGCCTCAATCTTCAATCCTCAGTTTTCAATCTTCAATCCAAAGACGCAGCCCTCTATGCCATCCTCCGAACGCAGGCTGACTACAAGTGTTTCGTTCCCCTAACCTCTGATTCACTCATCCGCACAGCCACGGACTATTACGGCGTTCCACGTCACCCTAACTACCATGCCGCTATGGCGTGGTACTCTCTTGGCTGTGTCCGAGCTGAGGAAGGGGATGAAATCGGAGCCGTAAAGGCCTTTCTGACAGCGCAACCTCTTTTCCCCGACACCACCTCGCGCTACTATGCCCTCTGCTGCCAGAATCTTGGCCACCACTATGCCAATCGCGGCATGTTCAACGAAGCGCTCAATTCCTACCGTGCCTTCAACCGTTCGCCCTCCGTCTCCGAACGCGATACCCTAGTCAACAATTACCACATTGCACGTGTCCTTATAAATTATGGTGCCGCCAACGAGGCCGACACCCTCCTTCAGCGTATCATCCGCCATCCACGTGCCACAGAGGGACTAAAGCAGAAAGCCCACTTCGAAGCGGCCAAGCTTAACGGCTATCTTCGTGAAGATTATCCCACAGCCAAGGCTCATGCCTACGCATGTCTACGTGGCAAAACGTTTGGTGCCGTCTATAGCGTGCTAGGCGACGCCTTTCTCGGCTTGGGCCAGACCGACTCCGCTGCCATCTGCTTCCGCCTTGCCCTTCAGCAGGATGAAGAGCTCTTCACCCAAGCCAACATCTGCCGCAAGATGGCACCTCTCAGTCTCCAGTTAGGGTATCCAGACTCTGTTGCCTTCTATATGGAGCGCTACACCCTGCTGGCCGACTCTGCCTGGCGGCAATGGAACGGCACCGAACTGGCCGAAGTCAACGCACGCCATGAGCTGGAGATGCAGGCGCGTCGCGAAAAGGCTCGCCGTCAACATCTCATGTCTATATTGATTGCCTCGTCTGTTTTCGTGTTGCTCATTGTAGCCACCATATTCCTGCTGATAGATCGTTACAACAAGACCCGCCTTATTCGTCTTCAACAACTGCTCTCAAAGGCACGTCTGGAAATCCTGCGGCAGAAGGAGAAGATGGAGAGCATGCAGTCCGTATCACCAGAGGAGAGCCACCAGCTCCTTGCCTTGCGACGTCAGCAATGCACGCTCAGCCGTCAGGCGTTCCTTCTCTCCCTTTGGGCAAAGCGGCTCAACGAAATGGAGGTTACAGGACACGAACTAACGCAGGAGCAGCACCGCGACCTACGCGCCACGCTGGCCGACTGTTTTGCCGACATCATGGTCGATTTAAAGAATGAATGTCCCTCGCTCAACCTCGATGAAGTCTACTACTGCCTCTATTCCTATCTTGGCAAGAGCACAAGCCTCATCGCCCGATGTGAGCGCAGCAACTCTGCCGTGCTCCGCAAGCGCAAAAGCCGTATAAAAAGCAAGGTAAACGACATATGGTACGAGCTTTTCTTCAGCGCCTAACTGCCCTGCAAAGGAATCAAGCAAAAAACCTAAAATGGCTTGATTTATTAAGCACATCTTCAAAAAAGCCCCATTCCATCGGTGTTTTTCCCTTTTTTTCAGCTCCGTAGGAAGTATAGAAAAGAAACTGTTTCACGCCGGGAATTTTCCAATAACGAAAAATGTCACATTTTTGTCACGTAAAAAATTTGGAAAAGACCTTTTTTAACTCCTAACTTTGCATCCAAAAGAACAATAAAGATATGAAAAAAGCCATCTTCTTCATCCTCTTTGCTGGATTCTCCTTATTAAATGCAAGGGCATTCACCGGCAGCATTGAACTGGGACGCGAGATAGCGTCAGTGCCGCCCAGAGAAGAAAGTACGGAATTCGATAATTCCCTTGAGTTCGCTCTCTCGGAAAACAGACTTCTCCTATCCGGCTATTACACTGGCAATCCTTTGGCAGGAGCACGACTGGACTATACGGTGGAAGGACACACAATCACCCTGCATTTCGTACATGGAACAACCGATGATAGTTCGGAGAACTATTTTCTTAACATAGGAGATGTTGTCGTTGAAGGATGCCAAGAAGACTTTTACCTTATCCAAATCATGGGATGTATGGGCACAACAATCCTTATTGAGGATTACAGGGTGACTAATAAGAACTTGGTATTAGAAGACAACGATAGTTATCCAGATTGCGTGTATGCCTTCGTACGGCAAAGGCAGCCCAAGACGGATATCGTTACAGGCCAGAAAGACCCGAAAGAAAACGACGATGTGGATGTGGTCTGCCGCATTTCGAGCCTGGGTGGAGGACTGTATCAGCAGAGCATTCAGTCCATTGAAGGAAATGTCATTACCCTCGAAGGTATCTACCATAGCTTGGAATATAGCGAGGAAGACATAGTGTCAACCTCTTCACTCGGAAAGCTGGCAGCAGGAAAATATCGCGTAGTGCTCAACGTCGTCGATGGGGACGAAGCAATGCCCCCGTTCACGGCTTCGACAACCATTCATGTCGGGCCGGCAAGGATTCTGGATAACTCTGGAGAGGAGATACCCTATGAGTTCATCTCGCCGGGCGGTCTGAAAGCGGGAGTGGATATATGGTTCAAGACAACCTGGCCAGGACTTGTGATTGGCTATTATCAAACGCTCGACAGCATCAGCGACGGAAAGGTCTATATCAGCGCCCACTACGATTTCCTTGTCGACGATCCCCTAACGGATCTTGCCTATCTATACGCTGTACCAATGGGTTCCTTTGATGCAGGCAACTATGTGGTAGTTCTCTCCAGCGTTGACGACGCAGGGTTCATGCCGACGGAGTCACACGAGATTCCGTTCACGGTCGAGGAGAATCCCGTCACCGTCCCCTGCGGGCTGGTTCGCTTTAGCGACAGAAAGGAAAAGGACTTCGCTGACGAAGAGCCAAGGATGAACGCCACACTTGACGGCGACAGCCTTCACATCACAGGCTGGGTCCCGTTCAACTGCTGTTCGGACCATTACTGCTACTACGAAGTCCACGGCGATTCCGTCTATATCGAGACCGTTGAAGGCTTGAACTATAATGTCTGCCGATGCTTTAACCATTTCTATGTGGATTTCAAGGTTGCACCATTCGAAAACAGCGACCATTGCACCATAGGCGTTTCAAGTCATTATACTGAGCACACCGTTTTCCATATGGATTTAGCAGACGCAATGGGGAGCGTAGCCGACTATTTGGCCAAGGACTCTCCCTTCGAATTCATTGCCCCCGTATGGCCAGGGAAGGGAAAAACAACTACCGACCGTGACGCCACCCGTCGGGACTATCTCTTTACGGGATTGAATATAGAGTTCATGGTACATTGGGACGGACTACCATACGCCGGTTCCAGCCTTCATCTGGACAGCATTGTGGGCAACAAATTCTACCTCAACACCCCCATCTATTCCGCCGTCGATTATGACATGTATGTTAACGACGACCTTGTCATTTCGCTCGGAATGCTCGATGCCGGTGACTATGAAATAGTGCTTTCGGCCGTTGACAAAGCCGACAAACTACACTTCGCCTCCTATGTGGTTCCCTTCACCGTAAGGGAGTCCCCCCTTGACGTCCCTAGGGGCATGGTCTATATTCCGACCCCTGATAAAGATGACTACAAATGGCGCGAAGGTGAACCCACCCTTTCCGTCAAGACCGAAGGCGACAGCCTGCACATCACGGGCTGGCTCACATACACGTGCTGCATGAGGCACTACTGCTATTACGAGATTCATGGCGACAGCATCTATCTGGAAACCGTCCAGGCTGGCTATACATGGATGTGCGACTGCTACGACCTGCACTATGTCGATTTCAAGGTGGGCCCCTGCGAACCCGACGACAATCTCACCATCGGCACCTGGGAATACTTTGAGGGCGCCCACATATTCCAGTTCGACATGACGTCCGTCAACACCCCCGAGACGGACGAGCCTGCCGATGCCGAGCGCCACTACGACCTGCAAGGCCGCCCGGCGGAATCCACACGGCAGGGAATCCTCATCCGCAACGGAAAGAAAGTGTTTGTGGAATAGCCCGCTCCTGCCCTGATCATGAAAATTGAAAATTCACAATAATTTATTCACCCATAAAAACAAAAGTAAGCATTATGAAAAGATTAGTATTAGTAGTGTTGGCAGCCACTCTGTCTGTTGCCATGAATGCACAATTGGTAAGCGGCGGCGACAACAACCAGCGAACCAATGTCCAAAGTTTGTCGGAGACTATTCCCAACACCTTGGAAATCGTTTTGGGATTGAATCCCGTTCAGTACAACCTCGTTAACCCCAAAATTGACGAAGATGAAAATGGAAATCCTATCTACTTGTATCAAGGAGACGAGGAGACGTTTACCCACACCCACTTCGGCTTTGTCGCCGAAGAGTTTCAGGATGTCCTCCCCAACCTCATCTATCATGTAAGCGACTCCCATCTGGGCATCTCCATTACGGAGCTGATACCCATTCTTGTCACAGCCATCCAGGAACTGAAGGCTGAGCTGAAGGAGACGCGCAAGGCAGCAGGCATCGGCGAAGAAAACGTCACTCCTGTGGACGCCATTGCCATGCGCGGCCTGAAGACCGAGCTGTTCCAGAACACGCCCAACCCCTTCACGGAGAATACCGTCATCCCCTGCTCGGTAGCCGAGGGCGTCACGACGGCCATGATCTACATCTACGACCTCAGCGGCAAGCAGGTTGACCAGTACCTCGTCGAAGGACGCGGCAAGACCTTCGTCACCATCTCCGCCCGCAGCCTCGACGCCGGCATGTACCTCTACTCCCTCATCGCCGACGGCAACGTCATCGACACCAAGCGCATGATTCTGACAAAATAGAAGCTTACTCTTTATATAGATGCATCACACGTCCCCGTTGCCTGCGAAGGTAGCGGGGATTTCCTTTACAAAAAAACAGTATCGTCTGCAACCCCTTCTTTTTAACGGCAAATGGGACGAAACTGGCGGATTTCAAGAGGGCGATGAAGGAAAAATTTGGAGGATATGGGTTTTATTGCCTACTTTTGCAGCCGAAAACTGAAAAAACAAGGAAGAATCCTCCAAAAGTGAAGTCGTATGAAAAAGTCTATCCTTACGCTATATGCCGTACTTTCCACGTTATTCTGCACGGCTCAAGTGAACATCCAGGTACTGTATGACTGCGTTGAGACTCCTATCACCACCATTGAAACGTACAAAGGTGATAGGTGGGGCGACACGTATTTTTTTATCGACCACTATTATTTCACCCACCAGTCTGACGGGCAAAGAAGCTGGACAGACGTGGAGAGCTATTATGAGTTTGAGCGTGGGCTGAACTTCTGGAAAAACACCCGTCTGCGCGACCTCTTTCTTCATTTGGAATTTGATTTTAACAGCATCGGTAATGGCAACGGCATGACTTGCATTGGTGCCAGATATGCTTTCCATAACGCCGACTTCAGCCGCACGGCATCCATTGCCCTGATGTATGACCATTTCATCGGCAGCGGTAGTGCCGATGTCCCTTTGAAGTTCACTGGCACGTGGAACGTAGGGCATCTGTTTGGATTGGGAGGGCTTACCTTCAACGGATTCTTCGATGTGTGGGGCAACAACACAGAGTACCTGACTGACCAGATGGAGATAGGCTATGCCCACTTCTCCGTCGTCTCACAGCCCCAGCTGTGGATGAATATGTCAGCCATAGGCGTACCCAACCTCAACCTTGGAGGCGAAGTAGTGCTCGGCTATAACCACCGAGGCACACACGGATTCTCATGCCAACCCTGCGTGGGCTTGAAATGGGTTTTCTAAAACAGGATTTATTACTTACCAAGTATCAGATTGTCAGGCGGACGTGAGCGTGAGCCTCAACGACGTTGATGGCATAGTCGCCGAGCTTCTCGCATTCGCTGATGATGTCCATGTAATGAACGCCCATCTGATAGTCGTACTTCTGTTCGCCCACATCGACGATGTTCATCTCCTTCAGGCGTGAGCGGTAGTTGTTGATTTCGTTCTCGATGTTAAGGCTTTCGACAGCCTCGACGCTTCCCGTGGTATCTTCGAGAAGGGCGCTCATCTGATTGAGGGCACGGTCACAGAGGGTAAACATGTGGTCGATGTGGCGGTACTGTTCGGGAGTGAAGTCCTCTGACGATTGGAACTTGCGGTTGACGGCACGGGCCATATTATAGCAGCTGTCGCCGATGCTCTCTATCTCAGAAATCTCGCGCAGCATGCTGCGGATATCGAGTTTACTTTCGGCACTGAGGCGTCCCTCGGAAACCTTGTTGAGGTAGTTGGCTATCTCTATCTCCATATTGTCCGAGATGCCCTCGTATTTCTCAATACGCGAGAAGAGTTTCGTGAATTCGTCCTCGTCGGTCATATGGAGCAGCTGAGGTAAGAAATCGAACATACGCTGCACACGGCGGGCGAAAAGGTTTATTTCCTTGCGGGCTTCAAGCAGCGAGAGTTCGGCGGTGCTAAGCATACCAGCGGAGATGTAGCGCAGACGCGTGTCTTCGTCTTCCTCTTTGCCCTTTATGAGTTTGCAGACGATGCGCTCAAGCGGGTGGATGAACCAGATGAGGATTAAGACATTGCAGAGGTTAAAGCAGGTGTGGAAGGCGCAAAGGGCATAGTTGACCATCGTGCTGTTGTGAGCGATGTCGGCCTCTGTCGTGGGGACATAGAGGGGGTCAAAACCGACAAGCGAACAGACCATGTTGATAAACGGACGGAACACGCACAGAATCCACAAAACACCGAAGATATTAAAGATAAGGTGGGTGAGGGCGGCGCGGCGAGCCTGCGTAGTAGCGGAGAGAGCTGCCACATTAGCCGTGATGGTAGTACCGATGTTTTCGCCCATGACAAGGGCTATACCTTGATAGATAGGCATGACGCCCGACGAGCAGAGCAACATGGTGATGGCCATGATGGCTGCCGACGACTGCACGCACATGGTGAGCACTCCGCCAATGAGAAGGAAGAGCAAGGTAGTCCAGATGCTGTTGGGGTTAAAGGAGGAGAAGAAGTTTATTACGGCCTCGTTGTGTGCCAAATCCATCTCGGCAGCATTCATACGCAGCGTAGATAGTGCAAAGAACAGGAAAGCAAAACCAAAGAAGAACTCGCCGACGGACTTTCCCGTATTCTTTTTCTGGAACAAAAGGATGATGCCTATGAAGAAGATGGGCCAGGCAAAACTGCTCATGTCCACAGAAAAGCCGAAGAACGCCATCAGCCACGCCGTGACCGTAGTACCGATATTGGCACCCATGATAACGCTGATAGCTTGCGCTAACGTGAGCAGTCCCGCGTTGACAAAACTAACCGTAAGGACGGTAGTGGCTGTGGAAGACTGTACGGCAGCCGTCACAAATGTACCTGTGAGCAAGCCCGTGAAGCGGTTGCGCGTCATTGCGCCCATGATGTTGCGCAGATGGCCGCCCGCCAGTTTCTGGAGCGACTCGCTCATCACCTTCATACCATACATCAGCAGGGCAAGACAGCCTAAAAGTTTTAAAAAGGATAAAACGGTCATGAATAATATAGGATTTAGAATGAGAAATTCAGAAATATGATTACCTTTGCGCTGCAAAAGTAGTAATTCTGAGCGAAAGAGCAAACAAATATGAAAAAAAACACATATAAACCTCTCGCAGAACTTACCGGCGTAACCACCGTCAGCGACTTTAACCGCAGGGTGGAAATGGACGACATCCACGACGTCATCAACGTGACGGAAGTGGTGCAAGCAAGACAGATAGCAGACATGGCCGACGAAATCCTTGAACGGGGCACCGTACGCGTAGTGCTCATTGCAGGGCCGTCATCGTCGGGAAAGACCACGTTCAGCAAGCGATTGTCCGTGCAGCTGATGGCCGTAGGTCTGAAACCTATCACACTCTCAACCGACGACTACTTTGTTCCACGCCACCTGACGCCAAAGGACGAGGAGGGCAACTACGACTTTGAGTCGCTCTATGCCGTCGAACTTGAGCTGTTCAACGAACAACTGAAAGCACTCACAGCGGGTGAAGAGGTTAAACTGCCTCGATTCAACTTCGAAACAGGACTACGTGAGTGGCGTAGCAACTCATTGACATGTAGCCCTGATACAGTTCTCGTCATCGAGGGTATCCACGCCCTGAACCCCCTACTGACGGAGAGGGTGGAGGAGGATGCCAAATACAAAATCTTCTGTTCCGTGCTAAGCGATGTACTGCTTGATGAGCAGCGGTCCATCCCCACAACCGAAAACCGTCTGCTGCGCCGCATCCTCCGCGACAGCCAATATCGGGGATTTCCTGCTGCTGAAACTATCCGTCTCTGGCCTTCCGTCCGTCGCGGCGAGGAGAAATGGATTACACCGTTTATCGGAGAGGCAGACGTGCTGTTCGACTCATCGTTCCTCTACGAGCTGGCCGTCATGAAGAACAAGCTAAAGCCCATTCTGCAAGAGGTACACAAGACTTCAGCAGAATACGACACGGCACAACGGCTCCTCGGGTACATCGATTTCTTCAAAGCCATCCCCGACAAGGCCATCCCGCCGACATCGCTGCTGCGTGAGTTCTTTGGCGGCAGCAGTTATCATTATTGAACTTGAAAAAATGTCAGACTTTGAAAATAAACAAATAGAACAGCAGCAGGAGTTGCTGACGCAACAGCAACGGCTGTCGGCACAGCAGATGCTGGTGGTAAACCTGCTGCAGCTCTCTACACAGGAAATGGAGGACCGCGTCCGCGCCGAAATCCTTGACAATCCTGCCCTTGAGGAGGGTCCAACCGATGACAACCTTGCGGACGATATCGCTGACGACTCCGTTGATGACGACACGACCGACGAACTTGCAGGCGACTCGATGGGTACGGCTGCCGACACAGACATGGAGTTTGACGACGACAATGACAACTCGTCCGACTACCAATCAGGCAGCGAGACCACCCCTCGCGAAGAGATTCCCGTTGATGCGGGCGTCTCGTTCTTCGACCTTCTGAAAGAACAGCTTGGCGAACAGCCGCTCACGGATAAAGAGCAGGCTATCGGGCTTTTCCTGATAGGCTCGCTCGACGACGACGGATGGTTACGGAAAAGCATTCATGAGATAGTGGAAGTGCTGGCTTTCAAGGCTGACATCGACACCACAGCAGACGAGGTGGAACACGTGCTGCACGTCATCCAGCAGTTCGACCCCGCAGGTGTTGGCGCCCGTAACCTTCAGGAATGCCTGCAGCTCCAGCTCGAACGCAGAGAGGGACAGCCAGTAGCGCGACGAATTCTCACGGAGTGCTTCGACGACTTTGCCGCCAAGCGCTGGGACCGCATCCCTGACGCCCTCGGCATCAGCAAGGACGAGGCGGAAAAAGCGCTCGCTGAACTCACTCGCCTGAATCCTCACCCAGGTAGCGCCTTAAGTGAAATGGTTGGCAAGGGTATGCAGCAGCTCGTGCCCGACTTCCTCATGGAAACGGAGGGCGATGAATCTGTGCCTGTGCTTAACAATGGCGGACTGCCTACCCTCCATGTCAGTAGCGAGTTTCGCACTATGCTTGCCGAACAGTCAAAAAATGGCACGCCAGCCCAGCGAGAAGCCGCCCGGTTCCTGCAACAGAAGATTGACAGCGCCCAAGGATTCATCCAGGCCGTGCGACAGCGGGAGCAGACGCTCAACGCCGTCATGCGCGCCATCGTCTCCATTCAAAAGGACTTCTTCCAAACAGGCGACGAAGAGCAACTGAAACCCATGATACTGCAAGACGTAGAAACGGTGTCGGGCTACGACATCTCCACCATTTCCCGCATCAGCAACACCAAGTATGTGCAGACGCGCTTCGGCATCTACCCGCTCAAATACTTCTTCTCCAACAAACGGGTGAAAGTGGGCGGCGACAGCGATGGCACATACATCAACGTCAACGACGTGCTGAAAGAGCTGAAAAGCCTCATCGACAGCGAAAACAAATCCGACCCGCTTACCGACGACAAACTCGCCAGTCTACTGACGGAGAAGGGCTTCAACGTTGCCCGTCGTACCGTAGCCAAGTACCGTGAGATGCTCTCCATCCCTATCGCGAAAATGAGAAGAAGATAAAGTGCAAATCGAAAAAACGTAAATAAATATGAAACCTATTGTCAGCATCATCATGGGCAGCACGAGCGACCTGCCCGTTATGGAAAAAGCCGCAACATTCCTCAACGACATGCACGTGCCGTTTGAGATTAACGCCCTCAGCGCTCATCGTACCCCTGAGGCCGTCACGGAGTTCTCCCACAACGCCGCAGGACGTGGCATCAAGGTCATCATCGCAGCTGCAGGCATGGCGGCACACCTTGCAGGAGTCATTGCCGCACAGACAACCCTGCCCGTCATCGGCGTACCCATCAAGAGCACGCTCGAAGGCATGGACGCCCTGCTTGCTATGGTGCAGATGCCTCCAGGCATACCCGTAGCCACCGTAGGCATCAACGGGGCGCAGAACGCAGCCATCCTTGCCGTGCAGGTGCTTGCTCTTAGTGACAAAGACTTAGCGGCTCGCCTTGCCGACTACAAGGAGGGGCTGAAACGAAAAATCGAGAAGGCCAACGCCGACCTCGCCGAAGTGAAATACGAATTCAAATGCAACTAAACTAACACAGCACCTATGGCCCTTCCCTATTATCAACGGCGGAAGACAACGGTTGTCCATATCGGCGACACGCCGCTGGGCGGAGACTACCCCATCCGCGTGCAGAGCATGACCACCACGCCTACCGACGACACCACCGCCTGCGTAGCCCAGGCAAAGCGCATCATCGAAGCGGGTGGCGAATACGTGAGGCTCACCACGCAGGGCATTCGCGAGGCGGAGAACCTGCGCAATATCCGTGCTGCGTTACGGGCAGAAGGTATTGCAACGCCGCTTGTGGCTGACGTGCATTTCAATCCCCGCGTGGCTGACGTAGCGGCACAGATCGTGGAGAAGGTGCGTATCAACCCTGGCAACTATGTGGACACGGCGCGCACATTCAAGAAACTGGAATACACAGACGAGGAATATGCCGCTGAAGTAGCAAAGATTCGCACCCGTTTGGTGCCTTTCCTGCAAATCTGCAAGGAGCACGGCACAGCCATCCGCATCGGCGTCAACCACGGCAGCCTGTCAGACCGTATCATGAGCCGTTATGGCGACACACCCGAGGGCATGGTGGAATCGTGCATGGAGTTTCTGCGTGTATGTGTTGAGGAAGGGTTCACAGACGTAGTGCTCAGCATCAAGGCCTCAAATACGGTGGTGATGGTGCGCACGGTACGTCTGCTGGTTCAGCGGATGGAGAGCGAGGGCATGGCATTCCCTCTCCACCTCGGCGTGACGGAAGCCGGCGAGGGGGAGGACGGACGTATCAGAAGTGCCGTAGGCATCGGGGCTTTATTGGGCGAAGGCTTGGGCGATACCATCCGCGTTTCGTTGTCGGAGGAGCCCGAACGGGAGATTCCCGTTGCCCGAAAGCTGGTTGACTATGCAGCGGAAAGCGCCCGAGTGCGAGCGTTGGCGAAGGAGAACATCCGCGACGGGGTGCTGACGCTGCGCTACGACGAGCCTCTGCTTGAAGACTTCCAGCTCCATGCCGCCATGGATGCTGGGGCGTTGCTTATCGACGGAATGGCGCGCGACTTGGTGCTTGTGGATCCCCACATGAGTGAGCCGCAGATAAAAAACACGCAGGATGCCATCCTGCAGGCAGCTCGGGTGCGGTTCACACGGACAGAATATATCTCTTGCCCAGGCTGCGGGCGGACACTCTATGACCTTCAGACTACCATCGCGCGCATCAAGGCTGCAACGGCGCACCTGGGAGGCGGAGTGAAGATAGCCATCATGGGCTGCATCGTGAACGGCCCAGGCGAGATGGCTGATGCCGACTACGGCTACGTGGGTGCTGCCCGAGGCAAGGTGAGCCTCTATCGAGGCAAGGAGTGCGTGGAGAAGAACATCCCCGAGGACGAAGCCGTTGATAAACTGCTGAAACTGATAGAAGGAGAATCGAAAGAATCGAATTGATTTATGGCAACTGCGTTGTATATCATTGCTGTCGTGCTGGCTATTGTGGGGCTGGTAGGCTCTGTTGTGCCCGTGCTGCCCGGCCCGACGCTTTCGTGGATAGGCTGGCTGCTGCTTCTGTTCGTGCCAGGGGGCACGTCAGGCGTAACGCTCACGAGCGTCATCGTATGGGGCGTAGTGTTATTACTTGTCAGCCTCTTGGATTATTTTGGCAGCACATGGCTCACAAGCCGCTTGGGTGGCAGCAAATGGGGCACGCGTGGCTGCTTCATTGGGATGATGATAGGGATGTTCTGCTTTCCGCCTGCCGGCCTTATCGCAGGCCCGTTCATCGGAGCATTCGTAGGCGAACTGATTGGCAACGCCTCCACAGGCAAGGCGCTGAAGGTAGCCTTTGCCTCGTTCCTTGGCTTCCTCCTTACCACAGGGCTGAAGCTTATCTACAGCGGCGTGCTGCTCTTTTTCATCGCACGCGCAGCAATTAGAGCCCTGTAAAGGAAACGGGCATCTCGCCCAGACGATACATCTATTAAACTGTACGGCAGTAAATAAAGATTGCTGCGTTGCTTGCAAATTTAGCATTACGTTTGATGATTTCTTTACAACTCAATTGGGTTTTAATTAAAACTCAGCTGGGTTGTAATAAAAACTCAATTGGGTTTTAATTAAGACTCAATTGGGTTTTAAGAAAAAGGAAAGCAAAACAAGGTGTTTTTCATTGGGAATAGGGGGAGTCTTCCAAAGAGGTAAAGAAGATGTGCTGCGCGCACGGCTGACACTATCTTTAATCCCCTTACGGGGCTTTTAAGTAAGCTTCGCCTCAGAAAAACTCAAATAAATTTGGTTTTTCATTCGGCTTGCATTACTTTTGCCAGCGAAACCAATAAAAAACGTATAACACTATGAAGAAATTTGCTATTGCAATCATTGCGGCTTTGGCCTTCAGCGCCATCATGCCCGCTCATGCACAATTCGCCCTCGGCATCAAGGGCGGCGTGAACCTCGTCAGCAACGATGTCACGGGGCTCACCACAATGAAAAAGGAAGACTTCCTGAACAAGGATTCGTACACGGGCTTCTTCATCGGCCCGAAGGCAGAAGTGGATATCCCCTTTGCAGGCCTCGGCCTGGAGGTTGCAGCCCTCTATAGCCAGAAGGGCATGGCCATCAGCACCGACGAGACGTACAAGCTCAACAGTGTCCTCATCCCCGTCAACGTCCGCTTGGGCTTCGGGCTGGGCAACCTCCTCAAAATCTTCATCGCTGGAGGTCCTGAGTTTGACTTCAACATCGGCGACAACCTCAACTTCGTCACAGGCAGCAAGGAAGAAGGCATCGTAGCCTATGCCGTCAACAAGAGCGCCCTCAGCGTCAACGTCGGCGTGGGCGCCACCGTGCTGAAGCACCTTCAGCTGGGTGTGAACTACAACATCCCCTGGGGCAACACAGCCGAAGTCGTAGCCTTCAGCAAGGGCGAGATTCAGGAGATTGAGGCCAAGGAAGGCCAGGTGAGCACATCGAAGACTCTCCTTGAACAGTACGAAGAACTGAGGACGAAGTACGACGCAGCCCACGCAAGCGCCAACAAGACCGTTGACGACATCACCGCCAAGGTGAAGGCTGGCACCCTGCAGCTCAGCGTGGCATACTTGTTCTAACACACTCGGAGTATCACTCCGAAACAGCTGACTCTCCGATGACCCTCGTTGACGTCCTACTTCCCCTCCCGCTGGAGGGGAAGTTTACCTATTCCTTGCCTCCCAGCCTTACGGCAGACGTCAGGATAGGCAGCCGTGTGGTGGTGCCCTTAGGAGCAAAGCGCCATTACACAGGCATCGTCACACGCATTCATTCCGACTTGCCAGCGAGCGGTATTCAGCTGAAAGAGGTAAAAGAGGTTTCAGACCCCGAGCCCATTATCCTGCCTACACAGATTGCCCTGTGGCAATGGATTGCCGACTACTACCTCTGCACCGAGGGCGAGGTGCTGAAGGCTGCCCTTCCCTCGGGTTTCAAAATTGAGAGCGACACCCTGCGCACTACTTACCGCCCGCTGACAGAACAGCGCATCCGCTTGAGCGCCTCTTTTCAAGGAGCGGAACACGAAGACGCCCTCAACGAAGCCTGCAACAGCCTGAAACGCGCCCCCAAGCAACAACAGCTTCTCCTTCGCTTTCTTGAATACGCCAACTACGCTGAGGGAAAGTGCCAGAACGAAGTCACGCGCCACGCACTCCTCGAACAATCGGGGCTCTCTGCCGACATCCTTCATGGGCTTCTTGCCAAAGGGATTCTTGAAACCTACGATGCCGAAGTGAGCCGTCTGGCTGTCGACAGCGAAGCACCTTGCCACGCCGCTACTGCCCTCACCCCAGCGCAGGAGCGTTGCCGCACAGAGATTCACGACGCTTGGCAGACACACGACGTCTGCCTCCTGCATGGCGTCACCTCCTCAGGCAAAACGGAAATCTATATCCACCTTATCGAAGAAGCCATCCGTCAAGGGCGTCAGGTGCTCTACCTGATGCCTGAGATTGCCCTCACCACGCACATGGAGAACCGTCTGCGCCGTGTGTTCGGCAGCAGGCTGGGGGTTTACCACTCCCGTTTCTCCGATGCCGAGCGCGTAGAAATATGGAAGAAGCAGCTCTCCGACGAGCCCTACGACGTCATCCTCGGCGTCCGCTCGTCCGTCTTTCTCCCCTTCAGCCGCCTGGGCCTCGTCATCATCGACGAAGAGCACGAGAACACCTACAAGCAGCAAGACCCTGCGCCGCGCTATCATGCCCGCAACGTTGCCCTTGTCCTTGCAGCACAGCAGGGCGCCAAGACCCTCCTCGGCACAGCCACTCCCTCCTTCGAGAGCTACTACAACGCCGGCACAGGCAAGTATGGGCTCGTCACCCTAAACGAGCGTTGGGGCGCCGTGCAGATGCCCGAGATAGAGATTGTCGACATCCGCGAGCTCTATCGCAAACGCCGTATGAGCGGCTCCTTCTCCCCTCGTCTGCTTGGCGCCATCCGCGATGCCCTTGCACGAGGCGAACAGGCTATCCTTTTCCAAAACCGGCGCGGCTATGCGCCCATGCTGGAGTGCCCCACCTGCGGATGGGTGCCCCGCTGCCAGCGTTGCGACGTCTCCCTCACTTACCACCGGCGTCTCGGCCAGCTTGTCTGCCACTATTGCGGTAATGCCTACCGCCTCCCCTTGGCGTGTCCTGCCTGTGGCGAACAGCGCCTGCGCTACATCGGCTTAGGCACAGAACGCATCGAAGAGGAGTTGCACAGCCTCATCCCCGAAGCACGCATAGACCGCATGGACCTCGATACCACCCATGCCCGCAACGCCTATGAGCGCATCCTCAATGACTTTGCCCAAAGGCGCACCGACATCCTCATCGGCACACAGATGGTTAGCAAGGGACTCGACTTTGCCCACGTGAGCGTCGTCGGCATCATGAACGCCGACACCATGCTCAACTACCCCGACTTCCGTAGCTACGAACGCGCCTACCAGCTAATGGCACAAGTGGCAGGGCGCTGCGGACGACGTGACAGGCAGGGGCTCGTCATCCTACAAACCAAGAGCAGCGACCTGCCCATTGTGAGTTATGTCAGACGATACGACTACGAAGCCCTCTACGCCGAACAGACGGCAGAACGGCAGGCTTTCGGCTATCCGCCCTATACGCGCCTCATCTTCCTCTATCTGCGTGGGCGCGACGAACGACGCCTCACCGAGGGTGCCACCCTGCTGCGCTCGCGCCTCGACGGGCTCTTCGGCCCTGCCCGTGTCCTAGGCCCTGAAGCCCCTGCCGTGGCCCGCATCAGCGGCCTCAGCATCCGTAAGATCATGCTGAAGTTTGAGCCCTCCTGCAACCCTCGCACGGTACGCTCGCAACTTCGCCATCTCATCAGCACGCTTAACGCCGAAGGTGCCCTTTCGGGGCTCTCCGTTTACTTCGATGCCGACCCGATGTAATACAACGATACTAATCACCATGAACAAACGAATAGCAGCTCTTACGATGGCCCGCAACGACGAGGCTTTCCTCCATCGCTGGACAGCCTACTACGGTGCTCAGCTTGGCATGCAGAACCTCTTCGTCTTCCTCGATGGCACCGACCAGACGCTCACGCAGCCTCTGCCCGAAGGCATCCACGTCTCGGCTGTCAAACACATCGAAGGAAACCGCTCTACGGCCGACCGACGCCGCATTGATTTTCTCTCATCGCAGGCTGCCCTCCTCTTTGCCAATGGTTACGATTTGGTTATCGGCACCGACGTGGATGAATTCCTTCTTGTTGAGCCGAGCCTGAATCTCTCCCTTGCCGAGTTCCTCAGCCAGCGGAAAATCGGCACTTCTCTCTCTGCCCTCGGCATCGATGTGGGGCAGCATCTGGAGAACGAGGCTCCCATTGATGATGCCCTACTCTATCTCCACCAACGTCACTACGCCCTGCTCTCAGACCGCTACAGCAAGGCTTCCATTCTTGCCCGCTCTGTGCAATGGGGCTCAGGCTTCCACCGTGTGAGGGGGCACAACTTCCACATCGCCAGCGGGCTCTACCTTTTCCACTTTGGCTGCGTGGACTACAACCGTTTGAAAGCCCGATTCACGGAAAACGAGCGGAATGCCGAAGGATGGGAGGCACATCTCCGCCGACGCGCACGCACCATTCATCTCATTACGGAGTCATCCCCCAAAGCGTGGGAGCAGACCACCCGACGCGCCCGACGCCTGCAGAATATCATGCGCCAGCCCTATGCTTGGAACAAACCCACCATGCTCCGTCAAAAGTGGGTCGTAGAAATCCCAGAACGTTTCCGCAACCTTGTATGAACGCCCATTCTGACTCCCCCATTGATGCCGTTGTCCTGTGGGTTGACGGACAAGACCCTGCCTGGCGTGCCAAGCGCGACAGCTACCTCGCACATGGTGAAGACAAGCACGACGACATCGCAGGCCCCACGCGCTACACCTCCGTGGGCGAAGTCTATCTCTGCATCGCCTCCATCAACCGTTTCGCCCCCTTCATACGCCACATCTATCTCGTCACCGACAAGCAGGTACCGCCTCACCTCGACGACTACCTCCAACGCCATTTTCCCGACGGGCACATCCCCTACACCGTCATCGACCATAGTGTTATTTTCCGCGGTTACGAGGACTATCTGCCAACGTTCAACTGCAACTCCATCGAAGCCCTCCTCTGGCGTATCCCAGGCCTCAGCGAGCGATACATCTATTTCAACGACGACGTCGTGCTGCTCTCTCCCGTCACCCCCGAGGACTTCTACGTGGACGACACCACACGTTGTTACGGACGTTGGTACAACACCTGCTTTGCCCGCTTTCTCCACGCGCTCAAGCCCAAGAAAGACGGACACAAGCCAATGGGATTCAAGTCGCTGCTCGTGAACACGCTGCGCTACACGCCTCGCCCCCGAAAAAGCCATTCAATCTTCAATCTTCAATCTTCAATCTTTATTAATCGTCGTTTCCTGTTCCTGCTCCATACGCCATTGCCTGTTCGTCGCGGCTTCTTCGAAGACTATTTCACAGCACACCCCAACGTGCTCGACGTCAACATCTCACAGCGCTTCCGTCATCCCTCGCAGTTCAATCCGCAGGAGCTCTTCTACCTCACAGAACATCACGCAGGGCGCTGCCTCGTCACCCCCTCGCATGCCAACGTCTTCTACTACAAGCCCCATCCCCACACCGCCGAGAGGTACCTGCGCCGCAAGAAGAGGGAGTTCTGCCGCACGCGAGCCCTTTTCGGCTGCTTCAACTCCCTCGACCAAGCCTCCGAGAGCGAAAGGGAGCAGGTACTTCACTTCGTTGCCGAGCGCCTGAAAGTGGACTTGCAGATAGAGTAGAACGCTTCGCTGTTCAAAGGCCTTCGGCCTATTCACGCTGCAAAGATAATACATCTTTTTCACATGGATTTCCACTTCTAGCGAGGCACACCTCTCGCGCCGATTTAACTATGAACTATGCATTATGAACTGTGAACTGACAGCGCAGCCCACTGAAATAAAATCGCAGCCCACTGCGCTACGGTGTCAGCCCACTGGGATAATCGCGTGTGTGACTCAGATATCAGATATCAGTTTTCTATTGAATAGGGTGTAAAGGGCAGCAGTTAGCAATTAGTGGGGTATTCGTTAGCGATTGTAAGCAACAGCCGATAGAAAAGTAATTAATTATTACTATTAATAATTTATTATATATAATTATATATAATAAAAGTTTTGTTCAAGGGGTGTGATGGTGCTCATGAGAAAACTGATATCTGATATCTGAGTCACCACCTCACCCCATCCCTCGGAAAATCAATGAAATCGGTTTTTTCTTGCAAGCCCATTTATCTAACCTTACTTATATGCGCAAGCTGTATTTGGCATTCCCAAAATGTGAGACGCTGTCTCACTAATTGACTTGGAGCCACTATTTTGAACTACTCAAATGTGAAGACCCTATGGAAATGCAGTTCTATATGAAGGAATGCATCAAAGAGGGATGGAAAGTCAGAGAACTGAAACGTTCTTCAAGAATGAAATTTGTCAACCTGACGATAACCCTTCCATTGGTATTGTTTTAGGTGCAAGGAGAGATGAACTGTTGATGGAATATGCTCTCGAAGGCATAGACAAAGAAGAAGATAAGAACATTATATTATGGAGATAGACATTTTTCGTGCTGTTCTTCCTACCCTTAATCCCCCTTTAGGGGCTTTTAGGTAGGCGGCGCCTCGGAAAAAAATAAAAATATTTGTTTTTTCGCTTGCTTATACGTAATTTTGCAGCGCTTAACGAAGAATAAATGTTTTAACCCCTTAATAAATTCAGTATTCACATGAAATTCTTAACAGAAGAAAAGCTCACTATCGTCGGCGCAGGCGGTATGATTGGTTCCAACATGGCTCAGACAGCTCTTATGCTCGGCCTCACTCCTAATGTATGCCTTTACGACATCTTTGAACCGGGTGTTCACGGTGTTGCCGAGGAAATCTATCATTGCGGCTTCGACGGCGCCAACGTTACCTGGACGACCGACCCCGCTGTTGCCTTCAAGGATGCCAAGTACATCGTCTCCTCTGGCGGTGCCCCCCGCAAGGAAGGAATGACGCGCGAAGACCTCCTCAAGGGCAACTGTAAGATTGCTGCCGAGTTTGGCGACTTCATCCATCAGTACTGCCCCGATGTTAAGCACGTGGTCGTTATCTTCAACCCCGCTGATGTCACCGCTCTCACGGCTCTCATCCACTCTGGCTTAAAGCCCGAGCAGCTCACCTCCCTTGCTGCCCTCGACAGCACCCGTCTGCAGGAAGCTCTCGCCCAGGAGTTCGGCGTACAGCAGTGCAAAGTCACTGGCGCTCACACCTATGGCGGACACGGTGAGCAGATGGCCGTCTTCGCTTCGCAGGTGAAGATTGACGGCAAGCCCCTTTCAGAGATGAACCTCTCCGCCGAGCGCTTTGCCGACATCAAGCAGCGCACCATCCAGGGCGGCAGCAACATCATCAAGCTGCGTGGACGCAGCTCGTTCCAGAGCCCGGCCTACAACGCCGTGAAGATGATTGAGGCTGCTATGGGCGGCGAAACCTTCACCCTCCCCGCAGGCACCTACGTCAACACAGGCAAGTACAAGAACGTCATGATGGCTATGCCCACCATTATTGATGCTACTGGCGTTCACTACAGTGAGGTCAAGGGTACCGCTGAGGAACTGGCTGCTCTCGATGCCTCCTACGTGCACCTCTGCAAGATGCGCGACGAAATCGTCGAGCTCGGTATTGTTCCTCCCGTTGCCGACTGGAAGAAACTCAATCCCTATCTCTAAGCGAGGTCAGCGAGTTAACAAGTCAACAGGTCAACAAGTCGCTTTGCAGACCGCATCCAACGTGTTGACTTGTTGGCTTGTTTTCTTGTTGAATTCAAAAAGCGGCTTTTTGAAACAATCATGAACGTCCAAATCATCAACAAGTCCCATCATCCCCTCCCTGCCTATGCTACGCCACTATCGGCAGGTATGGACCTGAGGGCGAATCTCGACGAGTCCATCGTCCTGCGTCCCCTCCAGCGTTGCTTGGTGCCGACAGGGCTCTACATCGCCCTGCCTGCCGGCTACGAAGCACAGGTGCGCCCCCGTAGCGGACTTGCCATCAAGCGTGGCATCAGCGTGCTGAATGCCCCTGGCACAATTGATGCAGACTATCGGGGCGAAATCTGCGTAATCTTGATTAATCTTTCGGGCGAAGATTTTGTCATAGAAGATGGAGAGCGTATCGCACAGATGATTATCGCCCGCCACGAACAGGTCGCATGGGAGGAGGTTGACGTCCTTTCCGAAACCGAGCGTGGCGCAGGCGGATTTGGGCATACGGGCGTCTGAAAGATTGAAAATTGAAGGATTAAAAATGAAGAATAATATGCTTCGTCAAATGCATTCCAAGCCCGCTGGCACTACTGCCCGCAGGGCTATTTATTCTTCATTCTTCATTCTTCAATTTTCAATCTTCCTTATCACCTTATCGGGCTGCGGCACAACGCGTAAAGCTGCATCGCCCGCCATGTCCCTACTTTCCGAGGAAGAGCAGCGCCGCTACGACTATTACTACCTCGAGGCTGTCAATCAGCGCCAGCAGGAGAACTACGACGTGGCTTTCGACCTTCTCCAGCACTGCCTCTCCATCTGCCCGACAGCTCCCACGGCCCTCTACGAACTCGCTGCCTATTACGGGGCTATGGGCGACAAGGAGAAGGCCCTCAGTCTCATGCAACAGGCCGTTACCAGCGACCCAACCAACTTCTGGTATCAGGAGAGCCTCGCTGAAGCGTACTACAATACACAAGAGCTTGACAAAGCCATTGCCATCTACGAGGATATGGAGACGCGCTTCCCCAAACGTGCAGCAGAACTGCTGCCTATCCTCGTCAATCTTTATCAGGTCACAGAGCAATACGACAAGGAGATAGAGACGCTGAACCGGTTGGAAGAGCGCTTCGGCTCGTCCGAGGAGATTGAGATGGAGAAATTCCGCGCCTATTTCCTGAAGAAAGACGGCGAAGCGGCTTTCCGCTCGATGGAGGAGATGGCTGCCGCCCATCCCGATGAACTGCGCTACCGCCTGTTGCTAGGCGATGTCTGCCTCAACTACGACAAGCTCGACGAAGCACGACGCGCCTACGAAAGCGTGCTTGCCGTAGAGCCCGACAACGACATGGGACACCTCGGTATGGCAAACTGGTACGACAAGAGCGGCAACGCCGAACGGGCCAACGCCATTGTCGATTCGCTGGTCGTCTTCGGCCACTTGCCTGACGAGCGCCGCATCCAGCTTACCTCGCAGCTCATCCGACAAATGGAGGCCCGACAGGATTCCCTCGCTGTTACAGACCTCTTCAACCGCATCCTCGCGCAGCCACAGACGTCAATCGCTATGCCCAAAGCCTGCGCAGCTTATTACATTCAGGAGCAGAAGCCCGACTCGCTCATCATCCCTGTTGTGCAGGCCATCCTTGCCGTAGAACCTGACAACGTGGAGGCACTCAAGCAACTGCTCTACTACGCCGTTGAGCACAACGACACGGAAGAGGTGCGCGAACGGAGTCGCGCCCTACTCGCCTACTACCCCGATGAGCTCTATGCCTACTACTATCTTGTTATTACCGCCCTGCGCGATAGCGATGAAAAGCAGGCTATCGAGTATTGCATGGAGGGTGTCTCGCACATCGGCGAAGAGAGCGACACGGAGTTGTGCACAGAACTCTACGCTATGCTGGGCGACCTCTATTTCTCTGCTAACGAAGACGCAAAAGGCTATGCTGCCTACGACTCCGCCCTTGTCTATAACCCCACAAAAGTGTCGGTGCTTAATAACTACGCCTATAACCTCTCCCTCGAGAATCGCGATTTGGACCGTGCTGAGGAGATGAGCCGCATCACCATCACCAAAGAGCCTGACAACGGCACCTACCTCGACACCTATGCCTGGATTCTTTTCCAAAAGGAACGTTACGACGAGGCCCGTCTCTACATGGACCAGGCGCTGAAGGCCGACACGACGAGCAGTGCCGTACTGATGGAACACGCAGGCGACATCTATTTCAAGTGCAACCTCGTCAACGAGGCACTCAACTACTGGAAACAGGCACTTGAGCAGCAGCAGAAAGAGCGTAAGGAGAACGGCACCAAGCCTACAGCCGAAGAACGAGTAGCAGAAAATAAATTGAAAAAGAAAATCCGACTGAAGAAATGGATAAAATAGGACATACAGCAGCACTGACGAAAAGCCCCTTGTCTCTGGTTTTACCGTTTGTCTTTTGCCTTCTTCTGGCAGGCTGCGGCACGACACGCGAGATAGCAACAACGCCTGAACCCAACCGCGCTCCACGGCAAATCAGGCACGACTCCCCCTTGGTTGCCGTTGCTACGCCGTTGGCAGGGCACACCGACCTCTCGCTGCGTATGGCTGCCGAGGCATCGTATGGCGACAAGATCCTCCCCGTCAAGGGCAACCTGCGTATGCGGCGCGGCGAAGTAATTCAGATGGCATTTACAGCTTTGGGAATGATTGAAGTAGCGCGCGTCGAGATGACCCCTGAAGCCGTGTGGATTATCGACAGATTGAACAAGCAATACGCCAAAGCACGATACTCCGAACTGCCTTATCTCGGTCAGTCTCTTGTCAACTATTCGCTCATTGAATCGCTGCTTTGGAACGAGCTCTTCATCCCTGGACAAAAGAACGTGATGGCAAATCTCGACAAGTTCAGTCTGGAGTCCTCCGGCACCCAACGCCTCATCCAGCCCAAGGAGCAGAAAGCACTTGCGGCCCGTTTCTGGACAGACGCAGACCTCACCCGCCTGCAACGAACCCGCCTGCAACTCGGCACTTTCCTTTCCGACTGGACCTACGCGGGCTATCAGCTTGTGGGCGACACACGCTATCCATCGTCACTCAATGCCACTTTGGAGGGTGAGGGAAAGAAAGCCTCCGTGCAACTTTCGTTCAGTAATATCACCCTTGACAGCAAGGATTGGCAGCCTCGCACCAATCTGGCAAACTATACTCAGATTACAGCTACTGAACTGCTCTCAAGACTCTCTTTCCTAAAATGAGATTGAAGGATGAAAAAAATATCCGATATGCAGAAATTCCATAACAAAGCCAGCTTTACCTCATTCGTAAGATGGGGTTTATTGGTTTTCATTCTTCACTTTTCATTCCATCTATCTATTTCTGCCCAAACGGTACAGCAGATGAAAAAGGACCGTGCGCGGCTGGAGCAGCAAATCAAGGAGTCGCAGAAGCTGCTAGCTTCCACAGGAAAGGACGTAAAGAGCCAGTTGGCGCAACTCTCTGTGCTCAGCGAGCGCATCCGCCAACAAACGGAGCTTGTTACACAGCTTGACAACGAACTGAAAGCCACAGATGCAGAAATCACGCGCCTCGGTAGTGAGTTGAAAGAGCTGGAAACAGAACTCCAGATGCGCAAAAAACGCTACGCTAGTGCCCTTGGCCAGTCAGTTCACCGCAATTCATTCGAGAACCGCATGCTTTTCCTCCTTTCGTCTGACACCTTCCGCCAGATGTACCGTCGCATGCGCTACCTCGGAGAGTATGCCCACTTCCAGGCGCAGCAGGGGCGCGAGATTCAGGCAAAGCAGCAGGAGCTGGAAACCAAGCGGGAAGAATTGGAATCGCTCAAAACTTCTCAAACCGAACTGCTTGCCCAGCAGAAGGCTGAGCAGCAAGCACTCGCTTCGCAGAAAGCCGAGCAACAAACGCTTGTCAGCCGTCTGCAAAAGAAACAAGCCGATATCAAGAGTGAAATCAAGCGTCAACAGAGTGAATATGACCGCCTCGACAAGAAGATAGAGCAACTCATCAACGAGCAGATTGCTGCCTCGCAGGCAAAATCAAAGGGAAAAACTTCTACCCCCAAAGGGAAGGACACTACTAAAAAGACTGAAACCACAGGGAGCGGCACAGGAGGAGGATTCAAGATGAGCGCCGACGACGTAAAGCTCTCAGGCTCGTTCCTGAGCAACAAGGGGCGTCTGCCTGTCCCTGTGCAGGGTTCTTATATGATTGCCGCCCACTACGGCATCCACCAGATGCCTAACATGAAATACGTCACTGTCAACAACCAGGGTGTTGATCTCCGTTGCGGTGCAGGAGCCACAGCCCGTAACATCTTCGACGGCGAAGTATCTGCCATCTTCGAGCACCCCTCACGCAAAACGTACGGTGTGCTCGTCCGGCATGGCGATTATATTTCTGTATATTGCAACCTTGCCACACTTAGTGTCCGTCAAGGCGACAAAATCAAGGGTGGCACCGCCATCGGCACCATCCATACCGACCCTTCAGGCGAAAGCATCCTCCAGTTCCAACTCCGTAAGGAACTGCAACGCCTCAACCCCGAGGAGTGGATTAAATTCTAAAACCTTTATCGACGTAGTTTTCGAGGCTCTCGCAGGTGTTGGCAGCAAAGGCAAGGGCACAACTGATGATGTTATCCCAATCCTCAGCTGTCAAACTATCGAGGTCGGCACGACGAACACGATAGCGCAGCAAGCCATAGATGAGCCCGGCATTGAAGCTGTCACCAGCACCGATGGTGCTGACCAAATTTGGGACAGGAGTGCTGGGATAAAAGCGGATCACGCCCGTGCCTGCATGAAGACGGACACCCTCGGCGCCGCAGGTATAGACAAGACGCGGGCAATAGAATGCCGTTTGCTGGCGATAGACGGAAGCACTATCGGAAAGGCCGTAAAGAATACGGAAATCCTCGTTCGAGCCGCGGATGATATCGGCAAATTCCAAATTCTCCAACAACGTACCCATGAGTTTAACAGCCTCCGCCTGATGGTTCACACGGAAGTTGACGTCATAGACAATGATAGCGCCGCGCTCCCGTGCTAAGCTGAGCAGGGCTGCCACGCGGGTACGCGTAGCAGGGTCGAGGGCATAATAGGATCCGAACACGACGATGTCGTCGGCCGTAATCTCAGGCAGCGCAGGCTCCCGCTCGGTAGGGAACGGCTCGCGGTAGAACTCATACTGCGCATTATTGTCCTTGTCGAGGAACGCCAATGAAACAGGACTCTGCTTGTCGGGCCAAACGCTAACGAACGCATCATCGACACCATTCTCTTTCATAAACTGCCGAATGACACCACCCACATGGTCATCACCAAGGTCGGTAAGAAACACCGCTGGAGTATCCATACGCCCAAGGGACACCATCGTATTAAATGTGGAACCACCAGGAACGGCTCCCGTGGGCTTACCATCGCGAATGATTATGTCGAGAATCGTCTCGCCTATACCGATTACTTTGCGCATCTTCTTAAAAATAAAGAATTAGGAATTAACTATGAGTTCTTCAAGTTCGCTGACGGAGGAGACCATGCCGACATAGTCGCTGAGCTGCCCACGGATAAAACCGCGTTCGTTCAATTTGCTGAGCATTAGCCAGCACTCATCCCAAAAACCATCGACATTATACAGTACCATCCGCTTGTGGTGCTCGCCGATAGTGGCGCTACCCATGACGTGGAACACTTCATCAAGGGTACCAATGCCGCCGGGGAGGGCAAGCAGCAGGTCGCTACGTTGCAACATCAGCTGCTTACGTTCCGCCAGATTATCGCAGAGCACCGTTTCATCCAGCAGCCGGCTCTGCACCTCACGCTCCACGATCCGATTTGGGACGACGCCGACAATGTGTCCGCCTCCGTCCTTCACGGCACGTGCCACAGCCTCCATCAATCCCATCTCAGCACCGCCATACACCAACGTAATACCCTTCCGGGCCATCCATGAGCCCACTTCACGAGCGGCATCAAAATAGATGCTACTGATATTCTCTGCTGCCGAACAGAATATGCCTATTGCCTTTACGCCTATCATCGATATAGTGATTTTTTCCTCCGCTAGATTTTCCGGCAAATATACGCATTTTTTTTATTTCTCCATTCTTATTTTGCGTTTTTCATTTTTCATTCTTCATTTTTATTTATCTTTGCACCAAAATATCCCCGCTATGAAAAAAACACTCCTTCTCCTACTTGGCCTTGCCTGCGTCAGCTTTACTATCACGGCCGACGATGTTCTCACGGGTTTTCACTATGCCAATGCTCTCCAGCCCAACGGCACCGAATGGCAGAGCCCTGAAGACCTCGCCCTCAACAAGGAACTGCCCCATACGTGGTTCTTCTCCTTCGCCGACGACAAGAGCGCCCGTCTCGTGCTGCCCGAATACAGCGACTATTGGAAAAGCCTCAACGGCACATGGAAATTCCATTGGGCTCCTAACCCCGATGAGCGTCCCGTACACTTCTATGCCCCCGACTTCGACACATCGGCTTGGGACGATATCGCTGTTCCTGGCTCATGGAACATTCAAGGCCTACAGAAAGACGGCACGCAGCGCTACGGTACGCCCATCTACGTCAACCAGCCCGTCATCTTCTACCACGAAGTGAAAGTGGACGACTGGCGCGAGGGCGTCATGCGCACTCCCCCCACCCATTGGACAACGTATAACGCCCGCAACGAAGTCGGCTCATATCGTCGCACGTTCACCCTGCCCGAGGGTTGGGACGGGCGCGAGATTTATATCAACTTCGACGGCGTTGATTCCTTCTTTTACCTTTGGGTGAACGGCTACTTCGTAGGTTTCTCGAAGAACAGTCGCAACACCGCCCAGTTCGATATCACGCCTTATCTCATTGATGGCGAGAATGTACTGGCTGTCGAGGTGTATCGCTCCAGCGACGGCTCGTTTCTTGAAGCACAGGACATGTTCCGCCTGCCAGGCATCTTCCGCACCGTGGCCCTCGAAGCCAAGCCGAAGGTACAAGTGTGCGACTTCACCCTCACCCCTGACCTCAGCGCTGATTACACCGACGGATCCCTTACGCTGACAGCTACCGTCCGCAACCTCACTGCCACCCTCGCTACGGGCTACACTCTCTCCTATTCCATTTATAAAAACATCCTCTACAGCGACGAAAATATCCTTGTCGATACTTACGACGTAGATGATGCTTTCGACGTGGAGCCCGATGGTGCAACGCTGGCCTTCACCACCACCATCCCCATGAAAAAGCCTGCCCTTTGGTCGGCTGAAGCGCCCTATCGCTACACCGTCGTAGGCCGCCTGATGGATGCCAGCGGACGTGTTGTTGAAACCTTCTCCACCTACACCGGCTTCCGCAAGGTGGAAATCAAGGACACCCCTGCCGATGCTGACGAGTTCCATCTGGCAGGACGTTACTTCTACGTCAACGGCAAGCCGGTGAAGCTGCGCGGCGTCAACCGTCACGAGAGCCACCCCGCCGTAGGCCATGCCCTCACCCGCGCGATGATGGAGGAAGACCTTTTTTTGATGAAACGCGCCAACATCAACCACGTCCGCAACAGCCATTACCCCGACGACCCCTACTGGTACTACCTTTGCGACCGTTACGGCATCTACCTCATGGACGAAGCCAACGTAGAAAGCCACGAGTACTACTACGGCAAGGAATCTCTTTCACACCCCGTGGAGTGGGAGGCAGCGCACGTGGCTCGCAATATGGAGATGGTACATCAGAACTACAACCATCCCTCTATCGTTATCTGGAGCATGGGCAACGAAGCAGGCCCTGGCAAGAACTTCCAGGCTGCCTACGACGCCATCAAGGCGTTTGACCAAAGCCGCCCCGTGCAGTACGAACGCAACAACGCCATTGCCGACATCGGTTCTAACCAGTATCCTTCCATCCCTTGGGTGCGCGGAGCCGTAAGGGGCGACTACAACATCAAATACCCATTCCACATCAACGAATATGCCCATTCTATGGGCAACGCCCTCGGCAACTTTGCCGACTACTGGGAAGCCATTGAGAGCACCAACTTCTTCATGGGCGGCGCCATCTGGGACTGGGTGGATCAGTCTATGTACAACTACACCCCCGATGGCACGCGCTACCTTGCCTATGGCGGCGACTTTGGCGACACGCCGAACGACGGGCAGTTCGTCATGAACGGCATTATCTTCGGCGACCGCACGCCCAAACCCCAGTACTACGAAGTGAAACGCGTCTACCAGCCCGTCAGCATCACGCTGGTTGACGGCACCATCAAGGGATTAAACAAAAACTACTTCGAGCCTGTGGACTTCGACGTAATTTGGACGCTTACACGCGACGGACAGAAGGTCTATGACGGCACTACAAGTGCCACCATCGCTCCGCGTGAAACCATTTCCGTCCCTCTGCCCGATGAAATCAGATGGTTGCCTAACGATGGCGAATACTTCCTCAACATCCAGCTCGTTCAGGACGAAGACCTTCCTTGGGCACCGAAAGGCTACGTCGTAGCGGAAGGACAGCTGTCCTTGAAAACAACGCCTGAACGACCCTCTATTGCAGCGCTGCAAGACGGAAAAACCCCGATGAAAACGGGGAAATTCGTTTCGCAGAAAAAAACGCCGTTCTATGCTATCAACGGTGATGGCTTCGAGGTTGAGTTCGACATGCAGCAGGGCACCATCCACAAACTCACCTATGCCAACGACGTCATTATCCCCGAAGGCTGCGGCCCGAAACTCAATGCCTACCGCGCTTTTGTGAACAACGACAACTGGGCTGTTTCCGGCTGGTTGGCAAACGGTCTCCACAACTTGCGCCACACAGCTACAACTGCCAAAGTGAATAAGCAAAAGGATGGCTCCGTCACCCTTGCCTTCACCGTCACCAGCCAGGCTCCCAATGGTGCCCGCCTTGTGGGCGGTACTGCCAGTGGACATCCTGCTATTGAGGAAGACACCGACAATCCCTTCACCGATGCCTCCTTCAAGTTCGTCTCTAACGTCGTCTGGACTGTATGGCCAGATGGAAGCATCGAGCTTGCTTCGGCTATTACCTCCAACCGCCAGAAAACAGCCCTCGGCCGGTTGGGCTACGTCATGGAATACCCGAAAGCGCTTGATGCCGTCAGCTACTACGGACGAGGTCCCGTGGAGAACTACAACGATCGTATGGCATGCGCCGACATTGGGCTGTACTCCTCCCCCGCTGCCGCCCTCACTACGGAATATACTTTCCCGCAGGAGAACGGCAACCACGAGGGCACGCGTTGGCTCACACTCAGTACCGTTCCCGTCGGGCGCACGGCACGCACAGGAGCTTACATCATCGCTACCGTACCCCGCGCAGCTGGAGCCGACGCCACGCTTGCCAGCCAGAGAGAGCTTCCCAACTACTCTTCTATCGTTCCTGATGACTCGTTCCCCACACAGTCAGTTCCTGCCTTCTCCTTCAGTGTCAGCCCGTGGAGCGCTCTCGACCTCACGCTTGCAGCCCATCCCTATCAGCTTCCTCAGCGAGAAAACTACTTCCTCACGCTCGATGCGAAGGTTACAGGCCTTGGCGGCAACAGCTGCGGACAGGGAGCCCCACTTCCATTCGACCGTGCCGTAGCTGAACCTACATCATTCGGTTTCCTCATCCGTCCCCTCAGCGCCAAGGGCGGAACGGCAGTCAGCGGCAGTACAGCCACGCCTGCCACGCCTGTCATTCCCAAACCCGAAGGGCAGCTTGAAGTCATCTACGCCTCGTCCATTGAACCCTCTGAAGGCAGCGCTGAAGCCTTTGCCGACGGTGACCCCAGCACCTTCTGGCACAGCATGTGGAGCATTACCATAGGCACCTACCCCCATTGGGTTGATTTCGATGCCGGCAAACAGAAGTCCATCAAGGGTTTCACCTATATGCCACGTCAGGACAGCCCCAACGGACACGTCAAGGACTACGAAATCTACGTTTCCACCGATGGAAAATCGTGGGGACAGCCCGTCGTCAGTGGCTCCTTTCCGCGTAGTCGTCAGCTGCAGACCGTCCTCTTCCCGCGTACTGTGCGTGCCCGCTACATCCGCTTCCGCGCTCTCAACGAACAAAACGGCGCCGACTATGCGTCTGGCGCCGAATTCAGTATCCTTACGGAATAGCTATTCTGCCGAATTGTCAAAAACAAATCCTCAGCCCTACGCCGTCAGACGTAGCGCCGATGCTCAGACTGAGGTCATTCGAGCGCATCGAAGGGGGAACGATTCCGTTGTTGTAGATTTGCACAGCCTTTCGCATCTTGTCGTTGGCAGTAGCATTCAGGGCAGCGCCCCCGACAAACGAGCCGATTGCCGCTGCTATGGCAAATCCATTGGCCTTCTTGCCTAACAACGCAACGTCAACCACCTCCCAGCCCACAATGGCTCCTGACACAAAGCTTAAAGCCGTTGACAGATAACCGAGATTTTTCGCGCTTTGTAACAGCCTTGCCGTCTCGGCATTATCGGCAAACAAGCTTTTGACTTCAGCCCCCCGCAGCCGCCTTCCATTCTGATAAATACGGTAGGAACTTAGTAAGTCCGCCTTGATAGTCAGCGTGTCTGAAGACAACGACGAAGCCTTGGGCTGCGTCACGCTATGCGCCGTTCCCGCAGTCTGCCGCACCACGTCCTTCGTGCGCTCCTTGATGTCGCCTACAGCAAAGATGAACAGCGAGCCGTCAGCCCCCTGCAAGGCAATAGAGTCGCCCATTTCGCCCACAACCTGGCCCCGAAGTACCGAGCCATTCTTTAGATGGACCACTTCCTGCTTGTTTTGTCCGAACACAACTGCCGCACAAAACAGGAAAGACAGCATCAAGATTGATTTTCTCATAATGACTTCTTTTATTATACCTTTTTCCTCAGAACTTGTACCGCAAGCCGATGAGGAGCATACCCTGCTCGCCGAAGCCCAGTTCGCCGAAGCCACGGAAGTGGATGCCGCCAGCCTCGAGGCCAAGGAGCGTCACCTGAGCATTCAAATGCGTGACATTCCTCTTCTCGTCACCACGCGTTGTGTCGAAGTACTGGACGTATTCGTTACGTCTTGTGAAACCCAAGGCAAACTTCGAGTACATGCCGAAGTGCTGCTTGCGCACCCAGTCAAGCTTCGCAGCAGGGAGCAGCGAGAAATAGCTGGCCTTCAAACTACTAATAGAGGTGTTTTCATCATGTTCAGTCGCTCTCACGTTGTTGTTTCCATAGACGAACATGCCGCCCACACCGAGCCATTCCTTGACACGATAGTAGTATTCGATGGCGTAAGGACCACGATGTGATGTGGATTCATAGTTTGCTGTCATTCCGGTTTCATACGCGTCGCCTAATAGTCTTAATACGTCAACGACATACGATGTGGGCAAAAGACCTGTACTAACAGACACCTCGTGTTTCAAGTCGGCATAGGCATTCTGTCCGTTTACACTCATTGTAGCCAGCATGGCGACTACGGCCAAAAATAAAATCTTTTTCATACACATAATCTTTAAAATTTTGGCAAAGATAGTGCATGACGAGAGAAGATGCAAATTTATTTGCAAATTTCCAAGCTGCAGCCTAATCTTAACCCCCCGCAGGGGATTAAAGGTAAGTACATCATCTCTCCCTTGCAGACAATCAGCGGTTTTTTTTATTCGTCAATCAACGCAGGCAAATAAATTCACAGCCCAAGGGAATAAATCCGTAGCCCCTTGGAATATATTTGCAGCCCAAGGGGATTTTTGGAGAAAGCCTAAACTCCCCGCAGAGGAAGAAAATGTGTTTTTTCGGGGGGATTGTTTGGGGGATTGAAGTTTTTGCCGTACCTTCGCACCAGCATATAAAATAATAACATCGGGGATTGAAATCCCCTCCAACCTAAAAAAACATATGAAGCACAAGGTAATAGCTGTGACGTACGAGCTGTACGTGGATTTGGACGGCGAGGAGACGCTGGTGGAAGAGTGCACGAAGGAGCGCCCGTTTCGTTTCGTGACGGGTGTGGGCTATACGTTCGAGGCCTTCGAGACGGCGTTGCTGCCGCTGGCTGAGGGCGAAGGGTTCGACTTTGTCGTCAAGGCCGAGGAGGCCAACGGTGCACGCGACGAAGACTATGTGTTCGACGTCGACAAAAGCATTTTTTATGTCGATGGAGAGTTCCCTGCCGATGACGTATGGCCCGGAGCGGTAGTTCCCATGCTGGATGCCGACGGCAATCGCCTGCAAGCTACGATAGTATCCGTGAAGAAGGACAAGGTGACAATAGACCTGAATCATCCGCTTGCGGGCAAGGAGCTGCACTTCAAGGGCGTGGTAACGGAGAATCGCCCTGCCACGGACGACGAGGTGAAGGGTGTGACACAGGGCTGCTGCGGAGGTTGTGGAAGCTGCAAGGGCAGCGAAGCAGGTTGCGGGAGCGATGCAGGCTGCGGAGGATGCCAAGGAGGCGACTGTGACTGCAAGTAAGATTTGAATTAAAGAAACGATGATGAATTCTTTCGGTACTCTTTTCAGGCTGACGACGTTTGGCGAGTCGCACGGCGCAGCTATCGGAGGCGTTGTGGACGGCATGCCGGCAGGCGTGACGATTGACATGGACTTCATCCGCAGCGAGATGGCACGCCGGCGCCCAGGACAGAGCGCCCTCGTGACGCCACGCAACGAGGCGGACGAGGTGGAGCTGCTCTCGGGTATCTTCGAGGGACGCAGCACAGGCACCCCTATCGGATTCATCATCCGTAACACCGACACACGCTCGAAGGACTACGAAGATGCTGCACGCTGGTTCCGCCCCTCGCACGCCGACTATACCTACGCCCAGAAATACGGCCTGCGCGACTATCGTGGAGGCGGACGGGCATCGGCCCGCGAAACGGCTGTGCGTGTGATAGGCGGCGCGCTGGCAAAGCTGGTGCTGCGCGAGAAGGGCATCAGCGTGGAGGCGCGTCTGGCGCAGGTGGGCTGCGAGAAAACGACGGAAGGCATGGAAGCGCTTATCGGGCAAATGAAAAAGGAGGGCGACAGCATAGGCGGCATCGTCAGCTGCACAGTAACAGGATGCCCTGCAGGACTGGGCGAGCCCGTCTACGGCAAACTGCACGCGGCCCTGGGAGCCGCCATGCTGAGCATCAACGCCTGTCATGGCTTCGACTACGGCTGCGGCTTTGAGGGCATAGGCATGAAGGGCTCGGAGCAGAACGACGCTTTCGTGCGTCGCTCGGACGGCTCTGTCGGTACCGTCACCAACCATTCGGGAGGCATCCAGGGAGGCATCAGCAATGGTGAGCCCATCACCTTCCGCGTGCTGTTCAAGCCCACACCCACCATCATGAAGCCCCAGCAGACGGTTGACAGCGATGGAAACGAGGGCATGCTCACCATGAAGGGGCGCCACGACCCGTGCGTAGCCGTGAGAGCCGTGCCCGTGGTAGAGGCTATGGCTGCAATGACAATAGTGGATTTCCTGTTAATTAACGCGAGTCGCTGAGGAGACGTCCTTGAGACGCTTCAAGGCGGTAGTGACGGTGCGGATGTCGGCAACATCGTGGACACGCAACCGGATGGTGCCCTCGAAGAGTCCGTCGTGCGCCTCGATGACGATTTTCTCCATATAAACGCTGAGCTGCGAGGAGATGATATCGGTAATCCTGCCCAGGACGCCGAGCCCGTCGATGCCGCTGATGGCAATCGTGGCCGAGAAAAAAACTACCTTATTGGTGTTCCACGTAGCGGCAAGGATGCGCGAGCCATAGGCAGCCTTGAGCTTGGAGGCAACGGGACAGTTGCGCTTATGGATGATGATGTGCCCGTTGTCGTCGATGTAGCCCAGCACGTCGTCGCCGGCAATGGGGTTGCAGCAGGGCGCCATGCGATAGCGGGTACGGATGAGCTCGTCGGTAAGCAGCAGTGGTTTGCGACGGTCGATGGTGCTGACGTCGAAGGTTTCTTCAGTCTTTGCTCCACCAGCGGAGGAAGCGGAATCCGTCTGTTTATCGGGCTGTGTCTTAGGTTTGCGACGGAAGAGACTGGTGATGCCGTTTGAGCCGCGAACAGCCGTGCGCTCCACCTCTCCCAGGACGATGTTACCCCGCCCGATAGCGGCATAGAGCTTGTCGCGACTGTCGTAGCCGTGCAGACGCCCTATTTTGTCGATGGCAATGCTGTTGAGCGGCATATCCTCTTTTTCAAAAAAAGCTATCAGGCGCTCCTCGCCCTCCTTCTGCGCAGCACGTTCCTCGCGGCGCAAGGTAGCCTGAATCTTGCTCTTGGCCTTTGCCGTCGTGACAAACGTGAGCCACTCAGGATCCACATGCTGCGTGCGCGACGTCAGCACCTCTATCTGATCACCACTGGAGAGACGATAACTGGGCGACTCGAGCTTGTGGTTCACCTTGGCACCAATGCAATGCGTGCCCACCATAGTATGGATGAGGAAGGCGAAGTCAAGCACGGTGCTGCCCTGCGGCAGGGTGCGGATGTCGCCCTTGGGGGTGACGACAAAGATTTCAGAGGCGTAAAGGTTGAGCTTGATGGCATCGAGGAAGTCCATCGCATTGGGCTGCGGGTCGTCGAGAATCTCGCGGATGTTACGTAGCCACTTGTCAAGTTCTTCGTCGTCGATAACTGTGTCTGTGGCATCGTTATTCTGGCGTTCGGCGTCCTTGTACTTCCAATGGGCGGCAACGCCTTGTTCGGCAATGTCGTCCATGCGTTGGCTGCGAATCTGTACTTCCACCCAAACGGCTTTCTTCTGGTCGGGCAGCAGCTTTTCCTCGTCCTTCTGACGGCTCATCAGCGTCATGTGAAGCGCCTGATAGCCGTTTGTCTTGGGATGAGTGACCCAGTCGCGCGTGCGCTCGGGATGGACGGTATAGAGTTTCGAAAGCGCCACGTAGATGTCGAAACACTCGTTGACTTCCAGCTCTTTCGACTTGGGCTCGAAGACGATGCGGACGGCAAGGATGTCGTAGATCTCCTCGAAGGGGAGATTTTTGTTTTGCATCTTCTTCCAAATGGAATAGGGGGTTTTGATGCGCCCCTTGATGACATACTTAAGGCCCATGGCATCAAGCCGCTGACGGATGGGAGCCGTGAACTGCTCGAAAAGGGTGTCGCGCTCCTGCTTCGTCGCTGCCAGCTTCTCCTCAAGCTGGGCGTATTCCTCGGGATGCTCGTAGCGGAAGCTGAGGTTCTCAAGCTCCGTCTTGATTTTGTTCAAGCCGAGGCGGTAGGCCAGCGGGGCGTAGATGTAAAGTGTCTCGCCTGCTATCTTCAGCTGCTTATTGGCAGACATGCTGTTAAGGGTGCGCATGTTGTGCAGACGGTCGGCTATCTTGATGAGGATGACGCGGATGTCCTCGGACATGGTGAGAAGCAACTTCTTGTAGTTCTCGGCCTGCACGGAGTCCTTGCTGCCGAAGAAGCTGCTGGAGATTTTCGTCAGCCCTTCCACAATCTGGGCTATCTTGTCACCGAAGATGTTGCGGATATCTTCGACGGTGTATTCCGTGTCCTCGACGACATCGTGCAGCAGGGCAGCGCAGATGGAGGTAGAACCCAAACCGATTTCCTCGCAGACGATACGCGCCACGGAAATAGGGTGCATGATGTAGGGTTCGCCCGAGCGACGCCTGACTCCCCGATGGGCATTGCGGGCAAAGTTAAAAGCCTTCTCGATTATCTCCACCTTCTTGCGGTGTTTCGAGGCAATGTATATATCCAGCAAGGCATGGAACGCAGCATTTATCTGCGCGTCCTCCCGTTCTTCGTCAGGGATGTAGGGTTGCTCGTTGTTCGTCATGGTGCTGAAAGAATAGCAGATGTCTGTAGTCCAGGTTTACTTGTATATTTTCAGGGTACGCCCTGCAGTAATACGGTCGCTGCGCAGTCCGTTCCACTTCTTTAGCTGCGAGACGGTGACGCCGTACTTTCGGGCTATGGTACCCAGCGATTCACCGGCTCGGATTTTGTGGGTGATATATCCTCCCTTGCCTGGCTTGGCGCTGCCACGCGTGTTAGTGACAGGCTTGGGCTCGACTACCTTCTTGGGGGGGAAGAACGTGTCGTGCTGATAGGCATAGACAGAGTCGCCTTTGTCGATGAAAACGGCTATTTTGTCCATCGGCAAGCGGAGGGAATAGGGCTCAAAGGCTGCGGGGATGAGGTCTTCCTTGTACTGCGGATTGAGGGCGCGGAGCGCCTCCATGTCGATGTCGCAGACCGCGGAAATCTGCTGCAGATAGACGTTGCGATGCAGCATCAGCGTATCGTTAGCCAGCGGCAGCGTGGTTTCCATAGGGCAGATGCCGTGCTCGGCGTAGTAATTCATGATGTAGGTGGCAGCAATGAAGGCAGGGACGTAACCGCGCGTCTCGCGGGGCAGGTTCCAGTAGATGTCCCAGAAGTCGAGCTTTCCGCCCCCCGAGCGATGTATGGCTTTATTGACATTGCCGGCACCACAGTTGTAGGCAGCAATAGCCAGTGTCCAGTCACCCAGCAGGTCGTACATGTCGCGCAGATGATGGGCGGCTGCCCACGTGGCTTTGATGGGGTCGCGCCGCTCATCGACAAGAGAATTCAACTTGAGGCCATATGACTTGCCCGTGGGGTACATGAACTGCCACATGCCCGTGGCACCAGCACGCGAGACAGCGATAGGATTCATGGCCGATTCGATAACGGGCAGGTACTTCAGCTCCTGCGGTACGTCGTAGAAGTCAAGCGCCTGCTCAATGATGGGCGAATAGAACTGCATGACACCTAGCATATACGAAACCAGGGCACGGCTGCGCGAGGCATAGCGGTCTATGACGGCACGCACAGGCTGGTTATAGACCATCGGGACGATGGTAGGAAGATTGCTAAGCCGCTCCTGATAGACGGAATCAGGGAAGTCGGGGTTAACGCCGCTGCCCACACAGAGGCTATCGTAGAGAAGATACTTGCGTGAATGCCAATCGTGCAAAAGGCTGTCGAGATTCACCGACATGCTTTCGAGCACCGCCATAGAGTCGTCGCGAATGGTACGCCACGTGTCGGAACGCGGATACTCGCGCATCGGCAGAGCAGACTCCGATTCCACCCAAACGGTATCGACAATGACAATGGTGTCTGTCTGGACGGTCTCGATATGCTGGACGGTCTTGGCGCGTTTCTTTTTGTCTCCCACGGGCTGCCAAGGCAGCAGGGTCAGCAGGGCAAGGAGTAGTATGAGAGGTCTTTTCATGTTCAGAAGGATAGGCTGCATTTCACGCCCAGCGAATGGGCGTGGAAGGAATAGTAATTACTGGAAGACACGATGGAGGGACGGACACGCAGTCCGAGGTCCTCGGAGATGTCGAAATGGCTGAGCTCGGCATCGACGTAAGCATCGATGATGGAGATGGCATAGACGCCGATGAAACTGAAGATGCTCAGGTCGCGATAACGTCGGTAGTTATCCTTGCGGTTCTTGAACACCCGCTTGAGATACTCCACGTTTGCCTGAGCATTGTAGTTGGGCGGCAGAAAGTCCTCATAGCTGGCAGTAGTGTCATCTTCGTCGCAGATATCGAGGTAGGCCTGCGAATAGTCCTTGTACATCTGGTTGTTCCACGTCAGGGCATAGGCACAGCCGAGGAAGCCTCCATAGACAATGGGCAGCTTCCAGTACTTGCGATTATAAATCTGCCCTCCGCCCGGAAAAGCAATGCCTAGCCAGGTTGCCCGTGCAGGATCGGGCGACCAGGCGTTGGAGGCTGCCAGCGAATCGATGCTGATGACGGCAAGGCTGTCACTCTCTAACAGCACAAGGCTGTCGGAAGCCACTTTTACAAGGCTGTCGGTTTTGGCAAGAAGCAGACTATCGGTGATAACCGTTTGGGCAGAAACAAACGGGACATGAAGGATGAAGAACAGCAAACCAACAGCCAGAAGCTTGCCGTCTGTCAGTCTGATAGTCTTTTTCATTTTCCTGTTCTTCATCAATCTATAAAAGGCTTGCTCTTTACCGCTTAATCTTGTCCAACAACGTCATTATGCGCTCCAGCTCCTTCTCATCCCTGAAGGGAATGGCAATCTTGCCCTTTCCCTTCGCGCCTACCGACAGTCGTACGTCCGTCTGGAAGAACGAGGCCAAGTGGCTCTGCAGCACTTCGTAGTCGGTGTTCTTCGGGCGTTTAGCTGTCTTTTTCCCAGCCTCGTCGACCTTCCGGCTTACAGCCTTCACCAGCTCCTCCACCCGACGGACGGAGTAGCCGTTTTCGCGAATCTCGCGGAACAGGCGCAGCTGCTCACTCAGGTCGTCCACAGCCAGCAGGGCGCGGGCGTGACCCATGTCGATATCCTTGTTCTTCAGTGCTACCTGTATCTCAGCAGGCAACTTAAAGAGGCGCAGGTAGTTAGCAATGGTAGCGCGATTCTTGCCCACGCGCTCGCTCAGGTCGTCCTGTGTGATGTCAAGCTCATCGATAAGTCCCTTGTAAGCCAGAGCGATTTCCATCGGGTTGAGGTCGGTACGTTGGATGTTTTCCACCAGTGCCAGCTCAAGCACGCTCTTGTCCTCTACCTCCTTGATGTAGGCAGGTATGGCTGTGAGGCCGGCCAGCTTCGAGGCGCGCCAGCGACGCTCGCCTGCCACAATCTGGTAGCTGTCGGCACCTGTCTTGCGCAGCGTCACAGGTTGGATGACGCCGTAGGTGCGGATAGATTCAGCTAGCTCGTGCAGCGCCTCCTCGTCGAAGTCCTTGCGGGGTTGGTCGGGGTTGGGGGAAATCTGTGTGAGGGGTATCTCGCTGATGACCGACGAGCCTGCCGTCGTTACCTCGCCGCCCGTGTCGATGAGGGCGTCCAGACCGCGTCCAAGCCCTGTATGTTTCTTTGCTGTCATATACTCTTAATTCCTAATTTCTAATTTCTAATTCTTCAATTCTTCAGGATGATTTCCTGCGCCAGACGAAGGTAGTTCTTGGCTCCCTGCGACTCAGCGTCATAGAGGATGGCGGGGATGCCGTGACTGGGCGACTCGCTGAGACGCACGTTGCGGGGGATGACCGTCTCAAACACCAGGTCCTGGAAGTGACGGCGCACCTCGTCAAGCACCTGATTGCTGAGGCGCAGACGGCTGTCGTACATCGTCAGCAGGAAGCCTTCGATGCTCAGTGCCGTGTTGAGCTTCTGCTTTATCAGCTTGATGGTGTTCAACAGCTTGCTGATGCCCTCCAGAGCGAAGTATTCGCACTGCACGGGTATGATGACCGAGTCGGCTGCCACCAGCGAGTTCACCGTTATCAACCCCAGCGAGGGCGAGCAGTCGATGAGGATGTAGTCGTAGCTCTCCTTCAGACTGGTGGTGACGCGCTTCATCGCCATCTCGCGGTTGTCGAGGGTGAGCATCTCAATCTCTGCCCCCACCAGGTCGATGTGCGAGGGGATGATGTCCAGCCCCTCCATGGGGGTGGCAACTATAGCTTCGGCAGGCTCGCACGAGCCGATGATACATTCGTAAATGGTGCGCTCGGCCTTCCGCACGTTGACACCCAGCCCCGACGAGGCGTTAGCCTGCGGGTCGGCGTCAATCAGCAGCACTTTCTTCTCCAACGTTGCCAAGGAGGCAGCCAGGTTGATGGCTGTCGTGGTTTTGCCCACTCCTCCCTTCTGGTTGGCCAATGCGATGATTTTTCCCATAGTTTCGCTTTTGTCTATTATTTGAAGTTGCGAAGGTAGTGAAAAACTCAGCTATCCGACGAACATTTTATACTAAACTTTTAAAAAAAGTGGATAATTCATCTGTTTTTGTGGAAAAGGCACTACCTTTGCCAGATGAAACCACTGATTCTTGTTTCCAACGACGACGGCTATCAGGCCAAAGGTATCCAGACGCTTGTGGAAGCACTCCGGCCGCTGGCACGGCTGGTGGTCGTAGCGCCGGACACGGGCCGCTCGGGCATGGCCTGCGCCTGCACGTTCAATGTTCCTGTATATAAATGGCTGGTGAGTAGCGACGACGACGTCAGCGTCTGGGGCTGCTCGGGCACGCCTGTTGACTGCGTAAAGCTGGCCTTTGCCGATGTGCTGACGGAACGGCCCGCCATGGTCATCGGGGGCATCAACCACGGCGATAACTCGGCCGTCAACACCCACTACTCGGGCACCATGGGCGTGGTCTATGAGGGCTGCATGAAGGGCATCCCCTCCGTCGCCTTCTCCCTCGACAGCCACGACCCATTTGCCGACTTCTCACCCCTCGTCCCCTGGATCCAGCGTATCACCTCCTACGTTCTCGAACATGGACTTCCGAAGGGTACCTGCCTGAACGTCAACTTCCCCACCACCACACCTTATAAAGGGATTCGCTTTTGCCGCATGGCCTGGGGTGAATGGAAGAGCGAGTTTGAGCGTCGCGACCATCCCCGTGGGGGCGACTACTACTGGCTGACAGGCCATTTTGAGCTCAACGACAGCACCGACGGCTATGCCGACCGCATAGCACTCAACGAGGGCTACGTGGCTGTCACGCCCTTCAAACTCGATGCTACGGACTATGCGCTGAAGGCAGAACTGGAAAAGGTTTTCTCGGCACACGAATGAAGTACTACCTCATAGCCGGCGAGGCATCGGGCGACCTCCATGCATCAAATCTCATGAAGGCCCTGCAGGAGCGCGACGCCGAAGCGCAGTTCCGCTTCTTCGGGGGCGATGCCATGGCGGCTGTGGGAGGAACGATGGTGATGCACTACAGCCAGCTGGCCTACATGGGCTTCGTCCAGGTGGCTCTGCACGCTCGGCCCATCCTCGAGGGCATGCGGCTGTGCAAGCACGACATCGCGGCGTGGTCCCCCGACGTCGTCATCCTCGTCGACTACCCGGGCTTTAACCTGAGGATTGCCCGCTTCGTCAAAAGCCACACCTCCATCCCCGTCTGGTACTACATTCCACCCAAAATCTGGGCATGGAAGCAACACCGCATCCGCAACATCCGGCGCGATGTGGACGAGGTTTTCTCCATCCTCCCCTTCGAAATACCCTTCTACGCAACGCATCGTTATTCAGTCCACTACGTGGGCAACCCCTGTGCCGATGCCATTGCTGACTATCGCCGACAAGCCATCAGCCGCGAGGCGTTCGTCAGTCACAACAGCCTCAGCGATAAGCCCCTAGTGGCATTGCTCGCAGGCAGTCGAAAAGCCGAGATACGCGACAATCTGCCCCTCATGCTGGAGGCCATCAGAGATTTTCCTGACGTCCAGCCTGTTGTTGCCGGCGCACCAGGCATCCCTTCCGAATTTTATACACCCCTGCTGAAAGGCTACAACGACACCAATCCCCAAGTTCCTGTGGCTGTGATTTTTGGCCAGACCTATCCCCTACTCGACCATGCCCGCGCCGCGCTGGTGACGTCGGGCACCGCCACGCTTGAAACAGCCCTCATGCGCGTGCCGCAGGTCGTCTGCTACTACACAAAGATGGGGAAACTGGTCTCGCTTGCCCGCAGGCTCATTCTGAAGGTGCCGTATATCTCGCTCGTCAACCTCATAGCAGGCAAAGAGGTCGTTCCCGAGCTGGTGGCCGACGGCATGAACGTGGCAAACATCCGCCTTTGCCTGCGCCCCCTGCTTGACGAAACCCCCACCCGTCAAACCATGCTCGACGGCTATGACACTCTGATAGAGTCTGTTGGCGAAGCCGGCGTCTCTGCCCGCGCCGCCCAACAAATGCTGGAGCTCAAAACGAAAAGGGAATAATATTCTTTTTGACAAAAGATATAATCAAAACTGTATCTAAAGACGCTTCTGAGTATCTCTTGCCTGTATTTTCCATATCTAACACATCTTTATTCACTCATAAAGCAAGTTCTTGTTCCCCTTGTTGTTTGCTTTTGCCAAAGAGCAACACAAATGGATTGTAAAATGGTATTAGGCAATAAAGCCAGCTTCGTCCCAGGTCACGACAGCGCCTGAGGCATTGAATAATATAGAAGGCGTACAAAAGATCAACGATTATTGCTGCGACGATGAAACCAAAGCCAACATGTGGACTATAGTTGAAACATGCATAGGTGTTAAATAGAAGAAAGAAAACAGCCAAAGGCACAAAGCCGGTAATGAGACAAAACCATCCTACAAGCACATCAAACTCTAATTCCAAATTGAATTGCAAGAAAGAATAAGAGTGGTAAAAATACCACAGGAAAAACGCTAACATAGCGATAACGGCAATTGACAGAATTGCGCAAAGGAAAATGATGATGAATCCCTTTCTTCCAAGCCTCTCCTTTGGAAAAAAACATCTCTTTAAGTTTGCGAGAGCCATATATTATATAGGGGTTAGGATTTACTTTTTCGAGTTATTTTCTGTGTTCGGTGATACGCCTTTTCTTTCCTCTAGTATGGTAATTATTCTTCCTATTAGTTCCATTTTTCAATTCATTTTAAAGGCGCAATAAAGATAAACTGGTCTAACGAGCGCTTTATTCATCAAGCATTCTATCAATCTTATTCAACGAAGAATCAGAAGGTGCATTTTTCAACTTAAAGGTGAAAGTTTCTTCGTAGTCCTTTTTTAAGACCTTTAAGCTTATTTCGGAGGAAATCACTCTACATGCAGGCGTAGAGGCACCTGTAATCCTTTCTATCCTAACTCTATTGTTGTAAAAATGTAATCTGTAAGTTACATCGCCCCAATATATGAAAGCTGACAAAAGAAAGGAATAAAAAAACAGGAATAAAGGGGACAGCAGCATCAAAGCCACCCTTGCTTTCTTTTTGCCTATTTGCCATTTCTTCCCCAGATACAGAATCAGGGGCGACACGGTGATCCAACTAAATATCAATACTAACCACTTCAATAGCTTTTTCATAAAAAAAGTAATAGTACAAATGTAAGAAGTATTTCAAAGAGCATTGTAGACACATGAGTTATTATACTATCGAAAAGATAGATATTTGATTCTATTTTAGCCATTTTGCTACGCCACCATGATGGGAGCATGCTCCTCTCCTATTATGACTAAAACTATATGTTCCATCTCTACAGATTGCTGTGGCTCCCGGTGGAATACTTGAATAATGTGTTGGAGACTGAACTTTTTCTCTTTGTGAGTTAGTATAATACTTTATGGGAGAGAGAGGAATAGCTGCAGAGTTTTTCTTTGTTTTTAAAGGAAGAGCATCTGGCTTTTCTTGGGGAAGAATAGCAATGTATTTATTATATACATAGCCTAACTGTTTATTATAAGTAACTAATGTCCATTCATCAGAAACCCTTTGCCCAATAATAATTCCTTTTCCTTTAGGAATAGTTGTAATAATTGGTTGGTTTTTGCCTGGTTTCTCGCGCAAATTCAGATTTGCAGTTGTATTTCCTGATAAAAGCTGAGCATTTGCAGTTAATACGCCAAATAGTACAGAGATAAAAATGATTATTTTTCTCATAATGTAATTATTTGAATTATTGGTGTATTTATTTAATCAATTTAAAATTATCCTTATTCCAATAAAGTGTTTTTATTATATCTTCAAAATCGGGAAGCCACAACTCTTTTTCTTGTTCTCTATAAGAAACAATCAATTGAACCATTTCATTGTAATTGTATAGGAAGTACATTATACACGAAGTAGTGTAGTTGTCGCTTGCGCTTCTCCTATATCTTATCTCTATTGCATTTGTTCCCCCAAAAACATTTTGATGTATGCAAATCCATCGATACTGAGGTTCAGCTAAAAGACTATAACCACCTAATTGTTGAATTACAGCCTCACGTAGGACCTTCTTTGTCTCTAGACTTAAATACTCACTTTCATTGCAATGTAAATAATCATCGTCTTTATCTTTGCTATAAGCAATCATAATACGACAATAATGATCATTTGCTGTATCATCGGTGGTAGTTGAAAGTCCTTTTTGTTGAAAAATCACACATTCAGGATCAACAAATCCCCGTTGCTTTAATCTTTGCGAGTATAAGTCTTCTTCTTTTCGAAGCTCTACAGTTGGAGGCACCAATATGGTAAAAGCTCCATTATACAGAGAGTGTTTTGTCCATGGTTTTTGAGAATGGAAAGAGCTTAAGGTGTCTACAACTGCTCCCAGTTTGGGTTGAACAGCCATCAATCTAGAATTATCACCAGAACATAACCTAACTATTACCCCAAATAACATTAAAAAGGCAAAAACATAAACGTAAGGCTTACAGCCTTCCCATGCTCCCTTAACAGCAGTTTTAGAAGTTTCATGAATGTTCTTAAAAAAATCTTTTACTAGATCACGGGCCTGTTCCCTCGCAGTACGAATGTCTTCTTTTAGTTTTTCATCCTTTACCTCATATTCATATGTCCAATTAGGTGAATCCTTGATGTCGGTTTCATTAGGGGTTTCTTCAACAGTTTTACTATTACTTTTCCGTTTAAATCCTTGTTGTATGAAATTGTTATACTCTATATCGTATGAAGCACGAGTTGAGTCATTTTTTAAAATGAAATATGCTTCGTTGATGTCCTGCATGATACTTGTGACATCCTGATTAGGGTTATGATCAGGATGCCACTTTTTAGACAAACTTCTATATGCTTGCTTTATCTCCTCTGAGGTTGCAGTCGGAGATATTCCAAGTATCTGATAGTAGTCCTTGAACATACTTTAGCTATTTCTGTAGTATTGCTGAATTGTCTTCATTGTTATCGTCCTTTTTGCTTTTGTTGCCTTTCCAAATAGCCCTGATAGCACCTATTAATGCTGCAAAACAAATTAATCCAATAATTCCAGGAGTTTTATATCCTGCATTGGTCCTAATACTAACAATTGCTCCAAAAACGATCATGAAAACAACTATTACTCCAACTGTCACCAAAATTTTAGCAATTTTGCTCATAATATATAATTCATTACGCTCTCCAGCTGCCATGAGAGCATTTAAAAAATAGAAGCGTGGCGCTGATATACCACTTCTTCTAATGGAGGCTGTGAGAATTGCCCTTGTAATGTAGATGCAGCAACCAGTCCACGCTATACGCGCGAACCGTTATTACTGTCCTTGCATTACAATAGAAGTTTCTCACATTTCCATTAGCAAGTCAAGCATAACGCTTCGTCTTTCAAAAACATGATGAGTGTCCGGTCCATAGGATGGACAAACTTCGGTACAAAGGTAGTACGAATAAAATGGAAAAGCAAAGAAAAGAACTCTTTTTTCGATATATTATACGCAAAAGTTGACTTTTTGGGTTAGCTACAACAAATCCAAAAGGGAATAAATCCGTAGCGTTAGGGAAATGTCCTGTCCCTGCGGTTCCAATGGGCTATTCTGGATGTAGTTCCCTGAAAAAAGCTTACTACCTATGCTTCCTAACCCTTAGACAAGTTGACTCGGTTAGGCGTTAAAACTATTTAATGTTGACTCTCGAAAAAGTGCCAACACCTACCTTTTTCGCCAAAACTAATTATGATACAGACTGTTAGGGCAGGTAGGTGTTTGCAAAACACCTACCTAACACCTACCTAACACCTACCTGCCTTCTACCTAAGGGTCTGAAAGGATGGAAATCAGAGGATTATAAATAAAGTAAACACGAATTACCAAGAATTATCCATGAATGGCTGGCGCAGCAAAACCATGAGCTTTTACAAACTGGTAAGAGACAGGTAGGTGTTTGGTAGGTGTTCGACAAACACCTACCTGCTATTACACATTTATTTTCAACGCCTTACAAGTAAAAAGGTAGGTGCTGGGGGTGTTTCGTGAAAAAACGCAAGGGAATGAGCCCTGAGGCCCTTCCATAGCCCTTAACGCTATGAGCGTAGCCCAAGCATCTGGCGACGCAGATAAGGCTTCTGTGGAAATAGAAGCAGCATCTGGGAAAATAGAAGCTGATTCTATAAAAACAGAAAGGCCTTCTGCCAAGTTAGAAAGGCCTTCTGCAGAGATAAAAACAGCATCTGCAGAAATAGAAGGTTTATAGGCAGAGATAGACCACCGCTGCGGGGACGGCAAGCAGCATGCTGTCGATACGGTCGAGTATGCCGCCATGACCAGGCAGCAGCTTACCGGAATCCTTCAGCCCCAGCGTGCGCTTGATGAGCGACTCGACGAGGTCGCCCCACGTGCCGAACAGCACCACCACCAGGGCCAGCCCCAGCCATCGCCACAGGGGCATGAAGGGGAAATAGTGTGCCAGCCCCACGGCTGCCGCAAGGCTGACGACAGCACCTCCAACGGCTCCCTCCCACGTCTTGCCGGGAGATATGCGGGGAAACAGCTTGTGCCGCCCTAACCACGAGCCAACGAGGTAGGCGCCAGAGTCGTTGAGCCACAGCAGGACATAGACGGCCAGGGGCAACGCCCAGAAAGGACGTTCGGCTGTCTGAAGGGGAGCAAAAGCCAGCACGGAGAGCAGCGACAAGGGCAAGACAACATAAACCTGCGCCAGCGCCATCCGCCCGAGGTTGCCAAGGGGGTCGGCACGACGGGCATAGAGCTCAACGACAAACGTCAACATCACCACGAGCAGGTAGGGGACAAAGGCAAGCACGGCGTTGATGTCGGCAGAGCGGCAGACGGCATACATCGCCACGGGCAGCGCCACCGCCGTGAGGGAGAGGAGAACGAGCGCAATGGTTTCTGCCGAACGGCGCGAAGCGTGTTCTACAACGAAACGTTCAGACGTGATGCGAGCGAACTCCCACACAGCCAACAGCGCCAGCAGCACGATGAGCGCCAGCAGGGTCCAAGGGCGGAACACGGTGGCGAAGACCATCAGGGCGACGTAGGCGGCTCCTGTGAGCGTACGTACGAGCAGTTTCATGACAACGTAGCCTGGGAGAACTCGGGGATGGGAGAAGATGCAGCAGGCTCCGTATTCTCGGAGCTCTTGTCGAGAATCTCGTCACTACGCGAGGCCCACGGACGCTTGCCGAAGATTCGCTCGGCATCCTCGGCGAAGATAACCTCACGGTCCATCAGCAACTGGGCCAGCTGGGCATGACCGTCACGATGCTCGAGCAACAGCTGTTTGGCGCGCGCATACTGCTCGGCTATCATGGCCTTGCTCTCGCTGTCAATCATCTCGGCTGTAGCCTCGCTGTAGGGCTTGGTGAAGCCGTATTCGTCCTGGTTGTAGTAGCAGACGTTGGGCAGCTTTTCGCTCATGCCCGCATAGGCTATCATGCCGTAGGCCTGCTTGGTAACGCGCTCGAGGTCGTTCATGGCCCCGGTGGAGATATGGCCCGTGAAGAGTTCCTCGGCAGCACGTCCGCCCAAGAGGGCACACATCTCGTCGAGCATCTGCTCACGCGTGGTAATCTGTCGCTCCTCGGGCAGGTACCAGGCGGCACCCAAGGCACGTCCGCGGGGCACGATGGTGACCTTGATGAGCGGGTCGGCCCACTCAAGGAACCACGACAGGGTGGCATGGCCCGCTTCGTGGAGGGCAATGGTGCGCTTCTCGTCCTGCGTCAGCACCTTGGTCTTCTTCTCCAAACCTCCGATGATGCGGTCCACGGCAGCCAGGAAGTCCTGTTTCTCCACGGCCTTCTTTCCGCTGCGCGCAGCGATAAGGGCTGCCTCGTTGCAGACGTTGGCAATGTCGGCTCCGCTGAAGCCGGGTGTCTGACGGGCCAGCAAATCGACATCAACGTCGGGGCTGAGCTTGAGCGGACGCAGATGGACGCCGAAGACCTCCTTGCGCTCGTTGAGGTCGGGCAGGTCCACATGTATCTGGCGGTCGAAACGTCCGGCGCGCAGTAGGGCCTTGTCAAGGATATCGACGCGGTTGGTGGCAGCAAGGATAATGACGCCGCTGTTGGTGCCGAAGCCGTCCATCTCCGTCAGCAGCTGGTTGAGCGTACTCTCGCGCTCGTCGTTGCCGCCCATAGCAGGATTTTTGCCTCGGGCACGGCCTACGGCATCAATCTCGTCGATGAAGATGATGCAAGGCGCTTTCTCCTTCGCTTGACGGAACAGGTCGCGCACGCGGCTGGCGCCCACGCCGACGAACATCTCCACGAAGTCGGAACCCGAGAGGGAGAAGAACGGCACGTCGGCTTCGCCGGCCACAGCCTTGGCAAGCAACGTCTTACCTGTACCCGGAGGGCCTACAAGCAAGGCACCCTTGGGTATCTTACCGCCCAGGTCGGTGTATTTCTGGGGATTTTTCAGGAACTCCACAATCTCCTCCACCTCCTGCTTCGCTTCGGCCTGTCCGGCCACGTCCTTGAAGGTGATACGGTCGGCCTTGCCCTTTTCGAAGAGCTGCGCCTTCGACCTGCCGACACTGAAGACGCCTCCGCCTCCCGGGCCGTTGCTGGAGCCTCCGCTCATGCGACGCATGATGAGCACCCAGAAAACAATGATAAGGATGAAGGGCAGCACGTTGACGAGGAAGCCCGTGAACAGGTGGTCGGCCTTCTTGTACATCAGTTCGCCCTTGAAGTTACCCTCGGCCGTTTGGGCGCTAAGGAACTCGTCCACGCTTTCCAGCGAGCCGGCATCAGTCACCATGCGCACAACGCGATTGTCCTTTTGCAACTCGTCGGCAACAGCCTGTCCCAGCACAGCAGCTACGCTGTCGGGGACGATGGTGAGCTCGAGCTTACGGTTGTCGTAAGCCACAACGCTTTCCACCCAGCCCTTCTGGACGTACTCGCGGAACTGGCTGTAATTGATGCGACGGGGCGCATCGGTGTTCCCGTTGAAAAAATATAGTCCCAGCAAGGCCATCGCAATGATGCCGTAGAGCCAGCTGAGATTGAAGCCTGATTTCTTTTTATTGTTGTTGTTACCCATTACCTTTTTTAACGATTTGACGATTTACCATTTTCTATCAGTCCAGGTCGGGCACATGCGTCAGCACGGCATCGGCCCAGAGGTTCTCCAGGTTGTAGTAGCGGCGCTCCTCGGGCAGGAAGATGTGGACCATGACATCGACATAGTCTATCGCCACCCAGCGAGCGGCGCGCAGTCCTTGAGCGGCAATCGGCTTGACGCCCTCGTCGATGCGCAGCTTGTCGCCCACGGAGCGACTGATAGCCTCAACCTGCGTGGGTGTGTTCCCCTGACAGATGACGAAGCACGAGCACACCGTCCCTGGAATTCCCGATAAATCGGCTACCACAATACCATGTCCCTTTTTGTCCTGTATGGCGTCAACTATCTTTTGCGCCAGATGTTCTGTATCTTTGTTCATGAATTTCTGTTTCAGCGGGCAAAGTTAAGAAAAACTATCATGTCAATCGCAGGGAAAGACATTTTTTTACGTGATTTTATGAAAAAAATGCTGCTTTTTATTTGTGTGAACGAAAAAAGCAGTATCTTTGCAGCGCAATTTGACACTGGGCTATGGTGTAATGGTAACACTGCAGATTCTGGTCCTGCCTTTCCTGGTTCGAGTCCGGGTAGCCCAGCAGAAAAGAAGGGAGAAGCCAAATGGTTTCTCCCTTCTGCTTTTCAGCAGCTGTAAGCCTTACTTTATCAAGACTTTCTGCCCGTTGACAATATAGAGTCCCTTCTGGAGTTTGTCAGACGGACTGATGCGGCGCCCCGTCAGGTCGTAGATGCCTTCGCGGAGGGTCTGCCTGTTGTCAGAAACCTGAATAGCCCCTATCGAGCTGTCCACGTCGACAGCGCCCAGCTGCACCGCCTGCTCAATGGGGAGGGCAGCATCCCAGAAGCGGAGTTCGGCAATGTCAACCGCACCCTCTTCGCCATTGTCGTCGGTGAAAATCCAGCCCACTTCGTGGAGGATCCATCTGTCGGTATTCGAACTGTAGGTGGCAAGGACCTTTAAGCCGTCGATATAAACCGACATGCGGTTTTCGTCAACGATAAAGACAATACGGTGCCACATGCCTTCCACCAGTTCGCCTCCATAGCCCAAGCCGCTGATGTTGATGCCAATCTGCGTGCCTTTAGTATAAAGCGAACCGTCATCATCGTTGTCCACATGGCTCTGGAAGATGGCATTGTAGCCGCTCAGGCTCTTGGGACGGATGTCCATCATCATGGAGAAGGAGTTCAAGTCGCCTCCCTGATTATGTGCCAGCTGCAGGTAGCAGTCCTTCGGCACAGAGAGGGCGCCGTTGTCGGAAGCAGGGCCTGAGATAGGCTCGAAGCCTGCAGCAGCAAGGTCGTCAACTAGCTCGGGGCCGTTAGTACCCTTGACGGCACCACGCAGCGTGGCGGTGCCTGTGCCTTCCAGAACAGAGGATGGTTTGTCGAAGGTCCAGATGCTGACGGGCTCAACGAAAGGCTCGCTCTCCCAATCCTGTTCGACAGCGCCAAGCTCTTTCACCTGATTTGCGTTGAGCGGGACATCCCAGAAACGGATTTCAGCTACGTCGTTGTCCTTCACCTCTCCGTCGTTGTCCATAAACAGGAGCACGTCGGACAGCATTGTCCAGCTGCTACTGGAGCCGGTGCTCTTCCCTACCTTATCCCCATCGAGATAGAGAGTGGCGCAGCCTCCCTTGACGACGAACAGAACACGATGCCACTTCGAAGGAACCAGACTGCCATGATAGCCCAGGCCAGACACGGTGATGCCCAGCATGCCGTGTTTGATGAACAGGCCCGCATCCGGCTTGTTGGTGATGTCCTTCTGGTAAAGGGCATTCCAGCCTTCCAAGGACGAGGGACGAATGTCGTAGAGGATGGAGAAGTCTTTCAGCTGTTCGACACCCAGGTTGTTAGCAAGCCAAAGAGCCGCATCGGCAGGGATAGTGACGGCTCCGTTGCCTGCCTTCGGACCCTCGATAGCCGTGATGCCGACAGAGGCAGCATCGGGGGTTGCGACAAAGCCTTCTTCGCCCTTGACGGCAGCACTCAGCGTGGCATCGCCTGTCCCAGCAAACAAGTCGGAAGCGTTGTCGAAAGTCCAGCAGCCCGCAGCCTCAGGCATGTTGTCGCCCAACTTGATCTGGGTGACTTCCACCTCCTGTGGAAGCAAATATCCTGCCTCCACAACGATGACATCGGAACGGCGTCCCTCTTCTTCAAGAGGCTGGGCACGGAACGTATAAGCTTTCTCGCCAATGAAAGGCTCCACATCGACGGGCTCTATCCAATCGGGCAGTTCGAAGGAGACGGGCAGGTTGGAATTGACGGTAATGGAGAAGTCGGTTTCGTCGATGAGCCTGACGCCCGTGGTCTGGACGACAAAGAGCTCTTCCACGTCACTATAGACGTCGCCCAGCTTCTGTGCCAGCTTGTCGCTGAGGGCGAAGTCCCAAAGCCGTATGTCTGCCACGTCCACTGGACCTTCCTCGCCATTCTCGTCAGCAAACAGCAGCGCATCGCCCAGCAGGGTCCAGTAATCCTGAGGATTGGGGCTCTCGCCCGTTTTCACGCCATCGATATACACCTTGGCGCGGCTGTCCTGCACCACAAAGAGGATGCGGTACCAGCGCTCAGACTCAAAATTGCCGACATAGCCGATGTTGGTGGACGAGCCGCCTCGGCCTATCGTGTTGTTCTTGATAAACAGGCCGGCATCCTCCCGGTTTGTGATGTCGTTCTGAAAGAGGGATTTATAGCCATTCAGATCTGAGGGGCGGAGGTCATAAAGCAGGGTATAGCTCGTGAGGACTTCAGCATCAGCTGAAAGCCAAAGGTAAGCATCCGCAGGGACATTGATGGCGCCGTTCTCCGAAGTAGGACCAGCAACGGGGACAATCCCTGCTTTGGCAGGGTCGTCGGTCTTCTCAGGGCCGTTATCGCCCTTGAAAGCGGCACAGAGCACAGACGGTCCTATGCCCTGCATCAGGTCAAAAGGGTCGTCGAAAGTCCAGTGGCCTATGGGCTCGGGAACATCGTCGCCGACGAAAGTCTGCTCAACCTCTACATCGATGGGCTGCAAGCCCTCTGCCTGAACGGTAATGTAGTCCCTGCGCTTTCCGGACTGGTCCATAGGCTGCGCACGGAACGTGTAAGCCCTTGTGCCGGCAAAAGGCGTCACGTCGATGCCCTCAATCCATTCGGGCAGAACGAATTCAAACGGCACATTGGCTTCGACAGTAAGGGTGAAATCCAGGTTATCCACAATCTTCACAACGTCTGTGCCTACCTTAATATAGGGGTCCTTGACCTCTGGCTCCAACCCTGACAATTCCCGTGCCTCGCTATCAGAGAGTCCATACTCCCAATAGGCAACCTCAGCCACGTAAGTGTCGTTCATCTCCTCATTTTCATCGCAGAAGAGGTAGAATCCCCAAGGGTCTATCTCCCAGCACAGCTGGCTGGAACAATGGCTAACCATCTCGCCATTGACATAGACGCAGAAATCATGGTCGCGGTTCAGGATAAGGATGCGATACCATGTGTCATCCTCTATTTCGCCGTGATAGCCCAGGCCGTTGACATTTATGCCTACCTGATGCTTGCTAATAAAGAGGTCACCATCGTTGCTGTTTTTCTCGTTAGTCTGATACAAAGCATCATACGGATAAGCGTCTTCCACCTTGATATCCATCAGGATGGTATAGTCTTGCGTCGCCCAGTCTTTGTTACGCACCACCTTGAAACCGGCATTCTTAGGCACGAAGGCGGCTCCGTCGCCCTCTTTCTGTCCTGCAATGGCTGTGATACCCACTTCGTCGGCACTCTCCACTATCGTCACCGAACCACGCCCCACGCTGATGGGCTGCAGGACGTAATCGCCTTTTTCCACCTTCAGCAAATTGCTAGGGTCGTCGAAGGTCCAGCGGGCATCGGGGGCCATGTCATCATCGTCCATACCGGCAGCTGTCGTGGAGAAGGTTAGGATTTGGGGAGCCGACATATTGTCGTAGGAATCCATTGCAACTACCTCCACACTATATTTCGAATCGGCAGTAAGGCCCGTAAAGGTACACGTCAACGTCTCGGGCATTGCTGAGTTCAAGTAGAACTGCGAGAAGATGAACTTTTCAGCAACCACCAGCCCGTCCTTACTCAGACGCACACGATAGCGGAAGACACACTCGTCGTCCGAAGCCTGCGGAATAGTAACCTCAACCTTGTGAGCCGTAGGCGTAATCACGAAATTGGGATTCGTTTCAAATGTAGGAGCAGCTCCTCCGCTGCGAAGGGGACGACCGTTGGGATTATCATCGGCATCGCGGATGTCGCCATACTGGAACATCGAGCCGTCGAAGGGAGCCTTCAGCACCCAGCGGTTGTCGGCTCCGATTTCCTCGTTGCGGTAGGTGTCGTAACGACGGATTTCAATATCTCCATTCGGCAGTTCGGTAAGAATCATTCCCTCAGTAACATACTCGTAGCCAGCAGGGTGTATGCCTGCATCCACAGCGCCCGGATTGATTTCCGAGTAAGTGGTGCTTGCCGTGTTGATGGCAGTATAGTAGTTCTGACGCGAAGACTCGGGATTGACGCCTTGATGGATGCTGCGCGGGTCGCCCAGCGGATAGTGGCTATGTCCGGCAAAGACGACAGCCTGAGGATACTTGTTGAGCACGGGATTCAGCACCTGCATGGCCCAGGCTCCACCTGTTTCCACTTCAGGCCACGAGCCATACACCGTCCAGCGGGGAGGCACATGGGTAAAGACGAAGATGGGCTTGCCAGGGCACTCCTGACTGGCACGCTCTAGGTACGACTCCAGCAAATCAACTACATCCTTCGGGTAGGCAGCTGTGCCCGACGAAGGGCTATTCGTATCGTTGCTATCGCCACTGAACTCGCTGATGGTGATGAAGGGATAGCCCTTGATGACCTTGTAGATGTGATACGGATAAGGTTCGCCTCCGTTGAAGGCCTTAAGCCCCTCCTGGTAGTGCGACTTACCGTCGCTGTCGAAGTTATCGTGGTTGCCCATCATGAAGAGGAACGTCCCCACAGGATTTGTGAAGTTCTTCTCGTCCTGGAACACGTCTACCAGCTGCTCGTATTCCGAGGCAGCTCCGCTGTTGGCCAAGTCGCCCACAACGGCTAAGGCATCCAGACGCGCCTGCGATGTCAGGTTCTTCAACGCCTGAGGTACCTTCACCATCGGGCCCTCGCCCACGTTGTTTCCAAAATGAATGTCGGAGATAACGCCGAACGTAAGCGGCTCATTCTCTTGCGCCAATGCAAGACCCCCTGCCGTCAGCGCCAATAGGGAAAAACAAAGAAAAAAGGTTTTTTTCATCACGGTATATGTTTTAAAAAGGTTTATAATCTTCCGCAAAGATACTATCTTTTTTTAACTTCCATGCTTTTCGATGTTCATTTTTCAGTCTTTACCGATTTTTTCGCCCTTTTTTCTTCGCTGGAGCGGAAAAAAGCATTATCTTTGTACCTCGTAAAAATCTTCACTTTTTTCCCATCATGAAAAAGACTTTTTTCGCCTTTTTAGCCTTCAGCACTATGCTGCTGGCAAGTTGCACGAGAGACAACGACCCACGACTCATCATCATCACCTACGACGGCCTGCGCTGGCAGGAGCTTTTTGAGGGTGCCGACTCGGCCCTGATAAACAATACGAGCTTTGTGAAAGACACAGCCGCGCTGAAGGAGGCTTTTTGGCGCAAGACGCCCGAGGAACGCCGCATGGCACTCATGCCCTTCACGTGGGAGTACGTTGCCCAGAACGGCTATCTCATCGGCAACCGTCACAAAGGCAGCCAGATGCAAGTGGCAAACAAAAAGAATTTCTCTTACCCAGGCTATAGCGAAATGTTCTGCGGCTATGCCGACGATGAGCGTATCGACTCCAACGACCCTGTGGCTAACCCCAACTCAAACGTGCTGCAAGCCGCTTTGGCCGACCCGCGCTATGCCGGCAACGTCATGCTCTACGGCTCGTGGGAGTCCATCCGCTTTGCCGTCAACAACGACAGCATCGGACTCCCAGCCAGCGTCGCCTACGAACCCAACGTGGCGCGCAAACCCAACGCCGTCCTGCGGCTCATCGACGAGATGCAGGAGGGCATGCCCCACTACTGGGGTTCGGAGCGCTTCGACGCCTTCACCTACGCCTACGCCCTGGAGACGCTGAAAAGCGACCATCCCAAGGTGATGTGGATTTCGTTCGGCGATACCGACGAATGGGGGCACGACAATAAATACGACGAATACCTCAAATCTACCCACGGTACCGACGCCTTTATCCGTCGCATCGTCGAGACGTGCGAGAGTGACCCCTTCTATCGCGGGCGCACCACCTATCTCATTACCGTTGATCACGGACGGGGTGTGCGTCGGGGCTTTTCAGACCATGGCTCGGGCGCAAAGGGCTCGGAGCAGACGTGGATGATGGCCTTCGGCAAAGGCGTGGAAGCGCTGGGCGAAACTACCAACAACGGGCCTTTCTATACGCAGCAGTTTGCTGCCAACGTGGCTGAGGTACTGGGCATCGACTTCACACCCGACAACGGCGTGCGCCAGGAACCCATCCGCCCCGACTACAAGGGAGAACCCCTTCCTGAGCTGGAGGAACAAATAGAAAAGGGACATTTCCCTGCGCTTAAAGGCGTTTCTTCACGTCGTAACGGCGTACGCTTCACCTACCACGAAGCCGAAGTAAAGAGTGTGGACGAGCTGGACAAGGTGCCTGTCCTCGCACGCGGCGTGGCGCCTTATTTCCAGATGGATAGCGCCAAGAGGGAAGAGTATTTCGGCTTCCAGTACAAGGCGTTGTGGAAGGTAGATACTACGGCACGCTACCACATCCTCTGTGGGTCTGACGACGGCACAAAGGTGTGGCTAGACGGCAAACTGATTTTTGACAATGACGGGGCACACGGCACCTCGTGGGTTGAGGCTATTGCCGACATCGATGCGGGCTTCCATCGCCTCGAAGTCAAGTACTTCCAGAAGACAGGCGGCAAGACGCTCACCCTCAATTGGGAAGGCCCAGGCTTCGCCGAAACCGCCATCCCCTCCTCTGCCCTGTTCGTCGAATAGCCTGCGCTACGGATTTATTCCAGTGGGCTGTGATTTTATTCCAGTGGGCTACGAAATTATTCCCTTGGGCTGTGGATTTATTTGCCTGCGTTATTTGTTCATCAGCCTACGTTACGAAAGCAGTCCCTCACACGTAGAGCCGCACTTCCCCTCCTATTACATGCAAAAAAGGAGGAAAAATTTGGGCATTCGGGGGGCTTTTCGTATTTTTGCCGTCTGATTCGGAGATTGTGTTGTAAACTATGACTTTCACTTACGACGTTGTTGTCATTGGCGCAGGGCATGCAGGCTGCGAAGCGGCTGCCGCTGCCGCAAACTTGGGCTCGCGCACCTGCCTGATTACCATGGACATGAACAAAATCGGGCAGATGAGCTGCAACCCCGCTGTGGGCGGAATTGCCAAGGGACAAATCGTGCGTGAAGTGGATGCGCTGGGAGGCTATATGGGCATCGTCACAGACCGTACAGCCATCCAGTTCCGTATGCTCAACCGCTCTAAAGGCCCAGCCATGTGGAGCCCCCGTGCCCAATGCGACAGAGGGAAATACATCTGGGCCTGGCGCGAGGTGCTCGATGGCATCAACAACATAAACATCTGGCAGGATACCGTGACGGAACTGCTTGTGGAAGAAGCCGATGGCATCAAGCAGGTGAAGGGAGTGAAGACGCAGCTGGGTGTCACTTTCCATGCCCAAGCCGTCATTCTTACCGCAGGGACTTTCCTCAACGGACTGCTCCACTTCGGGCCCGTGAAGATTCCAGGCGGAAGAGTTGCCGAGCAGGCAGCCTATCAGCTCACAGAGTCTATCACACGCCACGGAATCACCTTTGCGCGGATGAAGACAGGCACTCCCGTACGCATCGACAAGCGTAGCGTGGACTTCAGCCTGATGGAGGTGCAGGACGGAGACAAGGACTTCCACACCTTCTCCTACCTCAGCGAGCCACGCAGACTTCGACAGCTCAGCTGCTGGACCTGCTACACCAACGACAACTGCCACGAAGTCTTGCGTCGCGGACTGCCCGAGTCCCCCCTCTACAACGGACAAATCCAAAGCATCGGCCCGCGCTACTGCCCCAGCATCGAGACGAAGATCGTCACCTTCCCCAACAAGGAGCAGCATCAGCTCTTCCTGGAGCCTGAGGGCGAGACAACCAACGAGCTTTACCTCAACGGCTTCTCCTCGTCCCTGCCGATGGACATTCAGGTGGAGGCGCTGAAGCAGATTCCTGCCCTGCGCAACATCGTCATATATCGCCCAGGCTATGCCATTGAATACGACTTCTTTGACCCCACACAGCTGCGCCATACGCTGGAGTCGAAAGTCATTCGAAACTTCTTCCTTGCCGGACAAGTCAACGGCACCACAGGCTACGAGGAAGCCGCAGGGCAAGGGCTTGTTGCCGGCGTCAACGCCCACATCAACTGTCACGAAGGAGAGCCCTTCACTTTGCGCAGGGACGAAGCCTACATCGGCGTGCTCATTGACGACCTTGTCACGAAAGGCGTGGACGAGCCCTACCGCATGTTCACCTCCCGAGCGGAATACCGCATCCTGCTCCGTCAGGACAATGCCGACGCACGCCTCACAGAGAGGGCTTACCAACTGGGGCTGGCACGCAGGGAGCGCTATGACATCTATTGCAAGAAACTCGAGCAGATTGAGCGCATCCTCGACTTCACTCGCAACTATTCCATCAAGCCCGCACTCATCAACGACGCGCTGGAAAAGCTGGGCACTACCCCACTCCAACGTGGCTGCAAGTTGCTGGAGCTTGTCGGACGTCCCCAGCTCACGCTGGAAAACCTCGCTCCCCATATCCCCGAGCTTGCCCGCACGTTGAACAGCATCAGCGAGCGCAAGGAGGAAATCATCGAGGCAGCCGAAATCCAAATCAAGTACAGCGGCTACATTGAGCGCGAGCGCGTCATTGCGGAAAAGATGCAACGGCTGGAGAACATAAAGATCCGAGGCCACTTCGACTATGCCAGCATCCAGTCCCTCTCTACGGAAGCACGCCAGAAGCTCGTCAAGATTGACCCCGAAACCCTTGCCCAAGCCCAGCGCATACCAGGCGTTTCGCCCAGCGACATCAATGTGCTGCTTGTGCTTATGGGAAGGTAAAAAGCGGATTGTTTCACGTGGAACAATTGGCAACAATAATAGAAAAACGAACAAGGAAAACACCAGGCACACCATGTTTGAAAGCGTATTGAAAAGTAACGACTACCTCAGAGGGATTGTGGAAAATCTCCCTGAGAGCCCTGGTTGCTATCAATACCTCGACAAGAATGGCGCCATCATCTACGTGGGGAAAGCCAAGGCGCTCAAGCGCCGCGTGAGCTCCTATTTTAATAAAGAACAAACGGGAAAGACACGCGTACTGGTGAACCAGATTGCCGACATACGCTATGTGGTGGTTGACACGGAGGCCGACGCCCTGCTGCTTGAGAACAATCTTATCAAGAACTACAAGCCGCGCTACAACGTGCTGCTGAAGGACGATAAGACCTACCCTTCCATCTGCATCAGCAACGAACCCTACCCCAGGGTTTTCAAGACGAGAAACATTATCCCCAAAGCAGGAATCTACTTCGGTCCATACAGCCACGTGGGGATGATGTACGAGATTCTTGATTTCATCAAGGAGAATTACTTTGTGCGCACATGTCACCTCAGCCTGACGCAGGAAAACATCGACAAAGGAAAATTCAAACCCTGCCTCGACTATCACCTGCATCGCTGCCTGGCGCCCTGCGTCGGCAAACAGACACAGGAGAACTACCTTGAGCAAATCCGCGAAATCCGCGAAATCCTCAAGGGAAACTCACGTGAAGTACGGGAGGAACTGCTTCAGCAGATGAAAATACTCAGCGAGAATCTGCAATTCGAGGAAGCCGAGATTATCAAAAAACGCTACATTGCCCTGGAAAAGCTGCGCGAAAAAAGCGAGGTTGTCAGCAGCACCATTCATAACGTGGACGTCTTCACCATCGAAGCCGATGAGAAGAATGCCTACATCAACTACCTCCACGTCACCAACGGCGTCATCAACCAAGCCTTCACATTCGAATACAAAAAGAAAATCAACGAAACCAAAGAGGAGTTGCTGAGCCTGGGCATCGCAGAGATGAGGGAACGGTATAAAAGCCACTCCAAGGAAATCATTGTCCCCTTCGACATTGAACTTGACTTAGGCGAAGTGACGTTTACCATTCCACAGCGAGGCGACAAAAAGAAACTGCTGGAGCTTTCGCTGATGAACGTCAAGCAGTATAAGCTGGACAAGTTGAAACAGGCGGAAAAATTGAATCCCGAGCAGAAGAACACGCGTATCCTGAAAGAGATTCAGGAGCACCTGAAACTGCAGAAACTGCCCATGCACATCGAGTGTTTCGACAACTCCAATATCTCGGGTTCGGATGCCGTTGCTGCATGCATCGTCTTCCGCAATGGCAAACCCAGCAAGGACGAATACCGCAAATACAACATCCGCACGGTTGTTGGCCCCGATGACTACGCCTCCATGAAAGAAGTTGTTCGCAGGCGCTACTCCCGATTGTTGGAGGAAGAAAAAGAGCTGCCCGACTTAATCATTGCCGATGGAGGCAAAGGACAGATGGAAGTGATTCGCGAAGTGGTGGAAGATGAGCTACACCTCAACATCCCTATTGCCGGATTGGCAAAAAACGACAAACATCGCACCAACGAACTGCTCTACGGTTTCCCTGCCAAGAAGATTGGATTAAAACAGGACAGTTCGCTCTTTCGTCTTCTAGTGAAGATACAGGACGAGGTGCATCGCTTTGCAATCACCTTCCATCGCGACAAACGCAGCAAGCACCAAGTGGTTTCAGCACTCGACAACATCCCAGGCATCGGGGCCAAGAGCAAGGAAGCGCTGCTGAAAAGATTCAAGAGCGTGAAACGGATCAAAGAAGCCGACGTGAATGAGATTGCAGAGATATTAGGACAAAAAAAGGCCGAAATCCTTAAAGAAAGCCTGAACCGCCCATAAAAGATACAAGGAAATGAGAATCGTTATACAAAGAGTGAGCCGTGCCTCTGTCACTATCGACAGCATCCAAAAGTCTGCCATAGGGCAAGGCATGCTGATACTGTTAGGAATTGAGGAAGCAGACACGCAGGAAGACATCCAATGGCTTTGCAAAAAGATTGTCAACCTTCGGATTTTTCCCGATGAAAACGGCGTGATGAACAAAAGTATTCTGGAACACGGAGGAGAAATACTTGTTGTGAGCCAATTTACGCTGATGGCATCCACAAAGAAGGGAAACCGCCCTTCGTATATCCGCGCAGCCAGACCAGAAACTGCCATCCCCCTCTACGAAGAGTTCTGCGAAGAGCTCAGCATAGCCCTTCAGAAACCTGTGGAAACAGGAACATTCGGAGCAGACATGAAAGTGGAGTTGATTAACGATGGTCCTGTTACCATACTTATTGATAGCAAAGTAAAAGAATAAGGAATCGCATTATGGAAGAAATCACACTGGCTGCGGTACAGAAGCAGACTGACGACTGGATAAAGACCTACGGTGTGCGCTATTTCAACGAGCTCACCAATATGACCATCCTCATGGAAGAAGTCGGAGAGCTGGCACGCGTCATGGCAAGAGTCTATGGCGAGCAGTCCTTCAAAGAGGGCGAAACGGCTAATTTATCCGATGAAATGGCGGATATTCTATGGATACTGGCTTGTCTGGCAAACCAGACAGGCGTGAACCTGACGGAGGCCTGGCAGAAAACCATAGAGAAAAAGACAAATCGCGACAAAGAAAGACATATCAACAACCCTAAATTAAAATAAACGAAACAATTATGGAAAAAGAAACCACCCAGGCGTACGCCGAAAACGGAAAGTACGAAGAGATGCTTGCCCGCTACAACACAAGCCTCAAGGACGAGGATGTGAAGGCTGCGATAGCCAAACTGATTGCAGAGAAAGTGCCGCAGAACGACACCCTCGAAGTAAAGAAACTGCTCTTCAACTGCATTGACCTCACCACGTTGAAAACCACCGACAGCGAGGAAAGCGTGCTGAAATTCACGGAAAAAGTCAACGAGTTTGAGGACAAATACCCTGACCTGAAGCCTGTTGCCGCCATTTGTGTCTATCCCTGTTTTGCACAGATTGTCAGCCAGTCGCTTGAAGTGGAAGAAGTGGGTATTGCCTGCGTGTCAGCTGGATTTCCTTCCTCTCAGACCTTCCCTGAAATCAAGGTGGCTGAGACAGCCTTGGCTCTCAAGGACGGTGCTACTGAAATCGACATTGTCATCAGCGTGGGCAAATTCCTGAGTGGTGACTACGAAGGAATGTGCGATGAAATCGAGGAATTAAAGGAAACTTGTGGCGAACACCACATGAAAGTCATCCTTGAAACGGGTGCCCTGGGCAGCTGCGCTAACATCAAGAAGGCTTCCCTACTCTCCATGTACAGCGGAGCCGATTTCATTAAGACTTCCACCGGCAAACAAGAGCCTGCAGCCACTCCTGAAGCAGCCTATGTGATGTGTCAGGCTATCAAAGAATACTATGCTCAGACAGGCAGGAAAGTAGGCTTTAAGCCCGCAGGAGGCATCAACTGTGTGCGCGATGCAGTGGTCTATTACACCATTGTCAAGGAAATTCTGGGCGAGGAATGGCTCAACAACCAGTTCTTCCGCTTAGGAACAAGCCGTCTGGCCAACCTGCTACTGTCAGAAATCCTCGGTGAAAACGTCAAATTCTTCTGATTCGAACTGACAAAAAGAAAGCGGAGGGTAGTAATACTCTCCGTTTTTTTGTGGGCTCATCTAGAGTGCTAAAAGGGCCTTCTGAGCGGTGGAAAGGGCCTTCTAATTTGCCGAAAGGCCCTTCTGCGGGAAGGAAAAGGCCTTTATTTCTCGCGGCCTATGACATAGTCAAGATAGGCTATGATGGCACTGACAATCTCCTTGTTATCGTACTCTGCCAACAAGGCTAAGACCTTTTCACGATAAGACCTCATGACGCTTTCGGCATAGGCTATACCGCCATGTGACTTGGCAAATTCTATCAGCTCATGAATCTCATTATCAGACAATGAGCCCGCCTTCAGCTGCTCAATCTTCCGATGTATGTCATCCGTACCAAAGTTACGCACAGTATAGATGATGGGCAGCGTGAGCTTTCCCTCTCGCATGTCACTACCCGTGGGTTTGCCCAAGGTTGCTGACTCGAAATAATCGAAAATATCATCCTTGATTTGGAAACAAACGCCGATGAATTCGCCTATTTTTGCAGCTCTTTCCACATCTTCGGGAGAAGCATTGACAGACAAAGCCCCCAACCGCGTGCAGGCTGAGAAGAGAGCCGCTGTTTTCTTCTTAATAATAAGGAAATAGACATCCTCGGAAACCACATTTTCGCGGCTTTCAAACAACTGGAAGAGCTCGCCATCAGAGAGTGTCTGAGCCAGTTTGCTGACCACCCTTGCCATCTCCACATTGTTGGTGCGGGCCATATACAGCATGCTGATAGACAACAGATAATCCCCCGAAAGGACAGCCACCTTGTTCCCAAACGAAGCATTGACCGAAGGTTGTCCACGGCGTTTATCGCTCTCATCAATCACATCGTCGTGCACCAGGCTGGCTGTGTGGAGGAGCTCCAGCGAAAGGGAAGAATTATAGGTAGAATCGCCGATTTCACCGAACAATTTGGCAAATAGCAGGGCCAAAATAGGGCGCATCTGCTTGCCCTTTTTTTGGACAATATGATTCAGTACCTCACGCAGCAGAGGATTGTCGGTTACAGTAAAATTGTCATAGAGCGACTGGAAGTGATGATACTCCTGCTCGACAGGTCTGATTATGACATCTAATGGGTTCATCGCGCATTTTTGAGGTGCAAAAATAACAATTAATTGGGAGATATAATAATTATTTCGTAATTTTACCGCAAAATTCTTCAATTATGGACAAACTGTTTTTGCTTGATGCCTACGCGCTGATTTTCCGCGCCTACTATGCAATGATTCGTTCGCCAAGATATAACTCCAAGGGAATGAACACTTCAGCCATCTACGGCTTTGTAAACACCTTGGATGAGGTGCTGAAAAAGGAGAATCCCACCCACATCGGGATAGCCTTTGACCCTGCAGGAAAGACCTTCCGCCACGAAATCTTTCCCTCTTACAAAGCCCAGCGCGAGGAGACCCCAGAGGACATCCGGAAGGCTGTGCCCTACATCAAGGAAATCATACGGGCCTACCGCATCCCCATCCTTGAAGTGGCAGGCTTTGAAGCCGATGATGTGATAGGTACATTGTCGAGAAAAGCCGATGAAAAGGGCGTTTTTTGCTACATGATGACCCCCGACAAGGACTACGCCCAGCTGGTGACAGAGCGGGTAAACATCTACCGCCCCAAACTGGGTGACAAGGCGGAGGAAATCCTCACCCCCGAGAAGGTGTGCGAAAAGTACGGTCTCTCCTACCCTACTCAGATGATCGACTTGCTGGGACTGATGGGTGATTCCTCTGACAACATCCCCGGCTGCCCTGGAGTGGGCGAAAAGACAGCAAAGAAACTGATAGAGGAATTCGGAAGCATCGAAGGACTTTTGAGTAGAACCGGCGAGCTGAAGGGAGCCCTCAAGGAGAAGGTCGAAGGCAATGTCGAGCAGATAAGATTGAGCCGCTTCTTAGCCACCATCAACAGAGATGTCCCCATCGAACTCAACCTCGAAGAGCTGAAAAAAGAGGAGCCCGACAACGACAAACTGAGAGAGATTTTCACCGAGCTGGAGTTCCGCAGTTTCTTAAGTCGGATGGAAGGAAGCCACAGCGAAGAGAAACATCGGGGACAAAAACAGCCTTCTCTTTTCGACGCACAGACCCCCACTTCCCCTTCAGCCCAAGGTCCCATCCAAGGAGATTTGTTCGGCGCTGTCCCTGCAAAAACCCCGGAAATGCCCTCTGAGGCTTCAAAAATCACGGGCACAGGGACGAGTGATGGTTTTTTTTCGAATCTCAGCGGGTTAGAATCGCGGAAACACAGCTATCATCTTGCTGATACAAAGGAGAAAAGAGCTGAAATTTTGCAACTTTTCAGTAGTGTAGATTCCTTTGCATTTGACACAGAAACCGACAGCGTGAACGCCATTGATGCCCATCTGGTGGGTATGAGCTTCTGCAAGGAGGAAGACGAGGCTTGGTATGTTCCCGTGCCCGCTGATGAGGCAGAAGCCCAGGCTGTGGTGAACGAGTTTGCTCCCCTACTCCATCATCCGCACACCTTGAAGATCGGGCAAAACATCAAGTACGACTACATGGTCATGCAAAACTACGGCGTGGAAATCTGTGGCCCTCTCTTCGACACCATGATTGCCCACTATCTCCTGCAGCCCGAGCTGCGACACAACATGGACTTCCTAGCCGAGGTCTATCTGAACTACCGCACCATCCACATCGAGGAACTGATTGGCGAACGCGGAAAGGGGCAGCTGAACATGCGCGACCTCTCCCCTGCCCTCATCTGCGACTATGCCTGCGAGGATGCCGACGTCACCCTCAAGCTGAAGCACGTCCTTGAAAAAGAACTGAAGAAGCAGGGCGTGGAAGAGCTGTTTTACACCGTTGAGATGCCCCTGGTGCGCGTGCTGGCCACCATGGAGAGGAATGGTGCCCGCGTGGATACGGAGGCCCTGAAGGAGACCTCACGCCACTTCACAGAACGTATGCTGCAGCTGGAGGATGAGATTCACTCGCTGGCAGGCATGGACTTCAATATAGCCTCGCCCAAGCAAGTGGGCGAAGTGTTGTTTGAGCGGATGAAGATCATGGAGAAGCCCAAAAAGACCAAGACGGGGCAGTATGTCACCACCGAAGAGGTGTTGGAAAGCCTCCGCAGCCGGCATCCCATTGTGGAGAAAATCCTTGCCCATCGTGGCCTGAAGAAACTCATCGGCACCTATGTGGAACCCCTGCCGGCTCTTATCAATCCACGCACAGGACACATCCACACGTCATTCAATCAGACGGTTACAGCCACAGGACGACTGAGTTCAAGCAACCCCAACCTCCAGAACATCCCTGTGCGCGACGATGATGGCAAGGAAATACGCAAAGCCTTCATTCCCGACGAGGGCTGCCTGTTCTTCTCAGCCGACTACAGCCAGATTGAACTGCGCATCATGGCCCATCTGAGTGGCGACAAGAACCTCATCGAAGCCTTCCTTGAGGGAGAGGACATCCACGCTGCCACAGCAGCCAAAGTCTTCAAGAAACCCCTTGGAGAGGTCACCCGTGAAGAACGTTCCAAAGCCAAGACTGCCAACTTCGGCATCATCTACGGCATCAGCGTGTTTGGGCTGGCAGAACGCATGGGAGTGAGTAGGGGAGAAGCCAAGGAACTTATTGACAACTACTTCATCACCTACCCCGATGTGCGCCGCTATATGGATGAGAGCATCGCCCTGGCTCGCGAGAAGGGCTATGTGGAAACCCTCTTCCACCGCAAGCGCTACCTCCCCGACATCAACAGCCACAATGCCAATGTGCGCGGCTATGCTGAGCGGAATGCCATCAACGCCCCCATACAGGGCTCGGCAGCCGACATCATCAAGGTGGCCATGAACAAAATCTATGAGCGATTCCAGGCTGAGGGCATCCGTTCAAAGATGATTCTGCAAGTGCACGACGAACTGAACTTCAGCGTCTTCCCTGAGGAGAAAGAGCGTGTGCAGCAGATTGTCATCGAGGCTATGGAGAATGCCGTACACCTGCGTGTGCCCCTCACAGCCGACTGTGGCTGGGGCAAGAATTGGTTAGAGGCTCACTGATCTTCTCTTTGACTAACCCCACTGAGGCTTTACTCCTCATACGGCACCCACACTCGCATGGGGGAGGGGGCACGGTTGTCCCACGCATAGTAGGGAATGAACGTGTAGTTGCCCGTAGGATTGGAGGCAAACACCATCTGAACACCCCCCAGCAGATAGGGGTCCTTGGCCTTGCGGAACTCTGTGTCTGCCGTCAGCAAGGCATTGTCATAGAGGGCATTATTGTCAATCTTCTCCATGCAATACACAATGGGGCCACACTGTACGGCACGCATTCCCTCATCCTCCTTCACACGGGGGTCGGCAGCCACGGCCACCACAGGCATATCCACATCAAACACCAGTCTGTCGCCCTTCTTCCAACGTCCCTTTAGGGGGCTGACACACAGATAGCCATCCACTGTCTTGGTCTTGACTGGCCGTGAGAGCGATTCAAAGGTGTAGCTGTAAACACTACCATGACTTTCCCTGGCATTCATCTCCGACCAGTCAGGGATACGGATGCGGATTTCCTTCTTATCCAGGTTCCCCACTGTCAGCTCCACATGTCCATCCCAGGGATATTCTGTCTTGATAGTCATGTACTTGGAGGAGTTTCCGATGAAGAGATTCACCCAAAGGGCATCGTCCGAAAGGCCATAGATGTAGTTGCCGATGGAGGGGAGGAAGCGGCAAATCTGACTGGGGCAGCAGGCACAGCCATACCAAGCCTGACGATGATGTCCCCCATCGCTCTCCAGGGGATTGACGTAGAAAAACCTGTCGCCACTGAGCGAGATGCCAGCCAGGGCACCATTGTAGAGGCTGCGCTCAAGCACATCGACATACCTTGAATCCCCTGTAAACTGGTTCATTCGCCAGTTCCAGAGCACCATGCCCACCGAGGCACACGTCTCGCAGTAAGCCGACTTGTTGGGAAGGCTGTAGTCGGTGGTAAAGCCCTCATTGGAAGCCGATTGGCCAATGCCCCCTGTGATGTACATATTCCTGAGCACCACATCGTCCCACACGCGGTCCAGTGCCTCCCTGTAGGCTGTATTGCCCGTGTAGGCTGCCACATCAGCCATTCCACAGAACAGATACATGGAGCGCACGGCATGCCCTGAAATCTTCTCCAGCTCACTCACAGGCACCTCGTCCTGATAGTAATGGGCAGGCCAAGGATGATTGTTTCCATAACTGCCATAGCCATGTCCACGCTCCTCAAGAAGCCACGCCGCAAAGTCAAGATACTCCTGCTTATCGGTTATCTCATAGAGTTTTACGAGAGCCAGCTCAATCTCCTCATGCCCTGGCACCCAATGACGGCCTTCAGGACCGAAGACACTCATCATGTGCTGCACAAACCTTTCACACACGTCCACCAGCTTCCTCTTACCCGTCACCTTGTAGTAAGCCACGGCAGCCTCTATCATGTGGCCGGCACAGTACATCTCATGGCGGTCCATGTTCTTCCAGCGCTGGTCAAGCCCTGTCAGGGTGTAGAAGGTGTTGAGGTAGCCGTCCTCCAGCTGGGCAGCAGCAAACTTGTCAATCCACTCATCGCACTTTGCCTCCAGCTGAGGGTCGGGGTTGTTCTGCAGGCTGTAAGCCATCCCCTCCAGAGCCTTATAGACATCGCTGTCGTCAAAGAAGATACCACTGTGCTCCCCCTGACGCAGGGCTGCATGCTCAAAGTTGCGCATGCGGCCAGTCTGATTTTCAATCTGGTCGATGCAGACAGGGATGGTGGCCTCCTTGTGCTTCCTGAGACGCGGGGCCCAGAAGCTGTCGTTGATGGTGACTTCCGAGAAGCTGACGGGGGTGAATGCTTTGGTATCAGCGCTGCTGTCGTCCTTGCACGAGAGGACCATGACCGCCACAACCATCAGGGTAGGGTAGAGGAGCTTTTTCATTGAATGAGGATTTACAGAATTTAGTATGAGGAATTACAGTTTTTCGCTGCGAAGATAGCCATTTCTGCACAATTTACGTGTAACATCACTCGAAAAATGCAATTTTTTCGTGCGAATTTTGTTGCTGCGTGCGAAAGAATGGGATGAGTGCACGACAAAAACCCCTGTGATAACACCGTTTCAAATTACGCTTTCTGATACCGCACCTATTTCATAAAATCAGCCGAGCCATGCTCAACATCATTCCCCTTTGGCATTTCGTCCTAAACTATTAGAAAATTAGGCCGAAAAGCAACAGCTGTTATCTCCCAAAGCCGTTAGGACACGTGTCCTAACGGGTTAGGTAAGGTGTCCCAACGGGTTAGGACACCTGTCCCAACGGGTTTGGTACAATAAGAAAAAGCCCTTCTAAGATTTCAGAAGGGCCTTTCTTGATACCAAGCAGAGGAGAAAAGCGCTTATTTTTCTTGGATATGGACGAAATTTTTCCACCCGTTTGCCGAGTTGTACTCACTCAGGCTTCCTTTAGGAAAATACAGCACGGCTTTTTTATATGTGACATCATCAAACGAACTATTTGAGCAGGATGGGGGTGCCGTGCTTTTACAATGAATAGAGGTCAGGCCGCTGCAACCTCGGAAAGCTTCTGTCCTGATGGTGGTCACGCTTTGGGGGATGGTGAGGGAGGTAAGACCAGTGCAATTGTAGAAAGCATGCAAACCAATGGCAGTCACGCTATTAGGGATGTTGATGGAGGTTAAGCCTGTGCAGCCAAAGAAGGCATAACCGCCAATGAGGAGCACTCTGTTTGGGATAGTAACGGAGGTAAGGCTGGTTGAGTTCATGAAAGCTCCATAGCCGAATTCAAGCACTTCGTAAGCATTTCCTTTGTAGGTGATGGCAGGAACAATGTTTGCCACGCCACTGAAACCCGTTCTGTCGTACCCCGAAACAACCAAATGCCCTTCCTCAACGGTGTATTTGATGTAGTCGAGATAGAAATTCTTGTCGTCAATTCCCACAAACCGGCTTCCGTTTGAAGTAGTGCCATCTTCGTTTATAACAACCGGCTTACCTGTCTGCCCATCGAGGTCCTTTTGGCAGGAGGTGAAGAAACATACCGCTGCTGTGGCAAGCAGAAAAACAAAGGAAAAGTTCTTTTTCATCTTCTTATAAGTTAATTGTTTGCGTTCCGAAGAACACGCTGCAAATGTAACGTGTTTTTTGGTTTTCTACAAGACGATGATGATTTTTTTCTGTATCCCCTCGGCTTTTTTGGAAGGAGGAGGGGTGTGAACTGACAAAATTGCAGTGTATCGGGCTGAAAAACATGACGTTTTGTCAGCCGTTGTTGGGGAGAAACGGGGCGAAGCGTTAAAAAAGGGTGGGGGAGTGTAAACAAAGTTTGCACGGTGTTAAAAACAACTGACAGCATGGGGCTGTGGTGCGGAGATTGCACTATAGGGGGTGAACGAGGTTCGGAAAAGAGATGAACGAAAGGACATCCCCCGAGCCCCCAAGAAAAAGAATAAATGTTTAACCTATAAAAAATTACAACTATGACACTTTTAGCTAAATCACCGCGCTGCGGTTACAATTACAGAGACGAATGGATGCCGAGCATCCTGAACGATTGGTTCAACAACATGTGGCCCACCACCGAGACACCTTGCTATGGCGACTTCATCCCCAAGGTGAATGTGAGTGAGAACGACAAGGAGTACAAGCTGGAACTGGCTGTGCCGGGCATGACGAAGGAGCACATCAACCTCCACATGGAGGACAACGACACCCTGGTCATCAAGGCCGAGAAGGAGAAATGTGACAAGAAGGAGGCAGACAAGTGCGAGAAGAAGGCTGACAAGGGCTATCTGCGCCGTGAGTTCTACTACAACCGCTTTGAGCAGCGTTTCACTGTGCCTGACGATGCTGACGTGGAGGCCATAAATGCCTCGATGAGCGATGGTGTCCTCACCGTCACCCTGCCCAAGAAGGCTCCCGTGGCTCCTGAGAAGCTCCACAGAGTGATTGAAATCAAGTAACAGCGGGAGAGGAATATTACCTCCCTTGAACAGCCCCCTGGAGACAGATGTGTTTTCGGGGGGTGGTTTTTTTGTGGGAAGGATGGGAGCTATGAGAACAATGGGAGCAATGGGAGGGAGAGAATTTTGAGGATTTATTTGCTTTTTCGCTCGGCTCACCCTATCTTTGCAAATCGTAAATAGTAAATCGTCAAATAGTAAATCATCAATATGGCACTCCAATGCGGCATTGTAGGACTGCCCAATGTGGGCAAGTCAACCCTGTTCAACTGTCTTTCAAGCGCTAAGGCGCAGGCAGCCAATTTCCCCTTCTGCACCATCGAACCCAATGTGGGCGTCATCACTGTGCCCGATGAGAGGCTAAACCGTCTGGCAGAGCTGGTACATCCGGGACGAATTGTGCCTGCTACGGTGGAGATTGTGGACATTGCCGGATTGGTGAAAGGCGCTTCAAAGGGTGAGGGTCTGGGCAACAAGTTCCTGGGCAATATCCGCGAGTGCGATGCCATCATCCATGTGCTGCGCTGCTTCGACGACGACAATGTGACCCATGTTGACGGCAGTGTGAACCCTGTGCGTGACAAGGAAATCATTGACACTGAGTTGCAAATCAAAGACCTGGAAACCATTGAACAGCGTATTCAGAAGGTAGAGAAGCAGGCCACCACTGGGGGTGACAAGCAGGCCAAGCTGCAGCTGGATGTGCTCCGGAAGTACCACGAAGCCCTCATCAAGGGGGAGAGTGCCCGCACAGTAACCTTTGACTCGAAGGATGAGCAGCGTGCAGCCCACGACCTTTTCCTGCTGACTGCCAAGCCAGTGCTCTATGTCTGCAACGTCGATGAAGGAAGTGCTGTGACGGGGAATGCCTATGTGGAGGCTGTGCGTGAGGCTGTCAAGAATGAACCTGCTGAAGTGATGGTGCTGGCTGCAAAGACTGAGGCTGATATTGCCGAGCTGGACAGCTATGAGGACCGCCAGATGTTCCTCGAAGAAGTTGGTCTTCAGGAATCTGGCGTGAACCGCCTCATCAAGGCAGCCTTCAAGCTGCTTAACCTTGAGACATTCATCACAGCAGGCGAGATGGAGGTGAAAGCCTGGACCTACCGCAAGGGCTGGAAGGCTCCCCAGTGTGCCGGAGTCATCCACACAGACTTTGAGCGCGGCTTCATCCGTGCAGAAGTCATCAAGTACGACGACTACATCCACTATGGCTCAGAAGCCGCTGTGCGTGAGGCTGGTAAGATGGGAGTGGAAGGCAAGGACTACGTGGTACAGGATGGCGACATCATGCACTTCCGCTTCAATGTCTGACGGTGTTGAGTTAAGAGTTAAGAATTAAGAGTTAAGAAAAACAGTATTTGACTTTTATAAAGAACAATCGCCATGCATAATCTCCTATACATTGTCTGGAACCCACCCATCAAGCTGGGGTTTGTACGCTACTATGCCCTGCTGTGGATTGTGGGACTGGTGATAGCCTACTTTGTTGTGCAGAAGCTCTATAAGGAACAGAAGATTAAGGACTCGGTGTTTGAGCCACTGTTTATCTACTGCTTTTTGGGCATCCTCATTGGCTCCCGTGTGGGGCATTGCCTCATCTACGAGTCGTCGTACTACCTCAGCTCCTTCCCCCGTTTTGTGGAGATGCTGCTGCCGGTGAAGTTCATGGGCGAGGGATTCTCAGGAGCAAAGCTGACAGGCTATGCAGGACTGGCTTCCCACGGAGGCACCCTTGGCCTCACCATTGCCCTGCTGCTCTACTGCTGGAAATACAAAATCAGTGCTTTGCGTGTACTCGACACCATTGCCATTGCCACTCCCACAACGTGCTGTGCCATCCGTCTGGGTAACCTGATGAACAGTGAAATCATCGGCGTCCCCACAGGGACTGACTGGGGCTTTGTGTTCAGTCAGGTGGACAACCTCCCCCGTCACCCCAGCCAACTCTACGAAGCCATTGCCTATCTGCTGCTCTTCTTCATCGGCTGGTGGATCTATCGCAAGCAACCCCAGAAGGTGGGCACGGGATTCTACTTTGGTTTCTGCCTGGCTTGCATCTTCATTTTCAGAATGTTTGTAGAGTTCACGAAGGGAGGCAACTTCCGTCTTTTCAGCAACCCTGCCAGCGTCAACAGCGACAGGGCACAATGGTTCAGCATCCCCTACGCCCTCATTGGCGTCTTCTTCCTTGTCTATAGCTTTGTGCACAAGCACAAGCCCGAGAACCCCGCTATCTTTAAGACAGCCAAGGAACTGGCTCAGGAACAAAAAGCAAAGAAACAGTAAACCCTACTTCCCCCTCAGAATCTTCTTGATTTCGTTGAGCTTGTTGAGGGCTTCAAGGGGCGTGAGGTTATTCACGTCGAGGTTGAGGAGTTCATCGCGTATCTGGCAGAGCACAGGGTCGTCGAGTTGGAAGAAACTCATCTGAAATCCCTCACGGCTACCAGCCAGGTTCTCCACAGGCTTGGCAATACCTCCCTCGCGGGCTGACTTGTCCTCCATCTCCTTCAGGATGTGCTCAGCACGACGTACAATGCTCTTGGGCATACCAGCCATACTGGCCACATGGATACCAAACGAGTGCTCGCTGCCTCCCTCCTGCAACTTACGAAGGAAGATGACCTTATTGTCTATCTCCTTGACTGCCACATTGTAATTCCTTATCCGAGAGAACGACTTGGCCATCTCATTCAGTTCGTGGTAGTGGGTGGCAAAGAGAGTGCGTGCATGGCCTCGGGCATTCTCATGGATATACTCCACAATAGCCCAGGCAATGCTGATGCCATCATAGGTGCTGGTGCCACGGCCCAACTCATCAAAGAGCACCAAGCTGCGCTCTGAGAGGTTGTTCAGAATATCCGCAGCCTCCGTCATCTCCACCATGAAGGTAGATTCTCCAAGGGAGATGTTGTCGCTGGCTCCCACACGGGTGAAAATCTTATCTACCAAGCCAATACGTGCCGATTCAGCAGGGACAAAGCAGCCTATCTGAGCCAACAGGGTGATGAGGGCAGTCTGACGGAGCAGGGCAGACTTACCAGCCATGTTCGGACCGGTGATGATGAGTATCTGCTGCCGCTCACTGTCCACCAGCACATCGTTAGCCACATACTCCTCACCCACAGCCATCTGTTTCTCTATCACAGGGTGACGTCCCTGACGGATATCCAACGTCAGGCTGTTGTCAATGACGGGCCGCACATACCTATTCTCCTGAGCCACTTGGGCAAACGACAGCAGGCAGTCCAGCTTAGCCACCAGATTGGCATCGGTCTGTATGGCAGGGATGTACTCACCCAACGAGGCAACCAGCTCATTGAACAGTTGTGCTTCAAGGGAGAAAATCTTATCCTCAGCCCCCAGGATACGCTCCTCATACTCCTTGAGCTCCTGGGTGATGTAGCGTTCGGCATTTACCAGTGTCTGCTTCCTGATCCACTCAGGGGGCACCATGTCCTTGTAGGTGTTGCGCACCTCGATGTAGTAGCCAAACACATTGTTATAGGCTATCTTAAGGCTGCTGATACCTGTGGCCTCAATCTCACGCTGCTGGATTTTCAGCAGGTAGTCCTTGCCACTGTAGGCAATGTCGCGCAGCTCATCCAGTTCCTCATTCACTCCACGGCTGATGATTCCCCCCTTGTTTGTGGCCAAGGGAGGATTGGAGACAATCTCACGGGCTATCCTGCTGCGGATGGGGGCACAGACGTCCAATTCCTCGCCGATATGTCTGATATAGGCATTCTCAGACTGCTTGCATGCCTCCTTCACAGGCTCCAAGGCTGTCAGGGCAACCTTCAGCTGCACCATCTCACGGGGAGAAACTCGTCCCACAGCTACTTTTGAGATGATACGCTCCAAATCTCCCATCTGACGGAAATTGTCTGTCAGCAGTTCACGAAGGTCGGGCTCACGGAAGAAGCAGTCCACCATGTCAAGCCGCTCATTGATAGCCCTTTCATCCTTCAGTGGGAAGGCTACCCAGCGACGCAGCAATCGTCCTCCCATGGGGCTGATGGTCTTGTCGATGATATTCAACAGCGACACACCCCCTTCGTGCATGGGGGCAAGGAGCTCAAGGTTGCGGATGGTATATCTGTCCAGACGAACATAACGTTCCTCCTCAATGCGGGATATACGGATGATGTGCCGGATGTTGCTGTGCAGGGTGACATCAAGGTAGTGCAGCACGGCCCCAGCAGCCACTATGCCATTCCGAAGATGCTCAATGCCAAAACCTTTCAGATTCTTTGTCTGGAAATGCTTCAGCAGTTTTTCCCGTGCAAACTGCTCGGTGAACACCCAGTCCTCCAATTCAAACGTGCAGAGCTTATTGCCGAAAACCCGCTCAAACTGTTCCTTCAACCCACGCTGGAAAAGCACCTCCTTGGGCTGGAAATTAGCTATCAGCTTCTCCACATACTCAAAGGTACCCTCAGCCGTCAGGAACTCACCCGTGGAGATGTCCAAAAAAGACACTCCGCAAGCCCCCTTGCCAAAATGGACTGAGCCGAGGAAATTGTTTTCCTTGTAGTTAAGCACCGTGTCTGAGAGAGTCACGCCTGGTGTCACCAGCTCGGTAATCCCTCGTTTCACCAGCTTCTTGGTCAGCTTGGGGTCCTCCAATTGGTCGCAGATGGCCACACGTTTACCTGCACGGATGAGCTTGGGCAGATAGGTGTCGAGGGCATGATGGGGGAATCCAGCCATCTCCAACGACTGCATGGCTCCGTTCTTCCCATTGTTGCGCTTGGTGAGGGTGATGCCCAGTATCTCACTGGCAACGACAGCATCGGTGGAGTAGGTTTCATAGAAGTCACCACAGCGGAACAGCAGTACAGCATCCGGGTGCTTGGCCTTCAAGTCCAGGAACTGACGGATCATCGGAGTTTCTTTCAGTTCTGCTGCCATGAATTACAGTTTTTTGCGGTTACGGAGGGCTATCACCAGGTTATACACCACGTTGTAGAGGATGAACAGGGTGATTAGTATGGAGAGTACCGAGTCCAACCAGGGGACATCCACCATCATCAGCACCACGCTGTTTATAAGCACCACCACCCAGCCGAGGCAATCGCCCAACAGGTGCAGCGACACCATCTTCTCGTTCACGCTGTGGTTCTTGTGCGTCTTCCACATGGCAAACCCCTTGAAGGCTATACCCAGCAGAGCCACCCAGAACATCCCCTTCACGTTCACCGTCTCAGGGTGAGCCAGACGACCAATGCACTCCACAATCACCACCACCGAGCTAACCGTCAGGATGACAGCATTGATGATGGCTCCAGCCAGCTGATGATTTTTCTTCTCCAGCAGCCACGAGAGCCCCAGCGTCAGGGTACATCCCAGGTCGTGGAACGACTCTCCCACAATAGCCATGGAGTTTGTCAGCCAGCCACCAACTAACTCAATAGCCGTAAAGACCAGGTTGGTGAAGAAAGCCACCCTGATGTTTCCAACGGCAGTGTGCTGGTGTGCGTGATGAGAAGCTGATTTCATCGGTTTTCGGGTTTTCAAACGACAAAGGTACGGTTTTTTTGGCAAATCTGCACATGAAAATCGAATAAAAAGCTGAAAACAGAGTTTTCAGTTGGAAAACAATGTGGAAAATAGTAATTTTGCGCCCAATTTCAGTAAACAGGCAAAAAATCGTCTAAAAAAGGTAAAAGAAACAGAGCAACTAAATCCCCAGAAGGCCCTTCTATTTCGCCAGAAGGCCCTGTTAATTTCACAGAAGGCCCTTCTGATTTTGCCAAAGGAGCAACCTAACGAGCAACATCAATAAACAATAGAATATGGAATACAACTTCAGAGACATCGAGCGCAAATGGCAACAGTATTGGGTGGACAACAAAACCTACAAAGTCACTGAGAACCCCTCGAAACCAAAGTACTACGTGCTTAACATGTTTCCCTATCCCAGTGGGGCAGGACTGCATGTGGGACATCCTCTCGGCTACATTGCCAGCGACATCTATGCCCGCTACAAGCGTCTGCAGGGGTTCAATGTGCTCAACCCCATGGGGTACGACAGCTATGGACTGCCTGCCGAGCAATATGCTATCCAGACCGGACAGCACCCTGCCATCACCACCAACCAGAACATCAACCGCTATCGTGAACAGTTGGACAAGATAGGCTTCTGCTTTGACTGGGACCGTGAGGTACGCACCTGTGACCCTGGCTATTACCACTGGACTCAATGGGCATTCCAGAAAATGTTCGGCAGCTTCTACTGCAACAAGACTCAGCAGGCTACCCCCATTGCGAAACTCATTGCCCACTTTGAAAAGGAGGGTACGGAAAACCTCGATGTGGCTCAGAGTGAACCCCTTGAATTCACCGCCGAGGAGTGGAACAGCTGGGATGAAGCCCGTCAGCAGGAGGTGTTGATGAACTACCGCATTGCCTACCTGGGCGAGACCATGGTAAACTGGTGTCCTGCCCTCGGCACAGTCCTTGCCAACGACGAAGTGGTGGATGGTGTGAGTGAGCGCGGGGGATTCCCAGTTGTTCAGAAGAAGATGAAACAGTGGTGCCTGCGTGTGAGTGCCTATGCCCAGAGGTTGCTGGACGGACTGGAAACCATCGATTGGACAGACTCCCTAAAGGAAACCCAGCGCAACTGGATAGGCCGCTCAGAAGGTGCCGAGATGGTGTTCAAGGTAAAGGACAGCGATGTGGAGTTTACCATCTTTACCACACGTGCCGACACTATCTTCGGTGTTACCTTCATGGTACTTGCCCCTGAGAGTGAACTGGTTGCACAGCTTACTACCCCCGAGCAGAAGGCAGCTGTCGATGCTTATCTGGAGGCTACCAAGAAACGTACAGAGCGTGAACGTATAGCAGACAAAAAGGTGACGGGAGTCTTCAGCGGTTCCTATGCCATCAACCCCATCACCCACGAGGCTATCCCTGTGTGGATCAGCGACTATGTACTGGCTGGCTATGGTACGGGAGCCATCATGGCTGTGCCTGCTCACGACAGCCGTGACTATGCTTTTGCCCGTCACTTCAACCTTCCCATCATCCCCCTCATCGAAGGAGCAGACATCAGCGAAGAAAGCTTCGATGCCAAGGAGGGAATCATGATGAACTCAGCCAACGAAGGCCTCAGCCTCAACGGCCTCACCGTGAAGGAGAGCATTGCGGCTATGAAGAAGTATATCACCGAAAAAGGCATTGGCAAGGTGAAAGTCAACTACCGTCTGCGTGATGCCATCTTCAGTCGCCAGCGTTACTGGGGTGAGCCCTTCCCTGTCTATTACAAAGAAGGTACGCCCTACCTCATCCCTGAGGAGTGCCTGCCGCTGGAGTTGCCCGAGGTGAAGGACTTCAAGCCCACCGAAGCAGGTGAACCCCCTCTTGGTCATGCCGAGGTTTGGGCATGGGACACCGTGCATAACTGTGTGGTTGCCAACAGCCTCATCGACCAGAAGACCGTCTTCCCCCTTGAGCTCAACACCATGCCTGGCTTTGCTGGAAGCTCAGCCTACTACCTCCGTTACATGGACCCCCACAACGACAAGGCACTTGTCTCTCCCGAAAAAGATAGTTACTGGCGCAATGTGGACCTATATGTGGGTGGTACAGAGCATGCTACGGGACACCTCATCTACAGCCGTTTCTGGAACAAATTCCTCCACGACAATGGTTGGAGTGTCACCGAAGAACCCTTCCAGAAGCTGGTCAATCAGGGCATGATTCAAGGACGAAGCAACTTTGTCTATCGTATCAAGGACACCAACACCTTCGTTTCCTATGGTCTGCGCAAGGAGTATGATGTGACGCCCATCCATGTGGATGTGAATATCGTCTCAGCTGATGTGCTTGACATAGAGGCCTTCCGCAACTGGCGTCCAGAGTATAAGGATTGTGAGTTTATCCTTGAGGATGACAAGTACATCTGCGGCTGGGCTGTGGAGAAGATGTCCAAATCCATGTACAATGTTGTCAATCCAGACCGCATTGTGGAACGCTATGGAGCAGACACCCTGCGCATGTACGAGATGTTCCTCGGTCCCGTGGAGCAGAGCAAACCCTGGGACACCAATGGTATTGACGGCTGCTTCCGCTTCCTGAAGAAATTCTGGAATCTTTTCTTCGATGGAAACGGCAATTTCTGCGTCAGCAACGATGCCCCCACACCTGAAGAACTGAAGAGCCTCCACAAGCTGCTCAAGAAAGTCACACAGGATATAGAGGTCTTCTCCTACAACACCTCCATCAGCGCATTTATGATTTGCGTCAATGAGCTGGCCCAGCTGAAGTGCAACAAGCGTGCCATCCTCAGCGACATTGTGGTCTGCATTGCCCCCTTTGCTCCCCACATTGCCGAAGAACTGCACAGCCTGCTGGGCTATGAGGGCAGCATCTGCGATGCAGCATGGCCCAAGTGGAACGAGGAATATCTCAAGGAAAGCAACGTCACCTACAGCATCTCCTTCAACGGCAAGATGCGCTACACCCTCGACCTCCCTGTGGATATGGACAACAAGACCATAGAGGAGACTGTACTCAGCAACGAGCAGTCGCAGAAGTGGATAGAGGGAAAGACTATCCGCAAAATCATTATCGTTCCGCGCAAAATAGTTAACGTTGTCGTTGGTTGATAACTTCAAAAGTACTATTCATAACTCCCGCTTTCGTTTATGAAACTTTCGCGCCAGCTTCTTTTCCATGAAATTCAGCAGTACGTAGCCATTCTGTTTGGCCTTGTCTGCTATGCCGTCGGGTGGACAGCCTTTATGCTCCCCTATGGTGTCACCTTGGGAGGCGTCACGGGTATTGCTGCCTTGCTTGACTTTGCCACCGAAGGAGGTATTCCCATCCAACTTACCTACTTTGTGCTCAATAGCATCCTGCTCATTTTTGCCCTGAAGATTCTGGGCTGGAAGTTCTGCACAAAGACCATCTTCGGCGTCATCATGCTCACCCTGCTGCTGCAAGTAGGTAAGAATGTGATGGGCAACCTTGCCAATCCTTATCTTCTGGGTGAGGGCGAGAATTTCATGTCGTGTGTGCTGGGTGCCTGCCTTTGTGGATTGGGATTGGGTATCTGTTTTGTGAATGGAGGCAGCACGGGAGGTACCGATATTGTGGCAGCCATCATCAACAAATATCGCGATATCTCTTTTGGTACCATGGTGATGCTGAGCGACTTGGTTATCATTGCCTGCAACTACTTGGTGTTTCATGACATCCGACGTGTGTTGTTTGGCTATGTGGCGTTGTTCATCATGAGCATCGTGCTGGACTACTACATCAACACCACACGCCAGAGTGTGCAGCTCTTCATCATCTCCCACAACAAACACCAGGAGATTGCAGAATTCATCACGCAGCAGGGACATCGTGGTGTTACCGTCCTCAACGCAATGGGGTGGTACAGCAAGACAGAGCACGACGTCCTCTTTGTGCTGGCAAGGAAGCGTGAATCAAGCTACTTGCTTAGTGGCATTAAGCAAATAGACCCTGAGGCCTTCGTCTCCATGGCCTATGTGAAGGGTGTGTATGGTAATGGTTTTGACCGTATTAAAGCAAAGGAAAAGAAAACACCAAAACAATGAAACTCGTCTTTGCAACCAACAACGCGCATAAACTGGAAGAGGTGTCGGCCATGCTTCCTAAAGGGTATGAACTGCTATCCCTGAAGGATATAGGCTGTGATGTGGATATCCCTGAAACGGCTGACTCGCTGCAGGGAAATGCCCTCCAGAAAGCCCACTATGTGAAGGAACATTTTGGCTTTGACTGCTTTGCCGACGATACAGGGTTGGAAGTAGAGGCATTGGATGGTGAGCCGGGCATCTATTCAGCCCGATATGCAGGACCTGGACATGATTCAAAAGCGAACATGGCCAAACTTTTGTTAAAAATGCAGGAAAAAACCAACCGAAATGCACAATTTCGTACGGTTATTGCGTTATTATTAGGCAAGGAAACTTATCTTTTTGAAGGAATTGTGAAGGGCACCCTCATTGAGGAACCACGCGGAACAGCCGGATTTGGCTACGACCCCATCTTTGTTCCTGAGGGCTACAATGAAACCTTTGCAGAAATGGGCGATGAAAAGAACGAGATAAGCCACCGCGCCAGAGCAGTAAAGAAACTAGTGGAATTTCTACAAAAAGTATAACGTATGAAACTAAAATTTGCTGACTATAAGGGCTATTTCATAGCATTTGTTTTAGTTTCGCTTTTTTCTTTTCAATCCTTTGCTCAAATGGCAGTAGGGGAGTGGAGGGCTCATTTTGCCTACCACAATACCACACAATGTGCCACGCTTGGCGATAAAGTCTATGCTGTCAGCGATGGATCACTCTATTCCTATACCCCTTCAGACACTTATATCGACATCTACAATAAGGCCACACTACTCAACGACCAAGGTATCCGTTATCTCCGTCGTTGTGACAGCGAAAACCTTCTTCTTATCATCTATGACAATGCTAATATAGACCTACTCTATCCCGATGAAAGCATTGTCAATCTGCCTGATTACTATCAGAAAAGCACCTTCGACCCTGAGGTGAAGGATGTCTCCATCAGCGCTTCCTACGCCTACCTTACTACCACGTTTGGAGTTGTTGTCGTTAACCTCAAAAAGCAAGAGTTTACGAATACATATCGTCTGGGAGATGATGTTGTCAGCTGCACGGGAAACGACGATTATATCATAGCCTCTACCCTTCGCGGCCTCTACATAGGTAAGAAATCCGACAACCTTCTCGACCCTGCTAACTGGCATCTACTCAATGATATCTACTTTGCTAAATTAGTCTGCTTCGAAGGTAAGCTCTACGGCTTGCGTCCCACAAAAGGTATCTTCTCCATTACTGCAAACAACGCCATCACACCTATTTTGGAAGGTAGTTTTACGGATTTGAAAGTCGCAGACAAACGAATGTATATTACCGCAACAAATACTTGCCATGTCATTGAAAGCAGCAATAATCTCAAAGCCGAGACGCTTACGTTTCCTACTGCAATCAGCGACATAACATTTAATGATAATCTCTGGTGGGCTGCTTGCGAAAATGAGGGATTGGTAGGTTATAAAAAGGAGGGAAACACCCTCACAGCTGCAGTCACAGACATCATCCCTCAAAGTCCAATACGCAATTACTGCGACTATATTGAATTTACTCCTGATGAGCGTCTGCTTGTGGCTGGAGGCTGCCTTGACTACTTCGGCACAACATCCTATCCTGGCACGGCAGAAATTCTCACAGACGATGGTTGGACAGTTTTCCAGGAAAAGGGTATCTCCGAAGCTATTGGACTAAAATACGGCTATAAAAATGCTACCTGTATTGTCGAAGATCCTACCGATGCTATGCATCATTACGTGGCTTCCTTCGGACAGGGTATCTATGAGTTCCGAAATGGTTTATATGTCAGCAATATCAACAGTTCGAATAGCGAACTTGAAACAGCTCTTGAAGATAAACCTCACTACACCCGTATCAGCCGTTTGAAATACGACAATCAGGGCAATCTCTGGCTCACAAACTGCCATGCTGTCAGCCCCTTGAAAGTCATCAAGACAGACGGTTCACTCGTCAGCCTTTACTACGAAGATTTGAAGGAGCAAGAAACTGTTACCGAAATTCTCTTTGATTCCCGAGGACTGACGTGGGTAGTCGTCATGCGCGGAGAATCTGGACTTTTCTGCATTTACAACAACGGAACTCCCTTTGATACCTCTGACGACGTTACTCGCCTCATCTCCACACGCTTCATCGACCAGGATGGAAATGCCACTACGCTTGACTATATTACCGACATTGCTGAGGATCACGATGGTGTAATCTGGGTGCTTACCAATCAAGGCCCCTACGTTATTTCAAAGCCAGAGAAATTCTTCGACACCGACTTCACCTTTACTAAAATAAAGATTCCTCGCAACGATGGTACCATCTATGCCGACTATCTGCTTGATGCCGTCTATACCACCTGTATCGCTATTGACGATGCAAACCGTAAGTGGATAGGCACACAATCCAGCGGAGTCTATCTCATTAGTGCCGATGGAATGGAGAACATCCATCACTTTACAGCCGATAACAGCCCACTTCCGTCCAACAATATCAAGGATATTGCCATCAAGGGCAGCACAGGCGAAGTCTTTATTGCTACGGCAGGAGGTCTTGTCTCTTTCCGTAGCGATGCCACACGTGGTGCAGAGGGATACAACAAATCCGATGTCTATGCCTTCCCTAATCCCGTCGATCCAGACTACGAAGGCTCAGTCACCATTTGTGGACTCAAGGCTGACTCCGACGTACGCATCCTCAACACAGCAGGCCATCTCGTAGCCCACACCACCAGTCTTGGAGGAACAGCCACGTGGAACCTTCGTGACCCAAGCACAGGACAACGCGTTCCTACAGGAGTTTACTTCGTGCTGGCTACCGATGCAGAAGGGCGCGAAGGCATAGCTACCAAAATCACCGTGATAAAATAAGAATATATTTTATTCTTTTATTTTTTAAAAACTCTTTCTGATGATGATGTTATCGTGTGGATAGAGTGGATAAAAAAAAGAAAAAAAATTTTGTTGTTTGCTATGCACACGAAGGAATCTCTTATGCACATTATTTCCACGAATAATGCACATAATATTATCTCTCTAAATCCCTAATTTATAATTCGTAATTCTATAATTTTATATTTTTTCCACTCTATCCCCAAACGATGATGTTGGCAATATAAAATAAGGAGTTTTCTCTTTTTTCGGTGGAAAACTCTCTGCAAACAAGGGGGAGAAAAAAAGCTAAATTTATTTGGAGATATCTGAGGTGTGTTGCGATATAAAGACATATGAATTCTCCAAATTTATTTATACTTTTTTACTAACAAGTTTTCCACAAGTTATCCACATTTATTAACGCACTATTCTATCCGAATAACGCAGGGCGTTAATTTCACAGCCCACTATTCTAAATTCTCAGCCCACTGCGTTAAAAAATTAGATGCTTATTCTATTTAATAAGGAAAAGGATGGTAGCCATTTGACTGCCATCCTTTCATTTAGAATAAAAGCTCTGCTGTATTTAATATAATTCGCTGAGCGCCTTTTGTGCTTTGTCTAAGTCTGAAACCTCGATGACAATAGAAATACTCAGTTCTTCTCCGCCTTGAGCTGCAGCAATCACATTTACGCCTGCGTTTCCAAGAAGCGAGAAGACCTTGCCGGAAACACCAGGAATGTTTTTCATGCGGCTTCCGTACACCGTAATGATAGCTACCTCACGGTTGACAACCATTACGTCTTCTAATGGAAACATTGGATTGTTGGATGCCAAAGCGTTGATGACCAACGATACTTTGTCGCTATCCTTAGGATTAATAGCAAAGGAAATGGCGTATTCAGAGGAGGTCTGGGAGATAAACCGTATGTTCACTCCACTTTCTGCCAACGATGAGAAGATAGCAGAAGAAGCGCCAATGTACCCAAGAAGGCCTGTTCCGTATACCGTTACCAAGTTGAGTTCTTGGTCTATCACTATTCCGGAAATATCCTTTTCGGAATTCACAGTCGTATTAGAGATAGTTGTACCGGCAAAGTCCGGATGCAGAATGCTCTTCACGACAATGGGAATGTCATTTTTCTTTGCAGGCCATAGAGCAGCTGAAGGGAATGGAGCGATATTTGAGGCACAATAGTGAGCTGCCTCATCATACGTCATGGAGGATATACCATTGATGCCTTCGCCTTCCACATAGAAATCAATTCGTTCAGCTTTGATGGCAGAAGCAACCAAGGCTGCCATCATATTGGCTCCGCCTTTTCCAATGCCTAAAACCTGTCCACGCGGCGTACGGGCATATCCGCCTGCTATGACGACATCTGCCTTTTCCTTGCATTTTCTTTCTATCTCAGAGCAAGTTGCCGACCAGTCAAACAGGGGAGTATTAGCCTCTTGATGACAGATGACTAAGTCACGTCCGTCCAACACCTCCACATTGGCAGCAAAAGCGACTGCTTGGGCGCAAAGGAAAACACATTGGGCAAGGACATAGTCTTCTACAGCTGTGACGGGCACATTATATATCATGGCTTTCTGAAGATAGTCATGCACATACTCAACAAATTCCGTTTTCTTCTGTTGGTATGCAGGGCTGTTTGTTAAAGCGTCCAGATACTTCTCTACCTCTGATAATTCAGTTTGTGCAGGCTGTTTCTGCACTACCATCTTGCGGATTAAATCCTTGAACAGGTTTAAGAGTGCTTTTTCCGGCCTCACTACTGCAATTGTTCCTGGCTTGCATTGGTTGACAATTGCCTCAAAAGATTCTTGTCGTAGGACAAAAGATTTTACAATCATGATTTTGTTATGGAATTATTAATGATTTTTTCCTATTATAAGAAGCTGCTTTGCAGATGTCTCAACTGAAAATAATAGTCTTGTTCTTGTAGGTAAGGATTTTTCTCTGAAGATGCTTGGAGACAGCATGCGACAGGACTATTTTCTCCAAGTCCTTTCCTTTCAGGACAAGGCTTTCGGGTGTGTCCTTATGGGTGATGCGAGTGACATCCTGATCGATGATGGGTCCGGCATCAAGTTCTGACGTTACATAGTGGCTTGTTGCTCCTATAATCTTCACCCCACGTTCATAGGCCTGATGATAGGGCTTTGCTCCTACAAATGCGGGTAAGAAGGAATGATGGATATTGATGATATGATGGGGATATTCTGCTATCATTTCATCACTTATTAACTGCATATAACGGGCCAGCACAATAAACGAGATATCCTCTTTCCTGAGCAACTCCATCTCCGCAGCCTCCACTTCAGCCTTATTCGATTGGTCCTTATTAATGCTCCATACGTAGTAGGGTATTCCAAACTGTTCGGCAACGTATCTCAGGTCTTCATGATTGCTCACGATGCAGGGGATGTCGCAATTAAACTCTCCTGCCTTCCAGCGTGCCAGCAAGTCATAAAGGCAATGGCTCATCTTTGAAACGAAAATAGCCATACGGGGGCGTTTGTCGCTATAATAAAGGGTAAACTTCATCTGATAGCGTTGTGAATAGAGCGTTGTAATGTAATCGTATAGCTTATCGCGGGGAATAAGGAAGCCGTTCAGTTCCCACTCAATTCTCATGAAAAACATGTTGTCTACCTTGTCCACATATTGATCAAGATACACAATATTGCCCTTGTTATCCGTAATGAATTTCGTTATCTCTGATATAATACCCTGCTGGTCAGGGCAATGTAAAAGCATGATTGCCGTCGTATCCATTTACCTCTACTATCTCTTATACCTATTTTTTCGTTTGAAAAAACTACTAAATGCAGTTAATCAACAAATTTGGATTGCAAAGGTACGGGCGATTTTTTGCATTTGCAACTTTTTCGGAAACTTTCTATGTTAGTTGATAATCACTTTTTTCCCGTTGCGGACAAGAATACCCTTTTGCGTCTCTTTCGCAGGACGGCCCAGTAAGTCATAGGACGTAGAAACCGTTTCCTCCTTCTCAGGGAATCTGGCAGAAGTGAATTCGAAGGTCTTATGGAATTCTGACGTGTACATTTCTTTTATATGTAAATCGATTTTATCTCCCTTGAAAGGGCCAATCTTAAAGTCAACCGTAAACCGTGAATGGCACATACATGCGAGTCCGCTCCAACTGTTTTCTATGCCTTCCAGATAAACGGAATTATCGTGAATTTCGTAATAGCAATAGTGATCGACGCAGCAGGTATAAAAGAGTAGACCCGTAACGTGCAGGCTGTCTCCCTCTTGCGTAATCGTTATATCAGGGAAGTAGGTGTTACGGTCAAAATGTTCATAGTCGAATTCTTCCTCTTCCTCTTCTTTATTGCAGTTGGAAGGGACAATTCCGCAAAGGGCATCCACGGGATTCTTTGTTACCGTAAGGGGTAGTTCCATCACGCGGTTGTCTGTCTCAATTCCTGCATCATCGACTGCCGTCATGCGTATTGTGTAGTCTCCGGCTTCGAGACGTCCAAACTTAACTTCAGCCTTTCCGTAATACGAATCGTTGGCCGTAGAGTTGTAATGGCTGCTGATGTAGATGACGTTGTTGCTGATGCTATCAAGTTCTTGATGCAGGTTTTTCAAGGAATAGGGCCAAGGGGAATAGAAGAATATATCCACTCCCGAACGTGTGCCATTATACGAGAAAAACTCATGAATAGCATCTCGGTGTTGATAGAGGAAATAGGGTGAAGCTCCGTAATAGCTTTTAGTAAAACTGAGCAATCGACATTCGGCATTCACAGGAGGAATATCGTCAGGGACAACGCTACCTAAAAGACAGCAGTCCTTCGTATGCTCACAAATAAGCCCTATGCCTTTGATTATTTTAGTGTCGCCCACGTCGATGTAGTCAGTAAAAGCCCATCCGCCTTCATCATCAAGCGCCATTTCCTTAATGGAGGTGATGGGAATGACCTCTTCCTTCAGTTCTCCCTTTTCGATGTACTGGCGTTTGATAGACTCCTTGTCTGTCCAGTCGAAATCGTAGAGCATAATCTCGTGCGGAAAATCGTCGCGACGCAGAAACACCTTGTCGTCCTCCTCGCGCAGCCACATGCCCGACTCATTTCCGTCGATAAGCACCTCTTTGTAGGTGATGTCGTTGAAAACGACGTCCTTGCCTATAGAATAAATCTTCACAGAGGAGTATTCAGGTTCTGTGCCAGGAGTGTACCATTGTTCCACCCAGCGTGTACGTTTGGTAAAGTATTTTTCGGTATCTTTGACGGGCTGTTTATTCGCATCCTCCACATCGAAAAGGCCTTTCCACCATTGGTTGAGAAAAAAGACGCGCAGGTAATAGCTTCCCACACCAATGTGGTTGCTTTGCAAGTCAATGGTGATTTCTTCGGCTGTAACTGTTGTGAATGTTCCTGTAAACACAATGGCTTCGGTTTCTTGTGTGCAGATTTGTACCTGTGCTGTTCCGTCTTCAGGAAATTCGATTGCCAACACATTGCCGTCCAAATAGGCCAGAGGAGCCGTTTCAGGGACAGCTGTGCGAGCGCGGTCGTCTTCATTTCCTCCGTGAGAGGTGTCCTTTACCAAGGGGATGTTGGTACGGGCTTGCACGGCTCCAACAAAAAGGAGAAGGGTAAAGAGGGCTGTTAATGTCTTTCTCATAATGGTAAGCTTTTTAATTATTTCGCAGCAAAGAAAAGAATTATTTACGTTATATGCAAGAAAAAAACGTCCCAAAATCGTTGCATTTTTATATAGCGAGGAAAAACCCCGAAATTTAGTGTGTCAAAACGTGGTATTTTTTGTGTTAATTTGGGGGGTAACATACGTTAAATGGGGGGGGGAAGGGTAACAAACTAAGGGGTGATGAACCGCAAAATGCACTCCTTTGATGTAGCTGTTTTAGGCGTTTTTCCTATATTTCGTAGAAAGTGTTACGTTGCTTGATATTCTATTTGCACAAAGTGCAATATCTACAAACGTCAGATACTTGTATTGGCAAAATCGGTTTAGTAATATCGTATATCATTGTCTGATTGCTTTTTAGATGGAACGAGTCTTGGCCAGGCATGTCAATTTCAGTTATGTCAGTTATTTTTTAAAGGGTATCATTCTCGCTTCCCCTCCTTATTATATATTATAATATATTTATTATTAATTAGTTATATAGTATTATAGTGGAGAATTGAGAAAACACATACCCTCAAAAACTTAACTGAAATTGACATAACTGACATGCTCGTCCACACAATTCACTCTCCTACAAGCCCTTCGTCCCTATGAGGCCCATGAGTGCCAGGCAGGCTTAGCCGACTCATTATCCTCCTACCAGCATGGAGATGCCGACAGCGGAAAGAACGATTACGAGATAGCGGAGGAATTTGCCGAATGTCATCCAAAGGAGTGTCTTGGGGGCATCGGCATGCATGACGCCCAGTACGATGATGATGGCGCTGCCCAGCAGGGGAATCCAACCGAAAGCAGCAGCAAGGGCTCCGTGCTCGCTTACCAGCGCACGGGCGCGCTCCATCTTATCGTGGTTGATGTGAAAGCGGCGCTCAACACCCTGCGGGCTGCCGATGTAGCCGAGATAGTAGATGATGATGCCACCCAGCACGTTGCCAATCGTGCCCCAAAGTAACAGTCCCCAAGGCTCAGCTCCTACTGCCAGCAAGGCAATAATCACAGCCTCGCTGCTGATGAAGGGGGCGATGGAGCCTGAGAGCAGGCCGGCAATGAACATGCCAGGATTGCCGTAGCTGATTAGAAAGTCAATAAAGGCATCCATAGCGGGCAGGTAAGGTAAACGATAAGCAGGAAGATGAGGATTTCCTGAAAGATTGGCTTGCTGAGGACGAAGGGCGTGAGCAGCAAACGCGAGATAAGCAGGCTAGTGAGGCAGGCAAACAGGGGAAAAAGGTTGTCAATCTGTTGGGGCTGGAGGAAGCAGAATAGCAATACTCCGATTAGTAGGGTTATAAGCAAGGAGTAGGCAACGCGTGTACGCTCTTTCAGGCTGGGTGCCGCAGAGGGATAGCTGATGAGGGCGGGCAGCAAGAGCAGGATGACGAGCAGCATGGAGGCGATGTGCTCCACAGGGAGGCTTGTATAGTCAATGGGGCTAAAGCGGACTAACTCAAGGAAGGGAAGGCAAAAACTATCGATTCCATCGAGGAAAAACAGCACTCCAGCTGCTATCCACCAAGGAGCGATGAGGCCCAGCAAGGCTGCCAGGAAGGTGCGCCCTGTGAGCGAGCCGATGAAGCTGCATCCGATGAAGAGGAAGGGAATAAGGTAGATCCAATGCGGAGCAAACAGGGTGGCTATGCCAAAGAAGAGGAATGCCGCTACGTATTCGCTGACGGCGCGCTTCTGCTGGTACGAGGTGAGGAGGATGAGAATGCTGAAGAGCGTGAGCGTCAGGCAGATTTGTCCCGTCGTCAGCGGCAACGTGAAGGGCGCTCCGCAAATCAGCATGAGGAATAGCGACGGAGCAAAATAGGTGCGGGTGTCGTAGAGGGCATTCTCGCTCATGATGCGCAGCATCAGGTAGATGTCCATCAGCATCAGCAGCATGCCTACACCCAACTGAACGGCAAACGGAAGCTGGAACGTCCACCCGAAGAGGGTGAGGGACGCTTCGCCGAGGGGGGCTCCCAGCCAGCCAAGCACCCGTGCAGCACCTATCAGGATGAACAGCAACAGGCTGCCAATCAGTGTACCATAGCTCCGCAGCATATTAAAGGATGTCTTTTCCGATATCGCGGCGGAAGTAGCTGTCGGTGAAGTGAATTTTGCCAGCATTCTTGAGCGAGGCAGCCAGCGCCTCCTCGCCGTCCTTACCATACGAGCAGACAGCCAAAACGCGTCCTCCGTTGGTGACAACCTCAGCGTCCTTCAGCGCGGTACCAGCATGGAAGACAATACTTTCCTGCACGTCCTTCAAACCGCTGATGGGGTAGCCCTTCGCATAGCTGGCAGGGTAGCCGCCCGAGACGAGCATGATGCAGACGGCGCTACGGGAGTCGAAGCTGACAGGGTGCGAAGCCAACGTCCCTGTTGCAACGCCCTCGAAGAGCTCCACAAGGTCTGTTTGGAGGCGCAGCATGACGGTTTCTGTCTCAGGATCGCCCATGCGGACGTTGTATTCAATGACATAGGGATCGCCCTCAGAGGCATTTGCAACGTCTGTTCCTTCGGGCAGCACGTTCATCAAGCCAAAGAAGATGAAGCCGCGATAGTCGATACCCTCCTCGCGTAATCCGTTGACGGTGGGGCGGATGATGCGATCCTCGACCTTCTTCATCCAGCGTGCGTCGGCAAAGGGAACGGGCGAAACGGAGCCCATACCGCCCGTGTTGGGGCCTGTGTCGCCCTCGCCAATTCGCTTGTAGTCCTTCGCTTCGGGCAGGATTTGGTAGTCTTTGCCGTCGGTAAGGACAAAGACCGAGCACTCGATGCCGCTCAGGTATTCCTCAATCACCACGCTGGCAGAGGCGTTGCCGAACATACCGCCCAGCATAGCCTCCAGTTCCTTTTCGGCTTCATCAAGGGTGGGGACGATGAGCACACCCTTACCGGCGCAGAGCCCGTCGGCCTTGAGGACGTAGGGCGCTTTCAAGGTGCGCAGGAAAGCCTTTCCCTCGTCCAGCGTCTCGCGTGTAAACGTGCGGTAAGCGGCTGTGGGGATGTTGTGGCGCCGCATAAAACCCTTGGCGAAGTCCTTGCTTCCCTCCAGGCGAGCTCCGGCTTTCGACGGGCCGATGACGGGGATAGCCGATAGGGCTGCGTCAGCACGGAAGAAGTCAGCAATGCCCTTCACCAGCGGGTCTTCGGGGCCAACCACCACCATGTCGATGCCCTCGCGGAGGACGAACGCCTTGATGCCTTCGAAATCATCGGCCTTTAGGGCTACGTTTGTGCCCACCTCGGCTGTGCCGGCGTTGCCGGGGGCGATATAGAGTTTTTCCACTTTGGGACTTTGGGCGATTTTCCACGCTAACGCATGTTCGCGTCCACCGCTTCCAAGAAGTAACAGCTTCATAAGTCAGGGATTTAGGGATGGGTTATTTAAGGTAGTCTTCGAAGTAGCGTGTGATGCGCTCGTGCAGATGGACGCGGTCGCGCCCAGCCATGTTGTGCCCCTGTGCGGGATAGATGAAGAGGTCGGGCTGGGTGCCGGCATCGATGCAGGCGCGCATGAACGAAAGCGTATGCTGCGGCACACAGATGGGGTCGTTGCCCCCGATGATGACCTGCAGGCGTCCCTTCAGGTCGGCAGCATGGTTGAGCAGGCTGCTCTCGGCATAGCCTTCGGGGTTGCTTTCGGGCGTGTCCATGTAGCGCTCGCCGTACATCACCTCGTAGTATTTCCAGTCGATGACGGGGCCTCCGGCAACGCCCACCTTGAAGGTCTCGGGGTAGCGTGTCATCATCGTAATCGTCATGAAGCCTCCGAAGCTCCAGCCGTGCACGCCGATGCGGTTTTCGTCAACGTAGTTGAGGCTTTTCAGCCACTTCACGCCCTCCATCTGGTCTTTGGACTCCTCGGTACCGAGGTGACGGAAGGTGCAGTTTTCAAAATCCCGTCCGCGATTGGAGCTGCCGCGACTGTCGAGCGTGAAGACGACATAGCCCAGCTGCGCCATGTAGATGTCCCAGCCTCGGACGTCGTAGTACCAGCCTCCGGTGACATTTTGGATGTGCGGGCCACCATAGACATAGACGACGGCAGGGTACTTCTTGCTGGCATCGAAGTGGGTGGGCTTCACCAGACGGTAATAGAGGTCGGTTACGCCGTCGGCAGCCTTCACGGTTCCAATGGTGATTTCGGGCACATCGTAGTCCTTCCAAGGATCCTCGGCCGTAAAAAGATGCTTTGCCTTGCCCGTGCGGGTATCGACGAGGTCGATGGCGCGAGGAACGTCAGGGGCACTCCAGTTGTCGATAAGCTGCTTTCCGTCGTCGCTCAGGCGGGCATTATGCATGCCCCTGCCTTCGCCCAGCAGGGTGCGCTTGCCGTTCTTCAGGGAGACACTCCAGAGGGTGCTTGCGAGGGGCGATGTCTCGCGGCTTTTGATGAGGACGCACTTGCGGGCTTTGTCAAAGCCGATGATGCTCTCATCTACCCAGGCGCCGGACGTCACCTGCTTTACGAAGGTGCCGTCAGAGGTGTAGAGGTAGAGGTGATTATAGCCGTCGCGCTGGCTGAAGTAGAGGAATTTGTCCTTGTCCCAGGGGAGGAAGGTGAGGGGGTGCTGAGGCTCGACGTACTTCTCGTGACGCTCCTCGAAGAGCACGGCTTCGCGCTCGCCTGTAGCGGCATCGTAGCGCACCAGCTCGGCGTGGTTCTGGTCGCGGTTCAGCTCTATGATATAGACTTTCGTGCCGTCGGGGTTCCAGCTGATGTTGGTGAGGTAACGGTCTGTGGTGTCGCCCATCTTGAGCCAGACGGTTTCCTTGGTGACAGGGTTGAAAATTCCCACCGTGACCACGTGGCTGGTCATGCCCGCCATCGGGTATTTGTCAGGGACGATGGTGGCGATACGGGTGGAGAAGTCGGTCTGGGGATAGTCCGTCACCATGCGTTCGTCCATGCGGTAGAAGGCCAGCAGGCTTCGGTCGGGGTTCCAGAAAGCGCCGCTCTCGATGCCGAACTCATTGCGATGTACGGCCTGTCCGCAGACGATGCCATTGGGTTCGTCGGTCACCTGAATTTCCTCGCCGTCGGCGGTGCGGATGAAGAGGTTGTTCTTCTTTGTGAAGGCCGAGTAGCGGGGTGTCTCCCTCGCGGGCCATTGCTCGCGGTTCTCCCTTGTCAGTTCAACGACTTTGTTTCCATCGAAGGCAAACGTCTTGTTCTCGGGGCGCATCTGCGCGTACGTCTTTCCCCCAGGGATGAGGTCTTCGAGGGTGAATGTTTTCAGCGGAGCGTCTTGAGCCATCATGGAATGAGAAAACAGTAGTGCTAACAGCGTGAATGAAATAGCGTGTTTCATGACCTTCCTTTTTTATTGTTGAAATTGTTTTTCTTGAAGTTTCCGCCTCGGTTGTTACCCTTCGAGAACGAGCGACCCTTTTCGCCGAACGATTTGCGTGAGCCGGAGAAGCCTTTGCCGTCCCTGGGGCCTTTGAAATCCCTCTTTTCCTTGAAATCTTTTTTCTCCTTGAAGTCTCTCTTCTCTCTGAAAGGCCTGCTCTCTTTGTTTTCTCTCTTGAAGCCGTCTGCCCCATTCTTTTCCTTCTCCTCTCTTGCCGCACGTTTCTCTTTCCGTTCGCGGGCTTGCTGCAGGCGGGCAAATTCGTTGTGCCGCTCAAGGCGGAACTGGTAGGCCTGTTCCTCTTCGCGGCTCTCAAAGCCGAGCTTGTCGCGCTTCTCTGCCTTTTCGTCCTTGTCGGATTTCTCTGCAGCAGCCTGACGGAGATGGAGGGGGCGACGCTCCTTGAGGGGACGGTCGCTCTTGTCGAGCTGTTCGCCGCTCTCGCGGAACTCGCTGAAGCGCCCGCTGAACAGTTCGTACTTACGCAGTTCGCAAGGCAGGGCGCCGTTGAAGAGCGGGACGATGGTGGAGGGCTTCAGGCCTATTTTGTTGAAGCACTCCTCTTTGTAGCTGATTATCCATGCCTGGTTGCCTTGGAAGGCGTTCTTCAGGCGGGTGCCGAGGAGGCGATAGAGGTCGTAGAGGTCGTCGGGCTTGAGGCGCTCGCCGTAGGGCGGGTTTGTCACCATGATGGCAGGTGCTTCGGGCTGCGTGAAGTCCTCCAGCTCGCGATGCTCAATATCGATATACTTCGTCATGCCTGCCGAGCGGACGTTGGCCTTGGCGATGTTGACGGCCTTCCAGTCGTTGTCGTAGCCGTAGATATGGTGTGTGAACTCGCGCTCCGTGCTGTCGTCGTTGTAGATGCTGTCAAAGAGCTCGGCGTCGAAATCGGTCCATTTCTCAAAGGCAAACTCCTTGCGGAACACGCCCGGGGCGATGCCTCGGGCGATGAGGGCAGCCTCGATGGGCAGCGTGCCCGAGCCGCACATGGGGTCTATGAAATCCGTCTCGCCCTGCCAGCCCGTCATCAGTATCATGCCCGCAGCCAGCACCTCGTTGAGCGGGGCTGCTACGGCGTCTTGACGATAGCCTCGGCGGTGGAGCGATTCGCCCGAGCTGTCCAGCGAAAGCGTGCATTGGTTGTCGGCGATGTGGATGTGGAACAGCAGGTCGGGGTTGGCAACCTCCACCGAAGGGCGTCGGCCCTCACGGTCGCGGAAGTGGTCGGCAATGGCGTCCTTCACCTTGTATGCCACGAATTTCGAGTGACGGAAATCGTCGCTATACACCACCGAGTCAACGGCGAAGCTCGTGTTGATGTCCATGTAGCACTCCCACTCAAAGGGTTTCAGCGCGTTGTAGATTTCGTCTGCGTCGCTTGCCTTGAACTGCTTGATGGGCTTCAGGATGCGGATGGCGGTACGCAGGCAGAAGTTCGCCTTGTACATCATGGCCTTGTCGCCTGTGAATGAAACCATTCGGCGGCCAATTTGCACGTCGTTAGCACCCAACTCGATAAGCTCTTTTGCCAACACTTCCTCCAGTCCCTGGAAGGTCTTGGCAATCATTTCAAAAGTCTCCACTTGCTATTGAATCTAAGAATTGGGTGCAAAAGTAATAAAAAAAAACGAAAAAATCCATTCCGTGCGCATTTAATCGCTTTTTTGCGTTATCTTTGTGCTCGGATTTATGAAAAAGCAACTTCTCTACCTCGTTTCGGGACTTTTGTTGGGGGCATCGGCCACGTTGCTCCTGTCCCATCAGGCTGTGGGCGACGACCAGCAGCCCCGTTCAGCCGTACCTTCTGTGGTGACGTCGCCACAAGTGCCCACCTCTGTCGACTTTGCCGGGCAGACCGTCGACCTGCGCCGCGCCGACTTGCATGAACGCATGGACCGCGAGATCCTTGCCTTCACCTATTCCCATCAGCTCACTTTGCTCATGCTCAAGCGCGCCAACCGCATCTTCCCCATCGTGGAGCCCGTGCTGAAGGAGTGCGGCGTGCCCGACGACCTGAAATACCTGATGGTTATTGAGAGCAACCTCGACCCAGGCATCGTCTCTCGTGCAGGTGCCGCAGGCCTCTGGCAGTTCATGCCGGCTACAGGACGCGAGTATGGGCTCGAGGTCAACGACAACATCGACGAGCGCTACCACATTGAGAAGTCCACTCGTGCTGCCTGCGCCTATCTGAAGAAGCAGTATCGTCAGTTTGGCGACTGGATGACGGTGGCTGCCTCGTACAACGGAGGTCCGGGCGGGGTCATCCGCAAGCAGGAGGCACAGGGTGTTGAGAGCGCTATGGATATGTTCTTCGTTGAGGAGACCTCGCGCTATATGTTCCGCATCCTTACCGCAAAAATCGTCTTCTCCGACCCCCGTCGCTACGGTTTCGTCTTGCGTAGCGAGGACCTCTACCCCTACATCCCCCCCAAGGATACCGTTACCGTCACCAAGCCCATTCCCGACCTTGCCGCCTTTGCCCGTCAGCACGGCGTCACCTTCGCCCAGCTCAAGGCCGACAATCTCTGGCTGCGCGAGAACTCGCTCAACAACAAGTCGGGGCGCACCTATTCCCTGAAAATCCCCGATGAAAAGGCACTTTTTTACAATCCGAAAGATACAAAAGTCCACGACCGTCGCTGGGTCATCAACCGCTAAAAACTGCAGCTTCTGGTTAATTCTTTCCCGAATTATCCAGAGTACAAATTCATGAAAAAACGCGAAATGCCCGTATTTGATGTAGGAAGGTGTAGGAAGGTGTAGGAAGGTGTAGGAATAATCGCTCTGCTACACCCACAATGGTTTATGTACCAGCAGAATAAGCCCATTGGTGTAGCAATGTAGCAATTTTTCATGTTTTTTATAGAAAGTGTTCCGACGATTGACGGCATTTTCTGCGCGTAGTGCGATGTTTATAAACAGCGCCCCTGTTTATATAAACGCGGCCCCTGTTTATATAAACGCGGGCCGTGTTTATAAATAGATGCTAAAGCCAATTCTTTTAGTTCGTCTGCTAATACGAAAGATAGGAGACATCCCAGTCGGTATAACCCTTGAAATACTCGGGCGGAATTCTTGCTGCGAAGCGAAGCAACACGAAATCTGCTTTTGCCGCAGCCTGGCGCGCTTCTAAAGACTGGATGTGAGGACGATACACGGCTGTCCGCGCAATAATGTTCTTATCGTCAACATAGAGCAATTCGCAGGTGTGGAGTTTGCTGTCCGACACGCCATTTACTACAATCGTAGGTATTTTCAGGGCTTTTTCATCGTAGGTAAAGATATATCTGCGATCCCACATGAACAGGTCGTTATAGTAATGCATGATGGAATCGTCAAACTGGATATAAAAGTCTCCAGACCCGTCCCTTACATCCTTAAGGTATCCCTCAATGCCGTAGTAATTCTCTCCTGTTTGTAAATAGCGTAAGGAAGTACCCTTCCGTTGACAGTAATAGGCACATAGGGCATAGTATTTCCCTTCTGTCGCTGTCTTAAAAGCTCCTTCGGTAATTCCTTCACTTTTCCATAACTCCGACACAGGGATATCCGTTCCCCTCACGGTTTCGTAGTCCTCACTCTCGACACAGGAGATAAGAAACGCCATGAATACGAATAACAGGCACTCAATGGTTTTTGTCCATTTTTTCATAATGCTCGTTTTTGCAGTTAATATTATTTGTTTCTTTCCGTACAATTCATCCTACTTTTTATCCTAATAACGCAGGGTAACTGAAAATACTGCACGAAAAAATGAACTATTTTTTATTTTTAGGCAAAAAAAACTGTTATCACATGTTATTTATTGTAGTACGCTTCGGTGAACCAGTTCTCGTCAGCTTAATAAGGCCCTTCGAAGATGTAGATGCATTTCCAGTTGGTGCTTTTTATGTAGAAATCATTGAAGTCGACCTTTTCCCAATCTATCTTTGTGCCGTCGGCATAAAAAGTGGTACAAAACTTGCATGAAGCGAAATTCCAGTAGATATAATAGATGGTCTGTGACTCCCACTTGCATTTATACACCTTATAAAGGGACAAGGGAGGAGCATCCTTTTCCAATTCGGTGATTTTCTCTGACAGCCAGTCTGGCATGTCCTTCTTTGCCATCAGGGATATCGTCCCCTGTCTCTCAATCCCAGGAACATCGTCGATGTCGTTACTGCACGACGTTGTCGTGAAACAGATGGCTGCAATTGCCATCAAGAATATAAATGTTGTTTTTTTCATAGCGATATAACTTTTGGTTAATAATTCTATTTTAAAGACGCAGGATTACTGAAAATACTGCACGAGAAAATGAACTTTTTTTATTTTTCTGTCGAATTTTTAAAGATATTCTTTTTCGCTACAAAGAAAAGCAGTTTTTTTCTTTTTTGTCAAGAAAAACACGTTGCAAAAACGTTGCAATTTTTGAAGTATTGAATTTCCCCCGATGAAATGGGCATTTTTTAAATATCATGCTATCAAAAAAAAGACGTGGGATACTGGAGCTATAGAGCCTTATATTATCTGATTTTTTGCAGAAAAAGGGTTAAAGGATGTCGTTTTCGACGAGCCAAATGATTTCCTCCAGCTCGGCATCGGCTCCGTCGGGGTCGTAGCCGCTCTTGAGGCTGGCACCGAAGAGGGTGGCAAAGGCTTGGTAGAACGTGGCGCGGAACTTGCCGCGGAAGACCACGATGAGGTCGTAGCCCGTCTGGTTGCACTCGCGGTCAACGAGTTTGATGAGCATCTTGCCCTGACGGAGCGTGAGCTGCTTCATGCGGGGCGTGTAGGTTGCCATGAGATCCTTTTCCACCTTCTTCATGTGGCGCTCGCGTGCCTTGTCGTCGGGCAGGGTCTGCATATATTCGTAAGTCTCGATGATGATACCGCGAATCTCCTGCGCCAGGGGGAGCGTCTTTTTGATGTCGCGCACGTTGCGCCAGTACTCCTTTTCCGTCCGACGGTTCTTGAACTTGGGCGGGCTGAAGATATAGACATCGCGCATGTGGATGACGGGGATGGTATCGCCCTTGTAGATATCGACAGGCAAAGCGTTGTCGGTATAGATCTGCGCGGAGGCGGTAAGCGCCGTTACTGCCAGCAACAGAAGGGAAAGGAGATATCGTTTCGTGCGTTTCACGGTGCAAATGTACGCAAAGAGTTTTATTTTCGGGACAAAAAATGCCGCTTGTTTGTGTTTTTTAGCTATTTTTGCACCATGAAAGGGCATTTTTATGGGTTGATGCTGGTGCTTGTCCTCATGTTCGGAGGAATGAAGGGGCAGGCGCAGGTGGGCGGAGCCACTTCATGGGAGGACTTTCTGGAGCAGCGGCTCTTGTCGGAAAACGAGGAAAGCACGGAGTGGGAAAACCTCGTGGAGGAGCTGACGGCCCTGCGCGAGCATCCCATCTGCATCAACACGGCTACCAAGGAGGAGCTCGAGCAGTTGTTCTTCCTCTCGCCCCGTCAGGTGGAAGACATCCTGTTTCACATCGATGTCGACGGACCGATACACGCTGCGGGCGGACTGATGCTCATTCCCTCGCTTGACTACGACACACGTCGGCTGTTGTCCTATTTCCTGACCTTCGAAGTGCCGAAAAAGTCCGATGAAATGGGCGATTTTCGTCAATGGCTGACGAAGGGGAAGAGTGCTGTCATGGGACGGATGGACGTGCCTTTTTACACGCGGGCTGGCAACCTGCCTTTCACGCGCAGCGAGTGGGAACAGTATCCCTCGCGACACTATTGGGGCAACCCGCTATATAGTTCCGTGCGTTATAGCTACCACTATCGGGAGCGCCTCTTTTGGGGGCTGGCTGCGGAAAAGGATGCAGGCGAACCTTTCTTTACGCGAGGGGCTGACGGCGAGCTGCTGGGGCGCAAGGGTTTTGACTTCTACTCGGGCTATGTGCAGGTGAAGGACATGGGTTGGCTGCGAAACCTCACGCTGGGCACATACCGCCTGAGCTTCGGGCAGGGGCTGGTGATGAATACGAACTTCTCGTTGGGTAAGAACTTCGCGCTGAGCCATCTGGAGCGCTCGGCTACAGCCGACCCTATTCATCGTCACGGAGGTACGAACGAGACGGACTATCTGCGTGGCGTAGCGGCTACGGTACGTTTCGGCGCGGTGGATGTGACGGGGTTTGTCTCTTACAGGCACTATGACGCATCGATGGTGAAGGACTCCATCAGCACTTTTCTGACAACGGGCAGGCATCGCACAACGCCCGAGATGCAGAAGGCGTGCAATGTGGGCGGCATGCTGGCTGGCGGACACGTCAAATACAGCTGGAACGGACTTCACGTGGGGGCGACGGGGCTCTGGCAAGGGTATAACCACGCCCTTACGAAAGGGCATCTGACGTATAAGATGTACTATCCCGAGGGGCGCAGCTTCACGAACTGGAGCGCCGATTATGCCTTTTATCGGCATAATGTGACGTTTGCAGGCGAGACGGCTCTGAGCGGCAATGGGGGATGGGCAACGCTGAACAGCCTGCGCGTCGAACCCTTTGAGCGCGTAGCGTTTACTTTGCTTCAGCGCCATTATTCGCGTGATTATTGGGGATTTCAGTCCAACGCTTTCCGCGAGGGAAGCGAGGTGAGGAACGAGCAGGGCGTTTATGTGGGGGTGGATGTGCAACGGTTGCGTCGCTGGCAGTTCAATGCCTATGCCGACCTGTTCCGTTTCCCTGAGCCGCGTTATCGGGTGGACGAGCCTTCGAAAGGTGTGGACTTGATGGCTTCGGCGCAGTATAGCCCGAACGATGGGTTGTCGTTCCTTGCCCGCTATCGGTGTAAGGTGAAGGAGCGCAATGTGTTGTCGGGCTATTCGTACAATGGACTTTTCCGCGAGGTGACACAACGTGTCCGTTTGCAAGCCGATGTGGCGCTGGGGCCATCGTGGCGTATGCAGGGCACGGCAGATTATTGTCAGGTGAATGCCGAAAAGGTGAACTATGGCTTCCGCGTGGCAGACAGACTGACGTGGACGCATCCCGTGAAGCCCCTTCATATCAACGGCGAATTCTCCTGGTTCCGCACGACGGACTGGGCAGCAAGGCTCTACGGCTACGAGCGCGGATTGCTCTATGCCTACAACTACCGTTCCTACTATGGGCACGGCCTGCGTGGAGCGATGATGGCAGACTGCACGTTGATGAAAAGTCTGGTCTGCACAGTCAAGGTGGGCTGGACGCACTATTTCGATCGCGACGAAATAGGCTCGGGAGCCGAGCTGATTGCCCAGAACCACGCCGAAGACATTGCCCTTCAGCTGCGTTATTCGTTCTGAAAAAACAAGGAGCCGCAACCTTGTTGTGGGCTGCGGCTCAAAGCGGAGGATTTTTTCGTACCTGTTTCCTTGCAGGGTCTTACTTACGAAGACCGAGGGCCTTGATGATAGCACGGTAGCGCTCGATGTCGTTATCCTTCAGGTAGTTCAGAAGGGCGCGACGCTTGGCAACCAGCTTCGTCAGAGCACGGGAGGTACTATAATCTTTACGGTTCACCTTCAGGTGCTCCGTCAGGTGGGAAATACGGTATGAGAACAAGGCAATCTGGCTCTCAGGGGAACCAGTGTCCGTGTTGGACTTTCCGTATTGTCCAAAGATCTCCTGTTTTTTCTCTGGGGTTAAATACATACTGTTTTTTAATTAAATAATGAATTACACACTGCTTTTTTCAAAAGCGGCTGCAAAGGTACGGCAAGTTGGGCGAATAACCAAATAAATTTGTAAGTTTTTTTATTTGAGCGAAAAATCGGAGGAGAAACAAGGAGAAAATCGTGGGACGGAGCGGGTGGAATGCAGGCAGTCGCAGAGGCTTTTCTGGTGTTGGAGACGTTAAAGGCTGTTATTATTTAAAGAGGTACGCGAAAAGTTTCAGAAAAAATGTGTACTTTTGCGCCGATTTTTGAGAAAAAAGAAAAAGAATGCAGATAATCAAGGAAATGTAGAAGCTGAATATGGAGAAACAAGATATCAGAAACATTGCCATTATTGCCCACGTTGACCACGGAAAGACAACGCTGGTGGACAAGATGATGCTGGCTGGACACCTTTTCAAGAACGACAAGGCGGATGCCGAATGTGTACTGGACAGCAACGACCTGGAACGCGAGAGGGGAATAACCATCTTGTCGAAGAACGTCTCCATCGTCTATCGGGGCGTGAAAATCAACATCATCGACACGCCAGGACATAGCGATTTTGGCGGGGAGGTGGAGCGTGTGCTGAATATGGCAGACGGCTGCCTGCTGCTGGTGGATGCCTTCGAGGGTCCGATGCCGCAGACGAGGTTTGTGTTGCAAAAGGCGCTGCAAATAGGGCTGAAGCCCATCGTGGTGGTAAACAAGGTGGACAAGCCGAACTGCCGCCCCGACGAGGTGCACGAAATGGTGTTCGACTTGATGTTTGCCCTTGATGCCACGGAGGAGCAGCTGGACTTCCCCGTGGTGTTCGGCTCGGCAAAGCAAGGCTGGATGGGCGCCGACTGGAAGACACCTACAACGGACATCACCTATCTGCTTGACCAGATTGTGGAGCACATTCCCGCACCTCCGATGCTGGAGGGTACGCCGCAGATGCTCATCACCAGTCTCGACTACTCGCCTTACACGGGCCGTATCGCCGTGGGGCGCGTTCACAGGGGTACGCTCAAGGACGGAATGACGGTGATGCTTGTACACAGGGACGGCTCGCAGGAAAAGGCAAAAATCAAGGAGCTCCACACCTTCGAGGGTATGACTCACCGACGTACGGAGAGCGTAAGCAGCGGCGACATCTGTGCCATTATTGGCTTGGAACACTTCGAGATAGGCGACACCATTTGCGATGCTGAAGCGCCTGAGGCATTAGAGCCCATTGCCATTGACGAGCCCACGATGAGTATGCTGTTCACCATCAACGACTCGCCCTTCTTCGGACGCGAGGGCAAGTACGTCACTTCGCGTCATATTCAGGAGCGTCTGGACCGCGAGCTGGAGAAGAACCTGGCGTTGCGCGTCACGAAGAGCGAGGACGAGGACAAGTGGACGGTGTTCGGACGCGGTGTACTCCACCTGAGCGTGCTTATCGAGACGATGCGTCGTGAAGGCTACGAACTGCAAGTGGGTCAGCCGCAGGTGATCTACAAGGAGATAGACGGACGCCGATGTGAGCCGATAGAGGAACTCACCATCAACGTGCCCGAGGAATATTCGTCGAAGATGATTGATATGATTACGCGTCGGAAGGGCGAGATGCTCTCGATGGACACGCAGGGTGACCGCATCAACATCGAGTTTGAGATACCTTCGCGCGGCATCATCGGATTGCGTACCAACGTGTTGACTGCCTCGGCAGGCGAGGCTATCATGGCGCACCGTTTCAAGAATTACCAGCCCTACAAGGGCGACATTGAGCGTCGGACGAACGGCTCGATGGTAGCGATGGAGACGGGCACGGCGTTTGCCTATGCCATCGACCACCTGCAGGACCGCGGCAAGTTCTTCATCCATCCGCAGGAAGAGGTCTATGCAGGTCAGGTAGTGGGCGAGCATGTGCACGAGAACGACCTGGTAATTAACGTCACCAAGAGCAAGCAGCTGACGAATATGCGTGCCAGCGGTGCCGACGAAAAGGCACACATTGCGCCGCCCGTGCTCTTCTCGTTGGAGGAGGCGTTGGAGTACATCAAGGAAGACGAGTATGTGGAGGTGACGCCCAAGTCGATGCGAATGAGGAAGATAATCCTTGATGCGCTGGAACGGAAACGTGCGGCACGATAAGCCAGTCCCTGTGGTATGAAACCCTTGAAAACCCTGTCCGTTGTCTGTCTGACCCTGTTGCTGCTGTGTGGCTGCCAGGGCAGGAAGACGTCGTTTACCCTGCGGGCCGACGTGGCTCAGGCAGGAGGCGACACGCTGGTGGTTTACGGGGCTGACGAATGGTTCGACAAGGTTGACACGGTGGTAGGCCGACGGGGCAGATGGACGTTCACATTCACGCCCGACACGGTGACGCCCCTCTGGGTGGCATTCCCGAACGGACATCGCGAGATGGTGTTTGCCGAACGGGGCGTAACGACGACGCTCTCGGGCGACTCGGCTGCCGAAGGGTGGCTGACGCTGAGCGGAGGACGGCAGAACGCCTTGTTGGAGGAGTTCCGCGCTATGCTGCGCGACACGGTGCTGACTCATTGGCAGATACAGCATATGGCTGACACGTTCATTACTGAGCATCCCTACGACGAAGTGTCGGTGTGGCTGTTGAAGGAATGGTTTTTGCGCACGGATAATCCGAGCGTGAGCGAAGTACGCGGACTGATGAACAAGATGAGCGGCAACCTGCAGGACAATCCGCAGGTGGTCGATTTGAAGAGCCGCCTGAACGGCTTGAAGGTAAGCACCGCGAATACCGTGCTGAGCAACTACAACCTCAGGGACACGGTGGGGAAAGTGCTGAACACAAACCTGTTTCGCGACACGTGTATGCTGGTGACCTTCTGGGCATCTTGGAACGAAGAGAGCCGTCGCGACCAGGAAGAGTACCGTGCGCTGGTCGATTCGTTCCGTGGACGCCCGTTTGCCGTGCTGGGCGTGAGCCTCGACAACGACCGTGAGGCTTGGATGCAGGCCATACGCGAAGATTCGCTGACGTGGACACAGGGCAACGGTTTCCAAGGCTGGAACTTGGATATGCTGCGTCAGCTGAACGTGACGAAACTGCCTGCCAATGTGCTGCTTAATCCGCAGCGCAGAGTGCTTTTCAACGACCTCCACGGCGAGGAGCTGGTGGACCGCGTGAGCATCCAGGTGAGGCGTGAGGAGGAGCGGATAAAGGCATTGAAGAAGGCCGAGGAAGAGAAGAAGCGGAAGGAAAAAAAGAAGAAAAGCTGAGGGCTTAAGAATGACGAGCGAGAGGAAAAAACGGTTTATGCTGGCTCTGGTGGCCTTGCTGCTGCTGATGGGCTGTGCGTCAATAGGAAGCCCCGACGGAGGACCGTATGACGAAACGCCCCCTGTGTTCGTCGGAAGCACCCCTGCCCGAGGAGCGCTGAACGTGAAGGACGGCAAGGTGACGCTCAGCTTCGACGAGTACATAAAGCTGGAGAAGGCCAGCGAGAAGATTGTGGTGTCGCCACCCCAGGTGCAGCAGCCCGTCATCAAGACTTCGGGCAAGAAAATCACCGTTTCCATCGAGGATTCGCTGAAAGAGAACACCACCTACACCATCGACTTCAACGATGCCATCGTGGACAACAACGAGGGCAACCCGCTGGGCGATTTTGCCTTTGCCTTCTCGACGGGCGAGGTCATCGACACGCTGGCTGTGAGTGGTGTGGTGCTCGATGCCCAGAACCTCGAGCCCGTGCAGGGAATACTGGTGGGGCTGCACGAGGAGTTGGACGACTCGGCGTTTACCACGTTGCCCTTTGTGCGTGTGTCGAGGACCGATGCCGAGGGGCGTTTCACTATACGCGGCATAGCCTCAGGCAGTTACAGAGCCTTTGCGCTGAAGGATATGAACCAGAACTTCCTGTTCGACCAGAAGTCCGAGACGCTCGGCTGGCTGGACTCGCTGGTGGTGCCGTCCACCGAGGTACGTATGGAGCCCGACACCGTGTGGAAGGACTCGCTCACGGTGGATACGGTACGCATCCTGCCCGTCACCCATTACCTTCCCGAAGACCTAGTGCTGCTGTCGTTTACCGAGGAGCCCACGTTTCGCTACCTGGTGAAGAGCGAGCGGACGGCACTCAACAAGTTCACTCTCATCTTCTCCACGCCTGCCGACACGCTGCCCTGGATTGAGCCGCTCAATTTCCCCAGCGACTCGGCGTACATCGTGGAGGCAAATCCGCGCAACGACACCATCACCTACTGGATGCGCGACACCACGTACTACTACCAGGACACGCTCTCGATGTGCCTGACCTACGTGGCTACGGACACGCTGGGCTTGTTGTCAGGGCGGACGGACACGCTAAACCTGGTGCCGAAGAAGACGCGCGCCAAGCAGCTGGCCGAGGAGGAGAAGCGCCGCAAGGAGGAGCAGAAGGAGTTGGAGAAGCGGCTGAAGCGTGGCGACTCGACGATGGTGAAGAAGCAGACGCCCGTACTGCCTATGAAGGTGAACGGCGGTTCGTCGATGGACCTGAACGCCGTGGTGACGGTAACGTTCAACGAGCCCCTGGCGAGCTGGCGCGACTCGGCGCTGCATCTGGTTAGGAAGGTCGATACGCTGTGGGTCGATGAGCCGTTTGTGTTCCGCCGCCAGAAGGCAAAGCTGATGACCTACGAGCTGCTGGCCGAGTGGCGCCCCGAGGAGGAGTACAAGTTCACGGCTGATTCGGCAGCGTTCCGAGGCATCTACGGCCTGGAGTCGAAGAAGACCGACACCAACATCCGATTCAAGTCGTTGGACAAGTACAGCTCGTTCGTGCTGACGGTGGAGCGCCCCTCCACATCGCCGTTGTTAGCGCAGCTGATTGACAAGAGCGACAAGGTCATCCGTCAGGCCGCGGTGAACGCCGAGGGTAGGGCAGAGTTCTACTTTGTGAAGCCCGCTACGTACTACGTCAGGCTGCTGGTGGACGACAATGGCAACGGCGTGTGGGACACGGGGCTGTGGGACGAGCGGCGACACGCCGAGGCCGTCTATTACTACGGCAAGGCCATCGAGATGCGCGAGAACTGGGACTATGCCGAGGACTGGAACCCCCTGTCCGTGCCCATTGAAAAGCAGAAGCCCGATGACCTGAAGAAGGCCCGCAAGGAGAAGAAGGAAAAGAAAAGCAAGAACCAGCAGCGCGAGGAGCAGAAGCGTAAGAAGCAGAAGCGAAAATAAACCTAACCTTGGAAACAAAGTCAAAACAGAAACGAAACCAACGAAAATGAAAAAGATACTCCTTTCCCTCGTCGCAGCCCTCTGCCTGGCCACAACCCTCCACGCCAAGGCAGACCAGGAGCGGCTGGACTATACGCTCTACTTCAACTGGAAGTTTGTGTGGATAAAGGCAGGCACGGCCAGCCTGACGACACGTCCTGTGCACTACAAGGGCAAGGAAGCCGTGGAGGCGTCGCTGCTTGCAAGCAGCTCGGGCACAGCCGACAACCTCTACTACCTGCGCGACACGCTCACCACCACCGTCAGCCGCGACGGCACGCCGCTCTACTTCGTCAAGCATTGTGTGGAGGGCAAGGACGTGGTGTTTGAGCAGGCGTGGTACAGCCGTTCGGGCGGAAACTACCGTGTGGACCTGCGCAAGGACTACGTGGACGGACGTGTGCGCGAGGACCAGTGGACGGGCCCGACGCAGCCCTACGACCTGGTGAGCATTATGCTCCACGCCCGCAGCCTCGACCTCGATGCCCTCACCGTGGGTCAGCGCCTGACGTTCCCCGTGGTGGACAGCAAGAAGGTGCTCAGCCAGACGCTGGTCTATCTGGGCCGCCAGCAGATGAAGGCCGAGGGAGGCGGACTGGTGGAGTGCCACGCATTCTCGCTGAAAGGCTCGGGCGACGATGCGAAGGAGGTGCTCCGCTTCTACCTCTCGACGGCGCCGCAGCACGTGCCCGTACAGATTGACATCAACTTCCGCTTCGGCTCGGCTAAGGCCAAGCTGCGGTAATGATTCGGCTCGGCTGGCTGACGTGTCCCAGCCCTTTAGGGAAAGGATGATTCGATGGAGAAAGCGTTTGAGTGACATAGCGGTTTACTGTTTACGCTACAAAGATAATACATCTTTTTTTACTAGTGTCCGATGGCAGCGAGAGTCCCTTCTCGCTGCCATTTTAACTATGAACTAACGTGTGCGAAGTGGAATGGCAGATTATTCCACTGCGTCGTGCTGCCAGATGCTTGGGCTAGCAAATTAGATGCTTGGACTGTGAGATTAGTTGCTTGGAATAAAAAAACGCACGATTCGCCCACAAATGCCGCACGTTTCCTTCCATTTGAGGTCGGAATGCTGAAATTCTGCGCCGCTGATTTGTGTGCCAAATGCAGGGAAAAAACATCGGAATTAGCGGTTTTTGCTGTCTTTTGAGCCCTAAAAGGGCAGGATTTGGACGCATTTTGTGCCTCATTTGAGCTTCGGAACAACTTGAATGGTCGATTTTGTGATGTTGTATGTTGTTGTCTGATTGTCTTTTAGGTGAAAATAAACATGGCCTAGCGTTTCAGTTTCAGTTGTTTCAGTTATTTTTTAAAGGGTACCATTCTCCCTCTCCTTCTTTATTCTATATTATAATATATTTATTATTAACTAATTATATAGTATTATAAAGGAGATTTGAGAAAAACATACCCTCAAAAAACCTAACTGAAACTGAAACAACTGAAACGCCCGTGCCACACACCTACTTTTCCTCTACGAGGCCATGAACACCTGATGCAATATGAATCCCCGCCACTCGTCGCGAGCAGCGGGGAAAATTCATCGTATCGAAAAAGTAAGCGAATAAAAGCAGGCTTATTTCTTACTTTGTTCCCATATTATCTCACCAGCACTTTCTTTCCGTTGCGGATATAGATACCCTTCTTTGTTCCGTCGGCAGGACGGCCCTGGAGGTCGTAGAGCTGTCCGTCGGATGCAGCAGCATCACTCACAGCAGGCGCGACGCCCGTTTCACCATATTGCACGGGTTCGCTGTATTCTTCTGCTTCCATCTCCTCGATATTAGTGAATTTCTTCCAATCTTCGTCTTTCTCATAGTTCTTTTTGCAGCCGTATGGGACGTGCAGGGTGCACTTGAAGTTGAATGTATTTGCACTAATCCTACAAGGAGTTTTCGCATAGCAGTAGATGTGGCCGGAATTGGGCATATCGGCAAAAGCCTTGTCGCCAATCTGTGTCAGGCTTTCGGGAAGAGTGACAGATGCCAGTTTTGTGCAGCCCGCGAAAGCCTCATCCCCAATGCTTCTGACGTGCTGTGGAATTACAATCGACGCCAATGACGAACAGAAATAGAATGTTCTATATTTTATGCTTTTAAGACTCTTGGGTAGTTTAATCTCCATTAAGTTGTAACAACGGAAGAAAGCTTCCTCCTCGATGGTCTTAACGTTGTCGGGAATCTCCATGTAGGGCAAAGAAGTACATTGAGCGAAAGCCCTCTCCCCGATATTCGTAAGCCCACTTGGAAGTGTGATGGCCTGTATGTTTGCACATTCTTCAAATGTCGAACCTTTTATTACAGTTATCCCTTCGGGAATGACTATGTCAGGCAGTCTTGAACAACCCGAGAATACACCGTCTCCTAAAGAAGTGACGCTTGAGGGGATAATGATGCGCCGGAGATTCGGGCAGTCCATGAAAGCGGCATCGTCGATGTGGGTAACCGTGTTCGGGAGCTTAACCGACAGCAGGTAATAGCAATGCCAGAAGGAGCGCTTTTCAATAGCGACAACCTCGTACGCCTTTCCCTCGTAGATGAGTTCTTCAGGAATGACGAGATGATCCGGATAGTCCCGATAAGTGGGCTTACACCAATCCCAACCCCTCCTGAGCGTGCCGGGCTTGTCTAAATAAGCAGGGTCTATGGTAGCGGCGTATTTTCCGTACAGCCGGTAATACGCGCTGTCAACGAACACGTACTCCCCTTCGGGCCAATGCGATTTGAACGTGAAGTCGCCCCTCCACCAGCAGTCGCGCCACTGAACGTTCAACTTGTAATCTCCATTAGTAAATCCGAGATAATTCAGTTGGAGTAGGGGATCATCACATTTTCTATAACCCCTCATGAAAACGGTATCATTAGTTTCCGCTCGCGTGACAACAACCGTTGTGGTATCGAGTTTAGCAATTGTAAGTGTTGAATCTTGCCTTATGAGATTGCCAAGGTAGCGATAATACTGTGGATTTACATGGCCGATATAGATGATATCGCTAACCGACAAGAAGCATTGAAGGCTGTCGTTACGCAGGCCATCATCGTTCACTAATTCTATGTCCTTTCTCCCATTCCAGTTGTACCACCAGCTTTCGTCGTCCCCTACAGGCTTTTTCTTTTCGGCATCAAACTCGCCCCACCACCATAGCTCATGGGCCTTGAGGCGAATCCTGTAGTGCACCTCGGGCACGCACACCTGCGATACATCTATTGAAAGGTGGGTGTACGAGCCGAAGTCGTGGGAATAGACTATCTGGTCGGACGACGGATTGACGATGATGACCTGCGCGGCTGTGGCTGTGGCAAAATCAAAGGTCAGCGTCGTACCGTCGAGGACAACTGTAGGAGGCGGGAAGGGGGAACGAGGACCAGACTGTCTGACTGACTCGTTTTCCAAAACCATAGGAATGTTTTTCTGTCCCCAAACGAAAAGAGGCACAAGGAGGAGTGCCAACAAGGCAAAGGCTGTTTTACTTTCTTTTCTCATGGTTGGTTACTTTAAGAATTAGACATGTTTTTATTCTGGGAACAAAGGTAGGCATAAGGGAAAAAGGCTGCAAGTTTTTTCGCTCACAATTTACCTCACAATCGCTCACAATTTTGAGAATTTGAGATAACCTGTTGGCCTGCAAACGAATGGCGGACGGGGTCAGAAGCAAGAATCGTTGCTAAAAATAATCTCCAACCACTCTGGCGACACTTTATTCTTTATTCTGCTCTTGCGGCTTTCGAGGGCATGCTCGCTATAAGTGCTGCATTTTGCCATCGTTTTGATGGAAAATCCTGCCAGCATGTATTCACAAAACTCCAGGTCTTCCTTTGTGAGAAGGGGGCACTCAAGCATGAGCTCTGAACGGATGGCGGATGTGGCGTCGAGGGCGGCTTTTCGGACTCCATCTCTGCGGGCCTGGCTCAGCTTGACAGGCGTGTCGTCGTCACCCAACTCCTCCATGAGCTGCGCAAACTGCGTCGTCTGCATGAATCGTTCACGGCAGAGAGCAGCCTTCTCCTGTTTGGTCAGTTCGTCGGACGGAACGGCATCCGTCGGCAGGACGGCCGGGGCGGGAAGATGTTGCCGATGCCTCCTGCTGAGCCAGAGTAGAACACCCACGGCAAGCAGGGCTGCCAGGCCGATGCCGAAGAGGCGTAACGACCTTGAAGCCGACATGCGCTGACGGACCTCAAGCGTGTGCGCATTTCTGATGGAGTCGATTTCTTCCCGTCCATAGTTATTATAGATGGAGTCGAGCGACGACTGATAGGCCATGGAATAGTATTCGGCAGAGTCGTTCTTCTGCGTCAGCTGCGAGATGTGTGCCAGCAGTTTGTTGGCCTGGTTCCTCGCATAGATGTCGGTATGGCATTCCAGGGCTTTCTGGTAGCAGGCATAGGCTGAGTCGTACTGCTCGCTGTAGGCCATGATGTTCCCTTTCAGCACCCATGCTGCGGCAATCCCCTTGGGGTTGTCGGTCTGGGCAATGAAACGGTTGACGTGGGAGAGGGATGTGGCGCAGTCCTTGCTCTCGTAGAAATTCAGTCGGGCCAACTGATAATCTATGTCCTTCCGGATGAGCGGAGGGGTGTGGGGGTTGCGTAGGACGGCATAGAAATCTTCCTCCGCATGGCGGTAGCGGTTTTGGTACATGTGGGAGAGACCTAAATTGAAGTCGGCGTAGGCAACCTGTAGGGAGTCTCTCAGGCAATAGGGGTTGTTTTTCGCCGAAAGGAAACATGCCTCTGCCTCGGAGTACATGTGGCGGTTGAGGAAGTGCTTGCCCGTGTTGAAGCGGGCGATGACGTAATAGCGGTTGACGGTATCGGGGAACAGCTCTTGCGCAGTAAGGTAGGCGTCAACAGCCTTGGGGTCGTCATTGGTTTCTGTATAGACGCAGCCCAGCGTGTACCACGCCATGGCGGCATGGTGGTTTTTGTGGCGCGGCGTGCCGTAATACGCTGTGGCGACGCGGGCAAGTGTGTCGGTGGTAAGAGGCATGTAGCATTTGTAGTCGGTCTGCACCTTCAGCCACGCCCAGTCGGCAGCATCTTTAGATTGAAAATTGAAAATTGAAGATTGAAGATTGAGGCTGTCCAGCACGGAGCGGGCGGCCTCGGGGTCGGTCTCCATGAGGGCTTCGGCACGCTGCAGGGCATCGCGGCACGAGGTATCGCGGCACGACAACAATCCCGTTACTGCCATCAGCAGCAGGGCCGTCTTCAGGAGGAGGCTGCGCTTACTTCTCTTCATACTTCACAGAAATCTGCTGCGAAGATACAACGTAGCAGGCAAAGATGCAAGAAAAACGCCGAATTTTGTTTTGAGGGGAGATTGATAATCTCCTAAACGAATCATCCGGCGTTGATATCTCTCGGGGGAGATGGAGGTTGTCAGTATGCCTGTTCGTGCACGCCTTTCACGGCGCGGCCGCTGGGGTCGTTCATGTTCTTGAAAGCGGCGTCCCACTCGAGGGCGATGGCGGTGGAGCAGGCTACGCTGGCCTCGCTGGGCACACTACGGGCGGCGCTGTCGCTGGGGAAGTGCTCGGCAAAGATGGAACGATAGAAATACTCCTCTTTGTTCTTCGGGGGGTTGATGGGGAAGCGCTCGGCAGCGTGGGCCAGCTGCTCGTCGGTGACAGCGGCCGCGGTGACGGCTTTCAGCGTGTCGATCCACGAGTAGCCCACGCCGTCGCTGAACTGCTCCTTCTGCCGCCACGCCACCTCCTCGGGCAGCAGGTCGGCAAAAGCCTCGCGCACAATCTTCTTCTCAATAGTGGAGCCTGTGCACATTTTCGCCTGGGGATTCGTCCGCATGGCCACGTCAAGAAACTCCTTGTCCAAGAAGGGCACACGCCCCTCGACGCCCCACGCACAGAGGCTCTTGTTGGCGCGGAGGCAGTCGTAGAGATAGAGCTTGGAGAGCTTGCGGACGGTCTCCTCGTGGAAGGCCTGCGCATTGGGAGCCTTATGGAAATAGAGGTAGCCGCCGAAAATCTCGTCGGCACCCTCGCCGCTGAGTACCATCTTGATACCCATCGACTTGATGACGCGTGCCAGCAGGTACATAGGGGTGGAGGCGCGCACGGTGGTGACGTCGTAGGTCTCGATGAAGTAGATGACATCGCGGATGGCGTCGAGGCCTTCTTGGATGGTGTAGTTGATTTCGTGGTGCACGGTGCCGATGTGCTGGGCTACGAGGCGGGCCTTTTCCAAGTCGGGGGCGCCCTTCAGTCCGACGGCGAACGAGTGCAGGCGAGGCCAGTAGGCACGGGTCTGCGAGTCGTCCTCGATGCGGTGCTCGCTGAACCGCTCGGCGATGGCGGAGACAACGCTGGAGTCAAGACCGCCGGAGAGCAGCACGCCGTAGGGCACGTCGGACATGAGCTGACGCTTCACGGCAGCGGTGAGGGCGGTGCGGATGTCAGCCGCGCTGGCAGGATTGTCCTTGACGGCAGCATAGTCGAACCAGTCGCGGTGATAGTAGGATTGAAAATTCAATAGTCCATCTTCAGTATTAGTAAGGTAATGCCCAGGGGGGAACGGCTCGTAGCGCTCACATTGCCCTTCGAGGGCTTTCAGTTCCGAGGCCACATAGACGGTGCCGTCGCTGTCGTAGCCGATGTAGAGCGGGATGACGCCGATGGGGTCGCGGGCAATGAGGAACTGGTCGCGCGCCTCGTCGTAGAGCGCAAAGGCAAAGATGCCGCTGAGGCTTTCCAGCAGGCTCTCAAGGGTGATGTTTCCCTCGGCAAAGTCGCGATACAGCGCCAGGATTACCTCGCAGTCGCTCCGTGTCTGGAAGTCAAACTGCCCCACATAGCGGCGTCGGATGTCCTGATGATTATAGATTTCGCCGTTCACGGCCAGCACCTGCTTGCGGTCGGGGCTGAACAGGGGTTGTCCGCCGCTCTCGGGGTCGACGATGCTCAGGCGCTCGTGGGCCAGGATGGCCGTGCTGCCACAGTAGATGCCGCTCCAGTCGGGCCCGCGATGACGGATTTTCTGACTCATGCTGAGCGCCTTCCGGCGCAGTTCAGGCCGCTGCCTGCTAATACGGAAAATAGATACTATTCCACACATAACGTCATGCTCTTTTCTGGGTTCTCTGGTTTTTCAATCCTCAATCTTCAATCTTCAATCTTTAATTATAGCAAGTCTCGCCGTGTTCGTAGATGTCCAGTCCCTCGTCCTCGATGCGGGCTGGGACGCGAAGGCCGTGCAGCCACTTGATGCCGAAGAAGAGGACGAATCCGCAGGCAGCTGCCCAAAGGTCGATGACGAGGATGCCGAAGCACTCGGCCCCAAGGAAACCCCAGCCGTGACCATACAGCAGGCCCTCTGAGGTGGAGAGCAGGCCTGTAAGGAGTGTGCCGAGGATGCCGCAGACGCCGTGTACCGACGAGGCACCCACGGGATCGTCGATGTGCAGCCTATGGTCGATGAACTCAATGGCGAAGACCAGCACCGTGCCGCAGATGAGGCCGATGATGACGGCTCCTGCAGGCGACACCATGTCGCAGCCGGCTGTAATGCCCACGAGGCCTGCCAGCACACCGTTGAGCGTCAGCGAGAACGAGGGCTTGCCGTACTTCAGCCACGTGACAGCCATCGTGGCTACGCCGCCTGCCGCTGCAGCGAGGTTCGTGGTCAGGAAAACGTGGCAGATGGCTGTGCGGTTGACGGCTCCCGAGGCTGCCAGCTGCGAGCCGGGATTGAAGCCAAACCAGCCCAGCCACAGGATAAAGACTCCCAGCGCAGCCAGCGTCAGCGAGTGGCCCGGTATGGCGCGGCTCTTGCCGTCCTTGTCATATTTGCCACGACGGGCACCAAGCGCCAGCGCGCCTATCACAGCCAGCACGCCGCCCACGGAGTGGACGATGGCCGAGCCTGCGAAGTCGTGAAACACATGGCCGAAGGTGTCCATCATGAAACTGCCGTCGGCATCGTTGCATAGCCAGCCGCCGCCCCATGTCCAATGACCTTCAATAGGGTAGATAATCAGCGAAATGAAGGCGCTGTAGATGACGTACATTGAGAACTTCGTCCGTTCGGCCATGGCACCGCTGACGATGGTGGCCGAGGTGGCGCAGAAGACGGTCTCGAAAATCAGGAATCCCTCCACGGGCAGCGTGCCCTGATAGAAGGAGAGGTCGCCCCAGTTGGGCCTCCCCACAAAGCCCGCGCCATCGGAACCGAACATCAGGCCGAAGCCCACGAACCAGAACAGCAGCGAGCCGAACATGAAGTCGACGAAGTTTTTGAAAAGAATGTTGGCCGTGTTTTTGCTGCGGGTGAACCCTGCCTCGCACAGCGCAAAGCCTGGCTGCATGAAGAACACCAGCATGGCAGCCAACAACATCCAAACAGTATCCAGTGATAAAGCTATTTCGTTCATAATTATCAATCTTCAATTTTCAATTTTTAATCTTTTGGTTATTTCCTGTCTCGCAGCACGGTGTCGCCGTGCTCGCCTGTGCGGATGCTCCAGGTGTCGATGATGTCGCTGACGAAGATGCGCCCGTCGCCCACCTCGCCCGTCTGCGCTGTGGAGATGATGATGTCCACGGTGGGCTGGGCGAATTGGTCGCGGCAGACGATGGTGAGCGCCACGCGCTCGATGACGTCCGTCGAGTACTGCACACCACGGTAGATGCGCTCCTGCCGGCTTTGGCCGATGCCGTGAACATCGTGATACTCAAACCAGTTGATGTCCGAGTTCAACAGCGCTTCCTTCACCTCCTCGAACTTCGTTTTCCGGATAATGGCTTCAATACGTTTCATAGCTTTCTCAAATTTTGGCTGCAAAGGTACTGCCCTCCTGTGGACTGGCAAAGGAGTAGCGGCTGTTTTGGGCAAAGAAATTGCCTTTTTATTACGGAATGTCACCTTGCCTTTGCTTTTTGCAAAATAATTGAAAGAAAAACGACGCTTTTTGTTGCTAAATGAAAGTTTTTGTCGATTTCTTGCAGAGTTTATGATGGCATTACCACACAGGTTCCGAAAATAGTCCGTACCTTTGCAGCGGATTTATGTACGAACGACATTATTTAAGCAAGCAGACGACAATGACACGACAGGATGGACTATATCGTACGGAATATGAGCACGATGCGTGTGGCATAGGCATGGTGGTGAACATTCATGGTGCAAAGAGCCACGAGCTGGTTGACAATGCCTTGCGGGTGCTGGAGAATATGGAACACCGCGGTGCCGAGACGCGCGACAAGACGGGCGACGGCGCTGGAATATTGGTGCAGATTCCCCACGAGTTTATTCTGCTCCAAGGTATTCCCGTTCCCGAGAAGGGGCACTACGGCACAGGCATGGTGTTCCTGCCCAAGGACGAGGACGCGCAGCGGGACATCATCAATGTGATGATAGAGGAGATTGAGCGCGAGGGCTTGCAGCTGATGCATCTGCGCACGGTGCCCACCTGCGCCGATGTGCTGGGTGCCGCTGCCCGCGACGTGGAGCCTGCCGTGAAACAGCTGTTTGTCACCCAGGGTGCAGCGGGTGCCGACGATGCTTCATCGCTTGAACGACTATTATATAAGGTACGTAAGCGTGTGGAGCGCCGCGTCACGGATGAAGACTTCTACATCTGTTCGCTGTCAAGCCGATACATCATCTACAAGGGCATGCTCACTTCGGGACAGCTGCGCCGCTATTTCCCCGACCTTTCGAGTCCCTGGTTCACAAGCGGATTGGCGCTGGTACATTCACGGTTTTCCACAAACACGTTTCCCAAGTGGAAGCTGGCACAACCCTTCCGGCTGTTGGCGCACAACGGCGAGATCAACACCATCCGCGGCAACCGTGGTTGGATGCAGGCACGCGAGAGTGTGCTCAGCAGCGCCGCCTTGGGCGACATCCGCGACATCCGTCCTATTTTGCAGGAGGGCATGAGCGACTCGGCCAGCCTGGACAACGTCTTCGAATTCCTTGTGATGAGCGGGTTGAGCCTGCCGCAGGCACTGGCCATTCTGGTGCCGGAAAGCTTCAATGATAAAAATCCCATCAGTGACGACCTGAAAGCCTTCTACGAATACCACTCCATCCTGATGGAGCCGTGGGACGGCCCTGCTGCGTTGCTGTTTTCCGACGGCCGCTACGCCGGAGGTATGCTTGACCGCAATGGCTTGCGTCCCTGCCGCTATACCATCACCCGTGGCGGCATGATTGTGGTAGCCAGTGAGGTGGGTGTGATGGATTTCGACCCCCTCGACGTAGTGAGCAAGGGACGCCTGCAGCCGGGGAAAATCCTGCTCATTGATACGCAGGAAGGGCGCATCTACTACGACGGCGACGTCAAGGAACGTCTCGCCATGGCCCATCCCTATCGCGAATGGCTCCAGGCAAACCGCATCCAGCTGGAGAAGCTGCGCAGCGGTCGCCATGTGGAGAACGGGGTGGACGACCTCGGACGCAAACTCATAGCCTTCGGCTTCGGACAGGAAGATATCGACAAAACCCTTATTCCCATGGCTACGGCAGGGCAGGAACCTGTGGCTGCCATGGGCAACGACACTCCGCTGGCTGTCATCAGCGACCGTCCGCAGGTGTTCTTCAACTACTTCCGTCAGCAGTTTGCCCAGGTGACCAACCCTGCCATCGACCCCATCCGCGAGGAACTGGTGATGAGCCTGACGGAGTACATCGGTGCCGTGGGGACAAATATTCTGACCCCTGACGCTGCTAACTGCAAGATGGTGCGCCTTCCGCAACCCGTGCTGACAAACACCCAGCTTGACATCCTCTGCAATATCCGTTACAAGGGGTTCAAGACGCGCAAGCTGGCTATGCTCTTCGATATCGGGAGAGGTGCAAGCGGTCTTCGTCAGGCCCTTGACGACCTCTGCCATGCTGCCGAGGCATCGGTGGATGAGGGTGTGAACTACATCATCCTCAGCGACCGCGACATCGACGACCGCCATGCCGCCATTCCCTCGCTGCTTGCCGTGTCGGCCGTACACCATTATCTGATTTCCGTGCAGAAGCGCGTGCAGACCGCCCTCATCGTGGAGAGCGGCGAGATTCGCGAGGTGATGCACGCCGCCCTGCTGCTGGGCTATGGCGCCAGTGCCATCTGCCCGTACATGACCTTCGCCGTGCTTGATGACCTTGTCCGACGTAATAAGATTCAGGAGGAGTACGTTACTGCCGAGGCCAACTACATCAAGGCCGTCGATAAGGGTCTTAAGAAAATCATGTCGAAGATGGGCATCTCGACCATCCGCTCGTATCGTGGTGCCAAGATTTTTGAGAGCATCGGTCTCGGCGAGGATTTGCTGCGACGCTACTTCGGTACCGAGATGAGCACTATCGGAGGCATCGGACTGCGCGACATTGCTAACGATGCCATCCGTATGCACGACATGGCGTTTGAGTCGCCCCAGGCGGACGGTGTCCTCCCCAACAACGGCCAGTTCGCCTGGCGTAAGGACGGCATCCTTCATGCCTGGAATCCCGAAACCATCGCCAATCTGCAGATTGCCACCCGCCTCGGGTCGTACACGAAGTTCAAGGAATGGGCGAAGATGGTCGATGAAAAAGAGCGCCCCATCTTCCTCCGCGATTTCCTAGGCTTCAAGCGAGCCACGGTGCCGACGCCCATCGACGACGTGGAGCCTGTGGAGAGCATTGTGCGCCACTTTGTGACGGGTGCCATGAGCTTTGGCGCACTGAGCATCGAGGCACACGAGGCCTTGGCGCTGGCCATGAACCGCCTCGGCACACGCAGCAACACCGGTGAGGGCGGCGAGGATAATGCCCGCTATCACACCGAGGTGGACGGCGTGAGCCTCTCGTCAAAGACCAAGCAGATTGCCAGTGGACGTTTCGGCGTCACGGCTGAATATTTGGTGAATGCCGAGGAGATACAGATCAAGGTGGCGCAGGGTGCCAAGCCCGGCGAGGGCGGTCAGCTGCCTGGTTTCAAGGTGAACAAGATCATTGCCAAGACGCGCAATGCCATCGAGGGCATCTCGCTCATCTCGCCTCCGCCACATCACGACATCTACTCCATCGAGGATTTGGCGCAGCTCATTTTCGACCTTAAGAACATCAATCCCACCGCTGCTGTCAGCGTCAAGCTGGTGGCCGAGAGCGGTGTGGGTACAGTTGCCGCAGGAGTGGCCAAGGCCAAGGCCGACCTGATTGTCATCAGCGGCGCTGAAGGCGGCACCGGTGCCAGCCCTGCCAGCAGCATGCGCTTTGCGGGCATACCGCCCGAGATTGGCCTTGCCGAGACGCAGCAGACGCTGGTGATGAACGGTCTGCGCAACCAAGTGCGTCTCCAGACCGACGGCCAACTGAAGACGGCCAAGGACGTCGTCATCATGGCCATGCTGGGTGCCGACGAGTTCTCTTTCGGCACGCTGCCGCTCATCGTGCTGGGCTGTGTGATGATGCGAAAGTGCAACACCAACACTTGCCCGGTGGGTGTGGCCACGCAGGACGAACGTCTGCGAGCCCGTTTCATGGGAAAGGCTGACTATGTCGTCAACTTCTTCACTTTTCTTGCCCAGCAGGTACGCGAATATCTTTCCGCCATCGGCGCCCATAGCTTGAAAGAGATTATCGGGCGGACAGACCTTATCGAAGTACTTACCGACACAGCCACTGACAAGCAACGGACCATAGACTTTGCTCGTCTGCTCCACAGGCCTGAGACGGACAAACCGCTTTATTGGGACCGCGGGGCGTTCACCCACGTCAGCGGCGTGATGGACGAAGACATCATCCGGGCGGCGCAGCCTGCCATCCAGCGTCAGGAAGAGGTGAACCTCGACTATACCATCCGCAATACCGACCGCGCTGTGGGCACCATGCTGTCGGGTATCATTGCCAAAAAGTATGGCGAGGCAGGGCTTCCCGACGGCACCGTCACGCTCAGGTTCAAGGGCTCGGCGGGGCAGTCGTTTGGCGCTTTCGCCGTGAAGGGCTTGCGTCTCCGGCTCGAAGGCGAGTGCAACGACTATTTTGGCAAGGGACTCTCCGGCGGGAGCATCAGCATCGTTCCGCCTGTGCGACGCAGCGACGACTTCGTGGCGGACCGGAATATCATTGCCGGCAACACAGGCCTCTATGGTGCCACCTCAGGCGAATTGTATGTGAATGGCCGCGTAGGCGAACGTTTCGCCGTACGTAACTCGGGAGCTACGGCCGTCGTGGAGGGTGCCGGCGACCACTGTTGCGAATATATGACTGGCGGTCGGGTGGTCGTGCTGGGCACTACGGGCCGCAACTTTGCTGCCGGCATGAGCGGCGGAGTGGCTTACGTGTACGACCCGGGCCACACGTTCGACTATTACTGCAATATGGACATGGTGGAGCTCAGCCTCGTGGAGGATGCCGCCAGCCGCAAGGAGTTGCTGGAGCTTGTCCGCCGTCACTACCTCCATACCGGCAGCCCGTTGGCAGGGCAGTTGCTCGACGACTGGAGCCGCCATGTGGAAGACTTCATACAGGTCGTCCCCATCGAATATAAGCGAGTGCTTGAAGAGGAGAAAATGCAGGCGTTGCAGCGCAAGATAGCCGAAGTGCAACGTGACTATTAATCATCAAATGTCAATTCATCTATGGGAAATCCGAAAGCTTTTCTGACTGTGCCTCGTAAGGAGGCAGGCTATCGTCCTGTGCACGACCGCATCCACGACTTCGGTGAAGTGGAGCAGACGCTGAACACCCGCGACCGTCAGGAACAGGCGAGCCGCTGCATGGATTGCGGAGTGCCCTTCTGCCACTGGGCATGCCCGCTGGGAAACAAGGATCCCGAGTGGAACGATGCCCTCTATCGTGGCGAATGGGAATCGGCCTATAAGCTGCTGACGGCCACAAACCCTTTTCCTGAGTTCACGGGGCGTATCTGCCCCGCCCTCTGCGAGAAAGCCTGCGTGCTCTATCACACCACCGGCGAAGCGGTGACCAACCGCGAAAACGAAGCTGCCATCACGGAACGCGCTTTTGCTGAAGGGTATGTCACTATTAAGCATCCTGTGCGCAATGGGAAACGCGTGGCTGTGGTGGGAAGCGGTCCCTCAGGGCTCGCAGCCGCCCATGCCCTGAACCACATGGGGTACACCGTCACCGTCTTTGAAAAGAACGAAGCTGCCGGCGGTCTGCTCCGCTACGGCATCCCCAACTTTAAGCTTAACAAGAAGATCATCGACCGACGAATCTCCGTCATGGAGCAGGAGGGGGTGGAGTTCGTTTACAATTCACCACTGACCATTCATGGTTCACAAATGGCTGGCGCCTCTCCCTCTGATACGGGGAATACTTGTGAATTGTCAATTATGAATTATGATTTAACAGATTACGATGCCGTCGTGATGGCAACGGGTACTCCTACGGCACGTGACCTGCGGGTTCCCGGTCGCGAATTAAAGGGTGTTCACCTCGCACTTGAACTGCTGTCGCAGCAAAACCGCGTGCTGGCCGGCAGGGAGTTTCCGGAGGAGGAGCGCATCACCGCGAAGGGAAAGGATGTCCTTGTCATTGGCGGTGGCGACACGGGGTCCGACTGCATCGGCACGGCTCACCGTCAGGGAGCACGGTCGGTCACGCAGATTGAGATCATGCCCAAACCCCCTGTGGGACACAACCCCGCTACCCCTTGGCCGGGCTGGCCTGTCATCCTCAAAACCACCAGCAGCCACGAAGAGGGCTGTACGCGCCGTTGGAATATCAACACCCTGGAGTTCTTGGGTAAGGACGGGCGTCTTACCGGTGTTCGTGTCCAGCCCATCGACTGGAAACCCAATCCTGCAGGCGGACGGCCCGTGATGGTTGAGGCGGGTGAGCCTGAGGTTATCAAGGCGGAACTTGTGCTGCTGGCGATGGGTTTTCTGAAGCCCGGGCACCCGCAGTATCCCGAGGGCGTTTTCGTCTGTGGCGATGCCGCCAGCGGTGCCAGCCTTGTCGTCCGTGCCATCGCCAGCGGACTTGACACGGCAAGGAAAGTGGATGCCTATGTCAGGAAAAAAGGATAAACAATAATGTAAGACAGCCCCCATGCCCCACACAATCCACTTCACCAAGATGCACGGCTGCGGCAACGACTATATCTATGTCGATACCACGTGCTACCCCATCGCCGACCCAGTCAGCGCTGCCCGACGGTGGAGCGACCGTCACACGGGAATCGGTAGCGACGGACTGGTGCTCATCGGGCATAATGCCGCAGGTTTTACCATGCGCATCTTCAATGCCGACGGCTCAGAGGCGATGATGTGTGGCAACGCCTGCCGGTGCATCGGAAAGTACCTCTATGAAAAGCGCCTTGCCACCGATACGGAAATCCCCCTTCAAACGGCATCGGGCGTGAAGGTGCTGGAACTGGATGTCCGCGAGGGCAGGGTGGTGGCGGTGACGGTGGATATGGGTGAGCCGGTGTTTGAAAACCCTGTGCAGTACAGGCCTCAGGGCGAGAAGCTTCCCGATGGACTGTTCGTGTCGATGGGAAATCCTCACTATGTCGTTTTTACCGACGATGTGGACAGCGTGGAAGCGCAGGGGCGGAAGCTGGAGCGCCACACGGCATTTCCCGAACGTTGCAACATAGAGTTTGCCGATGTACGTCCAGATGGCATCCGGGTGCGTGTGTGGGAACGTGGGAGCGGCATCACCATGGCCTGCGGGACGGGTGCCTGTGCCGCCAGTGTCGCTGCCGCCCGGACAGGCCGTGCAGGGCGACAGAGCCGCATCATCATGGATGGCGGGGCATTGGATGTCGAATGGTGCGAATGGGACAATCACGTCCGTCTGACAGGCCCTGCCGAAATGGCCTTCGAGGGCGAAGTGGAAATATAATCATCAATCATCAATCTTCAATCAGAGAATAGCATGGCATTAATCAACGACCATTTTCTGAAGCTGCCAAACAACTATTTGTTTGCCGATGTGGCGAAGAGGGTGAACGTCTTCAAGGCGCAGCACCCGAAGTCGGACGTCATCAGTCTGGGCATCGGCGATGTCACGCAGCCGCTCTGTCCCGCCGTCATAGAGGCTCTGCACCGCGCTGCGGACGAGATGGCCAGCGCAGCCACCTTCCGCGGCTATGGTCCCGAGCAAGGGTATGACTTCTTGCGCGATGCCATTCTCCGAGGAGATTTCCTGTCACGTGGCATCCATCTGGAGCGCGACGAAATCTTCGTCAACGACGGGGCAAAGTCGGACACGGGCAACTTCCAGGAACTCATCCGCTGGGACAACAGCATTGCCGTCACCGACCCTATCTATCCGGTGTATATCGACTCGAACGTCATGATAGGCCGTGCTGGCACGAAGAGCGACGACGGACGTTGGTCGAACGTCATCTACCTGCCCTGTACGGCCGAGAACGGCTTTGTGCCCGAGCTGCCCCAGCAGCGGGTGGACGTCATCTACCTCTGCTATCCCAACAACCCCACGGGCACAGCCCTCAGCCGCGACGAGCTGCGACGCTGGGTCAACTATGCCCTCAAGAACGATGCCCTCATCTTCTTCGACGCTGCCTACGAAGCCTATATCCAGCACGACGACGTGCCCCACAGCATCTACGAGATAAAGGGAGCGCGCCGCTGCGCCGTCGAATTTCACAGCTACTCCAAGACGGCGGGTTTCACGGGCGTCCGATGCGGCTACACCGTGGTGCCGAAGGAGGTGACTGCCTGTACGCTGACGGGTGAGCGCATAGCCCTGAATCATCTGTGGAACCGCCGACAATGCACGAAGTTCAACGGTACCAGCTACCTGAGCCAACGCGCCGCCGAGGCCATCTATACACCGGAAGGACGCGAGCAGGTCAAGCAGACCATCGACTACTACATGCAGAACGCCCGTCACATCCGTGAGACCCTGCGCAGCATCGGCATGAAGGTCTATGGAGGCGAGGATGGTCCCTACCTCTGGGTGCGCACGCCAGCGGGGATGACCTCGTGGCGTTTCTTCGAACAGATGCTCTACAACGCCCATGTCGTCTGCACGCCGGGCGTCGGCTTCGGCCCTTCGGGCGAGGGATACGTCCGCCTCACCGCTTTCTGCTCACGCGAGCGCACCGAAGAGGCGTTGGAAAGAATCACAAATTACTATTAATCCCTCATTCCTATTTTTTATAATTCCTCATTCCTAATTTTATAATTTTTACAGCGATGGAAGCACTAAGAACACAGGTTGTCGGAGAGGCATTCAAGAAGAAGCCTCTCGACGTGGAAGCACCGGCTGAACGCCCTTGCGAGTATTTCGGTAAGCACGTCTTCAACCGCGAGAAGATGTACAAGTACCTGACCAAGGATATCTATGAAAAGATGACGTCCGTCATCGACAACGGCGCTCAGCTTGACCGCAAGGTGGCCGACGCGGTGGCTGCCGGCATGATGCAGTGGGCCCGGGAGAACGGCGTCACGCACTATACGCACTGGTTCCAGCCCCTCACCGAAGGCACAGCCGAGAAGCACGACAGCTTCATCGAGCACGACGGCAAGGGGGGCATGATAGAGGAGTTCAGCGGCAAGCTGCTGGTGCAGCAGGAGCCGGACGCCTCGTCGTTCCCCAGCGGTGGTATCCGCAGCACCTTCGAGGCGCGCGGCTACTCTGCTTGGGACCCCACCAGTCCCGTCTTCATCATCGACGACACGCTCATCATCCCCACCGTGTTCATCTCTTACTCAGGCGAATCGCTCGACTACAAGGCTCCGCTGCTGCGAGCGCTGAAAGCCGTCAACGTGGCAGCGACGGAGGTGTGCCACTATTTCGACCCCGCGGTGAAGAAGGTCACCAGCAACCTCGGCTGGGAGCAGGAATACTTCCTTGTGGACGAAGGTTTGTACGCCGCCCGTCCTGACTTGTTGCTGACAGGCCGCACGCTGATGGGGCACGACAGCGCCAAGAATCAGCAGATGGACGACCACTACTTCGGCTCCATTCCTGAGCGAGTCGCTGCCTTCATGCGCGACCTTGAGATTCAGGCGCTCGAACTCGGCATCCCCTGTAAGACGCGCCACAACGAGGTGGCTCCCAACCAGTTCGAGATGGCTCCTATCTACGAGGACACCAACCTCGCCGTGGACCACAACATGCTGCTGATGTCGCTGATGAAGCGCGTGGCCCGCAAGCACGGCTTCCGCGCCCTGCTTCACGAGAAGCCTTTTGCCGGCATCAACGGCAGCGGCAAGCACAACAACTGGAGCCTCTCGACCGACACAGGCGTGCTGCTCCATGCCCCCGGCAAGACGTCCGAGCAGAACCTCCGCTTCGCCGTCTTTATCGTGGAGACGCTGATGGGCGTCTGGAAGCACAACGGCTTACTGAAGGCCAGCATCATGAGCGCCACCAACGCCCACCGTCTGGGCGCCAACGAGGCACCGCCTGCCATCATCGCCAGCTTCCTCGGCAAGCAGCTGAGCTAGCTGCTCGACCATATTGAGAAGGCAGACAAGGATGACCTCTTCCAGATGGACGGCAAGCAGGGCATGAAGCTCGACATCCCCGAGATTCCCGAACTCCTCATCGACAACACCGATCTCAACCGCACCTCGCCCTTCTCCTTCACCGGCAACCGTTTCGAGTTCCGTGCCGTAGGTTCCGAGGCCAACTG